>Ga0268289_100001_pt1:875000-1583909 | contig 1583909 bp, 1506 predicted proteins | sample MetspNORM_FD_191340 | JGI IMG/M metagenome (GOLD analysis project Ga0268289, IMG submission 191340) | Soil microbial communities from San-Diego area, Southern California, United States - Methylocaldum sp. NOR-M | ecosystem: Environmental > Terrestrial > Soil > Desert | place... | reverse complement strand
TGTCATCGAGAAGATCGCCTCAGGCTGGCCCGCATCCCGGTGGGACGAGCTGATGCCGTGGAACTGGCAGGCCGAGCACCAGCAGATCGCTCAGGCCGCCTAGCTGCGGCCTTCAGGACACGCTTACGGCATACAGGCTGGGCGCGAGTTGCTGCAGATCCTGCACCGAAGCCACGCCCTGCCTTGCAAGCTCGGCACCGCCAATCGCCGTCAAGGCGATGGGCACGCTCTGCGCCCCCGTCGACTGTCGTGTGGCCGTTACAATGATGTCGTTGGACCCATCCGGCTGCTCTGCTTCTTCAGCGGCGGTCTGCGCATGAGCGACCGACGGATACGCCAAAACGGCAGCAGTCAAAATCCATTTCATCTTGATGTGCTTAATCATTTCGAACTCCCCATGAGCAAAATTGCCGATTTATGTTTTATTTTAGTCGAAACTGGAACGGATACTTAAAATCGAGAAACCTAACTAAACTTCATTCTTCAAACTATAATCACCTTTGCGCCGTTCATATCTTCATATAAATAGGCGCCATTGCTTGAACGGCATTGAGATTTATCAAATGCAATAGCTATCCGGCTTTCACTTGAGCGGCGCCTACCGCCATGAATTTCTTAACTATGTCTGCCATTTGGTCCGGCTGATCGTTCTGAACCTGATGACCGGCCTCGGCGATCCAGTGGAAGTCGGCGTCGGGCAGCAGCTTTTGGACCTCTCGCCCATTTTCGGGCAGGGCAAAGCTGTCATCTTCTCCCCAGAGAAACGCGGTCGGAATTGCCCGCGTCAGAGCGGGCAGAGATTGACGCATGTCGAACGCGACCTCCTTCATCAGCGGGTCGCTTTGAAGCCAGCGCGTTCCAGCTTGGGCGGCGCGAAAAGCCTCCATTGCGCCTGGGCGGTTCGCGGATTCGGTCCGCATTTTGACAATGTCTTCAGAAACCAGGCTCTGGTTGTAGACCAGACCAGAGATCAGGCGGCGCATACCGTCCTCGGTTCCATCATAATTAAGCATTGCCATCATGCTGGGGGTGATCGGGCCGCCTACGCCCATGGCCCCCGCGATGCTGCCGCTTCCAACCAGAATGATCCGTTCGACACGCTCTGGAAAAGTCATTGCATATTTCGCCGCCACCCAGGCGCCTTGGGAATTGCCCATCAGGGTGAAGCGGTCGAGGCAAAGCGCATCAACGAACTGCGCCAGATGGTCTACGCGGCTCTGGAGCCCACGTGAGGTCGGCGTATCGACGTCCGTTTTTCCGAAGCCGCCGGTGCTGTCCGGAGCGACCACTCGAAATTCGGATAAGCGCCCCATCAACGGCCCCATGCCTGCTTCGCCGGAGGAACCCGCGCCGCCGCCATGCACGGCGACGATGGCAGGACCGTTTTCGCCGACTTCAGAATAATGGGTCCGGCGTCCGTCGATGCGGACGAACCTGGAGCGAACTGAAATGGTCATCGATAACTCGCCTTCCGATATATGTTGTTCAGTAGAATTATTGTTCGCCCCAAGTGGCGAACCCCAGCCCGGTCACCGCATGACGCGCGGGTATGTAATCGACGATCTTGGCCGGAACGCCGGCGAACGCGCCCGCCAATGACACCCAGGCGCGCAGTTCGCCTGTGCCACTGCGCAGGGTGTCGGAGTCAAAGCTGAACAGCCCCGTCAGCGCCTCTGTTTCGCCTTGTTCGAGCTTCGCCATTACCCAACGATCGAGTGGCTCATCCACCCATCCGGCCCTGGGGCCGCCGGGACAATGCGACATTCCGCCCGATGCGTAGAGCCCGACACGCTCGGGCCGACTGCGGAAAATCTCGGTGATCGCGCGTCCCAGGGCATAGCAGCGTGCTGCGCTGGGCAGCGGCGGGTGATAGCCGTTGACGAACAAAGGAATAATCGGCAGCCCGCTTTCGTGGAGGCCCGTTACCTTTGCCACGCGAGTGAATGCGTGGCCTAGAGAACCATCCGGGTTCCCAAGCGGTACAATCGTTTCGAGGTAGGCCGGATCGAAGCCTTTATCCATGAGGCCGTTGAGCAGCGTTTCCGCGACCGTGGGGCTGGTCGCGAAACGGTACCAATTGTCTTTCACCGACTGACCGAGCGAGGGAATGCTGATCGATCCGCTGACGCCGTCCCCCGTATAAATGCCAAAGGCGGGAACGCAGGCGTTCGAGAAGACCTCTGTCTGATCATCTCCGATGATAATCAGCACGTCGAGTTCGGCGCGGTCGATTGCCGATGACAAATGGGCGAACCCGGCTTTGATGCGCTCGACATATTGCTCAAGTACTTCGGGAGTTTCGAGCGCAAGCTGCGGCGGCTGGGGAACGCCCTTCGTAAGTCTCCCGTGGATAGTCGGCCATTCGCTCGCTTCGACAAACATCGAAGGTGCGTGCGACGAAGCGAGGCCCAGCACGACAGGCATCAGGCAGCTCCCTTGTTCGCAACTTGTGCGAGTGGATTTTTGAGAAACGCGGTGACGAGCCAGGCAAACTCCTCTGGCTTCTCGAATGGTATCCAGTGACCGCAGTCGTTGAGTACGACGAGACGTCCATTTGGTATAAGGTTGAAGAGGCGGAGCCCCTCTTCCAGCGGTGCCAGCAGGTCGTATTTGCCGTTTATCTGCAGGACAGGTGCCTCGATGTTCTTGATTTCGTCGCTGAGGTCACGCCAGATCGCATCGGACTTGCGCCTGGCCTCGTCCTGTTCGGGGCGGGATAGCCATGCATCCAGCCGCTCCTGAAGGTCGAGTTCGTCATCGCTGTAGTTCGACGATGGCGAGAAAAAGGTACGCATCATCTCGCGCATCGTTTCCATCGATGGCGCATCAAATGCCCGGCCCATCGCCTTGAAACCTGCATCGGGCTTGATGCCGATGAGACTCGGACCCGGCAAGGCTGCAGCATGCATCACGATCCGGTCGACGCGCTCGGGGTAAGTGAGAGCAAAGACCTGCGCCGTCTGTGCGCCGAACGACATGTCTACCAAGGACGCCTTCTCGATGCCCATGCTGTCCATGAAGTCGCGGATGGTGCGAGCGTACATGGTGCTACGCGATTCGCCCTTTACGATGACGACGTCTCCGCCGCCGTACCCCGGCTGATCGAGCAAAAGGCATCGAAAGTGCGGCGCGAGGAACGGCAAACTGCGGTGATAGGGATACCAAGTTGAAGATCCGACCCCATTGCCCGAAGTCATGATCAGAGGCGCGCCTTCGCCCGCTTCATGATAGTGAAGCTTCAGCCCGTTCGCCTCCGTAAATCTGCTTGTGGCATTCTTCGTTAGCACGCTCACCGGACTCCATTCTCGACTTGATCTGACCGGGTAATTATCATGCGCTGAACCACGCCGACCAAAGCTTTCTCCATACCGGAGCCAGACGGGAGGTGCTTCAAAGGTCCAAAATCAGCCGCGGACTCTTGGACCCCGAACAGCAGATCAGAACCATCGCTCCGCTGGCGCGGTCCTCGTCAGAGAGGTAGGAATCCCGGTGGTCCGGCTCCCCTCCCAGAACCTTTGCCTCGCACGCGCCGCAGATGCCCTCTTCGCAGGAATAGGGCACATCCACGTCCGCCTGGATCAGCGTATCGAGTATCGTCGAACCTTCTTCGACCCAGTAGACATCGCCGCTGCGCGCCAATTCGATTTCGAACCCGCCGTCCCGGGCGGCCGCCTCTTTCGCCTGAAAATATTCCAGATGAACATGGCTCCTGGGGCGATCCTTGCAGGCCGCCTCGAACGCGCCCAGCATCGGTCCGGGCCCGCAGCAATATAGATGCGTATCGAGATCGGAGGCCTGGACGATCTTGTCGATCGACAAGAACTCGCCTCCGCGCTCCTCGTCGAAATGGAGCCTCACGTCGCCAAAAGCTGCGAGTTCCTCCAACAACACCGCGTCGTCGCGCGATCGGCAGGAATAGTGCAATGTGAATGGCCGGCCTTGGAGGTGCATCGCCTTCGCCATCGCATATATCGGTGTGATGCCGATCCCGCCGGCAATCAGCACATTCTTCGCTGACGCTTCCTCCATAGGGAAGTTATTGCGGGGCAGTTCGATCTCAATCACGTCTCCGCTATTGAGCTCTGTGTGAATCCACTCGGATCCTCCACCGCCATCGGGGTTCCGCTTTACGCCGATCATGTAGCTGTCTGGCGCCATATCGGGCTCCATCAGCGAATATTGACGGACGATTCCATTCGGCAGCAACAGGCCGATGTGCGCGCCAGGATCGGATGGGGGCAACGACTCGCCATCGAGCGGCCGGAACCGAAAGAACCGAATGTCGCGCCCGGCTTGGATGACAGCATCCACCGTGCACTTGACAGTCGCATGAAGAAGGTTTGCCTTACGCTGCGCAGAAGTCATAGTTTCAGCCTGACGATTACTTGTAGGATCGACGCTCGATCGGCGGAACTGAGCGAGCTACGATAATAGGTACATGGCCGCTCGAAGGCCGGCCAGAACGATAAGTTTACAGCTCCCAAAGCTACTTCGATGGTCGGAAGCGCAGTCGCCGTTTCTTTGCTGCTAGACAATTATCCTTCTGGCCGATCATGCACCAAATCGTCGATAAATAGGCATGGCGGGGATCGCGGCGCTCGGCGCCCCGGCCCAGTTCGCAGCCGGAGGTATGGATGGAAAATGTGGATAACGGTGACTTCGCTCACTACGTGAACTGGGAAAAGGGGACCGTGAGTCGAAGGATTTTCTCCGACGCCGAGATATATGCGACGGAGTTAAAGCAGATTTTCGCTCGCGCGTGGCTCTACCTTGGCCATGAGAGCGAAATACCCGGCCCGGGTGATTTCGTTCACACTTACATGGGCGAAGAGCCCATCATCCTGTGGCGGGACAAGCAGGGGCAGATCGGGGCGTACATCAATTCGTGCCGCCACCGCGGCAACAGGGTCTGCCGGGTGGATCGGGGCAATGCAAAATCATTTGCCTGCGCCTACCATGGCTGGACATTCGCCAGCGATGGCAAGCTCATCGGCGCCCCGGGAATCCGGGAAGATTATAAGGAGGCCCTCGACCGCAGCAAATGGGGGCTCATCAAGGTCGCGAAATTGGGGATTTATGGCGGTCTTATCTTCGGGACTTTCGACGCGGAGGCACCCTCTCTCGATGATTATCTCGGCGACATGCGCTGGGGAATGGATATCCTGCTCGGGCAGGGTGACATGGTGGCAGCGCCGGGCACTGTAAGGTGGCGTATCAAGTCAAACTGGAAGTTCGCTTCCGACAATGCGGTGGATTACTATCACGGCGCTTGGACACACCGGTCCGGAATTCTCTCAGGACACGCGGGGGGCACAGGCACGTTAATCCTGGATAAGCTGCGGAACCCCAAAGGGACGACGCTCGTCGCCGGATATGGCCATGGGGTGAACGCCGATTACGCCGAAACGGAACTCCACGATTGGGACAATCCGCTGGCTGCATGGCGGCGGGACCCCGTCGTTCAGGAGCGGCTTGGGCCGACACGCGCCAGTTTTTCGCGCGCAAACATGCTGGTCTTCCCCAATTTGTTCATCAACAGCGGCTCCCGCGACCTGATGGTTCGCCATCCGCGGGGGCCTGGAGAAATTGAGATCTCTAAAACCGTGCTCGTCAGCAAGGCTGATGCGGAAGAGGTGCAGCATGCGCAGGTCCGTGCCGCTAATCGCCACTTTGGCCCCGCGGGAATGTTCGAACAGGATGATGGCGAGAACTGGTCATCAAGCACGGAGGCAGCCTCCGGCGCTGTCTCTTCTGACTATGACCTCAATTTCTCAATGGGCGTGGATCATGCTGCCTTCATTTATCCGGAAGATGCACCCCCACTTTTGAACACGCTTACCAATGAGCATGGCCAGATGTGGATGTACCGGGCGTGGGCGGAGTTTATGGACGCGGAAGACTGGTCGTCCCTTGCCGCAAATCACGTCGAACCTCAGGAGGCGTTTGGAAAGCGATGACCGGAGCCTCAGCCTTGACCCTCGATCGCCTGAACGAGCTCCTCATGCAGTTGGAGATCGAGCAATTCCTTCAGCATGAGGCGTCACTCATTGACGACCGGCGATTCCACGAGTGGCTCGATCTCTTTACAGAGGACGCCTATTACTGGGCGCCCACGCGCACGACGCGACTTCCTGGCGACGAAGCCGGAGAGTTTGCGAAACCGGGTGAAGGCGCCTTCTTCGACGACACGAAGGAGCTGTTATCGCATCGCGTCCGCAAGCTGGAATCCGGTTTTGCATGGTCCGAAGATCCGGCCTCGCGAACCCGCCACTTCGTGACCGGCATCAGGATTCTGGAGGATATGGGAGAGGAGTTGAACGTCAGTTCGAACCTCTTGCTGTTTCGCACCCGCCTTGAGCTGGAGCAGGACCTATGGAGCTGCCGCCGCGTCGATCGGCTTCGCCGCACCGACCAGGGTCTGCGGATTTGCCGGCGCGACATATTCCTCGATCACACCGTCCTGCAATCGCCCAACATCAGCATCTTCTTCTAAAGGCCACGTCGATGGATCATATCCCCGTTGATACCCTCTATCATGCCACTGTCATCAGCGCCGACGCCGAGACGACGGCGCGACACCATTCCGAATTCTATGGAGTGGAGCGCTGGGACGTGACAGATTTCACCCCGGACCGTCTTACGAACCAGACCATTTTCGGGCGGGTTCCGACCGCTCCGCCGCCACTGGACCTTTCGACCCCAAACCCGACGCCCGGGACGTTCGGATTCAGGCTTGCCCGAGGCACCACGCCCAATGGCGCGATCACTTTCAACATCGTGCAGCCCACCGGCGGGCTTAGCACCTTTGAAGAATTTCTGGTCACCCGCGGCCCCGGGATACAGGGCATGTGCATGACTTCGGTCGACAAGGCCGGCGCGGAGGACCTAAAATCCTTTTTCCGCGGCGAGAGCATTCGCCTGGCGCAGTCCTACACGGTGCCGGGAGTCGCAGAATTCCTCTATTTCGATACACGTGCTGACCTCGGCGGCTATTATGTGGAGGCGATCGTGCCTTTGGTCGACGACTGGCAAGCAGCCATGCCGGTCGATACGACATGGTCGTTCGAAATTGACGAGGCACGTGCAGCCTATTCGCGCACGTCTCCCGGCATCACACATTTCGGCGTGATTGTCCCGCAGCTGCGTCCGGTCATCGAGCGCTCGGCGAAATTGTTCGGTCGCGATTTGTGGCGCGGCATGCACTGGCGGACCGAGCCCGGCTCGCTGGAGGAGCCGACGAACAATGGCAAACCGGTCAAGCATTCCTATTTCACGGGTCGCGCGGATCTTGGCAAGAACAGCCTGGGGCAACCCTTCGGACTGGAGATTGTTCAGCCGGTTTTCGGTCCAAGTCATTACAAGGAAGATTTTCTGGAACCGCTTGGCGCCGGCATCCATCACATCGACCTGAAAGTCCCGATGGCGGACTGGGCAGAGTGGGAAAAGTTCAGCGAATGGCTGCTGGAGGATATGGACGCACCCGTTTGTATGAGCGGCTGGCTCCGCGACAAGGTGGCCTTGTTCGAATATCATGATCTTCGTCCAAGGCTGGGCTACGTGGTCGAACTGGTCGCTCCATTGATGCCGCACTGCCCGAAGAAGCCTTGGGCGCCCGATTACTGGTATGATTTTGCCGGCAGTCAGGCTTCTTGAACGACCGACCGCACAGGGTCTTCGCAGGGTTCGAGGATTTTCTCGAAGCAACAGGGCGGAAGGCGCGTGGGCGGCCCGGCAAAGCCTGAATCGCTGCCAGAGCCCGGCACGGTTCCTCTGACATAAAAAGCGCCGGAGCGGAGCTCACGAAGCCCGCCCGGCGCATTTTATGTCATTTCTGCATCGCCGGGCAAACACCCTGCCACTTGCCTCAAGCCGCGGTGCGGTCCTTGAGCATGTCGAGTGCCACGTCCACGATCATGTCTTCTTGCCCACCCACCATGCGCCGTCGGCCAAGTTCCACGAGAATCTCGCGGGTGTCGACGCCATAATCCAAGCTCGCCTTTTCAGCGTGACGGAGAAAGGACGAATAAACGCCAGCGTAGCCGAGCGACAGCGTTTCGCGATCAACGCGCACGGGCCGATCTTGGAGCGGCCGCACCAGATCCTCCGCGGCATCCATCAGCTTGTAAAGGTCGCAGCCATGTGACCAACCCTTCCGATCCGCGGCCGCAATGAAAACCTCGAGCGGTGCGTTGCCCGCGCCCGCGCCCATGCCGGCGAGGCTGGCATCAATACGCACCGCGCCATGCTGGACGCCGACAATCGAATTCGCGACACCCAGGCTGAGGTTGTGATGCGCGTGGATGCCGCGATCCGTTTCGGGTTTCAAAATGCGGTCATAGGCTTCCAGACGCTCGCGATAGCCGTCCATGTCGAGAGCGCCGCCAGAATCCGTCACATAAACACACGTCGCTCCATATTGCTCCATCAGTTGGGCCTGTTGCGCGAGTTCATCCGGCGTCACCATGTGGCTCATCATCAGAAAGCCCACCGTATCCATTCCGAGCGAGCGGGCAGCCTCGATATGCTGCCTTGAAACATCGGCTTCCGTGCAATGGGTCGCGATACGGACCGATCGAACACCCAGCGCATACGCGTGCTTAAGATCCTCGACCGTTCCGATGCCCGGAAGCAGCAGCGTGGTCAGCCTGGCATGTTCCACAACATCGGCGACCGCCTCGATCCATTCCCAATCGGTATGTGCGCCGAAACCATAATTGAATGACGATCCGTTCAATCCGTCGCCATGGGCCACCTCGATCGCATCGACCTTCGCCTCGTCGAGAGCTTTGGCGATTTTACGCACATGATCTATGCCATATTGATGACGAATGGCGTGCATGCCGTCGCGCAGAGTGACATCCTGAATGTAGAGTTTGCCCTTGGGATCCATCACGCGGCTTCCTTCGCGAGCTTTTGGTTTACGATCTCTTCGGCCGTCCGCAGCGCGGCTGAGGTCATGATATCCAGATTGCCCGCATAGGCCGGCAAATAGTGGGCAGCGCCCTCGACTTCCAGGAACACGCTCGTCTTTATGCCCTCGAATGTGCCCAAGCCCGGAATATGAACGGGATTATTGGCGCCAAAACGTTCGAACTGCACATCCTGTTTCAGCCGATAACCGGGGACATAAGCTTTGACCTTTTCCACCATCGCCTTGACCGCGGCCTCGATTTCCATTTCGTCTGCACCAGACGAAAGGGTGAAAACGGTGTCCCGCATGATCATCGGGGGCTCGGCCGGATTGAGAATGATAATCGCCTTCCCCTTTGCCGCGCCGCCAACCTGCTCGATACCGTGCGACGTTGTCTCGGTGAACTCGTCGATATTGGCGCGCGTGCCCGGACCGGCGGACTTGGACGAGATCGAAGCGATAATTTCGGCATAATGTACCGTAGAGACCGACGAAACTGCCGCCACGATCGGTATTGTTGCCTGTCCGCCGCAGGTCACCATGTTGACGTTCGGCGCATCAAGATGCGCATCGCCGTTGACGACGGGGATAACATATGGGCCGATGGCGGCAGGCGTGAGGTCGATCATCACCTTTCCCGCCGAGACCACCGCCTCGCTGTGCATTTTGTGCGCACCGGCCGAAGTTGCGTCGAAAACCACGCCGATCTCCGGCCAGCCTGGCAGGCGGAGCAAGCCATCTAGCCCTTCCGCCGTCGTGACGACACCCAAGCCGGCCGCGCGTTTCAGTCCATCCGACTGGGGGTCGATGCCCACGAGAGCGCCCACCTCCAGAACGTTGGACATGCGCATGATCTTGATCATCAAATCAGTCCCGATATTCCCGGACCCTATGATCGCCACCTTCGTCTTGGCCATCGTCATTCATCCTTCAAGAATTTGAAACTGCAGTCGCCGACGCCCCCGATCCGCGCCACGACATGATCGCCCGGCTTAATTGCCACCATCGGGCCAAGCGCGCCGGTCAGGACAATGTCACCTTTGCGGAGCGGCTCTCCCCGCTTCTCCAGTGTGCGAGCGAGCCACAGTGCGGCGTTGAGCGGATGCCCGAGACAAGCGGCTCCCGCGCCCAACGAAACCACTTCGCCATTTACCTCCAACACCATGCCGCACGAATAAAGATCGAGTCCCGCGAGCGGAAGGCGCGCGTCTCCCAACACGAAGAAAGCGGATGACCCATTATCCGCGACCGTGTCAGCAAAGCTGATCTTCCAGTCCGCGATTCTGCTATCGACGATCTCGATAGCAGGCGCGATGAATTCAACGGCATCGGCTAGCCGGGCCAGATCGATTTCACCGTCCAAGTCCTTACCGAGGACGACTGCGATCTCCGCCTCGGCTTTGGGCTGAAGAACCTGCGAGGACCGGAGGGTGCCGGCTTCCTCGATCCGCATGTCGTCGAAAAGCACCCCGAAATCGGGCTGGTCGACGCCAAGCTGCGCCTGGACTGCTTTCGCGGTCAAGCCGACCTTGCGTCCAACGATCTTTCGGCCCGCCTCCTGCCAGGCACGCGTATTGATCGATTGCACTTCGTACGCGCCTTCGACATCGGCAGGCTCGAGAACACCCCGCAACGGCGCGATCGCCGATCCGCCATAGGCATTACGTAAATCGGCGGCAGCCGCTTGCAATGTGGTTGTACCCATGAGTTCGCCTCCCAAAGAAAATGTGGCGTCGGCACGACGAGTGCCCGCCAGCGTATGGCAACGGACGATGCGGCCAGATGTCCGATGTTTAGCTGGACCCAAGCGCAATCCCAGAACGAAAAAACTCTGGGTGCTGTATCGTCATGCGGGGGCCAAGAATTGTTCCACCGAAGCCAGACATGATTTGTATTGGGGGCCGGCGCTCGCTTGCGATAAGTTTAGATCGACAACGAAAAATGTCGTCGGCGTTCCGCAGGCCGGAGCAAGACGCGGGCGATATGATCATCTTGAATTTTCAATCTGGAAGGCGAGACCGTGCAAAAGAGCTTACTTCTGAAATCTGCGAGCGATATCGAGCAGCATCTGAGCGACGGATACTCGCTGCCCTCCGAATTTTATTTCGATCCGACCATTTTTCAGCTCGAGCGCGAGCACCTGTTCCGACGCGCTTGGCACTTTGCGGCGTTGGAGCGCGAAGTGGCTAAACCCGGCGACTATATCACCACCACCGTCGATGGCGTGCCAGTCGTGGTGGTGCGCGACAATGAAGGGCAGCTTCGCGCTCATATCAACATATGTCGCCATCGCGCCAATATCATCGCGCACGGAAAGGGTAGCTGCAAAGCTCTGCGCTGCGGCTATCACAGCTGGACTTACGACCTTTCCGGAAAGCTGAATCCCGCCTCGACCTCATCAGGCGGTAAGTTGGATGCCAGCTCGCTCAACCTGTTATCAGCGTCCGTCGACACCTTCGCCGGCTTGCTTTTTGTGAGCCTCAATCCGAACGAGACGCTGCGGCAGTGGATGGGCGAATTGCCGGCTATCATGGATGCTACCAACTATGATTCCCCCTTCACGACCGATGAGGAATTGACCCTCGTCGATCGCTTCGAGGTGACCAGTCCTGTGAACTGGAAGTTGGCGTGGATGAACGCCATCGAGTGCTTCCACTGCCCGACCGTCCATCCCACATCGCTGTCGCGATTCTATCACGTCCGGATCGGCGACGAGAAATATCTGGAAGCAAGCTATGACCGCGGTTCCTACAGCGTGGCTCATTTCAAGGAGAATGCCGCCAAGGCGCTGAACATCGACGCGACCGCTTCGCTTCTTTCATACTATCTGGCTCCGACCACCACGCTCGCCACCGGATTCCAGTGGGGCGCCACCGTTACCCAGGTCATTCCGACTGGACCGGAAGAAGTCACGCGGGTTTTTAACACGTACCGCAAGACCGGCTACTCAGCACCCGACAATGTTGAACTGGCTGAAGCGATGACCCAGACGATCAAGGAAGACAATGAGGTCTTGGCGCAGGTGCAGGCCGGTTACCGCGCGGATGCACTGGGCTACGGCCGGACGATCCCGGTCATCGAGGAGCCGATCCAGCGTTTCAATCGAATCGTGTGGGACAGCATCGCGCCGGCTTACGCCGCGTTGGAAGGCAAGCCGGCCTTGCCGCATCTTGAAACGGCATGGTGACCAATTTCCGCCAACAACGGGGCTACCCCGCGTTGGCGGAGGCGCCGCACCCACGTTAGAGTCAAGGTTGGTCGCAGGAGAGTGAAAAGATGTTGTTGAAAGGTCAGGTCGCAGTCGTCACCGGCGGTGCGGGAGGAATTGGCAAGAGCATCTGCGAGCGGTTTGCGGAAGAAGGTGTCCGCGCAATCATCGTCGCCGACATACGTGAAGAACCCCGCGAAGGTGGGCCGTCGGTCATGGAAACCCTGGCAAAGTCCGGATGCGATGTGCGGTTTGTAAATACCGATGTCACCCGGGGGGCCGACATGGCCCGCGCCGTGGCCGCGGCGGACGAATTTGGCGGTGTCACGATCATGGTCAACAATGCCGGCATTGCGCAAGGTGCGTCGTTTCTTGAAATGACTGAGGAACAGTTCGACACAACCATGGCGATTAATGCGCGCGGGGTTTTCCTGGGGGCCCAAGCGGCCGCTCGCTCCATGGTTTCGGGAAAGCGCCGGGGCGCGATCATCAACATGTCATCGCGGCTTGGCGATGTTGGCCATGCGATGGCGTTGCACTATGGCGCCTCGAAGGCGGCCGTGAAACTGATGACCTTCTCCATGGCGGCAGCGCTCGGCCCGCACGGCATCCGCGTGAATGCCATCCAGCCGGGGGACATAGCAACTGCTATGGGGGGCGACACAGAGGGCAAGGATGTTGCGTGGACTATTCCGCTAGGCCGCGAGGGGGATCCGCGGGAAGTCGCAGACGCGGCGGTCTATCTTGCGAGCGATCTGGCGAGTTACGTCAATGGTGTTGCGCTTTTGCTCGACGGCGGCATGTCGAATACATATCCCGGGATACCGGCAAGGGTGGCTGAGTGACCGGAACGGGATCAGCCGCAGAACCGGTGCCGCGGTCGGGACATCGACACGCCTCGACCGGCCCGGCCAACTCTGTGAGCTTTTGCCAACTCACGCTGAAACATTCACCCGTCGGTCTCGGCAAAGCAGATAGAACAGCGGCGCGGTCGGGAGCGGCCATCTGCTGACAAGATGTCACGTTTGTCGCTGCGGTTGGTTCTCTTGGGTGGAACAGGCTGTATACCGAGCTAATGCCCGGGAGGACGAAGCGTCGATTAAGCGATGGTCCCTTCATAGTTTGAAACCAATGCTCAACAGCGCGACCATTACTCGCTAATTTTTCGGAGATAGATTATATTGTTATCTTCCGCTTCGTTTCTTATCGAGTAGGTCTTCAGGCTTGATGCTTCTTCGGCCGTAAGGCCGAGGACCAACGGATTGCCGCCCCACCAAGCGAGACGATATCTGCGGCTGGCAATTCGCCATCCTCGGTCCGTTCGGACAAGGCGATCATCGTACCATCCAGTCGCATCCCAGGAATTTCCGTCCTTACCTTTCAAGGCTCGGATCAATCGGAACTGCCCGTAAGTGAATGCGTGCGCCTCGCTGCCCCTGATGCGAACTTGCTGGTTTCCCATGATATGCGTCGAGCTGTCGAGCGGCTCGTGCATTTCCGCAAAAGCCTTTTTAAAACTCTCCAGACTGTCCCATCTCATGTGTTCGCCATAATCAATAATGGCATCGGGCATAAAGATGCGATCGAACAAATCCCAATGCTGGGTGTCCATTGCTAATGCGTAGAGATCCAAAAGGTCGAATATTTCTTCCCGATCGCTGGCAGCGTCGGCTCTACTCTCGGAACTATTGGTGGATCGTATCGAATATCCTGCGGGTGCTCGCCTGTCCATTTCGACGTCGATTGCCGCACTCGCCGGGACGATGACAAACAAACCGGAGAGGACCATTCCTTTTCCAGCAGTTTTGCACATTCTAAGCGATGAGGTGACAATCTTCAAAACTGCACCTCACCTGAGGCCCTTTATTCATGACAATCGGCGGATACGCACAGCGTTGCTGCCTACCGTGTTTTGATCCAGATTGTCTTGAGCTCGGTATATTGGTCAAGAGCTTCGACGCCCTTGTCCTTCCCGCCGAAGCCGGACTGCTTGAATCCGCCGAACGGGGTCGTGTCGTCCCCTTCGGAAAAGCAGTTGACCGATACGGTGCCGGCCTTGATCGCCCGCGATGCTTTCACCGCCTTATCGAGGCTCTCGGTCCAGACCGATGCAGCCAAGCCATAATCTGTCTCGTTGGCGATCTTGATACCCTCATCCTCGTCGTCGAAAACGATGGTGGAAAGCACTGGACCGAAAATCTCTTCCCGCGCGACCGACATAGAGTTGGTCACGTCACCCAGGATCGTCGGCGCTACAAAATAGCCGCCGGTTTCCTCGAGAATGCGCGTGCCTCCGGTGACGATTTGAGCCCCTTCTTCTTTGCCAGCTTCGATATAGCCCATGACCTTCTCGAGATGACCGGGCTCGATCATCGGTCCGAGCTTAGTATCCGCGTCTTGCGGATTGCCGATCTTCCACTGTGCCAAGCCGTTCTTGATTCCGTCGACCAATTCGTCCTTCCGGCTCCGATGTACAATGAGGCGCGATCCGCAAGAACAGTTCTCGCCCATGTTCCAAAAGGCCGCGGCAAGCACATCGTCGATCATCACATCGAGCGCGGGCGCATCAGCGAGCACCAGTTGCGGGCTCTTGCCTCCACATTCCAGCACAATGCGCTTCAGGTTCGATTCCGCTGAATAGCGGAGGAAGTAGCGGCCGACCTCGGTGGATCCGGTGAAAGACACAAGATCGATGCCGTTGTGTCGCCCCATCGCCTCGCCTGCCTCATGCCCATAGCCGGGCAGCACGCTCAACACGCCGTCGGGAATCCCCGCTTCGGCGGCCAGCTGTGCCATCAGGAGGGCGCTGAGCGAGGTCTGCTCGGCGGGTTTCACGATGATGCTGGTGCCGCTTGCCAGCGCGGGGGCAACTTTCCAGGCGAACATGAGCGCGGGAAAATTCCATGGCAATACGGCTCCCGCTACACCGATTGGCTCGCGCACGATCATCCCGAGGATGTCGCTAGGCGTTGGTGCCACCCGATCGTAGATCTTGTCGACCAGTTCGGCATACCAGCGGAAGCAAGCGATGGTTTGAGCTACGTCGCCTTCCCGCGTCTCCGTGATAGGTTTTCCGCCCTCCAGGCAGTCGAGAGCGGCAATGTCATCCAAGCGCCCTTCCAGCAAGTCGGCGAACTTCAGCAGCACTCGCTTGCGCTCCGCCGGCGCCTCACGGCTCCAAGTGCCCGCTTCGAACGCCGCCCGAGCGGCTGCTACGGCTTCGTCCACATCCGCGGTGTTGCACGCCGCAAAGGACGCTATCTCCTGCCCTGTTGCGGGATTGACGGTGGCGATCGTCTGCCCTGAGAGAGCGTCCTTGAATTTGCCGGCGATAAACGCCTGTCGCGGTGTCGAGGGCAGTGTGATCATCGTGACTATCCCTTGCAGGCTAAGAACTATTTGGAATCCTGTTTCGAGGCGGATGAGTCATGCTCTTCCACTTCGAACGCGAAGACGACATGATCAGAATGAAAAACCTTGTGGGCTACCGACTCGACTTCAGGGCTGTTTACCTTTGCAAACCATTCATCGGCGGCTGCCTTGTCCGGAAAGCCGATTTCAGTGAGTACGTCGAAGCCAAACTCGGTCGCGTCGCCGGAATCCGATCCATGGGGACCAATTGGACGCCGAGGATAACTGCGGCGGTAAAGCAGCGGCGCACCCCCGGCTTGAAGAATGACAGGGATTTCGCCTTGTTCATAAGCCTCGATGAACTGTTCGCGGTTCAGCGAGGGATGCTTTCGGAAAAAGGCCATCAGCTTGTACATGTAAAGAGTCCTTCGCATCGGCGGAGCACTGACCAGCCGACATTGGCAAAACTTGTGATATGCGTCGAAAATTCAGCCCCGGCGCTCAGAACGCCAGTGTTCAGTCTGCGATCGCCAACTGGTCATCGGCGGATGAGCCAGGTCCACTCGCGCGTCTCTTGTCGTCGATTTCCGCCTCGTCGGCCTTGAGGCGCGACATAATAACACGGAACATTCCCAGACCGCGGTCCGCACTGATGGACCCCATGCGGTGTCCCGGGTGCTGCTGAATCATCCGATGCTGCGCCTCAATCATCCGCTTGTCCTCGGCGAATGCCTCAATGAAGACGTCCCATGCTTGATCCGCAATCTCTTTCGACATGTCGGTTAGCTGCGGGCCGAAACAATAGAAATATCGGGTCTTCCCACGTCCGAGCGGCGTGACAGCCTGCGCCGTCAAGGACGAGTTGATCGGCACGATATCTTCCGACGGTTCGCCTCCGCCTGAAAGCTCAGCAGTTCCGGCCGGATAAGTTGTCATATTCGTCAGGAAAATGCCGGGCACCATGAAGTCCGTGCGGTGCCAAATGTCGCCGACGGTGTCGTCACCCTGCACGACTTTGCGGCCAGCCACATCGGTGCGCCAGAAGTCCGAACGAACCCCGCGCTCGATCCGCTTTGCCATCAAGCCGGTGGATGAACGCTCGGCGGGATCGCCTTCATCGCCTTCCTGGGCACGCCCGAATGTGTTTTCGTGAACAAAGGCTACGTGGGAGAGGTCCAAAAGATTGTCGCAAAGCAGTTCGGCATCCGCTTCGAAATCCATGTGACCCTTGTAGAGACGCCGATGTGCATGGTCCATCATGCCCGCATCGGGGATCAGGCTGGGATCGGCCAGTTCCGGATCCCCCATCCAGATCCACACCCAGCTGTATCGCTCTTCAACGACAAATTTCCGCAAGCAAAGAGTTTTGGAAGCCTGCCCGCCGCCAGGCACTTCTATGCAGTTGCCCTCGCTGTCGAACTTAACACCGTGGTACATGCAGCGCAGGCCGTCACTTTCAATGCGGCCGAGTTCAAGCGGAGCCCAGCGATGCGGACATCTGCCGTCGAACGCTACCAGCTCATCGTCAGCGGTGCGATAAAGGACAAGGGGTTCGTCGATCACGGTCAAGGCGGTCACGCGATCCTTGGTGAAATCGGTGGACCAACCCGCGACGTACCATGCATTTTTCAAAAACATTCCGACACCCTCCAAAACGCAATCTGGCATCGATGCAGAAGTGAGAAAGTGCGGTCATACGTCGTCGGGTAGCGACCAAAACTTTCGCAGAATCTCACTTCTCATTGGCCGACGCGGCAGCTCACGGGCAGAGTAAGACGCTTTTCAGCCCTTCGCCAAAAACATTATTCTTATGGCAGCCAACGGGCCAAGCAAAAGTGTGCGGCGGGAGGACCCGATGCCTTCCTCTGGGAAAATGTCAGAGCGGGCAAGACTGGGAGGAATGTCTTTTATCTATTTTACACCGCGACACGCGCCCCCCATTCATGATGGCTCTCGACGACCGCATTGGGTTCGTTGTCCAACTTAGGAATAGCAGATGCCACACACGCGATTTGTCACAGGCACCCGTAATGGCAAGCAAATGATTGTCTCCGAAGACAGGGTCGATGGGTTTGCCGCATCTGGCGTTTCGGAAATGGTCCCGGTGCTTTACATTGGAGAGCCGCCTTCTTTGCCCCATGATGGAGCGTTGAGCCCCTCCTTTGAAATGCCCTCGACGCCCGGCAGCATGGCAGTGGCGCTCTGGACGCTCGAGGCTAACAAGAGTTTGATCAGCGACGATCAGAAGCTCAACTTCTCGGCGAAACGACCCGGCTATCACCAGACGCCGACCATCGATGTCCATTTTGTCATCAACGGCGAGCTCCGTTTTGAAGTGGAAGACGGTTCGGAGGTCACTCTCGCGGCAGGAGATTGGATTGTCGTTCATGGGACCGGCCATACCTGGCATAACCGATCGGACCAGCCCGCCACCGTGCTGGGAACGTCGTACGGGGCGGTAGTATAAGGGCGCAGCGCTGCCTGAGCCGACACCGCGGCGCCGAGTGGTCTCTTACAATAGGCGGGTACCGACGAAGGCTGGCAAGTCGCATTCGGCCTGAGCGCTTGGCCGCACCGCTGCTGGCGTGACCGCGCGCGCTCCACAGATGAGCATATTTTTTCGCCAGAAGATCCAGGAAAAACACTATGATCTCTTCGAATTCGTCCAGGATGCAGCCCTTTTTCGGCAGTGATCTCGGCCTGATCGACCCGGAAGTGGACATCGCCATTCAGGCGGAGCTCGACCGTCAACGCACCAAACTCGAACTGATCGCGTCGGAGAACATCGTTTCAACCGCCGTTCTTCAGGCTCAAGGATCGATTCTGACCAACAAATATGCCGAAGGCTACCCCGGTCGGCGCTACTATGGCGGGTGCGAACATGTCGATGTGACCGAGCAGCTCGCCATCGATCGGGCGTGCAAATTGTTCGATGCCAAATTCGCGAATGTCCAGCCTCATTCCGGCGCTCAGGCCAATATGGCGGTGGCCTTTTCCCTGCTCAAGCCGGGAGATACCATTTTGGGGATGGGACTTGCGCATGGCGGGCACCTTACCCACGGTGCGGCACCGACGCTGTCGGGCAGGTGGCTGAATGCGGTTCAATATGGTGTCCGCGAAGAAGATCAGCGGATAGATTATGATGCTGTCCAGGATCTCGCGCAGGAATATCATCCCAAGCTGATTATCGCCGGTGGATCCGCGTATCCGCGACATATAGATTTTGCCCGCTTTCGCGCCATCGCAGACCGGGTGGACGCCAAGTTGATGGTCGATATGGCACACTTTGCCGGACTCGTCGCGGGAGGAGCGCATCCCAATCCGCTCGAATTCGCAGATATAGTGACATCGACCACCCACAAGACCCTTCGCGGCCCTCGCGGCGGCCTTATCCTGACGAACGACGAAACACTGGCCAAGAAGATCAATTCGGCTGTCTTCCCTGGCATACAGGGTGGACCGCTGGAACATGTGATCGCTGCGAAGGCAGTTGCTTTCGGCGAAGCCCTGCGACCCGAATTCGCCCACTACGCGGCCGCTGTTGTCACAAATGCACGCGTCCTTGCCGATGGCCTTGCCCGCAACGGCTTCTCGATCGTTTCGGGCGGTACAGACACGCATGTCGTGCTAGTCGATCTTCGGCCCAAGGGGCTGACCGGCAAGGTCGCCGAGGCAGCGCTGGATGAGGCAGGCATCACCTGCAATAAAAATGGTATCCCGTTCGATCCGGAAAAGCCCGCAATCACATCCGGCATTCGATTGGGGTCCGCCGCCCTGACCACGCGCGGTTTCGATGAAGCGGCTTTTGAAGAAGTTGCCGACTTGATCAATGTCGTTCTCGATGCCGCAGCCGCGGGGCCAATTTCCGCAGATCTCACCCAGTCGGTGCGGAGAAAGGTGGAAACGCTTTGTGCAAGATACCCGATTTACGAGAGCGCGCGCGGCTGAGGGCGTGACGGCGAGAGGCAATCACGTATGATCGGGATGAGGGATATTTTTCGGGTTGGAATCGGCCCATCATCCTCGCACACCGTGGGGCCAATGAAGGCTGCGCTGGCATTCGCGACCGCCCTGCAGGGACGGCGCTTCTCTGAAATTGCGTGCGAACTCCTTGGTTCTCTCGCCTGGACCGGCTCTGGTCACGCGACCGACAAGGCCGTGATCCTGGGACTGGCCGGCCATGCGCCCGAGAATATCCGTCCGGAGGCGATCGACGCGATCCTGACGGATGTGGCTGAAAGGGGGAGGCTGACGGTCGCAAATGTCGAGATATCGTTCGATCCCGCCCGGCACGTCATTTTCAACCGCGAAACAGAGCCAACGGCGCATCCCAACACCATGCGGCTGGTCGCATGCAATGAAGCGGGAGAACAGATATTCGAGCAGCGTTGGTGCTCCATAGGGGGAGGCTTCATCGTCGAGGAAGCGCAATTCGGTACAGCGCCGGCGCAAGCGGGAATGGATGTACCCTTTCCCTTCTCCACCGCGGATGAACTTTTGTTGACCTGCGACCGAAACGGCCTCTCCATAGGCGAAGTCATGCGGGCCAACGAAGGATCGCGTTCGGCCGAGACCGACACCGATGCCTATCTCGACAAGATTATCGAAATCATGATGGCCTGTATCGACCGCGGAATCCGTGCTGAGGGAATTTTACCCGGGCGCCTCAAGGTCCCGCGCCGTGCAAAAAAGATCAAGGACAAGCTTGATGGCGACCGTTTCCGCAATCGCCAAGCGCCCCATGTGATCATGGACCATGTCAGCCTGTTTGCGATCGCGGTTAACGAAGAAAATGCCGCGGGCAGTCAGGTCGTGACCGCGCCGACCAATGGCGCCGCCGGGGTGATCCCGGCCGTGCTACGCTATTATCGCGACTTCTGGCCGAACGCCGATCGGGACGGCATGCATGATTTTTTGCTCACAGCCAGTGCGATCGGCGTTTTGACCAAGATGAACGCTTCGATCTCGGGCGCCGAGGTCGGTTGTCAAGGCGAAGTCGGAACTGCCAGCGCGATGGCTGCCGCAGGCCTCGCCGCAGCCATGGGCGGTAGCATTCGGCAGATTGAAAATGCGGCGGAGATCGCGATGGAACATCATCTGGGCATGACCTGCGATCCCGTCGGCGGCCTCGTTCAAGTGCCTTGTATCGAGCGGAATGCCTTCGGCGCGGTCAAGGCAATCAACGCCGCTTCTCTCGCAATGCGCGGCGACGGGACCCATACGATATCGCTCGATCAGGTCATCGCTACCATGATGCAGACCGGCAAGGACATGAACTCCAAATATAAGGAAACATCGCTCGGCGGTCTCGCCGTCAGTATGCCCGAATGCTGACAATCCTCGCTGGTGCCTCGTGGGGCCTGACCCCTGATCGTCCTCGGTAAGGATCAGACTCGTGCGAACGCCGCAGCGGCTGAGCTTGCTGTTCCGGGCTGTGCAGATAGCTTTGAGAGCGATGATTCGACTGGACGTTATGGCCGTTTGCTGGTCGGCGCCATAGCCGGTGACAGGAACCGCCCTTTTGAAAGACACTCCTCCCATTCGGATTCGACATCTGAATCTGCGACAATGCCGGATCCAAGACCAAATCGCGCGACTGATCCGCCATTTTCAATATTCAATGTGCGGATGGCAACATTGAAGACCGCGTCACCCTGAGGGTCGATCCAGCCAATGGAACCTGTGTAGACGCCGCGCGACGATGCCTCGACCGCCGCGATCACCTCCATCGCGCGCAGCTTGGGCGCGCCTGTGATGGATCCACAAGGGAAAAGCGCGCGCAGTGCATCAACCGTCCCCAATTCCGGCAGCAAGTCCGCGCACACCGTTGAAACCAACTGGTGAACAGTCGGGTAGGTTTCAACCTTGAACATATCCGGCACCGTAACGGAGCCCGCACGCGAAACCCGGGAGAGATCATTGCGAAGCAGGTCCACGATCATCAAATTTTCGGCACGCTGTTTGATATCTTGCCGAAGCCAGCGGACGAGGGCGGCATCCCGCTTAGGATCTGGATCGCGCGGGGCGGTTCCCTTCATCGGACGCGCGGTAAGTCGGCCGCGCATGTTCGAGAAAAATAGTTCTGGCGAAAAGGAAAGCACGGATTGCGCGCCGGTATTTATTATTGCGCCATAGCCTGCGTGCTGCCGTGGCCTGACCGCAGCATATAGCGCCATCGGATCACCGCTGAAGCGTACTTCGCACGCGAATGTCAGATTGGCCTGATAGATATCGCCCGCCTGAATTAGTTTTTGAACTCGCGCGAATGCCGCGCGATAGCTCGCTTCGCTGATCAGCGGGTGGAACCCGTCGATGCATGCGCCGAACGGATCCGGAAGGATTTTTGGCAGGGCTCGTGCCGGAATGATCTCGAGGTCTGTGAACAAGCCAAACCACAGCAGCGGCGAGCTTTCTCCCAAAGAGCGCCGTGCTGCCAAAGGCCGCAACTTGCTTTCGAGCGCCAGGCCCGCCTCATAACTAATGAAGCCAGCAGCATGGAAGCCCTGCTCCCCGGCTTTTGCCAGACGGTCGAGCGCAGATTGCACATCTTCCTGCCGGTAAGCGGCGATCACCTCGACGGGGTCGCGATAAAGCCGGCCAGGCGCGGCTCCGCTCAGACGCGCGTCGTCGAAAAGAGCAAAGGCCTGATCGGGGTGAGGTAGCTGCATGAGTTTGTTCGCTGACCTTCTGGATATCCCCGAGGCCACCTGCGAGAGGGCGTCCCGGCAAGCTCGCGCCGTCAAGCCTCGAAAAATGCCTCGCAGACCGCGGCGGAAATGCGGCATTCAATGCCACTGGGCATGGCTTGGCACAACCAACTTGTAGCAACGCCGTGGCCCACCCCCAGATACGACCGGCCGTTTCAGACTTGGACAAGCCCGCCATGTCTTCGATCTACCAGGCGCAAGCCCTTCACGGCGAGGCGCACCGAGCGCTTAGGTTGGGCGTGGCCTCACGGCGAATATGTCCAATTGCCGCTCCAGCTCGCCGAGAATGCGATAGCAGTCGAACACTTTCGCGACACTTGAGTTGGGCTCACGCCCCTCGCGGATCGCCGCAATGAATTCGCGATCCTGCAACTCAATTCCATTCGTCGAGCCGGCGACTGCACGAAGGTCAATCGGCTGATCCCGGCCATCCATCAGGTCGTCGTAGCGCGCGACATAGGTATTGGTGTCGCCGATATAGCGGAAAACGCTGCCAAGCGGCCCGTCGTTATTGAAACTTAGCGAGAGGGTGCAGATCGCTCCGCTCTCGCTTTTCAACTGAATCGACATGTCCGTTGCGATTCCCAGATCGGGGTGAATCGGTCCTTGCATTGCATGAGCATCAACGATGGGGCCTGCCTGATAGGCGAAGAGATCGACGGTATGCGCCGCATGGTGCCACAGGAGATGATCTGTCCAACTGCGCGCTTCGCCCTTGGCGTTTATGTTGGTGCGTCGGAAGAAATAGGTCTGCACATCCATCTGTTGAATATTGAACTCGCCCGACCTGATGCGGTTGTGGACGAACTGGTGCGACGGGTTGAAGCGGCGCGTATGCCCGACCATGCAGGTGAGGCCCGTTTCGACCTGTTTTGCGAGCACGGCTTGTGCGCCCGTCCAGCTATCGGCCAAGGGGATTTCGACCTGCACATGCTTGCCTGCGCGCATGCAGGCGACAGCCTGCTCCGCGTGCATCTGCGTCGGCGTGCACAAGATCACAGCATCGACATCGGCTCGGGCGAGGGCTTCGCCTAGTTCGGTCGTGACGTGGCCTATGCCATATTTGGCGGCGACCGCCTGGGTCCGTGCCAGTTCGCGGCCAATTATGGACGCGACCGTCACACCGTCGATGTTCTTCAGCCCATCAAGATGCTTTTCACCAAAAGCACCCGCTCCCGCGAGCGCAATACGCATGACCTTGGCTCCTTCCATTTGCGGTTCTGATCAGGTTATGCTGGCTCGAGCACCAGATGACCGACAGCCGTATTGCTTGCCGGTACGTGATAATGTCTGTGAAGAGGTTTCACCTTTTTCCCCAGCGCGCCGCGCATGATCAGCCACATCACCATCTCTATCCCTTCGGATCCGGTTTCACGCAGATATTCAATGTGGGGAATCGCACGAAGTGCCTCGCCGTCATCCTCGCTCATCAGGTCCAGGAAACGATTGTCCCATTCGGCGTTGATCAAACCCGCCCTTGGTCCCTGGAGCTGGTGGCTCATGCCGCCGGTGCCCCAGATCTGAACGTTCAGGTCCTCGCCGTAGCTTTGCACTGCCCGCGCGATCGCCTCGCCCAATAGCCAGCAACGATTGCCCGAAGGAGGCGGATAGGTAACGACATTGACGGCAATGGGAATGATCTTCGCCGGCCACGCTTCGGGCTGCCCGAACATCAAGCTCATCGGGACGGTCAAGCCATGGTCGACATCCATTTCGTTGATGATCGTCATGTCGAATTCATCCAGGATCAGGCTCTGCGCGATGTGCCATGCAAGGTCCGGCTCGCCGATAACGTCCGGCAAGGGTCGCGGCCCCCAGCCTTCGTCGGCGGGTTTATACCGCTCACCGCATCCGATCGCGAAGGTGGGGATGATCTTCATGTCGAAGGCGCTGGCATGATCGTTATAGACCAGGATCACGACGTCGGGCTTTTCCTGCGCGATCCACTGGCGCGACCAATCATAGCCTGCAAACAGGGGCTGCCAATAGGGTTCTTCTGTCTTGCCCAGGTCCATCGCCGCGCCAATTGCGGGTACATGGCTCGTGGCGACGCCTGCAGAAATGCGGGCCATCATCTTTTCTCCTTAATGGATCGGACGCCTTCGGGCGAACGTCCGCCGGCCACCATCATCGCTTGATAATCTTCGGGTGCCATGCCGGTCATGGTCCCCACTGCCTGGAGGAAGCTGAGGCCATCGGTCGAGAACACCTTGGCAAGGAAGTAGATGTTGCCGCCAAGATCGAGACAGCGATTATAGTCCCGGTCAAGAATCGCCTGCTTCTGGTTCTCGGACATCGGCCATTCGTCGATATACGCGCGCTCGTTTGCCTTCCATCGCTCACGGTTCTCGGCCTTCATCAGGGTCATCGCAAACTGGTTCATCCAGTAGCCCTGTCGCGCCCGTTTCGCCGTGTAAACGCGCGTCCCCGGAATATCGTCGAGCTCAGCGAGATATTCATGAATGTCGGTGCTCATGCCCCACCTTTCCAGAAGATAATGTCTTGGGCTTCAGGGATCACAAGCCGCGCGCCTTGAGCTGCGCATCCAGACGCGGGAATACCCTTCGGGCGTTGCCTTCGAAGATTGCGTGTCTGTCCATTTCGCTGATATCAAGCGCATCCACATACCGCTTCGTGTCATCGAAATAGTGGCCGGTAGTCGGGTCGATGCCCCGCACCGCTCCGACCATCTCGGAACCGAACAGGATATTCTTGCTGTCGATCACGTCGGCAAGCAAATTGATGCCTGGCTGGTGATATACGCAGGTGTCGAAGAAGATGTTGTTCATCAGATGCGTGTTTAAGCTTGGCTTTTTAAGCATGTCAGCGAGCCCGCGATAGCGACCCCAGTGATAGGGAACCGCCCCGCCGCCATGCGGAATGATGAAGCGCAAGTTTGGGAAATCCGCAAACAGGTCGCCTTCGAGAAGTTGCATGAAAGCGATCGTGTCGGCTGCGATATAATAGCCGCCGGTGGCGTGCATCGCCGGATTGCAACTTCCCGACACGTGAATCATCGCCGGCACGTCCAACTCCACCATCTTTTCGTAGAAGGGGTACCAGAACCGATCGGTCAGCGGCGGATGTTTGAAATAGCCTCCCCCCGGATCTGGATTCAGGTTGCAGCCAATGAACCCCATGTCGACACAGCGTTCCAGTTCGGCGATGCTGTTGCCCATGTCCGCAGCAGGAGATTGCGGCAGCATGCAGACGCCGACGAAAGTTTCCGGGAAGATCCCGACGACACGCGCGATCAGGTCGTTGCAACGTGTGGCCCATTCCATGGCGACACGGGCGTCGCCGACATGCGGCGCCATGGCAGAAGCGCGGGGCGAGAAGATCGTGAGATCCGCGCCACGATCCTTGATCAGACGAAGCTGGTTGATTTCGATCGTGGAGCGAATTTCGTCATCGGAAATCTGCGGATAGGGCGGCGTCGGCGCGCCCGCTCTGAAAGCGGCCTTCTGTTCCTCGCGCCATGCATCATGCCCCTCCGGCAAAACGGTATAATGGCCATGGCAATCGATTATCAGGGTCATCGGTTCGTCGCTCCAGTCTTTCTGCGCATCTCTAATTTCATGTCTGCGCCGCGACGGGAGGAGAGTGGCGCTTTGTCGGGCAATTTAACGCGCCGCGTGGCTGCATGAACCCGAGCGATCTTTTCACTTAGTCCTTCAATTGCCGGACCAAGAGCGAGTTCGCCGATTTGCCGCTGCCGCAACACCGTTGCTCGCGTCATTGGCGCGCGCACGCCAACCCCTTGCAATGTCTTGACCGCCTCTTCCATCTCCGCGGCACGGCGCAGACCATGGACAAGCATTCTGTCGAGATAATAGTCAGCTCGGGCAGCCCATGATCCAGTTGGTTCGCTTGCGTCGAGGGACGCAATGACCTCCTCGCGCACGCCCGCTGCTTCGGCAGCAAGCATGCATTCTGCAGTGAGCGCCTCCAGTCCCTTTATCATTACGGAGCGGATCATTTTCACCGACGAGGCGTGACCCACGGTCTCGCCCACGACGCTCAAGTTTGCAAAGCCCAGCGCGCTGAGCCGTCCTGCAGCTTCCTGAGCACCGCTGCCGCTAAGCAGGAGCGGCACCGACAGTCGCGCTGGATTGACGGGTGCCATCACCGCAACATCAAGATAGCGGCCGCCGGCTGCATCGATAAGCTGCGCCGCCGCCTGCTTGGTCTGAGGCGCGACGCTGTTCATGTCGCAATAGAGGCTATTCGGCAAAATATGGTCGGCTGCGGCCGCCGCCGCCAACAGCGCTTGGTCGGCAGTCACGAGCGACAAAATCAGGTTGGATTGCGAAAGCGCATCGGCAAGATGGGCCGCGCCCACGACCTCGGCCTCCCGATATGCAGCGAGCATTGCGTCACGCTCTAGGCGCGTTTCGGTCTGCAGGTCATACACATGTACGCGCTTGCACCAGCGACCAGCGCAAGCGAACGTAGATCCCGCTTCGCCAAACCCGATCAGACTGACATTCTGCTCCATAAGCAGAGCCATGACTCAAGGAGGTCGCCGCAGCTAATCGAATCCGCAGCCACGCTATAAGTTTTTACGAACCAAACTACCCACCTCGGCATCAATTACTGCCATGAAGCGTCGCTGCAATCGTGTCGGTCGCCAGTCTTCCCTCGTAGTCAATCCGATCGTCCGGCTGATTGCGCCCGGTGCCGGACCGATGTCGACAACCAAGCCGGCATCCAGCTCCACCATGAGCTGATCTACCGCCAACATGGTCAGGTAATCGCCACTTACCAACAGTTCGCGGATGGTCATCACCGACCCGCATTCGATCGGCACTGGCGGCAGATCACCTCCGAGCGCTTCAAACATTTGTCGCCAAAGCTGCCGCAAAGGAGCGCCCTCGGGGGGCAAAATCCAGGGATATCGACGCAGGGCCTCGGCGTCCCAGCCTTCGACAAGGGGATGCCCCGACCGGGCAAAGATCGTAGGGCGATCCTCGAACAGGGGCCTCTGCACAAGATCCTTTCCGAGCGACGCATCGCGTAGCGCGCCGATCATCATGTCGACTTCGCCATCACGAAGCGGCCCCACCAGTTCGGCGTGCGATCCTTCGTGGACGCTGATATGTACCTGCGGAAATTCGGTCCTGAAGGCGCCGATTGCTTTGGGAAGCAACCTGGCGCGCGACAGCGGCATTGCGCCTACCACAATTCGGCCGCCCTGCTGTCCATTCTGCTCCGTGAGCTCATCCAACCCGGATCGAAGCTCTGCCAACGCCAATCGCAGTCGACGGGCCACTGCTGAGCCTTGGCGTGTCAGCACCAGGCCGCGACCCCTTCGTTCGGCAAGTCGATGCCCGAGAACAATTCCCAAATCCCCCACCGCCCGGTGAAGCGAGGGTTCTGTCACGCCTGATTCAACCGCAGCTGCCGTGTAGCTCCCCGTCCGCGCCAACGCGACGAATGCCCTGATCTGCGCAGCGGTCACCCTGTTGCTGCCTATCAACCTCAATGCTGCCTCAACCCGGGGCGCCAGTCTGATCGCGGCCTCGGTGGGGGCCATTCCGCTCGGCTGGCGCGTGAACAGCGCCATCCCGAGCTGCACCTCCAGCTTGGCTATCGCCTGCGTCACGGCGGGCTGTGTCAAATTCACTGCGCGCGCGGCCACGCTGACGCTGCTATGCTCCACCGCAACCGCCATGGCGGCTAGGTGCCGGATATTGAGATGCTCGGGTGTCACGAACTAAAGTTAGCAAAATCTAATAACGGATGCATAGTTCATATTTGAGAAATTGCTTCTGTTTTGTCACCTCATTTTTCGTCATATATCGGAGGAAGAAATCATGTCGGGGATCGTGGTCCAGAAGTTCGAACGAACGGACCTCTCCATTGTCGATGGCCTCGCCGCATGCGGCGTTGCGACCGTTCACGAAGCCCAGGGCCGAACCGGACTTCTTTCGCCCGATATTCGCCCAATCTACACCGGCGCTCGCATTGCAGGCAATGCAATCACCATTTCGGCTCCGCCGGGCGACAACTGGATGATCCACGTCGCGATCGAGCAGCTGCGCGAGGGTGACATCTTACTGCTTGCGCCGACAAGCCCCTGCACCGATGGCTATTTCGGGGATCTCCTCGCTACATCGGCTCAAGCGCGAGGGTGCCGCGGCCTCGTGATTGACGCCGGAGTGCGCGACATCCGCGACCTCACTCAAATGGGCTTCCCGGTGTGGTCTAGAGCCGTTCACGCCCAAGGCACCGTCAAGAGCACATTGGGCAGCGTCAATGTCCCGGTGGTCTGTGCGAATGCTCTGGTGCATCCGGGGGACGTGATCGTCGCGGATGACGATGGTGTTTGCATCGTGCCATGCGCAAACGCCGCCGACATTCTTGAAAAGGCGCGGGCACGCGAAGCGGCAGAAGAAGCAAAGCGCGTTCGGCTCGCCGCCGGTGAACTTGGCCTCGATATCTATAATATGCGTCCACGCCTGGAGGAAATGGGACTTAGATATGTCTGATGTCCCAAACTCGGCCAAGGTGATGTGGATGCGCGGCGGCACGTCGAAGGGCGGTTATTTCCTGGCTGAGGATCTTCCAGCGGAGGCAACCAAACGCGACGCTTTTCTGTTGCGTGTCATGGGATCACCGGACGCGCGCCAGATCGACGGCATGGGCGGGGCTGACCCTCTAACGAGCAAGGTTGCGATCATAAGCAGATCCTCGCGGCCCGGCGTCGATATCGACTATCTCTTTCTTCAGGTTTTTGTTGATCAGGCCATTGTCAGCGATAGCCAGAATTGCGGCAACATTCTTGCAGGTGTCGGCCCCTTCGCCATCGAGCGCGGACTGGTTGCGGCTGAAGAAGCTGAAACCTGCGTCTCCATCTTCATGGTGAATACCGGTCAAGTCGCCATCGCGACCGTCCAGACGCCAGACAGAAAAGTCTGCTATGCCGGCGAAGCTCACATTGATGGCGTCCCCGGCACTGCCGCCCCCATTGCGCTTGAGTTTCGGGACACTGCGGGCTCAACTTGTGGCGCACTGCTTCCAACGGGCAATGCCGCCGACGAGGTGGAAGGCGTGCGTGTCACGATGATCGACAATGGTATGCCGTGCGTCGTGATGAAGGCCGAGGATGTCGGCGTCACCGGCTATGAAGACCGCGCCACCCTGGATGATAATCTCGTGCTCAAGGCGATTATCGAAAAGATCCGTCTCGCGGTGGGCGAGCGGATGAACCTCGGCGACGTCACGGACAAGTCGGTTCCCAAGATGATGCTCGTTGCCCCCCCGCGAAGCGGCGGAGCAATCACGGTTCGCAGTTTCATTCCCCATCGCGCGCACGCTTCGATCGGTGTTCTGGGCGCTGTGAGCGTTGCGTCAGCCTGCCTTATTGAAGGCTCGCCTGCGTTTGAAGTCGCTTCCGTGCCAGAAGGCGCCCGCAAGACGTTGTCGGTCGAGCACCCGACCGGAGAAACGACCTGCGTGGTCGATATGGACGAGCGGGATGACATAAGAAGTGTTGCCATGTTGCGGACCGCCCGCAAGTTGATGGACGGCGAGATATTCGGATGAGCGATCGCAAGGTCAGCTGGCACGCCAACCCTTCCACGCCGAGCTTCAAGCTACCGCCTGGCGCTGTCGATGCGCATTGTCACGTGTTTGGCCCGACGGCGGAATTTCCCCTCAGCCCAAAGGCAAAATATACACCCCAAGACGCCGGTCCCGATATGCTCTTTGCACTGCGCGATCGGTTGGGAATATCCCGGAACATTATCGTTCAGGCGAGCTGCCACGGCACCGACAATGCGGCGACTTTGAACGCCATCGCGAAGTCCCGGGGGAAAGCACGGGGCGTGGCCGTTGTTGACCTTGCCATAAGCGATTTCGAATTGGAGCGACTGCACGACGGGGGTATTCGGGCAGTTCGTTTCAATTTCCTGAAGCGCCTCGTTGATGAGGCCCCGAAGGACAAGTTTCTGGAGATCTCTCGCCGTATCCTGCCGCTCGGTTGGCACACCGTGGTCTATTTCGAGGCCGACATTCTGGAAGAGATGCGTTCGTTTTTGGATGCGATCCCGACTCTCGTCATAATCGATCATATGGGTCGGCCCGACGTTACCCGGCATCCCGACGGGCCTGAAATGGGCGCGTTCCGCTCGCTGTTAGACAGCCGCGAGGACATCTGGACCAAAGTCACTTGTCCCGACAGGCTCGATCCTAGAGGCCCTCCTTGGAACGACTTCGCCCGCTTTGCTTCCCCTTTGGTTAGCGACTATCAAGACAGGGTAGTGTGGGGCACGGACTGGCCTCACCCTAACATGGAAGATGCCGTTCCAGACGACGGTGATCTCGTTGACATGATCCCCCGCATTGCGCCGACAGCTGATCTGCAGCGTAAGCTCCTCATCGAGAATCCGATGCGGCTTTATTGGCCCGAAGAGGCGACGCTGCGCGGGATTGTGCCAGCCACGGATTAAGACTGAGTTCGCTCGCTGGTCGGTCAATCTTCGACCAATCTCACGGACGCGATATTATGTGCGCTTGGCTTGAGTAAGTGGGCGCCGTCGGCGGAGGCCTGATGGACGAAGGCAACCGCGTCAGCGAATATTGTTGCGCAAAAACCGGAGTGGCGGGCGGTTGCTTCAGGTCAGCCCGTCAATCCCAATGCGGCTGACAATTCGTGTTGCAGCGCTTCAACAGCACGCTGAACCTTGGGCAATTGATGGCGTCGGCGGGGATAAACGGCCCAAATCGGTTCGTCCGCCGGCCGGACATCATCAAGGACGAGTTCCACCATGCCCTTTTCCAGAAAAGGCAAGATATAGAAGTCGGGGAGCTGGCAGATGCCGATGCCGGCGATGCAAGCCTCGATCACGGCGTGCCCGCTATTGCAACGGAAGCGACCGGCAGGGCGATGCAGATGTTCCTGCTCGCCGACAGTAAAATGCCAGGTTGGCGCCGTTCCAACGATGCATTCGTGCGCAACCAGATCTTCGACGACTAGCGGCCGACCTTGGGAGGACAGATAGTCGGGGGCGGCACAGGTGCGGACATTTCGCGATCCAACACTCACCGCAACCAGCCGCGGATCGCTGATACTGCCGGTACGGATCGCGAGGTCGAAATCTTCGGCTGTCAGGTCTACGACCCGGTTCGTGAGTTCGATCGTGATGCTCAGGCGGGGGAACTGTATCGCAAAGCGCCGCAGGATCGGTGCGACATATCGCTCTCCCATCGTCGTCGAGCAGGTTACCCTCAATTCTCCATGAGGCTCGCCCTTTTCCCCAATGAGGGCAAAAGCCTCATTCCGCTCTTGAATAATACGCTCGCATCGCTCGAGAAAGGTCCGCCCCGCGTCGGTCAGTCTGACGCTTCGCGTTGTTCGGTGAAAAAGCTGCGTTTCAAGACGCCGCTCCAGCGCCATGACCGCGCGACTAACATGTGTGGCGGACCTGCCAATGATTAGGGCACCGCGCGTGAAGCTCGCGGAATTCGCGACTGCTACAAACTCGTCGATACCATCCCATCGCGTCAATTATAGCTCCATCTGGCACAGTCTTTTGCGATATTCGCGCATTATCACAAATGAGGGACAATGCTAGCGACTGAACTTTAGAATCGGAGATAATGCGTGAAAACCCGTGCCGCCGTTGCATTCGAAGCAAAGAAGCCGCTCGAGATCGTCGAGTTGGACCTCGAAGGCCCGAAGGCGGGCGAGGTGCTGGTCGAGATCATGGCGACGGGCATCTGCCACACCGATGCTTATACGCTCGACGGGTTCGACAGCGAGGGCATCTTCCCCAGCGTGCTCGGCCATGAGGGCGCAGGCATCGTGCGCGAAGTCGGCGCGGGGGTGACGAGCGTCGTCCCCGGCGATCATGTGATCCCGCTCTACACCCCCGAATGCCGGCAGTGCAAAAGCTGCCTTTCGGGCAAGACCAACCTCTGCACTGCGATCCGCGCCACGCAGGGCAAGGGACTGATGCCCGACGGCACGACGCGCTTCAGCTACAAGGGGCAGCCAATCTTCCATTATATGGGCTGCTCGACCTTCTCGAACTTCACCGTGCTGCCCGAGATCGCGGTCGCGAAAATCCGCGAGGACGCGCCGTTCCAGTCGAGCTGCTATATCGGTTGCGGTGTCACCACCGGGGTCGGCGCGGTGATCAACACCGCCAAGGTGCAGGTTGGCGACAATGTCGTCGTCTTTGGCCTCGGCGGCATCGGGCTCAACGTAATCCAGGGTGCGCGGCTTGCGGGTGCGAAGCAGATCATCGGCGTCGACATCAATCCGGCGCGCGAGGAATGGGGCCGCAAGTTCGGCATGACCGACTTCCTTAATACGAAAGGCATGAGCCGCGAAGACACGGTCGCCGCGATCGTGCAGCTGACCGACGGCGGCGCCGATTATACCTTTGACGCGACGGGCAACACCGAAGTCATGCGCACCGCGCTCGAAGCGTGCCACCGCGGCTGGGGCACCTCGATCATCATCGGGGTGGCCGAGGCGGGCAAGGAGATTGCAACGCGGCCGTTCCAGCTCGTCACCGGGCGCAACTGGCGCGGCACCGCGTTCGGCGGCGCCAAGGGCCGCACCGACGTGCCCAAGATCGTCGACATGTACATGACCGGCAAGATCGAGATCGATCCGATGATCACGCACGTCATGGGCCTCGACGAGATCAACAAGGGGTTCGACCTGATGCATGCGGGGACAAGCATACGTTCGGTGGTAGTATTTTAGAAAATTCCGCCGCCGAGAAGCGATAACTAGCTGCGCTTTCGCGATGTCCGCCGCCGTCCGCGCCTCAAGACATCGCGCATCGCGGCCGTTGTTATGGCAATTGTTTCGCCATCTGTGATGCGCCGTCGCAGCATGCGGAGACGTTCGGACTTCGACACGAAAGGTGTAAGCAAAGAATCGCTGCATGCACGCTCCATTAGCGGACGACGCTATGATCGCCCCTCGGCCAGTTTATCGAAATGAGGCGATCTGCTAGATGTGGCGAGCGGTGATATTTTCGGCAATTCGGGTCGAATGAAGACCAAGCGGATCGAATATTGCTGGCACTCCATCGCGAAGGTCACTTCGCCCGAGCAGCGGCAGCTTGCGACGTCTCGCAACCGACTTTGTCCGCCGGCATAGCCATGCCCGCGTCGCAACTTGTACAGCGGCGGATCGCACGCAACCGGCAATATGCTCGTCTGCTGCGGAAAGGCGGAGCGAGTCTTCCTTGGGCACAACAGCTTGTAGCGACACCGAACGCTCAGTCAGTAATGGACACTGCCCGCGGCCCCCGAAAGGGGAACCGCGCTTCGGCGCCATACCGGCATGAACGGCTGCGACGGGCCATCTTTTCGAAGCGACGCGCGCGTTTTACTGAAATAGCCGAGCAGTTTCGCGCCCTCAAGTTTCGGCAAATCGAACGCGAATTGGCCGCCTACGAACCGGATGCCGGAGAGACCTATATCGACTTTGAACCGCCGGCCCACGCCCTTTCGGTTCCGCTCAACACCGCGCATTCACCCTTCCTTCCGACCAACCGGCGTCACGGCAAAATGGGGCTTATCTACGCCGGCTAATCACCACTCGCAGGATTATTTAGACTCCCGCGCGGCGAGCGCATCTCCAATCACTGGACACTATCTCCGAGACGCCGGCATCATGGCCACGGCGCTGATATCGGTCACGCCCTTGCCTAAATGCAACACAATCCGGACCGGCCATGGCTATAGCGACCAGGAGGAGAGCGGCGTGGCGCACCCCATTGTCCGTCGAATAAATGCTGGAAATGCTGGCTGACGGTTTCGCCTGATCGGGTCGCACGCTAACCAAGGGTATCCGGGACCGATATCGCCGCGCCACCGAGAGCGGGACCGGGATCACCCGCGCCGAGAGAGGCACCCAAGCAGCACTTCCAAAGGCCCTGCGGCGGATGGGTGATCATTCCTCACATTATTTCCTCACCTCTGCTGCTTTGGAACGAATATATTGGCGCAAATCGTCAAGTTCGGCATCGCTCATTTCGCCCCAGGCCGGCATACCCGCCGACACAAGCGCGCCTTCACGCACGATCTGCGCAAAGGCTTCCGGCGACTGCGGCACCCCCGAAGCCCGCAGTTCCGGAGCGGTTCCCGCGCTAACGCCATCAAAACCGTGGCAAATGCCGCAGCGTGATCCGTACAGAAATGCTCCTCGAGCGGAACTCGCCGTATCCGCTTTATAATCTGGGTCAACCGCAGGGGTGAACGCCGCATTCTTGGCCTTCTGGATCGTCGCGGCGCCGCCCAACGCGAAAGTTAACACGCGCCTCGGCTGCGTGCGATAATCAGTCAGCTCCGGCCATGCGCGCGAATTGATGCCAAGGGCGGTCCCGACGCCGGCAAGCACGGTCACATATTGGCGGCCATTGTGCCTGTAGGTTATCGGGGGCGCCAAAACCGGCACATGCGCATCGAACTGCCAAAGGGTCTTTCCGGTCACCGCGTCGTAGGCATTGAACTTGCCCGTAGCATCTCCTTGGAACACCAACTGCCCCGCTGTAGCCAAAATTCCTCCGTTCCAGCCACCGGGCATTTCCCGTTTCCAGGCGACCTCGCGTGTCGCCGGGTTCCACGCCAGCAAAGTCGATGTGGCATCCTTGCCCGATTTCGACTGCGGATCGAAATTGATATTCAATCCCGGATCGGCAAGGTTTCCGGGCATCCGCTTCCAATTCTCGGGAATGCCCTTTTCGTCATAGACAGTGCCCGAGTGAGCGACAGGAAGGTACATCAAGCCCGACAGGGGGCTGTAAGCTGAGGGCAACCAAGTGTGAGCGCCATCCGGCCCGGGAACTAGTCTGAACGGTTCCCCGGCGGGCATCCGCGCCTTCGGATTTTCGATCGGACGGCCCGTTCGCAGATCGATACCGCTTGCCCAAGTCACTTCCGTCACCTTGTCGGCCGAAATAAGCTTTCCACTGATCCGGTCGATGACGTAAAAAAAGCCGTTCTTCGGCAATTCCATCAGCACCTTGCGAACCTTGCCATCGATCTTGATGTCGGCCAGTTGCATATCCATAGAGGCGTTGTAATCCCAGCTTTCGCCCGGATTAAACTGATAGTGCCACTTATATTTCCCGGTCTTCGCGTCCAAGGCGACGACCGAGCAGAGGAAGAGATTATCGCCCCTTCCCTTACTGCGGATGCGATGGCTCCAAGGAGCCCCGTTCCCCGTCCCAACAAAAACGGTTTCAGTTTCCGCATCATAAGTGAAGGAATTCCAAGCGGTGCCGCCACCTCCGTATGTCCACCATTCCCCGTGCCATGTCTGCGCCGCCATCGCCTGGGCTTCATCCTCGAAGCCCTTGGCCGGGTTGCCGGGGACAGTATAGAACCGCCACAACTGCTTGCCGGTTTCAGCATCATAAGTCGTGACATAACCCCGGACATCCCATGAGTCCGCACCGCCGTGACCGATGATGACCTTCCCGTCGAATACTCTTGGCGCCCCGCTGATGAAACGACCGTCCTCCTTGCTGAACGTCTTCTGGGTCCAGACCTGTTTGCCGGTCTTTGCATCTATGGCGATTAGCCGCCCATCCTGTGTGCCGATATAGATTTTACCGTTCCACCAGGCGAGTCCGCGGCTCCCCCAGCCCATTCGCAGCTTGTGTCCCGAGCGCTCCGGCGCCTGCGGGTCGAATGTCCAGAGTAACTTTCCGCTCGTGACGTTAATCGCGCGCACGACGCTATATCCCGTCGATGTATAGAGCACGCCGCCGACCGCGATCGGACCGCTCACCGGATTGCCTGCAGGCAGGTCGAGAGACCAGGCAAGACCAAGCTGATGAACGCTGCCACGATCAATCTGCGCCAAGGGACTGTAATGCTGCTCACCGTATGTGCGACCAAAAGCCGGCCAGTCGTCCTCCAAGTTCCAGTCTATCAGTGCGGAATCCGGATTGTCAGGCGAACGCTGAACTGGGTCGCTATAGAGATAAGTGACCGTTCCAAGCCCAATAGCTCCGATCAGGGCGGCAACTTTGGCTAGTTTCTTCATATGGCCACTTCCGAACTATCCTGGTGTCCCTGACTTCCTGCTTATGGTTTGGTGACGTCCACACGTAGGCGTGTCAGACGCAACGTCTTTATCTTCCACTTTCCATCAACGCGCTCATATGTCTCATGATAATGGCCGAACCCGGCAAAGAGCCGGATCGGGGCGCCATCCGGGAAACGCAGCTCATCGTGCATCCCCCATACAGCCCGCGCAGTCGTTTCGCTGAGCAACTCGATCTCCGGAGCATAGACCTGGTGCGCGGTTACGATTCCATCGAGACTCTTTTTCTCGATTGCCACGAAATTCTCGCGGCCCTTGATCACCTCCCCGGTCGCGTCCGGCGCAAAATTGACGCCGGTGCCGGGGTCGGTCGCGGACCCCTCGAAATCGGCGACAACATCGTCAGCAAGCACGTCGGAAACCAGCCCCCAGTCCTTGGTATCGATGCCGCGCGTGTAGCGTGCCTTCAGGAGCTTGATTTCTTCGCAGGCCTGAAGGCGCGAGACATCGTCCATGACAGTACTTCTTTCAACAGTTGGATCGCCCGCAGGCCGGGTTTGCGTCGACTCTGTAACGGGTTGCTCCCTGGGCGCAGCCGTGACGGGGAACGCGGCAAGTGCCAAAAAACTCACGGCAAACGACGCTGATCGATAGGTCAGCATAAAGGAATCCTAGCTAGAGCCTCACCCAAGGGCGAGCCAAACAGTCAAGCGCTCTTTTCATCGGAGCAAAACGAACATGCCTGCCGCTGGCCGCACAAGGGGTGCGCGATGTCGTCGATCGGCACCTTAGCACGATGATCGAAGGATCAGGCGCTCTTGCAAATGCCGCCATCGATCAAGTGATCCGAGCCGATCACACTGCGTGCCACGTCGGACAACAGGAAGGTGATCAGCGCCGCAACTTCTTCCGGTTCCGTGATTTTGCCCAACAGCATGCCCGACATTTCCGGGAGCGTAGCGATCAGTTCTTCCTTGGTCATTCCGCTGGCGGCGGCCATCTTCGCGCCAACATGATGGTCCGACTCCCATACACCTGTGCGAACCGGTCCGGGCGATACCATGTTGACCCGCACCCCTTTGGGACCGAACTCGGTCGCCAGCGCCTTGCTGAAAGACTTGAGCGCTGCTTTGGGGATCGAATAGGGCATAGGGGAATCGGCGGGCTGCCAGGTGGTTAGCGAACCGACATTTACGATCGCGCCGCCACGTTCGATCAGGCTGGGCAGTGCGGCGCGGGTGACGCGCACGGCCGCAAAGAGGATGATGTTCATCATCTCCACCATGATCGTGTCGTCAATGCCCAGAAAGCCGTCCAGCGTGATATTCTCACCGCCGGCAACATTGTTCACCAGCAGGTCGACGCCTCCAAATTCCTTGATCGCGGCTTCGACAAGACGGTCGCCGCTGTCGGGCTCGCTGAGGTCAATCGACAAACCGACTGCCCCGGTTTCTTTCAGTTCCGGCCGGATGTTGCGGGCCGCACCGACAACCTGCACACCCTCCGCGATCAGCGACCGTACGGTCGCCAATCCGATTCCCTGGCTTGCGCCAGTAACGATTGCAGTTTTGCCCTTCAACTTGAGATCCATATCAGACGTTCCTCATGAAATTGACGATAATCTTTGCATTCATATTTAAATCGCAACCGGCTTTGCGTAATTCGAGATCGTTCCAGTCGACGGAACTCCAAGTATAGCTTAGAAAGCTGATTCAATCTTTTGCCGCAGCGGCACCTATCTCGCGATGTAGCCGCCATCGACGACAAATTCCGAACCTGTGACGTAGGAAGCCTCGTCGCTGGCGAGGAAGAGGATGACGGCCGCAACCTCGTCCGTCGTCCCCATGCGGCCCAACGGGGTCATTTCCGCAAACATCGCTTGATCCATGCCTTGGGTCACTGGCGTGTCGATGAAACCGGGATGCACGGAGTTGACGCGCACCTTCTCCTTCGCCCAAGCCATTGCCGCAACTTTTGTGAAGTTCCGAATGGCTCCCTTCGCCGAGGAGTAGGCGGGGCTGTCGCCAAAGCCCCCGATCATGCCCCATATCGAACTGACGTTGACGATCGCGCCGTTGCCCGACGCCTTGAGGGCGGCGGATGCTGCCTTTGTGCCAAGAAAAACGCTCGTCTGCGTTACCGCAATAACCTTGTTATATGTTTCCAGCGACGTGTCTTCGATCGTGTCCAAGTCGCCGATCGCGGCATTGTTGACGAGGACATCCAACTTGCCATGTCGGTGGACGATATCCGCGATCACGGTGTTCCACTCATCCTCGCGCGCGATGTCGAGTTTCATCGCGATGGCCGATCCGCCGTTCGCATTAATCTCGGCGGCGACGGAATCTGCGGCCTCCATCTGAATGTCCCCGATCACGCATGTTGCGCCCTCACGAGCAATACGTATAGCGGTAGTCTTTCCGATGCCGCTTGCACCACCAGTTATAAGCGCAACTTTACCTTCGAATCGCATGATCGATCCTTTTTCTTCCCACGCGGAGATGGTTATTTGAATTTGATCTCGATGCATTCGACCACATAATATTTCACGGTGCTGAGGTCGATAAACTTCGCTTCGTCGGCCTTCAAATCAGGCAGATATTTGGGATCGAAAAACAGCTGCATCGACGCTTCGGCATCCTCGCGGGTTTCATATTCCACCTCGGTGAGGCAGTCGAACGGCGGATTGGGATCTGTGCGGCCGTCAGCGACGCTGTCTAGGAAGCTATCATCGCGAATGACAAAGTTTCTGCGATGGACATTCGGGAGAATATCGGTCGGCGGAAGGATAGCCATGACATTGGGAATATGGGTGTTCTGGTAATAATCCTTAAACTCTTGCATCGTAATGTCTTTACGGCGCTTCATCATGATTACGACTTTAAACATCCACTTTCTCCATTATCTTTAATTTGACCAGATTCGTAAAATTGCGCGAATTGCTTATTATCGGGAGATTGTGCAATCCAATATAGGCATAATATTCAACGCTACTCGTGCTAATTTCTCGAACAAATTAGCTCGATCTCGTTTACATCAGAAAGAATATTTAGCTCTGACGCCAATTTCACGCGGCCGACTGATGTTATCGACCTGATTGAGGGCGCCGAGAAGCGGCGCCTGTCTTATGTCACGCGAATAAACTACTCGTTTGTCGAGGAGGTTGTTGATGAATAGGCCAAGTTCCAGCGCACCCATATCAAAGGCAACGTCGCCATTGACCATCGCGTAACCAGACGCCTTGTAGGGCGTGAGTCCGCTGGTCGGTAAAGATGATATGACGGAACTTTTGTAAAAAGCATTGATCGTATAGTTAAGCGTCTGATCGCGGCCCAGATCCTGTTTATAGGACAAGGTGGCAGAGGCGCTATGCTTTGATGATCCCGGCAGACGATCACCGTTCGTCCCGACAATACCTGCTGCGACAAAGCCGCCATTCCCGTCACCAACCGGGAAGGCAAAATCTTCCTTCAATTTGGCATCAACATAGGCGTAGCTCAACGACAGGTTGAGGTCGCGATCGAAGAGGGGCGTGGATATTTCAGCCTCTAGTCCCTTCGATACTGCCTTCGGGGCGTTGACCGTCACGTTCCAGCCGCCATTTGGCGTGATTGCAGAAACCTGGGCATTCTTCCAATCGATGTAAAATATATCCGCCGTGTAGCGCAGGCCGCCAGGCAGCCGCCCTTTCACGCCGAACTCAAAATTATTGGCTTTGTCGGGTCCATAGGACAGGAGGGCCGGCGGCTCCTGAAATATGCCTTCAGTCGGGAATGTGTTGGCGCCGGCCCGGCGAAACCCCTGCGACCAGGTCGCATACAACCGATTCTCACCTGCAAAACGATATGTCGTATTAACCTTGAAGATTTGGTCATTCACCTTGGCCGTGTTGTTCTGCAGAACGAGCAGGTCAAAGATGTTGTCGGAATAGCTGAGTCTTTGATCGAAATCCTGCCAGAACGCTCGCGCGCCTCCCGTCGTGTCCCACCGGTCCGTGATATGCCACGTCAACTCACCATAGATCGACTTTTCCTTGAACCGCTGTCTCGCGCCCACCACGAACGCCCGCCCTTCAGCGTCGACATTGGTAACAAAACCAGGGGGGCCAAACGGCTGAAAGCCACCGCCAGCATCAGACAGCGCCTGTGTATATTGAGTGATACCAGGCGTGTGCATGTCCACTGACATGCTGTTGCGCTGATCCATGTAGAAGCCACCCAAAACGTAGTCGAATGTTTCACCTTTCTTGGAGACCAGCCGGAATTCCTGGGTCAAGGTCTTGCTCCGATCGCCATACACCCCGGTAAAGAGGAACCGTGGAAATATCGGGTCGCCCGTGAAGAAAGGAATGGAGGCAGCAGGCGCTGTGAAGGTGAAGAATACGCCTTGGTCGGCGGTCGTGCCGCGCGTGTTGTAATATGTGGTGGTCGACGACAGATCTGCAAAGCCAAGATCGTAGCTCATGTCGAGCGCGGCGAGCCAGGATCTTCGCGTGTAGGGCTCGAGGATTGGCGACACCAAGCCATAATCGCCGGCCGCCGGCAGGGTGATGCGAGGATCGATCGGATAAGGGCCTCCTGCAAAGGCTGAGTTGGTCTCAGGACCACCCTGCCCCTTGATGTGCAGGTAATTCAGCGACGCTTCGATGTTGAACTGCGAACTGGGCCGAATTTTCAGCGCACCGCGAATGTTGGCGATGTCCGCGTAGTTCGCGTCCTTCTTATTGTAGTAGACGGCCGGGCTTGTGACGAAATTGGAAGGATCGGCCTGGACCGCAGGTGCATCCGCGCTGTCGCCGTCGCGCTTAACAATGCCATAGCGATCGATGAAACCGGCCTGATGGTCGAACTTGCCGCTGACCCTGAATGCTGCGACGTCGCCGATCGGCACGTTGATCACGCCACCGGCCGTGTAGCCCAGCTTGGCTGAGTGCGCCGTTGTCGTGCTGCTTCCATAGACCTGACCGCTGAATTCCTCCAACTCGGGAGAATTGGGAATGATCCGGATCGCCCCCCCGAGAGAGCCTGCGCCGTAAAGCGTCCCCTGCGGGCCACGCAATATTTCGACATGGTCGACATCATCGACCGGGATATAGCCGGCCATGACGCTGTTTCCGAGATAGGTCGCAACGGGCGACTGCTCCAAAACGAAATTTTCGCGGCTTACATCGGCCGCGTTTAGGCCTCGAATGACGGGAACCGAATATGCGATGTTGCGGCTACCCCGATCCTGAACGGAAAAGCCAGGAACCTGCCGGGACAATTTGGTAAGGTCTGTTGTCTGGGTACGCTCGAGCGCTTCCCCGCCTATCGCAGAAATATTGTAGGGAATGTCGGTGACGTTGGTCGCACGTCGGCTCGCCGTGACGACGATGTCGCTGGAATTGGCGCCATTGCCCTGGTCAGGAGCCGCTTGGTCAGGAGAAACTGGGTTGGAAGTCGGGCGATCCTGCCCCATCGCGGGAGTAACCGCGAAGGTACCCAGCAGGACACAGCTCGATATGCCTCCAAAAAGCGCTGTCTGCGCCGAGATGCATAAGGTCCGCATTAACCTTTTATCTTGAAACATAACTTCCTCCCCAGTAAGAAGTGTGCTCAGCGCGCAATTTAATATTCTGTTTTGATACCAACTTTTCTTTAGCTGCTTTAGATTTTGGGGAATAAACGCATGGAACCCCATATGTCGCAGAGTAGTGACAGTTGATTGTCTTGTGCCAGAATTTTTTTCTTACTGCTCTCGTGTTGCTACGCTATCGGCAGCTCGCGCCTCGACGGCCTCCTTACCCGTCCCGACTGGATCCGCCTTGCCTGTGCGGCAGTCTTCCGCGGTCGCTGACTGAGCCTATGGGGCGCCCCATCCGGACGGGGGGAATATAACCGGGCGGGTAGCGAGCCATGCGCATCTCGCGTTCTGCGCTTCGTTGCTTCGCTCTGCGGCTGTGCTCGTTCAGCGCCCTGAAGCAGGCGTGCTCGTTAATCTCCTCGGCCTTGAGCGTGTCCGGCGTCCCGCGCGCTGCGCCCTTAGTAAACCCGCAATGCGCGCGCCTCTCGGACCAAACCGATCGTTGAAACTGGTTCCCTGTTCAGGTAAGAACATGTCACCGGAAAGAGAGTAGCAGGGTGGTGTCTCCTGCTTTCGCCTCAAGCGAATCTTTAGTTGCCTCGGTGTCACACAGCGGTCGGTTTGCTCGCGCTAACGCAGTTTCTTGTGCGTAAGTGGCGTGTCGGACGAAGCTTTAACCCTGGGAGCTCTCATGAAATATCTCTATCTTCTTGTGGCCATTGTCGCCGAGGTTGCGGCAACTTCCTTTATGAAAGAGTCGCAGGGCTTCACTCGGCTCGCGGCATCGCTCGCCGCGGTGGTCGGCTATATGATCTCCTTCTATTTTCTGTCGCTGACGCTGCGCGATCTGCCGACAGGCATCGCCTATGCTATATGGTCAGGGGTAGGGATCGTATTGATAACGGCCGCCGCATGGCTGTTTCAGGGGCAGAAAATGGACACGCCCGCCCTTATCGGCATGACTTTGATTATTGTTGGGGTCATGGTCATGAATCTCTTTTCCAAGGCCGTCAGCCACTAAGGTTATGGCTGCTGGCTGCTTCGTTACGGCGGCAGGTCCGGCGTAGCGCTGAACTATGGCTAGCCGGGGGATCGTCGCCGCTGCTTGCTGAACTCCCGGTCGCTGGCGATAAAGAGTCCGATCATCGCGGGAATGATGCGCTCGGGCGGAAGCGGCGCTGCCAGTCCTGTCAGCTTCGCGTGAACCGCCGCATATTGCGCAAGCTCCCGGACGAGGTGACCGGGTAGTTCGAGCGTCAGCTTGACCGGCTTTTCCTCGACGATCGGGCCCAGCCTGAGTATGGTCATCGTTCGCTTCCATTCAGAGGTTCAAGGATCTGATCGCCGGTGGTAAAAACGCCGTCAGCGGAAGTTGCAGCGGCGTGAGTTACCCGGTTATCAGTAAATCCTTCAATGGCGTTCCAACGTCAGAAAGTTGCTCCGGGTCGTCGATGTATCTTTTCGTCGGCACCGTGCAGGGAAGCCGCGATTATGATTCCGGCCTTATCTTCTGGGCCAATCACATCATGACGCCCGAGACCGAAACCCGCACACACTATTTTTAGTCCGGTTGGCGGAACTGGCTTGTCGATGATGTCGATTTGAACACCGCCTTCCTTGCGGCAACCGTCGACGCGTTCCGTACCGAGGACACGCCGATGGTTGGTGATGTTCAGGAAGAGGTGGGAACGCCCAACCTGTCTTCCCTCTTTCCCGTCATTCTTCCGTGCGACAAAGGAACCGTGCGGGCTCGCAGCAAGCTGCAGGCAATGATCCGCGACGAGATCGCCGCACAGTCGGCTTGAAGGCGAAACAAACATGACGGCATAAACGACAGCGAATCCCGCGGGGATTCGCGTTGGCGTGAATAACGCACGTCCCTTTGAGCGAGCGGGCATTGCTCGGATGCGATGTCTTAGTGTAAGTCCTGGGGGTGTTGGATTGGCGTGCAAAAGGACTCCGACCCGCTTTTGGTGCAATAGATGGGGAAGGTCGCGAGGTTGCATCAGCCTCGCCCATAGCACATGATTGAGAGATCAGGACGTTCCGCATGCAGACCCGGCTCGTCGAATATTTCCTGGCGCTCCACCGCGAAGGCCATTTCGCGCGCGCCGCCGCGGCATGCCATGTTTCACAGCCGACGCTCTCGGCCGGCATTGCCATGCTCGAGGCGCAGCTTGGCAAGCGGCTCGTCGCTCGCGACCGGAAATATGCCGGGCTGACCCCCGAGGGCGAGGCCATCCTGCCTTGGGCCCAGCAGCTCATCGCTGCCGCGGAGGCTCTCGGGCAAGCGGCAAGCACGGCGCGCGGACCGCTCAAAGGCGAACTCAGGCTCGGTGCAATTCCGGCCTCTATGCCGGCGGCTGGCTATCTGATCGAGGTCATTCGCGGGCGCTTCCCCGACCTCAATGTTCAGCTCCGCGCTCTTACGTCGCGGCAGATCGAGCGCGAGCTCGCCGCGTTCGAGCTCGATGCCGGGATAACCTATGTCGACTTCGAACCTCCCGCTCACGCGCTGTCGGTCCCGCTCTATAAGGAGCGCAGCATGCTTGTGAGTTCGCGCGGCGGGATCGCGGTCCCTTCCAAGCCTGACTGGAAAGATCTCGCGGGCCTTCCTTTGTGCCTGCTGCCGCAAGGCATGCAGAACCGCCGGATACTCGACGCACGGTTAGCTGCGCTAGGATATGCGCTAAGACCAATCGTCACCGCTGATTCCTATCTCGCATTGCTCGCGATCGTCCGGCAGGGCCTGCTTTGCTCGATCATGCCGGCCAGTCACGCGATGCTGCTCGATGGCCTCGACTGGGCCATCGCAACCCCGCTACCTGACACTGACGACATCAACCGGGTCGGAGTGATTGTCTCGGACCGGACACCGATGAGTCCACTTGCGCAATCGGTCCTGGCGGTGGCGCGTGATCTCACTCTCCCAACCGAAATGACTTCCAGATGATAGAGATACTCTATCAAACATGCGATCGTTCGATTTGACGCGAGGCATCATCTGAGGCACCCGCACATGCTGGTAGAGGGTGTAGGTACATGCGCGATAATGACGCAAAGACGACGATAGTGGAATGGACCCTGCGCTATGGTAGCGGCCGCGAGCAACTGCTGCCCTTGCTCCATGCGCTTCAACATGAGATAGGCTATGTCGATGATGCGTGTGTGCCACTGCTGGCGAGCGCGCTCAATCTTTCTCGCGCCGACGTCCATGGCGTGATCACTTTCTATCATGATTTCCGCCGGCGACCGGCCGGCCGCCATGTCGTAAAGCTCTGCCGGGCGGAAAGCTGCCAGGCGCGAGGCGGCGTCGGGATCGAAGCGGCCGCAGCCAAGCGACTAGGTGTTGCGATGGGCGAGACGCGGCGCGATGGCCAGGTCAGCCTTGAGCCGATCTATTGCCTCGGCCTCTGCGCGATCGGTCCCAACGCCTTGGTCGACGGCCGCCCCGTTGCCCGGATCGACGAGGTCGTCCTCGAGCGCATCGCCGCCGAGGTCGCGGCATGACGCGTATATATATCAGCCGCGACATGGCGTCGGTCGCGCTGGGCGCCGACGACGTTGCCCAGGCGTTCGCGTCCGCTGGCTGCGAGGTCGTCCGTACCGGCTCGCGCGGCCTGTTTTCGATCGAGCCGCTCGTTGAGGTCGAAACCGAGTCGGGACGGATGGGCTATGGCCCGGTATCATCGCGCGACGTCGACGCGGTGCTCGCAGGCACCCATGTCCACCACCTTGGCCGGATCGATGCGCTGCCCTTCTTTGCCGCGCAGCAACGCTTCACCTTCGCGCGCTGCGGGGTCATCGACCCGCTCGGCATGGCCGACTATGCAGCGCACGGCGGCTGGACCGGTCTCGACATCGCGCGATCGTCGCCGCCGCAGGCGGTCGTCGACACAGTGAAAGCGAGTGGTCTCCGCGGGCGCGGCGGGGCGGGTTTCCCGACTGGGATCAAGTGGCAGACGGTTCTCGATGCACCGAATGCGCCCAAATACATCGTCTGCAACGCCGACGAGGGCGACAGCGGGACGTTCGCCGATCGCATGCTCATGGAAGGTGATCCCTTCTGCCTGATTGAGGGCATGGCGATTGCGGGGCATGCCGTCGGCGCCGGGCATGGCTATATCTATATCCGCAGCGAATATCCGTTCGCCATCGACACGATGCGCGCAGCGATCGAACTTTCGGCGACCCGGGTCGCGCCTTTCACGCTTGAGGTTCGCGTCGGTGCCGGAGCCTATGTCTGCGGCGAGGAAACGGCGCTGCTCGACAGCATCGAAGGCAAGCGCGGCCAGGTGCGCGCCAAGCCCCCGCTTCCTGCGCTGTCCGGCCTGTTCGGCAAACCCACAGTCATCAACAATGTCCTGAGCCTCGCGGCCGTTCCCTTCATCCTCAGCGAAGGGGCCGAGGCTTATGCGGGGGTTGGCTTCGGCCGCTCGCGCGGGACGATGCCCGTGCAGCTCGCAGGCAATGTGAAGAATGGCGGATTGTTCGAGGTGGGCTTCGGTATCACGCTCGGCGAACTCGTACAGGATATCGGCGGCGGGACGGCCAGCGGCCGTCCCGTGCGTGCCGTCCAGGTCGGCGGCCCGCTCGGGGCCTATTTCCCGCCCTCCCTGTTCGACACGCCCTTCGATTATGAAGCGTTCACTCAGGCGGGCGGGCTCATTGGCCATGCCGGGATCACCGTTTTCGACGATAGCGTCGACCTGGCTCATATGGCGCGCTTCGCGATGGAATTTTGCGCGGTCGAAAGCTGCGGCAAATGCACGCCTTGTCGCATCGGATCGACGCGCGGGGTCGAAATCATGGACCGGATCATCGCCGCGCGAACGGTGGAGCCCGCAGCGCCTGCGCCGCCAAGCGGCGTGCTCGGCCAGGCGCTCTATTCGCGCGCACCCGACCGGATCGATGTCAGCGCCTCCGCTCAGACCGAACTGCTGCGCGACCTGTGCGACACCATGAAATTTGGCTCGCTCTGCGCTCTCGGGGGCTTCACGCCCTATCCGGTGCTGAGCGCCCTCGATCATTTTCCCGAAGATTTTGGCGCGGGGGTGCGCAAGCCCCTCGCCGCGGAGTAATTGCATGAGCTTCACGCGCGAAACCGATCATGGCACGCCTCCGGCGCTCGCTACCGGACGCAATGTCACGCTGTCGATCGACGGCAAGACGATCGCGCTTCCCGAAGGCACGTCGATCATGCGCGCCGCCTCGCTCGGTGGCACCTCAATCCCCAAGCTGTGCGCAAGCGACAATCTCGAGAGCTTCGGATCGTGCCGCCTGTGTCTTGTCGAGATCGAGGGACGCGCGGGCTACCCTGCTTCGTGCACGACGCCGATTGCCGAGGGCATGGTCGTGCGCACCCAAAGCGAGCGACTGAAGCAACTGCGCAAGGGCGTGATGGAGCTCTATATCTCCGATCACCCGCTCGATTGCCTGACCTGCGCCGCGAACGGCGATTGCGAATTGCAGGAACAGGCGGGCGCGGTCGGTCTCCGCGATGTTCGCTATGGCTATGACGGCGCCACCAATATGGGCCAGCCAAAGGATCATTCGAACCCGTATTTCGATTTCGATCCCTCGAAATGCATTGCCTGCTCGCGCTGCGTACGCGCGTGCGACGAGGTGCAGGGTACTTTCGCGCTGACGATGGAGGGCCGCGGCTTCGACACCAAGGTCAGCCCGAGCCAGGGACAGGATTTCCTGTCGTCCGAATGCGTCTCGTGCGGCGCTTGCGTGCAAGCCTGCCCCACTGCCACGCTGATCGAGAAGAAAGTCGTCGAGGTTGGAACGCCGGACAAGGCAGTCGTCACCACCTGCGCTTATTGCGGCGTCGGCTGCACGTTTCGCGCCGAGATGCGCGGGGAGGAGCTGGTGCGCATGGTGCCCTGGAAAGAGGGCAAGGCGAACCATGGCCATAGCTGCGTCAAAGGCCGCTTCGCTTGGGGCTATGCCCAGCATCAAGACCGCATCCTGAAGCCAATGGTCCGCACGAGCGTCAGCGACCCGTGGCAGGAAGTGAGCTGGGAAGAAGCGATCGCGCGCGTCGCCAGCGACTTTCGCCACATCCAGGCCAAATATGGCACGCGCGCGGTCGGCGGCATCACATCTTCGCGTTGCACCAACGAAGAGACATTCCTCGTCCAGAAGATGATCCGTCAGGGCTTCGGCAACAATAATGTCGATACCTGCGCGCGCGTTTGTCATTCGCCCACTGGCTATGGACTGAAGACGACCTTCGGGACGTCGGCGGGGACGCAGGATTTCGACAGCGTGATGCAGTCGGACGTCATCCTCGTCATCGGCGCCAATCCCACCGATGGCCATCCTGTCTTCGGCAGCCGCATGAAGCAGCGACTTCGCCAGGGCGCCAAGCTGATCGTCATCGATCCCCGGCGCACCGATCTCGTTAAATCGGCGCACGTCGAGGCCGAGCATCATTTGCCGTTGCGCCCCGGGACGAATGTCGCGGTGCTGACCGCCATGGCGCATGTTATCGTGACCGAGCGGCTTTACGACGAGGCCTATATTCGCGAGCGCTGCGACTGGGACGAATTTCTCGACTGGTCCGATTTCGTCGCCGAAGCGCATCGTTCGCCTGAAGCGGTCGAGGCATTGACCGGCGTTCAATCCGACGAAGTACGCGCCGCGGCGCGCCTCTATGCGACCGGTGGCAACGCCGCGATCTATTATGGTCTTGGCGTCACCGAGCATAGCCAGGGCAGTTCGACCGTTATGGCAATCGCCAACCTCGCAATGGCCACGGGCAATATCGGGCGCGAAGGCGTCGGAGTGAACCCCCTGCGCGGCCAGAACAACGTCCAGGGCGCCTGCGATATGGGCAGCTTCCCTCACGAATTTTCGGGTTATCGCCATGTGTCGGACGACAGCGCACGCGCGATGTTCGAGAGCGCCTGGGGGGTCAAGCTCGATCATGAGCCGGGGTTGCGGATTCCCAACATGCTCGATGCCGCGACGGACGGAACCTTCAAGGGCCTCTTCATCCAGGGCGAGGACATCCTCCAATCCGATCCCAACACGCATCATGTTGCCGCCGGGCTCGCGGCGATGGAATGCGTCGTCGTGCAGGACCTGTTCCTCAACGAAACCGCAAACTACGCGCATGTCTTCCTGCCCGGGTCGACCTTCCTCGAAAAGGATGGGACGTTCACCAACGCCGAGCGCCGCATCCAGATGGTCCGTCAGGTGATGGCGCCGCTCAACGGCTACGCCGACTGGGAGATCGTCCAGCTCGTCGCGCAGGCGCTCGGACTCGACTGGAACTACAGCCACCCGTCTGAGATCATGGACGAGATCGCCGCGCTCACGCCGACATTCGCGGGTGTCCATTATGACCGGCTCGAAGCGGAGGGCTCGCTGCAATGGCCAGCCAATGATGCCGCGCCGAATGGGACACCGACAATGCACATCGGCGGCTTCGTCCGCGGCAAGGGCAAGTTCGTCGTCACCGACTATGTGGCGACGGATGAAAAGACGGGTCCGCGGTTCCCGCTCCTGCTCACCACGGGGCGCATTCTCAGCCATTATAATGTCGGGGCGCAAACGCGCCGGACGGCGAACACCGCCTGGCATGCCGAAGACCGGCTCGAAATCCATCCGGTCGATGCCGAAAATCGCGGCATCAACGACGGCGCCTGGGTGAGCCTGCGCAGCCGTGCCGGCGAGACATCGCTCCGCGCGCTGATCACCGATCGCGTTGCGCCGGGGGTCGTCTACACGACCTTCCACCATCCCGACACGCAAGCCAATGTCATCACCACCGACTATTCGGACTGGGCGACCAACTGTCCCGAATATAAGGTCACCGCAGTGCAGGTCGGGCATTCGAACGGCCCCTCGGACTGGCAGGAGGATTATGCTGCGCAGGCTCGGCAGAGCCGCCGGATCGTGCCGATCGAGGCTGCCGAATGAGCGGGGGTCATGACGAGGATGGCGTCATGTCGACGGGCGATCGCCTGATCTATATGGCGAACCAGATCGCCCGCAATTTCGAAGCCGAAGGTCGCGAACGGGCGGCCAAGATGGTCGAAGACCATATACGGCTCTACTGGGATCCCCATATGCGCGCCCGCATTGTCATTCTCGCCAGCGCCGCGCCCGGCGACTTGTCCCCGGTTGCCGCTGCCGCTGTCGAACGGATCGGCGCAGCTTGAACGAGGCGACCTTCGCCGGCCAGGCCCTGGTTCGCGTCGCGCGCGATGGCGCCCGCGCGCCGATCGAGCGCAGCCTCGCCGAGGAAATGCCGATCGCGCTAGAATTCAACGGGATCGGTTATGCTGTCCTGATGGCGACGCCCGCCGATCTCGAAGATCTGGTGGCAGGTTTCCTGCTGTCCGAGCGCCTGCAGGATATGGGCGACACACCGCCGCAGGTCGCGCTTCACAAGAATGAGAATGGCATCGTCGCGCGCGCGAACCTTGCTGCGGACAGAGCACAGGGACTTCTCGAGCGCGTCCGGCACCGCGCGACCGACTCGTCCTGCGGGCTTTGCGGAATCGAGAACATCGAGCAAGCAATGCGCTCGCTGCCGCCTGTTACCGCCAAGAGCAACGCCAACGACGCCGCTGTCTTCCACGCACTCGATGAACTCCAGGCGCACCAGCATCTCAATCGCGAAACCGGCGCCGTTCATGCGGCGGCGCTTGTATCGGAAGAGGGCGGCATCCGTCTCGTGCGCGAGGATGTCGGCCGTCACAATGCGTTCGACAAGTTGATCGGTGCAATGCGCTGCGGCGGACTGGGTTGGGACGGCGGCTTCGCGCTGCTGTCATCGCGCTGTTCCTATGAGCTCGTCGAGAAGGCCGCGCTCTCGAACTGCCCGTTGCTGGTCACCATTTCGGCACCGACGAACCTCGCCCTTCGGCGTGCAGCGGAAGCGGGTCTGCCGCTGCGCGTACTCGCGCGCCGCGACGCCTTGCTTTCCCTCGCATGATGATTCCCAGGATTGCCGCGGTTGTGCTGGCGGGCGGCCAATCGCGCCGGTTCGGCAGCGACAAGGCGGCCGCCCTTTATCGCGGGCGTGCCCTGCTCGACCATTCGCTTGGCGCGCTCCGGCCCTATGCCGAGGTCATTTTCGTCGCGGGCCGTCAGCATGGCGGGAAAGGGGCTGTCGCCGACCGCCCGGCTGCGGGTCTCGGCCCCCTTGGGGGCATTTGCGGCGCACTTTTCGTAGCCCGCGAGCAGCGCTTCACTCATCTGCTTTGCGCACCCTGTGACACGCCGGAGATACCGGAGCCGCTGCTGCAGGCGCTCGTCGCGGAGAATGGGGGTGCTTATGTCGCGAGCTGCCCGGTCCTTGGTTTCTGGCCATCCATCCTCGCAGATCACCTGGAAGATTATCTGGAAGCGGACCGCCCGCGGTCGATGCGAAGCTGGGCCGATGCGGCCGGCGTCCGGTCGCTCACGTGGGACGAGCCAATCCATAACGTCAATCACCCGTCGGATATCGGCGGCGAAGCCTGACGATGTCCGAGAGGCTCTCGGTGGACGCGGCGCTTGCCATGATCGCGCGCGAGGTCGAAGCCCTGCCGCCCGAGAGCCATGCCCTTAATGCGGACATGCTGGGCCATGTCACCGCAGCGCCGGTGAAGGCGGTTGCAGACGCGCCGCGCTTCGACTGTTCGGCGATGGACGGCTATGCGGTGCGCGCCGCGGAGACGGAAGCCGCCGGGCGCCCTGCAACATTTTCCTTGGCTGCCGACATCCCCGCCCATGCGAAGGCCGACGATCTCGAACCAGGCCAGGCGGCGCCCATCCATACTGGTTCGCCCATTCCGCGCGGCGCCGACGCGGTCATTGCGCGGGAAAGATGCAAGTCTGACGGAACGACCGTCGAGCTATCGGGACCCGTTGATGCGGGTCTCAACATCCGGCGCCGCGGCGAGGACATGCGCGCTGGATCGACGATATTCGCTGCGGGCAGGCGATTGTCACCCGAAGCCATTGGTGCCCTGCTCGCGGCGGGCGTCACGACGATTTCCTGCCGGCGCCAGCCGCGCGCGATTCTGATCCCGACCGGCTCCGAACTGGAGTCCGCGGTCCGCCAGCCGTCGAGCAAGCTGGACAGCAATGGGCCAATGATCAAGGCAGCCTGCCAGTCGCTCGGTATGGACTGCACACTCTATGCACCTGTGGTGGACGACCGCCAAGTGGTGCGCCAAACGCTCGACAAGGCGATCGCCTCCCCCGGCGCAGACATGCTGCTTACGATCGGCGGGATTTCCGGCGGCCGGCATGATCTTGTGCGGGAGGCCCTCGAAGAGCTTGGGGGTGTGGTCCTTTTTCACGGGCTTGCGATGCGTCCGGGAAAGCCGATCCTGTTCGCGCGCCTTCCCGACGGCCGCCCCCTCTTTGGGCTTCCGGGTAATCCTGTTGCGGCGCTCGTGGGCTTTCGTTTCTTCGTGCTCGCGGCAATCCGGCGGCAAATGGGACTGCCCGCGGAAGAGGGGTTCGAAATCGCCCCGCCCGAAGATGGCCGCGACGGAATGACGCTCTTTCTCCGAGGACTGCGAGCGGCGCGCGGTGCGAATGATGCCGTGCCGCTCGCAAACCAGCGCTCGCATGTCATGTCCTCCGTGCTGGATGCGGACTGCTGGATCAGGCTCGACCGCCAAGGCGACAAGACGCGCGCGATGATTTATGAGCTTGCGGCGCATCTTGCCTGATCCGGGAGCGGTATGATCGCTGCGGTTCCCGGCGAGCCCGCGAAGGGGCTAGGTGGCGGCTACCCCTTGCAATAAAGCGTCGCAGACTGATCAGGGACGCGCGAAGCGGGCGCGCAATGGCTGCATTGCTGAACAAAAATGGTCAGGACCGGAGCCAACGTCAGGGTCTGAACCCTGTACTGCGCACCGGACCGGGCTGGCGGCAATCAGCGCCGTCGGCGCACGCTCGCAAAGCCACGATCGGCTGCGATGAACCGGTCGATCATCGGCACCGCGATCCGTTCCGGGGGCAGCGGTTCGCCAAGACCTGTCGCCGTCGCATGAATATCCGCATAGGCAATCAGATCCCGGTAAAGCGCTCCCGGCAGTTCGATCGTGAGCTTCACAGGTTTGTCGTCGGCGATCGGACCCAGTCTGAGCTTGCTCATGGCGCTGCTCCGGCGTCGGGTTCAAGGATGAGGTCGCGGGTGACGAGAATGTGCAGCGTGAAGCCAGGCCGGATCGTGAGGGTCGGCTGGATATTCATCTGACGTTCGACCAGCCGACGGCCCGACTGGTTAATCGTGCCCTGCGACCCGTCGCGAAGCGCCCGCACGAGCGCATCGTCCCCGTTCGAGCCAAGCTCGGCGCCGACGCCGAGCAAAGTGGAAATCAGCGCAGCACGCAGCATCGATCCCCAATGATTGTCGGTGCGGTCGGCGAGGCCTGCCATCCCGCGGGCGTCGGTTCCCGGTTGACGATCGAGCCGGATCGAGCGGCCGCCGGGCAGGATCAGGCGGTCCCAGGCGAGCAGCACCCGTTCCTGCCCTGCGGCGATTTCGCTGTCATAGTCGCCGACGAGCCTTGCGCCCTGCGGAATGAGCAGGATGCGCCCAGTTGGGCTGTCGTAGACATTTTGCGTCACCTGGGCAGTGACCTGCCCGGGAAGGTCGGACCGGATCCCGGTGATCAGCGCGGCCGGAATGACGCTCCCGCTTTGGAGAATATAGGGCGAGCCGGGTTCGCGAATGCGTTCGCTGCTTTCGTCCGGCTTGCCGGACCCTCCTTCGAGAAAGGCGCGGCGCGCCGCCGCAGGGTTTCGCGCGCTGGCTTCTGGCGCCGCCGCTCCGGGAGCGGGCACTTCGAACGCTTCGCGCAGCACATCGGCCGCTCCCGTCCCCGCGGAAGCGCCGCCAAGAAACAGGCGACTGGCGGCGGCGGCTTCGCGCTGCTGCCGCGCCCGCTCGCGCGCCTCGGCGGCGGGCGAGCGGGCGCCGGCCGGCGGACCCATCGGTGGCACCGGGGTGGCTTCGCCGCCCTGCTGCGCGGCGACGATCGGCCCGCCGAGATCGCCGGGCAGCGGTCGCCCGAGCTTCGGCACCGCCCCATAATCGGCGGGCGCACTCGTCACCACGTCTGCGCGGTTCGCCGTGTCGGCCGAATAGAGATTTTCAGCCGATTTGGGCGCCGGTGTTTGCAACGCCCATAGCAAGGCGCCGCCGATCGCCGCGCCCCCGGCAGCGCCCATGATCGCCAACGTCTTGCGCGACAGGCGCATGACCCGCGGCGGTTCACCGCGCAGGCGGAAGGCATCGGCGCCGTGCTGCGGCGCGGCGCGATCTTCATCGCTCGGCGCTTCGGCGGGTGGCACCGCCTGACCCGCGCGCTCGCTCATGACCGGCCCCGGCGGCGCGGCATTTCCCGTTCGATGCGAACGACACGCGCCTGCTTGCCGACGCTGAGGCGAAGCTCGCCGCGGTCGAAGAGGCGATCGACAATCATATAACGGCCCTGCACCCGGTAATTGACGAGCTCGGCCTCGCCGCTGCTGCCGATGACGAAGAGCGGCGGCATGTCGCCCGATGCGATATCCGCGCCGAACTCGATGAATAGCTGGCGCGTGTCGTCGAACGCGCGGATGGGACGCCAGGCCACCTTGCCGCCCGCAATTCGGTAGCGGAAATTCAGCGCCGCAAGATCGATCGCTCCGGCGACGGGCGCGAGGCGCGACGCCTCGGTTTCGGCGGCCTGCAAGGCGATGAGCTCGTCGGCGGGATAGGTCCAGGAGACCGACGCCATATAGGATGCGGCGGTCGCGCGCAGTTCGACATGATAGGTGCGCCTGTCGGTGTTGATGATCATGTTGGTCATGATATCCGAGCGGGTCGGCTTGACGAGGATATGGACGCGGCGCCGCGCCCCGGCGCCGCTGACGGTGTCGCCTATGATCCACCTCACCGTATCGCCTGAGGCGACGGGACCCGGGCCGACGAGTTGTTCTCCTTCCTGCAAGACGATGTCGGTGACCTGCCCCGGCGCCGCGTAGACCTGAAAGAGCGCGCCTTCGGCCCACGCATATTGCTGGATCGCGTTTCGATAGCCCTGCCGGTCGGGCTGGACCCGCGCTTCGGCGTTGGCGCGGACGACCCGCTGGCGCGGATCGGCAGGACCGCTCGCCGCGGCGGGCGCTGCGAGCAGGGCAAGCGCGGCCCCGAGCAAGATCGGGAGGGAATTGGGCGTCGTCATTGATTGAGTTCCTTCGACCAGTTGATAGCGGTCACAAAAAGCCCAAGCGGATTCTTGGTGATCGCGTCGGGGGTGCTTGGCGGCTGGAGAGTGACGGTGACGATCGCCGACCAGCGCGAGCGCTCGATCAGACTCCCGCCCTGATAGCGGCGCTCGGTCCAGGCGATGCGAAAGCTGTCCTTCGAGGCACGGATGACGCTCGAGACATCGACCGCGACCTGGACCTTCCCGACCTCGGCGAAGGGGTCGTTGATCCGCGCATAGTCATTGAGCGCCTGCGCCCCGGAGGCGCTTGCGAAATCATAAGCGCTGAGCCAGTCGGCGCGCAGCACGACCGGATCGGCGGGGATAGAGCGAACATGCTCGATGAAGCGCGCGAGGTGGAAGGCGACCTGCGGATCGGTCGGCCGATAGTCGCCGTCGGCCGGCGCGACGGCGCGCGCTGCGCCGAGCTCGTCGACCTCGACGACCCAAGGTGTGATCGTGCCGCGCGCAGCTTGCCAGACAAGCCCGGCGGCGAGCCCGCCCGACAAGATGAGCGAGCCGAAAAAGGCAAGACGCCAGCTGCGGGCCTGTACGCGCGCCGACCCGATTCGGTCATCCCAGACTTGGCTCGCGCGCTGGTAGGGCGTGACCGGCTCGGGCGCGCGACCATAATGATTGTGGGGTCTCTTGAACATGGGATCAGTCCTTTTCGCTGATGTCGGGAGCCGAGCCGCCGCCATGGCTGTCGCCGCTCTTCAGGGTGTGCGCACCGATAGTGGCGCCCTGCGTCACCATCTGTCGGCGCCGCATCGCGGCGGCCCAAGCGGGCGGCGCATCGGCGGTCCGAGCAGGGGCAGGCCCGTCGCGCCCGGCCGCGAAGTTCGCCCGAAGCTTCTCCGCGGCGCGGCGCAGCGGAGATGCGGCGCCGCTCGCAGTGGTGCGTGCGACATTGGCGAGACCTGAGCTGACCGCTCCCGCGCCGCTCTTCCCGGCCGCTCCCGCCGAATAGGCGGCCGAAGCGCCGCCGATACCGCGAGCCCCGGCAGCGGCGGCGCCGCGCGCCGCAGTGGCTGCCGCGCCGCCCGCAAGGGTCGCGCCCGCGGCGCCGGCAGCAAGCGTCGCGCCCGCCGCGACTGCGGTCCCCGCGGCGGCGCCAGCTCCGAGCTGCGGTCCGCCCGCGACGATGCCATTGGCGATGCTCGGCCCGAAAACGCCGAGGCCTAGAAGCGTGAGCGCCCCGAGCGCGATCGCCATCGCTTGCTCGATATCGGGGTCGGGGCCAATGCCGGCATCAATAAAGCGATCGAACAAGGTTGTGCCGATACCAGTGATGACCGCGAGCACGAGCACCTTGATGCCCGAGGATATGATATGCCCGAGTACGCGCTCGGCCATGAAGGCCGTCCGCCCGAAAAAGGCGAAGGGAATGAGGACGAACCCAGCGAGGGTCACGAGCTTGAATTCGAGGATCGTCACGAAGACCTGCACCGCGAGGATGAAGAAGGCGAGCACAACAATCACCCAGGCGACGAGCAGGATCATGATCTGGACGAAGTTGGTGAAAAGCCCGACGGGTCCCAAGAGGTCCGCACTGGCATCGAGAAGCGGCTCGGCCGCATCGAGCCCGGTCGCCGCGACAACGCCGGGACGCATGAAATCACCGATCGCCATTGCTCCACCGCTCGCCTTGAGCCCAAGGCCCGCGAAGCTTTCGAGCATGATCGTCGCGAGGCTCTGGAAGTTGCCGATGATGAAGGCGAACACGCCGATGTAGAGTGTCTTCTTGACGAGACGCTGCAGCACATCCTCGTCCGCACCCCAGGCCCAGAAGAGGGCCGCAAGCGTCACATCGATCACGATCAGCGTCGACGAAAGGAAGCCGACCTCGCCGCCGAGCAGGCCGAAGCCGCTGTCGATATAGGTAGAGAAGACCGACAGGAACTGGTCGATCACGCCGGTATCGTTCATGTCTCATCCTTTTCCTGGCCGAAGAAATGGCGGCGTCGCGTCTCCCAGGCCGCTTCGCATTCGGGGTCGGCGACGGTGACCGTGCGGCAGCGGCGGAGCGTCTCGGCAAGCTCTGGGCGTGCGTCCGCTCCGGAGATCCGAGGGGAAGCGGGCGCACGCGGCGCGGGCGGGTCGACCGCAGCCAGAAGCGCGATCGTCAGTGCCATGCCGCCGACGATCGCTCCGGCGACGAGCTTCCCCGCCCGGCTCATCTCAATGGCCCTTGCGGAAGCGGCGGAAGCGTTCGCGCCCTTCGGCCTCAGCCGCCGCCGCGCGTGCGGCATCGAGCATTTCGGCGCGCCCTTGGGCCGAGATCGCGGCGGCGAGATCGCCGAGCTGCTGCGACTGGAGCGCGAGCAGCTGGTTGCCCGCCTGCGCCGCCTGTAGCGCGCCGCTCGCCGACTGGCTGGCGGTGACCAGCGTCGAGATCGACTGGCGTGCGGCGCCCATATTGGTGACGACACCGGCCTGCACCTTCATCGCGTCCTGGAAGGCGCCGACGCTGTCGTTCCAGCGTGCCTCGGCATTGGCAACCATTGCCGCCTGCGGGCCGGCCAGCGCCGCACCCCTGTAACGCCCCTCGAACGTCTTCTGAATGTCGCCGACATCGAAGGCGACGCGCTGCGCTTCGCCCAGCAGTTCGCGGGTGCGATCGACCTGCCCCTGCAGCTCCCGCAGCGTCGAAGTTGGCAGGCTCTGAAGGTTGCGAGCCTCGTTGACCAGCGACGTCGCCTGGTTCTGGAGCTGCCTGATCTGGTTGTTGATCTGCTCGAGCGTGCGCGCGGCGGTCAGGATATTCTGGGCATAGTTGCGCGGATCGTGGACGATTCCGCCGACTTGGGCGGCCGCAGGGGCGACAACTGCGCCGGCGGGCAGCGCGGCGATCACAATCAGGCCGGCGAGGGCCGCACGGCGAAACAGGCACGACTTCATCATATTCACTCCTTCAGGGGGCTGCGATTTCAAGATGGCCGAGCAGATCGGCGGCCCAGGTGAGGCCGCGGTGGCGCAGCCAGGCTGCGGCGAACTGCTGCTGCCCGTGCGCGGCGATGAGCTCGCCGATGCGGATCTGGTCAGATTTCGAGGAGGCGGCGGCAAAGGCGAGCGCGATGTTGCCGAGACCGAGGTCGAAGAGCCGGTTGCCGTGCCGCGACTGGCAATAATAGTCACGCTTGGGCGTTGCCCGACTGAGGATCTCGATCTGCCGCTCATTGAGTCCGAAGCGTTCATAGACCCGCGCGATCTGCGGCTCGGCCGCGCGTTCGTTCGGCAGGAATATCCGCGTCGGGCAGCTCTCGATGATCGCGGGCGCGATGCTCGATCCTTCGATGTCGGCAAGGCTCTGCGTCGCGAAGATCACGCTCGCATTCTTCTTGCGGAGCGTCTTGAGCCATTCGCGCAGCTGCGCGGCGAAGGCCGGACTGTCGAGGACAAGCCAGCCCTCGTCGATGATGATCAGCGTCGGCGATCCGTCGAGGCGTCCCTCGATGCGGTGGAAGAGATAGGACAATACCGTCGCGGCCGACGCGGCCCCGACGAGCCCTTCGGTTTCGAGCGCCTGCACGCGCGCCGACCCCAGATGCTCGGCCTCGGCATCGAGCAGCCGGCCCCACGGACCCCCGACGAGATAGGGCGACAGTGCGAGCTTCAAATCCTGCGACTGGAGGAGCACTGCCAAGCCGGTGAGCGTCCGCTCGGCGACTGGCGCGGTCGCGAGCGAGGTCAGCGCCGACCAGAGATGCTCTTTCGCTGCCGGGTCGACTGCGACACCCTCTCCGGCGAGAAGCGCGGCAAGCCATTCGGCCGCCCAGGCGCGCTCGGCTGCCTCGTCGATCCGGGCGAGCGGCTGCAGCGCGACCGAGCCGTCGCTGCCGGCGTCGTGGAGCGCGCCGCCCAGATCCTGCCAGTCGCCGCCCATGCCAAGCGCCGCAGCGCGGATCGAACCGCCATAGTCGAAGGCGAAGATCTGGCTGCCTGGGTAGCGCCGGAACTGCATCGCCATCAGCGCGAGCAGTACCGATTTGCCGGCGCCCGTGGGCCCCACGACGAGGCAGTGGCCGACGTCGCCGACATGAAGCGAAAGGCGGAACGGGGTCGAGCCTTCGGTCTTGCCGTACAGCAAGGGGGCATCACCGAAATGCTCGTCCCGTTCCGCCCCCGCCCACACCGCCGAGAGGGGGATCAGGTGGGCGAGATTGAGAGTGGAAACCGGGGGCTGGCGGACATTCGCGTAAACATGGCCGGGCAGACTCCCGAACCAGGCCTCAAGCGCGTTCACGCCCTCGACCGTGCAGGTGAAGTCGCGGCTCTGGACGATCTTCTCGACCAGCCGGAGCTTCTCGGCCGCAAGCGCCGGATCGCGGTCCCACACCGTGATCGTCGCGGTGACATAGGCGATGCCTGCCTCGTCCGCGCCAAGCTCCTGCAGCGCCAAGTCGGCGTCGGCCGCCTTGTTCGAAGCATCGCTGTCCATCAGGACCGACGCCTCGTTGGTCATCACCTCTTTCAAGATCGCGGCGACCGACTTGCGCTTCGCGAACCATTGCCGCCGGATCCGGGTCAGCAGCTTGGTGGCATCGGTCTTGTCGAGCATGATCGCGCGCGACGACCAGCGATAGCCGAAGGCCTGCCGGTTGAGTTCGTCGAGCAGGCCCGGGAAAGTCACGCTCGGGAAGCCGGTGATGGTGAGGGTGCGCAGGTGATGATCGCCGAGCCGCGGCTCGAGACCGCCGACGAGCGCTTCGTCGGCGAGGAGGGCATCGAGATAGGCCGGGGTCTCCGGCACCCGGACGCGCTGGACTTTGGTCGAGACGCAGCTGTGGAGATAGGTCAGCGTCTTGCCGTCATCGAGCCATTCGGCCTCGGGCATGAAACCCTCGACCAGATGGAGGACGCGCGAAGTGCGATCGATGAACCCGGCGAGCAGCTCCTTGGGGTCGACCCCGGTCTTCGAGCGCCCCTCATAGAGCCAGGCCTCGGCGCGCGCGGCCTCTTCGGCGGGCGGCATCCACAGCAGGGTCAGATAATAGAAGCTCTCGAAATGCGCCCCTTCCTCGCGGAATTGCTCGCGCCGCTCGACGTCGACGAGCTCGGACACGATATCGGGGAATTCGGATACCGGATAGGACAAGGCAGGGACACGCTGCGCCTCGACGAACACCGCCCAGCCCGATCCGAGCCGACGCAGCGTGCTGTTGAGCCGCGACGTCACCGCGACCAGTTCGGCGGGCGTGGCGCTGTCGAGGTCGGGCCCGCGGAAGCGCGCCGTGCGCTGGAAGGAGCCGTCCTTGTTGAGCACCACGCCCTCCGCCACCAGGCAGACCCAAGGGAGAAAATCGGCGAGGCGGGCGGATTTCGATCGATATTCGGAGAGATTCATCATGAGCGCATCCAGACGGGATATTTGAGGTGACGGCGGGCGACATCGACGAACTGCGGATCGCGGCGGGCGGCCCAGACCGAGAGCGCATGGCCGACAGCCCAGATGGCGAGACCGACGATCCAGAGGCGGAGACCGAGCCCGACCGCGCCGGCGAGCGTACCGTTGACGATCGCGAGCGACCGCGGCGCGCCGCCCAGCAAGATGGGCTCGGCCAGCGCCCGGTGGACCGGCGCGAAGAAGCCCGGCACCTCCGCTTCCCGGCCCATCAGACGAGCGCTCCACCGCCGAAGGAGAAGAAGGAGAGGAAGAAGCTCGAGGCGGCGAAGGCGATCGACAAGCCGAACACGATCTGAACCAGCCGGCGAAAGCCGCCCGACGTATCGCCGAAGGCAAGGCTGAGCCCGGTCACGATGATGATGATCACCGCCACAATCTTGGCGACCGGACCCTCGATGCTCTCAAGGATCGATTGCAGCGGCGCTTCCCAGGGCATCGACGAGCCGCCGGCATGAGCAGGAGCCGATACCGCAAGCGCGACGAACAGCGCGGTCGAACATAGCATGACGCGGGGCGCGCCATGCCGGAGGGCGGGGATCATAGATTTTCTCCTTCACGGGTGATGAGCGGGGTCAGGCGATATTCGACGTTCAGCCGGTCGAACCCGTCGATGCGTGCGAGTTCGGCGAGACGCCGCCCTGTCCCGTCGCGGACGAGAACCGCCACCAGATTGATCGTCTCGGCGAGCAGCGCGCGCGGCACAGTGATCACGGCTTCCTGAATGAGCTGCTCCATGCGGCGAAGCGCGCCGAGCGCGGTGCCGGCATGGATCGTTCCGACGCCGCCGGGATGACCGGTCCCCCATGCTTTCAGAAGGTCGAGCGCTTCGGCGCCGCGGACCTCACCGATCGGAATGCGGTCGGGCCGCAGCCTCAAGGATGAGCGGACGAGATCTGACAGAGAGGCGACACCATCCTTCGTGCGCAGCGCGACAAGATTGGGCGCCGTGCATTGCAGTTCCCGCGTGTCCTCGATCAACACGATCCGGTCGCTGCTGCCGGCCATTTCGGCGAGCAGTGCATTAGTCAGCGTGGTCTTGCCGGTGCCGGTGCCGCCAGCGACGAGGATGTTAAGCCGATCGCGAACGCCGCAGCGAAGTGTGTCCGCGGCGCCCGCCGACATGATGCCCGAGGCCACATAATCGCCGAGCGTGAACACGGCGATCGCCGGTTTGCGAATTGCAAAGGTCGGCGCGGCAACGACTGGTGGCAATAATCCCTCGAAACGCTCGCCACCTTCGGGCAGCTCGGCCGATACGCGCGGGGCGGCGCCGTGGACTTCGGCGCCGACATGATGCGCAACGAGCCGGATGATACGCTCGCCATCGGCGGCGCTCAGTGTGGCACCGCTATCCTCGATCCCCTGCCCCAGCCGGTCGACCCAGAGCCGACCGTCGGGATTGAGCATGATTTCGATGACCTCGCGGTCGGCGAGCCAATCGGCGATCGCACCGCCCATCGCGGTTCGCAGCATGCGCGCACTGCGATGACGCGCCTCCAGCCGGATCGGTTCTGCGCCCATCGGGATCCCCGTTTTCTAGGAGCAGAGCACTGCGCCCGGCTCGACGGGGACGAGTAAGAGACGCAGAAGAAACCCGATTTCAACAAGGTTTTCGCGCCGTCGTACCGTCTCGTAGAAAGACAGGCCGTGGCGTAGGTCGATCCGGAGCGGAACCGATAATAATCATGCTGGAACTTGTGAAACGCCCGATTTTGACAACAGTGTAACAATGACTGATTCGGGGTCGCAGCCGTCAGAGGATGAAGTGCGCTGGGCGCGGCTCACGGACAAGCAGCGCGCTTGTCTCGATTTGCTGGTCGAGCGGCAGACATCGAAGCAGATCGCGCGTGAGCTCGGGATCTCCAAACAAGCCGTCGATCTCCGGCTGACCAACGCGCGCAACATATTGGGAGTCCCGAACCGCGACGAGGCTGCGCTCATCTACGCCCGGCTGCGGCAAACCTATGATCGGATACCATGTGATCCGATCATACTGGCGCCGCGGCCGGCATTGATGTCATTCGACTCTCCGAACGGCGGGTTGCCCGAGGCGATCCACGACCGCGGCTCGCCGACAAACGAGCCGGAGGGCAGTCGCCCACCGTTCGGGGATTTCTGGAGGCGTGATCATGCCCGGGTCAGGCGAGTCTGGATCATGGCGGCCCTGCTGGTCGGCTTGGCCCTGCTCATCCTGACGGGACTTGCGATTGCGCAGGCGCTGACGCGGCTGATCTCCGGCTGATCCCATTTACAAGTCCCAATGTCGATAGCCGAAGCGCGATCGCGCTTTCGGAAAAGGAGAAGTCATGTCCAAGGAAATCACATTCACAGCTGCCCGCCTTGCTCGCGACGTTCCGGCCGCAGAGATCAGGCTCGACGACGCCCTGATCGCTGTTTCGTCGCTGATGACGAGCATCGTGACAGCGCGCCGTGACACCGTCGGCGTGCCCGCGGCAAAAGGCCATGCCACGATCCAGCGGCTCATGAAGGCGCAAATCGCCCTCGTCGGGGCGAGCGGCGACATCCTTCGCGTCCATGGCGACCTCGCCGACATCGGGCAAGCGACCGCAGGCTATGATCTGCACGAATGTCCCAAGACGGCGCGAAGCGATGCGGCTCCCCTCGCGTCGGTCGCCTGATCGGTTGACCAGGAGCGATCGGCATGGAAATCTGGAGCGGTGCGCATCGCCTTGTTTCTCGCTTTCTTGCTGGTCGCTACGGGCTACGCCCTCTGGCGCGGCGGCGGCCCCGAACGCGCGATGGCGGCGATCGCGCTGACGATGGTGGGAGCGGACCAACTGCTCCATATCTTTGTGCCGCCGGAATTTGCGGCGCTGGACATCGGGCATCTCGCGATAGATTTGTTCGGCGCGGCGGCCACATTCGTGCTCGCACTTTTTGCGCATCGCTTCTGGCCCATGTGCGTCGCCGTGCTCCACATGCCTCCCCTCCTCGCGCACACGAGCAAATTGATCGATGTGACGGTGCAACCGGCCGTCTATCTCACGATGCAGGTGGCGACGTCCTGGCCGGTTCCGTTGATCCTCATCCTAGGAACCTGGCGTCACCGGCGACGGCTGGCGCGCGGCGAGAGCGAACCATCCTGGCTGATCTCATCGCCGCGGTCGATCCGGCGAACAGGCATGCGATAGCGGACGCCCTGCTCGCGGAGTATCGCACGCTCGCGCGTCTCTGGACCCAGTCTCCGCGATCTCTTGGGCGGGTTCTCGGGAAGGACAACCCCGTCATCGCGATGCTCTGCGCTGCGCGCGCAGCAACGCTCGAAGCGATGCGCTCGGAAGTCTCCGGCCGCGCCATTGCGCCGTGGGATCCCAAGCTGATTCAATATTTGCAAACATCGATGGGCGCTCTTCCGCTTGAGGTTCTCCGCGTGCTGTTTCTCGATTCTGCACGGCGCGTGATTGCCGACGAGCAGATGCAGAATGGGACAATTGGTCAGCTGACAATCCATGCGCGCGTCATATTCCGCCGCGCGCTTGAACTCGATGCAGCCGCGATCATTCTTGTCCACAACCATCCCAGCGGCGACCCGAATCCGAGTCGGGGCGATATCGATGTCACCGAACGGCTGGTCGCGATCGGCTACGCGCTCGATGTCGATCTGCTGGAGCATATCGTGGTGACGAGCAGCGACCACCAGATGATCTTGAACCGCCGGGCGAGGCCGAGACGGCGGCCGTCGGAACGGCTCGGCGACAGCGCCAACCAACGAGTTGAGGCCGGCCTCGCGCTGGAAAACGCGCATAAAATTGCTCGACGCAGGCTGCTGCGTCGCCAGCTCGTCGGCGCGGACGGGTTGTTCGGCGAGCCGGCCTGGGACATTTTGGTCGACCTTTTCATTCACGAAGGCCAGGGCAAATCGGTATCGACGGGTTCCGCCTGCATCGCGTCTGGACTTCCTAGATCTTCCGCGCTCAGGTTGCTTCAGAAGCTCTGCGATGCCGGCCTCGTCGTCCGCGAGGCCGATCGCGACGACGGGCGGCGGACATATATCCGGCTGGCCCCCGATCTCGCGCATCGGCTCACTGCTTATTTTGCGGCGGGCGAAGAATGATCGCATGCGATCTTCAATCCCCGCGCGTCGATATGGGCGATCGCTATAGCCCGGCGCCGAAACGGGAAGACAGACTGTTTGCCAAACCGCTCCCGCTCACCTTGGCTGCAACAGGCTGCGCAATCGCGGCCTGCGCGATCGCGGTCTGGACCGTACCGGCGCGCTCGTTGATCGCCGAGATCAGTTTCGCTCGGTCATTGGTGACGATCGTTGCCGACAGCTTCGCGCGAGAAATTCCAACGTAGAAGCTTTTCTGATCGACCAGATTGGTGGCGCGGCTGTCGGCATGAATTATGACATGATCGGCCGTGCGGCCCTGGGCCGCGAAGGCTGTGTCGACATAGCCATGGGCGATGTGCCGGTCGCGGGCGGTATCGAGCCGCAAAGTCTGGACCTGCCCTCGCGCGCCGCGAACGGTGGCGACCTTGGTCTTGGCATCTACAGCCGTCACTTCCACACGCGCGCCATTCACCCGTCCCGCCTCGCGATCGTTGCGCGTAAACCGGATGCTGTCACCACCCCGTAATTCCAGCCTTTGCGCCTCGAACACCTGCACCTTGCCAGCACCCCATTGCCGCAGCCGCCAATCCACCTCGCGCCCATCCTCAGCCCTCAGCGCAATCGCAGCCTTGGCCGGATCGATGCCTTCGACTCTAAAGGCCTCACCGCGCGCTACGCCCTTATCGGCATAATCCTGGGAGAAGCGGACGACATCGCCCTTGTCATAGCTCAGCGGATCGTTGGCCTCGGCGCGGGTGAGCCCTTTGTTGACGAGACTTTCCACGGTGACAGCCGGTCCCCTCAGTTCGCCCGATCGAATAAGCGCCTGACGAATATCCCGAGTAAGAGTATCGCGGCCCTCGCGCGACGGTTCAATGACGATTGTGCGCGCACGGCTCGCCTTATCGAGACCGGCATAGCGCTCGGCGATAGCGGCGAAGCGCTCCGATCGGTCGGCGCCCTCGATGATTTGGCCGCTGCCGCGATCGAGCGCGGCCAGCGCCTTCTTCGCATCGCCCTCGATCGATGCCAGCACGGCCTCCTTCGCGGCGGCGTTGGTCTGCCGCACGATTTCGCCGAGCTTGGCGGTTTCCATGCCCGCGGCCTGCAACTGTCCGAACGCCGCGCCCGCCTCGACTGAGCCAAGCTGCTTCACGTCGCCGACCAAGATGACGCGGGCATTTTGCTTTTCGGCCGAATCGAACAGGCGGGCAGTATCACGAGCCGACAGCAGCGAAGCCTCATCGACGATCCATACGGCGGGCTGACCGGACGCCGACTGCCCCGGCGACAGCATATGGCGCGCGACCGTATCGCCGCGTGTCCCAAGCGCCTCGCCGAGCACCATCGCGGCCGATGCGGTCGGTGCCAGCGCGACGACGAAAACGCCGCGCGCCTCTGCTTCGCGCGCGCAGGTCGCGAGTACAGTGGTCGTTTTGGCGGTACCGGCATAACCTTGCACCGCGGTGATCCGATTACGGCTGGTCAGAAGCTCCTCGGTCGCGGCGCGCTGATCGTCGTTCCAAGCAAAGCCAGCACGCTCGGCGTGACGCGCGGCAGTAGCGACCGCTTTGGCCGCCGCCATCGGCGATGCGATCGGCGCGAACGCACCGCGGCCCTCAGTTTCAATGCGCAACAGCCGCGTTTCGGCCTCGATATTCTGACGCGTGGTTACCCCGGCGAACTCGGCGCCGCGTCGGTCAAGATAAGTGCGATCGATCAGGTCACCCCGCGCGCTTGCCGCCTCAATCGCTTGCCCGATCTGTGCGTAGCTGACTTTTCCGAGTCCGACACGTCCCGCTTCCTCATGCAGGACGGCCACCGAAAACACCGATCGCCGCTCGCCGAGCTTGTCTGCGGCATGGGCGACCGCCCGCGCGCCTGCGTCCGTCCGCTCTAAACTGCCCGCTCCACGCGCGACGCTGGTCTGCGCGTCCCGGACGAGCGTCAGACGCGCGCTCACATCGAAGCCAGCCCGGTCGGCGGTTTCGCGCCAGTCCGCGACCAACGACGCCTGATCGGCTGCGACCTTCGGCTGCCGCGTGTCCAGTGCTACCACCTGCTTCTCGGCCGCGCCGGCTTCCTTGCGCGATGTGCCGCGTTCGCCGAGAGCGGCTTCGATTTCGGCGCTGCGGGTGCTAAATGCCGTCATGACGTCATCGGACACACCCCTGATTTCAAACATCGACTCCTTGGCCGTCTCGATTTCGTAGCCGAGTTCACGGACTTTGAGCGCGAGCTCCTGCCGGTAGATCGCACCGATCTGCTTCTGGAGCTGATAGATAGCGCGCGGTTCGAGGCTGCGCCATGATCCGTCCTCGCCCTGTGTCGCGTTCATGATGACATTATGCGTGTGAAGCTGCGGGTCCTGCGCCCGGCTGGTCCCATGCTGAAAACTGGCCACGATCAGATTGCCGGTCGATTCACGGACCACCGTGCCGCCGTGCCGGACGCGGGTCGCGGCCATATGGGTTTCGACATGTGCGAGAGCCGTCTTCACCGCTTGCCCGTGCGCCTCGATCAACCGTCGGTCGCCCGCGACTTCTGCCATGATCGACACCGACTTGGGCGCACTGAGGGTCACGTCCCAGCCGGGCCGATGTTCAAGCTCGCCGCCGCGGATTGTGCCAAGCTGCTGATCGCCGATCTTGCCGTCTAGCAGTTCGCGGAAGTCGTTGCGATCCACCTCGCCGGACATACCAAGCTCCTCGGCGCCCTTGCCATGCCATTCGGATGGCGACAGCCCGCCCTCGGCATAATAGTCGTCAGCCTCATAATAGGTTCTGGCCTGCGCCGAGCTGGTCAGCGCCGATAGCGAAGCCACCATCAGATCGGCCCATCATCGCCATTGGCCGCGGGCGGCGCCGGTTTCTTCTTCGCCTTCGGCTTCGGCTTCTCGGTCGCCGCTGGCGCCGGATCTTCCAGCGTTTCCTCCAGCGGCGCCAATGATCGATGCCACAGGCTTGTCTTGGGGTCTGCTGCGACGAAAGCAGGTTGCCGCGGATCACCACGTCGCGCGATATGATCGGCGGTGAGCGAGATGCGCGCGACCGGGAACCCGTCGGGGAACAGCAAATAACCCTCGTGCCGCGGGAGGCGAAGTTCGCTTTCGAATACGGCGGGCCGGGTCTTACGCTGCCGCCCGAGCGTCATCCTGGGCTTGTCATCGCCTTCGCCGAGTGCGCCGCTCATGGTGTGAAGCTCGACCTCGCAGGTTCCGATCGTGTCGCTTGCCCATTGCCGGGAATCCGCGTCGGTCATCTGGAGGAAGAGTTTTGTGTTGCAGCAGCCCAGCATCGATTCGGACAAATCCTTGCCGTAGCGATGCCGCATCAAGCCGATGGCCTGGAAGGTGATCACGACCGCGGCGCCGAACTTGCGGCCCTCGGGCAGCAGACGCGCAAGATTGTCGACGGGGGGCAGGTCGGCGAGCTCGTCGAGCAGAAACCAGATTCGCCGCTCGGACGATGGCGAAAGCCCGAGCATTGCACTGGCGGCACATTCGAGCCAGCAGGCGAGCAGCGGTTTCGACGCCGCGAAATGCTCCTCCTTCCGTGGCACGAAGATCCACGGCTTCGCCCCCTTCCGCTCGTCGAGCCCGGTAATGAAATCGCGGAAGGCGAAAGCCTTCTCGCCTTCCTCTGGCATTCGAAGGAACTGGATCAGATTTGCGGCCTTCGCGAGCATGAAGAGCACGCTGCCGGTGGCCCGGTCGGCATCGTCGGAGAAGGTGCGCGCCGACGACGTGTCCTTCAGCCAGTCCTTGAGTTTGTCCTTGTCCCACTTTTGCAGCGCCTCGAGCAGGTCGGGCAATGTGCATTTCTTCTCCTTCCACAATTCCCGAAGTATGTTCGCGACCAGGATGCGGCTCGTCTCCAGCCAGACGTCGTTGTCCTTGTCGCCGGTCTCGGGAATGAGCTGCTGCGCAATACGATCGGCGTCGGCCGGATGCGCGATCTCGGCGAAGGGAGACCAATAGACGCAGCGGGCATCGAATGGATTGAGGATGATGTCGCCGCACTCGGGCCGGTAATAATGAGCGATGAACTCGCCGCTGGTATCATAGACCAGCGCGGCCTCGCCGCGCGCCGCAATCCCGTCGAGCATTTGGCGCAGCACCGTCGTCTTGCCGCTGCCGGTCGTTCCGACCATCGCCATGTGCCGGGTTTCGAGACGGCGGGGGAAGGGGATGGGACCGATGGCCAGCGGATGCTTGCCGGCTTCGCCTCGCGCCAGTTTCGCGAGCTCCGTCTCCGACGTCACCTTGGTGCCGTCGATCACGCGATCGCGGAGCGCGCGTTCACGTCGGCGCGCGGCGACATCGCGGAGCAGGAACAGCCCCGACAGCCATGCAATAAAGCCCAGCACGGCGCCGCGCATGACAAACGACTTGGCGATGCTCGCCCGGCGAACCCAATAGGGATCGGTCGCGACCGTGCGAGCGGGCGTCAGATAATCCGCCCCCTTGTAACGGACCACGATCCCCGGATCGCCGCCGCCGCTGCCCGCGAACCAGGACAGCATCTTCGCATGATAATGGGTGCCGGCGTCCTGCACGATGCGAGGATCGAGCATGAGATAGGGCGCGACCAGACCGCCGAGCGCAATCGACGACAGCATGATGGCAATTTGCCGCTTGAACCGCCGCGTCTGGGCGTAGCGAAGATGACGCCGCAGCGTCTCGGCGTGGAGCCGGCGATCATGCGGCTCGCTCATGGCCGTTCCGCCATCGCGGCGAGCTGCCGGTCATAGGCCCGGTTGGTCTCCGCGGTGATGACCTCGTCGGTCTTCTCGCCGCCCATCGCTGCGCTGCGCGCATAGCAATAAGCTGCGCACGCGGTAAACAGGGTGCGGTCGAGCATGCGCTCGACATCGGCGAGACGGGTGCTGATCGACGCGACCTCGGCGACAAGTTCATGCGATCCACCATCGGCGGCTGGCAGGATCAACTGCGCGTTCACACCGGCCTTCACACAGCGCTGGAGCATTTCGTATGGGGTGACATTCTGCTGCGCCGCGAGCTTCTGCATGGCCTTGTCGACGGCGGCTGGCACGCGGACGGTATATTGGATTGTCTTCATCAGGCCACCCGCGCGAGAGTGCGAGTCGTACTCTCGAATATGCGCGAGAATCCGCGACTTTGCAGCAAGCCGCGCTCCCTGTAGTCTAATCGTACTCTCGAAAAATGGCGGAAAAGCTGGATGCACCCGTGCGTGAGGTGTGTATCCAAATTACGGGTCCGATGCGTAGCATCGCGGCCCCGCAACCTTGCTTCCAATGCCATCGGTTCGGTAGTGCTCTGCGGTCCCCTTGAGACCGCTCTGTTGTCGCGGGTCCGATCCGGCCTGTGACGATAAAATGACACGCCCCAGGGCGAGCGAGAGTCGGTGGCCGTCATCAGCGGTCCTTTCCAGACAGCGTTACAAAAAGGGGGTTGAGAGTGGCAGGACGCGCCCGCAGTTCGTCTTCGGGCTGCCGAGGCGGAGGCAAAGTCGCTGCAACATTTTCGCCAGGCGGCAGCGCGCCCGGTGCTGCGAAGAGTCCTGCATCGCGCCAGCCGGGCGCTGCCACCGACATCTCGGAGGTGGTAGAGACGCGTCGCCATGAACCGAGCTCGGGCGCGATCGCAGCGACATAAGCGACCGTTTCGGCGGGCAGCCCTCGCCGCCGCGCGGCATAAGCATCGGTGCGTCCGGGACCGGCATTATAGGCGGCCAGCATCAAGCGGATGTCGCCATAGCGGTCCCACATCGCGCGAAGATAGGCTGCGCCGGCGTGGATATTGGAACGAGCGTCGAACGGATCATTCCCGAGCCGATACTTCGCGGTCAGCATCGCCCAGGTCGCGGGCATGACCTGCATCAGTCCCATCGCGCCGGCGCGCGATACGGCGCGCCGGTTGCCGCGGCTCTCGGCGTGCATCACCCGCCAAATCCAGACCTCGGGGATGCCGAAGCGCTGCGCTGCCTCCGTGACCGATGCGGCATAGGGATGGCCTTCGCTACGCACTGGCGGTGCCGCATGGGCCGTGCTCGACGCGCAGACGAAAGCGGCCATAGAAGCGGCTCCAAGTGCGGCGAACCGCAGCACGAGAACAAGTCGAGCGCCGTTTGACAGCAAATTGCGCGTCGTCATCAGTTGCTCTCGCGTATCGGGAAACGAGACCAGAGCAGATACCGATTATCGTCTTTCTGGCCGGAGTGCAGAAGATGGGCGCGCATCGGTTCGGTCAACGCGGGATCGTTAATTTGCAAAGCGATATAGGCGCCCGCTACCTCACCGGTTCGGTTCCAGCCCACCCCGGTCTCGGCGCCCTCGCCTTGGCTGCCAAGACAAAGCCGCCACGCCGGCGCGCCGTCGTCGCCCATCGCGGGGGCCGGAACGATGCTGAGTTCAACGTCCAATGTAAGCGAACGGAGGCGCCCGACATAGCGGTCGCCGCTCATGCGAAAGATACCGATGATCATGCGCGTAACTCCCGATCGTTCAGAGAAAAAGCGGCGCGCCGGCGTCCGGGCGCCAGCGCAGCGGCGCACCGGGCGCGGCGCGCGTGAGGATCGGATGTGCCACCCCGAGCAAACCAGCGACGGGCAGCGGCCCGAAATAGCGACCGTCGAGGCTGTCCGGCGCCGCATTGACCAGGAAGAGCTGGTCACGGCCGACGATCCGGCAACCGGCCCAGACAGGGAGCGGGCGACCGGTCCGATCGCGCGACAGCGCGCGGGCAACCGCGACTCCGTCGACCGTGACGAAGACGCCGGAACGGCAGACGAGCGCGCCGGGAAGGCCTGCGACCCGCTTCAGCAGCGGGACGCCGCGTGGCAAATATCCGCGCCGCGCGAGGAATGTCGCGAGCGCGGGCGGCGGGGCGATGGCGACATGGTCGCCGAGCCCCGGCGGCGCGCCGACATCGATCCGGTAGAGACCGGTCGGCGCGCTGGCGCTCGCATTCCATAGGAAACGCGGCGCGGGCTTCAGCCACGCGACCGCGACGAATAATGTGCTGAAGATCGTCGCGGCCGCCGCCGTGGCGCGGAGCGCCCGGCGGTTCACGACCCGACCGCCCGGCGGCGAAGCCACGCCAAGTGGCGGTCGCTGGAATAGGGCCGGAATGGCAGACCGGCGACAATCCGGCTGCCGACATGGCGCCAATGATCGGGCGCCGCATCGCACGCATCGATGCCGATTGCTTCGACCGCGTCGATCGCCTCGAGCATCTTTTGCACGTTCGGCCAACCGTCGATCAGCGCGAGAATGTCCGCGCCGGGACGGATGAACGGCAATTTCGCACAGGGTTCGCCGGGCGCCACCGCGACGGCGAGCGCGATGGTCGAATGGATCGTCCCGAAGTCGTTCGACGTCCAGCGCACATAGGCAAAGACGGCGCCGGGCCGGAAGGCCGCGACGCGCGTGGCGCTGCTCAAGATGCGCTCAGCCGCGATGCGGCCGAAGCGGATCCACTGCTCGTGTCGCCCTTCGATCCAGGTCAATTCGACCTCGGTGAACGCGGCGACACGCGGCGACGGATGTGCGCCAGCGTTGCACCTTGCGGTCAGCGGCGGGCACATCGCCCGTTCAAAATTGGCGGACCGCATCAGCGCTGCGCCCGCCGCGCCGGATGTACGGTGCCAGTGCCGGGATCGGACGTCGACGAACGCCGACCAAGTTCGACCCAGGCATCGAGTTCGTCGATCGCGTAAACGACGCGGCCGCCAAGTTTGCGATAGGCGGGGCCCGTTCCATAACAGCGGTGCTTCTCCAGTGTCCGGTGCGAGAGGCCGACCCGCTTGGCGGCATCGGGGGTCGTGAGAAAGCGCGGCGGGTGACCGTTCGTCATTGGAGGGCTCCTTCCAGCGTTCGGACCCAAAGCGCGGGCCGGCGGGCGATGTCGCGTGGTGGCGCGAAAGCGGCCTCGCGGGGAGCGGCTGAATTGCGGTGCTATTTTTGTCGCCCCGCCCGGCCTGCCAGCAGCGCGCGATAACCGCCCGCCGCCAGCGCCTCGGCTTCGCGGATCAGGCGCTGGGTTCGGCGTCGTTCGGGCGAGGATTTCCACGCAGCGCCGCGGCCCACATCCAGGCGCGGATAGATGAGCCGACGCGCGACCTCATGGCTGGTCGCATCCCGTTCGCCGCGAAGGTCGAGAATCGACAGCAACAGATCGAGGCGCTGCGATTGGTAAGAGGTCGGCCAGCCGACTGGCGAAGCGGGCGTTATGCCGCGCAGCCAACGTTCAAGATTGGACACCGCCAGCAGGCGCGTCTCGGTCATGGCATCGCACAAAATCAGGGCAGCGAGCGGAACAATCGCCGGATCGCAGCGCAGCCAGATCCGTTGCCAGATGGAGCCGTCGCCGAGTATATAATGACCGCCCCCAAGCGACGCCCGGTAGCCAAGGCGATGCGTCAAGCGAGCCGGATCGAAGTGCGGTTCAGCCGCAATCCCGCGCGGCGCAGCGTCGAAGATCACGACATAGGGGCAGACCGCAGCATCCCAGAAGGCGGGTGCTGCAGCCGCAGAAAGACGCGGATCGGCCGGGAAAGCAGAGGCCCCATCGCCGGGCCATAACCTCCTGCGACGCCGGATCGGCGTGGCGATCCGACATCACGCTGTCATAGGAACGGCGATAGTGCGGGCTGCGGCGCAGAAATTCCTGGGCATAGCCGGGAAAGTCGAGGCGCAGCGCCCGCTTGCTTTCTGCCGTCTTCTCCACCGCCATAACAGCCTCCAGGGAGGCCGAAGCGTTGGCGAAATGCGGGCATGCGCCAATTCCAAGGCGCGGGGATGCCCATCCCCATTTATGGGTATCCCGCCCGGCAGCTGCCGGGCGGGACCCTTGCGGCTCAGTCGCCGCGGCGGGTCTGGCGGCTCCAGACCAGGTCATGCTCGTCGCCTTCACTCGCGAACAATTGCGCGAAGATCGGGGCGGTGAAACTCGGGTCGTCGAGCTTGACCGACAGATAAGGCCGCTTGTCCTGCGTCTGCTTTTCCCAGGCCGCGCCGACTTCGACGTCGCCGACGAAAACGCGGTGGCTGGGCGCATTGCCGCTCGGGTCTTTTTCGGGTGCGATGCGAACCGCTTTCGCCTGCACCGAGAGGGTGGTGATCTGACCTCGAAATTCTCCGGATACTTTCTTAAACGTGCCGATCTTGGCCATGTCGCATTCCTTCCTTGGTTCGGGCCGCACCATCGCGGCCTCGATGCGCATCGGTTGTCAGCGGGGAACCGGCGGTGCAGCCGCAGGCCCGCAGCGAAGCGAAGGACCGCGCCGTTCGGCTTTCTTGTTTCGCGAGGAACGGCGGCACGCCGGGGGAAGAAAGTCGAAAAGGCGCGGTTGCACCAAGCCTGGTCAGCGAAGCGGCGCGCTGACAGATGGCGCATTTCGAGAGGCCGTAATGGTGCGGATCGGCGGACGGATGCGTTGCCGGTCGGTCGGGAAGCGAAGAAGCATAAGGGCGGGTGAGCGCCTAGCCGTGCAGCGCCGGTGGCTCGATTCCACGTTCAAGCGACCGGAGATCACGCCAACTGGCATGACCGGTAACGAGGCCGATAAGGATGGATAAGCTGCGCTGCGTAAACGGATCGAGGTCGGCCAACGCCGAGAGCGCAGCTCCAGCCTGAAAGCCGGCAGCAGCGGCAGCGCCTACGAACATCAGGATGACGCCGAGCCGGACGGCGAGCGGAGCAGAACTGCGCGTCAGGTGTCGGCCAAGGGCATGAAGGGAGATCCCCGCGAGCAGTCCCGCCACCACAATGACCGACCAGCCGAAACCATGGTCCCGAAGCGTGAAGACCAGGCCAAGCCCGGCGAAAACCGGCAGCGCATATGTCGCGCAGCGAAAGAGCAGAAGCAGACAATAACATGCGGCAACCGCGCCAAGGATCAGCATCAGGGTCATGGACGTCCTCCCATCGGACGCGCCCACCACCACCTCCACAGCGCATTCTGCAGGCCGAGTATAGCAAAAGCCGGCTCGGGGTCGAACCCGAACCGGCCCCAGACTGGACCTAAATCCAGTGACTTAGCGGTTGAACGGATCATATTCGCAAACGATCGTTTCAGGGTCGCCGTCGAATTCGTCGAGCGGCATGACCGAATATCCGGCGCTGGTCTCGATGAGGATGATGATGGTCATCATGGTCCGGGCGAGGTTCCAGCCGAGCGATTGGGCGGTGGAAAGCGGCATGGGATAGGCTCCTGTGTTGGGAGCGGGCCATTCCCGCTCGACAGGCGCCCCGCCGGACGGGGACAGGCCGCAATCACCGCGCGCGAAGCCGCGGCCCGAGCGAAGCGTGGGGACCCTTCACGGGTTGATTGAAGGAGGCCTGGCCTCGGCCAAGGGAATAGCGGCAATCGAGAGCGCGGATGGCCCGCTCCCATGCGGCAGTGCCCCACGCCCCACTTGCCCCCGGTTCGCCGCCGCGTCCCGGCCCCCTCGCTGACCCTTCTGCGTCGCAGACCTGATGATTTTCTTCCGTTCGCAAATCGCGCGACGCTATTCATTCGTTGCCCCCCAATCGCCGAAAAGGAGAGACGCCTGTTCGCCGGTCCCGACAACCAACATGACGCTCAGCCAGGTAGATCGACGTGAAGAAAGAAAAAGGCGGCCTACAGGACCGCCTTCACGTGGTGGAAATAATCGGCTCCGCCCGAAGGCGGAGCCGGAGAACCCGTCAGGCCGGCGGGTTCCAGATGATGACCTTCTTCATCGGATCGTCGCCGGGTGCGTTGGCGACATTGCCGTAGATCGTCCCGAACTCGGGGGCCGACATCGTCACCGACACATATTCGGCGCCGTTGTTCTGCGAGGTGCGGGTCCAGCCGGCACCAAGCTCGAAGCCATTCTTGCGGCTGAGGATGCGATAATCGGGCTCGTTTTCCTTGGTCTTGCGACCGTTCGGCACGATAGCGATCGGCGCAGTGACGTTGAGGGTGGCAAGCGTGCCTTCGAAGCTGCCGTCGGGCTTGACGTTGAGGTTGGCGATTGTGGGCATGGATTTTCTCCTTCGGTTGCTCGGGGGACATCCCCGATGGCGCCAGAAGAAGGGACCGCGAGCTGCCGTCACCGAGCGGAACGCGAGGGCGAACCCCGCATGGGGTTGACGGCCAGAGGCGAGCCGGGCCCGCAGAAGGGCGACAGGAGGGGGTGGCTTTGAGCAACGGAGACAACTGCCGCCACGTCCATTCAACTGTCAGCGCCGCACGCCAAGGCCCGCCCACCCGATCCGCGGGCCCGATCCGGTCCGGATCAGTCGCAGCGATGCGCGCCCCAATATTTGTCCCAGCGCGCGGCAAGACCGCTGCGGACCATGGCGCAGGAGATATCGCCGGAACGGGGCGAGGTGCAGAAGGCGGCGGTGCGGGTGCCGCCGGCCCCGCCACGCGAGACGCAGCGCATAGCCGGACCGCGAACAAGGATATGGCCGGTCCGGTTCCGCCCCTGCGGTTCCCCGAGCAGGCCGACCAGATGATCACGCGCCGCAACCGCATCGGCGTCCGGACAGGGATGCCCCGGACTGCAGCTGCCGTTCATTTCGCGTGCAGCAACGCCGGAAAGGTGAACATGTGGACCTTCCGCACACCAGATCGGCCGTCGCCATCCCAGACCGCGACGGGGGTAGAGGCGAAGGATTGGCCGGCCGGTACGACCGTAGCGAGCAGGAACGGGCTGAACATCATCACGAATCCGTAATGCGGCCGACCGATCGGTTCAAACCCCGTATTTATCACAAAGCATCATAGAACTGCGCGAAGCGCCCAAAGACAAACGCGCTCTTGGCGAGGCCTCAGCCGGACGGCGTGCGCGCGGGCCTGTGGGCCAGCCGCCGTCCGGCAAGGTGACCGAGCCAAGTGCGCTGCGCGGCCCAAAACAACACGCGGCCCCTGGCGCCGCCTGTCGGCGTCAGAGTACGCTCAATTCAGCCGCGCTCTATCTGCCCGCGGCGAAAGTACCAAGTTCAGCCCTTGTGACGAATGACCGGTCGCGGCTCGCCGCACAGGCCGCACGGACCCTTGGTCCGTTCAAAACCTCCGGTACCCGCTGCCGCGCCGGTCGCGACGCTCGCTTGGGCAATGGAAGAAAGGTCGAGCCGGTCCGCGATGCATTCGTCGCAGAGTGGCGTTCCTTCCATTCGCCGGATGAGCGCTTCGACACGTTCTGCAATGGTTGAGCGTCTCGCCATTGGGCGGCTGTAGTGAAAGATCGAAATTCTGGAAAGTTACCGATATCCGAGCACTGAATCGGATCTGGTGGGATCGTGAGAAACACCGCAATCCCACCATATCCGTGTGGGGTTCTATGCTATGCTTGCGTCATGACCTACTGCCTAGAGCGAGTCGCCCGCGCACTTTGCGAGTTGGATGGAAATCCGCCCGATGCGACGATGGGCGGCAAGTCGCTTTGGCAAGACTATCTCCCAGAGGCCCGGGCGGCGATCATGGCTCTTCACGAACCCGACGCGGAGATGGTCAGTGCTGCCGCGCTTGCGGGTGGCCACTTTGCCAAAGACGAAATCGGAATAATTTATCGAGCCATGATCGATACTGCGTTGATCGAATGACTGTCGGCCACAAGCAAAACGAAGTGGCAGGAATAAGCGGAAATGACCGGTTACGGCCGGTCAGTTGGTCGACTAAAAATCGGTAAAGAGCGGGCAGCCCGTTCTATGCGTCTACGGCGCACGACATGCGCGCTGCGGCACAATGTGGAATAATTCCCGTAACCCGTTCCGGATAATTGCACAGCCGAATTCCTTTTGGCGTTGCCGTACAATTCTCGGTAGGTTGGACCCCGTAACTGCGCTGTGCGACCCAGGAGAGCTCTTCCTTTCAGGAAACCAGAGATCTTCATCTGATGCCCGCCCGGTTTCGATCAGGTGGGTGTCTTTTTTGGTCCCGTCCGATAGCTGCTCGAATTGTCGGAATATGGCTAATCGCCACTGACCCGGAATGTGCCTTCCACCAGCCATTCGCCGATAGCCGAATGAAGCGAACCGGGCGTCAGTCGCGCACGACCCGGATGCGGCTGAGCCGAGTCTTGGCGATTAGCCAGCGCCCGCTCGCCTTGCGATAGCAGTCATGATAATGCCCGAAGCCGTGGCGCGACCGACCGGCAAGATCGCTACCCTCGCCCGCCCAGAAATGATCGTCCATCGCCCAGATGCCCTCGGCGTCGCGCGCGCCGGTGAAACGGATTTCAAAGCTGTGGACATGATGGACAGTCGTGGCCTCGTGGAGCTCTGCGGCGACCCCCGCCACGAAGGCATCGGCGCCGGTCGTGAGCAATTTCTCGTCCGGTAGGCCGCCTGGCATTTCGCGAAAGTCGCCGACCATGTCGTCGGTCAACAGGCTGCGCAACAAGGGCCAGTCCTTCGTATCGAGTGCGCGCAGATAACGTGCTTTAAGCAACCGAATTTCCTCGATCGCAGCAAGATTGACGCCTTCGGTCATTTTATTTTCGCTCCCGTATAGCGGCTCCAAAGGCCGCGAAACTCAGTTCGACATTCGAGCGGACCAGACTGGAATCTTCAAGCGCGTAATTTTACAGCGCGCGATCCTCGCGTACGCTGACCTCGATCCAGCTGGCCATTCCCACGCGGATAGGACGAAGGTATTGGCCGGCAGCAGTCAGACGGCTTTTGGCGCGCGATTGGCGAAAGCTGATACGGGCCGTGTTTCCCGTGCCGGCCGCGCCCAACGCTGATTGATTGAGTGAAGCGTATGAAGCTCATCGGCCACGGCAAGCCATCTCCTGGCTTCATTTGCCATTCCGGCTGCGGCGGCTATTCGCGCCTCGCGCCGGGCATATTCTTCAGCACCCTCACCATATTCGTCTTCTGCCGCAATGACGGCCGGCCAGATCGAACCTTTTCCTTGCGTCATGGGAAGCCTCCATCGTGCCACCTGCCGACGAAGCATAAATTCTGCAAAGAACAGCCAGTCTAACCTAGATTATAGCGCATATAATTTTTTGCGCGGACCGCTTTCCGAGAACCGAAACTTCAGTCAACGAATTTCGATCACGTCGCCAAAATTGACTTTGGCGATCGAACGCCGCGCCGCATCGAGAATCTCAACGTAATGCTGCCGGTCGAGATGTCCCTCGATCACGGTTTCTGCCGCAATGCCCCGCGCGCCCGCTACCGCGTGGACCCGAGCAGCCGCAAAATCCGCCAACTCCAATCCCTCTAAATCCTCAGAAAACAAATCGTTTTGAACGTTGAAATAGTAGAGTGGCATGTGTTCAATCCAGCAGTTGTACGAGCTTTCGCGCTTCCGAACGTTGCGAGACAAAGCATGTAGTGTTGAATCGCAAAATGCATCGGTAGATGCCGAGAGCCATCGAAACTTCGGTAACCTGGGTTACTTCTTAACTTCGGACAGTGTACACGATCAGTACCACCGCCCACGCCACGGCACTCGGTGGCAGAGAGACAGGCTCGCGCTCCCGCCTGGGGAGCGCGCGATGTCTATCCGATCCGACATGAGTTTATATGTTGCCAAGCTGGAACGGCGCGGTCCGCTTTCGGTGGCTGGCCGGAAAGCGATCATGGCGCTGCCGACCCGCACCCGCGAATATGGAATCTATCAGGATATCGTGCGCGAGGGCGACCGGCCCGAGCATTGCTGCTTTGTCGCCGATGGACTCGTCAGTCGCTACAAGACACTGCGAAGTGGCGCCCGGCAGATTGTGTCGTTCCACATTGCCGGCGACATGGTCGATCTCTCATCGGCTCTGGTTGTTGTTGCCGATCACGGAATCCGTACCCACGCACCGACGACCGTTGTTGCAATCAGCCATCGGGATATATTGCAGACGTCTGCCGACTATCCCGAGATCGGCAGGGCCCTATGGTTCGACACGTTGATCGATGCCGCGATTTTTCGCGAGTGGACGGTCAATGTCGGAAGGCGCAATTCGCGTGAGCGAACGGCGCATCTGCTGCTTGAGTTCGCCTATAAATTCCGCGCCGCGGACCAGCTCGTCAATGACGGGTTCGAGCTCCCGATCAGTCAGTCGGACCTGTCGGACGCGCTGGGAATAACGCCGGTCCATCTCAACCGCACGCTACAATGGCTCCGCGGCGAACGACTGATCCGGACCCATATGAGAACGGTGACCATCGAGAACTGGCCGGAAATGATCCGTCTGGCCGGCTTCAGCTCGGCCTATCTGCATCCCGAGGGGCCGCGGGAGCTGAAGCTGCCGAAGAGTTGATCTGCTCAATGACTGGGCAGTCGCGCGACATCACCCTGCATCGATTCCGCCGCCAGCAGCCAGACACCACCGTGCCCCTAGTCTCCAGTCTGCATCAGTCGCGCGTGTAGGAGCTGGCCTTCTGCATCTCGTCCCAGAGACGTTTGACGACAGCTCCGGCAGGCATCGGCTTCATAACGAGCGCAGGCTCGAAGAATTGCTGCGCCAAATCCGGGGGCAAGCCAGTGCCCGTATGGAACACGAGCGGCGTTTTCGATCCGGCAAGATGCAGAGCCACCGGCGTAATGTCACGATCCTGCAATTGCACATCGAGGATCGCGCCGGCGACAACGGAGATTTCAAGCATCGCGAGCGCTTCGCTGACCAGCGGGTAAGGTCCCATGACGATGCCGCCCAGGCTCGTGATCGCATCTGAGAGCTCGAGAGCCACGAACGGTTCGTCTTCGACGATCAGAATCGCTTTTGCTTGAAACATACCAAGGCTCCCGGAGCGGGAGCGCGGAACCGTCTCTCAGCCACCGTTGGCTCGGTCTGGCCGGTGGTGATAAGGAAACGGCTTTAACCTAGGTTAGTTCCTTCGCTCAGCGCATTCCCGAAATGCGTGCCATGAAGAACAAAGTTTCAAGTGGCAGAACGATTGAAATTCGTGGTTCTCCAAGATGAAGACAGGGCAGACGCGAAGCCGGCGAGGCGGATCATTTCCGGCCAGTTCTCGATGGCCACCGTTTTCATATGGGTACGGATGAGTAGTTCGCCGCAGAGCCGCTGGAGCGTTCGGTTGGATTGCCCCGCACCTCGCCGCCGCGGCGTAGCGCATTTCGATGAAAGGATGGATTGACGACCTCTGGCCGATTGCGGCCCGGCAACTTACGCGAGCAAGAAGGTGATAGCTGTCCTTGACAGCATTACTGCTCGAGCGACGCGCAAGGGATATTACTTGTCAAAGGTCTTCGCCTCTTGAATATGAGCGCTGTTTACTGGGGTAGGACGCGAAGAGGGGCAGGCATGTGGGCTAAACTTGCGGTTCTTGTTGGGTTTGTTGTTCTGGCTAGTCCGGCCCATGCTCGTCCAGAGCAAGTCCAGATTGCTTGTCGCGCGCTTCACGGGAGCAAAACCTTTGTAGTCCCTGAACTCGTTGTTGATCGGGTCGATGGCGACGGGAATGACATGAAGGAGTACCAGCGGGCGCTCGACCGCGCGTTTCAGAACTACATCAGGAGCAACTACGACGTCGGCGACAATTTTGGAGTCGATTGCCGCGTGCATGCCGTCGAGCTGTCCGATGGGTCTATGGACACCAACATGGTTGAACGCGCTAGCGCCCTTCTTGGTCAATGGCAGGCCGCCCCACAGGCGACACTGATCAGTGCCGGCTGGTTCAAACCGATCAACGTAGCTGCACTGCCAGTTCAGCCGGCGCGGAGCGGCACGGGACACCAAGGCGGTGGCTTTCTTGTGCTTGGCTCAATCAAGCCGCCGATCGAACCCGGGTGGGACGAGAAGGTGAGAGAGCGGCAACGGGAAGATGCCGCGACCAGAACCCGGCTCCTTGCGAATAACGCACGTCTCAAGGCAGAAACGGAAGCGGCAACGAGCGAGATGCTCCATGAGCTACGGAAGCGGGGAAGAGCGCAATGATCCGGCTAAATGTAATGATTGTTGTTGCCGCGCTTCTGCTGGCGCCTTCGCCGACTATTGCTCAATCGGCGATGCCCGACGGCGTTCGAATGATCGAGAATAGCAAGGAAGTTCGGAGCGGACCCGGACAGCCCGACCGCGCTGATCTCTACACCTTCGTTACGCTGCCGGGCGATCAACAACGGGTGGTGCTGCGGTCGTCTAACGAGAGGGCGTTCGAAATTCAGATCCGCGACCCAGGCGGCAACGTCGTTGCGGAAAGCTGGGGAAAGGGAGAGGTCGAGATCGAGACGATTCCAGCCTGGGGTGACATGTATACCATCGCTGTACTCCGAGCCGAACCGACTGCGAACTACACGATCCGCCGTACGGCAACGCCAGGCTCGCTGCCGCAATTCCTTCTGGCTCATATGGCTGGCTATCGACGACTGTCGGGTCTTAAAACTACGCGGTGCTGGTCCAATCCCGGGCGAACGATCAAAATCGACTTCGGCGACTATGTGCTGGAGCGCTCCGTTGATGGCGAGCAGATTCGGAACCGCCGTATTCGCTCCGGGCAGCCTACGGTGTTCTGGACGCAGACTGCCCAGATCGTCGGCGATCAAATCGAGGTTGTAGATCTCGAAGACGGAGATGCTCACAAGACGACCCTGAGCCTCGACTCGGGACGCCTGCGCTATAGCTCCGACTATGAACTGGTGGGTGCTACTTGTTGAACGCCTGCGTGCATCTCGCCGGCTGAGCGCCCGCAGAGATGTGCGAATTCCCTTGAAATATTGGGCTACTGAGCAGCGAAACAGGGAAGCTTTGGACTCAATCAACAGGCTGTCGTGCAGTAAAGATTGACGTGCCCCGCTGCGCTCCACCACGCGAAATCAAAGCCCAGCTGCTTTGTTACGCATGAGCGCGCCATAGCCGCCCTTGGCCGCTTAGAGACGGTCCGCATTTGGGCAAGATTTCAGAAAAGCGGACATAGGCATGTGATATGTGCGCTGCGAACTCGGCATCCTCTTACTGAAGACGAAACGCCGCGCGATTACTCGACGTGGCGGACCAAGCGAAGCGAATTGGATGAGAACGGAGGGTCGATGAGTTTTAAGCCATTTAGCGCGATGGCGAAGAAGGTCCCGGGAGACACGCAAGAAATGGTTCTTGCCGTGGGCGCCATCGCGCTCGTTTGGGCGCATGTCGAGCTCGGGCTCGACATGCTGATCGGCCTCATCGATAACCTCCCTAACGCACCTAAGCGAAAGCGACATCCGGTTCCGCTTGGCGCCAAGCTCTCAGCCATCTTTGTTGCAATGCGCGATCAGCCCGAACTGTTGCCCTATCGCGGCGAACTGCTCCAGATTCATTCACTGACGGCGACACTGGGCGAAAAGCGTCACGCGATCCTGCACGGTGCTGCGCTGTCGATGCTCCAGGACAGCAAGTTCAAGGCTTTTCGGCTCGTCAACGGCGATGATGAAGCAACGATCGAGCATGAACGGGTTTCGCTCCATACTGCTTTCATCTTGTTTGAAGGTAGCTTTGAGCTCACCTTTCACATCTACAATCTCCTGTTCGCGCTCTTCGAGAAGCATTTCCCCGGTGCCCTCGGCGAGCTCGAAAAGCTGCGCGTCGACACCGCGAAGTTCAAATGGCCTGCCATCAATCCGATGTTCTACGAGAAGAAGGGCTCTGACGCGGGGCCGCGCGCCTAGCCGTTCGAGAAGCCCTGCTGCTACGTCGATGCGATCGAACCGGCATTTTCGTCTGCCCCCTCTTCCCCACCGCGCCCGACTCCCAGAGCAGGATTTTTGGTGGCTTCCACCCGATCGGCATAAGCCACTATCCTAATCACCGACCATTTCTATGAGTGGAAGGCGTTGCCGCAGCTGCACCAGCCAACCTACGAGATCCATTATTTCGCTCAAGATTTAAGACCGCTTCTCGAATGAGCATAGCCATCGCGGGTGGCAGCTTGCCCTGCCAGCATTCCATGAAATAATAACGGGTGAGAGCCGCAACAGTTGTTGCTGTCGCCGTGTCGATGCGAAGCTTTGCGGGAATGGTCGATGCATACCAGCGCATGTCGCCATAATAACGGTATACAGGCTCGAACCAGATTTCTCCTCCGGAAGGCTCGTCCGCCGTCATCCAGCCCCGTGCGTCCGCGAGACTCTCTTTCTTGCTGATCTTGATTTCGTCGTCATCGGTGAGAATCTGGGTGAGTCGGGATGCAGCGGGTACGCCAGCAACGCCGAATTGCACCTCTGGGTAGTGTTCTTCGAAGCCATCGCGCGGCTCGCGATACTGGTGCTGGAGCCAACGATCGATCAAGGGAAAGCGCGCAACAATGCGAAACCGGTCAACCAGCCAAGTCGCTGCCGCGCGATCCTCGCCTCCTGACGAAAAGAGCTTCGAGCGCACTTGATCATCGTCGAAAGTACCAAGAACGGCGGATGCAGTCGTGTATGCATCGGCGAGGGTATCGCCGTTCGCCAGCCGATTGTAGAGAGTACCCGCGAATTGACGTGCGCCGACATTTGTGATCGGCGCGTCCGTCCCAATAACGAAGTCGGCAAACTCGGCCAGTTCCCCTGCCATTGTTTCAGACCGACAAGCGTTGAGGATGATAAGACGAGGCCGCAACTTCAATGCCGTCAGGATCTGACCGAGCCTTCTAGCATCAAGAACGACATGCCCCTTCTCGCGCTGCGCGAAAAGAATGGCATCGTCCCGCCCATGTGCTGACAAATGCAGGATGCCAGGCTTGAACTGACCTAGAACACCGACAAGCTGATCAAACTGGAGGTCGGGATGAACCATGAGCTCCAAGCTTTCGCTAGTCGGCACACGGTTCAGTTCATGCTGCAACAGTTGGATTTCGTTCTGAATCTGTAGAGACGGCGCATCCGCCGGATTGCCTGCGATATAGAGAATCTTCACCCCACGCCTCCCTCAGTCAGCTGGCGCTGTGACCAGACCCTCGCCGACATCGCTCGGGTCGGTGCCGCGAAGCTGATTCATTCGGCACGATGCGCGAAGCCGTGCAGCGACGCTGGCCGCATTTGCCCGGTTTCCCAATTTCTGCCACCAAAGAGCGGCGACACCAGCTACATGCGGACAGGCCATGGAAGTTCCACTCAGGCTGACAAGGCCGCCGTCAGGCTCCGCCGAGAGGATGTCCTGACCCGGCGCGGAGACGATGGGCTGACTGTTCGAAAAATCCGCGACGGCATAACCGTCACCATCTTGACCGTCACCATCTTGACGAAGCGCGGCGACGGAAATGACGTCGTGTGCCGCTGCCGGCAAGGAAGCCGCAATTCGATATTGCGCGTCGACACTCCGCCGGCTTTCATTGCCTGCCGCCGCTACGACTAAGGGCGTACCACCAAACGGGGCGCGAGCGCGCATCTCCTGCATCAGAGCATCGAACATCCGGAGATTGCCCCCATAAGCTTCGAGCCCCACTGACGTGGCGAGCGCAGGCGGCCATCCGTCCTTGACGAGGCGTTCGACCATACCCGGAAAGTCGAAGCCCAGTGACATGCTGACGATCTGGACACGCTCCTGCATCACCCAGTGAAGCGCATTGAACAACATATCCGACCCGCCGCTGCCGTCGTCGCCAAGGACCTTGCCAATGAGCACGTCCGTCACACCCGGCGCGACCCCAATGCGACCCGCCGGCAGCTTGCCGAAAATGGTTCCAGCGCAGTGGGTGCCATGGCCTTGCACATCGCCATCGCCCGAGCCGCTGAAATCCCGTTCGAGAAAGCGGATGTGCTGAAAGGCGATATGGTCGCGTGCGATCCCGGTGTCGAGGACGGCAAGGCGAACGCCCGCACCGTCAAATGGGGTTGTATCGGCGCCGACTGCCGCAATGCCCCAAGGGTGATCGACGGTTCCAGGCCCTTCGCCTGAAAGGCTGATATCGGTCCGGACAGGTGCGATAAGACGCGTCGGCATAACGGGAGCAATGAGGTTACTAGGATCGCGTGCGAGGCTGGCCGCGTCGCGGTCTTCGAGGCGTTCGACGGCGATCGAAACTTGCGCCGCCCCGAAGCGTTCGAGACTGCGCGTCTCAAGATCGGCCGACTTGCCCGCTCTCGACCGCCGATAAATTAGATAGTCGCGCAAAATATTCTCCTGTTGCAGCGGCGCAGCGGCGCCAGCTCAGATTTCACGTTCGAGCCGAGACCTTGTTTTCTTCTCGTCGATATACTTCTTCAGCCGGGCCACGATCGGAGCGAGTGCGATATTTGCGGGAAGGCTCCCGTCGAGTATCGGATAGGCCCACGGCTTCATCCCCTTAAATTCCTCAGGCAGTTCGCTTCGGGTACCCTCGGGAATGAGCAGCAGCGTGCGATGGCGGCCGAGGATCGACATCAGATAACCCAGTTCGAAGAGGACCGACTCGCGCGACGGTCCGCCATCGGCCTGAACGGTACGGCGCAAGTCGTCTGGATGAGCCAAGACAATGGCTATGTCGGCGAGCATCGCTGCTGCATTCAGGCGCTCGACCGCATAGGTGCCGGGCGGTGCAAGATCGCTCTCTTTCCAAAGCTCGGTTTCGTAGCTCGGACCGAGCGCCATCTCGATTTCCTCCGCCTCATCATATTGATCTGCGGTCGCTACCATGAAGATGCGGGGGCGCTCGTTCGCACGGCTCACATATTGGTTACGCTGATGTACTTTGCGGGTGAGATCGATTGCGAGAAACCGCCACACGTCGGGCTCCAGCTTCCCGGCCTCCCGGAGCGCCGAATGATCGACCTGGATGGCGACCACCTCGGTAGCTGCGATCACTGTCGCTGTTCGCGGCATGGCATTGTTGATTGCAGCAAACTCCCCCACAACCTGACCGGCCTTGCGGCGGTCGTTGAGCAACATCCCGTTGACCCGTATTTCCACTTCGCCCGCGAGCAGGAAGTACGCTTCGCGATCCTGCCCTTCCTGGACGATCAGTTCGACGCCCGCCTCAAAGTCGACGAGTTTGCCCGCGTCGACGAGCGCCGCGGCCACAAGGGCATGCCCGCCAACGATGGTCTGTTGCCGCATGGCGTCGATGCGCTCCTCGCGGTCGCGAAATCGGTCAATCGCGCGAGTCATGCGGTCCCTTTCGGCTGCGTCGTGCGCGGGAGCGGACATCCCGCGACACGGCCGCAGCATGTGTCGCCCAGCGCGCGAAGGCTATCGAAAAACGCTCGCTCGGCCGCTCGCCGCCGTGACTCGGCAACCAAAATATGGTCGACCGCAGTGCGATGCGGACAGTGGCGGAGCGCGAGCGGCTGGTCTTTGCCATCGACGCATCCCAAGGGGCATGTTGCGCCACGCACGCGCGGTCTGCCCGAATTAGCGTTGGGAAAAAACTGTGCGAGCCAGCCCTCACCTGCCTCAAGCCATTGCGCATAATCTTCTCCAAGGCCTGCGGTAGCCGCCGAGGTTTCGGCCTCGATCTGCGCGTCGGCAGCATCCGGGCCATGCGATAGCCAGCGCCCTGCGGGCCAGACGCCCCGCCGTTCGGCATATGTCTGGTTCACAAGATACTGACCGAGGTTTTGCCAAAAGGCCACGACGTCCGTGTGATGCCGAGCCGCAAAGGAGCGGCGCGCAATGCAGAAGGTGCCATTGCGATTGACATGGAGCTCCGGACAGCTGGCCGGCAACCGGTCACCCAGCGTGCGCTCGGCGACAATCAGTTGCCCATCATCTTCGGTAATTCGCAGCTGAAAAGGCGGCACCGCGACCCCACTCGGCTGGGGCGGCGCGGCCAACCATTCCGAGCGCGCGCCCGAAAAGAGGCATGCCGCCCAAGCAGGAGCTTGAGCGGCGAGGACAGATTCCTCAGCCTTCATGATATGCCCGCGCCGGCGCAGCGAGAGCAGGAGCGGCACTAAGGACCGTTCCCGCGGCACCCGCGACGGTGGCCGCCACGCGAGGAGCATTCACCGCAGTTTCAACATCGTCATAACAAAGATCGTCGACGACACGACCGGGGCCGAAGAGACGCCGCACAGCGGGGGTGGCCTGCGCATAGGCTTTGGGCCCGATCTTCGACTGGGCACCTCCGCAGTCACTCTGGCACTGCTCTGAAGCACGCACAGCAAGGCTAGAAGCCGTCCGCACCGCGCGGTTGCCGCGAATGCCGATACGCGAGACGGGCGTTTCACCGAGCTCGAATCCAATGGCGAGACCCAGTTCGTTCGCCCCCGCGATTAGTTGCTGGCACAGTTTGAAGGAAGAGCGAAGACCGCCAGCACAGCGAGCGGCGAGCGACACCGATCCTGCCAAATCGGTGTCGCGCGACGTGCCCTCGGCGAGGATGCCATGGATACAGTCGCCGATGAAGCGCACCTTCCGGGAACCGAAGTCGTCCTGCAGAACGGCGTTGAATTCGCTGCGCAGGATGTGGAGGAGCCGCACCGCCTCGGCGAGCCGGCCGTTCGCCATGCAGCGATCGATATAGGCGGTATAGCGATCGAGATCGGCGAAGATCGACACGAGTGGCATTCGGATCGAGCGGCTCGGCGACAGATCGTCGTAGTCGATCGACTTCAGCGGCGGCGTGTGATGGTGGAAGGCAAAGGCGCTGGGCCCGACCGAGGCAGTAACGCGGCCGCGGACGTCCTCGCGCCAGCGTTCAAGACGAGATGCGGTGAGCGCCGCGCTGTCGCGGACGGTCAGCGCGCCGTCCCGAAGCAAGCCGAGCTCCACCGAGTTCGCCGTCCATGCCCGTTCCTCGGAAATGCCCGGTGCACGGCGGAGCCCGAAGAGCGCACGAATGCGGTCGGACAGATAGATGCCTTCGGCATTGCCCGCGGCGAGCTTTGCAGCGTGATTGGCCGCAGGCCCGATAAACATCGGCTCGCGCTCGTCACGGCGGCCGCTGTTGATCGCCACGCAGCGCCCGATGTCGATGCCGACACGGAAGCGCGGACGCACGCCGACCTCACTCAGAAACTCCCGGCCGGCAGCGTCGGTGAGCGCAATCATTTCCTCGGCGAAGGCGATCGCGATCGCGATCCGCTCGGCGACACTCGCATTCCCGCGCGGTTCGGTAACGACCGCATGCATGCGCGATCCATGATGATCGACCCGCTGCCCCCCGACTTGCTCGACCACCCGGTCACCAGCGCTGTAAAGGACATGGAGATAGGAAAGGCCCCGCGCATGGCTCGCTTCGGTCTCGGCTCCATCCTGGAGACGAAAGTCGTCATAGTTGAGCGTGCGGACATACACCTGAACGGTTTCGACGAGGACCGCTGCACCGTCCGGAAGGTCAAACAGCGGCGGTGCGTCCGCAGCGTCAGCAAGGCCGAGACGCCGGGCTTCGATCCGCCGGGCTTCCAAACGCGGCAGATATTCGTCCTCATAGCGCTGGATCTGGATGTCCGGGGCGGTTTCGCTGAACTTGCGGATGCGCGCTTCGGCACGCTGACGGGACCAACTCATAGCATATCCTTTCGAGAGGCCCCCTTGGCCCCGGTTTGTTCGCCTCCCCCTACATAACTTATATATTACATTCTACGCAGAACATCAAGGTTAACTATCCCGAAAGGATTATGCCCAAAAGCCGATAGACTATCAGAAGCTTAATGCCTATGTTAAGGCGAAGGGGTCAGGCAATGACGCGTCGTGCGCCGTCAATCGCAGCCGAAATTTCTTTGGTGCGAGTCGGTGGGCGTCGCTGGAGCGTCGCCATGGGCGAAACGGAGTGGGCGTTATTTTGCAGCAGCATCGGTACCGACGCACGCAATCGCCTGCTCGTAATATTCGAACATTTTTGCGATGATGGTGAAGCCGATTTGCCAAGCCGTGCGTTTGGATGGCTGGCTTCCGATCCCGATGTTCCCGGCGGTTCGCGCCAGGGTGCGTTCGAGGCGCATGGTGTTGTGGTCCGGGGCCGCCAAGGGACCATCGACAAAGAGAAAATCTTCTACGTGACCGAAATCAGCATGGACCCGCCGCAGCCCGCTACCCGCGGGCGAATCCGCGCCGATGATCGGCGCCAGGGCCGACTACCCTTCCCCCGCAACCCGTCAGAGAGGAATTGACCATGGCCAAAATCATGCAATGCGACGAGTTCGATTGCGACGACCGCCTGTTCGAGGAACGATTCCTGTTGCACGTGCAGACGCGCATCCAAAAACTGCTCCACCGGAAGAAGCTTCGGTATAGAGATTTATCGAAGCGGCTCGGCGTAAGCGAAGCGCGCGTCAGCCAAATGCTTGGCGACGATGCCTCGAACCTGACAATTCGCACGGTAGCGCGTATCTTTTATTGCCTTGAAGAAACGCCGCGCCTGACTTCGGAAAAAGAACTGCAAGCCTTGCTTTCCGGCCGAACGATATCGGACGCGCCCGAGGAAGGCGGGGATTGGAAACTTGAGGCCAGCAATTTCGACATGTTCGTCATGCTGCAGGGCCAGCCGTGCAACGATGAGGAAGGCCCGCACGGGTTCCGTGCGCCACGCAACCGTGAGTGGATGGCAGCCGAGCCCGCGCTCCGGCGCGCCTGAGGACAAGTCCATGGCAAAGGAAAAGCCGAAACGCGAAGACATCGTCTATAATGATATGGTCGGCCAGACGACACTTCGCGGCATCTGGATGACGGAGTCCCGTCTCGATATGAAGCCCGCAGCGCTCGATCTCGACGATACGCCGCTCAAGCACGGGATGCGCGTCGAGCGTGAGGAAGCTGTGATCCAGCCGGATGGAACGCTGTATGGTTTTATCAACTTCGAGGTCACTGCGCGGCGGGGACGGCAAAGGATGCTCCGTATTACCGCGCGCTATTTCGTCAGCTACCATGTCGAAGGCAGCTGCGATCAGTATACGGCGGATCTGTTCATCGATCGCGTCGGGAGGCTCGCAGCATATCCATACTTCCGCGCGCTCACGGCGTCACTAGCGGGGCAGGCAGGCCTGACGATCCCGCCGCTGCCGATTATAAGCTTTCGTCCGCGGAACATCAGCTTCGTTCTCGACGCCGAGGCTGCAGAAGGGGATGCGACGCCAAAACTATCGTGACCAGTGCAGCGGTCTCGCTCTGCAACCAAGCCAAGCTTCAGATATCGATCTCGAGGGATGCGCCTTCAGACGCGGGATAAACGCAGTCGTAGCCGTGGGTCTTTTTCAGGTCCGCGTCGTTCCAGGGAAGAGTGCGTTCGCTGGCATAATTGAAATAAAGCGTCTTCTGCCTGTTCGATCCAAATTTCAGGATCCGGCTGATTGCCTCGGGATCGGGATGACCGAAAACGCTCCCGCTGGTTGATATGGCAAAACGGTCGCAATCGAGCGTCTCAATAATTTCGCGCGTAATATTGGCACGGCTGCCATGATGCGGAAGTTTGACCAAGTCGATCCGGCAGCGCTTGGCGTCGCCAGTGAGCGCCGTCAGATTTTCAAGGACAACATCGGGATGAGCGTCTGCGCCCAGAAGAACCGAACGTCCATCATATTCAGCGATCATTGCGATGCTCGAGCCGTTGGGCGCGGTCTTGTCGATCCCGCTCGCGGCACTGAGCTTCTCGACATCGAGCGTCGCCGGCATTGGTCGCTTCCCGAACGCCTCAAGCTTGCCGCCTGCATGTGCGGCGGCCGGCGGTGGTGGCGGCGCGAGCGCCTTGCGCCAGTCATTGCGCAACTTGTCCAGCTTTGCGCGATCTGGCGAAATCAGCGTGAGCGTCAGGCCTGCAAAGAGAAAAGGCGTGGGCTGGCCTTCGGTGAAAATCGATTTTCCTCCGAAAGCTTCATTGATTGGCCAGCCTTTTGCGGCCAGCGCTTTGCTATACGCGTCGGCTGCCTTGAATCCGAATGGCTGAAGGCCTCCGGGCGGGACCATCGTCTTCAGTTGCTCATAGCCATTGTACCAGATCGTTTTGGGAACAAGCGGCAGACCGGAATCGGTGACAAGCTCAACCAGGCCATCGATATGATCGGCATCAATGTGAGTGAGTAGCAACAGTTCGACTTCTTCGCCGCGTGCGGCGATCGTCGCGAGGGCCGTCTTCAGCCGCGGCCATGTCGCCTTGCGACCCCCATCGATAACAATATGCCGGAGCACGTTCTCCTCGGGCCCATAACTCAGGATCAGGCAATCGCCCTCGCTCGCGGGCAACATGGTCAGCCGGAAAACGCTCATCGGATCGCTGCCTTTTCTGGTGCGTAGCGCAGGACGGTGAAGGCCTGGCCCGCATCGAGACGGCCGACGAGCCGGCCCGCCTTTTCCGCAAGCGGTGCCAGATCATCGTGATCGGCGGAAAGCTGAAGCAGCATTTCCCGCAGCAGCAGAGCGCCCGCCGAAAAATAGGGAATGCCAGCCGCGCAGGCCGCTCGTAGCGCCTCAGCGGCACGATCATTGTCATTCGCGTCGGTTGGCCGCAAGACGAGCCGCCGCGCATGGACGATCGCGGCATCGGGAATGCCGGGGAAACGCGTCATGCAGTTGTTGAGCCACAAATCCCATTTTTCTTGTGCACCCGGTGGGTTTACGGCGAGGCCGACATAGGCGGCCGCGCATGCGGCGAGCGGATTGATCATCTTCGCGAAGATCGTCTCCTCGATCATCTGGTCACGTGCAAGCTCAGCGAGAATGGGCGCGGCGGAACTGGCCTGGCCGCGATCGAGAAAGGCCAAGAGCCCGGCAAGGCGCTGGTCGCGCACGGCGACGCTGGTCGCTGCGGCACCGCTCCGCGCCGGATCGACGAGAAGTTCCGCCGGACTATATTCACGATTGGCGGCGCAGAGCCAAGGCAAGGGCAAGCTCGCAATTTCGACACCCCCATTGGGCAGCTCAATGCGTGCCCAGCGCCGGGTTTCGGGCTGATAATTGACCGCATCCGCCGATGGGATTCGCCACAATGCGCTGTCGCCGCTCCGGTCGGCGGGCTCTATGCTCTCCCAATCCGGACTGTCCGCGGATTCAGCTGCGAGATCGAATGACCCGACGCGCTGCGAAACCGCGGCAAGTGAAGGAAGCGCGACGGCAGGCGTCGATGATGTGGCGGCGGGGTGTCCTCTTGATTTGAAGCCTCGCGTCAGCGGTGCGCTACGCGCCCGATTTGCTGCGAGATCGAGTGCCGCTTTATAGTCCTCACTGCTACTGTTGCCTGACGAGACCGCAGCTTCGGCAAGAATTTCGCGGTCCGGCCTTCCGACCGATTCCTGCAAGCTGAACCCGCCGGCGGGGGCGAAATCTTCGAAGAATTGGAAATCTTCGTGCGTATCTTCGCCAATCTTCACATGACGCTGGATAATGCGCCCCGACGGCAGGGTCAGCTCGACATTGTAGAGGCCTTGTTCGAGCTTTTGTTCGACGCTCTTCCCAGCCGGCACGACCATTTCGTGGCTGACGGTCGTTCCGGCATCACCAGCGAAACCGAAGATGCGCGCGACGACGGGACGGCTATCGTCGGCCCCGCCCGTACCGCCGAAGCTGATGGTAATGCCTGTCGGCCGGACCATCATGGCCGCCTGCTCACTGGCAGATCGCAAACCACCTCGGGTGGATAGGCGATGACGTCCTCAGCGCAGTTCTGAAACTGCGAGCCGTTCGCGAACCGCGCCTCGACATTATATATAACGTCGGCCGCGCGCTGTGTCGGATTGACCAACTGCATCAAGCACGACGGTGCAGTTACGGTGTCCGTCTCGAGCGGTGGATCATGCACGACCTTCTTCTGGAACGTGCCCCGGCGCGCTTCAATCTCGACCTTTTCGCGCCACACGGCAGGTTCCCGACTGTTCACATAGAGGTCAACCTCGATCGGTCCCGGTTTTGCGATGCGGAAATCCTGTGACTGGGCAGCCGGGCGCTGGATGACGCCTTCGGTCAAGCTCACGCGCTGCAGATAGGTGCTCAGCACGGTGTGCAAACGGCTGGTGGTCACCCACCACTCCGCGGTGTGCTCGGCAGCTCCACCTTTCAGCGCCTTCAAAAGGACTTCGGTAAAGAGGCTCGGCCCCTCGGTCCGGCCCCATGCTTCGGTGAAGAGCGAGGTTGCGAACTGCACGCTCTGCATCGCTGGCGCATTGTCACGGTTCGAAAGGCTTTCAAGGTCGAGCAGGCCATTGCCTGGCGTTGCCTGGCCAAGCAGCGCATTTTCGAGATCCGGCGTGCGGCAAGCGTCGATCAGGAACAACTGGGTGTCGGGTTGGTGGGTCGACAGCGCGATGCGGAATTGCTCAAAGTTGATCGCGCCACGAAAGCGACTGGTTGGCACCTTGCCATAGTCGCGGCAGAGCAGGACCGGATTGCCAGACTGCAGTCCATGGCCGCAGAAGCCAAATATGAGGCTGTTATCGCGGCGGGCCGATGCGCGGTCGATCCAGGCGTCAACGGCATCTTGGACTTCCTCGATCTCGCCACGCGGTACCATCGCGCTGCCGCCCGGCACGCGGTCATGCGTGAAAGGCGCCGGAGTCTTTTCCGAGAGAAGGAGGGACACGCTGGCCAGCTCGCGATCGGGATTCTGGAAGGAGGTCAAGAACCAGTCGGCAAGGTGCCGAATGGAGACAGGTGGCGCGGCGAGCTGACCCATGCCGACAGCATTGTCCTCATGCTTCTCCGGAACATATTGGTCGCCATCCTCGAGCCAAGGATAGTCCCCAACGCCAATGAGAAGAACATGCATGCCGGCGCGATCTGCCGAGTCGTGAAAGATAAGGGCCGGATCGGTCATATCTGGGCGTATCTGCCGGTCGGATCCATCATCAACCGATCCCCGTCCCGGGATAGGGAAAGCCCGCAGGAGCGGATAGCGACGGCATCCAGTAGCGGCGCATTCCGGCATCGGCGACGGCATATCCCCAATTAATCAGCCGTTCCTGCTGTGCATCGTCCATCCGCCGGAGCCGTGTCGGAATGGCCGCGATGCGCGCGGTCTTTTCATAAGGACAGGGTAGCGCATCGGCCAAATCATAAGCCGCGATATTGGTGCGCGCGCTCCAGAAGGCACCAAAGCGCTCCTTGCTTTCGAGCGATCCGACCACCTGGAGCATGCGCAGGTTGCGAACCTGCTGGTCAATTACCTCAAGTACCCGCAGCGACTGACGCGCCCAGTCGCCGGGGGGCGCCGCATTGTCGGCGATATGGCCGCCGCCGTCCGAGACGAGCACCGTCTTGCAGCGCGCCCAGACCTGCTGCAGCCCAAGATTGTCATAGACCCCACCGTCGGAGAGGCTAATCTCGTTGCGAAAGGCATCGTCGGCGATCTCGCCGGGCGCAGGCGGATCGAAATCGGCGGGATCAACATCGAGGATGAAGGGCGAGAGAATTGGCGGGAAGGCCGAGGAAGCCGCAACGGCGTCGGCAATTCGTACCGTTGGCGCAGCGATGCGTCCCACGCGCCAGTCGCGGATGGCGCTCCGCATGAATCGGAAAAGCGAGCCGGTTTCAAGATTGGTCGCATTGATAACGAAAACTGGCGCCTCGGGCAGATCCTGCAACGTGCGATCGCCGAAGAGATGTTTGGCATAAGAATTGGCGACATATTGGGCGATGCTGCCGGGAAGGAAAAGACCACCGAGGATTGAGCGCTCGTCGATGGTGACGCGCGCGAGGCCGCGAAGCGGTTCGACGACATCCTCGCGAAAGGCAGCCATGCCGCCCGACTTCAGTCCATCCCACGCGAGCGCGAGCACGCCTGCGGTGATCGAACCGCCCGAGACGCTCGAAATACGGGTGAGCTCGAACAATTTGTCCGCCTCCATGAGGCGCCACAACGTGCCAACATGGAAAAGCATGGCGCGATAGCCGCCGCCCGACAGGCAAAGGCCGACGCCGTCGTCAGGTACACCTGTGCCGAAGATCGGATCCCCGATCGCGCCGGGTTCGCGCGCCGTCATGGTGTCAGCCAAGCCTGAATGTACGACTGCGCGCGCGTCTGCCGCATATCCGGCATGCCCTTTCCCCTCCGTTCCCCGCGATCAGGCGCGCAGTATCCCGGCCGAATCGCCCGTCAACGGTAGAGATTGCCAGTTATGGCGAAAATCGCCAGCACTGTTTCCCCCATTTTGACCCTATCGCAGCGCCGCCGCCGAATAGGGCTCAGCGCCGCGCAACCTGTCGAAGATCGCATCGCGTTTAGGCAGCGAGATAGCCGGCTTGCGCTGGCCCGAAAAGGTGCCGGGATCGTCACATTCATGCTGCTCGACCCGGTGCAGGAAGATTTGACAGATTTCCATGCCGGGCGAGATCGCGACCGGGACCTCACCGACATTGGCAAGCTCGAGGGTGAGGCAGCCCGAGAAGCCGGGGTGAAGGCCCGCCGCGGTCTCGATAACGAGACCGTGCCGGCCGAGCGAGGATTTCCCCGAGACATAGCCCGAGAGGGTACGCGGCAGAGAGAGCCACTCCATCGTCACGCCAAGCACGAAGCGACCTGGATGCAACACGAAATTCGCCCCGAAACGCACGAAATGCTCGCTGGTACGCATTGCATCGCGTGCGGGCGGCGCCCATTGGCGCTCGGCAGGGAGATCGCCCAGATCGGCATCGAGCGGCGGTGCAGCGGCAGATGGCTCGAGCCAGAGCTTAGCTTCGCTACTCTTCGACGGCTTGAACGATCGAAACCAGCGCCCCAGCCGCAGGTCGACGGATGTGCCACCCCGCGCGCGCAGTATCGCCTGGTCGGGCCGCGGGACAATGGCGAGCCGGTCGACATGGCCTGGGTCATGCTCGAGGCGGATGCAGATTTCGTCGGCATTAAGCATGGCCCGCGATCCTGTCATGATATTCGGCAACCTCGATTGTCTTCAAGACGAGATCGGCGAGAACTTTGTAGCTTTTGGACCGATTGCCGCGCTTCTCTTCCTCATCCGCGCCGCGGCACGGCGCGAGATCGAGCGCACGCAGGCGATGCCAGCCGGCCGAGACGATTTCGCCGAGCTCGACGCGTTCGGGATAGGGTTCGCCCCGCTCGAAAGCTTGGAGCACGTTGTCGATCACGTGTTGTTGCGGCGGGTTGATACCTAGGGACTGAAGCCTTGCGAACAGGTCGGTGCGCACTTGCGGCACCATCGACCGCGTGACCGCATCGACAATCTCTGCGCCCGCCTTGTCGGCCAAGCTCGGCGCGGCAACGGTCCAATGCGCGGCCATGGCAGCGTCGAGCCGGAGGTCGAGGGCGCCCTCGACCTTGTCTCCCGCCGCCTCGACGAGGATCGCCATGCGCTGGTCGTCGCTTGGATAGTCGAGCCCCCTCACATGACCGCCCGGCCCGAGCAGATAATCGAAAGCAGCTATGAAACCATATCCGAAGAGATAAAGGCCGAAGAGATCGCAGAATATCTCCTCGAGCTGCTCCATCACATGGCCGGCACACTGGTTGATGACCCGGTCCTTGTCGAGCGCCTTGAGAGGCGCAGCCTCGAGAAGTGCCTTACCCGCTTCCTTGTTGCGATCGATCTCCTCTTTTACCGCCTGGTTGGCCATTCGCGCATATAAAGGCGAACAGCCATACATGCGCCAAGCCGAATGGCCGACCTCATGTCCAGCGAGCGGGATCAAAAGAGGGTTGCCCGATTCAGGCGCGGGTGTTCCGATAAGAATGGCATCGGGCAACTGATCGACGCTCATCGGATAGGTGAATGGGACATAGGTCCATTCGGACGAGATCAGCAGACTGACATCGCCGTCGAGCGCTCGGCTGACGAGCTTCTTGACGATATAGTGCAATTCGAAAGGATTGCGGACGTTGGTCGAGCGCAGGATGAAGCCGAGAATAGCAGTGAACTTGTCGACCTTGTCGAGCAGATTGAGGCAAAGATGATCGACCACGTCGGTGCGCACGCCGACGGGCAGATCGAGGTCGGCTTGCAAATCCTTGCAATGCTTGCGGATGGCCGCGAGCGCCGCCCGCCCGTCGTCGTGCGGAAAGCTCGATGCCGCCAATACGTCAATTTGCTCGATGAAAGCGTCGATCCGCCGTCTAGCGGACGAAAGCCTCAACTGAGACGCTGCGTTCTCTTCTCCCAACTCGATTCTCCGTCGGCGGACGACGAACAAACTCCCTGTTGAGTTCGAGACAGAAGTCAACGAGCTTCGCCATGAGCGTTTCGTTTATCTTGCGGCTTGCCGCCGCGTCGATATCCGCGATCGCCCTAACCATGAACTTGTGGATATCGTCGAAAGACTTGGGCTCGGCCGCATGGCTCGATCGATAGACACGCTCGAAAGGCTCGAAATAGCCGGGCCGCATATAGGCGACCTTGCCCGACCCATCCGCCTCGCCGGCGGAGACACGCAGCGCCTCGGCGAGTTCGGCAAGCTGCGATTTGTCATACTTCATACCGGCACGCGCGCGTTCGAGCTCGAGCGCCGACTTCAGCGCGAGATCTCCTACCTTGAACTTCGAGAGCCGCGCCGCCATCGCATGCGTCTGCATCATCATCTCCGTCCCTCGCCCTGGCCTGTTACCAAGGCTACCATATCATTCCACGGATTGCGACTCGAATCGAGTCGAATACGCTTGTTCGAGCCAGCGATCTCGCAGTTCGGCTCTCACGAGGACCGCGCCGATTTGTGATAGGCCTTTGCCATGAGCCTGCGCGAGAGCAGTGAGAGCGGCATGCGCGGCACCGTCGACATGCGCCGTGACCTTAGATCGTCGTGCGTCATCTGGTGCATGATCCTCCGGAATGAGTTCGCGAAGCCGTGCGACTCGCAGCTCGCGTCCAAAGAGTAGTGCGAGCAGCCCCGCTGCGTCGAGCAGGAACTGCCGGGCATATTGTTCAAAGCAGGTCCGCTCGACGGAAGTCAGATAGACCGTTGCCTGATATTCGCTCCGTCGCACGCGTCGCCTCCATGCCATTGCCGTAGAGACGAGAAGTTAAGATCGACTTGGAAGCGCGTCCACCGCTTGTAAAATAACCTGTTTCGTCCTCCGGGAGATTGCCTAGAAACCGGGAACCAGCCAATCGCCAATGGCGCCGCGTCCTGTGAATGACCGCTTTCGGATCGGCGTTTCCTTCACTTGGACGGCAACAACCAGGCGCGAAGCCGACCTACAAAAAAGGCGGCCTAAAAGGCCGCCAAAGTTGAATGGAGGAGCCCTCCATTTGGGTCGCGATGCGCCCCCTACATGAATTGATAGATATCGCCAGTGGATTCAGGTTGCCGTAACGGAATATTGCAAAGTGGTGCTACGCGGCAACACATTGTATCGCACGCAACTAACTCCCGAAAATGTGTGAGCGTCGCGTCATCATCACGCAGGATGGCAATTTGCTTCCAGCATTGCGATACGTTCAGAGCAGATTTCCTGCACTGCCCGGCCCAATTCCTCCACGCGTCCCGCGAGCCAAATCAGGTCCTCCTCGCTGATCCGATAATGTTTCGAGTAGCGTGCTTTCACGTAGGCCTCTTTGAGCTTTTCGAAACGCGATCGGTCCGCCTTCAGTTCACGGGGCCATGCGTCGACTAAGCGCATGTCTAATCGCTCAGCTTGGGTTCGCAAAAACCCCAGATTGTGGACGTGCGGAGTGTAGAAGGTGCAGACGAGCAGAACGCAGTGATAAAGCCGCTCAGTGGCTTGATGCGTATCGAATGCAGCATCTTTGAAGTGGCCCTGTTCGCGATAATATTGCGCTCCCCCGAAGCGTTTCATCGCTGCCGGAAACCACTCGTCAAAGTACTCCCGCGCCATCGCCAGCGCCTGTTCGGGCGTCTTCGGCTTCGGCTTGTGCAATTCCTTCTCGTCGAACTCGTACAGTGCGACCCCATCGCGCGCGACGTCCATGAAGAAATAGCGCCCGTGCGCGAGCCCATCGTTCACCTCCTGCAGAGTGTGGACGATGAAGTTGACCGGCGTGTGCAGCGTCTTGTCGATCGCGAGCTCGCGGGTCAGCCGATCGTCGAGCTTCGCCCAGAAGTCGACCTTGTCGGTCAGGCGCTTGTCGTTGACGATGATCAGCAGATCGAAGTCCGAGCGATAGCCCTTGGCGGTGTGGGGCTCGTCAACCCAGCCGCCGCGCGCATAGCTGCCGTAGAGGATGATCTTGTCGATCCGCCCCTTCTTCTTCCAGCTCATCGTGCCGAGCGCGAGCGCATCCTCGAATTCTTCGAAGATGATCGCCTTCACGCGTTCGAGCTCGCGCTGCTTGTTCGCCGGGAGATGATCGAGATCGGTTTTCATTGATTTTCATCCTGTAATCCCGCTCGCCCGATGGCAAGCATCGTCGGGTCCAAATCTGAAGACAAGTTCATCCCGGCACCCGAAAGTCCCAGACCGGAATGCCGAACGCCCGCGCCTTGTCGACGAGATTATCCTGGATTCCGGTGCCCGAAAAAACGACCAGCCCGGCGGGCATGGCATCGATCATCCGCTCGTTGCGCTTGAAAGGCGCCGCCTTCTTGTGACGGTTCCAGTCGGGGCGGAACGCCACCTGCGGCACCCCGCGCGTGTCGGCCCAGCAGGCGGCGGCACGCTCCGCGCCGGTCGGCGTCGCCCCATGCATCAGCACCATGTCGGCATGACGGGCATGGACCTTGTCGAGCGCCGACCAGATATGGCGATGATCGTTGCATGCCGGTCCTCCGCTGAAGGCAATGCGCGTTCCCTCGGGGATCAGAGCCTTGGCCTTTTCGCGGAGGCGCTTGTCCATGAAGTCACGGCTGTCAATGATCGCCGCAGTCATCGTCTGGTGGCGGATGCGCGATCCGGTGCGAGGCTGCCAGGCCTTGCGCGCGTGGATGCGGAACTGCTCGGCGGCGCATTCGCGGAAAAATTCCATCGTGTCGCGCCGCTCGATCATCGTGATGCCTTCGGCGATCGCGCGCTCGAGTTCGACCGAACGGATTTCGCTGCCATCCTGCTCGCGCTGGAGCTCACGCTGCGCCTGTTCGTTGCGATCGAGTTCGCGCTCGACCCGCTCGCCGGCGCGGTGGAAGATGTTGACGACATTCCAGAGAAGGTCCTCGAGATCGGGCTCGATGCGGGTATCGACAAGGCACCCCGCCAGGGCGTCGAAGATGTCGGCGACCGCACCGCCGGCGAGCCGGTCGCAAGGGAGCGGCCGTGGGTCGGGTTCGTCGTCATAGGGCCGATGGCCGTAAAGCTGCATTTCCTGGAGCAGATAGGCGCTGGCGCCGGGCTGCTGCGGTTCGCCCCGTTCGGGAAGCTCGAAGAAGTCGGTCATGTCGTTTCTCTTGTCTGGGGCCGCGCCTTTCGCGGCCTTCGCGGCGACGCCTTCGCGGCGGCGGGTGCGGGTCCGCACCGTGCGGGGCACCCGCGCGGCCGAAGCGCAGCGAAGGATCGCGGGGGCGCGGCTATTTTGTTTCGCGATGCAAAGGGGCGTGAGCCCCGGCGGAAAATAGCCGCGACCAGAGCCATTGCGGCGCCCGCGCCCGCTGCCGCAGTCGCCCTCCAGCGAAGGCCGAGGCGTGGCCTTTCGAGAAAGGACCGATCGGGCTTATCCCTTTCCGGACAGGCTCGACCCCATCCCCGGCGCCGAAACGCCCTGCTACAATCCAGAATTGCTATCGGCTTCTCGTCCGGCGTCGATGCCACCAGCGCCATCGCCGCAGCGCAACGTCGTTCGGCGCGATGCTGGGCGCGGGGTGGTTTTGCGGCGGAAGAAGCTATCTATGCCGAATCCAGCATCCGTTCGGCATCGACGTCACGCATCTGGGTGAGGATCATGGCCGCAAGCTGCAAGCGGCCCATCGATAGGAGATCGCTGTTCAGATCGTCCAGCATGGGATCGAGCGGCAAGGCTTCGATCCCCAGCGGCGCAGCGCGCTCGGCGAGGGCGGCGAATGCGGCGCGTCCCGCGTTATCGCGTTCGCGCGCGACATAGAGGCGGCGCAGCGGCGCAGGAAATTCGAGCGCCGCGAGATGCGCCGCCGACAGGCCCGCGACAAGCGGCAGCGTGGCGGCGATTTCGCGCAGCGAGAGCATGGTCTCGATACCCTCGCCGAATGCCATGACCTCGCCCGCGAGCCCGAAGCGGACGCCATGACCGAGCAGATGTCCCATCGCGCGCCGCGGGTAGGCCACGGCCGCCTTTGTCGATCGATCCGGATCGAGCCACGTGCGATGGACGCCCCTGATCAAACCATCGAGATCGGTCACCGCGGCGATCATCGCGGGATAGGCGGGTTTGACCGATGGGCCATCCTCCTCGGACCGGCGATAATAGCAATTCGGGTGGCATCGCAGCGCGGGCAGATCACCGCCGCGCCGCAGCGACCGGCCCGTCAAATAGGTGCGCACCAAGGTCCCCGCGATCGGCTTCGATGCCGCCCACAGCCGAACGGCCGCCTCGGCGCTGCCCGCGCGGGCGCGGCGCGCACGGGGACGCGGACCTGAACCCAGACCCTGGGTGCCGGCATCGGATGAAGGCAGGCTCAGGAAGCGCCGCGCCTCGGCGAGCGTGTCGCCGAGGTTGGCATGGGCGCAGCTCGCGCCGATGATATCGAGCAGGTCGCCATGCTCGCCGGTCGCGGCGTCGGACCATTTGCCGGCTGCCCGACCGTCATCGCCGGCGACGAGGCGCACATAAAGACTGCGCCCAGCTGCATTGCCCTTATCGCCGACCATCCAGTAATGGCCTTCGCGGCGACCGTTAGACAAATAGTGGCGGCACACCGCCTCGGCATTTTCACCGAGACGACGCGCGAGTTCACGAACCGGATTGGCCATGGCGGGGCTCCTTCAGGCGGCCTTGCGGTCGGCGATCCGCTGGATCGGAAAGCGATCCACCAGCCGCGCGAACACATCGGCGCCAGCAGCCCCTGCCGGCACGTAGAGCTTCAATTTCCACGAGACGATCTCGGACATCAAGCCGAAAGCCTTCAGCCGCTCGACGCCGAGATCGTTGAAGCCGCTGAGTTCGATGCGCCAGTCGTTCATCGCGCGAACACGGCGCAACATCTGCCCTTCGGCAAGGTGCAAGACGACCTCGCCTTGCTGAACAACCTGCCACGCCTCCTCCCTGGGCAGATCGCATGGCCCGTCTCGGACGACAGATGCCACCCAGCCCTCCGAGACCTTGCGTCCGATGATGCGTTCGCCGTCATCAGTCTGGAGCCGGTAAACGCGCGAGGATTCCTTGGGCAGTTGCCGCCAGATGGGAAGCAACAGGCCCGACACAATGCGCAGGGTCGAGGTCTCATAGTCGGGAATAGCGGCAAGTTCGGCATTCCAAACGCTCCCGAACAGGTCGCGGTCGGCCGGTTGCCAATGGCTTATGACGAAATCGGCGATCAGCATGTGGCTGGCCTCGAGGGGCCGGTGGAGACGCACGCGCCGGTGGACCGCGCCATCGTCGTCGATGAAACTGCGCGCCCCCAGCTTCACCGCGGCGCGCTGTGAGCGCCGATTCACGAGCAGTTCGCCGCCACGCTCGCGGGCGAGCGCCAGCGCATCGTCAAGACCGAGGGGCAGGACCCGCTCCTTGCGTTCGATCGTCAGGAGCTGCGTTTCCGCCCCGGTTCCCGGATGGGTGTAGATCGTCTGCCGCGCCTTCACGCAAAAGCTCTCGGCGCGCAGCGTTTCGAGGCCGATCTCATAAGTGCCCGCCGCAATCGCCGCCTCGATGCGGTGCACAAGCAGACCCTCGAAGGCCTCGAAAAGGATGTTCTGCAGGTCGATCGTCAGCGCCAGCATGCGATTGAGGAAGGTGGTGATCGGCGGCAGCTCCTCGCGCAGGCAGCCGTCGACGTCGAGCAACGAGAGGCCGGTCGCGCTCTCGAATGTCAGCAGCGCGCAGCCCTCGACCTTGCCGTCCGCGATCAGCACGTAGAGCTGGCGGAGCGCATCGCGGGCGTAGAAGGATTCCAGATTGTCCTCCGCCCGGAACATATTTTGCCCGCCGGTCTGGCGCTGGCCGCGCGTTATCGCCCCCATCGAATCGAGCCGCCGCGCGATCGTCGAGATGAAACGCCTCTGCGCCTTCACGTCGGTCGATACGGGACGGAACATCGGCGGCTGCTTCTGGTTCGTGCGGTTCGTCCGACCAAAGCCCTGGATCGCGGCATCGGCCTTCCACCCCGCCTCAAGCAGATAGTGGATGCGTCGCCGCTGGTTCTTCACGCCGAGATCGGCATGATAGGAGCGGCCCGTGCCGCCCGCTTCCGAGAAGACGAGGATGCGCTTCTCGTCGTCCATGAAGGCATGGGTCTCTCCGATGTTTGCGCTGCCGGGCCGGTTCTCGACCGCAAAGCGCACCTCCCCGCCTTCCCCGCGCCGCGGGACGATGCGGCGCGAGCGGCCCGTGACCTCGGCGACCAGCTGGGTCCCGAAATGCTGGACGATCTGGTCGAGTGCGCCCGGCACCGGCGGCAGCGCGGCGAGCTTCTCGATCAGCGCGTCGCGCCGCCGGCAAGCCTCGCGGCTGACTATCGGATTGCCGGCCTCGTCATAAGCGGGCCGCGACGCAAGATTGCCCTCCCCGTCGGTGCAGGGCTCGAACAATTGCACCGGAAAGCCATGCGCAAGATAGTCGAGCACATATTCGCGCGGGGTGATGTCGACCGACACGTCGCCCCATTCATCCGCCGGGATCTCGGCGAGCCGCCGTTCCTGGAGCGCCTCGCCGGTCGAGACGATCTGGACGACCGCGGCATGGCCCGCCTCGATATCGCGCGCGATGCTCGCAATGCAGCTCGGGGTCTGCATCGCGGTGATGAGATGGTTGAAGAAGCGCTGCTTGGTGCTCTCGAACGCCGAACGCGCCGCCGACTTCGCCTGCGCGTTGAGCGTACTATGTTCGGCGCTCGTCACCCCGGCCGCCTCCATCGCGGCGGCGAGATTGTTGTGAATGACCTGGAAGGCGCCGGCATAGCTGTCGTAGATTCGCCGCTGCTCGTCGGTGAGCTTATGTTCGAGCAGCTCATATTCGACGCCGTCGAACGACAGCGAGCGCGACGCATAGAGGCCGAGCGCCTTGAGGTCGCGCGCGAGCACCTCCATGGCCGCGACCCCGCCCTCCTCGATCGCGGCGACAAACTCGCTCCGCGACGCGAAGGGAAAGTCGCTTCCGCCCCACAGGCCGAGCCGCTGCGCATAAGCGAGGTTCTGGACGGTCGTCGCTCCGGTCGCCGACACATAAACAATTCGCGCTTGCGGCAGAGCATGCTGCAACCGAAGGCCGGCGCGCCCCTGCTGCGACGACTTCTGGTCGCCGCGCCCGCCCTTGCCGCCCGCCGCATTGGCCATGGCATGGGCCTCGTCGAAGATGATCGCGCCGTCGAACTCAGGGCCGAGCCATTCGACGATCTGGTCGATCCGGCTCGCCTTTCCTTCGCGGCCCTGCGAACGCAGCGTCGCATAGGTGGTGAACAATATGCCTTCGGCGAGGCGAATCGGCGCGCCCTGGCGAAAGCGTGATAACGGTGTGACGAGGAGTCGCTCCTGCCCCAGCGCCGACCAGTCGCGCTGCGCGTCTTCGAGCAGCTTGTCCGATTTCGAGATCCAGAGTGCGCGGCGTCGGCCCTTCAACCAATTGTCGAGAATGATTCCCGCGACCTGCCGCCCTTTGCCCGCGCCGGTGCCATCACCGAGGAACCAGCCGCGCCGGAATGCGACCGCCGCCTCATTGTCCTCGCTCGCCGCGCTCACGACGTCGCACGTTTCGTCGACGGTCCAGGCGCCCGACAGATGGCCGGCGTGCGCCTCGCCGGCGTAGATGACCGACTCCAGCTGCGCATCTGAGAGGAGGCCGTCGCGGACGAGATGCTCGGGAAGATGCGGCCGATAGGACGGCCGCGGTGGTGCGACCGAGGCCATCGCCGCCGACTGGACGAGGTCGGTTGGATGGGGAAGCGCCCCTCCAATCCGCAAGGACTGGAGCGCGTAGGGCTCGTAGATCGCCTCGCCGAGCTGGCCTTCGGGCGGCGACCACGCGATCGTCTCATAGTCCAGTTCGCCTACAGCGACGCACGCGGACTTCTCCTGTCGCGCGGGTCCCTTGGCAAAAGGGCCGAGAGCAGTCGATGCGCCGCGAATGAACGGCATTGCTGCTGCTGGTGCGGGGGACGGCGGTGCTGGTCGCGGCGGAACATGGCTGGACACCCAGGCAAGGAGCGTCGCCAGGTCGGGAGCTTCCCCATGGCTCGCCGGCAGCATGGCTCGATCGGCCGCCGGCACCTTGTCGATCACAAGCAGACGCGTCGCGGTCGTGGTGCCATGCTTGGCGTAGACTTTTCCAGCGATCGCGGCTGAGAACAGGATCGTCGCCCGCTCGTGAAGCCGGGCGAAGCCTTCACGGAAGGCTGCGGCCTCGGGTGCGCAATTGGCGCCGACGATGGCGACCAGCCGTCCGCCGTCGCGCAGACGCGTGAGAGCGGAAGCGATGTGGCGAAGCGCGGTGCCGCGCATTGGGCGATCGACATTCGCCGTCGCGGAAAAGGGCGGGTTCATGAGCACGATATCGGGAACGACCGCATCGTCGAGCCGGTCGTCGATTGATGCCCCATCGTGTCGGCTGACCGGGACGGCGGGGAAGAGCAACCCGAGCAGTTCGGCGCGCCCGCTGGCCATTTCATTGAGCGCAAGACCGGCCCCGGCGAGTTCGGCGTGGATCGCGAGCATGCCCGTGCCCGCGGATGGCTCGAGAACGCGGTCGCCGGGATGGATCGAGGCTGCATGCGCCGCGACGAAGGCCAGCGGCAGGGGCGTCGAGAATTGCTGGAAGGACTGGCCTTCCTCCGACCGCCGCGTCTGCGTGGGAATGCGAGCGGCAAGTCGTTCCCAAGTCGCGAGCTGGTTTTGGGGCGAGCGGCTGCGCACCGCAAGCGCGCAGCCATAGCGGCGAAGGAGCAGGACTTGCGCCGCCTCGCACGCATCATAGGCTGCTTTCCAGTCCCATGCGCCGGCGGCGTCGCTCGCGCCGAAGGCAGTCGTCATCGCCGCGCGCAGTTCGGCGGTGGAGAAGGGCTGGCCCGCCTCGAGCAGTGGCTGAAGCGCCGCGGCGGCATCGAGCAAGCGCCGGGGCGCTGGCGCGTCCGGGCGAGAAGCGGCGGTCGCCGCAGCGCCGGGCGCCGCATCGGGGAAGGTCATTCGCATGGCTGAAATCCTTGGGAGAGCGGGGCTGGAATGAACCGCCCGCTGCTCTCTCTTCGATCCGGGGGTTCCCCCTTTCCGGCCCCGCCTCTCCCTCTCAACCGAAGCGAACGCCGTCGGCGGTGAAGCTATATTCATTGAGACGGATGATCTCGTCGACGGCCTCGTCCGACGTCAGATGTTCATATTCGTCGTCAAGGCGTCCGTAGAGCCAGCGGGCCAGATCGCGGAGCGCCTCCGTCACATCCTCATCGGCATCGGCGGTCAAGTCCTGGACGACCGGGCTGTCGCGCTCGACAGCGATGTCCATGCTATATTCGTGATAATAGCGGCCGCGATGCGCGATACGCGCGCTCAGCTGATAGAAATTGCGCCGCTGGATCGATCCCAGCGCGTCCGCGATGCGATGAAGCTCGCTGTCCGTCGGCGCGTAACTGCGGATTTTTCCGCTCGCGCCTCTGGCATAGCTATAGGCGCCTTCGAAGCAGGCCCCGTCACTCTGGCTCCAGAAACCCGAAAACCAGATGCAGGGCTTCCGGCGCGTTCCGCCGCCGAACAGGCGCACGGCGACCGTATCGAGGCTGATCCCCAATATGTCGCAGACGCGCTCGAAATCCTCATAGACAAATTCGAACCAGTCATAGTCGAAACCGCCTTCGCGATACCAGGCGCGCGCCTTCTCCTTCCCGTCATCCGGCAGTTCATCGAGGCAATAGACGGTCGTTTCGATAATCGAGGGCATGATATCCTCCTCTCGGCTCAGGGGCCAGAAAAGGCGAAAGCCCGGCGCGCGGGCCAGGCTTTCGCAGTCGGTGAACGATGGGCTGAACAGGCGTCAGCCGGGGGCATCGCCGGACAGGCGCGCGATCGCTTCCTCGAGCCATCCGGCTGTCGAGACCGTTTCGATGTCATCCGTCGTGATCAGCGTCGCGGCACCGCCGAAACCGTCGGGCCGCATTTTGGAACAGGTCCATGCGGCCTCGACTTCGATATAATCGAGCGCCGACCGCCGAACGATGTCCTGGAAAATGCCCTCGAAACCGATCATCGACATGTCGAGTTCGAACTCGGCACCGTCAGGATCGCATTTGGCCATCTCCTGCCGGACGAGATCGGCGAGGCCGCTTGCGACACCCTCATCTTCGCCAAGCAGCGCCTTCACCTCCCCGAGGTCCAGGAACAGCATATCGTTCGGACCGTGGCTGGCGCAGAAATAGACATCCTCGCCGACATCTTCATGATCGAACATCTGCGCGAGCACCTGATATTCGAGCGCGGTCATCGCCGTGCGCGGGATGTCGGGACGGATGACGGTCTGAGAGAAATAGTCAGCCATGGCGCGCCTCCCCAGGTACATCCGCGTCTTCCGCCGCCGCCGGGGCCAGCGGCGGATCGCCTTCGACCACCAGCGGCGGCACTTCGAATTCCGCGCCGTCGAAGTAAGCAAGCGCGGCTTCGATCGAGCCGAGGTCGCTGAGCAGGCGGCGATCGATCAAAACGCGGTCGCTTTCATCGATCATGTAGCTATCGACCGTGCCCGAGCCCCGGTAGACAAGCCGCTCGGGCGACCATTCGCCGGGGCAGCTCCCCGACCATCGGACGAACGACAGGCCATGCTCGACGCAGAAAGCCTCGAGATTGTCGATCTTGCCCCAGGCGCAGCTCTCGTCGAACAGTGCGAGCGGCTCGCCCGGAACGCGGCTCCCGGCTTCGAAGGGCTCGCCGCCCCATTCGGGCGACAGGCCTTCGAAAGCGATGATGTGGAGCAGCTCTGCGAAAACTGCGGCAGAGACGCCGCCGCCGATCAGGATTGAAGCGGGAACACGATCAGCCATGACAGCCTCCATCGTTCATGCGGCGGGTGGGATTTGAACTCTTCATGTCAGGTCTCCGTAAAAACGGCTCGGCCCGGCATTGCTGCCGGGTCGGAGCCTTGATTGTCGGTGATGCGCGGCAGCCGATTATTCGGCCGCGACAGCCAGTTCGGGGTCGTCCGCGTCGTCGGGGCTGGCCGCATCCTCAGCGAGGAAGGCAGGCAATTCGGCGTCGGCGGCATCGCCCTCGGCGTCGCCAGGCTTGGCAACATCGAGCCCAGGCGTGCGCATCGGCTCGGGGAGCCAGGCTGCGTCTTCGAGGAGCCGCTCGGCTTCGCGGGCCATGTCCGCCTTCTTGAGATGATCGATCATCTCGGCGAATTGCGGTCCCCGCGCCTCGGCGACATCGGCAAGGATCCGCGGCTTGGTCACCGCGCGAAAATAGCCCTCGACGGTCGGGAGCCAGCCCGCCGCGACAAGATCGAGCCCGACCGCCCGCGCCAATATGTCGCTGTGCGCGAGCCGGCGCGCCACGCCGTGCGCCGAGATGCGACCATTGTCATATTTGGGGACGATCTCGGCTTGGGCGTTAACGCAGAGCGACGCGCAATGGGCGAACAGCTGTGCCTGCTCCTTGCCATCGAGGGTCAGCAGAAAGTCCCACAATTCCTTGTCGGACTGCGGGAGCCGCTCTTTCCATGCCGAAGCGCGCGCATCGATCGCCTGCGCCGGCCCGCAATCGCGCAGTTTCGTCGGCGCGTTGCTGAAATAGACCCGGTTCGCCGCGACCTGGACGCAGCTTTCGCGCGTCCCGGTGTAGAAACAGCCGAGCACGAGGGCGTGGAGTACCGCGGCAAAGGCAATCGCCGGATCCTGTGCGAAGGCATCCTGGAGCGCGAGCGTGCGCCATGCCGTGAGATCGGACACAAGCCGATCGGGGAGCGGACGGAGCCCCTCGCCTTCCTCTTCGCCATCGCTGCCCGCAGCCGGTGTAGCGTGATCGCCATCCCCACCGCCGCGCAAGGCGACGCCTTCGCCGTCGGCTTCCGCGTCGGGCGCAGCCGCGCCATCGGCCATTTCCTGCCCCGGCTCGTCTTCAGCACGAACGAATCCACGCTCGATCCGCACCGACCCGTCGCGATCGATCGAGACGAAGGCGCCGGCGATTGCGATATCGGCGGCGTCGAAGACGAGCGGGCGGTCGACGACCGCACCAAGTTCGGCGTCGATCGCATCGATCCGCGCATGCACTTCGGCGGGCACATTAGGCACGTCGGACCATTGCTCGCAAAGCGCCTCGCTTTCGGCCTCGAGCGCAGTGACGCGCGCCTGTTCGTCGTCGCTCATCGGGACGTCCGCGCGGTCGATCGCGCGCAGGTCGCGCGTCGCGTCCCACGGCAGGTCGATCGAGGTGGTGACCCATTTCCAGCCCTCGGCGAGGATGCGTGTCCCTTTGGCCTTCAGCTTTTCGTCGACCAGCCGGTCGAGCAGCGCCGGGTCGGTGAGCCAGCCGCCGCCGTCGGCCTCGAACAGGTCGCGCACCACGCCGCCGCCCGCTGCGACATAAGCATCGACGCCGACAAACGCCGCGCGCTTGTCGGTCACCCGCACGCTGTCCTCGGTCAGTTTCTGGCGGATGAAGGCAGGGCTCTTGTTGAAGCTGTGATCGAGCTGGGCCCAGACGTCTTCTTGGCGCTGATGATCGTCGGCGACGGTGAAGGCCATGAGCTGGTCGAGCGTCATGCCGTCTTCGGCGTAAATGTCGTGGAGCTTGGGCGACACCGCGGCGAGCTTCAGCCGCTGGCGCACGACCGCGGGGGTAGTGAAATGATGCGCGGCGATCGCTTCGACATCGTCGCCCTTGTCCACCATCGCCTGCATCGCGCGAAACTGGTCGAGAGGATGCAGGCTCTCGCGCATGGCATTTTCGGCGAAGCTGTCGTCCTCGGCGAGGATGTCATCGCCCGGCGCGCGGACGACGCAGGGGATCGGCGCATCCTTGGCGAGGCGCCTGCGCTTCACCAGCAGTTCGAGTGCGCGGTAGCGGCGCCCTCCGGCGGGTATTTCATAGCGGCCGGTCTCCTGGCCCTCCGCATCGAGCAGCGGGCGAACGCTAAGGCTCTGGAGCAGTCCGCGCCGGGCGATGTCGTCGGCGAGCGTCTCGATCGACACGCCGGCCTTGATGCGCCGGACGTTGGACTGCGAGAGGGCCAGCCGGTCGAGCGGGATGTCGCGCGACGGGCTGAGGGTGATCTTGGCGGCAGTTCGGGCCATGGCCATTCTCCATGACGGGCCGCCGCGAGACTCTCTCCCGGCTCCTGGACCCGTCACGAAGGCGCCAGCCCCCCTCTTCCTCCCGGGGCCGCGCAAGGCGGCCCCGGCAGGCGGCGAGGCGCATCAGCCGCGCCCCGAAAGCCGTTCGGCCGCCCGGCGCAGCCTTTGCTCCCCCAGCACTATTGATCCCGCACTCCGCGCCGCTTCGGCATAGGCCGAGAGCGGGTGGCTCGGCGCGAAGTGCAGATCGCGTTCGATGGTGAGGCCGAATGGCAGGCGGACGGCTTCGAGCTCGGCGAGCGCGAAACTGCCGAGTTCGGGACAACCGAAGCCGAGGTCGGCGAGCCCGAAGAAGATGCCGTCCGCATCGATCTCGGTCGCGAGCCAGGTCGCCGCGCCGACGGGGCTGAACAGGCGGACGACCGGCCTCGGATCGGGCTCACGTTCGCCGCGCGAAAGCGCGTCGATCCGCGAGGCCAGATTGGTGCGAAGCTGCGCCTCCAGTTCGGGGGTCAAGAGTTGCATGGCATGGGTCTCCTCCGGCGGCCGGCAGCGAGCCTCTCTCGCCGCGCCCGGTCCGCCGCCCCGGGGCAGGCCCTTCTCTGCCTCGCCGGATGTTGGCACCGCCGGTGGCGGGCGCCGAAGGCGCGAGGCAGGCCGGCGCAGGCGCGCGCCTGCCGCCAAGGCCGCCCGCTCCGTCCCGGCCACGCACTTGCCAAAATGTTCTTCCTATGTTCTCATAAGGCCATGAACAATATCGATACCGCGCGAGTCGCAGAGACCATCCTTTCCGCTCCCGGCTGGGCGCGCGTCGGCATCACCGCGCCCACCAGCCATATTCGGGTCGAGGCGGCATTCGAGCTTGCGCGCGCGATCGTCGAGAGCGCATGCGCCGGTGCGGAGCCGCAAAACCCCGATCAGCTCGGGCTCTCCCTGTGACGTGGGCGGCTGGACCAAGGATGGACAGCCCCGCGCGACCCACATTTTCGAGGCGGCCGCGTGGTTCCGCGCGATCAAGCCGGTGTGCCGCTGCGGGCACAGCGCGACCTTCAATCCGTACGGCATCTGGTGGCGCTTCCAGTGCAAGATGTGGGACGATGATCTTTTCAAGGCGCGACAGAAATTCTGGTGCGTCCGCTGCGGGGCGCGGACGGGCAAGCGCGTTCGCCCGGTGCGGATCGAGCTCGTCGAACCGAGCCGCGACGACATCGCGCTGCCGATGCCCGACGAGCGCGAATGGAAGCGCGCGCTCAGCCGCTTCCGTGCCTGAGGATTGAGTGCATGGATATCGAAACGGACGACGCGCTCGTCGGCATCGGCAAGCTCCACCGGGTGATGATCTGGGACGGCCAGCGCGAGCGCGAGAAGGAAATGCTCTGGGGCCTGCCCTCGCGCGAAGCCGAGGTGTTCCAGATCCCGCTCCTGAAGTCCGAGACCGCAATCATCGACCGGCCCTGCCTGTTGCTCGCCAATGAGTTCGGCCTCGTGAAGCGCGGCAAGACGATCTATGCCGCGAGCCTCATCTCCGACGAGCCCTTCTTCTGTATCGCAGCGGTCTGGCGCCCGGCGCACCAGCTTTGGCCCGAGAGTTTTGCGGCGCTCACCGTGCCGGCCTATGACGATCTTGCCCCGCACAAGGACCGCCATGTCGGCGTGGTGCGCCCCGAGGACTGGTTCGACTGGCTGATGGGGACAAGGCCGCCGCTGGACATATTGCAGCCTTTCCCCAAGAACAGCTTCAGCATCATGCCGCCGATCCAGCAGAATTTCGACGAGTTGCTCGGAGCGACCTGACAGCTATTGTCGCAGGGGACCGCCGCAATGTGCAATCTCGTGACCCTCAAGGCTTCGGTCGCCGAAGTCGCATCGGCCTTCGGCGCGCGGCGTCCGATCACCAATGCGCAACCCGGCGAAGTCTATCCAGGCGGACAAGGCTTTGTGATCCGCGACGATGCGGGCACGCGCGCGCTGCAGTCGATGACCTGGGGCTTCCCTGTCCGGCTCAAGCATATGAAGCCGACGAGCAAGCCGAAGCCGGTGAACAATGCCCGCGACGACAAGCTGATGACCTTCTGGCGGACCTGGTTCACCAATCCCGGCCAGCGCTGCCTGATCCCGATCACGTCCTTTGCCGAGGCCGAGGGCGAACAGGGCCGAATGACGCGCACCTGGCTCAGCGTTATCGACCAGCCGCTCGCCGCCTGTGCAGGCCTCTGGCGACCGACGGACGAGTGGGGCGACTGCTATACCATGGTGATGGTCGATGCGACCGAGGAGCTTTTCGACATCCACGACCGCATGCCAGTCATCCTCCATGCAGCGGATCATGACGCCTGGCTGCACGCGCCGCCCGAAGAGGCCATACAGTTGGTCGCTAAATATCCTGCCGAGCGGCTCGCCGTCGAACGAACGGACATTCCTTGGTTCAGCCCCAGACCGCCGACGGTCGAGGCCCCGACGCTTCTTTAGCACCGCTATAAACAAGGCCCGCCGAGTTCGCCGGTCCCAGTCCAATCAGCCCAAGAATATGGCGCCGCCCCGCCAGGAAAAAACTGCGAACATAACCTGTGTTAAGTCAGGAAACCGTAGCGTTAACGGGGCCTTGACTCTCCTGCCGAGCGCGGTAGCTAGGACACCTCTTTTCGATCTTCGATGCGACCTAGAAGATTCGGGGAGGGGGGCGACTTTCGATATGGCTCCTGTGATATCGAAAGCCGGAAGGGCCTCGTCGAAAGACGGGCCCTTTTTCGTATGTCCTACATCGTGGGACAGTGTCATGCTCATGCCATGACCCCCGAACCCAAATGGAAAAGCCGCGCTATCGCGATTGAGTTTTGGCTCCTCTCTGCCTTGGTCGCGGGATCCTTCATCGCCGGACTTATCGCCGCGATCCGATCGCTTGTCGGCAGCTGACCGGATCGACGTCGCCCGAACAAATTCAAGCGCCCGCCCTTCGGCGGATGAAGTATCAAATTGGGTCCATCTCCGGAATGCCGAGCCTTTACGCCATTTTTCCGACTGTTAGACTAGGGCAACCGATCGATCGCCGCGTCGAGGCCGCGAAAACAGCAGCCCGCCCGGCCATGTCAGGACCCGTCGGTGAAATGTCCATCCTTCGTACGCCTCGGAGAGGAACCGAGAGCGCGCGATCCAATGGAGCGGACCGCGGGCAGCCGGGTCGGGACCGTGCCAGCGGCCGATGATCAGACGTGAAGCATTTTCATTTGACGGAGGAACTCGCACAGGAAATTACCGGTGCCGGCAGAGTAGAACAGCTTTTCGCGGCGCTCGCGAACGCGACCGGGCGCATGGGGTTCGATCATTTCGCCCTCGCCTTCGACCGGCGAGGAAACGATGGCGCCTCAATGCTGGTCCATAATTATCCGGACGCCTGGGCAAAAATCTATGTCGGCTTCGACCTCGGCGCCGCCGATCCGATCCGCCGCGCCGGCGAGCGGTCGGTCACCGGCTTCCAGTGGCGCGATGTGAACCGCTACATTCCGCTGTCGCGCGGCGATCGGCAGCTGTTGAATGTTGCGCGCGAGAGCGGGGTCGGCGACGGTTTCACCGTTCCGCGGCACTTGCCCGGCGAAGCGTCGGGCTCCTGTTCCTTCGCAGTCAGTCCGCGCGCAGCCCTGCCCGCCGACATGTTGCACGCCGCTGAGATCCTCGGCGCGATCGCTATTGCGTCAGCCCGCGAATTGATCGGGTCTTCGCCCTTGCGGCCGCGCCCTGTTCTCACCGAGCGTCAACGCGAATGCGTCCTCTGGTCGGCGCGTGGTAAGACGGCAGGCGAGATTGGCGATATCTTGGGGATCAGCGAAGAGACGGTGGTGCGCCACCTCAAGATGGCCCGCGACCGTTATTCGGTTCACTGCCGCTCGATGCTCATCCTGTGCGCACTGTTCGACGGGCTGATCGGCTTTTCGGATATCTACGACTGGTGGCGTCCGAACTGAGCGCGACACAAATCGCGAAATGCTTGCCCAGAAATGGGCATAGGCGACCCGCGGGATTGATGGTCTGATTCCGGCTCCACAAGCCAAGGACTTCTTATGATCACTCAATTCACGCGGGCGCATGATGCGCCCGGGAATGTCGCGTTGCGCGCCATGTTCGCAGCCCGCAAACAGGTTTTCATCGACCAGCTGAAATGGGACCTGCCTGCCCTCGACGGCCGTTTCGAGATCGACCATTTCGATACGCCGGATGCCCGCTACCTGATCCTGCTCGATCCTGACGATCTGCGTCACCGGGCATCGGCACGGCTGCTGCCGACAACGGCGGCGCACCTTCTCGGCGACGTCTATCCTCAGCTTTGCACCGACGGCCCGCCGTCCGGCGAAGGCGTGTGGGAGATCAGCCGCTTCTGCCTCGATCCTGCGCAAACGCATGCCGAGCGCCGCGATGCCCGCAATCAACTTGTCACCGCGCTCGCCAACCATGCTTTGCGGAATGGCATAACCCAGTATGTCGGCATCGCCGAAGAGAGCTGGTTCGACAAGATCAGCAAATTCGGATGGCTCTGTCGCACGCTTGGCCCCCTTCACACTGATGGTATCTGCGACCTACTCGCGCTCAACATCCACATCGACGATGACACGATCGCAGGGCTCAAGCGCACCGGAACCCACGCGCCGCTTGCCCTCAGGTTCGAGCAAGGCGGGGAGCGCGCACAATGAAAAAGGACCTGACCGAAGCCGATCTTCCTGACCTGCTCGTCGATGAACTGCGCCGCAAAGGCTATTGCATCATCGGCAACGAGGCGATCGGGCGCGTGCATGCCCTCGCGAGGGACCTTGATCCGATCTTTGCCGCGACGCCTTTTTGCGAGGGCAATTTCTACGGCGGCCGGACAAAGCGCTTCGGCGGCCTGCTCAAGCGATCGGAGCACATGGCCGCACTGGTTCTCAACCCGCTCATCCTTTCTGCCGTGCAGACCATTCTCGGCACCGGCTGCGACCGGATCCAGCTCAACCTCACGCAGGCGATTGAAATTCATCCTGGCGAAGTGCGCCAGTTCCCGCACCGCGACCAGGATATGTGGCGCGGGGCCGACGGCACGCAGGAATATCTTGTCAATGTGCTGTGGCCGCTGACCCCGTTCACACAAGAGAATGGCGCCACGCGCATCTTCCCGAAGAGCCACGGCGTGCTGGGGATGGCGAAAACCGATCTCGGCCAGCCGATCTTCGCGGAATGCAAGCCGGGCTCGGCGATCTGCTTTCTCGGATCAACCGCGCATGGGGCGGGCTCGAACCTCAGCAAGGAGGTCCGGCGCGGCGTCCTCGTCAGCTACAGCCTCGGCTGGCTGAAGCCGTACGAAAATCTGGGGCTCGTTTACCCGCCCGAGATCGCCAAGCACTTTCCGCCCGAACTGGCCGCCCTCGCCGGCTATGCGCTGCACCGTCCGAATCTCGGCAATTACGAAGGGCGATGTCCATCGATCCTGCTGCAAGACGAACTGCCGGCGCATATCGGCGCGATCGACGCGCTTCGTCCCGACCAGGCCGACGCCGTGTCCGAATTCGCTGCCGCGGAAAGGAACGGACAATGAGCCCCGCGCATGTGTTCGAGCCGACCTATGAAGCGATCAAGCGGCGTTTGATGACGGGCGCATGGGCCGCGGGCGCCCGTATCGAGGCGGCGCGTCTTGCCGACAAGCTCGGTGTCAGCATGACGCCAGTGCGCGACAGCCTCTACCGGCTGAACGGCGAGCGCATGGTCGACTTCACGCCCGGCGAGGGATTTCATGTGCACCGTCTCGCCGAGACCGAGTTTCGCGACCTGCTGGAGTTGCACCTGATCCTGCTGCTCGCCGCGCTGGCGACCGCCCCCAAGGGCGCCGCGGGGTCGGTGCCCGAGGACCAGCCCTATCCCGACCGGATCGCGGACCTGTTCCTCGCGATCGCCGAGCGATCGGCGAACAGCGAGATCGTCGCGAACATCGCGGCGATCGGCGACCGATTGCAGCTATCGCGGCATTTCGACGCGATGATCCTCGTCGATGTCGACGCGGAGTATGATGCGATCGCCCATGCCGTCGCCGATGCCGAGCCGCAAGCCGAGGTCCGGGGCCTGCTGCTCAGCTATCATGAGAGGCGCGCGCATGAGGCGGCGAGCTATGCCCGCATGCTAGGCAGTCATTCCGGCGGTGAGCCTTGACGCCGCGACGACCCGGCCCGAAGCTTTTGCTTGTCAGCGCCGTCCGGAATTGACATGATTCTGCCGCGCGGGTGCATTTTCTGGCAGCTCCCGCGCGGAATGTTTCGCCAGTCATCAAACACGCCAGTCCTTGATCGGACCGGCGGCCCAACCGGACCATGGACCCGCGCGAGCGGCCAGACGGCGGCACAGCACTGGGAGAGCGGTGTCCGGCTGAAGCCGGCCGCATCCGCTCGCGCCGTCCGGGACTGCCGCATTGTCTTCATGTACCTGCCGCGACCGTGCTCCGCCGCGTCATCCATTTTCTCCGTCGTCTGCTTGTCATGTGCATCCTGCCGACCGGCCCCCGTTCATCGAGATGCGGCCAGACGCGGAGCATGATCTTGAAGCGGCCTATCGCGCGCATCGCACATCGCTCTTTCATTTCCTGCGCCGCAACGCGGGCGCCGAGGAAGCCCCCGATCTTGTCCAGGAGGTCTTCGCACGCGCGGCGGGCAGCGCGCAACGCCGCCAACTCGTCAATCCGGGCGGATTTCTGCGCCGGATCGCCCAGAATCTCCTTATCGACCGCGCGCGGCGGCAAAAATCCTCGCGCGCAGTCTTCTATCCGCTCCGCGAAGAAGCTGAGGGCGCCATACCCGCGGCGCAGGAATGGAACCTGGAAGCCGCGGACCTGCTCCGACTCTACGAAGCCGCTGTTGACGCCATGCCGCCGAAGACGCGCCGCGTCTTCCTGATGCACCGGGTGGACGAGCTCTCATATCGCGAGATACATGAAGCGCTCGGCATCAGCATCGCGACGGTGGAATATCATATGATGAAAGCGCTTGGTCAGATCGCGAAGGCGGTGGACGGCGGTCGATGACCACGACATGCGGCGACGACTATTCGGTCGACGAGGTCGCCAGGGCTTGGCTGATCAAAATGCGCGGCGAAGATGCCGATGCGCTGCGCGGAGAATTCGAGGCTTGGCGGCTCGCATCGGCTGCCCATGACGAAGCGTACCGACGGGCGGAACAGCGCATGGCGGCGCTCGCGATCCTCAAGACGTCGGAGCGCCACGGAACGGCACATGCGCAGGAGCGGCTGGGCCGGATCCGCGGTTGGCTGCCTTGGGGCGCCGCCGCGACGGTGATCGCGCTGCTGATCATCGCGATCGGGGCGGGAGGTGCTCCGCTTCCCGGCCAGCCTGACAGCGCCTCGACGGCCATTGCCGCCGAACCGCTGGAAACGCGTCGCGGTGAGATTCATACGTTTCGGCTGGCCGATGGGTCGAGCGCCACGCTCGACACCGACAGCCGGTTGGACATTGCTGTCGGGCAGAGCGTACGAAGCGTTCGCCTGATCAAGGGACGGGTGCGCCTTTCGATCGCCCGGCAGGATCGTCCAATGCGGATCGAGACGGGATTGCGCACGGCAAGCGCAAATGATGCCATAATCGACCTCAGCCTCGACGAGTCCGGACGGGTTGTCGCATCCTTGCGGCGCGGGAGCGCCGAGGTATTGGCGGACGCGAACGGCGGGGATTTGACCACGCTTCGATCAGGTAGCACGCTGGCCTATCAGGCCGATGGCACGACGGAGCCCGGCCCTGCGCCGACACCGGGCATTCCGGCGAGCTGGCCCGAAGGCTGGGCCGAATATCGTTCGATACGGCTCGACCGCCTTGTGGCCGAGGCCAATCGCTATGCCGTGCTGCCGATAACCATCGACGACAGCATGATTGCCGCGCGCGAGGTGTCGGGACGCTTCCAGATCAGCGAGACCGAGCAATTCGCAGAACGGATCGCGAGCCTGTTTGGTTTGCGCGTCGAGCGGAAGCCCGACGCGATTATCCTCAGCCGCCAATAATTTTTTCATCCTCCGGCTAAGGTCGCGGGGCTCCTCCCGTCAACTCACCCCCACTGGCGGCCTGCCTGATGCACGGCCGAGAACCTGGGGGAGTGATGATGTTGAAAAAATCCCGTTCGCTGGCCGTGCTGCTGGTGGGTGCCGCAGCCTGTTTTTCTCCGGCGGCCGCGATGACCGCGCAGCAACAGCGCCAGTCGTATGACTTGCCGGCACAGGATCTGGGAGAGGCGTTGCGCCGCGCCGCCGAACTCGCCGGTATCGAGCTTTATGCCGCCTCACGCGACTTGGAAGGAAAAACTGCGCCCGCCCTCAAGGGCGAGTTGACGCCGCGCGAAGCCATCGAGGCGCTTCTCGAAGGTAGCGGGCTCATAGCCAGGTTCGACAGCCGGTCGGTTATCATTCTGACCGACGCTTCGGCCGAAGCCACATCCCCGGGCGAGCCGGAAGCCATCATTGTCACCGGCTCGCGCATCGCCGGCGCGCCGGCGGCGGCGCCAGTCATCGAAGTAACGGCCGAGGATATTCGCAACGCCGGACACGCCGACCTTGGCGAGGTGGCGCGCAGCCTGCCCCAGAATTTCGGGGGCGGGCAGAATCCCGGAATCGGATCGGCGCAAGGGGTCCAGAACCAGAATGTCAATGTCAACGGGGCGTCGACCTTCAACCTTCGGGGCATCGGTCCCAATGCGACGCTCACACTGCTGAACGGGAACCGCTTTGCCTACAGCGGGACGCAAAGCGTGATCGACATCAGCGCGATTCCGACGGCCGCGGTCGAACGGATCGAAGTCGTCACCGATGGCGCATCCGCAATCTATGGCGCCGATGCGGTTGCGGGCGTGGTCAATATCCTGCTGCGGAGGGATTATGAGGGTCTGACCACGAGCGCTAGGATCGGCGGCTCGACCGACGGCGGAAACTTCCAGCAACAATATAATGTCGTAGGCGGAGCCAAATGGTCGGGCGGAGGCTTCCTTGCCACCTATGACTATTTCGAGAACAGCGCGATACTGGCGCGCGACCGCAGCTATGCGGCGTCGAGCAACCCGCTCTCGACTTTCTATCCCGACCTCAAGCGCCACAGTATGCTGCTGAGCGGCCATCAGCAACTCGCACCCGGTCTCCGCGCGAAGGCCGACCTGATCTACAAGCGCGGCGACATGACCTCGGTGCTCGGCCTGTTCGTCGACCGGCCGATCATGACGCGCGGGATCGTGGTCCACAATGAATTCGAAACTCTGGGCTTCGCGCCGACCCTCGAGGCTGACCTCGGCGCCGACTGGAGCGCGCGTATCTCCGGCTTTTACGGCACGGACAGGACCAATGGTATCACACAGAATTTCACCAACGACATTGCCCGGACTTCGGTTCGGATCTTCAACAACCGCAGTCTGAGCGTCGAGGCGGGCGTCGAAGGCCCCCTCTTCGCCCTTCCGGCAGGAGACGTCCGGCTCGCAGCCGGAGGCGGCTGGCGCAGCAATCGCCTCAACGCCTTGATTGCCGGCCGCGCGTTCGCGCCGACGCGCGAAAATCGTTATGCCTATGGCGAACTCTTCGTGCCGCTAGCCAGCCCGGAGCAGCAGCTGTCCTTTGCGCACCGCGCCTCGATCACGGCGGCGATGCGCTTTGAGGATTATTCGGAATCGGGCAGCATCGTCGTCCCCAAGCTCGGTTTCGTCTATGCACCCGCGCCCGAGTTCAGCCTGGGCATTTCGTGGGGCAAGTCGTTCAAGATGCCGACGCTGAACCAGCAATATAGCGGATACACGCCGGTCCTCCTCCCCGTCACCGGCTATGGCTCGATGTTTCCGGCAGGGTCGACTTATATCTATCTCGGCGGCCCGAACCCTGACGTGGGCCCCGAGCGGTCCGAAAATATCATGCTGAGCGCGACCTTCCGGCCTTCGAGCCGGTTGCAGATCGTGACGAGCCTCTTTCGCATCGATTATCGCGACCGGGTAGCACCACCATTCGGGTCGCCGCTGGGCATTCTCACCAATCCGCTGTTCGCCGATCTTGTCACATTCAATCCCTCGCCCGCTCTACTGGCCGCTGCGATCGCGGGCGCCTCGGATCCGCTCGGCAATGCCACTTCGGGACCCTATGACCCCGCCAACGTCATTGCGCTGATCGACGGGCGTGACCGGAACATCGCGTCACAGCGCTATGAAGGGGCGGATTTGTCGCTGCGCTATCGCGCCCCGCTCGGCACGCAGACGCTCACACTGACCGCGAGCGGCACCTGGCTGGACAGCCGGCAGCAATTGCTTCCGGGCCTTCCGGTCACCGATCTTTCCGGCACCCTGTTCAATTCTCCGCATTTTCGCGCGCGGGGCGGTGCGACGTTCGGCGAAGAGAGTTTCACGCTCGCATCCTTTGTGAACTTTACGGGCGGCATCACCGACCGGCGCCGTCCGGTACCGGTGAAAATTGCGTCGGTCACGACACTCGACCTGTCGGCCCGGGTGCGGATCGGCTCATTGGGCGAAATCAGCGTCAACGCGCTGAATATCTTCAACGCAAAACCCGAGAGAATTGCGGTGGCGTCGCCGAGCGACACGCCCTTTGATTCGACAAATTATTCGGCGGTCGGACGTTTCCTCGGCGTCACGATCCGCCGCGACTGGTGAGGAGAATCTCGATGCCGAGTCCCCTCCGAACCGGCCTCCCGGTCGCGGCGCTCCTTGCCGCCGCGGCGCTCTCCCCTGCCTCCCTGGCAGGGGAGAGCAAGGGCAGATCCTGGACCCTTGAAGACATTCTCCTCGTCCCCGAAGTCACCGATATCGCGCTATCGCGCGACAAGCGGTTCGCCATCTATTCGGTGGAGGCGGCCGACCCATCAGCGGGAAAACCGCGTCTCACGCTGCGCCTCCTCGATCTTGCGGCGCGAGCGCAGCGAACATTGCGGACCGCGGACATGGTGAAATCGCTGCGACCGATCCCTGGAACCGACGACTGGAGCGGCTTGATGGATTTGGGCGAGGGACTGCAACTCTATCGGATCGCGTCATCGGGGGCCGTCGAGCCGCTGCTCGTCAACGCCGACACCGTGCCGGTGGGCCGTGCTGACATGTCCTTGGCGGTCGGCGGAGGAACGGTACCGCACCGGATTGGCGTACTCGCCTATGACTGGGCGCCGGACGGCCGATGGCTCTGGTACGCGCTGTTGAAGCCGGTACCGAACCCGCGCCGAATCCGCTTCGACGACGAGGTTCGTCCGCTACAGGCGCGACGACGATCCTCGATCGAAGCCGAGATCGAATATTATCTGCGCCGCCCGGATGGCGAGAGCGTCAAGGTGATGACGCGGCCATCGAGCGACCGCATGGCGCTGCACGCCGCAGGCAATATCCTGTGGCGCGGAGACGAAATTCAGTTTCGCATCGAGACGCCGGGTTCGAGTGCCGGCGGGACCTATGAGGTACGCGCCTGGAACCGGGTTACAGGAGCCATGCGCACGCTCGCCGACGAACATGATCTTCAGACGCTCTGGATCCTCAGAGGTCCGCGCGGCGGCACCCTTGGCACCACTGGCACCGGCGACAGGCTCGAACTTGCAGAAAGCTTCGCAGACGGCAGGAAGCATAATTACGGTCGCTTCGGTTTCACGATCGGCGATCTTCGTTCGGCGGGCATTTCGGTCAACGCCGAGTTGCAGCGTGCGGTACTCGGAACGCGCAGTCTCGGCAATCCACGCTATGGGCTCGCGGTCGTCGACAAGCGGGGCGTGCGCGAAATCCGCAACGACGCGAGCCTCACGCGTTGCGGCTTCGACGCGGCGCTGACGGTCGGGGTTTGCGTGGCGGAAGGCATGTCTCGTCCGCCTTCACTTGTACAAGTCGATATTGCGAAGGGATCGGTAACCCCGCTCGTGTCGGTTTCGCCGCGCCACGACGAGATCGCACCTCTGGTTGCGCGGCCGCACATCTGGCGCAATCGGGACGGGTACCGGATGGCCGGCTATGTCGTCCTGCCGCGGGGCTATCGCGCAGGAACGCGCTATCCTGCGATTGTTGTAACGCATGGCGGGGACGCTGATGATCGCTTTTCCGAGATCGGCAACCAGTGGAACTATCCGGTGCAGTTATTTGCGGAGCGGGGCTATGTGGTTCTTCTCCTGAACGACCCGTGGCCGCAGCAGTCCGACGAACTCATGGCCGCCTACAACGCCTGGATCCGCGGCAGCGGGCCGCCCGGGCCGGACACGCTGCAACGTCTCATATGGATCAACGGGGTCCGCAGTTTCGAAGATGCGGTGCTCGATCTGGCTCGTGAAGGTCTTGTCGATCCGGACCGGGTCGGGATTGCGGGCTACAGCCGCGGTTCCCAGCTGGTAAATGTCGCGGTGACGCAGTCGAATGTCTTCCGGGCAGCATCAAGCGGCGACGGAGGTTTCCTCGAGCCCGCCGGTTACCTCTATTCGGCTGCGAGCTACGACCCTGTCTATGGCGGAGGGCCGCTCAGCGAGCATATCGAAGCCTACCGGAAGTTCGCTCCATCGCTCAACGCCGCAAGGATCTGCACGCCGGTGTTGCAGCAGGTCGCATCCGCCTCGCCGCCGCAGATCGAGTTTTACGATGCACTGCGCGCCGTGAAGGTGCCGACACAGATAAGCTATTATCCCGGCGCAAGCGCGGCGTCGGACGAAACGCATATCTTCCATATACCGTCCAACCGGCTTCTCGCCATGCGCGAGAACATCGCCTGGTTCGACTTCTGGCTGCGCGGGATACGCGATGACGATGCCCCCTTTCCCGGGCGTTTGGCGCAATGGGAGCAAATGGCCACTCGCGCGCAGCCATGTCCATCGCCGGTCAGGCCCTAGGCCCACTCCACCAGTCCACCCAGTTCTCCGCCGCGGCGAGGTCGAGGATGCGCTGGATTCTCTCGGTCCCGCGCCAGGTCGGATCTTCGGCTTCGTCGAGAAAGGCGAGGTCGAGCATGCCGGCCTCAGCCAGACGGCCGTGGCGAAGTCGGTCGACAAGCGCCGCGCGGTGGCGCTGGTAGATGGCAAGATCGAACCCGCCGGGACCGCCCTTCTGTGTCCGCCGCAGGATGAGCGGGGGAAGGATGCCCTCGAAGGCCAATCGAGCCACCGCACGATTCAGGCCATCGGCGACCCAAATCCAGGTCGGTATCGAGAGGCAAAGTTCCACGATCGGCTGGGACTGCAACGGCGCAATGTGCGGGGGCGACGCTGCGCGGGGATAGAGTTCGATACCCTTCTGGCTGCGCATCAAATAGGCGACGTGAACGGTTTTTCCGGGCAGCGCATCCTTCGGAAACACGAACCACGGATGCGTCGACCCCTCGGCCTCGAGTTCTTCCAGAATATTGGGCGCTATTCCCGAGCCATTGTAGCGCGCACGATGGGAACCGCCGTTTCGCCGGTAACGGTCCCACGCATAGCGGAGGACAGTCATCCGATCGGCACCCGTCACCATGCATATATCGCGCAGCGTATCGGCAAGGCGAAGATGAGGCCCTTCGGCCAGGTAGCGATCCAGAAACGGCACGGCGCTGCGGGTGCTGCAGAATATCCCGTCACCGCCATTTCCTGAAAAATGGGCATCGATCGCCAGCCCCTGCGCGAGGCGACCGTGAATCGCTTCATTGGTCAGTTTTCCGATCGACGCGACCGGCCATGGATGATGCGGCGATGGCGCACGCGTCACGTCAATATCGTCGATCTGCCGCGGCATCTCATGCAAATCGACGCCAAGCGCGTCGGTCAGCGCGCGGGCATATCGACGCTCATCGCCATCGGCGTCGGGGCCAAAGAGCGTGAGGCAGTTAAGCCGGCTCGCTGTCGGCGCTGCTGCCGCGGCGACGATCGATGAGTCGAGACCGCCCGAGACACCGAGCAGAATCGACGGAAAGCATCCGGCCCAGGCGCCGACGCAGTCAGTGATTGTGTCGCGGAGTCCGGCCGCAGCCTCGGAGGCCGCCATGCTTCTTGGGGGCGCGACATGGTGCCAGGGCGTCCACCAGGCTTCGGTCCGGATGTCGCTGCCATCGACCACAAGGCACTCACCAGCGATCAGTTCGTCGATGCCTTCTATGCATGTGCGCCGGCCTCGAGCGTCGCCGCTCGCCAGAAGCCGGGCAACCTCCCGAAAATCCACCCTGCCCGGGCCGGGGTGCGCCAGGTCGGTGATGTCGCCAGCGAGCGTTACACCCATGTCACTGGTCCGGACGTAGCAAGGCAGGATGCCGGAAGGGTCGCGCAAGACCTTGATCCGGCCATCGGCGCGTGCGTGAACCAGTACATAGCCGCCCCAATAGTCGGCCAACAGCATGCGACCGCGATCGGCCAAAAGCTTCTCGCTCCCGATCTCCTGCAGGTTCGTGATGCGCCGACTGGGAGATCCACGCTTGAAGAGATGGCCGACAACGACCGTATGCGCGTCGATGGGCACGAACGGTTCGTCCGCCCAGACTCCCAAACTCCCCTCGGCAATGAGCAGCGGCCTCTCAGGCCCGCGACAGGCGGCAGTAGAACCTCGTCGCCGTGCGATGTGGATATGGAAGCCGCCCGCCATCAGATCGCAAAGATCGGCTGATAATGGAGTACGATATCGAGAGGGTCGGTCAGCACCGTATCACCGACCTGAATCCAGCAATGAGCCGCGAAGGGTATAGTGACGCCAAAGACAAGGATCGACGGGCAACCACGCGTCAACAGAAGGCGCTTCATCGCAATGCCGCGGGCGAGGCATTCATCGGTGGCAGGCAGATAGCGAGCCGCGCGCAGAGAGGCTGCGGCAAGGTCCGTGCAAATATCCGCCTCAGCCGAGGCTGCGTCCGGGCATTCTGGCTGTAATCCGGCAATGACATACGCGAGCTCGTGCCGACGCAGGTCGCGTTTCGCTAAGAGCTGCGCTTTCAAAACGGCAATCGTCGCGCGAACGGTACCTTGCGGAAGCGGTCCGTCGACGAGGCTCCGAGTCGGGGGCGGGGCTTGGCGGTCCTCGCAGCTCAGCTGGCGGTTTGCCGGCAATATCAAGCCTTCTCTTTGCAGCGCCTCGATATCTTGTGCTGCGGCTTTCCCAGCTGCGAAGCGCGCGAAACACTGCGCCCGGCTGCCGCTCAACATGAAATAGCGATCGCGGGGCAGGTCGAAGAACAGAGTTATGTTTCCGAAAGGGCGGAAATAGAGGCCGGGGCGCAGCATATAGATCATGGATGGAGCCGAAGCGGTCGGCGTACCGCCGAGTGACGGCACGCCGCTCGCAGTCAGTCGTCGGCCGTGATGCCGCCCGAGAAGAGGAAATGATCGCCCGTGGCTTCATCGCGCGGGCCAACCGGCTCGATTCCGCGGGTTTCGGCGCTGATCGCGCCGAGTTCGATCAGTTCTTCACTGGTATGCAGTTTCTTCATGGCAATTTCCTTTCCAAACAAGCGACCGGATGAGTCGCAATCAGAAAGTTATGCCTGACGAGAAGGGGCTACCATTTAATAATCCAATTATTATTCCTCGTCCTTTACTCAAAAAAATGTGACCGAGCGAAGGAAACGTGCGTCGAGAGCCCGTACCGCCACCTTTAGCATACGCCTGGACATACGTGACGGATCCCGGTCACCCGCCCGAGATAAATGCGGGCGATCGCACAGTCTTGGCGTGGGTACCCGATTTCGCAACGACAACTGGGACCGAATATGGATGTATTTCTTTATCCGACGCTACCGCTTGGCGCCGTCATCGCTTTCCGAATGGCGGCAAATCGACTAGTTTTCCCCGATGGAAATCCGTCATGAGCATCTGGAGGGCGAAGACATCGCCCTGTTCGGGAACTATCGGCCCTGGTGGTATCACAAGGAGCAAGGCGGCGACGGATCAAACTACCCGCTGCACAGTAGTCGCATACTCGATCTCAAGGATGGCGACGCCCGAGGCATCGATTATTTTTGCGAATATATCGCGCCCCGGATGAAGCGCTATCCGATGGTGGCGGCAGTTCCATCCCATGACCCGGACAAATCGTCGTCGGGGATTCGTATGCTCGCCGCCAAATTGGAGGCGGCCGGAGATTGCAAGAATGTGAGCGGGCTGCTTGTCCGGCACACTAAAATTCAAAAGCTCGCCGCGGGCGGCAATCGAAGCATCGACGTGCACCTCGAGTCCATCAGGATCGACGACGGCCAGCCGATCAAGGGTCAGCGGATATTACTGATCGATGATGTGCTGACGACCGGCTATTCCCTGCTTGCCTGTCGGAAGCTGCTGCTCGCCGCCGGGGCCGATTTCGTCAAATGCGCGGCGCTCGGCCGTACTACTTATTGAGACGGTCGAGCACGTCCTCGATCCGCTCGAGTACGACGCATTTCTCGTACGGCAAAAAGCGCTCCGGCCAGGTCAGACGCGGATTCTCCACGACTGATTTTGCAATAAACAGCCAACGACCGAGACGCTGACATTCCGCGCTCTGGTGCAGGGTCCCCGAGCTGTCAGATGCTTCGATGACGACCGTCGCATCCGATACCGCCGCCATCAAGCGGTTTCGTTCCGGGAAATTGGATTTGAACGTTCGGGCCCCCGCGGGAAATTGGGATATCAGTAAATGGTCCCGGTATATCTGTTCCTGGAGTGCCGCATTTATCGCGGGATAGGCCTTGTTGATCGGTGTCCCGATTACCGCAGCCACGCGCCCGCCGGATCCGATCGCGGCAGTGAGCGCTTCCGTATCGACACCTTCCGCAAGACCCGAAACGACCGCAACGCCGGCAGCCGTGAGCCCTCGTGCGAGCTTCCTCGCACGAGCAGCGCCTTCGGGCGACACCTTCCGCGTCCCGACGATCGCGACTGCAGGCGCGGTCAGGAAGTCGAGATTGCCGGAGTAGAAAATATCCTTCGATCGGTCAGGTTCGGCGCTGCCAAACATGAGATCGAGCTGCTTAGTTTCAAACGGCGCACCACCGCGGCTCGCAAGTATATCTGCAAGATTTGCGCGTTTAACGTCTTCGGGCGGCTTGTAGGACACCGACATCTCGCCTTGGGTGTGCCTCGTCGAACCCCGATCCGAACGCTGATGCAAGAGCGGCACGTTCATAATCTGCCAAAACTACAAGATTCAGTCATTAGATTCAAGCGCTTAGGAGGAGAACAAAATGACTCGAAATCAGCAGTTTAGCCAAGTTCTCCCCTGAGCGGCGCCATTGTCGAGCAAACCGGCGAAGGCGCCGGAAGATGATCGGCAGCGACCGAGGCTCATCGCCGAACAGGATCAGAATGATGATTGATGGCGCACCCGACAGGATTCGAACCTGTGACCTTCGCCTTCGGAGGGCGACACTCTATCCAGCTGAGCTACGGGTGCTTCGGGGCGGTGCCTAGCCGGTTCGACGGGCATCGGTCAACGGATTCGATGCGTAATGGCTCGACCAGCCCGACGGCGATCGCCTACTCCAGCAAAACCCTTCGTACGCTATGATACTACGCAGTATGCTTACGTCATGCTTACGCGAAATAACCAAACCTATTTGGTACGCAAATTAAGCCAGAAAAATCGTTTAATATCAAAGAGATATACAGAAATTTACCGGAAAATTAGCGCTTGACCTCTGCCTTCGGAGGGCAGCGCTCTATCCAGCTGAGCTACGGGTGCTGATAGAGCGCGGCCTCTAGCAAGCCCTTGGCCCGCCAGCAATGGCCTATCGACCGGGACGCGCGGATATGCGAAGCGGACCCCGCGAAGAGAGCGGGAACGTTGGTGAAACTATCCGAACAGGGCTGGCCGATGGCCGCCGACCTATACGGCGAGATGCAGCTCGAGGCGAACCCGCCCGCGCGGCATCGCTGGCGCGACTATCTTCCGGGCATTCTCGTCACCACCATCGCCGCGCTCGCCGCCGCGTGGCTCGCCGACCATTATGCCGCGCCGATCGTGCTGATGGGGTTGCTCATCGGCCTTGCCCTGTCCTTCCTGTCGCAGGACAAGCGCACCCACGCCGGGCTCGACCTGATGTCGCAGACCGCGCTCCGCATCGGCATCGTCCTCGTCGGCGCACGGATCACGGCCGAACAGCTCGCCGAGCTGGGACCGCTGCCCTTCGCGCTGCTCGTACTCATCATGCTCGCGGTGATCGTGGTGACCGTCGCCGCCGCGCCGCTGTTCCGGCAGGACAAGCAGGCCGCCTTGCTCGCGGGCGGCGCGACCGCGATCTGCGGCGCTTCGGCGGCGCTCGCGCTTTATTCGCTGATCGGCGACAAGCGTATTGATCAGGCGCGCTTCACCCTCACCCTTGTGGGCATCACCGTCGCGAGCGCGCTGGCGATGACGCTCTATCCGGTGCTCGCGGCGCAGCTCGGCCTTACCGACGCGCAGGCGGGATTCCTGATCGGCGCGTCGGTCCACGACGTCGCGCAGGCGATCGGCGGCGGCTTTTCCTTCTCGCAGCCGGCGGGCGAGGTCGCAACGATCGTCAAACTGACGCGCGTCGCGCTGCTCGCCCCGATGCTGATGCTCGTCGCGCTCTGGCTCGGCCACAGTGGCGGAACGGGCGCCAAGACGCGTATTCCGCTCCGCCTGCCGTGGTTCATCATCGGCTTTCTCGGCCTCGCGGCGATCAATTCGCTCGTCGCGATTCCGCGCCCCGCGCAGGACGCCGCCGCGACCGCCGCGCAGGCGCTGCTCCTCCTCGCGATCGTCGCCACCGCGATGAAGGCGCGGCTGCACCTGCTGCTCGATCAGGGGTGGCGCAGCTTCGCGCCGATCATCGTCGCGACGCTGACCGGCTTCCTGCTGTCCCTTGCGGCCGCGCTGCTGCTATGACGGCGTGACGTCATAGCAAATCGTTGAAATATCAGCCCTTCGGTAGCGCCCAGCTCACCGTCAGCTGCGTCGCGCGGCGCGGGATGTCGAGCTTCGCCTCGCTGAAATTGACCTTCTCGTTGGGCGGCAGCATCCGCACCGGCGGCTTGATCGTCCAGCTGTAGACGATCGTACCCTGCGCATCGCGCAGCTCGGCGAGGATCGGCGGCACGCGCTGTTCGCGGTCGGTCGGGTTGATGATCACCCCCGACGCCGCGAAATAGATTGTCCCGTCGGCGAGTTCGCGATGATCCTGGTTCGGCGGCAGCTCGATCACCAGGTCGGGTTCGTCGACACCGCCCGGCAGGCCGAGCCCCTGCGCCCAGCCCGGCAAGCCGAAATAGGCGAGCCCCGCGGTCGCGGCGATCATCAGCACGGCAGCGGTCGCGGCGATCGCCGTCCAGCGTTTCGCGGGATTGCGCCGCGGGCGGCGGAACGGTAGCGGCGCGTCGGCAGCGGCAGGTGCGACGCGCGGCGCGGGCTCCGCGGCGGCGGCAAAGGCCGGCGGCGCCGGTGCGGGAGCGGGCGAAGTTTCTGCCGCCTCCGAATAGGCGGCCGCGGCGGGTTCGGCCGCCGGCGCCGGCGGCGCGGCCGGAGCAGGCGTTTCGACCGCCGGAGCGGAGGCGGCCGCGGGTTCCTGGAACCAGCTGTGTCGGCAATTGGCGCAGCGCACCGTGCGCCCCGTCGGTCCGATCGCCGTATCGGGAACGACATAGCGGGTATGGCAGGACGGGCAGGCAAGGATCATGGGGTCCCTCTAAACACGCTGATTCGCGGCGTTGCAAGCGCCGCGTTCCACTCGCACCTTGTCCTTGGTGGATAGCCGTGCGACAGGCAAGCGGATGAGCGGACCAGCGCCCCTGTTTCTTGACCCCGTAGAGGCGCATGATCGTGCGCGCGTGGCGTCATGACCGAGGTAGCGCCGGTGCGCCCCGGCGGCGCGATGGTCGAATTCGACGGCGTCGGGCTGCGCTATGGCCCCGATGCCGAAATCCTCTCCGACATCAGCTTCAATCTCCAGCCGGGCAGCTTCTATTTCCTCACCGGCGCGTCGGGTGCGGGCAAGACGTCGCTGCTCAAGATGCTCTATCTCGCGCAGCGGCCGAGCCGCGGGATCGTCCGCCTATTCGGCGAGGATCTGGTCGCGATGCCGCGCCACCGCCTGCCCGGCTTTCGCCGCCGCATCGGCGTCGTCTTCCAGGACTTCCGCCTGATCCCGCATTTGAGCGCGCGCGACAATATCGCGCTGCCGCTGCGCATCGCAGGGGTCAGCGAAGAGGATCTTTCGGGCCCGGTCGGCGAAATGCTGAGCTGGATCGGGCTCGGCGACCGCGCCGACGCGCGCCCCGCGACGCTGTCGGGCGGCGAACAGCAGCGCGTCGCGATCGCGCGTGCGGTGATCGCGCGCCCCCAATTGCTCATCGCCGACGAACCGACGGGGAACGTCGATCCCGAGATGGCGATGCGCCTCCTGGGCCTGTTCGAGGCGTTGAACCGCCTCGGCACCACCGTCGTCGTCGCGACGCATGACATCCACCTGATCAGCCGCATCGAAAATGCGCAGATGATGCGGCTCGAAAAGGGCCGCCTCGCCGACCCCACCGGCGCGCTGCGCTATCCACCGGCGAACCGGGCATGATCATCCCGCGCGTTCCCGTCCAGCATCGCCGCCTGCTTCCCGACCGCCGCCTGTCGGGCCCAACGCCGTGGGTGATCGCGATCCTGATGATGCTGACTTTGCTCGCCGCCGCCGCCGGCGTCGGGCTGGCCCGCTCGGCGAATGCGATCGGCGACGCGATCGCCGGGCGCGTCACCGTCCAGATCGTCACCGCCAACCCGGTGACGCGCGCCGAGCAGGCGGCCGCGCTCCGCCGCGCCGCCGCCGCGCAGCCCTTCGTGCGGTCGGCGCGTTCGGTCGAGCGCGAGGAGCTGCAGGCGACGCTCGGCCAGTGGTTCGGCAGCGCCGACGGCGACGACCCGGTGTTGAAGTCGCTCCCCCTGCCCGCCCTCGTCGACGTCGATTTCGTCGGTGAGGACCGCGGCCGCCATATGGAGGCGCTCCGCGCCCTCGTCGCGCGCGAGGCGCCGGGCGCGCGGATCATCCCGCACGCCGAATGGCTGGGCCCGGTCGCGCGGCTCATCCGTTCGCTCGCGTGGATCGCCGGCGCCATGGTGCTGCTGATGGCGGCGGCGAGCGCCGCGGTGGTGATCATGACCGCCCGCGCCGCGCTCGGCACCCATTATGCGACGATCGAGATGCTTCATATGATCGGCGCGACCGACCGCCAGATCACCCGGCTGTTCCAGCGCCGGATCGCGATCGACACCGCTTATGGGATCGCGCTCGGCAGCACCGTCGCCGCGGCGATTCTGCTGCTGATCGGCTGGCAATGGTCGGGGGTCACCGCGGGTCTCGCCGCGACCGCGTCGCTCGGTTCGGCGGGCTGGGCGCTCTTGCTGGCGCTGCCGCTATTGGCTATCGCGCTCGCTGCCCTCACCGCGCGGCAGACCCTGCTCGCGGCGCTCAAGAAGATTCTATGATCAAGCGCCTGATTTCCCTGTTGTTTCTGGCCTGGGTGCTTGGCTTCGCATGGTTTGCGCTGCTGTTGCCGCTGCCCGCCGACGCGCAAAAGACCGATGCGATCGTCGTGCTCACCGGCGGGCCCGGACGCATCGACCGCGCGCTCGAACGGCTCGAGGCGGGCGACGCCAAGCGCCTGCTCATCAGCGGCGTCGCGCGCGAGGTGAAGCCGCGCGAGCTTGCCGCCGAGTATAAGCGTCCGGTTTCGCTTTTCGACTGCTGCATCGCACTGGGGTTCGAGGCCGAGGATACGCGCTCGAACGCGACCGAGGTCGCGACCTGGGCGCAGCGGCGCAAGTACAAGAGCATCCGGCTGGTCACCACCGATTGGCACATGCGCCGCGCCGAATATGAAATCGGCCGCGCGGTCGGCGATACGGTGACGATCCTGCCCGACGCGGTGCGCAGCCAGCCCAGCTTTGCGACCCTGTTCCGCGAATATCATAAATATCTCGCGGGACTGGCGGGCGGCCTCCTCGGACTGTAAACGCCCTCCGTGCGCTACACCATCGCCCTGATCCGCTCGATCCTCTTCTGGCTGCTGTTCGTTCTGATGAGCAGCATCAGCTCAATCGGCGCGGTGATTTCACTGCCGGTCTCGCACAAGGCGACGATCTGGTTCGTGCGCATCTGGGCACAGTTCCACCGGCTGATCTGCCGTTTCGTACTGGGCCAGAAGATCATCGTCGAGGGCGAGATGCCCGACATTCCGGTGCTTTACGTCTTCAAGCATGAGGGCGCATTCGAGACGATCGAGCAGCCGGGCCTGTTCAAGCACCCAGCCGTCTTCGCCAAGGAACAGCTTTTCTCGATCCCCGTCTGGGGCCAGGCCGCGCGCTTCTATGGCCTGATCCCTGTCGACCGCGACGGCGGCGGCAAGGCGATGCGCGCGATGCTGAACGCCGCTAAGGCCGCGCTTGCCAAGGACCGTCCGCTCGTGCTGTTCGCCGAGGGGACGCGTATCCCGCACGGGCTGGCGCCACCACTGCGCTCTGGCTTTGCCGGCATCTATCGTCTGCTCGGCGTGCCCGTGATCCCGGTCGCGGTGAACAGCGGCATGGCCTATCCGCCGCGCCGCTGGGTCAAATGGCCGGGGACGATCACCTACAAGGTCGGCGAAACGATCCCCGCCGGCCTGCCGCGCGAAGAAGCCGAAGAACGCGTGTGGCGCGCGATCAATGCCCTGAACCCACCCGAAGCACTACTGGCAAGCAAAGCCTCGGCTTAATGTTTCCGCCCGAAATCGGGCGCCGCATCATCCTGCCCCTGTTCGATGATCGACCGCCGGATCGCGCGCGTGCGCGTGAACCAGTCCTCTAGCTTCGCGCCGTCGCCGCGGCGGATCGCCTGCTGGAGCGCGGTAAGATCCTCGTTGAAGCGCTGCAAGGTCGCGAGCACCGCATCCTTGTTGGCGAGAAACACGTCGCGCCACATCACCGGATCGCTCGCCGCGATGCGCGTGAAGTCGCGGAAACCGCCCGCCGAATATTTGATCACCTCGCTCTCGGTGACCTCTTCGAGTTCGCTCGCGGTGCCGACGATCGTATAGGCGATGAGGTGCGGCAAATGGCTCGTCACCGCGAGCACCATGTCGTGATGCGCGGCGTCCATGACGTCGACCTTCGCGCCGAGCGCCTGCCAGAAGCCCGTCACCGCCGCCACAGCCTCGTCGGGCGCCCCCGCGCCCGGGGTGACGATGCACCAGCGGCCGTCGAACAGGGTCGCGAAACCGGCGGCGGGACCGCTGTTCTCGGTCCCCGCGACGGGGTGCGCGGGAATGACGATATGGTCGGGCAGCGCCTTCGCCAGCGCGTCCGCCACGCCGGCCTTAGACGATCCGACGTCCGAAATGATCGCTCCCGCCTTCAGCCCCGGCGCGATCGCCGCCGCCGCGTCGGCCATGCGACCGACCGGAACCGCGAGGATGACAAGGTCGGCATCGGCCACAGCCGCGGCGGGATCGTCGGTAATCGTATCGCAAAGGCCCAGCGCGCGCGCGACCCCGCGCACATCGTCGCTGGCGTCATGGCCGGTCACCGCCACCTGCGGCAGCCGCTCGTCGATCGCACGCGCGATCGACGAGCCGATCAGGCCCAGCCCGATGACCGCGACCTTGCGGATCGCCATCAGCCGTTCAGCGCCGCGCGGATCGCCGCCGCCAGGCCGCGCGTCTCGTCCCCGGTGCCGATCGTCATGCGCAGCGCGTTCGGCAGTCCCTGCCCCGGCAGCCAGCGGACGATATAGCCCGCGTCCATCAACCGGTTGTAGACCGTCTCGGCGCTGACATCGCCCTCGAACAGCACGAGCAGGAAATTGCACGCCGACGGCACGACGCGCACGCCATGGTTGCCGAGGCTTTCGAGCTCGCCCGCCAGCCACGCGCGCCATGTCGCATTATGCTCGCGGCTGTGCGCGACGAATTCCTCGTCGCCGAGCGCCGCGACCGCCGCCGCCTGCCCCGCGCGCGTGACGTTGAACGGCAGGCGGATGCGGTGCAGCGCCGAAATCACCTCGGCGTCGGCATAGCCCCAGCCGATGCGTTCGGCGGCGAGCCCGTGAATCTTCGAAAAGGTGCGCGTGATGAAGACGTTCGGCTGCGTCTTCGCGAGTTCGAGCCCGCCGTCGTCCTCGGCCTCCGACAGATATTCGCTATAGGCCTGATCGATCACGAACAGGACATTCTTCGGCAGCCCGGCATAGAGCCGCTGGACCTCCTCGCGCGTCGCGAGCGTGCCGGTCGGATTGTTCGGATTGGCGAGATAGACGACGCGCGTCTTGTCGGTCACGGCGGCAAGCAATGCGTCGACGTCGGTCGCATAGTCGCGGTCGTCGGCCTCGACCGGCACCGCGCCGACGCGGCGCGCCGCGATCTCGTAGACCGCAAAGCCGTAGCGCACATAGAGAATCTCGTCGCCCACCCCGGCATAGGTGCCCGCCGCCAAGTGAAGCAGCTCGTCCGACCCGTTACCGCAGATGATCCGCGCGGGATCGAGCCCGAACTTCGCCGCGATGGTCTCGCGCAGCTCGACCGAACCCGGATCGGGATAGCGCGACAGCGCATCGGCTGCGCCCTGCGCGGCGGCGAAGGCCGCGCGCGCCTTTTCGCCGGTGCCGAGCGGATTTTCGTTCGCGCTCAATTTGATCAGCGGACGCCCGTCGGCGCCCGCCGACTTGCCGGGAACATAGGGAGCGATGCCGCTGATCCACGGCTTGGGCGTAAGGGTTTGGGTCGCGTCGGTCATGCCGCGCCGTTTAACGGCTATGCGTGGCGAGTCCAGCACGTTGACACGCTCCCCGCACCCGCTTAGCCCGCGCGAACGATGGCGAGCCTTCTCCACCAGATTCAGCATCAGGGCGTGACGATCAACGCACCGCTGCCGCTCGACAGCGGACAGGTGCTGCCGTCGGTGACGATCGCCTGGCAAAGCTATGGCGCGCTCAACGCCGACAGGTCGAACGCCGTGCTGATCTGCCACGCGCTCACCGGCGACCAATATGTCGCGAGCGACCATCCCGGAACGGGGAAACCCGGCTGGTGGGCGCGCATGGTCGGCCCGGGCAAGCCGATCGATACCGACCGCTTCCACGTCATCTGCGCCAATGTGCTCGGCAGCTGCATGGGGACGAGTGGCCCCGCGACCCCCGACGCGGCGACCGGCGCGCCGCTCGGCATGGCCTTTCCCGTCATCACGATCACCGACATGGTGCGCGCGCAGGCGATGCTGCTCGACCATCTCGGCATTTCGCGCCTCCACGCGGTCGTCGGCGGGTCGATGGGCGGGATGCAGACGCTCGCCTGGGCCGCGACCTATCCCGAGCGCCTCCAATCGGCATTGGTCATCGCGAGCGCGGCGCGCCATTCGGCGCAGAATATCGCGTTCCACGAGGTCGGGCGGCAGGCGATCATGGCCGACCCCGACTGGCAGGACGGCCAATATTATGGCAGCGCGCGCGCGCCCACCAAGGGGCTCGCGGTCGCGCGCATGGCGGCGCATATCACCTATCTGTCCGAGGAAGGGCTGACCGAAAAGTTCGGCCGCCGCCTGCAGGCACGCGACATCAAGAGTTTCGGCTTCGACGCCGATTTCCAGGTCGAATCCTATCTCAGGCATCAGGGGCTGGCCTTCACCGACCGCTTCGACGCCAACGCCTATCTCTATATCACGCGCGCGATGGACTATTTCGACCTCGCCGACCCGCACGACGGCCGCCTCGCGGGCGCCTTCGCGGGCGCCAGGGATGTGCGCTTCACGCTCGTCAGCTTCGACACCGACTGGCTCTATCCGACCTCCGAATCGCGCCGCGTCGTGCAGGCACTGCAAAGCGTCGGCGCGGCGGCGAGCTTCGTCGAGCTGTCGGCGCCCTTCGGCCACGACAGCTTCCTCCTCGACGTCCCCGCGCTCGACCGCCTCGTCGCGGGATCCTTGCGGGCGGGTCTGGCATGACCGACGCCTATCGCCTCTCCTTCGACCCTGCCGACATGCAGGTCGACGCGATCCACGCCTTTCTGGCGCAAAGCTATTGGGCCGAAAATATCGCGCGCGGCCTCGTCGAACGCGCGATTGAAGGGTCGCTCTGCGTCGGCGTCTTCGCGCCCGGCGGCGAGCAGGTCGGCTTTGCCCGCGTCGTCACCGACCGCGCGACCTTCGCTTACCTCGCCGACGTCTATGTGCTCGCGGCGCATCGCGGGCACGGCCTCGCCGCGCGCATGGTGACCACGCTCCACGATCATCCCGATCTGCAGGGTCTGCGGCGCTGGATGCTCGCGACCAGCGACGCCCACGGCCTTTACGCAAGTCTCGGCTGGACTGCCGTTGAGGACTCCACGCCGTTCATGCAGCGGCATTTTCCCGACGTCTACCGGCAGGCCGAGCAATGAAGCTTCGCCCCGACCTCGCGATCATCGCCGAAGCAGTGCCCTCGACGGCGCGCGTGCTCGACGTCGGCTGCGGCGACGGCGAACTGATGGCGGCGCTGCGCGCCAAGGGCGTCGACGCGCGCGGGCTCGAGATCGATCCCGACAATGTCACCGCGGCGATCGCGCGCGGCCAATCGGTGGTGCAGGGTGACGCCAACCGCGACCTTGCCGACTATCCCGACGACGCCTTCGATTATGCGATCCTGTCGCAGACGCTGCAGACCACCGAGCGCCCCGACCGAGTCGTCGACGAACTGCTGCGCATCGCGCCGCGCGCCTTCGTCAGCTTTCCCAATTTCGCCCACTGGCGCATCCGGCTCGCGCTGCTGTGGGGCGGGCGGATGCCGGTGACGCGGCTGCTCCCCGTCGCCTGGTACGAAACCCCGAACATCCACCATGTGACGGTCAGCGACTTCCGCGACCTCGTCCGCGACAAGGGCATCGGGGTCGAGCGCGTCTGGCACCTGTCGGGCGACAAGCCGGCAAGCGACGCCGCCGCGAGCTGGCGCGCCGAACATGCGATCTTCCTGATTTCGCGCTAGGTCAGTCGCGCTTCTTCAGCCCGTTCGCGAGCAGGTCGTTCGCAACGCGCGCGATCTCCGAAATGTCGCTGTCGGTATCCCAAAGCCCGTAACGCATCCCGAGGAATACGTTCATCCCGCCGATCGCCCACGCGTGAATCTCGCTGACGTCATCGCGGATTTCACCGCGCGCCGCGCCATTCTCTAGCCGCTGGCGCACGCGCGCGACGGTCGTTTCATAGTGGCTGCGATAGCTCGCATAATCGACGAATTCGGCCTCGTCGATGATGCGGTATATCTCCTTATGTTCGCGCACGAAGCCGAGATAGGATTCGAGCCCGATGCGCTCGGCGCTGATCTCGTCGGGCGCCGCCTGGACCAGCGGCGTCACATGGTCGCGCAATTGCTCGCTCATATAGCGGACGAGCGCCTGGAAGATTTCCTCTTTCGAATCGAAATAGGTGTAAAAGCTGCCGAGCGCGGTCCCGGCGCGGCGCGTGATCGCGCTGATCGACGCTTCGTGAAAGCCGCGCTCGCCGAATTCGATCGCCGCCGCGTCGAGCAGCTTGCGCAGCGTCCGCCGCCCGCGCTCGGTGCGCGGCGTCTTGTCGCGCGCATCGCCCTGAGCCTCTTCGTCCTGCCCCGTGTCGGTCTGCGGCTGATCCATGGCTGCCTTTCCGTCTCCCCCGTCGTCCGGCTCCGCCTGCATCGTGGCATTTCCGCACCACTGGCAAGCAAAAAACGACGAAACCAACTTCCAAGTTGAAACTTGGTTCATGTTTCATTATTGGAAGCGGCGCGGCTTGGCAAGCACCGGCCCAAGAAAAGCAAACCGGGCGGCGAGGGGTCGCCCATCACATGGGAGAGTTTTCATGCGTCCTTTCGCCCGCCCGCTGCGCCGTGCCGTGCTCGCCACCAGCGCGCTTTCGATGATCGCCTTCGCTCCGCCCGCCTTCGCGCAAGAAGCGGGCGCCACCGACGCCGGCGACAACGAGATCATCGTGACGGCACGCCGCCGCGACGAGCGGCTGATCGACGTCCCCGTCGCGATCACCGCCTATTCGGGCGAGGCGCTCGAAAAAGCGGGCGCGATCGACATCACCGACATCGGTCAGACGACGCCGAACACGACGCTCGAAGTGTCGCGCGGGTCGAATTCGACGCTCAGCGCCTTCATCCGCGGCGTCGGCCAGCAGGATCCGGTGTCGGGGTTCGAACAGGGCGTCGGCATCTATCTCGACGACGTCTATCTCAACCGCCCGCAGGCCGCGGTGCTCGACATCTACGACGTCGAGCGTATCGAAATTCTGCGCGGGCCGCAGGGCACGCTCTATGGCCGCAACACGATCGGCGGCGCGGTCAAATATGTCACCAAGCAGCTGCCGGAGGAATTTTCGCTCAAGATCAAGGGCACGCTCGGCACCTATGACCAGGCCGACCTCGTCGTCACCGCGAGCGCGCCGATCGGCGACCTGCTCCGCGTCGGCGGCTCGGTCGCGCGGCTGTCGCGCGGCGGCTTCGGTGACAATCTCACCACCGGCACCGAAAATTACAACAAGGACGTCTGGGCCGGCCGCGGCACCGTCGAGCTCGGCGGTTATGGCGCGCCGGTGCTGATCCGCATTTCGGGCGACTATTCGAAGGACAAGAGCGATCCGCGCGGCGGCCACCGCCTGATCCCCTCGCTCGCGACGGGCGCGCCGGTGCTCGACGATGTCTTCGACACACGCGGCGGCCTCAACGATCCAAAGCAGGACATCGAGGCCTATGGCCTCGCGATGAACGTCACCGCCGAACTCAGCGGCACACTGACGCTCCGCTCGATCAGCGCGTGGCGCAAGGACCGTTCGGCGACTCCGATCGATTTCGACGCGCTGCCCGCGGTCGACGTCGACGTTCCCGGCTTCTATTTCAACGAACAGATCAGCCAGGAATTCCAGCTGCTCTACGAAGGCGACCGGCTCAAGGGTCTGCTCGGCTTCTATTATCTCGACGCGACCGCCGACACTTTGTTCGACGTGCGCATCTTCAACACCTTCGCCGGGCTGACCGCCTTTACCGAGGCCGACGTCGACACCACGACCTTTGCCGTCTTCGGCGACGCGACCTTCGATTTCACCGACCGGCTCAGCCTGTCGGTGGGCGGCCGCTATACGTGGGACAAGCGCACCGCGTCGATCCTGCGCCAGAATTATCTCGGCGGCGGATCGCCGGTATTCGGCGGCGCCGGGGTGCCCTTCGGCGCCCCGGGCACCGATTTCGACGGCAGCCGGAGCTTCGAAAAATTCACCCCGCGCGCTTCGCTATCGTTCAAGCCGACCCCCGACCACACGCTCTATGCAAGCTATTCGCAAGGCTTCAAGGGCGGCGGCTTCGACCCGCGCGGTGTCGGGGTCAACGCGCCCGCCGCGACCCCCGGCGCGCCGACCGACGACGAGGTCGCCGCCTTCCTGAGCTTCCGTCCCGAACAGGTCGACAGCTATGAAATCGGCTATAAGGGCAGCCTGTTCGACGGCGCTCTGAATCTCGCGCTCGCGGGCTTCTACGCCGATTATACCGACGTCCAGATTCCCGGCTCGGTCGCCTGCACCGTGCAAGGCCTGCCGAGCTTCTGCGGCGTCGTATCGAACGCGGGCAAGGCGACCTTCAAGGGGATCGAGTTCGAAGGCCGCGCCCGGCTCGGCGAGGATCTGGCGGCGACGGGCGACCGGCTGACGCTGTCGACCGCGCTCGGTTATATCGACGCCGAATATAAGGAATATATCACCAACATCGGCGGCGTGCCCACCGATGTCGCCGATTTCCGCGAGGTGCAGAACACGCCGAAATGGACCGCGAGCGCCAACCTCGCCTATTCGGCTCCGATCGGCGACGGCGACATCAGTTTCGGGACGACGCTGTCGTACCGCAGCAAGACCTATCAGTTCGAAATCCCCAACCCCTATATCGACCAGAAGGGCTTCGCGCTGTGGGATGCCAGCATCGTCTACACCGCACCCGACGACCGCTGGAGCCTCGGGCTATTCGGAAAGAACCTGCTCGACAAGGAGTATAAGACCTCGGGCTATACCTTCATCGTCGTCGACCCGGTCACTGGCGTTCCCGCGCTCGGCGCCAACGGCCTCCCGGTCTCGGCGCTCGGCACAGAGGGCACGCTGACCGCTTTCTACGGCAACCCGCGCCAGATCTTCGTCACCGGCACGGTGAAGTTCTGATTTTCGGATAATAAGGGGGAGAAGGGGGCGTCCATCGCGGCGCCCCTTTTCTTTCGCGATCAGTCGGCGAAACGGCCGGATGTCTGCTTTGGGGTGGAGAGCTGACGTCCTCTACATTCGTCATCCCGGGCTTGACCCGGGACCCGCCTTCCTCCTGCTCAAAGTCGAAAAGACAAGGCAGGCCCCGGGTCAAGCCCGGGGTGACGAGGAACATGATGGCGGCCGCTTCCGGTCGTTAGCCACCCAGCGGCGGCGCGCCGCGCGCGGCGACCATGCGCTCGCCGTCGATCACGATCGGGCTCGCGACGCCGTCGATCGACGCGCCATCAGGGCGAAACCGCATCCCGCGCGCCTGCACCTGCGGATCGGCGAACACCTGCGCCAGATCGTTGATCGGCCCCGCGGGCACCCCTTCGGCCTCAAGCGCGAGCGACAGCGGCTGCGCGTCCCACGCGGCGATCTTCGCCGCGAGCAGCGGGATCAGCTCGCCCCGATTCGCGAGCCGCGCGGCATTGTTCGCGAAACGCGGATCGTCGCCCCATTCGGGCACGCCCAATATCGCGCAGAGCTTCCGATACTGCCCGTCGTTGCCGACCGCGATCACCAGCTGGCCGTCGGCGGTCGCAAAGACCTGATAGGGCACGACATTGACATGCGCGTTGCCCATCCGCTTCGGCGCGACGCCGCTCGCCAGATAATTGGCGGCCTGGTTGGCGAGCACCGCGACCTGCGAATCGAGCAGCGCCATGTCGACATGCGCGCCCGCACCTGTGACGTCACGGCGTCGCAAAGCCGCGAGAATTCCGACCGCCGAATACATGCCGGTGAAGATATCCGCATAGGCAATTCCGGCCTTTTGCGGCGCGCCGTCGGGCTCGCCGGTCAGCGACATGAAGCCGCTCATCGCCTGCACGATATAGTCATATCCCGCGCGGTGCGCATAAGGTCCGCTCTGGCCGAAGCCGGTGATCGAGCAGATGACCAGCTGCGGGAAATCGGCGCGCAGCCGCGCCGGGTCGAGGCCATATTTGGCGAGCCCGCCGACCTTGTAATTTTCGATGACGACATCGGCATCGGCGAGCAGCGCGCGCACCTTCGCCTGCCCTTCGGCGTGCGCGATATCGATCGCGACGCTGCGCTTGCCGCGGTTGCAGCTGTGATAATAGGCCGCACCCAGATTCTCGCCCTCGGCGCCGGTGACGAAGGGCGGGCCCCATTCGCGCGTGTCGTCGCCCGCGCCCGGCCGCTCGACCTTCACCACCTCGGCACCCAAATCGGCGAGCAATTGCCCGCACCACGGCCCCGCGAGCACCCGCGCCAGTTCGACGACGCGGATGCCTTCAAGCGGCTTCGGATCAGGCAAAGGCGCTGATGCCGGTGATCGCGCGGCCGAGGATCAGCGCGTGGACGTCGTGCGTGCCCTCATAGGTGTTCACCGTTTCGAGGTTCACGGCGTGGCGGATGACATGATAATCGGCCGAAATGCCGTTGCCGCCGTGCATATCGCGCGCGACGCGCGCGATATCGAGCGCCTTGCCGCAATTGTTGCGCTTCAAAAGGCTGATCGCATCGGGGACGAGCCGCCCTTCGTCGATCAGCCGCCCGACGCGCAGCGCCGCCTGCAAGCCCAGCGCGATTTCGGTGAGCATATTGGCGAGTTTCAATTGGACGATCTGATTCGCCGCGAGCGGGCGCCCGAACTGCTGACGTTCGCCCGTATAATTGCGCGCCGCCTCGTAACAGAATTCGGCGGCGCCCATCGCGCCCCAGCCGATCCCGTAACGCGCGCGGTTAAGGCAGCCGAACGGTCCTTTGAGCCCCGAGACATGCGGCAGCAGCGCATCCTCGCCGACCTCAACCCCGTCCATCACGATCTCGCCGGTAATCGAGGCACGCAGGCTCACCTTGCCCTCGATCTTCGGCGCCGACAGCCCCTTCATCCCCTTTTCGAGCACGAAACCGCGAATCGCGCCGTCATGTGCCTCCGACTTCGCCCACACGACAAAAACGTCGGCGATCGGCGAATTGGTGATCCACATCTTCGCGCCCTTGAGGCGATATCCGCCCGCGATCTTTTCGGCGCGCGTACGCATCCCGCCGGGATCGCTGCCCGCATCGGGCTCGGTCAGCCCGAAACAGCCGACGAGTTCGCCCGAGGTCAGCCCGGGCAGAAACTTCCGCTTCTGCTCCTCGCTGCCATAGGCGTTGATCGGGTGGATCACGAGGCTGCTCTGCACCGAACAGGCCGAGCGGTACCCCGAATCGATCCGTTCGACCTCGCGCGCGATCAGCCCGTAGCTGACATAGTTCAGCCCCGCGCCGCCATATTTGGGGTCGATCGTCGCGCCGAGCAGGCCGAGCGCACCCATTTCGGACATGATCTCACGATCGAAACGCTCGTCGAGGAACGCCGAGGTCACGCGCGGCAACAGCTCGCCCGTCGCATAGGCGCGCGCCGTGTCGCGGACCATCCGCTCCTCGTCGCTCAGTTCGGCGTCGAGCTGGAGGGGGTCGAGCGGGTCGAGCGCCTCGATGCGCTGCGGATCGGCGAGGGCCATGGGTCTGCTTTCTTCAAAGGCGACCCTTGGAACCGGGTCGCTACGGGGTCGGTTCGGCCGTTTTGCGGGCCGCCGCGGCAGGCGGGCTGTCGCGCGGCTCCAATATCGCCGCCGTCTCGATCAGGTCAAGCGCGCGCCGCGCCTCGTGATAGCGCCGCGCGTCCATCAGCCACTCGCCCGCGACCTCCGCGCCGGGCATCGCTTCGACCTCGGCGATCGCCTGATCCGCCTGCCCCGCCGACAGATAACGCCGCGCGCGATCGAGGCGTTCGGACGCGCGCGGCGATTTGGTTCCGGCCGCGCGCACGACGAACAGTTCGCCGAGTTCGCGGCGCAGCCCGGTCCACAGGCTGCCGTCGCCGTCGCCGTCGCGCCCGACGAGTTGCGGCGCCATCGCGTCGAGTTCGGTGCGCAGCCTCTCGAGCGTCACAGGGTCGCGCGACGTGTCGATGATCGTCTTGACCGCATTCGGCTGGTCGTCGCCGAAGCGCAGCCGCAGCTGCGCGTCGAGATAGCCCAATGACAGCCCGCGATCGAGCGCGCGGCGCACCGCGAAGGCGACGAGCAGCCCTTCGGCGCGCGATGCATTGCCCGACGCCGATTCGGCCTGGAGCGTGATGCGCGACAGCCGTTGCTCAAGCTCGGCGACGCGCGCCGCAAGCGCATTGGCGCCGTCGACCGGCGTCACCACCAGCGGCGCCGCAGCCGCGCCGCCCTTCACCGCCCCACCCGTCAGCAGAGGATCGGCGGCCGCCGCCGGAACGCCGACGGCTTTTGGGGCGGGCGACAGATTATTGCCCACCAGCCAGCGATTCACCGCCCAGCCGCCGCCGACGATGCCGATCAGCAGGAGGAGGAAGGCACCGATGGCGAGGGCGCGGAACGATAGCCCCTTCGCCGGGACCGCCCCGTCGGCAGGCGGGGAGGTTTCGAAGCTGTCGATTGCCATGTTTCTCTTTCGAACGACCCTATTTCGCACCCTTGTGCCACAAAGCGCGCGCCTGTGCCAATATTGCGACATCGTCGGGCCGTTCGGCAACCGCGACATCGCGCCACCCCTCCCCCGCCGCCGCAGCAGCAGCCGGACTGATCGCGGCGAGCGACAGATGCGCGCGCGCCGCGCCGACAAGGTCGGACATGCGCTCCGCCGCACGCGCCGAATGCGCGAGCAGCACCGCAGGCGCCGCGATGAGGCCGGCCCATGCGGCGGGCGGCGGCACGGGATCGACGGCATAGCAGGGCAGCGGCGTGATCGCCGCCCCGCGCGCGTCGAACCCGGTCCGCTCGCGCCCACAAAGCCACAGGATCGAACGAATATTCCGTGACGCCATGGCATCAAGAAGCTGCTGCGCGCCCGCCGCTCCGCGCATCGTGACGCGCAATCCCGCCGTTTCGGCGGCGCGCGCGGTCGCTTCGCCCACCGCGTGGACCGGCAATGCCTGAAGCCGCGCAATCTGGGGCCCTGCCAGCCGCGCGGCAAAGGCGCTGGTCAGCAGCAGGGCGTCGAAATCTTCGGCGGCGGGCGCGCGCCAGTCGAGCGGGTGCGCGGCGAACAGCGGCATCGCGTGGACCTCGAAACCCATCGCCCTTGCCCGCCCGGCCGTCGCGGCATTGCCCGGCTCGGGCCGCGTGACGATCAGCGGCGGCCCGCCCGTCATGGCGTGAACAACGCCCGGACGCTGTCGGGCGCCTCGGCGAGCAGGCGGCGCGCCAGCGCGGCGGGCATGTCGGGCCCGGTCACGACGATATGCCCCGCCGCATGCTCGGCGCCATCCTCCGAAAAAATCTCGGCGTCGAGGCGCAGCGCGCCATCCTCCTGCCAAAAGGCATGCGCCGCAACGGGCGAACGGCAATCGCCGCCCAGCGCCGCGAGAAAGGCACGCTCGGCCGCCACCGCGCCATGTGTCGGCGCATGGTCGACCGCGCCGAGCAGCGCGATCGCCCTCGCATCATCGGCGCGGCATTCGATCCCGATCGCGCCCTGCGACGCCGCCGGAAGCAGCAGCGCCGCATCCTGCACCGTCCCGACATCGTGCATCCCCAGCCGCTCGAGCCCCGCCGCGGCGAGCAGCGTCGCATCGGCGTCACCCGCCGCGAGCTTGGCGAGCCGCGTCGCGACATTGCCGCGCAGCAGTACGGTCTCGAGATCGGGACGCAGCCGCTTCACCTGCGCCGCGCGGCGCGGGCTGCTCGTACCGAGCCGCGCGCCCGGCGGCAGCTCGGCGATCGTCGCGGCCGCGATCCCCTCGCGCACCACCAACCGGTCGCGCGGGTCGGCACGCTCGAGCATCGCACCGAGGAAAAAGCGCGCGTCGCGCAGCGTTTCGACATCCTTCAGCGAATGCACCGCGATGTCGATCGTCCCCGCGTCGAGCGCCGCGTCGAGTTCGCGCGTCCACAGCGCCTTGCCGCCGACCTCGGCGAGCGCGCGATCCTGAATCCGGTCGCCGGTCGCTGTCATCGGCACGATTTCGAGCGCCGCGGCGGGCACGCCATGGCTGGCGATCAGCGCCGCCATCGCCATATGCGCCTGCGCCATCGCGAGCGGCGAAGCGCGCGTGCCGATGCGCAGCGGGTTTTCGGGGGTGGGAAGTCCATTCATCAGCCGCCTGCTAGCGCGGCTTGCCCTGTCGATAAAGGGGCGGGTAAAGGAACGCGCAACATATGACCCTCATCCTTGGCCTTGAATCGAGCTGCGACGAAACCGCGGCGGCGCTCGTCGACAGCAAGCGGCGCATTTTGGCGCAGCGCGTCGCGGGGCAGGAGGCCGAGCATAGCCCCTATGGCGGCGTCGTCCCCGAGATCGCGGCGCGCGCGCATGTCGACCGGCTCGCGCCGATCGTCGAGGGGGTGCTCGCCGATGCCGGCGTGACGCTCGCCGACGTCGATGCGATCGCCGCGACCGCCGGTCCCGGGCTGATCGGCGGCGTGATGGTCGGGCTCGTCACCGGCAAGGCGCTCGCGCACGCCGCGAACAAGCCGCTGATCGCGGTCAACCATCTCGAAGGCCATGCGCTCAGCCCGCGCCTCGCCGACGCGAGCCTCGAATTCCCCTATCTGCTGCTCCTCGTGTCGGGCGGTCATTGCCAGCTGCTGCTCGTGCGCGGCGTCGGCGATTACCGCCGCCTCGCGACGACGATCGACGACGCCGCGGGCGAGGCGTTCGACAAGACCGCGAAGCTGCTCGGGCTCGGCTATCCGGGCGGCCCGGCGGTCGAGCGCGTCGCGAAGGACGGCGACCCGTTTGCGGTGCCGCTCCCCCGCCCGCTCGTCGGCAGCGCCGAGCCGCATTTCTCCTTCGCCGGGCTCAAGAGCGCGGTCGCGCGCGCGGCGGCGAGCGGCGCGCATAGCGTTCCCGACCTCGCCGCCTCCTTCCAGCAGGCGGTCGTCGACTGCCTCGTCGACCGCAGCCGCATCGCGCTCGCCGTCTGTCCCGAAGCGACTGCTTTCGTCGTCGCCGGCGGGGTCGCGGCGAACGGCGCGATCCGCACCGCGCTTACCGATCTCGCCGCGCGCTTCGACAAGGGTTTCGTCGCGCCGCCGCTCTGGCTCTGCACCGACAATGGCGCGATGATCGCCTGGGCGGGCGCCGAACGCCTTGCCGCCGGCCTCACCGACGCGCTCGACGCGCCCGCGCGCCCGCGATGGCCGCTCGATCCCGAAGCCGAAGCCGTGCGCGGAGCCGGAGTGAAAGCATGACGTCATACAGGAATTTCGGCGTCGTCGGCGGGGGCGCATGGGGCACCGCGCTCGCGCAGCTGCTCGCCGCCGGCGGCGCGCCGGTCCGCCTCTGGGCGCGCGAAAAGGACGTCGTCGACGCGATCAACGCCGAGCATCACAACCCGGTATTCCTCCCCGGCGCGGCGCTATCGCCGTCGCTGTCCGCGACGGCTGAACTCGCCGACATGGCCGGGCTCGACGCGCTGCTCATCGTCGTCCCCGTCCCCTTTCTGCGTGCCGTGCTCGCCGACCTGCCGTCCGGCGACGCCCCCCTGATCTTCTGCAGCAAGGGCATGGAAGCGGGCAGCTTCGCTTTCCCGATCGACATGGCGCGCGATCTCGTGCCGCAGCGTCCGCATGCCGTGCTGTCGGGGCCGACCTTCGCGCACGAGGTCGCCGCTGGCCTCCCCACCGCGATCACCCTCGCCGCCGCCGATGCGGACGTCGCGGCTGCGCTCGCGCAGGCGCTCGCGCGCCCGCACTTCCGTCCCTATGTCTCGACCGACATGATCGGGGCGGAGATCGGCGGCGCGGTCAAGAATATCCTCGCGATCGCCTGCGGCATCGTCGACGGCGCCGGGCTCGGGCTCAACGCGCGCGCGGCGCTGATCAGCCGCGGTTTCGCCGAGATGACGCGCTTCGCCCTCGCGCGCGGCGCGCAGGCCGAAACGCTCGCCGGACTCGCGGGGCTCGGCGACCTCGTCCTCACCTGCACCTCATCCAATTCGCGCAACTTCGCGCTCGGTCAGGGGCTTGGCCGCGGCGAAAAGGTCGAGACGCTGATGGCCGATCGCCGCACCGTTGCGGAAGGCGCGTTCAGCGCGCCGGTTGTCGCCGCCGCCGCGCGCGCCGACGGCATCGACATGCCGATCACCGATACGGTCGCGCGCCTCGTCGCCGGCGAAGTGCGCGTCGCCGACGCCATTCAGGCCCTGCTCAGCCGTCCGCTGCGACCCGAAGGGCGATGAATTGCCGCACACAATTGCCTGCTCCCTCGGGCCGCGCTAGACTGCGTCTCTGGGCAAAGCAGAAGGGGCGCCAGGCTTGAGCCAGACCGATAGCGCAGCCGCGCCCCAATCGCCCGACGTCGCTTCGCGCGACGCCGACACGGCGGCGCTCGCCAAGGGCGGGCGCACCAATTTCTTCGGCTTCATCCTCCGCCTCGTCGCGCGCCTGCCCTTCCTCTATGTGGCGGGCCGTTGGTACGGGCCCGAGGCGGTCGGGCGCTTCGCCTTTGCCGTGCTCGTCATCGAACTCGTCGCGCAGCTCGCGACCCTGGGGCTGAAGCGCGGCCTCGCCGAACAGTTGAGCGCCGAGGGCGCCGACCAGCGCATCGTCGTGTGGGACGGCATGTTCGTCGCCTTCATCGTCTCGGCGGCGGGATCGGCGCTGCTCCTCCTGTTTCCGCAACTCATGTATCCCGCGGGCGACGTGGACAGCGCCGACCGCTGGATGGCTCTGCTCGTCTTCGTGATCGCGGGGACCGACATCGCGCTCGCCGCCTGCGCCTATAAATTCGACGTCGGCGCGACGGTGCGCGCGCGCGCGATCGTCGAACCCTGGGTGATCAGCGTCGCCGCGGCGGGCTTCTGGTTCGTTTCGGCGCGCGACGGGCTGATGCTCTCCTACGCCGCCGCGATGGTCGGCGCCTTCCTCACCGCGCTGGTCCCGATGATCCGCCATTATGGCGGCCCCGGCGTGTGGCGCCCGCATCCGGCGCATCTGATCCTGCTCGCGCGGCGCAACGCGCCGCTCGCCGCCGCCGACGCGATCGAATGGGGAACGCGCCGCCTCGACCTCTTCATCCTCGGCCAATTCACCTCGCCGACGATCTACGGCATCTATTATATGGCGCAGCAGGTCGCCTCGCTGCCGCAAAAGCTGAAGACGAGCTTCGAGCCGATCCTCGGCCCGGTGATCACGCGCAACCTCGCCGAAAAGCGGCTTGGCGCGGTGGCGGCGCAGGTCAGCCAGGTCGGTTTCTGGATCATCGCCGCGCAGGCCGGGGTCGCGCTCGCGCTCGGCATTCCGGGCGAGGCCGTCATGGGCCTCGTCGGCCCCGAATTCGTCAGCGGCACCGCCGCGCTCGCCTTTCTGCTCGCCGCCGAAGTCGTCGCCGCGACCGCGGTCGTCAGCGAAGCCGCGCTCGTCTATGTCGCGCGCCATCGCAACCTGCTCATCAGCATCGCGACGCTCGCGCTGCAGGCGGTGCTCAGCGTCGCGCTGATCCTGATCGCGCAGTCGATGGGATGGCCGCCGATTTATTATGCCGCGGCGGTCGCGCTCGCGCTGATGCTCGCCCTCGGTTTCGCGTCGCTGGTCAAGGCGCGGCTGCTCGCACATATCCTCGGCGCCCCGGTGAACAGCCTGCGCTGGGCGCTCGTCTGGGCGACGGCGGGGGCGGCGGTGCTCGGCTGGGGCGCGACGCAGCTGCCCGAATGGGCCGAGCTCCTGATCGGCGTGCCCTTCATCCTCGCCATCTACGGCTGGCTGATCTGGACCCGCGGCTTCGGCCCCGCCGACCGCGAATTGTTCCGGAAGCACCCCGATCCGGCCGCAACACCCGCGAGCTGAGGCTTAGTCGACCGCCTTTTGTGCCGCGTCGCCGACATCCTGCGCGGCGTCGCCGACCTGCTGCGCCGCTTCGCTGATCGCGCCGCTCTCGGCCTGTTCGCTCGCGAGGAACTGAAAGGCGAAAAAGGCCGCCACCAGAATCGCGACGAGCAGGATCAGCCCGATGCCGATCCCACCCCGGCGGCGCGGTTCACGGTCGATGACCGTCGTGGTGTGCGTCGTCCCGTCGGGATCGCGCGTCGTGTGGATTTCGTCGGCCATAAAGGAAACTCCCATGCCTGTGATGCGGCATAGGACGTTTCAAAGTGCTTAGAAGTTCCGGCACCGGCCCGCTCCCCCTCCCGGCCTCCCCAACGATAGTAGCCTATGGGAGGCCGGGAGGGGGAGCGGGCCGGTGCCGTTTCCGCGCAAGCGAAAAGAATCCTACCCCAGCCGTTCGGCGACCTTCGCCTTGAGGTCGGTCTGCGCGCGCGGACCGACCTGCGCGATGATTTCGCGCGCGCACACCGCGCCCATCGTCAGGCATTCGTGCATCGACCGGCCTTCGGCGAGGCCGGCGAGGAATCCGGAAGCGAACAGGTCGCCCGCGCCCGTCGTGTCGACGACCTGATCGATCGGCTCGGCGCCGACCTCGGTGCGCGTGCCGTCCTGCAGCGCGATCGCGCCATGCGCGCCGCGCGTGACGACGAGCAGCGGCACCTGCGGCGCGATCTTCGCGACGGCGGCCTCGAAATCGTCGGTTTCGGCCAGCGCCTGGATCTCGACTTCGTTCGCGAACAATATGTCGAACAGCCCCTCGCCGATCAGCTTGCGGAAATCGGCGCCGTGGCGGTCGATGATGAAGGCGTCCGAAAGCGTGAAGGCGACCTTGCGCCCCGCCGCGCGCGACACGTCGATCGCGCGCCGCATCGCCGCGCGCGACAGTTCGGGATCCCACAAATAGCCTTCGAGATAGAGGATCTCGGCATCGGCGATCCATTCCTCGTCGATCATCGCCTGCTCGAGCAGGTGGCTCGCACCAAGGAAGGTGTTCATCGTGCGCTGGCCGTCGGGGGTGACGAGGATCAGGCAGCGCGCGGTCGGCGCTCCTTCCTTCAGCGCCGGGGTTTCATAGGCGACGCCCAATGCGCGCAGGTCGTGCGTGAAGACATGGCCGAGCTGGTCGTCGGCGACCTGGCCGATGAAGGCGCAGCGTTCGCCGAGCGCCGCCATGCCCGCGAGCGTGTTCGCCGCGCTGCCGCCCGACACTTCGACCGCCGGGCCCATCGCCGCATAGAGGCGCTCGGCCTCTTCGGCGTCGATCAGCCGCATCGACCCCTTGGTCAGGCCTTCGGCGGTGATCAGCGCATCGTCGGCGCGGGCAAGAACGTCGACGATCGCATTGCCGATGGCGACGACGTCGAAACGGGCGGTGGAGGCCATGGAAAATCCTGTGCTGGTGGGAAAAAGCTGCGCGCGCTTTAGGGACGGCGGCGCGCCAACGCAAGCGCGGGCGCTTGACGCACGCGGCGGCGCCGGTCATCCCCCGGCGATGGCCCGCGCCGCCCACGCTTTCCTGCTCGCGCTCAGAGACCTGCCGCACCCGCGCGTGCTCCGCGTCCTCGCGCAAAGCCTCGCGCTCACGCTCCTGCTCCTCGCCGTATCGGGCGCAGCGATCTTCTTCGGCGCGCGCTGGGCGCTCGCACACTGGAAATGGCTCGAAGGGGCGCAGCTCGACATGGCGGGCGTGCTGATCATCCTCCTGATCATCGCGGGAAGCTGGCTGCTCTTCCGCGCCGTCGCGATCGTCGTCATCGGCCTTTTCGCCGACGGCATCGTCGCCGATGTCGAGGGGCGTCATTATCCCGCCGCGGCGGCGCGCGCGGTCGATGTCGGTTGGCGGCAGAATATCCGCCTCGCGCTTGCTTCGCTCGTCCGCCTGATCGGCGGCAACCTGCTCGCGCTGCCCATCTATATCCTGCTGCTCGTCACCGGGATCGGCACGCCGATCTTCGCGCTGCTCGTCAACGCGTTGCTGCTCGGCCGCGATCTCGAGGCGATGGTGCTCGCGCGCCACCCGGACCGTCCGCGCTTCGACCGGCCGGCGCGCTGGTCGCTCGGGCTGCTGTCCGCCGCAAGCTTCGTGGTGCCCGTCGCCAATTTGTTGGCGCCGATATTGAGCGCCGCTATGGCCGTTCACATGCTGCACCTGGGCAAAGGGGACCCCGAAATATGATCGATAACCGCCGTCTCGGCGTCGTAGCCATGCTCGGCCTGACCCTCGGCGCCTGCGCCGGCCCGGCGATTCCGCGCGCCGCCCCGCCGCGCGCCACCGCGCCGCCGCCGACCGTGGTGCGGCCGGTGCAGAATAATGTGCTGATCGGAAACAGCGCCGACGCGATCGGCCGCATGTTCGGCAAGCCGCGGCTCGACGTCACCGAGGGCGCCGGCCGCAAGATCCAGTACGCGGGCTCGAACTGCATCCTCGACGTCTATTTCTACGCCCCGCGCGCGGGCGCCGATCCGGTCGCGACGCATGTCGACGCGCGTACGACCGACGGCCGCAACGCCGAGGTCAACAGCTGCGCGCAGTCGCTGCGGCGTTAGGTTGACGTCAGGGCGTCAGCTCGTGAAGCGCCCATAAAGCCGCGTCGACAACCATCGGCGACTCGTCTTTGGCAAGCTTTTGAAGCGCGGGCACAAAGCGAGCATCCCCGCTGTTCCCCGCCGCGATCGCCGCGTTGCGTACCATCCGACCGCGCCCGATTCGCTTGATCGGCGACCCTGCGAAGATCTGCCGGAATCCTTCCTCGTCGAGGTCGAGCAGGTCGCCGATCGACGGCGCCGCCAGCTCGGCGCGCGGCAGGAACGCCCTGTGCCTGTGCGCGGTGTCGGCGAATTTGTTCCACGGGCAGGCGGCAAGGCAATCGTCGCAGCCATAGATGCGGTTGCCGATCCCGCGCCGCAGCGCGACCGGGATCGGGCCATTATGCTCGATGGTCAGGTAGGAGATGCAGCGCCGCGCATCGAGCCTGTACGGCGCGGGAAAGGCGTCGGTCGGGCACGCCTCCTGGCACGCCGAACAGCTGCCGCACGTATCGCGCCCCGCCTTCGACGGCGTCAGATCGAGCGTGGTGTAGATCGCGCCCAGAAACAGCCAGCTGCCATGCTCGCGGCTGACGAGGTTGGTGTGCTTGCCCTGCCAGCCGAGCCCCGCCGCGGCCGAGAGCGGCTTCTCCATCACCGGCGCGGTGTCGACGAACACCTTGACCTCGGCGTCCTCGACCTCGCCGATCAGCCAGCGTGCGACGGCCTTCAGCGCTTTTTTTACGACGTCATGATAGTCGCCGCCCTGCGCATAGACCGAAATCCGCCCGCGCCCCGGATGCCCCGCCAGCGCGAGCGGATCGAGCGCGGGGGCATAGCTCATGCCGAGCGCGATCACCGAGCGGACCTCGGGCCACAGCCCTTGGGGCGATCCGCGCTGTTCGGCGCGGCTTTCCATCCAGATCATGTCGCCGTGGCGCCCTTCGGCGAGCCACTGGTTCAGCCGCGCGGCGGTTTGCGGCGCCGCGTCGGCGCGCGCGATCCCGAACGCCGCGAACCCATGTTCGCGCGCGACCGCTTCGAGGCGCTGTTCCAGCGAAGGCAAGGCTTCGGCAACCATTGGCGCTCTATACGCGAGCCGCCTCGCCGTGCCATAGCTTGGTATGGGAATGATTGGGGACCGGCATTTGAACGATTTCAGCGTCGAGGCGGACGGCCTCACCAAATATTTCGGCGATTACAAGGCGGTCGACCACGTCAGCCTCGCGGTGCCAACGGGCAGCATCTATGGCGTGCTCGGTCCCAATGGCGCGGGCAAGACGACGAGCCTCAGGATGACGCTCGGCATCATCGACCCCGACGAAGGGACGAGCCGGCTGCTCGGCGGACACCGGCCGCAATCGGTGCGCCACCGCATCGGCTATCTGCCCGAGGAGCGCGGGCTTTACCCCGGCATGAAAGCGCGCGAGGCGATCGCCTTCATGGGCGCGCTGCGCGGGCTCGACTGGTCGGAAGGGCGCCGCCGCGCCGCGACCTTCATGACCGAACTCGGACTCGAACGCGTGATCGACGCCAAGATCCGCAAGATGTCGAAGGGCATGGCGCAGATGGTCCAGCTGATCGGCTCGATCGTCCACGCCCCCGACCTCATCGTGCTCGACGAACCTTTCTCGGGGCTCGACCCCGTCAATCAGGAACGGCTCGAAACGCTCATCCGGCGCGAACAGGCGCGCGGCGCGACGATCCTCTTCTCGACGCATGTGATGGCGCACGCCGAGCGCCTCTGCGACCGGATCGCGATCATCGCTCGCTCGGCGCGGCGGTTCGAGGGCACGGTCGAAGAGGCGCGCGCGCTGCTCCCGATGCAGGTGCGCTACACGCCGCGCGACGCCGGCGATCCCGCCGCGGTCGCCGCGACCCTGCCCGCCGGCGCCGAACGGCGCGGCGATGCCTGGCATTTCGCCATTCAAGACGACGGCGTCGAACCCTTGCTCGCACAAATCACCGCAAGCGGTCATGGCGTCACCGGCCTGTCGATCAGCCGCCCGGCGCTCCACGACGCCTTCGTCCATATCGTCCGCCAGGTCGACGCGGGTTTCGACGCCGATGCGGCCGAGGATGCCATCGAGGAGGCGAGCGCATGACCCCCTTCATTCGCAATATGTTCGTGGTTGCGCGGCGCGACTTTCTCGCGATCGTCGCGACGCCGACCTTCCTGCTCTTCCTGCTCGCGCCGCTGTTCATGGTCGGCATGGGGCTCGCGGGCGGCATGGGCGCGTCGCAGCTCGCCGACAGCGCGCGCGGCGCCGGCCGCATCGTCGCGGTCGCCGATCCCGCCCAGATCGAGGCGCTGCGCGCCGCCGACGCCCGGCTCCGCGCCGCGATGCCGCGCGAGCCCGCGCTGCTCGAACTGCGCGTCGCCGGTCCCGCCGCCGATCCACTCGCGATCGCGCGCGAAAAGGGCAGCGACACCTATGCGGTGATGAGCGGCGACCTCGCGGCCCCGCGCATCGTCGAGCGCGAGGAGGGCAGCGGCTCGGGCCGCTATCTCGCGCTGCTCGCGGGCGAAGTGCGGCGCGCCGAGGCCGCCGGCGACCTGCCGCCCGTGACCCCGCGCTTCGAAAGCCTGGCGAGCGGCGGGACGAGCATCGCGGTGCAGCAGTCGCTCGGTTTCGGCGCGGTGTTCGTCATCTTCCTTCTGACCCTGCTCCTCGCGGGCCAGACGGTCAGCTCGCTCGCCGAGGAAAAGGGCAACAAGGTCATCGAGATCCTCGCCGCCGCGGTGCCGCTCGAAAGCGTCTTTCTCGGCAAGCTGCTCGGCTTCCTCGGCGTCGCGGTGCTGTTCATCGCCTTCTGGATGGCACTCGCGTTCGGCGGCGGACTGATCGCCGCGACGCAGATGGACCCCGCGGCGATCGCCGCGGCGGGCAAGGCGGGCAAGGCGGCGACCGCGCTCGCCGCGACGCCGGCGACCGGCTGGCCCTTCTTCCTCGCCATCGGCTTCATCTATTTCGTGATGGCCTTCCTGCTCCTCGGCGCGGTTTTCCTCGGCGTCGGCGCGCAGGCGGCAACGGTGCGCGAAATCCAGATGCTCAGCCTGCCGATCACCATCTTCCAGGTCGGCATGTTCAGCCTCTGCGCCGCCGCGGCGAGCGCGCCCGACAGCGGCCTCGCCCGCTTCGCGCAAATCTTTCCCTTCTCCTCGCCGCTCGCGATGGCGGCGCGCGCCGCGACCGACGATGCGAAAGCCGTCCACCTGCTCGCGCTCGGCTGGCAGGCGCTCTGGGTCGCGCTCGTCATCTGGCTTTCGGTACGCCTGTTCCGCGCCGGCGTCCTCAGCGGCGGCAGCGGCTGGAAATTCTGGCGCGGCAAAAAAGCTGTCGCTGCGGCTGCGGCCGCCATCGAGGCCGCTTCGTCCCAGCCTCGTTGACAAAGCTGTAAACAGTGGCATCCTGCAACTGATCTGGCCGACGGCGGCAAGCGTCGCGGCGAGTCCCTTTTGAGGAGGAGGATGCCCGATGGCGACTGCAGCCGCGCCCCAGCCCGTCACCGACCGCTATGACATGAGCCCCGCCGCGATCTATTCGGAGGATCGCTGGCAGGCGCCCTTCGCCGAAATCCGCAAGGCGGGCGGCATCGTCAAATGCGCGGACAGCGTCCACGGACCCTATTGGAATATCGCGAGCCATCAGGCGATCCAGCATGTCGAGGCGCTCCCCGACATCTATAGCTCGTCGTGGGAATATGGCGGCATCACCATCCTCGAACGCGACGAGGATGAAGATTTCCGCCTGCCGATGTTCATCGCGATGGACCGGCCGCAGCACACCGACCAGCGCCGCACCGTCGCCCCCGCCTTCACCCCCGCCGAAATGACGCGCCTGTCCGAAGACATCAGGAATCGCACCGGCGAGGTGCTCGACGGGCTGCCGTGGGGCGCGACGTTCGACTGGGTCGACCGCGTGTCGATGGAACTGACGACGCAGATGCTCGCTTTGCTGTTCGATTTTCCGTGGGAGGACCGCCGCAAATTGACCGAATGGTCCGACTGGATGGGCGACGTCGAGCTCGCGCAAAAGGTCGAACTCAAGGAACAGCGCCGCGCGGTGCTCGAAGAGGCGTTCGTCTATTTCCAGAAACTGTGGATGGAAAAGCTCGATCAGCCGCCGACCCCCGACCTCCTGTCGATGATGCTCCACAGCGAGGCGATGAGCCACATGGACAAGTACGAGTTCATCGGCAACCTCGTGCTGCTGATCGTCGGCGGCAACGACACGACGCGCAACACCATGTCGGGGCTCGCCTACGGGCTCGACAAATATCCCGGCGAGCGCGCGAAGCTTGAGGCCGATCCGGCGCTGATCCCCAATGCGGTGAGCGAGATCATCCGCTGGCAGACCCCGCTCGCGCACATGCGCCGCACCGCGCTCGCCGATGCCGACCTGTTCGGGCATCAGATCAAAAAGGGCGACAAGCTCATCCTCTGGTATATTTCGGCGAACCGCGACGAGAGCGTGTTCGACGACGGCGACGCGCTTCGGCTCGACCGCGAGAATGCCCGGCGGCACCTGTCCTTCGGTTACGGCGTCCACCGCTGCGTCGGCGCGCGCCTCGCCGAGCTGCAGCTGCGCATCCTGCTCGAGGAAATGGCGGCGCGGCGGATGCGCGTGACGGTCGCGGGCGAGCCCGAGCGCGTCCACGCCTGTTTCGTCCACGGCTTCCGCGCGCTGCCGGTGCAAATCGAGAAATATTGACGCGCGCTTGTAACCCGGCGGCCGCGTCATACGTATCAAAGGCATGATCGAACGTCGTTATCTTCTCGGCGGACTCGCACTCGGCGGCGCCGTCATTGGCGCGCCCATGCTTTTCGCCAAATCGGCGCGGCCCAAGGCGCAGGCCGGTTGGCAGCTCAGCGACGCCGAATGGAAAAAGCGCCTGTCGCCGCTCCAATATCGCGTGCTGCGCGAAGCGGCGACCGAGCGCGCCTTCACCAGCCCGCTCGACAAGGAAAAACGCGCCGGCACCTTCGTCTGCGCCGGCTGCGCGCTGCCGCTCTATTCGAGCAAGACCAAGTTCGACAGCGGCACCGGCTGGCCGAGCTTCTGGGCGCCGCTCAAAGGCGCGATCGGTACGTCGACCGACCGCGACCTCGGCTATGCGCGCACCGAAGCCCATTGCCGGCGCTGCGGCGGCCACCTCGGCCATGTCTTCAACGACGGGCCCAAACCGACGGGCAAGCGTTATTGCATGAACGGCGCCGCGCTCGCCTTCCGCGCGGCCTGATATATGGTCAAATTGAATAAGCTGTGTGCTCCGCGAAGGCGGGAGCCCATCTCCGGTCGGTGCTATTTCGAGCCGGCCGATGGTGTGTCCCCGCCTTCGCGGGGACACACCACCCTTTCAAAGATGATCATGCTTCGGGGCCTTCACCCGCCACACCGACAGCCCCGCGCGCGAGCCGATCGGCACCGCTTCGAGCCACGCCGGCGGCGTCTCCGCATAGAGCCGCGCCCCCAGCGAATCCTTCCGCGCGCGGCGATATTTGGTGAAGTCGTTCGCCGTGCGGCAAAAGACGATCAGCGTCGCCTGCTGCTGCCGCACCAGTACTTCGGCCTTGGCCGGATCGCCCGCGAAGGCGCGGATCGTGTCGGCCATCGCCTGGCTGTTGCGGTGATGCGGCGTCGCGACGAGGCTGTGCCGCGTCCAGAATATCAGCGGCGCGCCGAGGTCGATCGGCGTCAGCAGCGTCGTCGCTCGCAGATGATTGAGATCGGCGATCGCCGCGGGGTCGAGGCAGTTCGCCTTATAGGCGTTGGCTTCGGCCTTCTCTGCGGTTGCGCGTTCCTCCTCATCCTTGAGCGCGGGGACTACCGGCGTCAGCACTGCGGCGACCACCATGCTGCCGAGCAGCGGCAGCGTCAGGGCCGCCATCGCCGAGGCGAGGATGCGCGGCAGCGCCGACGAAATCGTCCGCGCCCACGTCCAGGCGCGCAGCCCGAGCCAGGAGCAGCCCGGCAAGGCGAAGAGATGCGCGGTCGACACGGTGCGGAAGACGAGCAGCGACAGCGCCGCCGCGCCGGCGAGCGCGACGATGACCGTCGCCCAATTCCTGCGATCCGCCGCATCGGTGCAATCGCGCCAGGCGAAAACCGCCCCCGCGAGGCCGACGATCGACGGCACGAGCACATGGATCATGTCGTGCGGCTTCGCGACCCACAACGGCTGGCCTTCGAGGACGTTGCGATACCAATATTGCACGACGATCGGGTCGAGCGCGGCGAAGGGCCCGTTCGCGCATTGCGGTTCGGTCCCGACCAGCGCGGCGGCCGCCGCGATACCCGCCAGCGCGAGCAAAGCGAAGCGGACCCAAGCCACGCCGGGATTCGCCCGCGCCGCGGCAAAACTCACAGCCGCCGCCGCGACAAACGCCGCCATATAGGGCGCCGAAAGCGAATCGCACCAGCTTCCGACAAGGCCCACCGGACCGCGCGTCACGAACTGGAGCAGGATCGCCCCGCCCGCGAGCGCGCCCATATAGCCGCACAGCCTAGCGCGATCCTCGCTCCGGCCATCGAGCGCCCAGCGCAAGGCGGCAAGCCCCGCGAACAGCGCCACGACGGGCAGCCCCTCGATCGACACCGCAAGCAGCGCCGCCGCGAACAGCCCGCCGAGCAGCCCCGCCTGCCACGATGCCGGGCGCAGCGCCTGCGCCATAACGAGCATCGCGAGGAATATCTGCCAGCCATGATGGTCGATGCGCAGCGGCCGGAACTGGACGAGGATATAGCCCGACATGATCAGGAACAACGGCACCACATAAGCGATTCGGCGGTCCGACAGGTTGCGGTAGCCGAGCGCGCAGGCGACGCTGAGCGCCGCACCGAGCAGCGGCGGCCACAGCGCCATCACGATCCGCTCGGCCATCGTCTGCCCGAACAAGGGCTTCAGCAGCAATATGCCCGCCGCAAGCGGCGCATCGACGAGGCGCGACCAGTGCATCAGCACCCCGCCCCCGGCCGGATTGACGCGATACTGCGCCAGATCCCACCAGCCTTGCCCCGCGAGCAGATCGCGCACCTGCGCCATGCGCATCGCATCGTCGGTATCGGAAAGGTCGAGCGCCCCGATCGCCTGCCATTTGGCGACGACCGCGATCAGGCTCATCAAGCCCCACACGATCAGCGCGATGCGGGCGGGCGTGAACCAGGGGCCGAGATGGATGCCGCCCGGATTTGAAGCGGACGGCGCCTCGCTCACGCCGCGGCCGCCCGGAACACGATATGGCGGCGCAGCAGATAGGTCGTCTGGAAACTCACGACGATTGCCGCGAGCTTGGCGAGCCGGGGGTCGAGCCCCAGCGCGCTGCCACCGCCGACGATCGCGGTCGTGACCGCGAGGCCGACGAGCGCCGAGCCGACGAAAAGCAGTTTCTGCCGATGCCGTTCACCCGTGCCGCGCGCTGCGGCACCGTCGGCGAAGACGAGCCGGCTCGAAATGACCCAATGGACGAGGATGCCCGCGCAATAGCCGGTCGCCGACGCCGTTACCGGCGCCATCCCGGCGTCGAGCAGCAGCAGGAACAGCCCCGCGTCGCTGCCGAGCGCGAGCCCGCTCGCGAGCAGATAGTTCAGCCAGCGGATCTCGCCGCGCCGCACCGACGCGATCAATTTGGCAATAGGTTGCATCGCGCGTCCCCCCGGCCCGATGCTCAGGCGGCCTTCGCGACGCGCGCCGGCACCTCGCGGACCGACGCCAGCGCGGCCTGTTCGCCCTCGGTGCCGCTTTCATGATATTCGGCGTCCTCGTTGACGCCCCAGATATCATAGAGTTTCTCGCCCGCGGCGATGTTGCGCACCGTCAGCATCGCGGTCATCATCGCATGATCCTGGTTGTTATAGCGGTGCATGCCGTTGCGCCCGACCATGTGCAGCGTCGGATAACGCGCCTCGAGTTCGCTGCGCATCGTCTCGACATGCGCGGCATAATCATCGTCATAGACGGGATAGGCCTTTTCCTGCCGCACGACCGCGCCGCCGACGACATCTTCGGGATCGCAAAGCCCCAGGATTTCCATTTCCTTCGTCGCCAGCGCGATGAGGCGCTCGTCGCTCGACGACCAGAGCCCGTCGCCCTCGAAGCAGAAATATTCAAGGCCCACGCACGCGATCGCCGGATCGGGCACCATTTCGGGCGACCAGCTGCGGAAATTCTGCACCCGGCCGACCTGCACCTTGCTGTCGTGGATATAGATCCAGTTGTCGGGAAACAGATCCTCCGAGCGGATCTTGAGCGCGACGGTCAGAAAGTCGCGATAATTGAGCTTCGGCGCGGCGCTGAGCGCGCACGCGGGCAGCGGATGGATTCGCGCCGCGAGCTCGCGCATCGGCGCCGAGCTGATCACATGGCCCGCATCGATCACGACATCGCCGTCGGGCCCGCTCGCGGTCATCCGCCAGCGCCCCGTCTTCTGGTCCTGCGTCAGCTGCTTGAAGCTGTGGCCCATCAGCACATGGTTACCGCCCGCGACGACCTTGTCGCGCGCCGCCTCCCACATCATGCCCGGGCCGAGCCGCGGATAGCGGAAGGTTTCGAGCAGGGTCTTGGTCGCCATGCCGTCGTTGGGCTTTTTGTTGAGCCCGAGGCTGCGTTTCAGCCCGTCGATCACGGCGCCGCCGAGGCTCAGCCCCTTGATGCGCTGCGCCGCCCAGTCGGCCGACATTTCGTCGCACGGCATGCCCCACACCTTCTCGGTATAGGTCTTGAAAAAGATCGAATAGAGCTTCTGCCCGAACTGGTTGATCGTCCAGTCCTCGAAACTGCGCACCTTCTTCTTCGGCAGCAGCTTCGCCTTGGCATAGCTCACCATGCACAAGGTCGACCGCACGACGCCGAGGTTCCACAGCGCCTCGAACGCGCGCAACGGATAGGAATAGAATTTGCCCTCATAATAGATGCGGCTCATTCGCGGCCGCTCGATGAAATCGTCGGGCAAAATCTCGTTCCACAGCTCGACGACTTCGCGGCTCTTCGAAAAGAAGCGGTGCCCGCCAATGTCGAAACGAAAGCCCTCATGCTCGACCGTCCGGCTGATCCCGCCAACGTAAACCGGATCCTTCTCGATCACGGTCACGCTATAGCCCTGCTGCGTCAGCAGATAGGCCGCGGTCAGGCCCGCCGGACCCGCGCCGATGATGGCGACGTCGGCGCTCGTCGGACGATTTTTCGACATTTGGGCGTTAGTCACGTGAATATTCCCCCACACAGATAACTCGCTGGGTCTCGCCATGGAGGAAACATGGCTAAGAACTGGTTAATACCGTGCGGGATTTCCCGTTGATCGCGCGCTTTCTCTATCGGGACGGAGGATGCGATAGACATGGAAGCTGCCCGACGAGAGCCGGGTTTCGGGTTTCAGCCAATCGATCCGATCCCGCGCCAGCAGCCGGGCTGCCAGTCCGTCGGGATTGCCCGGGGCCAGCCGCGCAAGCTCTTCGTCGCAGAATACCAGATATTGCGCCCCGCTCTCGCTGACCAAGGGCCTTGCAAGGGCCGGCGGGGCGAGAAAGGCCGACAGGACGCGGTGGAGTGTCGCATGGTTGCGGTGATGGCCGGTCGTGACCACGCTATGCGGCGTGCGCACCAGCAAAGTCGGCGCGATATTGACGGCGGAAAAGAGCAGCGCCGGAGGTTCGTCGGCCAGCGCGATGGTGCTCCGGTCCAGACAGGTCGGCGCCGCGCTCGCCACCGCGGGCGATCCGGCTTGCAACGACATCAATCGAAAGCCCAGCGCCATATCGACCGTCGGGATCGCAAGCATGAACAGCAGAACCCCGCCCAGCCGGCGTAGCGAATTCGGCTGGGCATCGGCGCGGCGCCACAGCGCGGCCGCGAGCGCGGCAAAGGCCGGAATCATGAAGGCGTGCGCCACCGCGATCGTTCGCACGACCAGGCAGGCCATGATCGCGCCGAACGATATGACGAGCGCCAGTCGCACCCGGTTTTCGCTTTCGGGGCGGTCCCGCGCCTGGCCGCACGCCCACAGGCTCGCCGCGACACCCACCACGGTCGGAATGGCATAGCCGAGCATTCTCGCCGGCGTTTGCACCCACAAGGGTCGCCCTTCGAAAATCGGATCGTACCAATAGGTCCGCACGAACGGCTCCAGTTCGCCGAAAGGTCCGCCCAGACAGGACGGCCCCGTCAGGGCGAATCCGGCCGCCGCCGCCATGCCCGCGACCAGCACGACGCCCAGGCGCTGCGCCAGCGACGTGGCCGGGCGCAACGAGATAGCGATCACGAATATCGTGCCGGCCAACGCCGCGGCGAGAATATAGGGCAACGAAAAACTGTCGCAAAAAACGCTCGAGAGATAGGCGGGCCCGCGAAACGGCAGCGACCACAACGCGGGAAGCAGGATCATCCCCGCGGAAAAGCCGCGCAGCCGATCCGCCTTCGACGGATCGTGCAACCAGTCGAACACAAAAAGCGCCCAGAAAAACCCCAGAAACGGAAAGCCCTCTAGCGAAATCTCGACATATATGCTGGCGATCAGGGCGGACAGCAATCCGTTGCCGATGGTCGCCGGCCGCAACGCGAGCCACAATAGCGTGACCGAGAGCAGGATCTGCCAATTGTGATGATCGATGTTGAGCGGCGCGAAATGATGGAGATAGCTGATCGTCGTGGCCGCGATCGCAAGACCGAAAAATACCGAGGCGCGATCGCCCAGCATCTGTAATATTCGCGAAAGGACGAGCAGCAGGGGCAGCGCCAGCAGCGGCGGATAGGCCGCCAGCACCAGGCGCTCGGCGGTCCGGGCCTCGACGAAAAGGCCAATAAGCCAGATCGACCCGGCAATCGGCGCGTCGATAAAGCGCGACCAATGCGTCGGTCCGCCGCCGCCCCCCGGATTCGTCCGGTACTGCGTCGTGTCGAACCAATTCTGTCCGGCGACCAGATCGCGGACCTGCGCCAGTCGCATCGCATTGTCGGGATCGGAAAAGCTCAGATGAGCGATCGCATCGCGGTTCAGGAACAGGCTGGCACCGAAAAAACCGCACCACAGGATCAGCGCAAACCGGTCGGGGGACAGGGACGAACGCGCGCGCCCGCCTTCCCGCGCTTTTGCTATCGTTCCGGCCATCGGTATCCCCCTCCGGCCGTTCCAGCCCGCAATCCGTCATAGGCTTGGCGCTCTAAAAACCGGTTAATAGCGCGCTAGGGATTTCAAAATATACGGATTTTCTCGCCGTCCCTTGTCGCGGCGCTTGGTCGGCGGGCGAACCTGCGGTAAGCTGGCACGGGCCAAGGAGGCGCACATGGCAGGCGGTCTGGCAATCGTATTGAGCGGCGGCGGCGCGAAGGGCGCCTTCCAGGTCGGCGTCGTCCACGAACTCGTCGTCAATCGCGGGGTGCAGCTCGACATCGTCGCCGGCGTCTCGACCGGCGCGATCCAGGCCTTGGGCGTCGCACAGAACGATGTCCCCGCGCTGCTCGACGCCTGGCTCGGCATCCGCGGCAACAGCTCGATCTACAAATCGCGCCCGCTCGGCGTCGTCGGCGGGTTGCTCGGCGAAGACGCGCTCTACGACACCGGACCCTTGAAGCGCCTGCTCAAAAACTTCGCGAACGAAGCGAAACTGCGCGCGAGCGGGCGCAAACTCCTGCTCGGCGTCGTCAATCTCGGCACCGGCACCTATCGCACGATCGACGAAAGCGTGCCCGGCATCCACAATTGGGTCTATGCGAGCTGCGCGATGCCGCTCTTTTTCGATCCCTTGAAGACGCGCGCGGGCGACGGGACCGAGGAACAATGGGTCGATGGCGGCGTGCGCGACGTCACCCCCTTGAGCTCGGCGCTCGACATGAACCCGCGCGGCGTGATCGCGGTGCGCGCCTCGCCCGCGCCGCAGCCCGGCGCGGTGCGCACCTTCCCCAACCTCATCAAGATCGGGCTGCGCGCGGTCGACATCCTCCAGTCGGAGGTGTCGGCGAACGACCTCGCCGGCGCGGCGTTGATCAACGACCTCATCGCCGCGCGCGAGGCGCAGCTCCGCGCGCTCCAGAGCGAGGACATCGGCGGCGCGCAGGCGGCGCGCATCCTCCGCCCGCTCGACGTCCAGATCGCGCGCTATCGCTTCGCGCCGATCCGCATCATCGAGCCCGAGGAAGAAGTCGCCGAAACGCTCGAATTCGATCCCGCAAAGATCCGCGCCGCGATCGACGCCGGCCGCCGCGCCGTCGACCGCGAATGGGACGCGCTCGAGCCGCTGCTGAGCTGAGATGGCGGGTTTCGGCCGGGAGCGGACCTACTTCTCCCCTCCCTTTTGGGGAGGGGCCGGGGGGGGGTGGGTAGCCGCCGAAGGCCGCACTCTTCCTTCTGGCTCGCTGCGCTTGCGCACCCACCCCTCGCCCCTCCCTAAAAGGGAGGGGAATGTCAGCTTTCCACCCCTAAGCCGTCATTCCCAACCAGCCCGCAACCGCGCCGCCCGCCACAACCGCCGGCGCGACCCAAACGGCCTTGAAACGCCACACCACCGCGAGCGCCGCCGCAAAGAGCAGCAGCGCGAACAGTGGTTCCGCGACCCGCGCGCCCACCGCCTGCCCCAGCTGCACGAAAGTTGCGGCGATGATCCCGACCACCGCGGCGGCGACGCCCGCCAGCAGCCGGTGCAACGCGGGATTCTCGACGATCGCCTCGAGCCGCTCGAACAGGATCAGCGAAAAGGCGAAAGCGGGCAGAAACATACCCGCGGTGATCGCCAGCGCACCCCCCGGGCCGCCCGCGACATAGCCGACGAAGGTCGCGAAGATGACCAGCGGCGCGGGAAGCACCCCCGCGAGCGCGATGCCGTCGAGGAAGGTCCCGTCGCCGATCCAGCCGCGCCCGACCGTATCGGCGCGAACATAGGGGATCGCGGCATAGGCGCCGCCAAAGGTTAGCAGCCCGCCTTTCAGCCCGGCGATGAACAAGGCCGTCAGCGTCACAGGCGCCGCTATATTCCCCGCCGGAGCCGACCCGGTGATCAGGCGAAGCGCCGCCGCCACGCCAACCGCGGCCATGACGACCAGGATCGCTGCGACCGGGCGATGCGAAGCGGCATAGGCCAGCCCCCCGGCGACGAGCGGAATCCAGAAAGGCACCCCCGCCAGCGTGGCGAGCAGGCTCGTGGCCGCAAGCAGCGCGAGCAGCCGGTCCTCGACGATATGCTCGCCGATCCGGACGACGGCGCGCAGGATGATCGCGAGCACGACGAGCTGCACGCCGAGCAGCACCCCCGACAAGCCGGCCTTGCCCGCAATCCAACCGACATAGAGCCACCCCGCGACGAGCATCAGCGCCAGCCCCGGCAGCATGAACCCCAGCCCCGCGAGCAGCCCGCCGATCCGGCCGCGCGCGACCATGCCCAGATGCACGCAAAGCTCGTGCGCCTCGGGCCCGGGCAGGACCTGCAGCACCGCGAGCAGCCGGTTGAAGCGCGCCGGCTCGATCCAGTGCTCCTCCTCGACGAGCGCGTGCCGGATCATCGCGATCTGTGCGACCGGGCCGCCAAAGGCGAGGAAACCGAAACGCAGGAATTTCAGGAACAGCGCCGCCAGGCCGAGCTGTGACGGGGGGACGGGGGCAAGGTCGGTGGTCATCTCAACGCTCCGGACGCCGCGAAGCGCGGCGGGGGAACGGAACTTGGGCGAGCCCTCGCCTGAACGGGCGTCCGCGTCGGCCCGTTGCCGCCGATATCATCCGAAGCGGCGGTGAAGTCAATCGCGGCGCCCGAGTCCGCCCACGTCCTCGGCGATCGCGGCCGTCCGCGCGGCGTCGTTATCTGTTTACCGATCGGCGCGCTTGCCGGGCCTTATCACAATATTCGCCGCGTCGGGCGCACGCCGCCTCCAGCGCCTGGATCGATTTTTCCCATTGATCGGCGACATAGGGGTCCTTTGCGATGATCGGCGAGTAAACCTCTCTGTTCTGCGTGCGTTGGGGCGGGCTGTGGTCGATCGAAGGCCGGCTGCCGCCTTCCTTGCGCGGCGACGGCACGGCGGATACGAGCGCCGCAAAAAGGCCCGCCGCCGCTAACAGGAGACCCATCGACACCGCTATCCACGCCGCTTTTCGCACATCATGCCTTTCACGGACCGACGTCGTCGCGATCATCGTCGCCGTGCTTCATCTCTTTCGCGGCTGGGCGCGGCAAGCAAATTATCTGCTTTTCGGATCGGTTACGGTTCTGCATCGCCCTCGCGCGGCGGGCCGCGCGCGCTGCTGATTCCCGGCGCCGCGCCGCCCGCCGCAACCTTACGCAGCGGCTTCAGCACCACCGTCCCCAGCCGCACGCGCGGCGTCGCCTTGCCGGAAACCGCACTCATCGCGAAACCGCTGTCGAGCCGCAGCGCCGCCGCCGACGCCGGACCCAGCCGCACCGTGTAACGCCCGTAAGCGACGCCTTCGAACAGAAAATAGCCGTCGAACTCGGTCAGCGTCGCCGCGCGCACCCGCCCTTCGGCGTCGACCAGTTCGACGCGCAGCCCCTCGACCGGATTGCCGCCGTCGCGCCGGAATATCCCCTCGATCTCGCCCGCCGCGACCATCGGCAGCGCGACGCGCGTCGCGACCCCCGGCCGCGGCGCGACCACCACCCCCGGCAGCGCGGGCTGGACATAGGGATCGGGCAGGCTCCCCGCATCGATTCCGATCATCACCGGACGAAAGGGCTCGAGTCCATCGATCGTCCCGCGCCCCTCCTTGTCGGTGGCGGCATCGACAAAGGCGTTGCCCGCGGTCAGCGGCACGCCGGGCAGCGCCGCTTCGCCCGGCTGGCGGACGCCGTCGCCATTTTCGTCCATCCAGACATCGGCGATCACCTGCCCGCGGCTCGCGAGCTTTTCGCTCGATACGCGCCAGCCACCGTCGCTTCCCGGCCCGAAACTGAATGCAAGCGCCAGCGACGCCGCGACCGACCCATCGCTCGCAACCTCGCCGAAACCCGACAACTGCAACTTGTTGAATCGGCGCGTATAACCGAGCCCGGCGCGCGCGCGATCGAGCCCGCGGTCATAACCGAGTTCGGCGCGCCATTCGGCCTCGCCCTTCCCCGCCCATTCGCCGATCAAGGCCATCCGCGTGTCGCTATTGCCGCCCGACAGCGCAAAGCGCGCCTCGCCGCGGACGCGCACCCGCCCGATGCGGGCGTTGGCCAGCAGGCTCGCGATCAGATTGTCGGGCGGGTCGGGACCGGCGGGCGCTTTCGTCCGGCTCCAGTCGAGCTGGCCGGTGAAGGTCATCGCGCGGAAACTCGCCGACGCGCGCGCGCTCGCCTCGACACTGTCGCCCCCCGACCATCGCTCGACCTGCCGCACGTCGAAGTGCAGCGGCAATATCGTCCGCCCGAGCTTCACCGACTGGTCGACCGACACCGAATATATCGCGTTGATATTGCCCAATAAGCGGTCCGACACGAACCCGCCCCAGCCGCGCATCGCATCGGCGCGCACATAAGTCTCGCCGAACGCCGCGAGCCAGCTCGCGCGCGCGGCGACGCCGCCCTTCTGTTCATAGCTGCCGCCGACCTCGAGCAAGGTCGGTCCGATCGAGCGCCGCAAGGCGACCTCGCCATAATTGTGGCGGACATTCTCGATCAACAGGCTGTGCAGATAGGCCGAAGCCGATGTGCGCGTGTCGAGCCCGCGCTCGATCCCCGCCGTCCCGCGCCAGCCGCGCCGGAACGCGCCGCCGCGCCGGCCGCCGAATTCGATCAGGTCGGCATTTTCCTGCGCGAAGCCCGCCCAATACCAGGTCTGCTGCGGCGGGATCGAATCGAGCCCCACCTGCACCTGCTTGATCTCGCGCCGCACCTGCCCCTGCGGTCCGTACAGCACGATCTCGAAGCGGTTCGCGCCATATTGCAGTGGCACGTCGATAAACTCGTAACGCCCGTCGCCATTCGGGCTCGTGAACGCGAGCAGCTGGCCGTTGCGATAAAGTTCGGCGTCCCATCCCGCCGGCAAATCGCCGCGAAAATCGGTCTTGTCGAAAGCGTCGGGGCGCTCGACCGGGCGATTGGTCAGCACCGCGCCGCGCCCCGGCGCCGACGCCGCGACGATTCCTGTCGACAGCAGGCTGACGTCGCCGACGCCATAATGCGTTGCCTTCAACGGCCCGAGCAGCCGCCCTTGCGCGTCGGTGCGATAGAGCCGCATCCGCAGACTGTCGGGCACGCCCTCATTGTCCGACGACAGCCGCGCGTCGAAGCTCTGCGCGAGCAGCTCGCCCGCCGCGAAAATCTCGTAGCGTGCCTGGACATAGGATCCGCCGCGCTTGTCCGACACCGCACCGGCCGACGCGACGACATCGACCGAGGGCGTTGCCCACGCCGCGTAAGGCCGCGCCGCCTGCGGCAGAGTGGCAAGATCGAATTGCGCGCGCGGGCGGATCGACGCCGCGCGCGCGCGCCGCTCGGCGGCGAGCTGGAACGGCAGCTTTTCCTTGGCATCGACGCGCAGCACCGCGTTCGACAGATCGGCGGTCAGCGGCACCCCCAGCCACGCGTTCAAGCTGTCCAAATCGACGCACCAGCCCGCCGCCGTGTCGCGAATCGTCGTCGCGGCGAGACGAAATGTCTGGCTCCCCGCGCGCACCTCGCCCGTCTCGCGGTCGATCGTCAGGCCGCGCCGCTCGTCGAACACCCAGCCGGTTGCGCGGCGCAACTTCCGATCGACCCGCACCGCGAGATCGAGCGCGAGCACGACATCGGCCAGGTCGACGCAAATCCCCTGCGGCGTCTGATACCCGCGCACCCCGTCGCCGAGCCGATATTGTCCCGACCGCACATCGAACAGCCAGCTGTCGTCCGCGTTCGGCGCCCACACCGCGGAGGAAGGGGAAACCGGCATCCGATCAACGGCTTCGGCGCTGGCGGGCGCGAGGCCCGCCAGCGCCAGCGCGGCGACGATGAAGCGCCCCCACCGCATCACGGCCGCGCCTGAACTGTCCCTCCGCTTCCTACTTCACGACCCGCTCGGCCTCGTCGATCGTGCCGCCGCCAATCTCGCGATCCTCCGAATAGCGGATGCGCACCGGCCCCTTGAGCTTCGCCGCCACCTCGCCGGGCACGCGCAGCGACACCGTGCGCGCGGCGACCTCGGGATAAACCGCGATCCCGCGCGCGACGAGCAGCGGCTCGGCCACCCCCGCCCGCGTCACCTCGATATCGCCATAGACCGATCGGTTTCCGCTCCGCGAAAGATCGAAATTGAACGCCGGCCCGTCGGCGCCCTCGCTCACCCACGCGTCGCCAATCGCCGCCTCGGCGCCGAGGTCGCCGACGCGCACGATCACCGGGATCGTGATCCCGTAGATCGGCGTCAGCGCGATCGACACCCCCGTGCTCGCGGGCTTCGCTTCGGCCGTCGCCGGCACCGCGTCGGGAACCGCGCGAAACAGCATATGCGCGCGATATTCGCCCGGCGGCGTCCCTTCGGGCACGCGCACCCCGACGCGCACCACCTGCGGCTGGTTCGGCGGCAAGGTCACACGCCGCGGGCTGAAGACGATCATGTCGAGCGCCGCGCGCTCGGCCGCGGTGACATTCTCCTCGACGATCTCGTCGAGCCCGCCCGCCGCGGTCATCCGCTTGATCTCGAGGCTGATACGATAGGTCGCGGGCGCGCTGCCGATATTGTTGAGCACCACCTCGGTCCCGCGCGATCCGTCGAGGATCACGCGCGTCGGCGCGACGAGCAGGTCGCCCGCCGCATGGACGGGAGCAGCCGCGGCGCCGAGCGCGGCCGCGGTGAACAGGCCAAAGGCCTTCAGAAAGCGAAACATTGGTCACGATCCCCACAATCGTCCGGGAAGCGGCCCCACACCGTCCCGATGGTCGCCCCCCGCTTGCGCCGACATGGTTGATATTTCGCTAACCATCACCCTCGACCGCGCAAAAAAAGGGGCCGCCCGGCGCGTGCCCGGCGGCCCATTTCAAACGGCTGGCGGATCGAAGCCCGCCAGCTCCCCCCAAATTCACTGATAGTTGGCGGTGACGTTGAACGTCCCCGAATAGTCGCCCGACGCCTGATTGGCACCGACGCTCAGCGTGCCGCCGACCTGAAAACTGCCGCCGGTGGCGCCCAGCGTGATGTTCGGCGCCGAATAGGTCAGCGTCGACGTCATGGAGCCGCCGAGCGACCCGTTGAGCGTCACGCTCGAATCGCCGCCGACGAGCACGACCGCGCCGCTCGTGCCCGCGACGTCGAAGCTGCCGGCGGCGGCCGTGCCCGTGCAGGTCAGCCCCGCGCCGCAGGTCACCCCGCCCGCGGTCGACACCGCGACGGTCGACGCGGTCGCGCCGCTGATGATCGTCGCATATTGCAGGTCGCTGGTCTTGGTGAGCGTGATCTGGCGAAGAATCTTGGCCGTCGCCGTGCCCGTGGCCGTCGCCGCCTGCGCCGCCGGGGCGTTTATCGCGAGGGCAGCAATCGCGGCGCCCAGCAGGGCGCGCTTCATTCCATGGTATTGCATATGATTTGGTCCCTTGAATTCGGTCTAGAGTCGAATGGAAATCCCACACCATTCACCGCCCTGTTTAGGCGGGGACCTCTTCAGGCTTTGCCAGCAAGCTTGGTTAACAGCGCGACAAGGACTGGCCCGCGCACCGCAATATATCATATATAAATCAAGTAGTTACGGAAAAATCATGAGCGGGTCGAGAACCACCTTCCCCGCGCCGGCGGCCCGATCCGGCACATTTTAACGCGCGCAATGGCGCGAATCAGATCCCCTCGCCCGAGAGCCGCTGGCAGATCATGTCGAGCTGGTCGAGCGACGCGAATTTCAGCGTCAGCGCGCCCTTGCCCTCGCCGGCATATTGAATCGCCACCCCGATCCCGAGCAGTTCGGACAGATGGCGTTCGACCGCGACGATGTCGGGGTCGCGCCCCGATGCCGCGATCGCGCCCGAATCGGCGGGCGCCTTGCGCGGCGCGTCGCCGCCCTTGCCCGCGCGCACCAGCGCCTCGACCGCGCGCACCGACAGGCCTTCCTTCGCGACGCGGCGCGCGATCGCTTCGGCGTCTTCGGCACCGATGAGCGCGCGCGCGTGACCCATCGCGAGCGATCCGTCGCCGACGAGCGCCTGCACGGCTTGGGGCAGATCGAGCAGGCGCATCAAATTGGCGACATGGCTGCGCGACTTGCCGACCAGCTTCGCCAGCGCTTCCTGATTATGACCGAAATCCTCGATCAGCCGGCGATAGGCGCTCGCCTCTTCGATCGCATTGAGGTCCTGGCGCTGGATATTCTCGACCAGCGCGATCTCATAGGTCGCGGCATCGTCGAGCTCGCGCACGAGCGCCGGAATCTGGTGCAGCCCGGCGCGCTGCGCCGCGCGCCAGCGCCGTTCGCCCGCAACGAGTTGGAAACCCTCGCCATCCGGCGCCCGGCGGACGATGATCGGCTGCAACAGTCCGCGCAGCCCGATCGAATCGGCGAGCTCGGCGATCGCATTCTCGTCGAAATGGCGCCGCGGCTGCCCGGGCAGCGGCCGAATCGCGCCGACGGGGACATGCTGCACCGCATCGCCCGCCACCGGCGCCGCGCGCGCCGCGCTTCCCGGCGTCGCGAGCACCGGCGCCTCGACCGCGGCGTCGCCGAACAGCGCGTTCAGCCCGCGGCCCAGCCCCGAAGGACGCTTGCGAATCGGCGTTGCGCCACTTTCTTTTTCATTATCAGCCATTTATGCCGCCTTGCGGATTTCGGGGAGCCGGTCGATCAGCTCGCGCGCGAGCGCGATATAGGCCGCCGACCCGGCGCAACGATGATCGTAGATCAGCGCCGGCAGGCCGTGGCTCGGCGCTTCGGACAGGCGCACATTGCGCGGGATCACCGTGTCGAACACCACCGGGCCCAGCACTTCGCGCACATCGTCGGACACTTGATCGGTCAGCCGGTTGCGCCGGTCGAACATGGTCAGCGCGACGCCGAGGATCGACAATTTCTGGTTGAAGCGCTCGCGCACGCGCTCGACCGTGGTCAGAAGCTGGCTCAGCCCCTCGAGCGCGAAAAATTCGCACTGGAGCGGCACGATCAGCGATTCGGCGGCGATCAGCGCGTTGAGCGTGAGCATCCCCAGCGAAGGCGGACAATCGATCAGGCAGATGTCCCACTGCCCCGCTTCGGCGCCCGACAGCGCTTGCTGGAGCCGGTGGAGCCGGTCCTGAAATTCGATCAGCTCGATCTCGGCGCCCGACAGGTCGACCGTCGCGCTGACGATGTCGAGCCGCGGCACCGCGGTCGCGATCGCGCATTCGGCGACCGTCGCGTCGCCGCGCAGCAATTCGTAACTCGAATATTCGCGTTGCGACTGCTTGATCCCGAGCCCCGTCGAGGCATTGCCCTGCGGATCGAGGTCGATGATCAGCGTGCGCCAGCCGGTTGCCGCGAGCGCGGTCGCCAGATTGATCGCCGTCGTCGTCTTGCCGACCCCGCCCTTCTGGTTCGCCACGGCAATGCGGATCATCGCTTTCCTCGCTGTTTTGCGCCGATCCGCCCCTGACCCACCAATATCTGACTGTCGGCGTCGGTGCGGCTTTGTTCCACGTGGAACATTCTCTGCCATGCCTCGGGCAGCAAAGCCAGTTCCTTAACCGCGTTTCGGCCCTTTGGCAGCAACCAGCGCGTCGATTCGGTGGAAAAACGGGTGGATAAGGTGATGAGCTTGTCGAGCGGCGCGAAAGCCCGCGCGCTGATCGTCGCCGCAGGCCGCGCTCCGACGCGCTCAAGCGGCATCTCGGCGACCTCGACATGGGCCAGATCGAGCTCGGCTGCGACGTGCCGCAGAAAATCGCACCGCCGCTTGCGCGATTCGACGAGCAGCATCGGCCGCTCCGACAGGATCGCGACCACCAGCCCCGGCAGCCCCGGCCCGCTCCCCAGGTCGATCCAGAGCCCCTCGCCCTCGCGCGTGTCGAACGACAGCAGCTGCGCGCTGTCGGCGATATGCCGCACCCAGATCGTCGGGATCGTCGACGCGGAAATCAGATTCTGCTGTGTGTTTTCGGCGATAAGCATGCCGACGAAGCGTTCGATCTTCGTCCATTGATCGCCGGTCGGTGCGAATTTCTCTTCGAGCCAAGACCGAGACCCTTCTTCGCTGTTGAGGAGTCCATTCGTCATATATCGTCTTCGGTAAGCAGCATCACCGTAGGCAGAGGCATGCCACGCTTCCCCTTAAATCGGCTACGTCGGTACTCGCTTTGATATTCCCGCCTTTGCTTCGCCACTTCATACAGAACGATCCCGGAACTGGTCCCAAGGTTTAGGCTTTCGATCATCCCGAACATCGGTATTGCGACGCACATCTCGCTGCGCTCGACGGCAAGATCGCTGATGCCCCGTTTTTCATTACCGAACCACACGGCAAGCTTCGCGTGCTGCTTGTAATCGCCCTCATGCAGGTAGCGGCTCTGCTTTCCTTTGACATGAGGCGATGTAACGATCGATACGAAACCCCGCTTTTCCAGATGATCTAAGCACTCCTCCGTGCTGTCGAAGCGTTTGACGAAGGTCCATTTCACAGCCGAAACAGAGGTCTGGGAAAGCGATTTGCGCGAACGCATATCCTGCCAATTGTCGGGCAGCGACTTACGTGGATCAACGATATAGACCTTCTCGACACCGAGCGCATTGGCATTGCGAACGACGGTTCCTATGTTCCGAATGTCGGAAGGGCTTTCGATTACGGCGATTAGATTCTTGCAGCGAAACGCCCGAATCGCATCGGCGCGATCACGAACCGATGCCTTGGATCTCGTTGCCTCGTCAGCTTTTTCTGGTTCTTCTGTCTGCATAGAACCGGTCTAGCAGGCTCGCCGCGGGGTTCAACGACCTCGTCCTGATGGTCTCAAGCCGCCGCCCGCCGGCGGCTATGCACCATGATCGCGGTCAGCGCCGCCGGCGTCACCCCGTCGATCCGCGCCGCCTGCCCCAGCGTCTCGGGCCGCGCCTTTGTCAGCCGCTCGACCATCTCGCGCGACAGTCCCCCGATCGCGGCATAATCGAGCGCCGGGTCAAGCAGTATCGCCTCGTTCGCCGCGAGCGACCGCAGCTCGGCGTCCTGCCGCGCGATATAGGGCGCGTAATGTGCGTCCTCGGCGACTTCCGAAAGGATCGCCGGATCGATCGATACGAGTTCGGGCGCGAGCACAGCGAGCCGCGCCATCGTCATATCGGGATAGCGCAGCAGATCGATCCGCTTGCGCGCGATCCCGTCGCCGGGCAGCGCCAATCCGATCGCGACATAGTCGGCGGTCATCACCGGCGCATCGAGCAGAGCTTCCGCCCGCGACCGTTCGGCCCGCCGCTCCGCAAACTGCGCCGCCGTCGCCGGGCCAACGAGCCCCAGTGCAATCCCCCTCGGGGTCAGCCGCGTCGCGGCGTTGTCGGCACGCAGCCGCAGCCGATATTCGGCGCGCGCGGTGAGCATCCGGTACGGCTCGGTCACCCCCTGCAGCACCAGATCGTCGACCATCACCCCGATGTAGGATTCGGACCGGTCGAGGATCAGCGGGTTGCGGCCCTGCGCGGCGAGCGCGGCATTCGCCCCCGCTACCAGCCCCTGCGCCGCCGCTTCCTCATATCCCGTCGTGCCGTTGATCTGCCCCGCACACCACACGCCCGGCATCGCGCGAACCTGCAACGTCCGGTCGAGCGCGCGCGGATCGATATGATCATATTCGACCGCATAGCCCGGAACGACCATCTCGACCGTCTCGAGCCCCTCCATCGTGCGCAGCATCGCGAGTTGAACGTCGGCGGGGAGCGAGGTCGAAATCCCGTTCGGATAGACGAGGAAGCTATCGAGGCCTTCGGGCTCGAGAAACACCTGATGCCCGTCGCGGTCGGCGAAGCGGTGGATCTTGTCCTCGATCGACGGACAATAGCGCGGCCCTGCCGCCCCGATCGCGCCGGTGAACAAAGGCGAGCGGTCGAGATTCGCCGCGATGATTGCGTGGCTTTCGGCGTTGGTGCGCGTGATCGCACAGAAAATCTGCGGCACCGTGCGTTCGCTGTTCCACGTGGAACAGGTCCAGCGCGCACCCGCGGCGCTGTCCGACGCCTGCTCTTCTAGCCGCCCCCAGTCGATCGTCCGCCCGTCGAGCCGCGGTGGCGTCCCCGTCTTGAGCCGCGCCATCGGCAGATGTGCGGCGCGCAATTGCTCGGCGAGCCGATGCGCGCCGGCTTCGCCAATGCGCCCACCCTCCATTCGCTCTTCGCCGCGAAACAATTTCCCGCCGAGAAAAGTGCCGGTTGCAAGCACGACCGCATTTGCGATCAGGACCGAACCATCGGCCAGCTCTAGACCCTCGACGCGTCCGTCATCCGACAACCGCAGCGCCGCCGCTTCGCCCGCGACGACGGCGATATTCTCCTCGGCCGCGAGCAGCGTTTGGATCGCGTCGCGATATAGTTTGCGGTCGGCCTGGATGCGCGGCCCCTGCACCGCCGCGCCCTTCGACGCGTTGAGCATCCGGTAATGGATCGCCGCGCTATCGGCCGCGCGCGCCATCCAGCCGTCGAGCGCGTCGACCTCGCGCATTAGATGGCCCTTGCCGAGGCCGCCGATCGCCGGGTTGCACGACATCGTCCCGATCAGCGCGGGGTCGAAACTGACGAGCGCGACGGACGCGCCGAGCCGAGCCGCCGCCGCGGCGGCCTCGGTCCCGGCGTGTCCGCCGCCGACGACGATGACATCGAAAATTGCGCTATCGTGCATGATGGCGGCGCGCATAGCGCAAAGCGCGTATCGAATCCACCGCGCTGCTTGCCGCTCGATGTTTCACGTGAAACATCATTTCCCGATGCAGAAACGGCCGAACAGCGCGTCGAGCATCTCCTCGACCCCCGCGCGCCCGGTAATGCGGTCGAGCGCCGTCGCGGCGAGCCGCAGCCGCTCGGCGAGCAGGATCAGGTCGCCGGCCTCGCGCGACCCCTCCTCGACCACAAGCCATTGTTTTGCTTCGGCAAGTGCGGCGCGCTGGCGCTGGCGCAGCGCTGCCTCGTCCTCGCGCGGCAGCAACGTCCGCGCCATCTCGACGATCATGCGATGCAGCCTGTCCATCCCCTCGCCCGTCGCCGCCGACAGCGTCAGGTCGCAATGCTCCGCGTCCGCCTCGGCCGCCGCATCGCCGCGCCAACGATCGGCCTGCGCCGCGATCAGGATCGTTCGCGGATGATCGGGAACCGCCTTCGGCGCCCCGAGCCACAGCAAAATATCCGCCGCCTCGACCGCTGCCTTCGCACGGTCGATCCCGATCGCCTCGATCGCATCGGCACCTTCGCCGCGAATCCCCGCCGTATCCGAAAAGCGCATCGCGATGCCGTCGAGCGCCAGCGGGGTTTCGATCACATCGCGCGTCGTTCCTTCGACGGGCGACACGATCGCCAGCTCTCGCTGCGCCAAGGCATTGATTAAAGTGGATTTTCCGGCATTTGGCGGCCCCGCGATCACCACCGACAGCCCCTCGGCGATCACCTCCGCCGCCGGCCGCGCCAGCCATGTGCCGAGCTCGTCCGAAAGCTCCGCCATCCCCGCAATCAAACGCTGCGCGGCACCTTCGCCAACTTCGACGTCATCCTCGTCGGCGAAATTGAGCTCGGCCTCCGCCCCCGCCATCAGGGCGAGCAAGTGCTCCTGCCACCCCGCGACCGCGCGCGACACATGCCCGCTCGCCATTCCCAGCGCCTGCACCCGCTGGCTCTCGGTCTCGGCCGCGAGCAGGTCGGCCAGCCCTTCGGCCTCGGCAAGGTCGATCCGGCCGTTCTCGAACGCGCGCCGCGTAAACTCGCCCGCCTCGGCGCGGCGCAACCCCGGCATCGCCGAAAGCGCCGCCTCGACCGCCGCGACCACCGCGCGCCCGCCGTGCAGATGCAGCTCGGCCAGATCCTCGCCCGTCGCCGTCGCCGGGCCCGGGAACCACAGGATCAGCGCGCGGTCGAGCGCCGCACCATCGGCATCGTTCAACCCCACCAGGATCGCGCGGCGCGGCGCCGGCAGGCGTCCCGCGAGCGCCTGCAGCGCCGCCCCGGCCGCCGGTCCGCTCACACGCACGACGCCGATCGCCGCCGGCGGCATCCCGCTCGACAGCGCGAAGATCGTATCGCTTACAGGATTTTGGTTCAGCTCTTGCGCCCCTTGGCGGGCTTGTCATCGACCGCCGCATCGCCCGGCTTCGCGCCGCCCATCAATCCGCCACCGAATTGACCGAGCAACGACTGGACCAGCCCCAGCCCGCTCTCGCCCATCGGCACCCAGGTCTTGACCATCGACTGGACCATGTCGGGGGTGATCCCCTTCGCCATCAATTCCTTGACGCGGTCGAGGTAGATATCGTGGAGCGGCTCGAGATCGGGAAGGCCGAACAGGCGGCGCGCCTCCTCGGGGGTGCAATCGATCTCGATATTGAACTTCATCGCCTGTCTCCGCGCCGAAAAATGCCGGTTAGCCGCTTGAGCCCTGCTCATCGCGCCGCTAGCTTCGCGCTTTCACCACAAAGAAGCAAGAGACAGGAGAGCTCCCCACATGGCCGCGACCAACACCCAGATCCCGACGCTCGACGGCGCCGGCACCCTTCCCGCCTATGTCGCGCGTCCCGACGCCGACAGCACGCGCGCGATCATCGTCATTCCCGAAATTTTCGGGGTGAACGAAGGCATCCGCAAGAAATGCGACGACTGGGCGGCCGAAGGATATCTCGCGATCGCACCCGACATCTTCTGGCGCTTCGCCCCCGGCGTCGAGCTCAGCCCCGATATCGAGGCCGAATTCCAGCAGGCGCTCGGCTATTTCGGCCAATATGACGCCGACGACGGGGTCAAGGATATCGAGGCGGCGATCCACTGGTTGCGCGGCGAAGGCGCCGAAAGGATCGGCTGCGTCGGTTTCTGCCTCGGCGGCCGCCTTGCCTATATGGCGGCGACGCGCACCGATATCGACGCATCGGTCGGCTATTATGGCGTCATGATCGACCAGATGCTGAACGAGGCGCATGCGATCGCCAATCCGCTGATGCTCCACATCCCGACCGAGGATCATTTCGTCGATCACGCGGCGCAGAAAAAGGTGCACGAGGCGCTCGATCCGCATCCGAAGGTCACGCTCCACGACTATCCGGGGCTCGACCATGGCTTCGCCGCGACGATGGGCAATCGCCGCGACGAGGAAGGAGCGCAACTCGCGGACGGCCGCACGCGCGCCTTCTTCGCCGAGAAGCTCGCATGACGGGCCATGCGGGTCTCGCCGCCTGGCACGCCTATATGGCGGGCGGCGGCGACCCGCAGGCCTTGCGCGACCTGCTCGCCGAGGATGCGGTGTTCCACTCGCCCGTCGTCCATACGCCGCAGGAAGGGCGCGACAAGGTCTTCGCCTATCTCCACGCCGCGAGTCACGTCCTTGGCGGCGACGATTTCCGCTATCTGCGCGAGATCGTCGACGGCGGCCAGGCGGTGCTCGAGTTCCAGAGCAACCTCGACGGGATACAGATCAACGGGGTCGACATCATCACTTGGGACGAACACGGAAAGATAAAAGATTTCAAGGTGATGGTTAGACCGCTCAAGGCGATCAACAAGGTCTGGGAAAAGATGGCGGCGATGCTCGCGGCGCAGGCGGGCTAAGCCGCTCGCCATCCAATGCACCGCTGGATCGCCTTCCCTATCCTCCTCGCCGCGATCGCGCTGGCAATATGGTGGCCGCCGGCGCGCTGGACGCTGATCCTGTGGGTGCCGCTTCTTCTCGTCGCCTTCTATGACGCGATCCAGCGGCACCACAGCCTCCGCCGCAACTTTCCGCTGATCGCGCGCATTCGCTGGCTGTTCGAGGATTTGCGGCCCTTCCTCTACGCCTATATCGTCGAAGGGCCGCTCGACGGCCGCCCCTTTGCGCGCGCCGAGCGCGATATCATCTATGCGCGCGCGAAGGGCGAGCTCGACAGCCATCCCTTCGGTACCGAACTCGACGTCTATTCGGACGAATATGAGTGGATGAGCCACAGCATCGCGCCGGTCGCGGGGCACGACCGGACGCTGCGCCCGGTGGTGGGCACGTCGCAATGCTCGAAACCCTATCGGCCCGCCCTGCTCAACATCTCGGCGATGAGTTTCGGTTCGCTCGGCGCCAATGCGATCGAGGCGCTCAACCTCGGCGCCAAACTCGGCAACTTCTATCACGACACGGGCGAGGGCGGCTTCAGCCCCTACCATCGCACCCACGGCGGCGACATCGTCTGGGAACTCGGCAGCGGCTATTTCGGCTGCCGCGACGCCGAAGGTCGCTTCGACCCCGAACGCTTCCGCGACCGCGCGGTCGAGGATCAGGTCAGGATGATCGAGATCAAGCTCAGTCAGGGCGCCAAGCCGGGGCACGGCGGTGTCCTCCCCGGCGCCAAGGTCAGCGCCGAAATCGCCGCGACGCGCGGGGTCCCCGAGGGGCAGGATTGCATCTCGCCCGCCGCGCATTCGGCGTTCGACACGCCGATCGAGATGCTCGAATGGGCCGCTCGATTGCGCGAGATGTCGGGCGGCAAGCCGGTCGGGATCAAGCTCTGCGTCGGTCAGCCGCACGAAATCTATGCCGTCATGAAGGCGATGATCGAGACCGGCATCCGCCTCGATTATATCGTCGTCGATGGCGCCGAGGGCGGCACGGGCGCGGCGCCGGTCGAATTTTCGAACCGCGTCGGCATGCCTTTGCGCGAGGGTCTGATCTTCGTGCGCAACGCGCTCGTCGGCTGCGGGCTCAAGGAGGAGATTCGCCTCGCCGCGTCGGGCAAGGTCCATTCGGGCGCGGGGCTCGCGGTCAATTGCGCGCTCGGCGCCAACTGGTCGAACGCCGCGCGCGCCTTCATGTTTTCGCTGGGCTGCGTCCAGTCGCTCAAATGCCATACCGACATGTGTCCGACCGGCGTCGCGACGCAGGATGCCGGCCGCCAAAGCGGCCTCGTCGTCGAAGACAAGGCCGAGCGCGTGCGCCGCTTTCAAGCGGCGACCGTCTCGGCGCTGTGGGACATCAGCTGCGCGATGGGGCTCGACGATCCGTGGGCGATCCGCCCGCACCACCTCCACGAGCGGCTCAATTCGGCGCGCTCGGACTCGATCGACCGCATCTATAAATTCTACGAGCGCGGGGTTCTTCTCGACGATCCGCAATCGATCGCGAGCGCCCGTTACTGGGCGATGGCGCGCGCCGACAGCTTCCGCGCAGCCTTTTAGATCAGGCTGAGTTCGGCGAGCTCGCGATACAGTTCGGGCGGCAGATCGGCGAGCCCGTCATCCTCGCTGATTCCCTTCGGTGCATCGGCATCGGCAAGGTAGCGCCACCCTTGGTGCGCGCGCTTCGGCTGCGGATGAATCCGCTCGAGCTTCGCGACGCAGACGATATCGACCCGCCCGTCGCTCCGATCCTCGAAGCGCAAAATTTCGACGCGCCCGACCAGCGTGTGTTTGACGATGAAATGCAGCTTGCCGCCGATCAACTCGTCGGCGCGCTTGGGCCGGAACCGTGTCGCGAAACGGATTTCGCTATCTTCGGCATGATTGGCGATCCGCGCTTGCAGCGCCGGGTAATCGGAACAGCCGACGGCAACGCGGGTCATGTGAAGCTGGGACATACGAAGCAGATGGGAAGCCTGAACGAAAAAGGCCAGCCCCTCCCTCATTTGGGCGGAGCCGGCCTCTTCATTTCAAGCCGAAAATCGATCAGCCGAACAGCGTACCCACCCCGACGCTCGGGTCGACCCAGCCGTCGTAGATCATCTTGAACGCGACATAGACGATCACGGCAAGGCCGAGATAGGCGATCCAGCGGTAGCGCTCGATATATTTAGCGATGATGTTCGCCGCGAGGCCCATCAGGGCTACCGCGAAGATCAGGCCGACGATGAGGATGCCCGGATGCTCGCGCGCCGCTCCGGCAACCGCGAGGACATTGTCGAGGCTCATGCTGACGTCGGCGACGGCCACCGCCCAAGCTGCGCCGGCGAAGCTCTTGGCGGGCTTCAGGCCCGAATGCTCGTCGCCCGCAATCTCGGGCGACCCATGCGACTGGCCGGTGTGACGCAGTTCGCGCCACATTTTCCACGCGACCCAGACGAGCAGCAGCCCGCCGACGAAAATCAGTCCGACGATCTGCATCAGCTGGGTGACGACGAGCGCGAAGGCGATGCGCAGCACCAGCGCCGCGAGTACGCCGATCAGGATAACCTTCTTACGCTGGTCGGCGGGTAACCCTGCGGCAAGCGCGCCGACGACGATCGCATTGTCGCCCGCGAGGACGAGGTCGATCATCAGCACCTGCAGGAAAGCGGCAAAGGCCGCTGGTTCGGTGATATTCGAGAAATCCTTTACGATCGCGTCCCACATTCCCGCGGGACCGCCGAAACCGCCGGCGTGCGCCGCGGCCTGAGTCAAAAATTCCAGAATCACACCAAATCTCCGAAATAGCTGACCTCTGGCATAGGGTCATAAAAAGGATGCAGCAACGCCCGCCACTGTTGGTAGCGATCCGATTGCCGGAATCCGTCTCGATGGTCGGCGACCGATCGCCATTCGGCTAACAGCAGATAGGGCTGTCCGGTTCCGGTCGGGCGGCGAATTTCGAGCGAAATAAAGCCTGGCGACGCCTCGATCAGCGGCCGCGCCGTAGCAAGGGCCGCCTCGAACGCGGCCTCGCTTCCAGCACGAACCGGAAGCAAGGCATGTTCGAGAACCGCCACAAGCGCGGCTTATTGGTTCATGCTGTCGAAGAAATCCTCGTTGGTCTTCGAATCCTTGATCTTGTCGAGCAGGAATTCCATCGCGTCGACCGTGCCCATCTGCATGAGGATTCGGCGCAGCACCCACATCTTCGACAGCTTGTCCTTCTCGACGAGCAATTCTTCCTTGCGGGTGCCCGACTTGCCGACGTCGAGCGACGGGAAGATGCGCTTGTCGGCGACCTTGCGGTCGAGCACGATTTCCGAGTTACCCGTGCCCTTGAATTCTTCGAAGATCACTTCGTCCATGCGGCTGCCGGTATCGATCAGCGCGGTGGCGATGATCGACAGCGAACCGCCTTCCTCGATGTTGCGCGCGGCGCCGAAGAAACGCTTCGGGCGCTGGAGCGCATTGGCGTCGACACCGCCGGTCAGCACCTTGCCCGACGAAGGGACGACGGTGTTGTAGGCGCGGCCGAGACGCGTGATCGAGTCGAGCAGGATGACGACATCCTTCTTATGCTCGACGAGGCGCTTGGCCTTTTCGATCACCATTTCGGCGACCTGGACGTGGCGCGTCGCGGGCTCGTCGAAGGTCGAGGAGACGACTTCGCCGTTCACGCTGCGCTGCATGTCGGTGACTTCCTCGGGACGTTCGTCGACGAGGAGGACGATGAGGTAGACCTCGGGGTGGTTGTCGGTGATCGCCTTGGCGATATTCTGGAGCAGCACCGTCTTACCCGTACGCGGCGGCGCGACGATCAGCGCGCGCTGGCCCTTGCCCTGCGGGCTGACGAGGTCGATGACGCGCGCCGACTTGTCCTTGACGGTCGGGTCGACGGTGTCGAGCGACAGCTTCTGGTTCGGATAGAGCGGGGTGAGGTTGTCGAAATTGACGCGGTGGCGCACCGCTTCGGGGTCGTCGAAATTGACCTTGATCAGCTTGGTCAGCGCAAAATAGCGTTCGCCGTCGCGCGGGGCGCGGATCTCGCCTTCGACGGTGTCGCCGGTGCGCAGACCATATTTGCGAACCTGGTTCGGCGAGACATAGATGTCGTCGGGACCCGCCAGATAATTGGCGTCCGACGAGCGCAGGAAACCGAACGAGTCCGGGAGAACCTCGATCGTGCCCGACCCGATGATTTCCTCGCCCTCTTCGGCGAGTTCTTTCAGGATCGAGAACATCAGGTCCTGCTTGCGCAGCGTCGATGCGCCCTCGACACCCAGTTCTTCCGCCATTTCGACGAGCTGGGCGGGCGCTTTGGTTTTGAGTTCTTTGAGATGCATTGGATGGATTCCAGATATTCGGGAGAAATAGGACGCGAATTTGTCGCACCGCTGGGGTGCCTATCCGGCCGTGGGACGACCGTTTCGATAGCATCGGCACGGGGGACGCGCCGCCCGTATGGAACGGGGGTTGAATCGCCCCTATAACCGGCTCGGGATCAAGTCAATCGGGCTGCGCCGGGGCGAAGGCGGGTCAGGGGCGCACGACCACGAGGATGACGATGATCGCCGCGGCGACGCCCGGCACCTCGTTGAGCATCCGCAGCTGTTTTTCGGTCAGCGGACGCTCGCCCTTTTTCAGCTTCTTGAAATAGCCGATCATCCAGCCGTGATAGCCCGACAGCGCGATCACGAGCAGCAATTTAGCGATAAACCAGCCCTCGCGCCAATAATCGCCGTTGAAGGCGAGCATCAGGCCGAAGATCCAGACGATGGTGAGCGACGGACCCAGGATGATCCGGCGCAGCCGGTCCTCGCGCTCGATCCACTTCTTGTCTTCGTCGGACCCGACCGGTGCCTGGTGATGATAGACGAAGAAGCGCGGCATCATGAACAGGCCGGCCATCAGGAAGATCACGAAAATGATATGCGCGGCTTTGATCCAAAGCATCGTCGCCCCCAAAAAACCTGCCAGTTCCATAGATTATCCGCCGCGAACGCGTTTGATCAGATGCTCGACATGCGCGATCGGCGTGTCGGGCACGATGCCATGGCCGAGATTGAAGATATGGGGACGATCGGGGAAAGCCGCAAGGATGCGGTCGATCGCCGTATCGAGCGCGGCGCCGCCCGCAACGAGCGCAAGGGGGTCGAGATTGCCCTGTACGGGAAGATGCGCCGGCAAGGCGGCGTCGGCCCAGGCGGGATCGACCGTCTCGTCGATCCCGATCGCGTCGACTCCGGTTTCGTCGGCATAGGCGCGGAGCTTGCCCCCGGCGCCCTTCGGAAATCCGATGATCGGCGTATCGGGATGGAGCGTGCGCAAGCGACGCACGATCTCGGCATTGGGCGCAATCACCCATTGCTCATATTGCGCCGGCGACAGGCTGCCCGCCCAGCTGTCGAACAACTGCACGGCGTCGACGCCATTTTCGATCTGCCCCGCCAAATAGGTCACGGTCAGCTCGACGATCGCATCGATGATCGCCTCGAACGCCGCGGGATCGCCAAACGCCATGCGCCGCGCCGCGGCCTGGTCCTTCGACCCCTGCCCCGCCACCATATAGGTCGCGACCGTCCACGGGCTTCCCGCGAAGCCCAGAAAGGTCGTCTCGCGCGGCAGCGCCGCCGCGACGCGCGCGACGGTCGCGTAAACCGGGTCGAGCCGCTCGGATGCCGCCTCGAGTGACGCGAGGGCGCTGTCGACGAGCGGCGGCGCGAGCCGCGGTCCTTCGCCCACCTCGAACCACAGATGCTGGCCGAGTGCGTGCGGGATGACGAGAATGTCGGAAAAGAGGATCGACCCGTCGAAGCCGAAGCGCCGGATCGGCTGCAACGTCACTTCGGCCGCCGCCTCGGGATCGTAGCATAGCTCGAGGAAACCGCCCTTGGTTTCGCGAAGCGCGCGATATTCGGGCAGATAGCGCCCGGCCTGACGCATCAGCCAGAGCGGCGGGCGCTCCTGACGCACCCCGCGCAGCGTCGCGAGCAGCTTCTTCGGTGACGCCTTCACGCGGCCCCTCTTTCTCTCTTCATATAGTTTTAAATATGATTGTGGTGGTTTGTAGGTCGGCGGACAAGGCGGCTTTAGGCCGGGGCGCCCATTTTGCCAACAGCTTGACTCCCGGCATTGCGGGTCGGGCCATAGAGTCGCCGCGCACTGTCCCCCTAATTCACAGCCTGTGGATAAGATTCGTCCCGTGTGGATAAGCGGTGGAGCGGAATCGACACGGCCGGGGATGAATCCCGCCTGTCGAAATCATCCCGGGGCTTCTGCCAAACTTATCCACAGGGGGCTTTTCATCAGCCGGGCGCGATCCGGCATTGCCTTTTTTCGCGGATTCCCGCCATGGTGGCGCGATGGGCCGGCTTCACCTTCACCTCATATCCGATTCCACGGGCGAGACGCTCGAAAATATCGCCAAGGCGGCGATCGCGCAATTCGACGATGTCGAGGTGGTGCGCCATTTCTGGCCGATGGTGCGATCGGAATCGCATCTCGACCGCATCATGGCCGAAGTGCAGGCGAGCCCCGGCATGATCCTCTTCACCCTCGTCAACGGCGAGCTCCGCGTCAGCCTCGAACGCCGCGCGCGCGCGCTCAACCTCCCCACCGTCGCGGCGCTCGACGCGGTGACCGACGCACTATCGCGAATGCTCGGGCAGGAGGCGAAGGCGCGTCCGGGCCGCCAGCATGTCCTCGACGCCGCCTATTTCGCGCGCGTCGAGGCGATTCAATTCACCGTCGCGCACGACGACGGCATCGGCTGGGAAAATTGGGAACAGGCCGACATCGTCCTCGCCGGCGTATCGCGCACGTCGAAAACGCCGACGAGCATCTATCTCGCGAACCGCGGCTTCAAGACCGCGAATATCCCGATCGTTCCCGAATCGCCGCCGCCGAACGCGCTGTTCAACCTCAAGCGGCCGATGATCGTCGGGCTGACGACTGGGCTCGACCGGCTCGTCCAGGTACGCCGTAACCGGCTGCTCTCGCTGAACCAGGCGCCCGAGACCGCCTATGTCGACGACGAGCGCGTCAAGGCCGAACTCGCTTATGCGCGGCGGATGTTCGCCGACAACGGCTGGCCGGTGATCGACGTGACGCGCCGCTCGATCGAGGAAACCGCCGCCGCGGTGATCAAACTCGTCGAAGACCGGGCCGGCGCATGAGCCTCCTCCTCGCCTCGCAAAGCAGCGGCCGCGCCGCGATGCTCCGCGCCGCCGGGCTCGCCTTCGAAACGAGCGCCGCGCATGTCGATGAGGAGGCGCTCACCGCTTCGCTGCTCGCCGCCGGCCAGACGCCGCGCAACATCGCCGACGCGCTCGCCGAGGCGAAGGCGGTCAAAATCTCGTCGCGGCTTCCCGGCGTCACCGTGCTCGGCGCCGATTCGACGCTCGCGCTCGATGACGGCGCGATGCTCGCGAAACCCGCGAGCCCCGAAGAGGCCGCCGATCATCTCCGCCGTATGGCGGGAACGCGGCACCGCCTGTTCAGCGCCGCGGTCGCCGCCCGCGACGGCGCGCCCGTCTGGCGCGCGATCGGCGAGGCGAAGCTGTGGATGCGCCCCTTGTCGGACGCCTTCATCGCCGACTATGTCGCGCAAAACTGGGACAGCATTCGCTGGACCGTCGGCTGTTACGAAATCGAAGGAGCGGGCGTGCAATTGTTCGACCGGGTCGAAGGCGACCCCTGGACCATTATCGGCATGCCGATGCTTCCCTTGCTGGCGTGGCTGCGCGCCACCGGGCTCGCCGCATCATGAGCAATATTCCATACGCCGAAGTGATCGGCGATCCGATCGCCCAGTCGAAATCGCCGCTGATCCACGGCTTCTGGCTCGACGCGCTCGGAATCCCGGGCGACTATCGCCGCGCGCATGTAAAGCCCGAAGACCTTGGCGCCTATATCGAGAACCGCCGCGCCGATCCCGACTGGCGCGGCTGCAACGTCACCATGCCGCACAAGGGGGCGGTGATGGATCTCGTCGACGATTCCGGCGACATTCGCGGCACGATCGGCGCGATGAACACCGTCGTGCGCCAGCCCGACGGCGCGCTGATCGGCACCAACACCGATGCCGCGGGCTTCTATTCGCCGCTCGCCGAACTCGATCTCGAGGGCGAGCCCGTCGCGGTCGTCGGTGCGGGCGGGGCGGCGCGCGCGGTGCTCTTCGCGCTTGCCCGCGCCAATGTCGGCCCGGTGACGATCCTCAATCGCAGCCCGCTCAAGGCGATGGGCCTGCTCGCGACCTTCGGCCTCAAGGGCGAGGTTGTCGGCCTCGACGCGCCGCTCCCTCCCGTATCGCTGCTCGTCAATTCGAGCAGCCTCGGCATGGCGGGCCAGCCGCCGCTCGATCTCGACCTGTCGCCGCTCCCCGAGGATGCGATCGTCTACGACCTCGTCTATTCGCCGCTCCAGACCGGGCTGCTCAAAGCCGCCGCGGCGCGCGGGCTCGATATCGTCGACGGGCTCGACATGCTGATCGGGCAGGCCGCGCTCGCCTTCGAGCTGTTCTTCGGCGCGTCGCCGCCCGAGGGCCGCGACGAGGAATTGCGCGCGTTGCTGGTGGCCGGATAATCGTGACATGACGCATCGCCCGCGCCCCGGCTCGCGGCTGCGCCGGCCCTTTATCCTCGGGCTCACCGGCTCGATCGGCATGGGCAAGTCGACCGCCGCGACGATGTTCGAACGCGAAGGCGTCCCCGTTTTCGACGCCGATGCGGAGGTGCACCGATTGCAAGGCCCCGGCGGCGCGCTCGTCGCGGCGATCGAGGCGCGCTTCCCCGGCACCACCGGCCCGAAGGGCGTCGACCGCCAGAAGCTCGGCGCGCTGGTCCTTGGCAACACCCACGAACTCGCGGCATTGGAGGCGATCGTCCACCCCGCGGTCGGCAAGGCCCAGAAACGCTTCCTCGCCCGCCACCGCGCGCGCGATCTCGTCGTGCTCGATATCCCCTTGCTCTTCGAAAAGGGCGGCTGGCGGCGGGTCGGCGCGATCGCCGTCGTCTCGGCACCGGCGTGGATGCAGCGAAAGCGCGTGATGCGCCGCCCCGGCATGACCGCGGCGAAGCTGAAGGCGATCCGCCGTCTGCAGGTTCCCGACCGCGTCAAACGGTCGCGCGCCGATTTCATCATCGAAACGGGCCGCCCCAAAAGCGAGACGCACCGTCAAATTCGCTTCATCGCCTCTTGTTTCCACGCCCGATAGGGTCCAGATTATCCATTCGATGCGCGAGATTATTTTCGATACCGAAACCACGGGTTTCGATCCCAGAAGCGGGGACAGGCTGGTCGAAATCGGATGTGTCGAGCTGGTCGACCGCCGCGAAACCGGCGTCACCTTCCACGCCTATTTCAACCCCGAGCGCGACATGCCCGCCGCCGCCGAAGCGGTGCACGGGCTGTCGATCCAGTTCCTCTCCGACAAGCCGTTGTTCGCGACGCGCGTCGACGAGCTGATCGAATTCCTCGGCGATGCGCCGCTGGTCGCGCACAACGCCGCCTTCGACTTCGGCTTCGTGAACGCCGAACTCGCCCGCGCCGGCCGGCCCGCGCTCGATATGGCGCGCATGTGCTGCACGGTGCAGATGGCGCGCAAGCTCCACCCCGGCGCGAAGCATAGCCTCGATGCGCTCTGCACGCGCTACGGCATCGACCGCAGCCACCGTGTCAAGCATGGCGCGCTGCTCGACGCCGAACTGCTCGCGCATCTCTATATCGAAATGACCGGCGGGCGGCAGATCGGCCTCGGCCTCGCGGCCGCCGCTGCCGTATCGGTGTCGCTCGATGTCGCGGCGCCCACCGCGCCGCGCGGCCCCGACCGCCCCTTTCGCGAACCCCGTCCCCATATGGCGTCGGCCGCCGAACTCGCGCGGCACGCCGAATTTGTCGCAGGGCTGAACCAGCCGCTGTGGCTCGATACGGTGTAACGACTCTCCCATTGTCGTCGCACCGGCCAAGAAGGAGAAGAAAAATGGAAATCCGCGTCTCTGGCCACCAGATCGAAACCGGCGAAGCGCTCCAGGCGCATGTGTCGGACCGGATGAACGCGATTGCCGACAAATATTTCTCGCGGGCGATCGGGGCGCACGCGACCTTCGGAAAAGGTCCGCACGACAGTTTCCAGTGCGACATCGTCGCGCATGTGATGCAGGGGCTCGTGCTCAAGGGACACGGCCAGGCGCAGGACGCGCATGTCGCTTTCGAGGGCGCGGCCGAACGCATCGAAAAACAGCTCAGGCGCTATATGCGGCGGTTGAAGGATCATAATAATGGCGTGGCCGCCCCGTCGCCGACGATCGACGAGATCGAGGATAATGCGGCCTACACCGTGTTCGACGCCGGCAGCGAAGAGGATGCGGGCGACGCGCCCGCGATCATCGCCGAAACGCGCGTCGACATTCCCAGCAGCAGCGTGTCCGACGCGGTGATGATGCTCGACCTTCGCAACACCAACGCGCTGCTCTTCGTCAACAGCAAGACCGGCACGCATAATATGGTCTATCGCCGCGACGACGGGACGATCGGCTGGGTCGAACCACGATAGGGCTGGATTTTCTCCGCCATCCGGCTTAAGGGCCGCGCCCAACGATGCCCGAAGCCGGGATGGCGGGGGGCCTGCCACGACAGATCCGCGACCGCTTGCCAGCATAGTTCCTGGCGGCGGCCGGCGTTTAACAAGATTTGGCCAGACGATGAATCTTTCTTCCCTTCTCTATCCGGCGACCGTGCGCGCGCATGTTCAGCTCGATTCGAAAAAGGCGCTTTTCCCCTTCGTCGGCGATCTCGCCGGCCGTTCGCTCGGCCTCGACGCCGGCGAAGTCAGCGAAGCTTTGCTCGAACGCGAGCGTCTGGGCTCGACCGGCTTCGGTCGCGGGATCGCTCTGCCGCACGCCAAGATGGCCGACCTCGGCGGGGTGCGCGGCCTGTTCTTGCAACTGGCGAGGCCGATCGATTTCAACGCCGTCGACGGCCTGCCCGTCGACCTGCTCTTCATCCTGCTCTCGCCGCTCGATGCCGGCGCCGACCATTTGAAAGCGCTCGCGGGCGTGTCGCGGATGCTGCGCAACGAAGCGATCGCCGACCGGCTGCGCGGCGCGAAGAATGACGAGGCGCTCTACGCGCTGCTCGCCGATACCGAAACGCGTGACGCGGCCTGACAAAAGAACACCGCGCCCCTGCGAAGGCAGGGACCCATCACCCGCCGTCGCGATTTCAGTTTCCCCCGCCTCAGGCCGGAAGGTTCGGTGATAGGCGCCGGCCTTCGCAGGGGCACACGCTGAGATGACCCGCCTCAAAAGCCGTTTCCTTGTCGACCTGCTGCTTCGCCGCACCGAGGCGGCCGGCGGCTTTGCGACGATCCTCGCCAAGGGTGACGACACATCGGGCATCATTCTTGTCCAGTGCAGCGATCGCGGTGAACCCGGGCCGCTCCTCGAGCGGCGCTTCGGCCTCGATGGGCACTATATCTGGGAGGAGGTCGGCCTCGCCGACCCAAAAGATGGTGAATCGCGCCAAAACTATCACGATCGGCGGCGAAGGGCCGATCCCGATCTGTGGATCGTCGAACTGGATATCGCAGATGCGCCACGACTCGTCGCGGAGTGGGCCGCGTTAACTTGACTCTGTTGCGGCGCACAATAACTGGCGCCCATTCGATAACGCGTAGGTCGTTCCGCGGGTTGCATCGCCTTGGGCGAAGCTCCGGTAAAACGGTTCGGACACGCAGTCGGACGATGACCGCAGGCGATATTGGACCATAGTCCCCCGCCTGTTTTGAGAGGTTCGGTTCATCGGCCGCCCTTTTGACGGACACTATGAGTCGCATTTTGAACGTGGCCGGCATGGCTGCCGTTGGCATGACTGCCGCCTCCATGCTGCTTCTGGCGGAACCGGGCTTTGCAAGCGATCTTGCTGCCGACGCCAATATCCCCGCGATCATCCTCCCGGGCGCCGATGCGCCGGCGGTTGAGGAGAAGGCGGATCTCCCGATCGAAGCCGAGGCGCCGGTCGAGGACAGCACCCAGAACGAAACCGAAGCCGATCCCGCGCCGATCCCGGCGCCGGTGACCGCCGCTTCGCTCGCCGAACTCGTCGCCGTGACGCCGCGGCCCGCCGAAATCGATCCCGAATTGCGCTGCCTCGCCGGCGCGGTCTATTTCGAATCGCGCGGCGAATCGCTCCCCGGCCAGCTCGCGGTCGCGCATGTCGTGATCAATCGCGCCCAGTCGGGCCGCTTCCCCAAAAGCCTGTGCGGCGTCGTCCTGCAGAAAAGCCAGTTCAGCTTCGTGCGCGGCGGCCGGATGCCGGCGGTCCGCAAAGGCGCGCAGTGGGACAATGCGGTCGCGATCGCCCAGATCGCGCGCGACGGCACGTGGAAGAACCACGCCCCGGGCGCGCTCTTTTTCCACGCGCGCTACGTCTCGCCGGGCTGGCGCAAGACGCGTATCGCGCAAATCGACAACCACATCTTCTATCGTTGATTGCCGGGGCGGGGTGTTCAGGCATCCCGTTCATTGCCAAGCCATAATTGCTGGCGCATGATGCGCGGATGACGCGTTCTCTTTCCGCCGCCCTGCTCGCTGCAGTGGCGTTCGCCATGGCTGGCTGCGCGACGGCGGTGCCGCCGGTCGAAGTCACCCGCTTTCACACCAATGCGCCTGCCGGCTGGGCGCCGGGCACGCGCTACGCGATCGCGACCGCGCCGCTCGACGCCCCGGGTGCGCAAACCCCAAGTGCGGTTCCCGGCGCGGCGATGCCCTCGCTCGAATGGAACAGCTACCGCGCCGCGGTCGACCAGCAGCTTCAGCGGCAGGGGCTGGTCCCCGCCGGATCGGGCGAACGTGCGCCGCTCCTCGTCCGCATCTCCTTCGACCGCGTCGACCAGCTGCCCGAGGGCCGCCGCTCGCCCGTGTCGGTCGGCGTCGGCGGTTCGACCGGCAGTTACGGCTCGGGGGTCGGACTCGGGATCGGCATCAATCTCGGCGGCGGTCCGAAGCGGATGGCCGATCTCCAGCTGTTCGTCCGCATCGACGATGCCGCATCCGGCCAGGCGCTGTGGGAAGGTCGCGCGTTGACCGCGGTTCCGGTCAAGGCGCCCGCCAACCAGCCGAGCCTCGCCGCGGCGAAATTGGCCGAAGCCCTATTCAAGGACTTCCCCGGCGAATCGGGACGCACTATCAGCGTCAAATGACCATCAGCATCAACGCCGCTTTCGACAGCGGCAATATCGTCGTGGAAAATGTCGACGGCACGTCGGCGCGCCTTTCGATTCGCAAGGATCGCGAATCGGACTTTTTCCAATGGTTCCACTTCCGCGTTGCGTGCAGCGTCGGCGACGCGCTCGAACTCGCGATCGCCGGGCTGGCCGAATCGGCTTATCCCGACGGCTGGCCGGGTTACGCCGCCTGCGCGAGCTACGACCGCGAGACCTGGTTCCGCCTCGACACCAGCTATGATGCCGGTACGCTGACGATCCGTCACAACGCCGAAAGCCCGCTCCTCTGGGTCGCCTATTTCGCGCCTTACTCGATGGAACGCCATCACGACCTGATCGCCTCGGTCGCCGAATGCGAGGGGGTCACCTATCGCTGCCTCGGCACCAGCCTCGAAGGCCAGCCGATCGACTGCCTCGAAATGGGCAGCGGCGACACGCAGGTCTGGCTCTATGCGCGTCAGCATCCGGGCGAATCGATGGCCGAATGGTGGATGGAAGGCGCGCTCGAAAAGCTCACCGATACCGCCGACCCGCACACGCGCTCGCTGCTCGCCAAATGCCGTTTCCACATCGTCCCGAACATGAATCCCGACGGCTCGCGCCGTGGCCATCTGCGCACCAATTTTGCCGGTGTGAACCTCAACCGCGAATGGGACAATCCGACCGCCGAGCGCAGCCCCGAAGTGCTCGCCGTGCGCAATGCGATGGACGAAAGCGGCGTCGATTGGGCGATGGACGTCCACGGCGACGAGGCGATCCCCGCGGTCTTCCTCGCGGGGTTCGAGGGCATCCCGTCACTCAAACCCGAACAGACCGAGAAGTATAAGGCATTCGAAATCGCACTCGCGGCGAACACCCCCGATTTCCAGGTCGATCTCGGCTATGAAGAATCGGCGCCGGGCAAGGCCAATCTCTCGATGTCGACGACGCAACTCGCCGAACGCTTCGGCGCGGTGTCGATGACGCTCGAAATGCCGTTCAAGGACAATCGCGACCTTCCCGATCCGGTGCAGGGCTGGTCGCCCGAGCGGTCGAAACTGCTCGCCCACGCCTGCCTCGCGACGCTGGACCAGCTACTGTGAGAGGTGATGCCTGGCGGATCGTCGAGGACGATCTGTCGGGCGCCGCCATTCGCGCGCTGCTCGAGCAGCATTTCGCGGGCATGCTTGCCAACTCGCCCGCCGAAAGCTGCCACTTCCTGGATTTCGACGGGCTGCGCGCGGGCGACGTGACCTTCTGGTCGATCCATCGCGGCGAAGACCTCGCCGGATGCGGCGCGCTCAAGGCGCTCGACGAGCGTCACGGCGAGATCAAGTCGATGCGCACCGCCGACGCCTTTCTGCGGCAGGGCGTCGCCGCGCGCATGCTCGTCCACATCATCGACGAAGCCCGCGCTCGCGGCCTCGAACGGCTCAGCCTCGAAACCGGGTCAGGTCCTGCTTTCCAGCCCGCACTCGCGCTCTATGCGCGCCACGGCTTCGAGGATTGCCAACCCTTCGCCGACTACCAACCCGACCCGTTCAGCCGCTTCATGGCGCGCGCGCTCTAGCAACGAAAACGGGGCCCGGAAGGGACTCCGGACCCCGCATCATCAAACCAGATCGGCCGCCGTTTACGCGGCCTTCTTGTCCTCGATCACCGGCGCACCGCCGATCGCGATCTTGTGCGGCTTCATCGCCTCGGGCACTTCGCGCACCAGGTCGATCGTCAGCAGCCCGTCGGCGAGGTCGGCCGCGCTCACCCGCACGAAGTCGGCGAGCTGAAAGCGGCGCTCGAACGCGCGCGTCGCGATGCCGCTATAGAGCAATTGGCGCGCCTCGCCTTCGGCCACCGGCGCCTTGCGGCCGCTGACGGTCAGCATATTCTGCTGCGCGGTGATGTCGATCTCGTCGCTCTTGAATCCCGCGACCGCGACCGTGATCCGGAAATGGTCGTCGGCGAGTTTTTCGATGTCGAACGGCGGATAATTTTCGGCGCCCGACCCGCCGGTTTCGAGGAAATCGAAGAGCCGGTCGAACCCGACGGTCGAACGACGATAGGGGGTCCAGTCGAAACTGTTACGCATGGGTCATTCCTTCCTTGCAAAAGCGAAGCAAAGGGACCGCGGGAACGCCCGCGATCGCCACCCGGCCCCGTATCGGCGGCCGGACGATCCAAATCTGGGTGCCGCCGAAACCATTTCAAGAGCGCGGTTGGCGTTCGATGAAAAGCCGCGCTAAAGGGCGGCACACTTCCTCCAGTGCAAGGATCCCAAATGCCCCAGCTCATCCTCATCCGTCACGGCCAGTCGCAGTGGAATCTCGAAAACCGCTTCACCGGCTGGTGGGATGTCGATGTCACCGAAAAGGGCGTCGCCGAAGCGATCGCCGCAGGCGAGCTGATGAAGGCGAAGGGCATCGCGCCCGACACCTGCTTCACCTCGGTCCAGTCGCGCGCGATCAAGACGCTGAACCTGGCGCTCGAGGCGATGGGGCGGCTGTGGCTCCCCGTCACCAAGGACTGGCGCCTCAACGAGCGCCACTATGGCGGCCTCACCGGGCTCGACAAGGCCGAGACCGCGGCGAAGCATGGCGACGATCAGGTCAAGATCTGGCGCCGCAGCTTCGACATCCCGCCGCCGCCGCTCGAAGCCGGCTCGCCGTGGGACCTGTCGAGCGACCCGCGCTACGCCGGCATCGATATCCCGTCGGCTGAAAGCCTCAAGGATACGATCGAGCGCGTACTCCCCTATTATGAAGCGGCGATCGTGCCCGAGCTCGCGGCGGGCAAGACGGTGCTGATCTCGGCGCACGGCAACAGTCTGCGCGCGCTCGTCAAGCATCTCTCGGGCATTTCGGACGCCGACATCACCGGGCTCGAAATCCCCACCGGCCAGCCGATCGTCTACGACCTCGCCGACGACCTGACCGCGCGCGAACGCTATTATCTCAGCGAACGTTGAGCGCGCTTTCGCGGCCGCGACACGACTCTCGCAGGCGCAGCAGGACGATACCGATACTTCGGGATCGGTATCGTCTTTTCTTGCATCGCGCGCAATTCGCGACATGATTGCCCCGGATAACGGGGGGTTATGGTGCGGATATTTTTCTCGATGATGGTCGGCGCCGTCTTGGCGCAGGCTCAGGTTCAGGCAAAAGACGAACGGATCGAGCAGGGACCGGTTCCGGACTGGGCGACCCCGTCCGAACTGATGCCGGTTCCCGAGGGAGCTGGCGGGCTGATTTTCGTGCGACGCCAGGATGCGCTGATCCATCTCGATGCGGAGGGTCAGGCGCAATATTTCGGCTATCGCATCCGCATCCTCCATCCCAATGCGCTGCAGATGGGCAATATCCAGACCGCGTGGAATCCCGCGTCGGGGCCGCCGGTCGTGCATTTCATCAAGGTCCATCGCGACGGCGAGACCATCGACGTCCTGGAAAAATCATCGTTCGAAATATTGCGCCGCGAGGGTCAGCTCGAGGCGGCGATGCTCGACGGCATTCTGACCGCGGTGCTCCGCGTTCCCGACCTGCGCGTCGGCGACGAGCTCGAGGTCGGCCTGACCACCCGGCTCAGCGACCCCACGCTGGGCAAGAATGATTCGGGCGTGCTTCTCCTCGGTCCCAGCCCCGCGCCCGGCCGCTACCGCCTGGGGCTGAGCTGGGAAAAGGGGTTGAAGCCGCATGTCCGGATGACCCCCGACATCGCGCCGGTCGCCCGGTCGCGCGCCGACGGAATCGATTTCAGCTTCGACAATCCGGCGATGCTGACGCCGCCGAAAGACGCGCCGGGGCGTTATCAGTGGCAACGCATCGTCGAATTCACCGACTTTGCCGACTGGGCGACGATTTCGCGGCACTTCGCTCCGCTGTTCGCCAAGGCGGCGCGGATCGACGAGGGGTCGGCGCTCGACCGGGAAGCCGCGCGCATCGCGGCGGCGCACGCCGCGCCCCTCGACCGGGCGAGCGCGGCGCTGAAGCTCGTCCAGCAGGATGTGCGCTACATCTACGTCGGCCTCGGCAACGGCAATCTGACCCCCGCAACGGCGGAGGAAACGTGGCAGCGCCGCTACGGCGATTGCAAGGGCAAGACCGCGCTGCTCCTGGCGCTGCTCGCCCGGCTGGGGATCGAGGCGGAAGCCGTGCTCGCCAACAACAATGGCGGCGACGACGGTCTCGACGCGCGGCTGCCCAATCCCGGGATGTTCGACCATGTCCTCGTGCGTGCCCGTATCGACGGCGTCGCTTATTGGCTCGACGGCACGCTGCCGCCGGTGGTTTCCCCCGGCTCGACCCCGGCGATACCCTATCGCTGGGTCCTTCCGCTCACCGAACGGGGCAGCGCGCTCCAGAATCTCGAATGGCGGATGGCGAGCAAGCCGAACGAAATCACGCTGTACGAGATCGACGCGCGCGCCGGCTTCGACAAACCGGCGAAGGTGACGAACACGATGATCGTTCGGGGGCTGCCCGGGCTCGTGCAACAGGTCCAGCTATCCGGCCTGACCGCCGACCAGTTGCGCGACGGCATGCGCCAGCAGCTGATCGGCGCGACATGGGAAACGGTCGACGATGTCAAATGGCGCTACGACCAAAAGGCCGAGGCGAGCATCCTGACCGTGAGCGGGACGTGGACGATCGATTGGGACGATGACGGCGACGGGGACAAATCCTATGCGCTCCCCGGAGGCGGATTCAGTCCGCCCGAAAGACGCGCCCGCGCGGTCGATCAGGATCAGGACCTGCCCTATTACAGCGCGCCCGAATTCGACTGCCGGGTGACGACGCTCCGCTTGCCGGCCACCACGAACGCGGCGAACTGGTCGTTCAAATCGGGCTATGACACGCGCATTTTCGGAATGAATTATTACCGCGCCTTCGATCTTCGCGACGGTGCGATCCGCATGATCCGCGGGCTGCGCGTCGAACAGCCCGAAATCGATGCGGTCAGCGCGCGGCGCGACAACGGCCGGATCGCCGGCTTCGACAACAGCATGGCGTGGGTCTCCTACAAACCCGAGGTCGCGAAGCCGCACGATCCCACGGGCCGGGTCGTGCCCGCCACCTATGATATCGACTGGACCGCCGACACCGTTCCCTGCCTTTCGCCCGCGACGATGCGCTGACCCGGCCGGACAGACTCTAGTCGCGCAGCAGCTCGTTGATTCCGGTCTTCGCGCGCGTCTTGGCGTCGACGCGCTTGACGATCACCGCGCAGTAAAGCGACGGTCCCGGCGTCCCGTCGGGCAGGGGCTTGCCCGGCAGCGAACCCGGCACGACGACCGAATAAGCGGGGACTTCGCCGATAAACACCTCGCCCGTCGCGCGGTCGATGATCTTGGTCGATGCGCCGAGATAGACGCCCATCGACAGCACCGCGCCTTCGCGCACGATCACGCCCTCGGCGACCTCGGCGCGCGCGCCGATGAAGGCGCCGTCCTCGATCACCACCGGCCCGGCCTGCAGCGGCTCCAATACGCCGCCGATTCCCGCGCCGCCCGACAGATGGACATTGGCGCCGATCTGCGCGCAGCTACCGACGGTGGCCCAGGCGTCGACCATCGACCCTTCGCCGACATAGGCGCCGATATTGACGAAGCTCGGCATCAGCACCGCGCCCTTGCTGATGAAGGCGCCGCGGCGGACGATCGATCCGGGGACCGCGCGGAAGCCCGCGTCGCGAAAGCGGTTCTCGCCCCAGCCGGCGAATTTCGACGGCACCTTGTCCCACCAGGTCGCGCCGCCGGCGCCGCCCTCGATGATCTCCATGTCGTTGAGGCGGAACGACAGCAGCACAGCCTTCTTCAACCACTGGTTGACCTGCCAGGTGCCGCCCGCGTCGCGCTCGGCAACGCGGTAGCTGCCGTCGTCGAGCCCCGCGAGCGCACTCTCGACCGCCTCGCGCACCGCGCCGGTCGTGGTCAGCCCCAGCGTGTCGCGCGCGTCCCACGCGGCTTCGATCGTGCTCTGCAGGTCGGTCGTCATGAAATTCCCCAAGGTGAAGGCAAGGTATCGAGCCAGTCGGCGATGTCGGTCGCGTGGAAATCGACATGGTCCGGCAGGTGGTCCCGATGGCCGCTTTCGCTGCCATTGTCCAGCCACACGGTCGTCATCCCCAGCCGCTTCGCCGGGGTCAGGTTGCGCGCCATATCCTCGACGAACAGGCTCTTCGCCGGATCGACGCCGAGGTGCGCGACCATCATGTCATAGGCCGCCGCGTCGGGCTTGGGCGTATAGCGGGTGACGCGGATGTCGCAGATGCCGTCGAACAGGTCGGCGATCCCGCGCGCCTTCAGCACCCGCGCCGCATAATCGGCATCGGCGTTGGTGAAGACCAGCTTGCGTGCGGGCAGCCGCTCGAGCCCGGCGCGCAGCCGCGTGTCCACCGTCAGCCGGTCGAGCGCGATATCATGGACATCGACCAGGAAATCCTCGGGATGCACGCCGTGGTGGCGCATCAGCCCCGCCATCGTCGTGCCATGATCGTGGAAATATTGCTTCTGCACCCGCCGCGCCTCGACCGCGTCGACGTCGAGCAGGCGCATGATGAAGGCGCCCATACGCGCGTCGATCAGGTCGAACAGCTTCGCCGACGGCGCATAGAGCGTGTTGTCGAGATCGAAGATCCAGCTGTCGATATGGTCGAGTGCGGGGGACATGATGCGGGCGCATAAAGGCTGCGGTGGGCAGCGGCAAGGCGGGTGAGCGAGCACGCACCATATCACCCTATCGTCGCCCCCGCGAAGGCGGGGGCCGCTGTCGGTCTGTCGCAACGATGAGGCCCGATCGCCAACGGCCCCCGCCTTCGCGGGGGCGACGGGTTGGAATAGCGAGGATCAGCGAACCCCCAATTAACCGCATGATGCTACCCCTTCCCCCTCCGTCGCGTTAAAAGACGGGCATCAGGGCAAAGGGGAACGGCGATGGCCGACGCGAACCGACGCAGCCGCATCCACCGGATGGCTGGGCGGTCTTTACCTCTTTTGTTTGGCATCGCCGCGCTCTCGCTTGCGGCGTGCGGTGGAGGTGGCGGCGGTGCCCGCCCCTCGCCGACTCCGGCTCCACCGCCCGCTCCGACGCCGACCCCCACGCCAACGCCCACGCCTCCACCGCCGACCGGCAATTTCGACACCGCCGAAACGCGCATGTCCGACGGGGTCAATTTCCACGGCGCGATCACCGCCTATCGGGCGGGGGCGACGGGGCGGAATATCCTCGCCGGCGTCATCGACGACGGTATCGATCAGGACAGCCCCGAATTCGCCGGGCGCATCTCGGCCGCTTCGGCCGACCTCGCCGGGTCGCGCGGGATCAATGGCGAAGGCACGCATGGGACGAACGTCGCGCAACTATTGCTCGGCGGGAAAAATGACGCGGGCACCTTCGGTATCGCGTTCGACGCCAGCCTGCTCGTGCTGCGCGCCGACCGGCCGGGAAGCTGCGCGACCGAGGATCCGTCGAACGACGAAAGCGGCTGCCGCTATCCCGAAACGGCGATTGCGGCGGGGCTCGACCGCGCGGTCAGCGCGGGCGCGCGCGTCGTCAACATCTCGCTCGGCGGTGAGGATCCGCCCGGCGCGATGCTGCGCGCCGCCGTCTCGCGCGCGACCGCGGCGGGAATCATCGTCATCGTCGCGGCCGGCAACGACGGCGACACCACCGCGAACGGCAACGATCCGGGCAGCCCCGATCGCTTCGCGCAGGGGCTGCGCGATGCCGGCGGCGGGCTCGTCGTCATCGCCGGGTCGGTCGATGGCGGCGGTGCGATCTCGCCGTTCAGCAACCGCGCGGGCGGCTATGCGGGCTCCTACCTCACCGCGCTCGGCGAGGGCGTGTGCTGCGCCTATGAAAATGGCGCGCTCAAGACCGAGGGCAATTTCGTCTTCGTGCTCAACGGCACCAGCTTCGCCGCGCCGCAGGTCGCGGGCGCGGTCGCGCTGATCGCAGAGGCCTTCCCGAACCTCACCAGCCAGCAGATCGTCTCGCTTCTCTACCAGTCGGCGCGCGATGCGGGCGCCGCGGGCGCCGACGGGGTCTATGGTCAGGGCATCCTCGACATCGCGCGCGCCTTCCAGCCGATGGGGCGACGGCGCTGACCGGGACCATGACTGCGGTGCCGCTCGGTGCGCCGCTCGGCCTGCTCGGCGGTCCGATGGGCGACGCCGGCGGGGCGGGCACGATGGGCCTCGTCACCGACGGTTTCGGGCGCGCCTTTACCGTCGACTTCGGCGGATCGCTTGGCATCCGCCGCCCCGATTTCAAGCTGTCGGGCGCGATCGGCGGACTCGTCCACCAGCAAAGCGCCGCCAGTTCCTCGCTCGCGCTCTCGCTCGTCACCGCGCCCGGCGCGGGCGGCACCGATGCGCTCGCCGGGCTGTCCTTCCACGACGCGCGGCGCGCGCGCACCCTCGCCGCGTCGGTGATGACGCGCCTCGATGCGCACACGCGTCTCGGTTTCGCCGCGGGGCGCGGCACCGGCGGCCTGCTCGCGGACGAGCGCGGTGAAAGCGGTCACGCGATGCTGATCGCCGACGCCGCGCACGAAGGGCTGGGCTTTGCCGCGAGCCCCGGCATCGGAACGATAATTCGGCATAATATATATAAAAATCAATATGTTAATTTATATGCCGAAAGCGGTTGGGTCTCGGGCTCGCGCTGGCAGGACGATCCCCTCCTCCGCTACCGTTCGCGCTCCGACAGCCGCTACCAGCGCCTCGGCGCCGCGTGGGACGGCCATCTCGGCCCCGTGCGCGCCGCGATCGGCGCCAGCTGGCTCCGCGAATCGGACAGCCTCCTCGGCGCCCGCCTCGGCCCCGTCTTCGGTGCGGGCGGCGCGACCAGCCTCGTCGGCGACGCGAGCTTCACCCTCAATATGCGTGAAGATTGGCAAATTGCAGCCGTCTGGCGCCAGATGTGGACCCGCCCCGACGCCCGTGGCCTCGTCGCGGGCGGCGCGCTTCGCTCGACCGCCTTCTCGCTCGACCTCGCCAAGGCGGGCCTGCTGCAAGCCGGCGACCGCGCCGCGCTGCGCTTCGCCCAGCCGCTGCGCGTCGCGCGCGGCGGCATCGACCTGATGCTCCCCGTCGCGCACGACTATGCCAGCGGCCAAACCGATTTCGGCCGCCGCACCTATAATCTCGCGCCGACGGGGCGCGAGCTGGTGGTCGAGGCGAGCTATGCGCTTTCGCTGTTCGGCGGAGATCTGATCGCCAACACATGGTGGCGCCGCGACCCCGGCCACATCGCCGCGATGCCCGACGACCGCGGCGCGGCGCTCCGCTTTACGATGGGCTTCTGATCGGCTTTAACGTTCCCCAAAGATCAAAACAGGGGATGCCGAAATGAAGCCGATTCAAATTCTTCCGCTCGCGCTGTTCGGCGCGACGCTCGCCATGCCGCTCGCCGCCCAGGCGCCCGCGCGCACTGTTATCCATGCCGGGCAATTGCTCGCCGAACCCGGCAAGCCGGCGCGCGGCGCCTCGACGATCGTCGTCGAGGGCGGCAAGATAGTGAGCATCGCCGACGGCTATCAGGCGGCCGACCCCGGCGCGACGCTGATCCACCTCAAGGACAAATATGTCCTCCCCGGCCTGATCGACAGCCATGTCCATCTGACGAGCGACGCGGGCGGAATCGCCGGCCAGCTCGAGGAAATCACGCTTAGCCCGGCGGCGCAGGCCTTCAATGCCGAGGTCAACGGCATGAAGACGCTGCGCGCGGGCTTCACCACCGTCCGCAATCTCGGCGACGGCGACGGGGCGACGCTGGCGCTCCGCGACGCGATCGCGGCGGGCAAGGTGCGGGGACCGCGGATCGTCGATGCCGGCGCCAGCATCTCGGGCAGCGCGGGGCATATGGACGGCTCGCTGGGCTATCGCGACGAGCTTCGCCCCTTTTTCGCGGGGGCAGGCAACACCTGCAACGGCGCCGACGATTGCCGCCGCGCGGTGCGGCTGCAGATCGGGCGCGGCGCCGACGTGATCAAATTCGCCTCGACCGGCGGGGTGAACAGCCGCATCGGCGCGGGCCTCGGCAAGCAGATGTTCGACGACGAGGCGCGGGCGATCGTCGAGACCGCGCATCTGTTCGGCAAGAAGGTCGCGGTCCACGCGCACGGCGCCGACGGCATCCGCCTCGCGATCGGTGCCGGCGCCGACTCGATCGAACATGGCACGATCCTCGACGACGCGACGATCGCGGCATGGGCGAAGTCGAAAACCTATTATGTTCCGACGCTGTCGACCGTGAACGGTTACAAGGAACGGCTCGCCGCCAATCCCGACGCCTATGAGCCCGACGTGCTGGCGAAGATCAAATGGCGCATCTCGATCACCGGCAAAAGCCTCGAAACGCTCGTCCCGCGTGGCGTGCGCATCGCCTTCGGCACCGACGCCGGCGTCTCGAAACACGGCCGCAACGGCGACGAGTTCGAACTGATGGTCCAGCACGGCATGACCCCGGTCGAAGCCTTGAAGGCCGCGACGGTGAATGCGGCCGACCTGCTCGGCCTCTCGGACCAGATCGGCTCGATCGCGCCGGGCAAGAGCGCCGACATCATCGCGGTGGCGAGCGATCCCATCGCCGATGTGCGCATACTCAAGAAGGTCGATTTCGTGATGGCGCGGGGAGAGGTCGTCGACTGACCTATAGTGCGCCGCGCAGCGCCAGCCAGCGGTCGCGCTTCGCATCGAATCCGATCGTATGCGCGGCGCTGCTCGACGGCAGATCGACGAGAGCGACGCCCTCGATCGGCGGGAGCTGCTTCCGCCCGATCGCCGCGGCCTTGCCGCCGTTGAAGGCGATCATGCGCAAATCGGGCAGGTCGGCGATCAGCGCTGCGAGGTCGTGGGCTTCGGCTTCGCGGATATGGCTGTCGCTGCTCGTGTGGCGTTCGGCGCTGCGGATCACATCCCACAGGCCGACCTTCGCTTGGCGCAGCGCGGTCAGCCTGTCGTCATAGGGTATATCCGCGAGCGGCCGGCCGATCACCTCGCCCAGCAGGCGCCAGAACTGGTTGGTCGGATGCGCATAATATTGCCGCGCGGCGAGCGAGCGGGCGCCGGGCAGGCTTCCCAAAATCAGCAATCGCGTGTCGGGCGCGACATGCGGGGCGAAGCTGGCGTGGCGGACGGCGGGCATGGACCCGCGATAGCCCGCTCCGCGTGGCGCAACAATATTGCCTGCCTCTTGACCGGGGAGGGAATCGGGTCTAGGGGCGCGCTCGACCGAAAAGGGCGGTTTGCCGCCTCTTTCAGTTGCAACAGCGCTTGAACATTGCTGGCGCGGATGGAGCCTCCGGAAGATCAATCCGATCTGCCGGGGTCTTTTGCTGTTATCAGGTCGGCCGTTTTCCGCCATTTTCGGCGGGCTAGCGGCCGGAGCTTCATCCACCGCGGTACAGTAACCGTTCGCTTTGATGGGCGGACACAAAAAGGTGAAGCATTCATGCCCACGATCAACCAGCTGGTCCGCAAGGGCCGGACTCTCCAGAAGGTGAAGTCCAAGGTCCCGGCGATGGAAGCAAACCCGCAAAAGCGCGGCGTTTGCACTCGTGTCTATACGACGACCCCGAAAAAGCCGAACTCGGCGCTCCGCAAGGTTGCAAAGGTCCGCCTGACCAACGCCCGCGAAGTCATCACCTATATTCCCGGCGAAGGCCACAACCTCCAGGAACACAGCGTCGTGCTGATCCGCGGCGGCCGTGTGCGCGATCTTCCCGGTGTGCGTTACCACGTCTTGCGCGGCGTGCTCGATACGCAGGGTGTGAAGGACCGCAAGCAGAGCCGTTCGAAGTACGGCGCGAAGCGTCCGAAGTAAGGACCGCTTTTTCGGCTATTTGATCATCCCAGGCTGCCTCGGCGCCGGGATGCTGTTGTAAAAGGAATTACCCATGGCTCGTCGTCGTCGTCCTGAACGCCGCGAAATCCTGCCCGATCCCCGTTTCGGGGATGTCGTGCTGTCGAAATTCATGAACAGCGTCATGCTGGACGGGAAGAAGTCCGTCGCCGAAAGCATCGTTTACGGTGCGCTCGAGTCGGTCGAAGCCCGCGCCAAGAAAGAACCGATCGGCGTGTTCCACGAAGCGCTGGCGAACATCCGCCCGAACATCGAAGTCCGCAGCCGCCGCGTCGGCGGTGCGACCTATCAGGTTCCGGTCGAAGTCCGCCCCGACCGCGCGCAGGCGCTCGCGATCCGCTGGCTGATCACCGCCGCGCGCAACCGCAGCGAGACCACGATGGCCGCGCGCCTGTCGGGCGAACTGCTCGACGCGTCGAACAACCGTGGCAACGCGGTCAAGAAGCGCGAAGACACGCACCGCATGGCCGAAGCCAACCGCGCTTTCAGCCACTACCGCTGGTAATTTGCCGGACGCTCTCCGTGTTACGGGGGCGTCTCGCAATCGCAACAAAACTTCCTATATCGGGGGCGGCTCCAAAGGCCTCCCCCCAAATCCAAGGAAAAGATCATGGCACGCAGCCATCCGCTCGAACGCTATCGCAATTTCGGTATCATGGCGCACATCGACGCCGGCAAGACCACGACGACCGAGCGCATTCTCTATTACACCGGCAAGTCCTACAAGATCGGCGAAGTCCATGACGGCGCCGCGACGATGGACTGGATGGAACAGGAGCAGGAGCGCGGTATCACGATCACGTCGGCCGCCACCACCTGCCTGTGGAAAGCCGAAGAAGGTCAGGGTCCCGAGCATCGCCTGAACATCATCGACACCCCCGGCCACGTCGACTTCACCATCGAAGTCGAGCGTTCGCTGCGCGTGCTTGACGGCGCGATCACCGCGTTCGACGGCGTTGCCGGCGTCGAGCCGCAGTCGGAGACCGTGTGGCGTCAGGCGGACAAGTATAAAGTTCCGCGGATGTGCTTCATCAACAAGCTCGACCGCACGGGCGCCGATTTCTATTATTGCGTCCAGACGATCATCGACCGCCTCGGCGCGACCCCGGCTGTCCTCTATCTGCCCATCGGTGCCGAAGGCGACTTCAAGGGTCTCGTCGACCTCGTCAACGAGCGTGCGATCATCTGGAAGGACGAAAGCCTCGGCGCCGAATTCTTCTATGAGGAAATCCCCGCCGACCTCGCCGACAAGGCGGCCGAATATCGCGAAAAGCTCGTCGAGCTCGCCGTCGAACAGGACGACGACGCGATGGAAGCCTATCTCGAAGGCACCGTCCCCGACGTCGCCCAGCTCAAGGCGCTGATCCGCAAGGGCACGCTGGCGCAGGCGTTCGTCCCGGTCCTCTGCGGCTCGGCGTTCAAGAACAAGGGTGTGCAGACGCTGCTCGACGCCGTCGTCGACTATCTGCCTTCGCCGCTCGACATTCCCGACGTTCAGGGCATCAACCCCGACACCGACCAGCCCGACTCGCGCGAGACGTCGGACGCGGCGCCGCTGTCGTTGCTCGCCTTCAAGATCATGAACGACCCGTTCGTCGGTTCGCTCACCTTCGCCCGCATCTATTCGGGGACCCTGAACAAGGGCACCTATCTGAACTCGGTGAAGGACAAGAAGGAAAAGGTTGGCCGCATGCTGTTGATGCACGCGAACAGCCGCGAAGACATCGAAGAAGCCTATGCGGGCGACATCGTCGCGCTCGCCGGCCTCAAGGAAACCACCACCGGGGACACGCTCTGCGCGACCAACGCGCCGATCATCCTCGAGCGGATGGAATTCCCCGAGCCGGTCATCGAGCTGTCGGTGGAACCGAAGACCAAGGCCGACCAGGAACGCATGGGCATCGCGCTCAACCGCTTGGCCGCCGAGGATCCCTCGTTCCGCGTGTCGACCGACCATGAATCGGGCCAGACGATCATCAAGGGCATGGGCGAGCTTCACCTCGACATCCTCGTCGATCGTATGAAGCGCGAGTTCAAGGTCGAAGCGAACGTCGGCGCGCCGCAGGTGGCGTACCGCGAATCGCTCGCGAAGGCGGTCGACGTCGACTATACCCACAAGAAGCAGTCGGGCGGCTCGGGCCAGTTCGGCCGCGTCAAGGTCAGCGTCGCTCCCGGCGAACGCGGCGCGGGCATCACCTTCATCGACGAGATCAAGGGCGGCAACATTCCGCGCGAATATATCCCGTCGGTCGAAAAGGGCATGCGCGAGTCGGCCGAAAACGGTCACATGATCGGCTTCCCGATCATCGACTTCGAAATCAAGCTCACCGACGGCGCGTACCACGACGTCGACTCGTCGGCGCTGGCGTTCGAAATCGCGGGCCGTGCGGCGATGCGCGAAGTGGCGGCGAAGGCCGGCATCAAGCTGCTCGAACCGGTGATGAAGGTCGAGGTTGTCACCCCTGAGGAATTCATGGGCGACGTGATCGGCGATCTCAACAGCCGTCGCGGGCAGATTCAGGGCACCGATAGCCGGGGCATCGCCCAGGTCGTCGAGGCGATCGTTCCGCTGGCGAACATGTTCGGCTACGTCAATCAGCTGCGCAGCTTCAGCCAGGGTCGCGCCAGCTACTCGATGCAATTCTCGCATTATGAGGAAGTGCCGACCAACGTCGCCGAAGAAGTGAAGGCCAAGATGGCCTGATGGGTCAAAGCCGCGCGGGCTTGCACCGCGCGGCAAGACCCTCTAAGGGCGGCGCCTGATTCAGCAGGCCCGTCCGGACTGATCAAACGAAACACCTAAGAAGAAGGTTCTTAAATCATGGCCAAGGCTAAATTTGAGCGGACGAAGCCGCACTGCAACATCGGCACCATCGGTCACGTCGACCATGGCAAGACCTCGCTGACCGCAGCGATCACCAAGGTGCTCGCCGAAAACGTCGCCGGCAACGCCGCCGTCGACTTCGCGAACATCGACAAGGCTCCCGAAGAGCGCGAGCGCGGCATCACCATTTCGACCGCACACGTCGAATATGAAACCGACGGCCGCCACTATGCGCACGTCGATTGCCCGGGTCACGCCGACTATGTGAAGAACATGATCACCGGTGCCGCCCAGATGGACGGCGCGATCCTCGTCGTGTCGGCCGCTGACGGCCCGATGCCGCAGACCAAGGAGCACATCCTGCTCGCGAAGCAGGTCGGTGTTCCGACCATGGTCGTGTTCCTCAACAAGGTCGACCAGCTCGACGATCCCGAGCTTCTTGAGCTCGTCGAACTCGAAATCCGCGAAGAACTTTCGAAGCGCGACTTCGACGGCGACAATATTCCGATCATCGCCGGTTCGGCGCTCGCCGCGCTCGAAAGCCGCGACGACAACATCGGCAAGGACGCGATCCTGAAGCTGATGGCGGCCGTCGACGAATGGATCCCGCAGCCGGAACGTCCGCTCGACAAGCCCTTCCTGATGCCGATCGAAGACGTGTTCTCGATCTCGGGCCGTGGTACGGTTGTCACCGGCCGCGTCGAAACCGGCATCGTCAAGGTTGGTGAAGAAGTCGAAATCGTCGGCATCAAGGACACCAAGAAGACCGTCGTCACCGGCGTCGAAATGTTCCGCAAGCTGCTCGACCAGGGCCAGGCCGGCGACAACATCGGTGCGCTGATCCGCGGCGTCGGCCGTGAAGAAGTCGAGCGTGGCCAGGTTCTGGCGAAGCCCGGCTCGATCACGCCGCACACCGAGTTCACCTCGGAAGTGTACGTCCTGTCGAAGGACGAAGGCGGCCGTCACACGCCGTTCTTCGCGAACTATCGTCCGCAGTTCTACTTCCGCACCACCGACGTCACCGGCGAGGTCATCCTCCCCGAGGGCACCGAGATGGTCATGCCGGGCGACAACGTCCAGCTGTCGGTCAAGCTGATCGCCCCGATCGCCATGGACCCGGGTCTCCGCTTCGCGATTCGCGAAGGTGGCCGCACGGTCGGCGCAGGGGTTGTCGCGACGATCACAAAGTAATATAGGGCCGCGAGCCGCGCGATTCGGACCGATTCGCGCGGCTCGTAGCTTAAAGGTTTTTGATGGCCGATCCGGCTTCCCTGCGGAAGTCGGAGCAGGCCATTTCGGCTCTTTCGCATCGTTAGACGGGATTCGACTGGAACAGTCATGGAAACGCAGAATATTCGCATTCGCCTGAAGGCCTTTGATCACCGCGTGCTCGATCAGGCCACCACCGACATTGCCGACACGGCACGTCGTACCGGAGCGCTTATTCGCGGCCCGATCCCGCTTCCGACGCGTATTGAAAAATTCACCGTGAACCGCGGTCCGCATGTCGACAAAAAGTCGCGCGAGCAGTTCGAGGTGCGCACCCACAAGCGGCTGCTCGACATCGTGCAGCCCACCCCGCAGACGGTCGACGCGCTGATGAAGCTCGACCTCGCCGCGGGCGTGAACGTCGAAATCAAGTTGGCCTAAGCCAACGCCGCCCCGGTGAAAACCGGGGTCTCTATCGGCAGGTGGTTCGCCGCCTGCATTGTCCGGAGCGATCCGGGCCGACGATAGGGTGGATACCGCCGGTCGTTTCTTCGGAAACATCCAGACCGGGCTGCGTCCCCCGTCTCGCCGCTTCTCCTTCGGGATGGCGGCACCTCAGCCCGGACGGGGCGATGCATCGAAATTTTGGGCTGGGAGGGTAGCCGTCGGGCGTTCGTCTGATGGCTTCCCGCAAGCCGTGCGGAATGGTCCGCCCGGCCTCTGTTGAGGAGTATGATCATGCGTACTGGCGTGATCGCGAAGAAAATGGGGATGACCCGCCTGTTTCAGGACGACGGCCGCCACGTGCCCGTCACCGTCCTGAGCCTCGAAGGCTGCCAGGTCGTCTCCGTGCGCGATAAAGAACGTGACGGCTATGTGGCCGTTCAACTCGGTGCCGGTTCGGCCAAGGCGAAGAACGTCGCCAAGCCGCAGCGCGGCGCTTATGGCAAGGCCGAAGTCGAGCCCAAGGCGAAGCTCGTCGAATTCCGCGTCGCCGACGACGCGACGCTCGACGTCGGCGCCGAACTGTCGGCCGACCACTTCGTCGCCGGCCAGATCGTCGACATCCAGGGCGTGACCCAGGGTAAGGGCTTTGCCGGTGCGATGAAGCGCTGGGGTTTCGGCGGTATGCGCGCGACCCACGGTGTTTCGATCAGCCACCGTGCGCATGGTTCGACCGGTAACCGCCAGGATCCGGGCCGCGTCTTCAAGAACAAGAAGATGGCCGGCCACATGGGCGCGCGCAACCGCACCCAGCAGAATCTCGAAATCGTCCGCACCGATGTCGAGCGCGGCCTTCTCTTCGTCAAGGGCTCGGTCCCTGGCTCGAAGGGCGGCTGGCTGCTCGTCCGCGATGCGGTGAAGCTGCCGCGCCACCCCGAGGCCCCCTATCCGGCGGGTGTCAAGAGCGCGGCCAACACCAACGATGCCCCGGCTGACGCGCCGGTCGAAACGCCGGTCGAAGAAACCGTCGTCGACACCGCGGCCACCGACGGCGCACAGGAGTCCTGATCATGAAGGTCAAGGTTCAGACCCTCGACGGCAAAGCCGGCACCGACATCGATCTTAACGACGACGTCTTCGGTGTCGACGCCCGCGCCGACATCCTGCACCGCGTCGTCGCATGGCAGCTCGAAAAGCGCCGTGGTCCGGCTCGCGCCGCCCGCGAACGCAGCGATGTGTCGCGCACCGGCAAGAAGTTCGGTCGCCAGAAGGGCGGCGGTACCGCCCGTCACGGCGATCGCAAGGCGCCGATCTTCATCGGCGGTGGCAAGGCGCACGGCCCGCGTGCCCGCACCTTCGGCCACTCGCTGAACAAGAAGATCCGCACCCTCGGCCTGAAGATGGCGCTGAGCGACAAGGCGAAGGGCGGCAAGCTCGTCGTTCTCGACACGCTCGAGCTCAAGGACGCGAAGACCAAGGCGCTCGCCGGCAAGCTCGGCAAGATGGACCTCGGCAATCGCGCGCTCTTCATCGACGGTGACGCGGTGCACGAAAGCTTCGCGATGGCTTCGGCCAACCTCATCGGTGTCGACGCGCTGCCCGCCATCGGTGCCAACGTCTATGACATCATCCGTGCCGATACGCTGGTCCTGACCCGCGCCGCGGTCGAACAGCTGGAGGCCCGCTGCAATGGCTAAGGCAAAAACCATCGACGCGCGTCACTATGACGTGATCCTCGCTCCGGTGATCACCGAAAAGTCGACGCTGCTCAGCGAAAATGACGCGGTGGTGTTCAAGGTCGCGAACGACGCGACCAAGCCCGCCATCAAGGCCGCCGTCGAGGCGCTGTTCGATGTCAAGGTGCTGAGCGTCAACACGCTCGTCACCAAGGGCAAGACCAAGCGCTGGAAGGGCAAGCCCTACACCCGCAGCGACGTGAAGAAGGCGATCGTTCGCCTGGCCGAAGGCCAGTCGATCGACGTCACCACGGGCGTCTGATTGTAGGAAGAGGCAGAGAAAATGGCACTTAAATCCTATAATCCGACCAGCCCCGCGCAGCGCGGCCTGATCCTCGTCGACAAATCGTCGCTGTGGAAGGGCAAGCCCGTCAAGGCGCTGACCGAAGGCAAGCGCAAGACCGGTGGCCGCAACAACAAGGGCCATGTGACCTCGCGCGGTATCGCCGGCGGCCACAAGCAGAAGTACCGCTTCATCGACTTCAAGCGTCGCAAGTGGGACATGCCGGCTGTCGTCGAGCGTCTGGAATATGACCCGAACCGCACGGCGTTCATCGCGCTCGTCAAGTACGAAGACGGTGAAGTGGCATATATTCTGGCACCGCAGCGTCTGGCCGTTGGCGACACCGTCGTCGCGGGCAAGAAGACCGACGTGAAGCCGGGCAATGCGATGGAATTGTCGCAGATGCCGGTCGGCACGATCGTCCACAATATCGAGATGAAGCCGGGCAAGGGCGGCCAGATCGCCCGTTCGGCCGGCACCTATGCGCAGGTCGTCGGTCGTGATCGCGGTCTCGTCATCGTGCGTCTCGGTTCGGGCGAACAGCGTTACATCCGCGGCGAGTGCATGGGCACGGTCGGTGCGGTGTCGAACCCCGACAACCAGAACACCAACCTGGGCAAGGCCGGCCGCAACCGCTGGCTGGGCAAGCGTCCGCTGACTCGCGGTGTCGCGAAGAACCCGGTCGATCACCCGCACGGCGGCGGTGAAGGCCGCACCTCGGGTGGCCGTCATCCGGTGACCCCGTGGGGCAAGCCGACCAAGGGTGCTCGTACCCGTCACAACAAATCGACCGACAAGATGATCATCCGGTCGCGTCACGCGAAGAAGAAGAGGTAAGCCATGGCTCGCTCGGTCTGGAAGGGTCCCTTTGTGGACCTCCATCTCCTCAAGAAAGCCGAAACGGCCCAGGACGGTGGCAGCTCTGCCCCGATCAAGACCTGGTCGCGCCGGTCCACCATCCTGCCGCAGTTCGTCGGGCTGACCTTCAACGTCTACAACGGCCGCAAGTTCGTGCCGGTGTCGGTCAATGAAGACATGGTCGGCATGAAGCTGGGTGAATTCGCGCCGACGCGCTTCTTCCCCGGCCACGCGGCTGACAAGAAGGGCAAACGCTAATGGGCAAGGAAAAGTCCCCCCGCCGCGTTGCGGACAATGAGGCGCTCTCGGTCGGCACGCAGATTCGCGGCTCGGCGCAGAAGCTGAACCTCGTTGCCGCGCTGATCCGCGGCCGCAAGGTCGAAGACGCGATGAACGTCCTCGCTTTCTCGAAGAAGGCGATGGCCGTCGACGTGCGCAAGGTTCTCGCCAGCGCCGTCGCCAACGCGGAAAACAACCACAACCTCGACGTCGACGCGCTCGTCGTCAAGGAAGCGAGCGTCGGCAAGTCGCTCTCGATGAAGCGCTGGCATGCGCGTGGCCGCGGCAAGTCGACCCGGATCGTCAAGCCGTTCAGCCGCATCCGCATCGTCGTGCGCGAACAGGAAGAAGAGGCGTAAGATGGGCCAGAAGAGCAATCCGATCGGCCTGCGCCTGCAGGTCAACCGCACCTGGGACAGCCGCTGGTTCGCCGAAGGCCAGGACTATGGCCGCATGCTTGTCGAGGATCTGAAGATCCGCAAGTTCGTGTTCAAGCACCTGCCGCAGGCCGCGATCTCGAAGGTCGTGATCGAGCGTCCGGCGAAGCTGTGCCGCGTGTCGATCTATGCCGCCCGTCCGGGCGTCATCATCGGCAAGAAGGGCGCGGACATCGAAAAGCTGCGCAAGAAGCTGGGTGAGATGACGGGCAGCGACGTGTCGCTGAACATCGTCGAAATCCGCAAGCCCGAAGTCGACGCCAAGCTCGTCGGCCAGGGCATTGCCGACCAGCTCGAACGCCGCGTCGCGTTCCGCCGCGCCATGAAGCGCGCCGTTCAGTCGGCGATGCGTCTCGGCGCCGAGGGCATCCGCATCAACTGCGCCGGCCGTCTCGGCGGCGCGGAAATCGCGCGCACCGAATGGTATCGCGAAGGCCGGGTGCCGCTGCACACGCTGCGCGCCAATGTCGACTATGCCGAGGCCGAAGCGCACACCGCTTACGGTGTCTGCGGCATCAAGGTCTGGATTTTCAAGGGCGAAATCCTGGGTCACGACCCGATGGCGACCGACCGTCTGATGCTCGATGCGCAGACGACCGGTGTCCGTCCGGCCCGTGAAGACCGCCGCTAAGGACTGCTGACATGCTGCAACCGAAAAAAACCAAGTTCCGCAAGGCCTTCAAGGGCCGCATCCATGGCAATGCCAAGGGCGGTACTAGCCTGAACTTCGGCTCCTACGGGCTGAAGGCGATGGAACCCGAGCGCATCACCGCGCGCCAGATCGAAGCGGCCCGCCGCGCGATCAGCCGTGCGATCAAGCGTCAGGGCCGTTTGTGGATCCGCATCTTCCCCGACGTCCCCGTGTCGTCGAAGCCTGCCGAAGTCCGTATGGGTAAGGGCAAGGGTTCGCCGGAATTCTGGGCCGCGCGCGTGAAGCCGGGTCGCATCCTGTTCGAACTCGACGGCGTTCCCGGCCCCGTGGCCGCGCTGGCGTTCGAACGCGCCGCGATGAAGCTGCCGATCAAGACGAAGGTGATCGCCCGTCTCGGCGACACCTCGCATCTGGAGGGTTAAGGACATGGCCAAGACCGAAGATTTCAAGGCCAAGACCGACGACCAGCTCGCCGAACAGCTTGGCGAACTGAAGCGCGAGGCGTTTAACCTCCGCTTCCAGGCGGCCACCGGCCAGCTTGAAAAGGCCTCGCGCGTCAAGGAAGTGCGGCGCTCGATCGCCCGCATCAAGACGCAGCAGACCGAGCGTTCGCGCTCGGCCGCGAAGTAAGGAGACTATCGATGCCGAAGCGCATTCTGACCGGCACGGTGGTGTCCGACAAGGGCGACAAGACCGTCGTGGTGAAGGTCGAACGGAAGGTGAAGCACCCTCTGTACGGCAAGATCATCCGCCGCTCGAAGAAGTATCACGCCCACGATGAGGACAACGCCATCAAGGCTGGCGAAACCGTCCGCATCGAGGAAACGAAGCCGATTTCGAAGCTGAAGACCTGGAAGGTGCTCGACAAGGTCGACACCCACAGCAAGCCCAAGGGCGCCGCTCCGGCTGCTCCCGCCGCGGCCGAAGGCTAAAGAGTTTCACGGAACCGCCGGGGCATCCCGGTAGGCCAAGGAAGAAGGAAATGCATCGATGATTCAGATGCAGTCACAATTGGAAGTCGCCGACAACAGCGGCGCGAAGCGCGTCCAGTGCATCAAGGTGCTCGGCGGCTCGAAGCGTCGCACCGCCGGCGTGGGCGACGTGATCGTCGTGTCGATCAAGGAAGCGCAGCCGCGCGGCAAGGTGAAGAAGGGCGACGTGCATCGCGCCGTCATCGTCCGCACCGCGAAGGATGTGCGCCGCGCCGATGGCTCGGTGATCCGTTTCGACAGCAACGCCGCCGTGCTCGTCAACAAGAACGAGGAGCCGATCGGCACCCGTATCTTCGGCCCCGTCGTCCGCGAACTGCGCGGCCGCGGCTATATGAAGATCATCAGCCTGGCGCCGGAGGTGCTCTGACCATGGCGAACAAGATCAAGAAGGGCGACACGGTCGTCATCCTGTCCGGCAAGGACAAGGGCAAGACCGGCGAAGTGACGCAGAGCCTGCCGAAGGACGGCAAGGTCGTCGTCGCGGGCGTCAACGTCATCACGCGCCACCGCAAGCCGAGCCAGACCAACCCGCAGGGCGGTCTGGAACGCAAGGAAGCGCCGCTGTTCGCAAGCAAGGTCGCGCTCGCCGATCCCAAGACCGGCAAGCCGACGCGCGTTCGTTTTGAAACCAAGGACGGCAAGAAGGTCCGCGTGGCCGTGAAGTCCGGGGAGACGATCAATGGCTGATAACTACACCCCGCGCATGCGCAAGCGCTACGACGATGTGATCGTCAAGGCGATGACCGAGAAATTCGGTTACAAGAATGCGATGGAAGTGCCGAAGATCGAAAAGATCGTGCTCAACATGGGCGTCGGCGAAGCCACGCAGGACAAGAAGAAGGTCGAAGCGGCCGCTGCCGAGATGGAACTCATCGCCGGCCAGAAGCCCGTCGTGACCAAGGCGAAGAAGTCGATCGCACAGTTCAAGCTGCGCGAAGGCATGCCGATCGGCTGCAAGGTCACCCTGCGCCGCGAACGCATGTATGAATTCCTCGATCGCCTGATCACGATCGCCATGCCGCGCATCCGCGACTTCCGCGGCGTGTCGGCGACCAGCTTCGACGGCCGTGGCAACTATGCCATGGGCCTGAAAGAGCAGATCATCTTCCCCGAGATCAACTATGACCGCATCGACCAGGTGCGCGGCATGGACGTGATCGTCACCACCACCGCCCGTACGGACGAAGAAGCCCGCGAACTGCTCAAGCTGTTCGGCTTCCCCTTCCCGATCGAAGCGCAGGAAAAGGAAGCCGCCTGATCCTTCGGGACCAGGCAGGCTCTTTCAAGAAGGAAAGAGAACTTAAGTCATGGCGAAACTGAGTTCGGTAAACAAGAACGAGCGTCGCAAGCAGCTGGTGAAGAAATATGCCGGCCGTTACGCGAAGCTGAAGGCGATTGCGGCAGACACGTCGCTCGACGATGGCGAGCGTCTGATCGCGCGCCTCAAGATGGCGGAAATCCCGCGCAATGGTAACCCGACCCGCATCCGCAACCGGTGCGAGCTGACGGGCCGTCCGCGCGCCTATTATCGCAAATTCCGGCTGTGCCGTATCCAGCTCCGCGATCTGGCCAACAAGGGCCTGATCCCCGGTGTTGTGAAGTCGAGCTGGTAAGGGACTGACAAGATGGCAATGACCGATCCCCTGGGTGATATGCTCACCCGCATCCGCAACGGCCAGCAGGCGAAGAAGGACAGCGTCCTGACTCCCGCCTCGACCCTGCGCGTCCGCGTTCTCGATGTTCTCCAGCGCGAAGGCTATATCCGCGGCTACAGCGAAGAAGCGCTGGGTGCCAAGGGTCAGCACAAGGGCATCCGCATCGAGCTCAAATATTTCGAAGGCCAGCCGGCGATCCGCCACGTGGCCCGCGTCTCGAAGCCGGGCCGCCGCATCTATTCGGGCTCGAAAGAGCTGCCGATCGTGCGCAACGGCCTTGGCATCACCATCGTGTCGACCCCGCGCGGCGTTCTCTCGGACGCCGAAGCCCGCGAGCATAATGTCGGCGGCGAAGTGCTGGCGGAGGTGTTCTGATGTCGCGCATTGGTAAAAAGGCAGTAGCGATCCCCGGCGGCGTCACCGCCGCGATCGACGGCGGCCAGCTGTCGGTCAAGGGTCCGAAGGGCACGCTCGCGATGCCGCTGTCCGACCTCATCAAATATGAAGTCGGCGAAGGCAGCATCTCGGTGCAGCCCGCGAACGACACCCGCGAAGCACGCGCCTTCTGGGGCATGCAGCGCACGCTGGTCCAGAACCTGATCACGGGCGTGACCGAAGGCTTCACCAAGGTGCTCGAAATCACCGGTGTCGGCTATCGTGCCAACGCACAGGGCAAGAATCTGAAGCTGCAGCTCGGCTACAGCCACGATGTCGATTTCGCGGTGCCCGAAGGCATCGAGATCAAGACGCCGGACAACACGACGATCGAGATCAACGGTATCGACAAGCAGAAGGTCGGCCAGGTCGCGGCGGAAATCCGCCGTTGGCGCAAGCCCGAACCCTATAAGGGCAAGGGCATCAAATATCGCGGCGAGTACATCTTCCGCAAAGAAGGCAAGAAGAAGTAAGCCATGGCACATCTTACCCCTTTCCAGAAACGCCGTCAGCGCGTTCGTACCGCCCTCCGTCAGCGCGCCGCTGGCCGTGCCCGCCTGTCGGTGCACCGTTCGGGCCGTCACATCTATGCGCAGCTCATCGATGACGCTGCCGGGCAGACGCTGGCTTCGGCCTCGACGCTCGACAAGGATGTTCGCGGCAAGACCGGCGCGACCACGGCGGCGGCTGCCGACGTCGGCAAGCGCCTCGCCGCTGCCGCCAAGAAGGCGGGCGTGACGCAGGTCGTGTTCGATCGCGGCGGCTTCCTGTTCCACGGGCGCATCAAGGCGCTGGCCGACGCGGCTCGCGAAGGCGGATTGGAGTTCTAATCATGGCAGACGAAATTCAGAACGCCGAAGGCGCCGCCCCCGAGGCGACGACCCCGACCGAAGGCCAGGCTCCGCGCCGCGGCCGTGGCGGCGGCCGCGATGGCGGTCGTGGTGGACGTGACGGTGGCCGTGGCCGCCGCGACGACCGTCGCCCGCGCGACGAGGATGGCGGCGAAGAGCTCATTGAAAAGCTCGTCCACATCAACCGCGTTTCGAAGACCGTGAAGGGCGGCAAGCGCTTCGGTTTCGCCGCGCTCGTCGTCGTCGGCGACGGCAAGGGCCGCGCCGGTTTCGGTCATGGCAAGGCGCGCGAAGTGCCCGAAGCCATTTCGAAGGCGACGGCTGCCGCGAAGAAGGCGATGATTCGCGTTCCGCTGCGCGACGGCCGCACGCTCCACCACGATGGCCGCGGCGTGTTCGGCGCGGGCAATGTGACGCTGCGTTCGGCGCCCGCCGGTACCGGCATCATCGCCGGTGGCCCGATGCGCGCCGTGTTCGAATCGCTGGGCGTTGCCGATGTGGTGACCAAGTCGGTCGGCACCTCGAATCCCTACAACATGATCCGCGCGACCTTCGAGGCGCTCGGCGAACAGACCAGCCCGAAGTCGGTCGCGCAGCGTCGCGGTAAGAAGGTTTCGGACCTGATCAAGCGTGGCGGTGCGTCCGACCGCGCAGCCGAGGCCGAAGCCGCGGCGGTGACGGAGTAAGACCATGGCCGACAAGAAGATCAAGATCCGCCAGATCGGTTCGCCGATCCGTCGTCCCAAGAGCCAGCGTGCGATCCTGACCGGCCTCGGCCTGGGCAAGATGCACCGCGAGGTCGAACTGGTCGACACCCCGGAAGTGCGCGGCATGATCCGCAAGCTTCCGCACATGGTGGAAGTCGTCGAGGGCTAAAACGCCAGTGAAGCTTTATCGCCTGTTGACCGGTCCCGATGACGCCGCCTTTTGCGCGCGGGTCGAGGGGCTGCTCAACCGGGGATGGCAGCTTCACGGCAGCCCCTCGATCACCAGTGTCGATGGCCGTGGCTATGTCGCCCAGGCCATCCTGATGGAGAAAGCCGGGCCCTATCCCGGCTTTCAGCCGTCGAGTGAAATCGAACCGGACTGAAGCGTTTCAGTCCACAGCGCGAACACAGCGAAAGCGAGTGCAACCATGACTATCAAGCTTAACGAACTTCGTGACAACAACGGCGCCCGCAAGGGCCGCATGCGCGTCGGACGCGGCATCGGCTCGGGCAAGGGCAAGACCGCCGGCCGCGGCCAGAAGGGCCAGAAGGCGCGCAGCGGTGTCGCGATCAACGGCTTCGAGGGCGGCCAGATGCCGCTCCACATGCGCATCCCGAAGCGCGGCTTCAACAACATCTTCGCGAAGGACTTCGCGATCGTGAATCTGGGCATGATCCAGAAGCTGATCGACGAAAAGAAGCTCGACGCCAAGAAGACCGTCGATCACGCCGCGCTCAAGGCCGCTGGCGTCGCCCGCGGTGGCAAGGATGGCGTCCGCCTCCTCGCCAAGGGCGAGCTGACCGCGAAGCTGACTTTTGCCGTTGCCGGCGCCTCGAAGGGCGCGATCGAAGCGGTCGAAAAGGCTGGCGGCAAGGTTGAACTGCCCGAAGTCAAGGAAGCCGCGCCCGAAGGCAAGAAGGCCCAGCGCCGCGCCAAAGCCAAGGCGGAATAATTAGGGCGAAGGGGCGGTTTCTAAGGGAACCGCCCTTTGTCATATAAGATACCCCCTCCCGTTTGTGTCGAGCGAAGTCGAGACACCCCTCGGGACAGCGCAAGTTCGAGAGGCATCTCGACTTCGCTCGATGCGAACGGACAGTGAAAGCGGCACCCGGCATCGACCTGCCGCTTAAGTAAGGCCTTTCCCCTTGCGCTTCGCGACCGCCGAACGCACATAGGCGCCGGGTCGCGGGGGGCGCGGTCCGGAATATCCGAGGAAAACACCCATGGCCTCTCGCGCCGACCAGCTTGCATCCAACCTCAATTTCTCGAAGTTCGGTCAGGCGACCGAGCTCAAGAACCGCATCTGGTTCACGATCGGCGCGCTGATCGTCTTCCGCTTCCTGTCGTTCGTGCCGCTTCCCGGGGTCGATCCGGTCGCGCTGGCGTCGCTCTACAGCCAGGCCGCTTCGGGCGGCGTCCTCGATATCTTCAACACCTTCTCTGGTGGCAGCCTCGAGCGCATGAGCATCATCGCGCTCGGCGTCATGCCCTATATCACCGCGTCGATCGTCGTGCAGCTGGCGGCCGCGCTGTCGCCCAGCCTCGCCGCGCTCAAGAAAGAGGGCGAAAGCGGGCGCAAGAAGCTCAACCAGTACACGCGCTACGGCACCGTCGCGCTGACCGCGATCCAGGGCTATTTCATCGCCGTCGGGCTCGAAACGCTCGGCGCGAGCCAGGGCATCGCCGCGGTCGTCGATCCGGGGATGATGTTCCGCATCGGCGCCGTGATCAGCATCGTCGGCGGCACGCTCTTCCTGATGTGGCTCGGCGAACAGATCACCAGCCGCGGCATCGGCAACGGCGTCTCGCTGATCATCATGGCGGGCATTCTCGCGCAGCTGCCGCGCAGCTTCGCGCAGATGTTCACGCAGGTCCGCGAAGGCTCGATGGGCGGCGGCACGATTTTCGCCGTCATCGGCGGCGCGATCGTGATCATCGCCTTCATCAGCTTCATGGAACGCGCGCAGCGCCGCGTGCTCGTCCAGTATCCGAAGCGCGCGACGCAGCGCGGCGTGATGCAGGCCGACCGCAGCCATCTGCCGCTGAAGGTCAATACCGCGGGCGTCATCCCGCCGATCTTCGCCTCGTCGCTGCTGCTGATGCCGCTGACGGTGACGCAGATGATGGGCCAGAATGTCCAGGGCGACACCGCGACCGGCGACTTCCTGATCACGCTCAACCAGTATCTCGCGCACGGCCAGCCGCTCTATATGGCGCTCTATGCCGCGGGCATCATCTTCTTCTGCTTCTTCTACGTCGCGGTCGTCTTCAACCCCGAGGAAACCGCAGACAATCTCAAAAAGCAGAACGGTTTCATTCCCGGCATCCGTCCGGGCAAGAATACCGCGACCTATCTCGACTTCGTGCTGACGCGAATCACCGTCATCGGCGCGGCCTATCTGGCGGTCATCTGTCTGGTGCCCGAATATTTCATCGCCGGATCGGGCCTCCCCTTCCAGCTCGGCGGCACCAGCCTTCTGATCATCGTGAACGTGACGATCGACACGATCAGCCAGATCCAGAGCCACATGCTCGCCCATCAATATGGCGACCTCATCAAGAAGGCCAAATTGAAAGGCGGCGTTGCGCGGCGCTAAGGCGCCCGCTACGGCACTCGCGACACGGTAGGGCAAACAGGGGTCCCCATGACGCTGAATATCATTCTGCTTGGTCCGCCGGGAGCGGGCAAGGGTACGCAGGCTTCGCGGCTCGAGGACGAGCATGGCATGGTCCAGCTCTCGACCGGCGACATGCTGCGCGCCGCGGTCAAGGCGGGAACGCCGATCGGCCTCCAGGCCAAGGCGGTGATGGATGCGGGCGAACTCGTCTCCGACGCGATCGTCTCGGGGCTGATCGGCGAGCGGCTCGACGAGCTGGGCCCCGACGTTTCGGTGATCTTCGACGGCTATCCGCGCACCGCGGCGCAGGCCGACGCGCTCGACACGATCCTCTCGGACCGCGGCCGCAAGCTCGACCATGTGATCGAACTGCGGGTCGAGGAAGACGCGCTCGTCGACCGCATCACCGGCCGCTTCAGCTGCGCGAAGTGCGGCGCGGGCTATCATGATCGTTACAAGCTCCCTAAGGTGGAGAATGTTTGCGACGTTTGCGGCAGCGATGAATTCAAGCGCCGTCCTGACGACAATGAGGAAACGGTGCGCACGCGCATGGCCGAATATCGCGCCAAGACCGCGCCGATCCTGCCGATCTACGAAACGCGCGGCATCGTCACCCACGTCGACGGCATGGCGCCGATCGACCAGGTCAACGACGCGATCGAAACGGTTCTCGCGACGGCTGGCTAGCAACTTTCCCCGGCGCCGGTTATTGACGCGCCAAAGGGGAACGGGCTGATGGCATTTTTCAGATATTTTGCGAGCGCGGCGGTGATCGGCGCGCTCGCCTTCGCGCCCGCGCAGGCCAAGGTCATCGATCAGGGCGAGATCGGCTTCGCCGTCGCGCACACCGCACAGGTCGCCGCGACCCCCGCCGATGTGTGGAAAATGCTCCGCATGCCGCAAAGCTGGTGGTCGAAGGAGCATAGCTGGTCGGGCGACGCCGCCAACTTCTGGCTCGATTCGCAGGCGGGCGGCTGCTTCTGCGAAAAGCTGCCCGACGCCGGATCGGGCGTCGGCAGCGTCCAGCACGCGCGCATCGTCTTTGCCAAGCCGAACGAGATGCTTCGCCTGTCGGGCGCCTTCGGCCCGCTTCAGGGCGAGGCGCTCGATGCCACGCTGACGATCCAGATCAAGGAAACGCCGACGGGCAGCGCGCTACGCTTCGACTATGTCGTCGGCGGCTATATGCGCTTCAAGGTCGCCGAGATCGCGCCCGCGGTCGACAAGGTGATCGGTGAACAATTGCTCGGCCTCGCCAATGCGCTCGGCGGGGCGCTGCCGCCGACGCGCGACGAAAAGGCGGCCGAGGAACCCGCCGCCGAAGCCCCGGAAGCGAAAGAGGAACCCGGACTCGACGCCGCGGTCGCCGATCTGGTCGAGGAGGAAGCGAAGCCCGCCCCCGACGAAAGGCCCTAGGCGCCGGGCTTGCCGCGCAGCTTCGCCAGCGCGGCGAACGGCCCCGCCGCCTCTTCGCTCAGCACGCCCTTCTCCGCGAGAAGGCGTTCGGCGTCGGGATGGCGCGGAAAGGGATTTAGCGCGAGCGACAGCGTCTGCACCGCGGCTTCGCCCAAATCGACCCGGTCGCCCTCGAGCGGCAGCAGGTCGAGATCCTCGCTGCCGATCTCGATCTCGTCCTCCTCGCTCGCCGGGGCATCGACATCGCGCAGGAAGCGCAAGTCGAACGGCTCGGCGATCGTCGCGGGCACGGGCAGGTCGGTCGCGGCGCACGCCTGCACGACGTCGGCGCCCACTTCGCCTCTTACGGCGATCCCGCCCGCGATAGCACGAACTTCGGCAGCGAGAGAAAAACGATCGAGCGCGAGCAGTCCGAGCCGCCGCGCGATCGCCGCGCGCGCGCCGGCGTCTGCTTCGACCGAAATGGCGCGGCCGTGCGCCGCGTCGGCGAGCGTCACGACCAGAGAGAATTCGGGAACGGTCATGCCCGCGCTCCGTCCAGCCGGTCGGCGACGACCAGCTCGGACACCGGCGTCGCCGCGAGTAGCGCGCGGAGCGCCGCGACCTCGGTCATCACATGCGCCAGCCCCGCATCGGGGGGGGCGTTGCCGCGCCACAGGTTGCGGACCAGCGCCTCGCGCAATTCGGCCGAGCCGTCGGCGGCGCGATAGGCGCCAAGCCGCCCGCCAAGTGCGCTCATCATCCGCCCGACCTGCTTGCCGACGACCATGTCGCCGAAACCGATCTGGCGCATCTGCCCGTCCATGTCGTTCACGAACAATTCGGTGAGCTGGACGCCGGCGAGCCCCTGTGCGGGGTCCTTGTCGATCCGGTGCAGCACGAGCGCGAGCACGAGGCTGATCATATCGAAGCGGCCGTCGAGCGTGTCGGGAACGCCGCCTTGCGCATACCAGTGCGGCGCGCGCGCGGTGGCGACGACGGCGTTCCACAGCGGGCGCCGCGCCTCGCGCGGATCGGGTTCGGATTTGAAGAGTTTGCGGAGCGAAGAAAACATGGCGCAACGCTTAGGCCGAATCATGTCGGCGGAAAAGGGGCCTGAGTCAGCTTGGCGCAAGCTTTGCCGCGGCATAAGCCGCTTGTGCGCGCCGACCGCTTGCGGTTAAGAGGCGCGATTGCCAGCGCCCCATACAAGCGGCGCAACGGAGATATATGTTGATGCCGACCCATGACCCGAAGTCTCCCGTCCGCCCCGTGCGCCTGATCGTCGCCGGGCTGGCGCTCGCGCTGACCGTTGGCGGTTGCACGCAGCTCAAGGGGCGGCAGGGCTATGTTGCCGATCCGGCGCTGACCCAGGCGATCACCCCCGGCGTCGACAACCGCGAGTCGGTCGAAAAGACGCTCGGCCGTCCGACCTTCGTCGGTCAGTTCGGTACCGACGAATATTATTATGTCTCGCGCGAAACGCGCCAGCTCGCGTTCGCGAGGCCGCGCCCGATCGACCAGCAGGTGCTGCGCATCCGCTTCGACGATACAGGCAATGTCGCCGCAGTCGATCGCACCGGGCTCGAACTGGTCCGCAAGATCAGCCCCGAAGGCGACAAGACGCCGACACTGGGTCGCGAACGCAGCTTCTTCGAAGACATCTTCGGCAATATCGGCGCGGTCGGCGCGCCTGGTGCAGGCGCGCCCGGCGGGCGGTAAAACCGCCGTCGCCCGCGCTTTCGCGGGGGCGGCGACTTATTTCTCTATATTATTGCGCGATCCCGCCTGCCGCGAGCACAGCCAAGGTAACGAGATCCGACGCGGTCGAAGCCATCGTGGCGACCTGCACCGGATTCTCCATGCCGACGAGCATAGGGCCGATCACCGCACCGCCGCCCAGTTCGCGCAGCAGCTTCGCCGACAGGTTCGCCGACTGCAGACCCGGCATGACCAGCACATTCGCGGGACCCGACAGGCGGCAGAAGGGATAATTCTTCATCACCTTCTCGTTGAGTGCGACGTCGGGCGCCATTTCGCCTTCATATTCGAAGGCCGGTTTCCGCCGGTCGAGGATCGCCACTGCTTCGCGGATGCTCTCCAGCCAGCTTCCTTCGGGATTGCCGAAGGTCGAATAGGAGAGGAAGGCGACGCGCGGTTCGTGGCCCATGCGCCGCGCGACCTGCGCGGTGCGTTCGGCGATGTCGGCGAGCATCTCGGCGGTCGGCCGTTCGTTGACCGTCGTGTCGGCCATGAAGATCGTGTGATGCTGATCGACGAGGACGTGGATGCCGAACGGCGTCTTGCCCTCGGCATGGTCGATCACGCGCCTTATCTCGCGCATCGTCTGCGAATAGGTCCGCGTCGTGCCGGTGATCATCGCATCGCCGAGCCCCATCTTGAGGAGCAGCGAGCCGAAGATGTTGCGGTCGCGGTTGACCATGCGCTCGACGTCGCGGCGGAGGTATCCGCGCCGCTGTAGCCGCTCGTAGAGCATGTCGACCATCTGCGGCACATGCGGCGAATTGACGCTGTTGTGGACCTCGAAGCTTTCGGCGTCGGCGACGCCCATCGCGCGCAGCTTGTCGTGCAGACCTTCGCGCCCGACGAGCACCGGAATGCCGTATCCGCCGTCGCGGAACTGGATCGCGGCGCGCAGCACGACCTCCTCTTCGCCTTCGGCAAAGACGACGCGTTTGGGATTGTTGCGCGCGGCCTCATAGGCGAGCGTGAGAACCGAGGTGGTCGGATTGAGCCGCGCGCGCAGCCGGGTGCGATAATCGTCCAGATTCTCGATCGGGCGCTGAGCGACGCCGGTATCCATCGCCGCCTTGGCGACCGCGGCGGGGACGATTTCCATCAGCCGCGGATCGAAGGGGGAGGGGATGATATATTCGGGGCCGAAGCTCGACGCGCGCCCGCCATAGGCGGCCGCGACTTCTTCGGGCACCTGCTGGCGCGCGAGGTCGGCGATCGCATAGGCCGCCGCGATCTTCATCTCCTCGTTGATCGCGGTCGCATGGACGTCGAGCGCGCCGCGGAAGATGAAGGGGAAGCAGAGGACGTTGTTGACCTGGTTCGGATAATCCGAGCGCCCGGTCGCGATGATCGCGTCGGGCCGCGCCGCGCGCGCGTCGGGCGGCGAGATCTCGGGATCGGGGTTCGCCATCGCGAAGATGATCGGCGCCGGCGACATGTCCTTGACCATCTCGGGCTTGAGCGCGCCCGCGGCCGACAGGCCGAGGAACACGTCGGCGCCGACCAGCGCCTCGGTCAGGTTGCGCGCTTCGGTCGGCACCGCATGCGCCGACTTCCACTGGTCCATCCCTTCGGTGCGGCCCTGATAGATCGTGCCCTTGCGGTCGCACATGATCACATTTTCGTGCCTTACGCCCATCGCCTTGATCAGCGCGGTACAGGCGATCGCGGCGGCGCCCGCCCCGTTGACGACGACCTTCACCGTCGAAAGGTCGCGCCCGGTCAGGTAACAGGCGTTGATCAGGCCGGCGGCGGTGATGATCGCGGTGCCATGCTGGTCGTCATGGAACACCGGAATGTTCATGCGTTCCTTCAGCGCCGCTTCGATGACGAAGCAGTCGGGGGCGGCGATATCCTCTAGGTTGATGCCGCCAAAGCTCGGCGCGAGCAGCTCGACCGCTTCGATGAAACGCTGCGGATCCTCGGTGTCGACCTCGAGGTCGATCGAATCGACGTCGGCGAAACGCTTGAACAGTACCGCCTTGCCTTCCATCACCGGCTTCGATGCCAGTGCGCCGAGATTGCCGAGCCCGAGGATCGCGGTGCCGTTCGAGATCACCGCGACCAGATTGCCCTTGATCGTATAGTCATAGGCCTTGGCGGGATCTTCGGCGATCGCGTTGACCGGCACCGCGACACCGGGCGAATAGGCGAGGCTGAGGTCGCGCTGCGTCGCCATCGGCTTCGACGCGACGATCTCGATTTTTCCGGGCCGGCCATATTCGTGGTAAAGCAGGGCCTCGCGGTCGGAAAATTGCACCTTGCTGCCGCTGTCCATTCTGTATCCTCTCGAAATTTCCACAAGATGCGCGCCCGAATATTTCCCCTAGCGCCGCCTCGCGAAAATGTAACCGGCAATGTTGATCGCGATCCACCCGGCGCGACCGGAACTCGCCGTCGCCCTCCGACCTTGCCATGCCGCCCCCAATCACTAAGCAGGGTCCGATGTCCGCCACCGCCCGAGCCGCCGCCAATATGAACACTGCCGCGCCCGCCGCGACGCCGATGATGGCGCAATATTGGTCGCTGAAGGACAAGGCCGGCGACTGCCTGCTTTTCTATCGCATGGGCGATTTTTTCGAGCTGTTTTTCGACGACGCCAAGGCCGCGGCTTCGACGCTCGATATCGCGCTGACCTCGCGCGGCGAGCATGGCGGCGCGCCGGTGCCAATGTGCGGCGTGCCTGTTCATTCGGCCGAATCCTATCTCGCGCGGCTGATCCGCGCCGGGCACCGGGTCGCGATCGCCGAGCAGGTAGAAACCCCGGCCGAGGCGAAGGCGCGCGGCGGGTCGAAAGCGCTCGTCGCGCGCGACATCGTGCGCTTCGTCACCGCGGGCACGCTCACCGAGGAAAGCCTGCTCGAAGGGCGCAGCGCGAACCGGCTTGCCGCGCTGGCGCAGGTCGGCAGCGAGGTCGCGATCGCCGCCGCCGATATTTCGACCGGCCGCTTCGAGGTGGTCGCGGTGCCTGCGCAAGCGGTCGACGCAGAGCTTGCGCGGCTCGCGCCGTCGGAATTGCTGCTGAGCGAGAATGCCGAGGACCTGCCGATCTCTTCGGCGCGCCAGATCGTGCGCCGTCCGTCCTCCGAATTTTCGAGCACGAATGCGCAAAAACGGCTCGAAGCCTTTTTCGGCGTCCAGACGCTCGACGGCTTCGGTCAGTTCGTCCGCGGCGAGATCGCCGCGATGGGGGCGCTCGTCGCCTATCTCGACCATGTCGGCACCGGCGGCCCGACCTTCCTCCAGCCGCCGCTGCGCCACCTCGCGTCGGGTCGGATGGCGATCGACGCCGCGACGCGCGAAAGCCTCGAACTCGTCCGCACCATGGCGGGCACGCGCGACGGCAGCCTGCTCGGCACGATCGACCGCACGGTGACGGCGGCGGGCGCGCGGCTGCTCGCCGACGATCTCGCGAGCCCGCTCACCGACAAGGCGGCGATCCTCGACCGGCTCGACCTTGTCGACGCGCTCGCACGCGATGCCTTGTGGCGCGGCGAACTGCGTGCGGCGCTGCGCGCGCTGCCCGACGCCGGGCGCGCATTGGGCCGCCTCGTCGCGGGGCGCGGCGGGCCGCGCGATCTCGCGCAGCTGCGCGATGCGCTCGGCGGGGCGCGCCTGCTGCGCGAACATCTCGCGCGGCGCGCCGACCTGCCGCCCTTGCTCGCGCGCTTGCTCCCCGCGCTCGACGGCCACGGCGCGCTCGTCGACGAACTGACGCGCGCGCTGATCGAGACGCCGCCGGTTGACGCAGCGCAGGGCGGCTATGTCGCCGAAGGCTATGATCATGCGCTCGATGCGCTGCGCGAAACCGCGCGCGACGGGCGCAAGGCGATCGCGTCGCTCGAAGCGCAATATCGCGACCGCACCGGCATCGCCTCCCTGAAGATCCGTCATAATGGCGTGCTCGGCTATCATGTCGAGGTGCCCGCGAAGCACGCCGACGCGCTGATGGCGCCCGAATCGGGCTTCACCCATCGCCAGACGCTCGCCGGCGTCGTGCGCTTCAACTCATCCGATCTGCACGAGGCCGCGAGCCGGGTGACGCAGGCGGGGGTGCACGCGGTCGCCGCCGAGGCCGCGCATCTCGAAACGCTCACCGACGCCGCGATCGGCCGCCGCGAGGCGATCGCCGCGTCGTGCGACGTGCTCGCGCGCCTCGACGTCGCGGCGGCGCTCGCCGACCATGCGATGAGCCACAATTGGTGCCGCCCCGACCTCGCCGACGAGCCCTGCCTCGACGTCAGCGGCGGGCGCCATCCGGTGGTCGAGGCGGCGCTCGCGAAGTCGGGCGAACGCTTCGTCCCTAACGATGTGTCGCTGTCGGAAGCCGACCGGCTCTGGCTCGTCACCGGCCCCAATATGGGCGGTAAATCGACCTTTCTCCGGCAAAACGCGCTGATCGTCGTGCTCGCGCAGGCGGGCGGCTTCGTACCCGCGGCGGCGGCGAAGCTCGGGCTCGTCGACCGCCTGTTCAGCCGCGTCGGCGCGAGCGACAATCTCGCGCGCGGACGCTCGACCTTCATGGTCGAGATGGTCGAAACCGCCGCGATCCTCGCGCAGGCGACCCCGCAAAGCTTCGTGATCCTCGACGAGGTCGGGCGCGGCACCTCGACCTATGACGGGCTCGCGCTCGCCTGGTCGGTGGTCGAGGCGGTGCACGAGGTGAATAAGTGCCGCTGCCTCTTCGCGACGCACTATCACGAGCTGACGCGGCTTGCCGAAACGCTAAACGCGCTGTCGCTCCATCATGTTCGCGCGCGCGAGTGGCAGGGCGATCTGGTGCTGCTGCATGAGGTCGCCGAAGGCCCCGCCGACCGTAGCTACGGTCTCGCGGTTGCGCGCCTCGCGGGCGTCCCCGCGCCCGTCGTCAAGCGCGCCGAAACGGTGCTCGCGAAACTCGAGGCGGGGCGCGAGGCGACCGGCGGGCTCGCCGCGGGTCTCGACGACCTGCCGCTGTTCGCGGCGACGCTCGCCGCCGCGCCCGAAGCGGCGAAGGACGCGCTGCGCGAAGCGCTCGGCGCGATCGACCCCGATGCGCTCGCGCCGCGCGATGCGCTCGATGCGCTCTACACGCTCAAACGCCTGCTGGCGGACGAAGGATGAGCAATCTCTTCGACAATCTCGACCAGCGCCGCGCGATCATCGATCGCCGCGATCTGGCGGCGCGGCTCGACGCGATTGCCGCCGAAAGCAGCGATTCGGGCACGCGCCGCCGCGCGATGGTCGACCTGCTCAAGGGCGCGCTCGAAGCGGGCCGTGCCGAGATCGAGCGCCGACTGCTCGAACGCCCCTCCTCTGGGCGCGTCGCGGCGAATGCGACCGCCTTCCTCATCGACCAGATCGTCCGCCTCAGCCACGATTTCACCACCCACCATCTCTATCCCTCGGCCAACCGCTCGGCGGGCGAGCGCATCACGCTGATCGCGGTCGGCGGCTATGGCCGCGGCGAGATGGCGCCGCACAGCGACATCGACATCGGCTTTTTGACCCCGTTCAAGCAGACGAGCTGGACCGAACAGGTGATCGAGGCGCAGCTCTATACGCTGTGGGATCTCGGGCTGAAGGTCGGCCATTCGTCGCGTTCGCTCGACGAGATGGTGCGCGCGGCGAAGGAGGATCTGACCGTCCGCACCGCGCTGCTCGAAGGGCGTTTCATCTGGGGCGACCGCGATCTTTACGATCAGGCGTCGGCGCGCTTCGATGCCGAGGTCGTCGCGGGCAACGCGCGCGCCTTCGTCGCCGACAAGCTCGCCGAGCGCGACGAACGTCACAAGAGGATGGGCGATTCGCGCTACGTCGTCGAACCCAATGTGAAGGAAGGCAAGGGGGGCCTTCGCGACCTCCACACGCTGTTCTGGATCGGCAAGTTCATTCACCGCGTCCGCACCGTGCCCGAACTCGTCGATGCGGGGCTGATGTCGGCGCGCGAGCTGCGCCAGTTCGAGCGCGCCGAAAATTTCCTGCTCGCGGTGCGCTGCCATCTCCACATCCTCGCGGGGCGCGCCGAGGACCGGCTGACCTTCGATTTCCAGCGCGAGATCGCGAGCCGCATGAAATTCGCCGATCGCCCGGGCAAGAGCGCGGTCGAGCGCTTCATGCAGCTCTATTTCCTCCACGCCAAAAGCGTCGGCGACGTCACCGGCACCTTCCTCGCGCATCTCGACGACCAGATGGCGGCGCGCGGGCGGCGTTTCCTGCCGACGATCCGGCGGCGTCCGGGCAAGCTCCACGGCTTCGTCCTCGACCGCGGCCGGCTCGCGCTGCCGGCGGAGGATTTCTTCGCGAAGGATCCGGTGCGGCTGGTCGAGATTTTCGCGCTCGCCGACAAGCACGGCCTCGAAATCCATCCGCAGGCGATGCGGCAGGCGCGCCACGACGCCAAGCTGATCGAGACGCAGAGCGTGCGCCGCGACCCCCGCGCCAACGAGCTGTTCCTCGACGTGCTGACGTCCCCGCGCGATCCCGAAACCGTGCTGCGCTGGATGAACGAGGCGGGGGTGTTCGGCCGTTTCGTTCCCGATTTCGGCCGCGTCGTCGCGCAGATGCAGTTCGACATGTATCACCATTATACCGTCGACGAGCATACGATCCGCGCGATCGGGCTGCTCGCCGACATCGAGCAGGACCGGCTCAAGGACGATCACCCGCTGTCGACCGCGATCATGGACCAGATCCACTCGCGCCGCGTCATCTATGTCGCGGTGCTGCTCCACGACATCGCCAAGGGCCGCGGCGGCGACCATAGCGTGCTCGGCGCCGAGCTGGCGCTGCGCGTCTGCCCGCGGCTGGGGCTGACCGACGCCGAGACCGAGACGGTGTCGTGGCTCGTGCGCTATCACCTCCTGATGTCGGCCACCGCGTTCAAGCGCGACCTTGCCGATTTCAAGACGATCCTCGACTTTGCGCAGATCGTGCAGAGCGCTGAACGCCTGCGTCTGCTCCTCGTGCTCACCGTCGTCGACATCCGCGCGGTCGGGCCGGGGGTGTGGAACGGCTGGAAGCGCCAGTTGCTGACCGAGCTCTTCGACGCCGCCGAAGAAGTGCTGCGCCTCGGCCACAAGCAGAAAGGGCGCGAGGCGCGGATCGAAAGCAAGAAGGAGGCCGTGGCCGCCCAATTCGGCTTCGATGCCAAGACGTTCGAAAAGCTCGCGAGGCGGCTCCCCGAAAGCTACTGGATTGCCGAGCCGGTCGAAGTGATCGCGGCGAATATGCTCCATATCCGCCAGGCGGGCGATGCGCCGCTGCATATCGCCGCGGTGCCCGACGACGATCGCGGTGCCACGCTGGTGATGGTGCTCGCGGCCGACCACCCCGGCCTCTTCTATCGCATCGCCGGCGGCATCCACCTCGCCGGCGGCAACATCATCGACGCGCGCATCCACACGACCCGCGACGGGCTGGCACTCGATAATTTCCTCGTCCAGGACCCGCTCGGCCGGCCGTTCGACGAGGCGGGTCAGATTGGCCGGCTGACGCGCGCGATCGAGGACGCGCTCGCCAACCGCCAGAAACTGCTGCCGAAACTCGAAGCGCGCGCGCTGCCGCGCACCCGCGCCGAGGCCTTCCGCATCGCCCCCAGCGTCTTCGTCGACAATAAGGCTTCCAATCGTTTTACCGTGATCGAGGTCAATGCGCAGGATCGCCCCGCGCTGCTCAACCAGCTCGCCTATGCACTCTTCCAGTCGAAGGTCACGGTGCACAGCGCGCATGTCGCCACCTATGGCGAGCGCGCGGTCGATACATTTTACGTGACCGACCTGATCGGCGACAAGATCGACAGCGCGGCGCGCGTGAAGAGCCTCGAAAAGCGTCTGCTCGAAGCCGCCGGCAGCCGCAGCGAGGAAGCCGTCGCGGCGTAGAGCGTGATCGGGTCAGACTGAAACACCGCTTTCCCTTTTCGCCGGGATGACGATCAGTCAAAATAATCTGCTCTAGAAATCGAACCCCTGCTGGACGGGGGGAAGCGGCACGCCTTCGAGTTCGAGCATGCGCGCCTTGGATTGCGAGCCGCCCGGCGCGGAGAATCCGCCGATTCCGCCGCCCGCGGCCATGACGCGGTGGCAGGGGATGATCAGCGGCACGGGATTGGTCGCCATCGCCTGCCCGACCGCGCGGGCCTGTTCGGGACCGGCATCGAGCGCGCGCGCGACAGCGCCATAAGTCGTCGTCTCGCCCCAGCCGAGCATGCGCACATGGTCATAGACGCGCGCGAAGAAGGGCGGCTGCTCGCCCGGATCGACGGCCACTGTGAAAAATTCGATGCGTTCGCCAGCAAAATAGCGGGTCGCGGCGTCGATGACTGCCGCGATTCCGGCGGGCGGCGCGGCGCGAAGCGCGCCGGGCAGGCGGCGCAGCATCGCGCGCTCGGTTTCGGAGGCGGCCGGCGCGGGCAGCCGCAGCGCGGTGACGCCTGCGTCCGCCCAGCCGATCGCCGCGATCCCGGCGGCGGTTTCGAAAAGCTGATACTGGCTTTGCCCGGCCATGCGCGATTCTCCGTCGTTGCCAGAGATATAGGATCCTGCGGCGCCGACGCCATAGAGCGGCGGTGCGACGCGCGGCGGCCGACAGCTTTGGGGTCAGTCGCCCGCCGGCCCCGTCATCGCCGCCGCCGCCGCGAGCAGCCCGCCGTTGAAGCGCTGCGACAAGGCCGCATCGGGAATCGCGTTGAAGGCATGGATCGCGCCGGCATAGCTGTGCAGATCGACGGGTACGCCCGCCGCGACGAGCCGCCGCGCATAGTCGAGATTTTCGTCGAAAAAGAGGTCGAGACTGCCCGTCGCGATATAGGCGGGGGGCAGGCCCGTCAGATCCTCGGCGAGGCTCGGCGAAAACCAGCCGCGCCGCGCGTCGTCGGCCTTGTAGTCGGCCTGCAGCGCGCGCCAGCCGAAGCGGTTGCTCGCGCGCGTCCAGATGAATTCGCCGGTCGCGGGATTGGCATATGGGCAGGCGTCGCCGCCCGTCCGGTGATCGAGCATCGGATAGGTCAGCAGCTGGCCGGCGATCGCGGGTCCGCCGAGGTCGCGCGCCATGATCGCGAGCGCAGCGGCGAGCCCGCCGCCCGCGCTCTCGCCTGCGACGACGATCCGGCGCGCGTCGACGCCGAGCGCGTCGGCCTGCCCCGCGAGCCAGCTCAGCGCCGAATGGCAATCTTCCTGCGGCGCGGGAAAGGGATGTTCGGGGGCGAGGCGATATTCGACCGACACGACCGGCACGCCCGCGGCCGCCGCCAGCGCGGCGGGCCCCACCTGCATCTGTTCGACCGATCCCAGCACCATGCCGCCGCCATGGATATGCAGGATCGCGCCGCTCCCCGGCCGCGGCGCGGCGGGGCGATATAGGAAGACCATGATGTCGGGGCCGCCGTGGATCGACGGCACGATCAGCTTTTCGGGCGCGATGACGGGTGGCGGCAGGAAGGAATAGGTCTCCGCCGCTTTCGCCCGAATCTGCGCTATCGGCGCCGCGTCGAGGTCGACGCGGGGAAACAGATCGATGATCGGCGCGATCTCGCGATCGACGAGGTGGCGGGTGTCCATATCAAACTCTCCCTTTCATCCCGCCGACCCGGTCATCAGCCGCGCAGCGTCGCTCCGACCTTCGCCGCCGCGGCGACCACCTTGTCGGCGATCGCCTTCAACTCGGCATCGGTGAAGCTTTTCTCTTGCGGTTGCAGCTCGACTTCGACCGCCAGGCTCACCTGCCCTTCGGGAACGCCTGCGCCCGCGAAGCGGTCGAACAGCCGCGCATCGACGACGTTCGCCTTGTCGGCGCCGCGGATCGCGCGCACCAGCTCGGCCGCGGTCAGCCCCGCGGGCGCGAGGAAGGCGAAGTCGCGGCGCACCGATTGCAATGCCGGGGGCGCGAAGGCGGCGCGCGCCGGGCCGCTCGCGCGCTTCGCTGGGATCGCATCGAGGAAGATTTGCACCGCGATCACCGGGCCATCGACGTCGAAAGCGCGGGCCAGCGCGGGGTGGAGCGCGCCGAACTCGGCGAGCACCGCCTTGGGACCGAGCCGCAAGGTCGCCGACTGGCCGGGATGCCAGATGTTGCCGTCCGTCACGGCTTCCATCACCTGCAACCGGTCGGCGGGCGCCCCCGCCGCGTCGAGCAGCGCCAGTGCCGCGGCCTTGGCGTCGAACGCGTCGAAGGGCGCGGCTTTGCCCGCCTGCCAGCCGCGCCCGCTTTTGTCGCCCGCCATCAGGATCGCCAGCGTCGGATGTTCGGCGTCGGAAAGATAGCGCCGCCCGATCTCGAACAGGCGGATGCTCTCCGCGCCGCGATTCTGGTTGCGCGCCGCCGCGGTGAGCAGGCCGGGCAGCAGCGACGGGCGCATGACCTTCAAATCTTCGCTGATCGGATTGGCGAGACTCCACGCGCCGCCGCCGAAGGGCGCGGCGTCGGCCTCGCTGATGAACGACCAAGTCACCGCCTCGTCGAACCCGGCGGCCGCCGCGGCGCGGCGCAGGCGGCGCTCGACCATCTGTTCGGGCGTGGCGGTCGGCTTGGCCACGCCATCGGCGCGCGGCAGCGGCACCGACGCGATCGCGTCGAAACCGGTGATGCGCGTGACTTCCTCGACGACGTCGGGCGCGCCGTCCATGTCGCGGCGCCAGCTCGGCACCGACACCTGCCAGCGGCCGCCCTGTTCGATCACCGCGAAACCGAGCGCGGCGAGGATGTCCTTCTGCCGCTCGGGCGCGATCGCGATGCCGCCGAGCGTCGCCGACAGCGCGGGGTCGTAATCGATCACCTTCACCTCGGCGGGCGGCGTGCCCGCGCGCGTCACCGCCGACGGCGTGCCGCCGCAGATGGCGAGGATATGCGCGGTGACGATCGCGGTCGCATCGTCGAGGAATGCGGGGTCGACCCCGCGCTCGAAGCGGCTGCGCGCGTCGCTCGACAGGCCGAGCGCCTGTCCGGTGAGCGCGATGTTTTCGGGGGTGAAATAGGCGACCTCGATCAGCACGTCGGTCGTCGTCTCGCTGCACCCCGAATGCTCGCCGCCCATGATGCCCGCGATGTCGTGGACCTCGCGTTCGTCGGCGATCACCGTCATCGTGTCGGTGAGCGTGTATTCCTTGCCGTTGAGCGCCGTGACGGTTTCGCCATCCTTGGCGCGCCGCGCGACGAGCGCGCCGGTCAGCTTGGCGCGGTCGTAGATATGACTCGGACGACCAAGGTCGAACATCACATAATTGCTGATGTCGACGAGCGCCGAGATCGACCGCTGGCCGACGGCTTCCAATCGGCGGCGCATCCATTCGGGGGCGCTGCCGTTGGTGACGCCGCTGACCGTGCGGCCGAAGAAGGCGGGGCAGGCTTCGACATCGTCGGTGCGGATTTCGGTCGCGGGCGCGCCCTCGCCGGTGACCGTCGGGACGTCGAGCGGCTTCAGCGTGCCGAGCCCGGCGGCGGCGAGGTCGCGCGCGATCCCGCGCACACCCATGCAGTCCTGCCGGTTCGGGGTGATCGATATGTCGACCACCGGGTCATTCGCTCCGCTATAGTCGGCGAAGGGCGTGCCGACCGGCGCGTCGGCGGGCAGCTCGATGATCCCGTCATGGTCGTCGCCCAGTTCGAGTTCGCGCGTCGAGCACATCATGCCGTTCGATTCGACCCCGCGCACCGCGGCGACCTTCAGCTCCATGCCGTTCGCCGGCACGACCGCACCGGGCAGCCCGAGTACGCCGACCAGTCCCGCGCGCGCGTTGGGGGCGCCGCACACGACGGTGAGCGGCGCGCTACCGTCGCCCGTATCGACGGTCAGCACCTGCAGCTTGTCGGCCTGCGGATGCTTTTCGGCGGTGAGCACCTTGGCGACGCGGAAACCCGCGAGCTTCTCGGCGGGGTTTTCGACGCCTTCGACCTCGTGGCCGATGCGATTGAGCGTCGCGACGACATCGGCGACCGAATAGTCGCCTTCGAGATGTTCGCGGAGCCAGTCGAGGGTGATCTTCATGCCGAAATCCCCCCGCTCAGCGTCGGCACCGACAGCGCGCCGAACCCGTAATGCGACAGCCACCTGAGGTCGCCGTCGAAGAAGGCGCGCAAATCGTCCATGCCATATTTGAGCATCGCGAGCCGGTCGACGCCGACCCCGAAGGCGAAGCCCTGCCATTCATCGGGATCGAGCCCGCAGTTCGCGATCACGCGGCGGTTGACCATGCCGCTGCCGAGCAGTTCCATCCACGCATGGCCCGCATCGTCGCCGTTGCCGCCGACGATGCGGCGGCCCTTTTCCTGTTTATAGCCGACATCGACCTCGGCCGAGGGTTCGGTGAAGGGGAAGTAGCTAGGTCGCAGGCGGAGCACGATGTCGTCGCGCTCGAAATAGGCCTTGAGGAAGGTCTCGAGCGTCCACTTGAGATGCCCCATATGGATGCCGCGGTCGATGACGAGGCCTTCGACCTGATGGAACATCGGCGTGTGTGTCGCGTCGCTGTCGCTGCGATAGACGCGGCCGGGCGCGATGATGCGGATCGGCGGCTCCTGCGACATCATCGTCCGGACCTGCACCGGCGAGGTATGCGTGCGCAGCAGCATCGCGCGGCCTTCGGCGTCGTTCATCTGCGAAGGGAAATAGAAGGTATCGTGCATCGCGCGCGCCGGATGCGTCTCGGGAATGTTGAGTGCGGTGAAGTTGCGCCAGTCGTCCTCGATCTCGGGGCCCGTCGCGACCGCGAAGCCCATGTCGGCGAAGATTTCGGCGAGCTCGTCCATCACCTGGCTCACCGGGTGCACGCTACCACGCGGGCTCGCGTCGGCCGGCAGCGTCATGTCGATCGCTTCGGCGGCGAGTTTGAAGTCGAGCGCCGCCGCGTCGAGCACCGCCTTGCGCGCCGCGAGCGCGGCCGTGACCGTTTCGCGCAGGCCGTGGATCGCGGGACCCTGCGCCTGCCGTTCCTCGGGGGTCATGCCGCCGAGCGTCTTGAGCAGCGCGGTGATGCTGCCCGCCTTGCCGAGCGTGGCGACGCGCAGCGCCTCGACCGCACCCGCATCGGCCGCGGCTTCGATGTCGCCCAAGAGCTGGGTCTGGATGGCTTCGATATCGCTCATCGTCATTCGTCCTGTTCCGGCGGCGAAGTCGCCGCCAGCCTCATGTTTCCGTGGTTCCGTGGATAGGCGGCTACCCGCGCGTCCGTCGTCCGCCGCTTGCACCGAACCCGCCGCGCGGGTCAAGCCTGTTGGCGGAAAACGGTCTATCCTGTCGGTTTGTGGAGCCCCTGCACTGCCGCGCCCGCCGCCGCCGCCCGCGCGAACGCCGCGGCGCCCAATATCGGCTTGGGTCGCGCCGCATAGTCGCGCGGGCTCATCCCCATGAAACGCTGAAAATCGCGGGTGAACTGCGCCTGATCATAATATTGATGGTCCATCGTATCGATCCACGCCATCGACGGATCGAGCATGAAGCGCGCGAGGCTGCGCAGGAAGCGTTGGCGGCGCAGCAGCAGCTTTGGCGAAAAGCCGAAGGCGCGGTGGCTCAATCGCTCGATCGAGCGTTCGGAAAGACCGAGCTTCGCCGAAAGGTCGGCGACGCTCGACAAATCATCGTCGACGAGCGCGCGATGCGCGGCGAGAATGGCGGGATCGTCGGGCGGCGCATCGGCGAGCAGCGCGCGGAAATGGGCGTCGATCAGAGCGGCTGCGGCATCGACGTCGTTGGTTCGCCGCAACCGCTCGGCCAGCAGCGCGAATCGGGCAAAGGCGGGATGCGCGCTCCCGTCGCAGAGCCGGTCGGCGAGCGCGTCGGCGGGCAGCGGAACGAATTTTGCCCATCCCATCGGCAGCACGCCGATGCCCCAGGTCCGCATATTGCCCGCCGCGAAATAGGTCGCCTGGCTCGTCGGCCCGGTAACGACGAAGCGCGGCGTTTCGAGGGCGTGCCCGCCGCCGATCGCCGCGAGCGGCGGATCGCCATCGACAAATCGAAGGTTCGCCCATTCCGGGTGCAGATAATCCTCGACCCGCGAACCGTCGGCGACGCGGACCTCGCTCAGATAGATGGTGCTGAGATAGGGGCGCAGCGGTTCCGACAAGGGAAAGAAGCGCGTCGCGACACGCGGGCTGGCGGGAGATGCGTCGCGGTGCGCCATGTTGTTTCATTTTAGCGCGCAAAACGCATGAAAAACAATGTCCCGAAGCGGTGTTCTGTCGGGTTCTTACAATTTTATGGGCTGCCGCTGCTTCATAGTTGCGCTGCCTGCTCCGAACGGGGGGCGTGCAAGGAGAATCGGGCGTGACGCCAGAGGATGGGGCTTGGCGGGGACCTGAAATAGACGACTGATTTTCCGAGCTTCGTTCCGGCCGTCGGCTTCTGCGACCCACGGCTATTCGGCACGGGCGGGGGGCGATGGTTTCCACTGGAACCATTGTCGAGGCGGCCCGGCGCGCGAGCTCCGCGCCGCCTCTTCGTTCGGAGCGGGGCTAGCGCGCCCGCGCAGCCTGATGGGCGATATCGGTCATCAACTTGCGGAACAGCACACCGCCCGCGGTGCCCGACGCCTTGAGCGCGCGCTCGCAGTCGAGCAGGCGGCTCATCAGCCGCGCGATGCGCACCGAATCCCAGATATGCAGCTGCGCGGTCACCGCGTCGCGTTCCTTCCAGAAAATGCCGCTCGATCGCGCCGAGACGACGGTCGCCGGATGCGCGCCGCCATCGACTTCGGCGCGCAGCCGCGCCAGTGCCAGCGCCCGGATCGCGAGCGCGCGGATGATGCGGATTTCGGCGACGCCGACCGCCGCCGCGTTGGCCAGCATCTCGGGCAGATCGCGCACCTTGCCGCCGAGCGCGACGTTGATGCATTCGCTGACATCTTCTTCGTGCGTCGCGGCGCCGAGCGCGGCGATGTCGGCGGCCGTGACCTGCCGCTGGCGGTCGGGCCCGGCGTCGAGGTAGAGCGCGATCTTTTCGATCTCGCGGCGCATCAGCGCCTGATCGCCCGAGACGAGGTCGACGAGCAATTGCGCCTCGCTGTTGGCGATACGCAGCCCCTGCTCCTGCGCCGCCGCCATCGCGATGCCGACGAGCGCGCGCCGGTCGGGCTGGTAACAGATCGCCGCGACGGCATGGTCCGACCCCTCGACCAGCTTGACGAGCTTCGATTTGGCGGTGACCGAGGCGCCCGTCGCGACGACCGGGTTGATCGCGGTTTCGGCGGCGAGCAGCGCCTCGACCGCGGCGAGGCTGTCGTCGCCGCTACCGGTCAGTTCGAGCTTGATGATGCGCGCGGGCGAAAAGAGCGACATCGACGCCGCTTCGGCGGCGAGCAGCGAGGGGTCTTGCGACAGCTGCGATCCGGTCAGGTCGAGCCGCTCGGCCTCCTTGCCGGCAAGGCCGATCAGGCGAGCCGCGACGGCTTCCATCGTCGCTTCGTCGGGGCCCGTCAGGAGGGTGAAGCGAACCGCGGGATCGAGGCGCGTCTGGCGTTCGAGGTCGGCGGGCTTGACGCTCTTCATTGCCCGGCGGGCGCGGGCACGGCGGGTGCGAGCACCGCCCCCGGCTGACCGCCGCCGCGGTTCGCATAGACCGCGAGCCGCGCGACGATCTGGTCGGCGACGCCCGAGGCGAGCCGTTCGAGCGCGGTCGATTCGGCGGCGATCGTCGCATATTCGCTGCCGACGACATCGATCCCGGCGTCCTGCGCCGCGGTTGCGTCGAGCAGCACCGCGCCCGACGCCGAATCGACGAGTTGATAGCGCGCGCGCAGCGTCCGGCGCTCGCGCGTCACCGTATCATCGGCGCGGACGCCGAAGCCGGTGATCGAATCCTCGAGCCGGACGTCGAGGCGGAGGCGCTTGCCCGCGCCCTCGCCGCCCTGCGTCGCTTGCAACCGGTCGCGGAGCGCGTTGCGGACGAGCCAGCCTTCATGCCCCTCGATCGGCGCGACATCGACGTCGGCGAGTATCTGTGCGACCGCCCCCTTGCTGCCATTTGCATAAAGCGGACGCAGCCCGCACCCGCCGAGCATCAGCGAAGCGGCGACGAGCGAGGAGGTCAGAAGGGCGCGCATATCAGGGTACGATATTCACCAAACGGTCGGGCACCACAATCACCTTCTTCGGCGTCGCGCCGGCGAGCAGCTCGACGATACGCGGGCGCGCGAGTGCCGCCGCTTCGGTGGCGTCCTTGTCGAGGCCCTTGGCGATCGTCATCGTATCGCGCAGCTTACCCGCCATCTGAATCGCGATTGTCACCTCGTCATCGACGAGCAGTGCTGGATCGGCGGCGGGCCACGCGGCCTCGGCGATCATCGGCGTTGTGCGCTGGCTTGCCGGCAACGCCGCCCATGCCTCTTCGGCGAGGTGCGGCATCATCGGCGCGACGAGCAGGATCAAAGTGCGGCACGCCTCGGCACGCGTCGCCGAGGGCGGTGCCTTCTCGATCTCGTTCGCGAGCGCGTGAATTTTCGCGACCGCCTTGTTGAAACCGAGCGATTCGATGTCGGCCGCGACGCCCGCGATCGCCTGATGCAGCTTGCGCGCGAGTGCCTTGTCTTCGCCGCCGTCGCCGACATTTCCGGTATCGCCGAACAGGCGCCATAACCGCTGGACGAAGCGCCACGCGCCCTCGATGCCCGCCTCGCTCCACGGTAGATCGCGCTCGGGCGGGCTGTCGGACAGCATGAACCAGCGCGCCGCGTCGGCGCCATATTGGTCGAGGATGGCGTCGGGATCGACGACATTCTTCTTGGACTTCGACATCTTGATCACGCGGCCGATCTCGACGGCGGCGCCGTCGGCGGTCAGCGTCGCGCTCTCGGCGCCGCGATCGACCTCGTCGGGAGTGAAGAAGAGCGGCGGCAAGCCTTCGCCCTGGCTGCGGCTATAGGTCTCGTGCGTCACCATGCCCTGGGTGAACAGGCTCGCGAAGGGCTCGGCGATGTCGATCATCCCCATATGCTTGAGCGCGCGCGTCCAGAAGCGCGCATAGAGCAGGTGAAGGATCGCATGCTCGATGCCGCCGATATATTGGTCGACGGGCAGCCAGCGGCGAATGACCTCGGGGTCGAAAGGCTTGTCACTCGGCGCCGACGCGAAGCGCAGGAAATACCACGACGAATCGACGAAGGTATCGAGCGTATCGGTCTCGCGTTGCGCCTCGCCGCCGCACGACGGGCATGGGACATGCTTCCACGTCGGATGGCGGTCGAGCGGATTGCCGGGGACCGAGAAATCGGCGTCCTCGGGCAGCACGACGGGCAGCTGGCTCTTGGGAACCGGCACCATGCCGCAGGCGGCACAATGGATGAACGGGATCGGCGTGCCCCAGTAACGCTGGCGCGAGACGCCCCAGTCGCGCAGGCGCCACACGGTGGTGCCCTTGCCCCAGCCCTCATGCTCGGCGCGCGCGATGACGGCCGCCTTGGCTTCGTCGATCGTCATGCCGTCGAGAAAGTGGCTGTTCACGAGGCGGCCGGGGCCGGTGTAGGCCTCGGTCCCGGTGAAATGCTGTTCGGTCTCGTCGCCGTCGGCGATCACGCGGTAGACGGGAAGCTCATATTTATGCGCGAAGTCGAGGTCGCGCTGGTCGTGCGCGGGACAGCCGAAGATCGCGCCGGTGCCATAATCCATCAGCACATAGTTCACGACCCAGACGGGCAGATGCCAATCGGGGTCGAGCGGATGCTCGACCGAAATTCCGGTGTCGAAACCCATCTTCTCGGCGGTGTCGAGCTGCTCGGCGGCGGTCCCCTGACGGCGGCACTCCTCGATGAAGGCGGCAAGCTCGGGCGAGTCCTTGGCGAGGCGTTCGGCGAGCGGATGGTCGGGCGAAATCGCCGCGAAGCTCGCGCCGAACAGTGTGTCGGGGCGCGTCGTGAAGACGTCGAAGCCGACCGCGCCGCCGGCGAGCTTGAAGCTGAATTCGAGCCCCTGCGACTTGCCGATCCAGTTCTCCTGCATCAGCCGGACCTTGTCGGGCCAGTTGTCGAGGCTGCCCAATCCTTCGAGCAACTCCTCGGCGAAGTCGGTGATCTTGAGGAACCACTGCGACAATTTCTTCTTTTCGACGAGCGCGCCCGAGCGCCAGCCGCGCCCGTCGATCACCTGCTCGTTCGCGAGCACGGTCATGTCGACGGGGTCCCAGTTGACGTAGCTGTGCTTGCGCGTGACGAGCCCTGCGGCGAACAGGTCGAGGAACAAGGCCTGTTCCTGCCCATAATAGTCGGGTTCGCAGGTCGCGAGTTCGCGGCCCCAGTCGATCGCGAGGCCGAGGCGCTTGAGCTGGCCGCGCATCGAGGCGATATTGTCGCGCGTCCAGCCGCCCGGATGCACGCCCTTTTCCATCGCGGCATTTTCGGCGGGCATGCCAAAGGCGTCCCAGCCCATCGGATGCAGGACGTCGTGCCCGGTCATCCGCTTGAACCGCGCGAGCACATCGCCCATCGCATAGTTGCGCACATGCCCCATATGGATGCGCCCCGAGGGATAGGGGAACATCTCGAGGATATAGGCTTTCGGCTTATCCACCGTATCGGTCGTGGCAAAGCTGTTCGCCGCCTCCCACGCCGCTTGCCAGCGGGCATCGGCGGCGAGGGCGCCAAAGCGCGTTTCGCGGGTCATTCGTCGGTTACCCCGTTAGTCTGTGTGGGCGCGCGGACGCGCGCCGCCGGATTAGTCCCTGATGGCGCTGCGGCGCAGGTCGCGCGCGCGGGTGAGGATGATTTCCTCGAGCTTCTGCACGGTGGCCGCCTGCACCGGCGCATCGACCCAGGCGCCGCCCTGCGACACCTGCCGCGACGCCGCGATGCGCAGCGCGTCGGCGCGCAGGTCCTGGTCGAGGATCGACACGGTGACCTTCATCCGCTCGCCCGGGTTCGACGGATTCGCGTACCAGTCGGTGATCACGACGCCGCCCGCGCTGTCGGCTTGGAGCAGCGGCATGAACGACAGCGCGTCGAGCGAGGCGCGCCACAGATAGCTGTTCACACCGATCGTCGTCACCTGGCTGGCGGCGAGGTCGGCGCGCGGCCGTTCTTTGCCCGCGCACGCTGAAAGGCCGAGCGCCGCAAGTCCGAGCAGCGCGAGCGTGGCCGGACGGCGACCGATCGTGGCAAGGACAGAAAGCTGGGACATGCCGATAACACCTTATCTTTTTGAGCCCGCCCGAACGTAAGAAAATCGGCCGCGCATAACGGAATTGCCAGCGTCTCTATCGCCCTTGCCGCCACCCTGCAAGCGCGGCAATTCCCGCCGCGACATCATTCAGATTCTGGTCAGATTCGATCCGCACTGTGACGATCGCGCAACAATTTTTGCAAAAAGCGGAATCGTTGCAACAATTTGGCGGGATTCGCTGGTATTATCGGACCGGCGGTCCTATTTGACGAGTCGATTGGGGTTGGAGTCGCAGAGCAATGGCGCGGACATCGCGACATTTTTGGAAAGCAGGTCTCACCGCTTTGGCGGTGGCTTCGCTTGCGCTGCCGCCGGCCCTCGCTGCGATGTCGAACGCCGACCGCATTCGCGACACCGCGCTTTCGGAAACCTTGCTGGGCCAGTTCACCCCGGCGTCGGGCGACGAAAGGCTGATCGCGCGCTATAACAAGATGTCGGCCGAACAGCGCGGCAACTTCAGCTTCACGCCCGCCCTGACCGACAGGGCCCGTCAGAACCGCGCGATCACCGTCGTGATTCGCGCCCGCGACGATGCGACGAGCGCCGCGCGCACCTCGGCGCTGGCGGCGGGCCGCACCGCGCCGGTCGCGATCGCGCCGGTCAAATATAATCTCGGCGCGTCGGTCGGCTTCGAAAAATTCGTCACGCCGTCGCTGCCGCGCGGTACCGATCTTCGCAACCTGCCGGTCGCCAAGGCGCCCGAACAGGACGAGAAAAAGTCACGCTTCGCCACGCGTATGGTGAACCGCCCAAGCGACCCGAGCGGGGCAACCGATCGCGTCACCGCTCCCGGCGAGGCGTCCGCCGTCGATGTCGTCAGCAGCTATCGCCTGACCAAGAATATCGATGTGACCGCGGGCGTCCGGTACCGGAGCGACGACCGCGTCGAACCGCTCACCGATTCGCGCCGCGACAGCCAGGCGGTCTATATCGGAACCGCGTTCCGCTTCTGACGCGCCCGGCGCTTCGCCGCCTTTTCATCCCAGGCATCGACCGCAGCCCAGCCGTGCGCGCTTCCGCTCGCCAGCTTTAGTCGGCGCGCCCGCGCCTCGGTCATTCCGCCGAGCGCGACCGGCGTCGCCGCTGTGAGGCGCGCGAGCCGCAGCCAGGCCGCCCGGCCGAGCGCCGAGCCCCCGGGATGCGAGCGGGTCGGATAAAGCGGCGAGATGAAGACGGCGCCGGGCCCGGCCCGGCGCGCGCGGCGCGCCTCGGGCACGTCATGGACCGGCATCGTCACCAGCAGCCCGAGCCGGCGCGCCTGCTTCGCCCGGTCGGCGTCGCGCTGGCGCAGGTGGACGCCGTCGGCGCCCCAGCGCCGCGCCATATCGGGAGATCCCGCAAGCAGGACAACGAGCCCCCGCGCCCTCGCGGTGCGCATCAGCCGCCGGAGCAGGCGCCAGCGGGCCCCGGACGCCAGCCCGTCGTGCCGGAAAATGACGCCGCTGCCGGGCGGCAACAGCGCGGCGAGCGCGACAGGACCGGTCCGCGTCCGCTCGTCGCTGAACAGCCATCGCATCGGAATTTGGAGGGGCAAGGGGTGGCGCGGGCGCATCGCGCTTTCTATAGGCGCGTCGCGAGCGCGTGCAACGCGCGGTATGAAAGCGAGACGATGAGCGAAGCAGCAGAGCGGCTGGCCGAAGTGCAAGGACATATCGCCGACGCGGCGAAGCGCGCGCAGCGCGAGGCCTGCGCGATCTGCCTGATCGCGGTGTCGAAGACGCACGACGCGCCGACGATCCGCCCGCTGATCGCGGCGGGTCAGCGCCATTTCGGCGAGAACCGGGTGCAGGAAGCGGCCGCCAAATGGCCCGAACTGCGCGCCGAAACGCCCGGCATCATGCTGCACCTGATCGGTCAGCTGCAATCGAACAAGGCCGAAGAAGCGGTAGGGCTGTTCGACGCGATCCACTCGGTCGACCGCGCGTCGCTGGTGCAGGCGCTCGCCAAGGCGTGCGCCAAGGCGGGCCGGCAACCGCAGCTGTTCGTGCAGGTCAATATCGGCGACGAGGAGCAAAAGGGCGGCTGCGCCGTCGCCGACCTGCCCGCGCTGCTCGCCGAAGCCACGGAAGCGGGGCTGACGATCGACGGCCTGATGGCGATCCCGCCCGCCGATATCGAGCCCGCGCCCTTTTTCGCGCTGCTCGACGAACTCGCCGAACGCCACGGCCTGCCGCTGCGCTCGATGGGGATGAGCGGCGATTATGAGAGTGCGGTGATGCTCGGCGCGACGCATGTGCGCGTCGGGACGGCGCTGTTCGGCGCGCGGGGTTGAAGGTCCGCTAGCGGCGGAAATCAGCCGTCGCCCCCGCGAAGGCGGGGGCCGCTGTCGGTTTACGCGGGCGCCGCCGAGTAAGGCCGCTAGCGGCCCCCGCCTTCGCGGGGGCGACGGTTATGTGGAACGTCCGCTCACCACCCCCAAAGCCGACCTTCGCCCTACTGATACTCCACCGTCACCGGAATCCGCCCACGATAATTCCCATCGTCGAGCGCCGCGACCTGCAAGCGGCCGCCGAAGCGGAACTGCAACCGGCCGTCGGCGCCAAGGCGCGGCGCCGCCGACAGGTCGGTGACAAGGCCGGTGACCCGTGCGGTGCGGCCATGGCCCCCCTCCAGGTCGACGCTCGCCGGCAGGATCACGCGCACTTCGGCGCCCGGCGCGCCGCGCACGGTCACGACGCCGCTCAGCGCGTAGCCGCCCAGATCGACGACATCGCCGCGCACCCGGCGCGCGCCCGACACCGGATCGAGCTCGACCTCGCCGCCCATCGCGCCGACGGCTACGCGGCCCATATCGAGCCGGGTTTCGACTTCGACGCGCAGCGGCGTTTCGGTCGCGCGAGGCGCGGCGCCGCCCGATTTGTCCTGCGCGCAGAGCAGGCACGGCGCCGCAATGACGGGCGCGCCGCCAAGGGCCAGGGCGAGGCCGAAGAAAAGACGCATTTTCACGCCCGCCCGCATAGCCCGGCCGTGGTTAATCCGGGGTAAAGTGGGCCGGGCGCTAATCGCTGGTCTGTCCTCCGCTTTTCGGCCACACCTGCGCGATGACCACGCCCCCGCTCCCCCACCTGAATGCCCTCGCCACCGCGGTTCCGGGGCATGACATCCATCGGGCCTTCATTGATTGGGCGGCGCCGCGGCTCGGCGACGAGCGCGTGCGCGCGCTCTTTACGCGGATGGCGGCGCGCTCGGGGATCGACCATCGCTGGTCGGTGCTGCCGCCGACCCCGGGGGGCGGGTCGCCGGTCGCGGCGGGCGGCTTCTACGACGTTCCCGGATTGCCGCCGACATCGGTCCGCATGGCCGCCTATGCGGAGCATGCGCCAGACCTCGCGATGCAGGCGGTCGCGGCATTGGGCGACGCGCTCGATCCGGCGCGGATCACCCATCTGGTCGTCGCGAGCTGCACCGGTTTCGTCGCGCCCGGGATCGACCAGATTCTCGCGCGGCGGCTGGGGCTGTCCGCAACCGTCGAACGCGTGCTGATCGGCTTCATGGGCTGTTATGCCGGGGTCACCGCGCTGCGCACCGCGCGGCACATCGTGCGGTCCGAACCCGGCGCCGTCGTGCTGGTGGTCAGCGTCGAGCTGTCGACGCTGCACCTCGCGCCCGCCGACGAGGCCGAGCCGCTGCTGATGATGCTGCAATTCAGCGATGGCGCGGCGGCGGGGATCGTCTCGGCCGCGCCGCGCGGACTCGAACTGGGTGAGGGCCGCAGCCTCGCGCTCAAGGACAGCGAAGATCTGATCCGCTGGGACATCGGCGACAAGGGCTTCGAGATGATATTGTCGGGTGAGGTGCCGGGGCGGCTGCGCGAGGCGTTGGCGGACCCGGATGTGCAACACGAGCTGTTCGGCGATGCCGGCGCGCCGCCGCTGCTCGCGGTCCACGCCGGCGGCCGCTCGGTGCTCGACGCGGTCGAACACGCGCTCGCCGTTCCGGCGGAAGCGCTCGCCGACAGCCGGGCGGTGCTGGCGCGGTTCGGCAATATGTCGTCGGCGACGATCCTTTTCGTGCTCGCCGACATGATGGCGCGCGGAGCGAGCGGCGAGGGCGTCGCGATCGCCTTCGGCCCCGGCCTCGCCGCCGAGGCGATCCGGTTCCGGGCATGAACCCCTTCGCCAGCCTTCGTGTCCCGATCGCGCGCGAGGAGGAAATGGACGCCGCCGACCTGCCGCCCGATCGCTATGCGCGCGTGCTCGCCGACCTGTCGCGGATCAACGTGCTGACGCTGGCGCCGCGGCCGACGCTGGGGTTTCTGGGCCGGGTGCGCGCGCGCGGCATGGAAACAAGCGGCACGGGAACGCGGCCGTGGCGCATCCTCGACATCGGCTTCGGCGCGGGCGACATGCTCGCGCGGATCGCGCGCTGGGGCGAACGCCGCGGCGTCGCGCTCGATCTCGCCGGGGTCGACCTCAACCCGAAGAGCGAGGCCGTCGCGCGTGCGCGGCTCGGCGACCGGGCGCGGCTCATCACCGGCGATTACCGCGATCTGGCGGGGCAGGGGTGGGACATCATCCTGTCGAGCCTCGTCAGCCACCATATGACGCCCGCGCAGCGCACCGAATTTCTGCATTTCATGGAAGGCGAGGCGGCGCGCGGCTGGCTGGTCAACGACCTCCACCGCCGGCGCCTGCCCTTCGTCGGCTATCCCGTGCTCGCCACTCTGGCGTTCGTCGATCCTATCGTGCGGCGCGACGGGCAACTATCGGTCGGGCGCAGTTTCCGCCGCGCCGAATGGACGGCGATGCTGGCGGAGGCGCTGCCCGATGTGGCGAGCGAATGCCGCATCTTTCGCAGCTTCCCCTATCGCCTTTGCGTCGAGCGTATCCGGTGAACGACGCGATCGTCGTCGGCGCCGGGCCCGCCGGGTCGGCGGCGGCGGTCGGGCTTGCACGCGCAGGTGCAAAGCCCTTATTGCTCGACCGCGCGCGCGAAACGGGCGATGCGCTGTGCGGCGGTTTCCTGAGCTGGCGGACGCTGGCGCGGCTCGATGCGCTCGGAATCGACCGGGCGTCGCTCGGCGGGCAATCGGTTCGCTTCGTGCGCCTGTTCGCGGGCGAGCGGCGAAGCGAAACGATGCTGCCGGGCGAAGCCATAGGGGTGTCGCGCCGCCGGCTCGACGGCTTGTTGCAGGCGGCCGCGGTCGCCGCAGGCGCGGGCCTCGAACGCGGCGTCCATGCGACGGCGCTCGAGGACGGCGCGGTGCAGACGCGCGATGGCGCGACGCTGGCGGCGCCCTCGATCTTCCTTGCGACCGGCAAGCACGGCTTTCGCGGTTTCCCGCGCGACCCCGCCGGATGGCAGCGCGGCGATCCCGTCATGGGGTTGCGGCTGCGGCTGCCCGCGCATCCCGCGCTCGCCCGGCTGGTCGGCGATGCGGTCGAGCTGCATCTGTTCGATCGCGGCTATGCCGGGCTGGTGCGGCAGGAGGACGGTGGCGGCAATCTGTGCCTCGCGGTCCATAAATCGCGGCTCGACGAAGCGAACGGCGATCCGGCCGCCCTGCTTCGCACCTTGGGTAGCGCGTTGCCGCACCTTGGCGAGCGGCTGGCGCACGCCGACTGGTCGCAAGACGTCGATGCGATCGGCCACGTCCCTTATGGCTGGCGAACCGCCGAAAGCGTGCCCGGCCTGTTCCGGCTCGGCGATCAGGCGGGGGTAATCCCCAGCCTTGCGGGCGAAGGCATGGGGCTTGCCCTCGCGAGCGCCGCGGCTGCTGCCGCTGCGTGGTGTGACGGTGGCGGCGATGCGGCACCCGCATATCAGAAGCGCCTCGCGGCGACGATGACGCGCCCCTTCGCACTCGCCAATCTCGTCTGGCGGATGGGCGAAAATCGGCGCACGGCGGGAGCCATGACGAGCATGGCGTCACTTTTTCCGGCTTTGGTACGAATGATGTCAGCGGCGACGCGGATCGAGCCCCGCTGACCGCTCACCCCCTTGCGAGAACGGGGCGCCGCGCCGATATTGTGACCAACAGCGACGGGAATGAAATGGCCCGTCGGAAGGAGATTCTCCATGACCGACCCGAAAACCGAAAAGACGCTCGATCCGATGGCGCATCATGTGCTGCGCGAAGGCGGCACCGAACGCGCGTTCACCGGCAAATATACCGACCACAAGGGCGATGGCGTCTATCATTGCGCCGGATGTGGCGCGCCGCTCTTCGACAGCCACACCAAATATGACAGCGGGTCGGGCTGGCCGAGCTATACCGCGCCCGCCGGGAGCTCCGCGGTGAGCGAACATCGCGACGCGAGCCACGGCATGGTCCGCACCGAAGTGCGCTGCGCCAAGTGCGAAGGCCACCTAGGCCATGTCTTCCCCGACGGCCCCGGACCGGAGGGCCTGCGCTATTGCATCAACAGCGCGGCGCTTGACTTCGCGGACCGCGGGCAGGATGAGGCGTCAACCGGCGAAGGCTGACACGCCCTCGCTACTGACGCATCAGGGGCGACGCGAGGGAAGGAATACGGGCTTTGCGCCGCGAAAGACAGCAAGCTTCGTCGAATAAATCGTCATCGTCCAGCAAGCGCAGCGGCACGCCCCGTGGTGAGCCGCCGCGCTGGCGCGTGTGGCTGCGCCGCGCCCTTCGCTGGGGCCTCGGCCTCGCCGTCGTCGGCCTCGTCGCGCTCGGCGTTGCGGTCGGCATCGCGGTGCAGCGCATGCCGAGCTTCGAAGAACTCAAGAAATCGCCCGCGGGGCAGACGATCCGCGTCCGCGCCGCCGACGGCACGGTCTTTCTGTCGCTCGGGCCCAATTACGGCCGCTGGCTGACCCTCAGGGAAACGCCGCAGGTGATGCAGGATGCGATGGTCGCGGTCGAGGACCGGCGCTTTCGCTATCATCCGGGCGTCGATCCCGTCGGCATGGCGCGCGCCGCGGTGTTCGCGGCGCAGCATTACGGCACCGGCCGCCGACTGCAGGGCGCCTCGACGATCACGCAGCAGCTCGCGCGCAACATCTTCCTGTCGAACAGCTATACCTGGGCGCGCAAGATGCGCGAGATGGTCCTGTCGCTCGCGCTCGAATGGAAATTCTCGAAGGACGAGATACTCGAACTCTATCTGAACAAGGTCTATTTCGGTGGCGGCAGCTATGGCATCGACGCCGCGTCGAACAGCTTCTTCGGCCATAGCGCGACCGAAATGTCGCTGTCCGAAGCCGCGGTGATCGCCGGGCTCGTCAAGGCGCCGTCGCGCTATTCGCCCACCGCCGACGCGCAGGCCGCGCTCGGCCGCGCCGGTGTCGTGCTCGACGTCATGGTCGATGCGGGCGTCATCACGCAGGCGCAAGCCGACGCCGCCGAGCCCGCCAACGTTCAGCTCGCAAAGGAAACCGGGCAGAACAGCGCGCGCTATTTCAGCGACTGGGCGCTGCCGCAGCTCGACATGCTGATCGACGAGGGCAGCGAGGCACTCGACGTCTACACCACGATCGACCTCGGCATGCAGCGCGCGGCGACTGCGGCGATCCAGGCCGACACGCCGAAAGGCGTGCAGGGCGCACTGGTGTCGCTCGACCGCGACGGCGCGGTGCGCGCCATGGTCGGCGGCCGCGATTATGTCGCGTCCAACTACAACCGCGCGACGCAGGCGCTGCGCCAGCCGGGATCGGCGTGGAAATTGTTCGTCTATATGGCGGCGCTCGAGGCGGGCTATAAGGTCAATGACCCGGTCGTCGACGAGCCCGTCACGATCAACGGCTGGAGCCCGCGCAATTCGTCCGGCCGCTTCGCGGGCACGATGGATCTGCGCAGCGCCTTCGCCTATTCGGTCAACACCGTCGCGGCGAAGCTCGGCGACGAAGTCGGATTCTCGGCGGTCGCGAACATGGCGCGCCGCTTCGGCATCACGACGCCCGTCAACACCCATCCCTCGATGGTGCTCGGCAGCGCCGAGGTCCGCGTGATCGACATGACCGCCGCTTTCGCCGCGGTTTCGCGCGGAGGCGTGTCGGTGCAGCCTTATGGCATCACCAAGGTGACGACGGCCGGCGGCGAACTGCTCTACCAGCGTCCCGCCGAGCGCGGGACCACACTCGTCGATCATTGGGTGGCCGCCGGGATCACCGATCTTTTGCAAACTGCGGTGAACACCGGCACCGGCCGGGCGGCGCAGATCGGCCGCCCCGTCGCGGGCAAGACCGGCACGACGTCGAGCAACAAGGACGGCTGGTTCCTCGGATTTTCGAGCGGGATCACCACCGGCGTCTGGATGGGCCGCGACGATGCCAAGCCCGTCGGCGGGCTGCAGGGCGGTCGGGCGCCTGCCAGAGCCTTCGCCGATTATATGCGCGTCGCGGTCGCGCGGCGCCCGGTCGAGCAGTTCGACACCGAAGTCGTGCTGCCCGAATGGCAGCTCGAGGACGAAGACGAAGCCTATATGGGCGAGCCCGGCGAAGACGGTTTCGTCGACGAGAATGGCATGCCGATCGAGCTCCCCTATGACAGCCGGCCCCCCGAAATGACGGGGCCGATGCCGCCGCCGGCCGACGAAGGGCCCGTGCTCGACCAGCAATGGATCGAGGAGCAGACCGGGCGGCGGCCGCCCGCCGAGAATGGCGCACCGCCCCCCAATGGCGCGGCGCCGAAGAACGGCGGCCAGCCCAGAATCGTCACGGTGCCGAAGGTCGTGCCGCCGCCGGCGCGGCCGCCGCAACAGCGCCCGCCGTCGGACCCTTCTGACTAAAGTCAGGCCGTGAAGCGGTAGCGGTGGAGCCCGCGCCCTTCGCGGCGCAGCCAGCCGCGCGCCGCCGCGACATCGCCGTCGTGCAGTTGATCGACGAGCGCGTGGAACGCCGCGCCATGGTCCATATGGCGAAGATGCGCGACCTCGTGCGCGACGGTCGCGCGCCGGACATGATCGGGCGCCAAGATCAGCCGCCAGCTGTAGCGGAGGTCGCCATCATGGGTGCAGCTGCCCCAGCGGCTGCGCGGATCGCCGACCCCCACACGGCCGACCGCGAGCCCCGCGGCGGCGGCGATTTCGCGGCTCTCGCGCTCCATCAGCTCGAGCGCCTGCGTCTTGAGCCAGCGTTCGATGCGCCGTCCGAGCGTCTCGAGCGGACCGCCCACGTGGAGCCGTTCGCCATCGAGGCGGATCGCGCGCGGCGCGGCGGGCGCCCAGTCGACATGGCGCTCGATCCCGCGAAAGGGCAGCGCCGCGCCCGGCTGGACGAGGATCGGCACCACCGCTTTGCCGAGCTGTTCGGCGAGCCACGCTTGCTGTTCGCCCGCCCATGTCAGCGCGGCGTGCTCGCTGGCGCGGCGCGGCACCGTCAGCCGTAGCTCGCCGCGCGCACCGTCGAAGACGAGGCGGTAGCGGCGCGACTGCGCATGGCGCACGACGCGCACCGGCCAGGCTTCGTCGCCGACCCGGATGTGCGGCCGGTCGGCCGACGGATCAAACGACGCGTTCGACAAGATGATTCTCGAGCGGCCCCGCGACGTCCTCGCCGACCGTCCAGCCGACGATCGACTGCCCCGCACGGTGCACCGCGTCGCGGTCGCCGCAAACGAGATAATGCCAGTCGGGCAGTGGCCCGCCCTCGGCGCGCAGCCGATAGGCGCAGCTCTGCGGCAGCCATTCGAGATCTTCGACCTTGGCCCTGGTCAGCGTCAGGCAGTCGGGAACGTGGCGGCGGCGATGCTTGTAGTCGCCGCAGCGCGCGGTCGTAAGGTCGAGCAGGCGGCACGCGACATTGGTGGGATAGATGCGGCCCGTATCCTCGTCTTCCAGCTTGTGCAGGCAGCATTTGCCGCAGCCGTCGCACAGCGCCTCCCATTGCCCGGCGTCGAGGCTGGCGAGCGGCGCTTCCCAAAAGGGGCGCTCGACGATCGCGCCCCCCGCCATCATTTCACCCACTTCGCCAGCTCGGCGGCGACCTTGGCCGGCGCGCCCTCGTCGACATCGGTCGAGGGGTCGTCGAGCGGCAGCAGCGCGAGCGGCTTGCCGTCGGGATCCATCAGAAAGGCGAGCTGGCTGTGCGCCATCAGATAGCGGTCGGGCGCCGAGCCCGGCACCTTGTTATAGGTGACGACAAAGGCTTTCGCGACACTCGCGATCTGTTCGGGGGTGCCGGTAAGACCGAGCAGGCGTGGGTGATAGCGTGCGACAAAGGGCTTCAAGGCCTCGGGCGTATCGCGCTCGGGATCGACGGTGATAAACAGCGGCGCGACCTTGGCGCCACGCGCGGCGTCAGCCTTTTCGAACTGCGACAGGCCGCGCATCAGCTTTTGCAGGTCTACCGGGCAGATGTCGGGACAGAAGCTGTAGCCGAAATAGACGAGGCGATATTGGCCGGCGAAATCGCTGTCGCGGACGGTTTTGCCATTCTGGTCGGTCAGCGTGAAAGCGCCGCCGATCCGCGCGCCTTCGAGCGGCGGCTTGGCGGGCGCGCCTTCGCCCGCGCCGTTGCATCCCGCGAGCGCGGCGCCGAAAGCGAGGATCAGGCTTGCACGGACAAGCCTTTGTCCCATATTTGCGATATTCATCATGTGGCCAGCCTTGGTCGGCTAGCCTTCGAAAATCAACCATTGTCGTCGCGGCGCGCGATGGACAAATTGCCCCAGGGGTCGCCCGATCATGTTTCGACGCGCGGAATTCCGCCTCGCCTCCTTGTTCCTCACGCTGCTCGCGGTTGCGGGTCTGGCCCTCCCCGCGCAGGCGCAATTCCGCGGCGGTTATGCCTTTCTGCAGGCGGTCGAAAATCGCGACGGGACCAAGGCGACCGAGGCGCTGAAGGATGACCCCTCGTTCGTCAACACGCGCAATCCCGACACCGGCGAAACCGCGCTGATCATCGTCGCCAAGCGGCGCGACATCAGCTGGCTGCGCTTCCTGCTCTCCAAGGGCGCCGATCCGTCGATCGGCGACCGTCAGGACGTGACCCCCTTGATGCACACGGCGCTCATCAACTTCACCGACGGCGCCGAAGCGCTGCTCGACCGCAAGGCGCCCGTCGATCAGACCAACCGGCGCGGCGAAACCGCGCTGATTCTCGCGGTCCAAGCGAAGAATGTCGCGATGGTCCGCCTGCTCGTCAAGCGCGGCGCCAATCCCGACAAGGCCGATCATATCGCGGGCATGTCGGCGCGCGACTATGCCAAGCGCAACGATCGCAGCGGACGCATTCTCGCGCTGCTCGAAGCCAAGACGGAGGAGGCACCCGCGCGCGAGTACGGCCCGACCTTCGGCCCGCAATGATCAGAGCAATGTGATAGGCGGATTGACAATCACATTATGATGTGAGACATGCCGGTCATGTCCACAATGCTCATCGATCGCATCCGCGCCATCGTCGACGACGGGACCATGTCCCGCTCGGGACTCGCTCGCGCCGCGGGTCTCCACGCCAACAGCCTGCGCGACCTCGATTCGCCCGGCTGGAACCCCACCGCCGAAACGCTGCGCAAGCTCGAAAACTGGCTCGCGAACGGCAGCGACCTGTCGCCGATGGCGAGCCCCGAAGAGATCATCGCCGAAGCGCGCAACGGGCGCATGTTCATCCTCGTCGACGACGAGGACCGCGAGAATGAGGGCGACCTCGTCATCCCCGCGCAGATGGCGACCCCCGACGCGATCAACTTCATGGTCACCCACGGGCGCGGCCTCGTCTGCCTGACGCTGACGAAGGCGCGCGTCGATACGCTCGGGCTCGAACTGATGAGCCGTAACAACGGCACCCGGCACGAAACCGCCTTCACCACCTCGATCGAGGCGCGCGAAGGCGTGACGACGGGCATTTCGGCGGGCGACCGCGCGCGCACTGTTGCCGTGGCCATCGACGCGGGCAAGACTCGCGACGACATCGTGACGCCGGGCCATATCTTTCCGTTGATCGCGCGCGACGGCGGCGTGCTCGTGCGCGCCGGCCATACCGAGGCGTCGGTCGACATCGCGCGCCTCGCGGGCCTCAATCCCTCGGGCGTGATCTGCGAGATCATGAACGACGACGGCACGATGGCGCGGCTCGACGATCTCATCCCCTTCGCGCGGCGCCACGGGCTCAAGATCGGGACGATCGCCGACCTCATCGCCTATCGCAATCGCAGCGACCGGCTGATCGAATGCGTGTCCGACGATCCGTTCGAATCGGATTATGGCGGCGACTGGCGGCTCAAATCCTATCGCAACAAGATCGACGGCAGCGTCAATCTGGTGCTGCAAAAGGGCCCGGTCGATCCCGCGGGCGTGACGCTGGTGCGGATGCACCCGGTGTCGCTGTTCGACGACATCATGGGCCGCCCGGGCCCCAAGAAACGCCGCCTCCAGCGGTCGATGGACGCGATCGGCGAAGCCGGCGCGGGGGTGATCGTGATGCTGATGCGCCCGCTCCCCGGCTCGGCCGATGCCGAGGCGCTGCCGCCGCCGACCGGCGGTATGGACCTTCGCACCTACGGCATCGGCGCGCAGATCCTCGCCGACCTTGGCGTCCATGCGATGGAATTGCTCACCCCCACCCACAGCAATATCGTCGGCCTCGAAGGCTATGGCCTGTCGGTCGTCGGCGAACGCCCCATTCCCGGAGAGGCGTGATCGGACGGTGAGCGAGGGGCTGGGGATCGGCTTTGCAGTCGTAGCCGCGCTGACCACCGCTTCGTCGCATGCGCTACTCAAGTCGGGAGAGGATCAGGAGGCCGTTCGTGCGCTGTGCGGGGTCACCTGGGCTGCGGCAGCGGCCATTCCCCTGGCATTCATCGGCGCGCCGGCTCCGGCGATACTGCCCTGGCTGGCCGGCGCCGTGACCTTGCACAGCCTCTATTCGCTGGTGCTGACGCGGTCGTACACGCTCAACGATTTTTCGGTCGCCTTCCCGATCGCACGGGGAACCGCGCCGCTCGTCGCGACGGTCGCCGGCGCGCTGCTGTTTGCCGAAACGCCCGGTGTCGGAGAGATATTGGGCGTGGCCGCGATCTGCGCGGGCATATTCTCGCTGTCGGCGGGCGGGCGCATCGGCACGAAAGGGTTGATCGCCGCGCTGGGAGCGGGGGTTCTGACCGCCGCTTACACCGTCGTCGATGCGGGCGGGATGCGGGCGAGCGACGGGGTCTTTCCGTTTCTCTGCTGGTTCTTTTTCGCCACCGGAATAGCTTTGACGATCCAGTTCCGCGCGTCGGCCGGCCCCTCGGCTTTCGCGCGCATGCGAAACAATCTGCGGCCGGGAATCGCGGCCGGATCGCTCGCGATCGTCAGTTTCGGATCGACGCTTGTCGCGCTGCGTTACGCTCCCGTCGCCGTCGTCAGCGCGCTGCGCGAAACATGTATCCTCGTCAGCCTGCTGATCGCGTGGTTCTGGATGAAGGAGCGCGTCACGCTGCACAGCCTGACCGCCGCCGTCCTGATCGCGGCGGGGGCGCTGCTTCTCCTGCTTCCCCATCTCTTCCCATCCATCTAAGGAGGCCGTTATGGCACATGTTCTGATCGTCGAAGCCCGCTTCTATTCGCACCTCAATGATATGCTGCTCGACGGCGTGCGCAGCGCGCTCGAGGGCGAGGGGCATAGCCACGAAACGGTGACGGTTCCGGGCGCGCTCGAAGTGCCCGCGGCGATCTCGCTCGCCGCCGACAGTGGGCGTTACGACGCCTATGTCGCATTGGGCGTCGTGATCCGGGGCGAAACCTATCATTTCGAGGTTGTGTCGAACGAAAGCGCGCGCGGCATCATGGCGTTGACGCTCGACGGGCTCGCGATCGGCAACGGCATCCTGACCGTTGAGAATGAGGAACAGGCGCTTGCGCGCGCCGACAAGACGCGCAAGGATAAGGGCGGCGAAGCGGCCAAGGCCGCGCTCGCCATGCTCGCGCTCAAGGAACAATTCGGTATTGGTTGACCGCCCGCCCCCCAGCCGTTTTTCGGTCGTCGAGCGCGGCGGGCGGTTGGTGGTGATCGACCGCGAAACCGGCCAGATTCCGCCGACCGCGGCCGAGCGGATGGATGCGCATGATCGCCGCATGGGGATTGAGCCAGTCCAGCCCGCGGCGCAGGCTGCTCCGGCCCGTGCCGAGACGATCCTCGACCTTGCCGAAGCCGCCCCGGCGCCGCAGCGCACCGCGCCGCGACCGCCGAACGACGGGAAGGCGGCCGCGCGCGCGATGAACCGCAAGCAGCCATGGGGCCAGCAGGCGAGGGGGAAGGGACCGGCCCGCATCCCGCAACGCCCGCAGTCTCAATCGCGAGCGAGCGACCGGAAGACGATCGTCACGGCGAAATGGTGGGATGCAAAGGGGCCGCGCACGATCGAACTGGGCCCGAACGGGCAGTCCGAACTGACCGGCCGCCTTATGTTCCTGTTCTTCGGGGTGGTGATCGCGGCGATCGTCATCGCCTTCATCGCGCCGCTGCTGTTGTTCGTCGCCGCGTTCCTGCTGTTCCGCTTCGGCGGCAATTTTCTCGGGCCTGTCGGCGCCGCTATCGTCGACAAGGCGCTCGCCGAAAAGCGGTGATCCGGACGGCAGCGGCCGCCCGGATCACCGGCCTGTTACGCCGGCTGCAGCGCCGGATAGTCGGTGTAGCCTTCGGGGCCCGGCGAATACCAGGTCTGCGGATTGTCGGCCGCCCATTCGGCGCGGTGCCGGATCCGCTCGACGAGGTCGGGGTTGCCGATGAACGGCCGGCCGAAGGCGATCGCGTCGGCGGTGCCGCTGGCGAGCGCCTGTTCGGCGAGCGCGACATCATAGTCGCTGTTGAGGATCAGCGGACCCTTGAAAGCCGCGCGGATCGAAGGCGACTGTTTCGGCACATCGGTACGCCCGAAAGTGCCCTCGGGTCCGGGTTCGCGCAGTTCGAGGAAGGCGATGCCGAGCGCACCCAGCGCCGCGGCGGCGATCGGAAACAGCTTTTCGGGCGCGCTGTCGTCGACGCCCTGCGTGTCGCCGTTGGGCGACAGGCGCACGCCGACCCGGTCCTTGCCCCAGACCGAAATCAGCGCCTCGGTGACTTCGCGGAGCAGGCGGATGCGGTTTTCGACCGGACCGCCATAATTGTCGTCGCGCAGGTTCGACCCGTCGCGCAGAAACTGGTCGATCAGATAGCCGTTCGCGCCGTGCAGCTGCACGCCGTCGAATCCGGCACGCTTCGCATTTTCGGCCGCCTTGGCGTAATCGGCGATGACACGCGGGATTTCGCCAAGCTCGAGCGGGCGCGCAACTTCATATTCGCGGCGGCCGACGGGCGTGTGCGCCTTGCCCGGCGCCTGCGTCGCCGACGCCGAAACCGGCGGCTTGCCGTCGTTGAACACCGAATGGACGACGCGTCCCATATGCCAGAGCTGCGCGACGATCCGCCCGCCAGCTTCGTGAACCGCGTCGGTCACCGGCTTCCAACCCTCGACCTGCGCGTCGGTCCAGAGGCCGGGCGCCGACGGCCAGCCGAGCCCTTCCTGCGAAATGCCGGTGGCTTCGGAAATGATGAGCCCCGCCGACGCGCGCTGGCGATAATATTCGCGCGCCAGCTCGTTGGGCACGAAACCCGGTCCGGCGCGGCCGCGGGTCAGCGGCGCCATGATGATGCGGTTCGGCGCGTCGATCGCGCCCAGCTTGATCGGATCGAACAGGGATACGGCCATATTTCCTCCACATTCACTTTCGTTGCGCGCGGCCCCATCGGCCGCCGCCTTGGCCCGCGAAGCTATGGACGCAGCGGGGCCGGCACAATGGTGAGTAGCAAAAGAAAATCTAAATGACAGCGAAGAAGGTGCGCGTCGACGCGCGCGATACGGGTGCGGTTGCCGAACCGCGCGGTGCGGCCTATTTGACATTTATGGCTTCCATCTTGCCCGCTGACCCGACCCTCGACGAGATTCGCGCCGCGCTCGCGCCGCTGATTGCCGCATCGGCGGCTTTCGACGGTTTCGGCGACGCCGCGCTCGCCGATGCCGCCGCGCGCGTCGGCGTTGACCCCGACGTCGCGCGCCTCGCCTTTCCCGGCGGCCCGCGCGACATGGTCGACGCGTGGTTCGCCGATATCGACGCCGCGATGGAAGCGCGCTGGCCCGCCGAAAAGCTCGGGGCGCTCAAGATTCGCGAACGGATCACGACGCTCGTCGAAACGCGCATCGATCTGCTCGCCGGCACCCGCGAATCGCTCCGTCGCGCGCTCGCGCTGCTCGCGCTGCCGACCAACGCACCGCACGCCGCGAAGCTCGGCTGGCGCGCCGCCGATCATATGTGGCGCCTCGCGGGCGACACCGCGACCGACTATAATCATTACAGCAAGCGCGCGATTCTCGGCGCCGTCTATGGCTCGACGATGGCGGTGTTCCTGAACGACGAGAGCGAGGATTTCGCCGATACGCGCGCCTTCCTCGCGCGCCGCATCGACCAGGTGATGCGCTTCGAAAGCTGGAAGCACCGCCGCGCCGCGCACAGCATCGAACGGCCCAGCCTCGCGCGCTTCGTCGGGCGTCTACGCTATCCGGGGCGCTGACGCGTTTCGATAAAGGACTGGCGCTCGGCGGTTGTTATTGATAATCGCTCGCAAATGACTGCTTTGCTCGACAAATCGCCGCTGGGCGTGATGGTGCGGATCGCCCGCATCGACTGGAATGCCATGTCCGAAGACGAGGGACGGCGCCTGCGCGAATTCGGCCTGATGGAAGGGTGCGAAGTCACGCCGCACCATCGCGGCAGCATCTTTTCGCGCGATCCGCTCGCGCTGACCGTCGGCCGCATGAAGGTGATCATCCGCGCCAGACAAGCTGCGGCGATCGAAGTGGAGCCCGCGGCATGACGGCGGCGATTCCCTCGGTCGCGCTCGTCGGCAATCCCAACGCCGGCAAGTCGAGCCTGTTCAACGCGCTGACCGGAGCGCGGCAGAAGATAGCCAACTATCCCGGCGTCACCGTCGAGCGGAAGGCGGGACATGCGAGCTTCGCCGACGGCCGGCCGCTGTCGCTGATCGATCTGCCCGGCACCTACAGCCTGACGCCCGCGAGCCTCGACGAAGCGGTGACGCGCGATGTCGTGCTTGGCCGTCAGGAAGGCGAGACGCGCCCCGACGCGCTGATCGTCGTGCTCGACGCCGCGAACCTCGACAATCATCTGAGCTTCGCGATCGAACTGCTCGCTCTCGGTCTGCCGACCGTCGTCGCGCTCAACATGGTCGATCTCGCGACCCGCGATGGACTGACGCTCGACGCCGAGCGATTGTCGAAGGAGCTCGGCGTCCCCGTCGTGCCCACCGTCGCGGTGCGCAAGCGCGGGCTGACCGAGCTGCTCGTCGCGGTCGACGGCGCGATCCAGTCGCATGCATCGCGCGGCGTCGCCGCGCCCGCCGAAGCGAGCGACGCCGCGCTTCACCAGCGCGCCCGCGCGATCGCGAAGGCCGCGATCGTCAGCGAAACCCCGGTGCGCCGCTGGACCCAGCGCGTCGACAATATCGTGTTGCATCCAGTCGCCGGGATGGTGATCCTGCTCGCGCTGATGTTCGTGATGTTCCAGGCGGTCTATGCCTGGGCCGGGCCGCCCGCCGACGCGCTCGAAGGGCTCGTCGGCGCGATGCAGACGTGGGTGGTCGACAATATCCCGCAGAATTTCCTGCGCGACCTTGTCGTCGAAGGCCTGCTCGCGGGAGTCGGCGCGGTCGTCGTCTTCCTGCCACAGATCCTGATCCTCTTCCTCTTCATCCTGCTTCTGGAAGCCTCGGGTTATATGACGCGCGCGGCCTTCCTGATGGATGGGCTGATGGGCAAGGTCGGCCTGTCGGGGCGTGGTTTCATCCCGCTGCTGTCGAGCTTCGCCTGCGCGGTGCCCGGCATCATGGCGACGCGCGCGATCCCCGACGAGAAGGACCGGCTGACGACGATCCTGATCGCGCCGCTGATGACGTGTTCGGCGCGGCTTCCCGTCTATGCGCTAATCATCGCCGCCTTCATCCCGAACCGCGGCGTCGGCGGCACGGGCATCGGGCTGCAGGGGCTCGTGCTGTTCGGCCTCTATCTTGCCGGCATCGTCGGCGCACTCGTCGTCGCCTTCGCGCTCCGCCGCACGGTCGCGAAGGGCGCGGGCGCGGGCTTCATGATGGAAATGCCGCGCTACCAGATGCCGCAACTGCGCGACGTTCTGCTCGGCCTGTGGCAGCGCGCGTGGATCTTCCTGCGCCGCGCGGGCACGATCATCGCGATGACCACGGTCGTGCTGTGGCTGCTGCTCACCTTCCCGCAGGCACCCGAGGGCGAGAGCCAGGTCGAATATAGCGTCGCGGGCCGCATCGCGAGCGGGCTCGAAGTCGTCGTCGCGCCGATCGGTTTCAACCACGATATCGCGCTCGCGCTGATCCCCGCGATGGCGGCGCGCGAGGTTGCGGTGTCGGCGATGGCGACCGCCAACGCGATCGACGCCGGCGACGATGAGGAGGCGATGGCCGAGTCGCTTGGCGAACGGCTGCAGGGCAAGTGGAGCCTCGCGACCGCCCTCGCCTTCCTCGCCTGGTTCGTCTTCGCGCCGCAGTGCATTTCGACCATCGCGATCACGCGGCGCGAGACCAATGGCTGGAAATGGCCCATGTTCATGGTTGGCTATTTGTTCCTGCTCGCCTATGCCGCTGCTGGTATCACTTACTGGACGGCCGTCGCCTTCGGACTCGGCTGATCCTCCCAATCTTCAAGCGGAGCGGAGCGGCGGATGGCTGGCAGCGTCAACAAGGTAATTCTCATCGGCAACCTCGGCGCCGATCCCGAAATCAAATCGTTCCAGAATGGCGGCAAGATCGCCAATATCCGCATCGCGACCAGCGAACAGTGGAAGGACCGGATGAGCGGCGAGCGCAAGGAGCGCACCGAATGGCATAATGTCGTGATCAACGGCGAAGGGCTGGTCGGCGTCGTCGAGCGTTACCTCAAAAAAGGCTCGAAGGTTTATATCGAGGGCTCGCTGCGCACCCGCAAATGGCAGGACCGCGACGGCAACGACCGCTACACGACCGAAGTGGTGATCGCGGGCATGGGCGGCACGCTGACCATGCTCGACGGCGCGCCCGGCGGTGGCGGCGGCTCGCGCGGCGGTGGCGGTGATGAGTGGAGCGGCGGTTCGTCGGGCGGTGGTTCGGGCGGCGGCTGGAACCAGGGCGGCGGTGGCGGCGGCTCCTCGGGCGGCGGTTTCGGCGGCGGTTCGAGCGGCGGCGGACGCCCGCCCTTCGACGACGATCTCGACGACGACGTCCCGTTCTGATTTCTCCATCAAAATCCCGCTCGCGCTGAGCCTGTCGAAGCGCCGTACTTTTCTTTGCTACGTTGCGGGAAACGAGAACGGCCCTTCGACAGGCTCAGGGCGAGCGGCTTAAGGTAATAGCGTGGCTGGACTAGCCGGTGCCGGTACCGAAATGGGAATCACCGCCGCACACGTCGCGCGCGGCGTATGCCGGCTGTTCGCACAGCAGGGGCTTGTCGCGATCCCCGAAGTGCCGCTGCCCAACGGGCGGCGCACCGACCTCACCGCGATCGACGCCAAGGGCAATATCACGATCGTCGAGATCAAGGTCAGCCGCGCCGACCTCCACGGCGACGGAAAATGGCCCGACTATTGCGACTGGTGCGACCGCTTCTATTGGGCGCTCGCCTCGGGGCTCGACCCGGCGATCCTCGACACGCCCGATTACCGACCCGAAACGTCGGGGCTGATCGTCGCCGACCGCTATGGCGCGGCGGTGGTGCGCGAAGCCGCGAGCTGCAACCTCGCGCCCGCGCGGCGCAAGGCCGAGCTGCTCAGGATCGGGCGGCTCGCGATGCGGCGCTCGATGCTCGCCGCCGACCCCGAATTGGCGGCCGGGTGGATCGAGGGCTAGTCGGGATCGATCCGCGCCGAATCGAAGCCAGCTTCATATTGCGGCGCCGCATCGGAGATGCACACCCAGGGCGCTTTTGAACCGACGAAAATATGGGCCGCGTAGCCGCGAAATCCCGGGTCTTCGTCAAGCAAGCCAGCCGGGACAAAAAGAAACTTTCCGTCATTGCCGCTCAGCGGCACCGGGCTGCCGCATTGCCGACAGAAATGCGACGACCAGCCGCTACCGTCGGGAACGGCGAAACGCTGGATCATGTCTTCCCCCGCCAGCCAACGAAAGCTGGCGGCGGGCGCATAGAAGACCGCATTGCCGTCCGTACCCGAGACTTTTCGGCACTTGGAACAATGACATTGGCCGGCGGGGCCAATTTTTCCGTCGATTTCGAAACGAACTTCACCGCACAGGCAGGAGCCATGAAGCACGCTTGTCATACGCCCTCCTTGTCTGTTCGTCGCGGAACTATCCCCGCGCCTGCATCCGCGCGAGATAGCGCGCGAGGATATCGATCTCGAGATTGACCGGGCGCCCCGCCGCCGCTTCGTTCAGCGTCGTCATCTCCTGCGTATGCGGGATGATGTTGAGCGTGAAATGCGCTTCGCCGTCCGGCTGGTCGGTCACTTCGTTGACCGTCAGCGACACGCCGTCGACGGTGATCGAGCCCTTGGGCGCGATATGCGGCGCGAGCGACGCGGGCGCCGCGACGGTGACCGTCACGCTGTCGCCGACCGGCTCGACCGACACGATACGGCCGATGTCGTCGACATGGCCCGTGACGATATGCCCGCCAAGCTCGTCGCCGATCTTGAGCGCGCGTTCGAGGTTGAGGCGCCGCCCCTGGTCCCACATCCCCGGCGCGGTGCGCGCGAGCGTTTCGCCGCTCGCGTCGATCGCGAACCAACCGCCGGGCCCGTTGCTGTCCGCGTCCACACCCTTATCGACGACCGTCAGACACGCCCCCGAGCAGGCGATCGACGCGCCGATATCGATGCCGCCCACATCATAGGCGGTCTCGATGACGAGCCGCGTATCCCCGCGATCCTCGCGGCTGCGGATGGTGCCGATGTCGGTGATGATGCCGGTGAACATATGCGTCCTCAAATAATCCTGATGCGCTCGTAGACGTCGAGCCGGTCGCTGCCAAGCATCCGGCTGTCGGCAAGGCGCCAACGGCCGTGCGCTTGCGCGAGATCGGCGAGGCCGATGTCGCCGAGCGCGGATCTGCCGCCGCCGATCAGGATCGGCGCGCGATAGAGCAAAAGCCGGTCGACGCGGTCGGCGGCGAGAAAGGCCGATGCCGCGCCGGCGCCGCCCTCGACGAGTAGCGAATCAACGCGGTCGATCGATTCGGGTGAGGCAACGACGGTCCAGCCGTCGGGCGCTTTGCCGGAGGTCAGCAAAAGCTTCTCGGGGCCGCGATCCTCAAGTCCGGCCAGGCGCACGTCGAGCTTGGGCGCATCGGCGTCGAGCGTCCCGCGCCCGACGAGGATCGCCTGATGGCTCGCGCGTTCGAGATGGCCGTGCGCGCGGGCGCGCTCGCCGGTGATCCAGCGGCTCGACCCGTCGGCCATCGCGATACAGCCGTCGAGCGACGTCGCGAGCTTCAGCGTCACGAAGGGGCGGCCCTCGGCCTGCCGCGTCCACCACGGCGCCATCGCGGCGCGCGCCTCGGTGGGAAGGACATTGAAGACCACTTCGATCCCGGCGTCCTGCAGCCGCGCTATGCCCTTGCCGTCGGTGCGCGGGTCGGGGTCCTGCGCGGCGATCACCACGCGCGCGATACCGGCGGCGATCAGCGCGTCGCTGCACGCCGGGCCGCGCGGGCTCGCATGGGCGCAGGGTTCGAGCGTGACATAGGCGGTCGCCCCGCGCGCGGCGCCGCCCGCCGCGGCGAGCGCCATTGCTTCGGCATGGGGGCGTCCGCCGGGCTGGGTCCAACCGCGCGCGACGACGGTGCCGTCGTTGACGATCAGGCAGCCGACATTGGGATTCGGCGCCGCCGCCGGCCGCCCGCGCCGCGACAGCGCGATGGCAACCGCCATCCAGTCGGCGTCGGCGGTCGGTCGGCGCATCCGGTCAGTCGGCGGGTTTGGGCGGCGTGCCGCGCGCCGCGCGTTCGGCGAGCGTCGAGCGCGTCTGCACAGGCGCGGGCTTTTCCTTCGCAGCTGCGGCCGCCTCTTCGCCCAGCGTTTCGCGCGTCACCTTGTCGGCCTCGCTCGAATCATATTCGATGCCCAGGCTGTCAGCGAAACGCTGATATTCGGCGCGCTTCTCGGCATTGCGGCGCGTCGTCTCCTTGGCGCGCGCTACCCAGTCGGCGCGGATCTCATCGGCGCTGCGCGTCGCTTTCCAATTCTCGAAATAGATGATCTGCGCCTTCGGCTTCTCATAAGGGATCAGATATTGTTCGATCCCGTTGAAGACGATCCAGGTCAGCGCGAGCGCGACCCCCCAGATCGCCCAGCGGTGCGGACGCGGTTCGCGGATATAGGACCAGAAATCGGACAGGCCGCCGCCGACATCGACTTTGTTGAACATTCCCATCGGCGCAATTTAGGCGATGTCGCAGCGATTTGCGAGAGGAAGCGGCGCGTCGCGTCGATTGCACCGAATGGCGGCTGCGAGCGTTCTCGATTGCAAAAAATGCAATTGCGGATGCTTTTTTCGCAGTTGCAACATTCATTGTGCACTGCAATATCACACTTGCCTTTTAGGCATCCTCTCCCAAAACTTTCACGGGCCGCCCTTGGGCGGCCCTTTTTTTCGACTTTTTTGGTTGAGAGGGTCGATTCGGCTCGTTCGAATCAGCCCTGTGTCGGCGTCCGCGCTTCGAATCGCCTTACTTCCGCAATGAAGCTCCCCGGCAGCACCGTCGGCTGGCCGCTATCGGTGTCGATATGCGCGTAGCTGATCTCGATGTCGGTAAGGCGTTCGTTTTCGCGGAAAATTCCGCAGTGCAGCGTGAAGCTCGCCCGGCCGAAGCGGCTGATTCGCGCGGCGATCGTGATCAATTCATCGAGCCGCGCGGGCGCATGATAGTCGATCTCACAATGCGTCTCGCGAATGTCTGTGCCATATTGGTTAAAATAGGGGCCGGGCTGCCCCTCGCCGAGCGCGCGGAAATATTCGGTCACGCCGATGTCGGCGTAGACCAGATAGTTGGCGTTGAAGACGATATTCTGTCCGTCGATTTCGTTGAAGCGCACGCGCACGCGCTCCCGGACGCGGAAATCGTCGAGCGGCACGTCTCTGCGAGCGTCGGTCATCCCGGCCTCAGGCAGCGAGTGCGGCGGGGGTGCGGTCGAGCGGCGCGCACGCGGCTTCGAGCCATGCGCGCTCCTCGCCCTCCATCGCGGCCCCGAGCTTCGCCAGCACCTCGGCATGATAGGCGTCGAGCCAGTCGGCCTCGGCGCCCGACAACAGCGACGCATCGACGAGATTCTGCGCGATCGGCGCGAAGGTGATCGTCTCGAACCCCAACATGTCCTCCTCGGCGCCCGCGATGCTTTGCGGCGTGACGACGACGAGATTCTCGATGCGGATGCCGAAATGGCCCGCCTTGTAATAGCCGGGCTCGTTCGAGAGGATCATGCCCGCGTGCAGCGGCTCCTCGGTTCCCGCTTGCCCGCCCGACGGCTTGGCGATGCGCTGCGGCCCTTCGTGGACCGCGAGGTAGGTGCCGACGCCGTGGCCGGTGCCATGCGCATAATCGACCCCGTCGGCCCACAGATACTGGCGCGCGAGAATGTCGAGCTGGCTGCCGCGCGTCCCCTTCGGGAAGCGCGCGACCGCGAGCGCGATATGGCCCTTCAGCACCTGCGTGAAACGGCGGCGCATTTCGGCACTCGGCGTGCCGATCGCGATCGTGCGCGTGATGTCGGTCGTGCCGTCATCATATTGCCCGCCCGAATCGACGAGGTAGAGGGTGCCCGTTTCGATCGCGCGGTTGGTCGTTTCGTCGACCTTGTAATGCGGCAGCGCGCCGTTCGGGCCGGCGGCCGAGATGGTGTCGAACGACAGATCCCTGAGCGCGCCGCTTGCATCGCGAAATGCGCGCAGCTTCGCCGCGGCGCCAAGCTCGTCGAGCCCGCCCTGCGGCGCGACCTCTTCCATCCATTTGAGGAAGCGCGACACCGCGGCGCCGTCGCGCACATGCGCGGCGCGCGTGCCATTGAGTTCGGTTTCGTTCTTGATCGCCTTGGGCAGCACCGCGGGGTCGCGGTGACGCTCGATCTTCGCGCCGGCGCCCTCGATCGCGGTGAAGATCGCCGCGACCGCGCGATCGGGATCGACCGCGACCGTCTTGCCCGAAAGATCCGCGAGCGCGCCCTCGAACGCGTCGCGGTCGTGAATGCGGACGCTGTTGCCGAGATGCGCGCGCACCGCGTCGGTGAGCTTCTCGGGCGCGATGAACAGATCGGCGGTCGCATCGGCGTGGAGCAGCGCGAACGCGAGCCCCACCGGCGTGTGGCTGACGTCTTCGCCGCGAATGTTGAACGTCCACGCGATCGAATCGAGCGCGGTCATCACCGTGGTATCGAGCCCCTTCGCCTTCAGCCAGTCGGCGATGATCTCGCGCTTCTCGACCGCGCCCTGCCCCGCGAGCGCGGCGTCGTGAACGGTCACCACCGCATCGCTCGGCGCGGGCTGATCGTCCCATGCGGCGTCGAGCGGGTTCGCTTCGACCGCGACGAGGCTCGCGCCCTTTGCTTTCAGCGCCTTTTCCAGTCCCCGCGCCCAGTCGATGCCGTGCAGCCAGGGGTCATAACCGACCTTCTGCCCCGCGCTGACATTCGTGCCGAGCCATTCGGCGACGCTCGACTGCGGCACGCCGACATAGTCGAACAGCGTCCCGTCGACCTGATCGCGGACCTGCACCGTGTAGCGGCCGTCGACGAACACCGCCGCCTTTGCGGGCAGCACCGCCGCGGTCCCCGCCGATCCGCCGAAGCCCGTCAGCCACGCCATGCGCTGCGCATAGTCGCCGACATATTCACTCATATGCTCGTCGCTGATCGGCACGACGAAGCCGTCGAGGCCGCGGGCGGCGAGCTCGGCGCGGACGCGCGCGAGGCGCTCGGCATGGACGGGGCTGGACATGGTCGCTTCCTTGTTCCTACATCACCCGATCCCGCCCAGAGGGGCGAAACCGCGGGGGATTTTGTGATGCGCGCTATTTGGATGTTTCTGGCGGCAATTGCCACCCCGCTTGTCGCGTCGCCCGCGCTGTTCGCCCCCAAGCTTTTCGCCAAAGAGAAAGACGCCGCCTTGACCAGCCCGACCCCCGCCCTGTCCGCCGCCCCCGTCGCGGAAAAGCGCCCGCACGAGACGACACTGCACGGCAAGACGCTGTCCGATCCCTATCATTGGCTGAAGGACGAAAGCTATCCGACGATCGATGACAAGGACGTGCTCGACTATGTGAAGGCGGAAAATGCGTATTTCGACGCCGCGATGAAGCCGCATGCCGAGCTCGTCGAAACGCTGTTTCAGGAGATGAAGGGCCGGATCAAGGAAGCCGATTCCTCGGTGCCGCAGAAGGACGGCGACTGGGTCTATTGGGTCGAATATGAAGAGGGTGCCGAGTATAAGAAATGGTACCGGAAACCCGTCGCGGGCGGCGAGCCGGTCCTGATCCTCGACGAGGTCGCGATGGCCGCGGGTAAGGATTATTTCCGCCTCGCCGAGGTGTCGGTCAGCCCGAACGGCAAGCTGATGGCCTATTCGTTCGACGACAATGGCTCCGAACGCTTCGAGGCGCGCATCCGCAACCTCGAGACGGGCGAACTGCTGCCCGACACCATCCCCGGCACGCTCTCGTCGCTCGTCTGGACATCGGGCAACGACGCGATCCTCTATGGCCTCGCGAACGAGAATTGGCGCACCGACAATGTCCGGTTGCACAAGCTCGGCACGCCCGTCGCCGAGGATAAATTGCTCTACAAGGAGGCCGACATCGGCTTCGGCGTGGGGATCGGCAAGACCGCCGCCGACAATTATATCGTCATCGCGACGGGTGATAACGAAACGAGCGAAGTCTATCTGCTCCCCGCCGATAACCCCGAAGCACCGATGCAGCTTGTTTCGGCGCGCAAAAAGGGCCGCGAATATAGCGTCGATGAGCGCGAGGGCACGCTCTACATCCACACCAACGACGAGCATCCCAATTTCCGCGTCGCGACCGCGAGCATCGGGGCGCCGGGGACGTGGAAGACGCTGATTCCCGGATCGGATGATAATTACATCACCGGCCTGTCGGTCTTTCGCGACTATTTCGTGCTCGAATCGCGCGAGCAGGGCGTCGATCAGGTCGACGTCCGCAAATATGATGCGCCGCTGACCCCCGGCCGGATCCAGTTCCCCGAGGCGACCTATGTGGCGGGGCTCGGCGACAATCCCGAATATCATCAGGACAAGCTGCGGCTCGACTATGAATCGATGGTCACCCCTGACACGGTGTTCGATTACGACCTCGCGGGCGGCAAGCTCGAAACGCTGAAGGTGCAGGAGATTCCGTCCGGTTATAATCATGACGACTATCAAACCGAATTGGTTCACATGCCCTCGCGCGACGGCACGCCGGTGCCGGTGTCGCTCGTGTACAAAAAGGGCACGCCGCGCGACGGCAGCGCGCCGATGCACCTCTATGTCTATGGCTCATACGGCTACCGCGTCCCGCCGGGCTTCTCGACGACGCGTCTCAGCCTCGTCGATCGCGGCATGATCTATGCGATCGCGCACGTCCGCGGCGGCGACGACCTCGGCCGCGGCTGGTATCTCGCAGGCAAGACCGACCAGCGCAAGAACACGTTCAACGACTTCATCGACGTGGCGAAGGGGCTGATCGCCGCCAAATATACGAGCGCGGGCAAGATTTCGATCGAGGGCCGCTCGGCGGGCGGGCAGGTGATGGGCGCGGTGTATAACCAGGCGCCCGAGCTGTGGGGCGCGGTACTCGCCGGCGTGCCTTTCGTCGACGTGATCAACACGATGGTCGACAAGGACCTGCCGCTGACCCCCGGAGAATGGCCCGAATGGGGCAATCCGATCACCGACAAGGCGGCGTTCGACTATATGCTGAGCTACAGCCCCTACGACAATGTGACCGCGAAAGCCTATCCGCCGATGCTCGTGTCGGCGGGGCTCAACGACCCGCGCGTGACCTATTGGGAGCCCGCCAAATGGGTCGCGAAGCTCCGCGCGACGCGGACCAACGACGCGACCCTGCTGCTGCGCACCAACATGGGCGCGGGCCACGCGGGCAAGTCGGGCCGCTGGGGCGCGCTACGCGAGGATGCCGAGGAATATGCCTTCGTGCTGACGCAGCTCGGCGTCGAGAAATAATAGCGATAGCCCGCATCGACTAAACCGCGAGCGGTCGCTGCCCTCATTTCAAGGGTTGTTTCGACGAGGGCAATATATATAAGCCCTTATATATGAACTATCGATCAGGCCTTGGGACACGTCTGCGGCTGCTGGTGGCGGCGCTCGACGACGCGGTCGAGCAGGCTTATCATGACGCTGGACTCAATTTCCGGCCGCGCTTCTACCCCTATTTCCGGCTGCTCATGGCACACGAGTCGGCATCGGTCGGCGAATGCGTCGCCGCGCTCGGCTTCACCCAGCCCGCCGCCACCCAGACGTTGCAGACGATGGTGCGCGAAGGCCTGATCGAATCGGTGCCCGGTCGCGACCGGCGCGAGCGACGCTTTGCCCTCACCGTCGGCGCGCGCGCGATGATTCCCGATCTCGAAGCGATCTGGGCCGCGACCGCTGGCGCCGCGCAGGCGCTCGATGCGGCGCTGCCGCAACCCTTGGGCGCGACGGTCGATGCCGCCCTCGAACAACTCGGACGCCAGTCGTTCGGCGATCTCATCAAGAAGGAACGCTTGCCATGATACGTGCCCTGCTTTTGCTGGCGCTCGCCTGCTTCGCGCTGCCCGTCGCGGCGCAGCCGATCAGCGCCGCCGACCGGGGACAAACGATTGACGAAATCGCTCGCTTGCTCGCGACGCGCTATGTCGACGCCGACAAGGGACAGCGGATAGCTGCAGAGTTGCACCGGGCGAAGGGGCAATGGAGGGACGTGGCCGACGGCCCCGCCTTCGCCAAAGCACTGACCGGCTGGCTGCGGCAAGCTTCGGGCGACGGGCATTTCGCGGTCGACTACAGCGCCAGCCCGATCCCCGCCGACGGCGGCGACCAGGCCTTTCTCGACGCGGAGATCGAGCGTTATTATGGCGCGCACGTCAATCATGGCGTGCAGAAAATCGAACGTCTCGACGGTAATATCATGCTGATAGACCTCCGCGTCTTCCCGCCCCCGGCACTTGGCGGCGACGTCATTGCCGCGATGATGACCGTCGCGGCGCAGGGCGATGCGCTGATCATCGACCTGCGCAAGAATGGCGGCGGCATGGAAACGGTCGACACAATTATCAGCCAACTCGTTCCCGCGGGGTCGCCGCTCAGCGGCAGTTTCGACCGTCCGAGCGGCAAGACGACGCCCCATGTCTCGCCCGCGCCGCCCGAAGGGCGCCGGTTCGGCGACACGAAGCCGGTCTATATCCTGACCAGCAAGCGCACCTTCTCGGCCGCCGAAGCGCTGGCTTACGATCTTCAAGCCCTGAAACGCGCGACGATCGTCGGCGAAGTCACGGGAGGTGGCGCCAACCCGTTCGAATATCGCCGCGTGCACCCGCATTTTGCGCTGAGCCTGCCCGAGAAACGGTCGGTCAACCCGATCACCCGAACCAACTGGCAGGATGTCGGGGTCAAACCCGACGTCGCGGTCCCCGCCGACCAGGCGCTCGAAACCGCGCTATCGCTCGCGAAGGAAACGCTCGCCAAAGCGCCCGGCGGTGGTCAGGACAAATAGCCACGCGCGACGAGGTCGCGTTCCAACTCCATCGCGCCGCGAAAATGATGCCCCGCGATGCCGGCCGCTTCGGCGCCTGCGACATTCTTCGCGACATCGTCGATGAAGACCGCGCCCGCGGGATCGATGCCGAATCGCTCGATCGCGAGGGCATAGATCGCCGGGTCGGGCTTCATCAGCTTCTCGGTGCCCGACACGATGATGTCGCGGAAGCGGTCGAACACCGGCTGAGTCGGGCGGAAACCTTCCCAGAATTCATGGCCGAAATTGGTGATCGCAAAGAGCGGCACGCCAGCGGCATCGAGCCGCTCGACGAGTTCGAGGCTGCCCGGCACCGGCCCCGGGATCGTCTCGTTGAAGCGCGTCGCATAGGCGTCGATCAGCGCGTCATGCCCCGGAAACTCGGCCTTGAGTTCGGGGACCATCTCGACAAGCGGACGCCCGGCATCGTGCTGGAAATGCCACTCGGGCGTCACGACGTTGGCGACGAACCACTCAAGCTGCTCCGCGTCGTCGATCAGCTTGGCGAACAGGTGGCGCAGGTCCCAGTCGAAGAGGACGCGGCCGACGTCGAAGATCACGCTTTGCCGAATCATAGGCACTCCAGACACGCGAAAGCGCCGCCGGAAGCATCCGACGGCGTCACGCTGGCTCGCAAATGCGCGCGGGGCGGCAAACGCCCCGGCAGGGACATCAGCCCTGGCGCGCCTTGAAGCGGCGATTGGTCTTGTTGATCACATAGGTGCGGCCACGGCGGCGGATCACGCGGTTGTCCCGGTGGCGGTCCTTCAGCGACTTCAGGCTGTTGCGAATCTTCATCGTTCTGTTCCGTAAAATTTCGAGCGTTGCTCGCGAAGCGGCGCAACTATGGGGATGGGGCCGAAAAGTCAACTGCCGCCTTCCCTTTTTCGTCATCCCGGACTTGATCCGGAATCCACAGCGGCGCTGAAGGCATGGACCCCGGATCAAGTCCGGGATGACTATAATGTTACCCCGCCAAAGCCTTTTGCCGCCGCCGCTGTACCGACGAGCCATAGCCCATCGCCTCGCGATATTTGACCACGGTGCGCCGCGCGATGTCGTGGCCCTCGGCCGACAGTTTTTGGGCGATCGTCTCGTCGGAGAGAATCGCCTTGGCGTCCTCGGCCTCGATCATCGCCTTGATCCGGCTCTTCACCGCCTCGGCCGATACCGCGCCGTCGCCCGCGGTCGCGGCGATGCCCGACGAGAAGAAATATTTGAGTTCGAACAGCCCGCGCGCGCAGCTCAGATATTTGTTGCTCGTCACGCGGCTGACGGTCGATTCGTGCATGCCGATCGCCTCGGCAACCTGGCGTAGCGTCAGCGGGCGCATATGCGCGACGCCGTTCAGGAAGAAACCCTCCTGCTGCTTCACGATCTCGCTCGCGACCTTGACGATCGTGCGCTGGCGCTGGTCGAGCGCGCGGACGAGCCAGTTCGCGCCCGCGAGTTGCTCGGAAAGCCACGCCTTGCTCTTGGCGGCGGCGCCCGCAGCCAGCTCGGTATAATAGCGGCGGTTGACGAGCAGGCGGGGCAGGGTGCCGCTGTTGATCTCGACCGCCCAGCCCTTCGCGGTCTGGCGGATATAAAGGTCGGGGACGACTGCGGGCGCACCCTCGCCGCCGAATTTGAGGCCGGGGCGCGGATCGTAACCGCGCAGCTCGCGAATCATGTCGGCGAGATCCTCGTCGTCGACGCCGCAGATGCGTTTGAGCTGCGGAAAGGCCCCCTTCGCGACCAGATCGAGATGCGCGATCATCGTCGCCATCGCGGGGTCATAACGGTCGGCCTCGCGCGCCTGGATCGCGATACATTCGGCAAGGTCGCGCGCGCCGACGCCCGACGGGTCGAAGCACTGGATGCCCGCCAGCACCGTTTCCACCAGCGCCAGCGGAACGCCGAGCTGCGCGGCAAGCTCGGCGAGGTCGGCGCGCAGATAGCCCGCCTCGTCGATCAGCGCGACAAGCTGTCCCGCAACGATCGCCTCGATGCCGCCGAACCGCTCGCCGACCTGCGCCAGCAGATGATCGTGGAGCGTCCCCTCATGCTCGGCGAAACTGTCGAAATCGATATCCTCGCCGCCGCCCGACAGCCCGACATTGTCGCTCGCGCTGTCGTGGTGGAAGCTTTCGGCGGCGAGGTCGACGTCGAGGTCGTTTTCGCTCCCGCCATCGGCCGAGAGCGCCTGATCGGTTTCGAGCGACGCGGCCTCGGCCGCGGGTGCGTCGCCCGCAGGCTCGTCACCGCCGCCGCCGTCGCTGTCGGCCGAGGCTGCGTCGAGCAGCGGATTGCCTTCGAGCGCCTCGGCCAGATAGGCCTCGAGTTCGAGGTTCGACAGCGCCAGCAGCTTGATCGCCTGCTGAAGCTGCGGCGTCATCACCAGCGATTGCGACTGGCGGAGATCGAGACGCGGACCGAGCGCCATCGGCGGCTAGTTCATTATTCCGCGTTCTCCCGCGAAGGCGGGAGCCCATCTCCGGCCGGTGCAAACTTGAACCCACCGGAGATGGGTCCCCGCCTTCGCGGGGACACACGGTATTTTTTGTCGCGGCAAACCACTAAGATCACAGCGAAAAGCCTTCGCCGAGGTAGAGGCGACGCACCTCGGGATCGGCGACGAGTTCGGCCGGGGAGCCGGCAAGCAGCACCTTGCCGTCATAGATGATGCACGCGCGATCGACGAGGTCGAGCGTCTCGCGGACATTATGGTCGGTGATCAGCACGCCGATGCCGCGCGTCTTGAGGTCCGCGACCAGGTCGCGGATATCGCTGATCGACAGCGGATCGATGCCCGCGAAAGGCTCGTCGAGCAGGATGATCGACGGGTTGGCGGCCAGCGCGCGCGCGATTTCGGCGCGGCGGCGTTCGCCGCCCGACAGCGCCATCGCGGCGGCGTCGCGCAGCCGCGTGAGGCCGAACTCGTCGAGCAGTTCCTCGAGCCGGCGTTCGCGCGCGATCTTGTCGGGCTCGGCGAGTTCGAGCACCGCCTCGATATTCTGTGCGACGGTCATGCCGCGAAAGATCGACGTTTCCTGCGGCAGATAACCGAGGCCGAGGATCGAGCGGCGGTACATCGGCAGCGCGGTGATGTCGGCGCCGTCGAGCATGATGCGCCCGGCGTCGGGCTTCACCAGCCCCATGATCGAATAGAAACAGGTCGTCTTGCCCGCGCCGTTCGGACCGAGAAGGCCGACGACCTCGCCCTTGCCGACCGACAGCGAGACGTCCGACAGCACGACCCGCTTGTCATAGCTTTTCGCGATCGAGATGACCGCGAGACCATTGCCCGCCGCCGCATCCTCGCGGACATGCGCGCGATGCTCGGTGACGCCATGATCGCCCTCGGCCAGCGTGCCAACAGTGGATTCGTCGTCGGTCATAGGTCGGTCGGTTCCGTTTCTAGCCCCCGAGCGGCGTTACCCCAGCGACGCGGCGAACGTCAATCTGGCAAGATTTTTGCAAGGCAACGCAAGTGGCGCCGCAGGCCGCTTAGTGCGCCGCCTGCGGTCCGCGCACGATCCCCGACAGGGCGAGCTGCTCGTCGATCGCGGCGAGCAGGCGCGTCAGCGCCGCCTCGTCCTTCGCTTCGGCGCGCGCGACGAGCACGTCCTGCGTGTTCGAGGCGCGAAGCAGCCACCAGCCATCGTCGGTGAGCACGCGCGCGCCGTCGGTGCGGTTGACCTTCGCCCCCGATTCGGCGAGCCGGTCCAGAACTTCGTCCACAATGGCGAACTTGCGGCTCTCGTCGACCTGGAAGCGCATTTCGGGGGTGTTGACCATCGGCGCCATTTCGCCGCGCAACTCGGTGACGCTCTGCCCCAGCTTGGTCGCCGCCTCGATCAGCCGCACCGCCGCATAGGGCGCGTCGTCATAGCCATAATAGCGGTCGGCGAAGAAGATATGCCCGCTCATCTCGCCCGCCAGCGGGCTGCCGGTTTCCTTCATCTTCGCCTTGATCAGACTATGGCCGGTTTTCCACATCAGCGGTTTGCCGCCAAGCTCGGCGACGCGGTCGAACAGCGCCTGGCTCGCCTTCACATCGGCGATCACCGTCGCGCCGGGCATGTCCTGGAGCACCGCGGCGGCATAGATTTGCAGCAGCTGGTCGCCCCAGATCACCCGGCCCTCGCCGTCGATCGCGCCGATGCGGTCGCCGTCTCCATCGAAAGCGACGCCGAAATCGAGGCTCTTCTCGGCGACGAGCTTCCGAAGGTCGGCGAGATTCTTTTCCTCGGTCGGATCGGGATGGTGGTTCGGAAAATGGCCGTCGATGTCGGTAAACAGCAGGTGGTGCTCGCCGGGCAAGCGCGCGGTCAGCTTCTCGATGACGGTGCCCGCGGCGCCATTGCCGGCGTCCCAGCCGATGCGGAAGGCGCCGCCGGCGAACCCCTCGACCAGCCGGTCGACATAGGCGTCGACGATGTCGATGCTCTCAAACGTGCCTTCGCCATCATCCCAGTCGCCCGCGGCGGCCATTTCGCCGATCCGCTGAATGTCGGCGCCAAAGAAGGGACGCCCCTGAAACACCATCTTGAAACCATTATAGTCGGGGGGGTTGTGGCTGCCGGTTATCTGTATGCCGCCGTCCACATCCTCGGTTGATGCGGCATAATAGAGCATCGGTGTCGGCCCGAGCCCGACGTTCAGCGCATCGACACCCGCGGCGTTGATACCCGCGATCAGCGCGTCGGCGAGCATCGGCGACGACAGCCGGCCGTCATAGCCGACCGCGACACGCTTGCCGCCGGCGCGGCGGATCAGCGTCGCGAAGCTGCGCCCGATCGCATAGGCATCCTTGTCCGAAAGCGTGTCGCCGACGACCCCGCGGATATCATATTCGCGGAGCATCGTCGGATGGAAATTGTGCGTCATATTCGAACCTCTTGGGGAGAGAAGGAAGTCAGGCGGCGGCGAACAAATCTCCGTCCGGGTGCAATCGCTCGCGCGCCGGAAGGTTCAGTCCGCCCATCGCCTCGCGGAGTTCCTGCCGCGCGACGACGTGGCCGATTCCCATGCCGCCCAGATGCGCCTTGTCGAGCAGGGTGAGGCCGGCGGGGAAAAGTTCGCGATAGATGACGCGCTCGCCGAGTCCCGGGATGACGCGGAAACCGACGCGGCGCGACAGCTGGGTCAGCGCCTCGCCGACGCGGCGCATATTGTGCGCATCGACATGCTGCAGGCGATTGCGCAGGATGATCCAGTCGATCGTCCGCCCGTCGCTCTTGGCGCGCGCTTTGCGCGTGTCCCAGATCAGTTCGGAATAGAAGCTCGGCCGGGTCACCTGGAAGGTTTCGGGATCGACCTGCCCGATCAGGTCGAAATCGATGAAACTGTCGTTGATCGGGGTGACGAGCGTATCGGCGCTCGTCGCAAGGTGGCGCGCGAAGACGTCGTCGCGGCCCGGCGTGTCGGCGATCAGATAGTCGGCGTCGACGCTCAGCCGCGCGACCTGCGCGTCGAGTTCCTCGATCGTCGAGCCGGTGAACACTTCGAAGCGCGGGGTCGGCAGCGCGATGTCGCGGCGCTTCGCCGTATTCTCGCGATTTTCGAGATAGCGGTGGAAAGTGCGCTGGCGCGGGTCGAGGTCGATGCCCGCGACGCGCCAGCCCTGACTCGCCAGCGCGACCGCGAAATGCACGGCGCAGGTCGATTTTCCCGTTCCGCCCTTTTCATTGGCAAAGATGATGCGGTGCGGTGCGGGCGTCGTCATGAGCGTTGCGATTTTCCTGTTGGCACGGCATGGGCGGCCGTCGCGCGAAGTGATATAGTCGCGCCAATATCGGAGGGCGACGAGCCGTGCAAATCATCCGTGACATCGCGATGCTGCACCGTGCCGTTACGGCACTGAAACAGGGGGGGAAGAGCGTCGCTCTGGTCCCGACGATGGGTTCGCTGCACGACGGCCACCTGTCGCTCGTTCGCATGGCGAAGCGCGTCGCCGACCACGCGGTCGTGTCGATCTTCGTCAATCCGACCCAGTTCGGCCCGAACGAGGATTTCGACGCCTATCCGCGCGACGAAGCGCGCGACGCCGCGCTGCTGGTCGAGGAGGGGACGAGCCTGCTCTGGGCGCCCGATGTCGCGACCATGTATCCCGGCGGGCACAGCACGCATATCGAGGTCGCCGAGCTTGGCGCCGATTATTGCGGCGCCGCGCGCCCCGGCCATTTCGATGGCGTCGCGACCGTCGTCGCGAAATTGTTCAACCAGGTCCGCCCCGACGTCGCGATCTTCGGCGAAAAGGACTGGCAGCAGCTCGCGATCATCCGCCGCATGGCGCGCGACCTCGATTTCGGCATCGACATTTTGGGTGCGCCGATCGCGCGCGACGCCGACGGCCTCGCGCTGTCGTCGCGCAACGCCTATCTCTCGGACGCGCAACGCGCGGCGGCGCCCGCCCTTCCCGCCGCGTTGAACGCCGCGGCGCGGGCGATCGCGGGCGGCGCCGACGTCGCCGAGACACTCGCCAAGGCCGAGGCGGCGATTGTTGCGGGCGGTTTCGACAGCGTCGACTATGTCGCGCTCGCCGATGCCGACAGCCTCGAAAGGCTGAGCGCCTTCCGCGTGCCGGCGCGTCTGCTCGCCGCCGCCCGGATCGGAAAAACGCGGCTGATCGACAATCTTCAGGTGGGTTGATCGGCGCGGAAACCCAAGGATTTCCGAGAGATTTGGACAATATCCACAAAAAACGACATCGTCGTTAACACTTTGTTGACCATAAGCCGCAAATTTGGGCCCCGAGGTCTCCATGTGGGGTGGAGGCAAAGGGGGTTATCATGGCGAATAGTCTGAAGTCTGCCCAATATCTGATCGAGAGCCGCTTGCTCGACGCAGCGCGCGGTGATGCGGGCGCCTATTTCGATCTCGGTATCGCGTTTTCCACCGGCTCGGGTGGGGTCGATGTCGACCTGATCCAGGCGCATAAATGGTTCAATCTCGCCGCGCTCGGCGGCAATATCGAAGGCCAGCAATGCCGCGCCGACGTGTCGAGCGAAATGTCGCGCGATGAAATCGCCGAGGCACAGCGCCAGGCGCGCGCCTGGCTCGATGAGACGGCGCGCCGTCCCGCCGCCCGCCGCTTCGCGGCCTAATCCTTCCGCTTGAAGGGCATCTGCCCTTCCAGCCATTCCATCTCGGCCGCTTCGGCCTGCCTTTCCTGCTCGAGATAATCGGCGACCGCGCGGCGAAAGCCCGGATCGGCAATGAAATGCGCCGACCAGGTCGCGACGGGACCATAGCCGCGCGCGAGCTTGTGCCCGCCCTGCGCGCCCGCCTCGACCCGCGCGAGGCCGCGTTCGATCGCGATGTCGATCGCGCGATAATAGCATAATTCGAAATGCAGATAGGGGATCTCGGTGAGGCATCCCCAATAGCGGCCGTAGAGCGTGTCGGCGCCGAGGAAGTGCAGCGCCCCCGCCACCGGGCGTTCTTCGCCGTCATAGGCTATGGCCAAGATGATGTGCTCCGCCATATGCTCACCCATCAGGTCGAAGGCGGCGCGCGTCAGATAGGGGTGCCCCCATTTGCGTGCGCCGGTGTCCTGATAGAAAAGCCACATCGCGTCCCAGTGTTCGGGGCGGATCGCATCGCCGGTCAGTTCCTCGATGCGCAGCCCCTCGACCGCGCGCAGCCGTTCCTTGCGCAATTGCTTGCGCTTCTGCGAATTCAGCGTCGCGAGGAAATCGTCGAAACTGGCATAGCCGGTATTCGCGAAATGAAACTGGATATCGCGGCGGACGAGCCAGCCCGCCTCCTCGAACAGCGGCATCTGTTCGGGCGCGACGAAGGTCGCATGCGCCGACGACAATTGATTCTGCCGCACCACCGCCTCGGCGGCGCGGAGCAGCAGCAGCGCGTCGCCCTTGTCCTTGGCGAGCAGTCGCGGGCCCGGCACCGGCGTGAAGGGCGCCGCGATCTGCAGCTTGGGATAATAATCGCCGCCCGCGCGCGTCCACGCATCGGCCCACGCATGGTCGAAGACATATTCGCCCTGGCTGTGTGATTTGAGATAGGCGGGCGCCGCGGCGACGAGTGCGCCGGCGGCGTCCTCGACGAGCAGCGGCGCGGCCTGCCAGCCGGTGCCCGGCCCGACGCTGCCCGATTGCTCAAGCAGCGACAGGAAGGCGTGGCCGACGAACGGATTGCCGCCACCCGCCAGCGCATCCCACGCCGCCGCATCGATCGCGGCGACGCCGGTTCCGAGCGAAATCGTCCGGGCGGGCGGGTCGGCTTCGGCCATGCCGGGACGCCCTTAAACGCCGTGCCCCCGCGAAGGCGGGGGCCCATCACCCGGCGGTGCCATTTCGAACCCACCGGAGATGGGTCCCCGCCTTCGCGAGGACACGGAAAGATTTTGGGCGATATTTTTCAAGGTCATCCTACGCCGGGCGCACCGCGACGATCGCGTCGGCCTCGACCGCCGCGCCGAGCGGCAGCACCGCGACGCCGACCGCGGCGCGCGCGTGGCGGCCCGCTTCGCCGAACAGCGTTTCGAACAGCTCCGATGCGCCGTTGGCGACCTTCGCCTGATCGGTGAAGCTCGGCGCGCTGTTGACGAACACGCCAAGCTTGACGACGCGCTCGACGCGCGACCAGTCGCCGCCCAAGGCCTGCCCGATCTGCGCGACGAGCATCAGCGCGACACGCTGCGCCGCATCCTGCCCGCCGGCGACATCCATATCGTCTCCGAGACGGCCGGTCACGACCTGCCCGTCGCGGAAGGGAAGCTGGCCGCTGACATAGAGCATGCCGCCCTGCTCGACGACCGGCACATAGGCCGCGACCGGCGCGGCGGGCTTGGGGAGCTCAAGGCCGAGCTCGGCGATCTTGGCGGCGATATCCATGGGGGTGGTTCCTTCTTAAACCGGCTCGGCGGCCGGGGCGGGGATGTTTTCGGCGAGGCGCGCCAATATCCAGCCCTGCGCCTCTTTCCAATCGTCGATTCGCGCATGGGCGTATTTCGCCGGGGCGATCTTGCCGGCGATCGCTGGCTCGCCGATCAGGTGCAGCCGCCACACGTCGGGCGCCTCTTGCGCGACCGACTGGTGATGGCCGGCCAGATCGTCGATGAAGACGGCGACCGAGGGCCGATATTGCTCGATCAGGCGGCGCACTGGCTCGCCCTTGCCGCCGCGGCTGCCGATCACCGGCGCGTGGAATTCATGGAGCGCGAGTTGCTCGATCCGCGCCTGCTGGTGCTCGGGACCGACATTGGTCAGGACGACGATATCGGCCTCGGCGCCGATCGCGGCCATCGCCGCGAGCGCGCCGGGTATCGGATATTGCCGCGTCATTTCGGTGCGGAAGAAGCCGTCGAGCAGCGGCCATACCTCGGCCGCCTCCAATGGCGTGCCGCATTCCTTGCGCTTCAGCGCATTGGCGAAGCTCGCATCCTCGATGCGAAAGATCACGCCATGTTCGGTGTCGACCCATTCGGCGAAGGGCACGACCATGTGCATCAGCACCTCGTCGCAATCGGTGATGACGAGCGGGCGGTTCATGCGGGGGTTCCTTCGAGTCTTTGCGCCGCGGCGGCGATGCTGGCCGGCGGCACCTGCAACGCATCGGCGCAGGCGACAAGGTCGTTTTCGTGGCCCGCGAGGAAAGCGAGGATCGCCGCGAGCGTCGCCTGCTCGCCCAGCGAGGCTCGCAGTTCGTCGGGCGCGAGGCCGGTCAACGCGAGCAGCCGTTCGGCGCGCGGTTCGTCGCTCAAAATCCACCCGAGCGCCTGAAGCGCCAGCGCCGCATCATCTTCCAGCACGCTCGATCCCTCCGTCGCGATGCAATTGTGTCGTGCGGCCGATTCGCCTAAACGGGCCGCGCAAGCAAGGTGGGGAACGGAACGCACATGGGCAAGACCATCCTGGTCGTCGAGGATAATGAACTCAACCTCCGCCTCTTCTGCGATCTGCTCAACGCCCATGGCTACAGCGCGCATCCGGTGCGTGACGGGCGCGACGCGCTGGCGAAGGCGCGCGAAATCACCCCTGACCTGATCATCATGGATATCCAGCTGCCGCATGTCAGCGGGCTCGATCTGATCGGCCAGATGAAGGCCGACCTGACGCTGCGCGCGGTGCCGATCATGGCGGTCACCGCCTATGCGGGCAAGGGCGACGAGGAACAGATCAAGGCGGCGGGGGCCGAGGCCTATGTCTCGAAACCGATTTCGGTGATCAAGTTCATCGAAAGCGTCGGGGCGTTCGCCTAGGGCGGGTTGCGGCCGATACCAACCGTCGCCCCCGCGAAGGCGGGGGCCGCTGTCGGTTTACGCAACGGGCCCTGGGTAAGGCCGCTAGCGGCCCCCGCCTTCGCGGGGGCGACGGATTTTATGAACGTCCGCTCCCCGCCCAAGCCCAAAAAAGGAAAGGGCCTGTCGCGACAGTGCCCGGCCGCGGCAGGCCCTTCCTACGCCCTCCCCGACTTTGGGGAGGGGGAGAGACGGTCAGAACTGGCCGCGCAGGGTGACGCCATAGGTGCGCGGCTCGCCGGGGAAGCCGACGAACAGCTGGTTTGCGGTCGCCGGGAAACCGAGCGCCGCGGGCGCCGCGACCGATCGGAACGATCCCGATCCCTGGAGCGGCATGTCGGCGCCGATCTGGTAATATTGCTTGTTGAACAGATTCTGCCCCCACAGCTCGATCCCCCAGCGGCGATCGCGCCCATAAAGGCCGATGCGGCCGTTGAAGACCGCGAAGCCGTCCTGGATCTTTTCGACATCCAGATCCGACCCGGTGTTGGTGTCGCTCTGGAGCCGCGTGTCGAAATAGACGAGCGCGCTCAGCCCGCTGTCGCCGATCGGAGGCGTCCAGCTGATCCCCGCGGTCGCCACATATTTCGCGGCGTTCGACACGCCGCGCCCGGGCAGCTGGAACAGCACCGGCGACAGCGGCCGGCCGCCGGTGCCGACGAGGTTGCGGCGATAGAGGGTGTCGACATAGGTGAGCCCCATATTGACCGAGAGATAGCGTGCGGGGCGCAGGAAAGTCTCGATCTCGAACCCCTTCGCGACCACCCCGGGCTTCAGCCGGTCGGACGCGCAGCCGCCGGTCGCGGCGCTGTTGTCGATCGGCCCGGTCCCGAGATCGTCCTTGCAGGCCTGAATGTTGGTGACCTCGAAATTGACCCCGTTGAAGGTGTTGAGCTGGTAATTGCTATATTCCTGCCAAAAGGCCGCCAGATTGACGTCGATCCCGGGGCCGTCCCATTTGACGCCGAGTTCATAGGCGTCGACCTTCTCGCTCGCGAATTGCAGGTCGCTCGCTTCGGGCCGCGCGTTGCCCGGCGTGTTCGCTGGCCGCGCGAGCGCCGCGACGCAGGCGGCATCCTGCGCATCCGATCCCGCGGTCGTGCTGCACGGCCGGTCGAGCGCCGAATAGTCGAGGTTGAAGCCGCCCGCCTTGTAGCCTTTCGACGCCGAGGCATAGACGAGCCATTCGGGCGCCGGCTTCCAGCTGAGCACCGCGGTCCCCGTCCACTGGCCTTCGCTGAATTTGGTCCCCGGCGCGCCGGCGACGATGTCGGGCGCGGTGCCGTTGATCACGCAGGCGAGGGTCGCCAAGGCTTGCAAGGATGAATTGACGATCGCCGGACAGAGCGTGTTGGTGAAATTGGCGTCGCCGCTCAGCGTCTTCTTCTCGTGCGTATAGCGCGCCCCGACCGTCAGCGTCAGCGCATCCTCGACGATGTCGAAGCTGTTATGGGTGAAGATCGCATAATTGGTGCTGCGCTGCGCGAAGGTCGATCCATTGTTCCCGGTGCCGTTCAGCGGTGCGGCGCCGAGCAGCGCGGCGATCCCCTGAAAGCCCGGGAAGCTCGCCGCGGGCAGGTTCGAACAGGTCGTCGACGCGGGGTTGAGGAAGGCCGGGGCGAGCGCCGCCGCGGCGAGGCAATTGGCATAGCGCTGATAGTCGGCGCCATAGACGATGTCGTCGTCGACATCGAGCTTCTCGTTCGCATAATAGCCGCCGACGAGCCAGTCGAGGCGGCCATCGAACGCCTCGCCCTGCAGCCGCAGCTCCTGCGTGAACAGCCGGAAACGGCGATCGAGATCGGTGCGCCGCAAAATGTCGAGCGTGTTGAAATCAGCGTCCTGTCCCTGTGCATTCTTGTAGTCGCGATAGGCGGTGATCGAGGTCAGCGTCGCGCCGCCGAAATCCCAGTCGAGCTCGCCCGACACGCCCCAGTCCTTGGTGTCCGACCGGTAGGTGACGCCGGGGGTGGTCGACTGGCGGCGCACGAAGCTGTCGTTCGCCGGCGCGACCTGATGGTTCGCGCCGAGGAACTGGAGCAACGGCAGCAGCGTGTTGGGCGACGCCACGGGGGCGCCGTCGGGGCCGCGCGTCAGGCTGCGCACGGGGTTCAGCAGCACGCCGCCGCAGCAATTCTCGTTGCGCTTCGAATAGTCCGCGATCAGCCGCAGCGTGATATTCTCGGCGGGTTCGAGCAGCAGCTGGCCTTTGACCAGCCAGCGGTCGCGGTCGTTGATGTCGGGCTCGCCCGGCGTCGCATTGTCGATGAAACCATCGCGTTGCTGCCAGACGCCGTCGACGCGCACCGCCGCCTTGTCGCCCAGCGGCGCGTTGATCATGCCGTCGACCCGCCAATAATCATAATTGCCGTAAGAAACCGATCCCTTGGCGCCGAACGCCGAAAGGTCCGGCCCCTTGGTGACGATGTTGATCAGCCCGGCGGTCGAGTTGCGGCCGAACAGCGTGCCCTGCGGCCCGCGCAGCACCTCGACGCGCTCGATATCGCCGAGCTCGGACAGGCCTACCCCCGTCCGGCTGCGATAGACGCCGTCGATGAACAGGCCGACCGAGCTTTCGAGGCCCGGATTCTCGCCGACCGTGCCGATGCCGCGGATGCGCGCGGTGAAATTGACCTCGCTCGTCGCGCCCGATACGAGCAGCGACGGTGCGACCTGCCCCAGCGCGCGCACGTCGGTCGCGCCCGTCTTTTCGAGCGTATCGCCGGTGACCGCCGAGACCGCGATCGGCACGTCGGACAGCGCCTCGCTGCGCCGCGTCGCGGTGACGATGATCGTGCTGTCGTCGGTTTCGGCGCCCGCGGCGTCCTGCGCCACGGCGGGCACGGCGATAAGGGCGAGCGAAAGCGACAGTCCGGCGGCGCTGGTTCGCAGCAGACCGGCGGCGCGGCGGCAATTGTTTTTCATGAAAATGGCCCTCCTCTCACGATCGTTCATCGGTGCGGGGGAGAGCGGTTTTGTTTATGACCGGGGCGTATCACGACTTGTGCGCGTCATGCCAGCGCGGCGCGGCTGCCCTAGCGTCATTCCGCGCGTGGCGCGGCTTTTGTGTCACAGCTGTCAGATGTGACGGGTTGACGTGTCCGGGCAAAGAAAAGGGGGCGAAGCCACCGGCCCCGCCCCCTCGAACGTCATGCGATCGTAAGCGATCAGAATTTGCCGCGCAGCGTCACGCCATAGGTCCGCGGTTCGGCGAGGAACTGCGAAAAGATCTGGCGGCCGCCCGGATATTGCGGGTCGGCGAAAGCGGCGCTGGCCGAGGTCGCGCCCTCCTGGAACGGCGAGTTGAAAGCGACCTGGGCATATTGCTTGTTGAAGATATTCTGGGCCCACAGCTCGATGCCCCACTTCTCGTCGGGACCGCGCACGCCGAGGCGGGCGTTGAACAGCGCATAGCCGTCCTGTCCCTTTTGCGGGAACAGGTCCGACCCGGTGTTATAGTCGCTGGTCATGCGGCCATCGACATAGACGAGACCGGTCAGCCCGCTGCTGCCGATGTCGGGGGTCCAGGCGATGCTGCCCGTCGCGACCAGTTCGGGCGCGTTCGACAGATTGTTGCCCGGCAGCAGGCGCAGCGCCTGATCGAGCGGCGCGCCCGAATCATTGCCGACGAGGTTGCCGCGATATTTGGTTTTCGCATAGGTCAGCCCCGCGGTCATGCGGAAGCTGCGCGCCGGAACGAGCGAGGCTTCGAGTTCGAAGCCCTGCGACCGGACGCCATGGCTGACGTCGTCGGTGGGACAGGCGCCGGTGGTCGCCGCCGCGGCATTATAGTTCGGCGCACCCGTGAACTTGCTCTGGTCGCGGTCGCCGCCCCCCAGATCACTGTCGCAGCCGTTGATGTTCTGCACGAGGAAGACGGTGCCGTTGAACGTGTTGAGCTGGAAGCTCGAGAAGTCCGACCGGAAGAAGGTCAGGCCGAGGCCGAACGGACCGGTCGAATATTTGGCGCCGATTTCATAGCTGTCGACCGTTTCGGGGTCGAACTGCAGCGCGCCGACCAGCGCCTGCGCCCCGCCCGGCGTCGCCGCGAAGGGCAGGATCGGCGATTTCAGCGCCGACCGGTCGAGGTTGAAGCCGCCCGCCTTATAGCCGCGCGAATAGCTCGCATAGACCATCAGATCGTCGACCGGCTTATATGACAGGATCGCGGTACCGGTGAATTCGTCCTCGCTCCTTTTGTCGTTGATCGACACGCCATTGAGTTCGGCGGTCGAATTGCCCTGGCAGCCGAGGCCGATGAGCGCACCGGCGAGCGCGCGCGCGGTGGGGTTCGTGCTCGACAGATCATCGAGCACCAGCCCTTGGACCGTCGTGCAAACGGTGTTGTCGTTGGTGAAGCTTGCCGAGAATTTCTTCTTGTCGTTGGTGTAACGGAGACCGAAGGTGAAATCGAGCTTGTCGGTGATGTGGAAGATATTGTGCGTGAACAGCGCCCAATTCTCGCCATCCTGACGATAGACGTCGTTGATGCTGCCGAGGTCGCTCAGCCCGTCGAGCGCATTGAACGCCGCGAGAATGTCGGGACCCGATGCGCCCGACGCGCCCGCGATCGTCGCCGGCCCGACGCCGGGAGCGACGCAGAGCGGATTCGTCGGCGAATACAGGAAATTGAGCCCGCCGCCCGAAATGATGCGGCAGGTCGCGAAACGGCCATAATCCTCACCGAAGCGGAGGTTGTCGCGCACGCGCAGCTTTTCATTGGCGTAAAAGCCGCCGACGAGCCAGTCGAGCTTGCCGTCGAAGGCCTCGCCCTGCAGGCGCAGTTCCTGCGTGAAGGTGTGGAACTGGCGATAGGCGTCGTCGTCGGGCGCGCGATAGAGGATGTCGACCGTGCCATAATCGACGTCGCCCGCCTGGCTCGACCGATATTCGCGATAGGCGGTGATCGAGGTCAGCGTCGCTCCGCCGAAATCATAGTCGATCTGGCCCGAGAAGCCGTAATCCTTCGTCTTGCCGGCATAGCTGCGGCCCGGGGTAACCGAAATATCGCGGCTATAGCCCTGATCGAACGCCGAAAGCGACTGGCCGAGGTCGGCGAGCACCTGGATGATATTATTGGAGGTGTCGGTGGCGGGAACCCCGGGATTGTTGAGGTTGCCGATATAGGGATTGACCGACGGCCCGACATAGGTCGCCGCGCAGCATTCCTCGTTGCGATAGGTATAGTCGGCGATCAGCCGGACCGACAGCGCGTCGGTCGGCTCGAACAACAGCTGCCCGCGCAGGAAATAGCGGTCGCGATTGTTGACGTCGCGGTCATTCGCGGTGTCGTTGTAAAAACCGTCGCGCTTCACCCACACGCCGTCGAGACGCGCGGCGAGCGTGTCGCTGATCGGGCCGGTAACGCTGCCGCCGAGGCGCCAATAATCATAATTGCCATAGGTGATCTCACCCGTGGCACCGAACTGGAAATCGGGCTTTTTCGAATAGATGCTGATCAGGCCCGCCGACGAGTTGCGGCCGCCGAGCGTGCCCTGCGGGCCGCGCTGCACTTCGATGCGGTCGATTTCGCCCAGCTCGTTGAGGCCGATGCCCGAACGCGAGCGATAGACGCCATCGATGAAGACCGGGACCGAGCTTTCGAGGCCGGGGTTGTCGCCGACGGTGCCGATGCCGCGAATACGTGCCGAACCGTTCGCTTCCGAACCGGTCGACGAGACGAGCAGCGACGGCGCGACCTGGTTCAGCTGGCGAATGTCGTTCGCGCCGCTGTTCTGCAGCGTTTCGGCGCTTACCGCCGAAATCGCGACCGGGACGTCGGACAGGAGCTGCGAGCGGCCCTGCGCGGTGACGATGATCGGTGTGTCGTCGCTGTCGTCGGTCGCGGTATCGGCCGGTGCATTGGCCGGGGCATCTTGGGCGAAGGCCGGGGCTGCGACCACCGCCATGGCGATCGAAACGCCCAGCGCGCTGGTGCGAAGAAAACGGGCAGCGCGAAGGGAAGATGATTTCATATCGGGCACTCCTCTCAACATTTCATTATTTTTGTTGCCGGCGGAGCATAACTCAATTGCGTCTCCGATCCAGCCGGAGGCGCCAATTTGCGTCGTTTTTGAAAAAGTGATGCTTTTCGGTCACAGCCAGAAAAGCGCCTGTTCGACGGGACTTAACTCCTCGCCCGTCGAAGGAGGCGGCTTGCCGTAGCGTCATCGCGCGCCCGGCCGGCGCAGGGGAAGCAGAGGCGGCGACCGCGCGCGACGAGCATCGCTTCATAGGGTCCAGCGAAATTTTCGGCGATGACCGGGTCTTCTGCGGCCAGACCGCCGGTCAGGCTGCCGAAGGCCGGCAGAATCAGCCGCCGGGCGTCCCCCGCGAAACAGGGGCGCGAAATCGGCCGGCCGCGGACGTTGATCCGCAATTTGGGATGGAAGTGGCCAGAGATTTCGGGCCGCGTCTCGTGCGCCAGGCTTTGATGGCGAAAGACGATGCCATCGACGGCCAGTTCGTCGGCGACCTCGCCGCCCCACGCACCACCGGAGAGCCCGTCGTGATTGCCCGCGATCCACAGCAGCCGCGCCGATGCCGCCTGCCGCGCCAATCGCTCGGCGATCGCCGGCACGATGCGCGCCGCGGCGTGACGGTCGTGGAAGCTGTCGCCAAGGCACCAGATCGCGCGCGCGCCGGTCTCGGCGGCGAGCGCGGCGAGCCGGTCGAGCGTGTCGTGGCTGTCATAGGGCGGCAGCGGCTGTCCCAGCGCCGCATACCAGCTCGCCTTTTCCAGATGCAGGTCGGCGACGATCAGCGCGCCGTGGCGCGGCCAGAACAGCGCCCGGTCGGCCAGCATCTCGAACTGCTGGCCCGCAAAGACAAAGGTCGGCGGCGCGGACATGGCGTCGCTATGGAGGCGCCGCCGCTCCGCCGCAAGCGCCCAGTCGGTGCTCATGTCAGGGTTCTCGCCTAACCGCCGATACGGATTCCGTTGGCGGCAAAGCGCCGCCCCATGTCGCGGCTCGCCCCTTCGGGAAGGTCGAACACGACGCGCTTGTTCGGAAAATCGATTTCGACGCGGTCGAACAGCGACAGGCTGTCCATGCCGAGCAGCAGCGCCGGCCGCTCGACGAGGCCCAGCGCACGGAACGCCTGGCTGTCGGCGAAGCTGACCGGCAGGTCGTTGACGTCCATGCCGTTGATCACGATGCGCCGGATCGCGGTGCGGACCGCCGGAACCGCCTCGCCGGTCACCGCGCCGAGCGTCGTCGGCAAAAAGGGCAGGCGGTTCGCGCGTTTCGCCGCGACCAGCTTTTGCAGTGCGAGGTTGCCGACGCTGGTCTGCGCGCCGGTATCGACGATGACGTCGATGCGTTTGCCGTCGAGCCGCGCGTCGGACAGGATCAGCCGCCCCGCCGAATTGCGCGCGGTGACGACGATCGCATCGTCGTCGCGGATGATCGGGCGCGCGCGCTTGCGCGTTTCCAATATCTCCATCGTTTCCTTGCGGAAATCGATCAGCACGCGCCGCTCCTCAAGCATGTCGACCCCGATCAGTCCGGCGGCGCCGATATGCCGGCCGAAAAAGGCGGGGGCATCGACCGGCGCGAGGTGCAGGTCGGACATCCGCAGCGCCGCGACGCGGAAACTCGGCACCACCGCCGATCCGCCGATCGTCGCGAGCTTGAGCTTGGCGCCTTCGACAAGTTTCAGCCGCGCGGCGAGTTCGCGCGCGATCACGGTGCGCTCGGCGCCGGTATCGACGAGGAAGGAAAAGGGGCCTTGGCCGCCGACCATGACCTGCACCGCCATGCGCCGCGTCGCGTCGAGGTCGAAGGGCTGGATGAAGGGAACGACGGTGACCGGCGGCGCGACCAGTTCGCCGGGCGGTGTCGGGGCCGCGGCGGGGGCCGGCGCGGGGCCGGCCGGCGCCGGCGTCGCACCGGTAAGCGCGGGGGCGGCGAGCAGCAGCGCCAATGGGACGGACCACCTGGTTGCACGGGTCATCGCTGGCATCCTCATCTATCTTTGCGCCAGTTTACGCCTGTGCGGCCCCTGCGGCAAGCGATGCGGCGCTGGACGTCTCATTCCTGCGGGTCAACGCGCATCGCCTCCTCGGCCAGCGCATCGGCGAGTTCGCCGAGCAGCATGTCGTCGAGATCGGACGCTGCGACATTTTCGCGCCCGATCAGCACCAGCACGGGGATGGCGAGCGGGCTGATCCGGTCGAGCGTCAGGTGCAGCATCGTACCCGCCGCGCGGTCGAGCAGGTCGCCCAGCCGCGCGACGTCGGTCAGCCGCTCGCGCGCGTCGGCCCACGCGGCTTCGAGGAGCAGATGGTCGGGCTCATATTTTTGCAGCACGTCGAAAATCAGGTCGGTCGAAAAGGTCACCTGCTTGCCCGTCTTGCGTTTGCCCGGGTGTTGGCGCTCGATCAGCCCGCCGATCACCGCGACCTCGCGAAAGGCGCGCTTCAAGAGGTGCGACCGCTCGACCCATTCGACGAATTCTTCGGACAATATCTCGGCATCGAACAGGTTTTGCGGGTGCGCCACCGGCCGCAGCGACCAGATCGCGATCGCATAGTCGGAGGCGACGAAGCCCAGGGGTTGCAACCCGGCGCGCTCCATTCTTTTGGTGATCAGCATGCCGAGCGACTGGTGCGCGTTCCATCCCTCGAACGGATAGCAGACGAGATAATGCTTCCCTTCGTGCGGAAAGGTCTCGACGAGCAGTTCGCCCGGCCGCGGCAGCGCCGAGCGCAGCGCCTGCATTTCGAGCCAGAAGCGCACATCCTCGGGAAAACGCGCCCAGCTCGCCGGATCGGCGAGGAAGCTGCGCACGCGGTCGGCGAGCCGCGTCGAAATCGCGAGGCGCGCGCCCATATAGCTCGGGATGCGCGCGGGGCGCGTCGTCGCGCGGACGATCAGGTCGGTGTCGCGGATCGCCTCGACCTCGAGACTGAGCCCGGCAAAGGCGAAGGTGTCGCCGGGGGTCAGCGTGCTCGCGAAATATTCCTCGACCTTGCCGAGCCGCCGGCCGTTCTTGAAGCGCACGTCGGCCATCGGCGCTTCGACGATGATCCCGGCGTTGAGCCGGTGCTGCGCGGCGAGACGGGGGTGCGCGATCCGCCAGCGCCCCTGCCCGTCGGGCGCCAGCCGGCGGAAGCGGTCATAGCTTTTGAGCGCATAGCCGCCGTCGCGCACGAAGCCGAGCAGCCGCGCGAAGATCGGGGCGTCGATCCATCGATAGGGTGCCGCGCTCCGGATTTCGGCGAGCAGTTCGGCCTCGTCGAACGGCGCCGCGCAGGCGAGCGCCATCACATGCTGCGCGAGCACGTCGAGCGCGCCGGGGCGGAAGCGGTCGGCGTCGCGTTCGCCCGCCTCGACGGCGTCCAAAGCCGCCTGCGCCTCGAGATATTCGAAGCGGTTGCCGGGCACGATCAGCGCGCGGCTCGGTTCGTCGAGCCGGTGGTTGGCGCGCCCGATGCGCTGGAGCAGCCGTGAGCTTCCCTTGGGCGCCCCCATCTGAATCACGCAATCGACGTCGCCCCAGTCGAGCCCGAGGTCGAGGCTCGCGGTCGCGACGAGCGCGCGCAGCCGTCCCTCGGCCATCGCGGCCTCGGCGCGCTGGCGCGCTTCGCGGTCGAGGCTGCCGTGATGGATCGCGATCGGCAGGCTGAGGTCGTTGACCTTCCACAGCTCCTGAAAGATCAGCTCGGCGAGCCCGCGCGTGTTGCAGAAGATGATCGTCGTGCGATTCTTCGCGATCACCTCCATCACCTGATGCACCGCCCAGCGCCCCGAATGCCCGGCCCAGGGGACCGCGCCCTCGGGCAGCAATATCTCGATATCGGGCTCGGCGCCCGCTTCGCCCTCGACGAGCGTGACCTTGTCGGCATCGGCGTCGGGAGCGAGCCAGCCGGCATATTGCAACGGGTCGGCGATCGTCGCCGACAACCCAACGCGGCGCAGCCCCGGCGCGATCGCCTGGAGCCGCGCCATCGCGAGGCTGAGCAGATCGCCGCGCTTGCCGGGCGCAAAGGCGTGGATCTCGTCGATCACCAATGTCTTCATATGCGCGAACATCGTGAAGCTGTCGGGATAGGAGAGCAGAAGCGACAGCGATTCGGGCGTCGTCAGCAAGATGTTCGGCGGCCGGCTGCGCTGGCGCGCTTTCTTGTCCGAACTGGTGTCGCCGCTGCGGCTTTCGACGCTGATGTCGAGCCCCATTTCGGCGATCGGGCCGAGGAGGTTGCGCTCGACGTCGGCCGCGAGTGCTTTCAGCGGCGAAACATAGAGCGTGTGGAGCCGGTCCGACGGGTATTGCGCGAGATCGACGAGGCTCGGCAAAAACCCCGCCAAGGTCTTGCCCGCCCCCGTCGCCGCGACGAGCAGCGCATGTTCGCCCCGCGCGCCCGCGCCGAGCATGTCGGCCTGATGCCGCCGGAGCCGCCACCCGCGCGCGGCGAACCAGTCGGTAAAAGGGGCGGGGAGCGGCATGGACGAGATGTGGCGCGGCGCACGGGCGGGGGCAAGGGCTTCGGCCCCGCACCGAAGATGCCCGACCGGTTGCCGGCCCTGAGCGTCAGAAGATTCCGGCGGCGATCCCCTCCGCGAGCGCGGCGCCCATGTCGCGCGCTTCGGCAAGGCGGTCTGGCGCGATGGTCTTCGGCGCCAGGATGGCTTCGGGGGTTTGCGCCGCCGTATTGACAATCACCGGCTCGGCGACGCGTTTCAGCCGCCAGCCGGTGGCGATGCGGTCGAGCTGGCGCTGGGCATTCTCGCCGTCGGACCCGGCGCAGATGATCGTCGCATAGGGGCGGCCTTCGAGCTTGCCGAGGCAGGGGTAATAGCAGCGATCGAACATCTCCTTCATCGCGCCCGACAGCGCGGCGAGATTTTCGGGGCCGACGAAGAGATAGCCGCCGGCCGCCTGTAGCGCGTCGGGGGTGACGTCGTCGGCGGCGACAAGCCGGGCACCCGCCGCGCCGTCGGCCGCCGCCTCGGCCAGCGCGCGACTGCCCCCGGTGCGGCTGTGCCAAATGATAAGAAGCTTGCATTCGTCCATGCGCCGATCCTCTATCCTGCCCCGCCGGCATCGTCGGCCCCTCGCTTGCCAAGCCGCGCGACGCGGCGCAAGCTGGGCGCCAACAGGGGAGAGAGACTATGCGCCGACTGACCACCGTGCTGCTCGCGAGTTGCCTGCCATTCGCGGCGCTCGCGCAGGATGCCCCAAGCGAGGCGACGCGGACCGCGCAGGCCGAGATCGCTAATCGCCTGCCGCTCGACGATCCGCGCGACGAAGCCAATGTGCTGCGCGGCAAGCTCGCCGAGATCCCGGACGGGGTCATCCTCGACAAGCAAGGTAAGACGGTGTGGGACCGCCGGCCCTATGCCTTCCTCGATGCGAAGGAGGCGCCCGATACGGTCAATCCTTCGCTGTGGCGGCAAGCGCGGCTCAACGCGGTGCATGGATTGTTCGAGGTGGTGCCGGGCAGCATTTGGCAAATCCGGGGCTATGACCTGTCGGTGATGACGATCATCCGCGGCAAGACCGGCTGGATCGTCGTCGATCCCCTCTTGTCCGAAGAGAGTGCGGCAGCCGGCTGGAAGCTGTTCGCCGGCACGATCGCGAGCAAGGAGCCCGAGCGTCCGATCAGGGCGGTGATCTTTTCGCACAGCCACAGCGATCATTTCGGTGGCGTCGGGGGCATCGTGACGCCCGAACGGGTCAAAGCGGAGAATATCCGCATCATCGCACCGCACGGATTTTCGGAGGAGGCGACGTCGGAAAATGTCCTCGCGGGCGGCGCGATGGGGCGGCGCGCGCTCTATATGTTCGGCGCCATCCTGCCGCCGGGGCCGATGGGGCAGGTCGATACCGGACTGGGGCCGAAGCTGTCGTCGGGGACGATCGGCTATATGGAACCGACCGAGACGGTCGGCGAAAAGGGCGGCACGCTGACGATCGATGGCTTGGCCTTCGACTTCCTCGACGCGGGCGGCACCGAGGCCCCGTCGGAGTTCGTTTTCTATATCCCCGCCTACAAGGCGCTGCACACGACCGAAGTCGTGACCCACAATCTCCACAATATCCTGACCCTGCGCGGCGCGCAGGTGCGCGACGCGCTCCGCTGGTCGAAGGTGATCGACGCGATGCTGCTGAAATGGGGCGGCAAGGCCGAGGTCGCGATGGCGTCGCACCATTGGCCGACCTGGGGCGCGGATGAAGTGTCGTCGCTGCTCGCGAACCAGCGCGATGCCTATCGCTATGTCCATGACCGCACGCTCTTCCTCGCGAACCGCGGCGCGACCTTGCACGAACTCGCCGACCAGACCGCCGAGGCGCCGGTGCAGGCGACCGATTTTTCGACGCGCGGCTATTATGGCACGCTCAACCACGACATGAAGGCGGTCTATCAGCGCTATTTCGGCTGGTGGGACGGCAATCCGGCGAATTTCAACCCGCTACCGCCCGAGCAATCGGCGCCCAAATATGTCGCGCTCGCGGGCGGCGCCGACAAGCTGCTCGCGGCGGGACGGGCGGCGCTGAAGGCGGGCGATTATCGCTGGGCGGCCGAGCTTTTGAACAAGCTGGTCTTTGCAGAGCCCGACAACAGCGACGCGCGCGCCGCGCTGGCGTCGGCCTATGACCAGCTCGGCTATCAGGCCGAATCGGGCGCATGGCGAAACTATTATCTTGCCGGGGCGGCCAGCCTGCGCGGTAACGCGGTCGAGGCATCGAACGGCAACGGGCAAAGCCGTAGCTTCGTCAGCGCAATTCCGACCGCGGTCTTCTTCGACGCGCTCGCGACGCGCTTCGACGCGGCGAAGGGCGGCGCGGTCAAGGGGACCTTCCAGTTCATCCTGCCCGACAGCAAGGAAAGCGTCGCGGTCGTGGTTGTCGGCGGGGTCGAATTTCCGCGCTACGGCGTGACCGACCCGGTCCCCACGGCGACGATCACGATCGACCGCAAGATCCTCGACGAAGCGATGATGGGGCGCGCGCAATTTCCCGCGCTCATCCAGTCGGGGGCGATCCGCATCGACGGCGACAGGCAAGCCTTTCTGTCATGGTTCGCGCTCCACCCGCCCGCCGATCCGCGCTTCAATGTGGTTGTGCCGTAGTCATATAAGACGCTAACGGAGGAGCATGACCGACACGCCCGCCGCGCATCCGACCGACCCCTTCGCACCCGAGGCGCTCAACGCCGCCGAGGGGCTGCACCCGGTCGATCCGGCCTATGCGAAAGTGCTGCGCATCGCGACCGCGCTCAACCTGATCCCGCTCGCGATCGGTGCGAGCGTTTTCGACGCGCTGCTGATCCGCCATATCGAGGGCCCTTACGGGCTGATCACCGCGCTGGCGTGGCTGATCGCGATCGTCACGATCGTCAGTTTCCCGTCGCGGCGCGTGTCGCGCTGGGGTTACAAGATCGGCGACGGCCAGCTTCGCGTCGCACGCGGCTGGCTGTTCCGCACCGATACGATCGTGCCCTTCGTGCGCGTCCAGCATATCGACGTCGGCCAGGGGCCGATCGAACGCTGGTTCGGCCTGTCGCACCTGATCGTCCACACGTCGGGCACGCACAACAGCACGGTGACGCTGCCCGGATTGCCCAGCGACCTCGCGGCGGCGATGCGCGAGACGATCCGCCGCCATATCCAGACCGACTTCGCATGACCGACGCCGCAGCCCTCGCCGCGCCGGAGGACGAGACGCGCTGGCAGCGGCTGCACCCCGCGACGCTGGCGCTCGCGATTGTCGCGCTCGGGCCGAAATCGCTCAACTTCCTGCCCGCGGTGGCTGCGCTCGGCTTTACGGGCAACTGGCTCTGGATCGTCCCGGCGGTCGGTGCGTTCCTACTGATCTCGCTGCTCGCCGCCTGGTTCCAGTGGCTGCGCTTCCGCTTCCTCGTCGGCGACGACGAGGTGGTGATCGAAAGCGGCGTCTTTGCGCGCCAGCACCGCACCATCCCCTTCGACCGCATTCAGGACGTCGGCATCGAGCAGGGGCTCGTCGCGCGTGCCTTCGGCATCGCCAAGGTCGGATTCGAAACCGGCGCGGGCGGCAAGGAAAATGATGCGAGTCTCAACGCGATCGCGCTCGACGCGGCGCAGGCGCTGCGCACGACGATCCGCGCGCATCGCAGCGGCGAGGCGGCGGCGGCCGTCGCTGCGGGCGCCCCCGATACGGCCGTGCCCGCGCCGGACGATCGGCTGCTCTTCGTAATGAGGCCGGGGCGGTTGCTGACCGCGGGGCTGTTCAACTTCTCGCTCGCCGCGCTCGCGGTGGTCGGCGCCGCTATGCAGTTTTTCGACGGGCTGTTGCCGTTCGATTTCAATATTTTCAATCCGATGGACTGGATCGACATCGCCGAAAGCTATGGCCTCGACCAGTGGCTGCTCGCGCATCGCTGGGTGGCAGGGATCGGTGCGGCGCTGTCGCTGCTGCTGATCGGTTTCGCGAGCGGGGTCGCGATGATGGTCTTCGCCAACTGGGATTTCCGCCTGACGCGCGAGCCGCGCGCGCTCCGCCGAACCCGCGGGCTGACGACGCGCACCGACGTCGCGGTGCCGGTCAAGCGCGTGCAGGCGGCGATCCTCATTACCGGCTGGTTTCGCCGGTGTTTCGGCTGGCACGAGCTCCGTCTGCAAAGCCTTGCGAGCGATGGCGAGAAGGAGCGCGACCATCAGGTCGTCCCCTTCGGCAAGCTGGCCGAAATCGACCCGGTGCTGGACGAGATCGCGATCGCGCGGCCGGGGGCGGAGGCGGCATGGCAGCACAGCCATCGCATCGTCGCGCTCGGCGGTCTGATCGGCGCGGTGTGCGCAGCGACCGGCGGGCTTGTCGCGGTGTCGTTCGGTCAACCGCTCGGCTGGCTGGGTCCGGTCGCCGGGCTGCTGATCGGTGCGGGGTCGCTGTTCGGCGCCCGCTTCCACCGCTGGACCGACCTCGGCGAGCAAGTGGCGATCCGGCGCGGAATATGGAAGCCCAAGACGACGCTGCTCCCGCACGCGTCGGTGCAGAGCATCGACCTCAAGAGCGATTTCATCCTGCGTCCCTTGGGCCTCGCGACTTTGGTGTTCGGCGTGCCGGGCGGCAGCTCGCTCGCCAGCCATGAGATTCCTGCGATCCCGGCGGCCACGGCACAGGCGCTGCGCGCCCGCATCCTTGCCGCGAGGGCGCGGCGATGAGTGATGCGGCGCTCGGAATTACGCGCTCGATCGTCGGGCAGCCCTGGCACTGGCGGCGGGCGAGCGCCGACATGGCCGGCGAAAATCTCGCCCCCGACGATCTCGTCACCCAATTGCTGCTCGCGCGCGGCGTCGCGCGCGACGATCTCGACCGGCAGCGCACGCCAACGCTGCGCGGCTTCATGCCCGACCCCTCGCTGTTTCGCGACATGGACACTGCCGCCGCGCGGCTCGCCGACGCGGTGGAGGCCCGCGAAGCGGTGACGATTTTCGGCGATTACGACGTCGACGGCGCGACCTCGGCGGCGCTGCTCGTCCGATTGCTGCGCGGGCTCGGCCTTCCTGTCGGCGCCTATATCCCCGACCGCTTGATGGAGGGCTATGGCCCGTCGGGCGCCGCGCTCGTCAAGATTGGCGAGGCGGGATCGAAGCTCGTCGTCACCGTCGACTGCGGCGCGCAAGCGTTCGACGCGATCGCCGAGGCCAAGGCGGCGGGGGTCGAGGTGATTGTCGTCGACCATCACCAGTGCGCGACGACGCTGCCCGCGGCGCTCGCGCTCGTGAACCCCAACCGGCTCGACGAGGAACCCGATGCCGCGATCCACGGTAATCTCGCCGCGGTCGGCGTCGCCTTCCTGCTCGGCGCCGCGCTGCTCCGCACGCTTCGCGCACGCGGCTTTTTCGCGGGCCGCGACGAGCCTGCGCTGATCGAGCTGCTCGACCTCGTCGCGCTCGGGACCGTCGCCGACGTCGCGCGCCTCACCGGCTTCAACCGCGCGCTCGTGACGCAGGGGCTGAAGGTGATGGCACGGCGCGGCAACATGGGTCTCGCGGCGCTGATGGACGCCGCGCGGCTCACCAAGCCGCCGAGCGCGAGCGACATGGGCTTTGCGCTCGGCCCGCGGATCAACGCCGGCGGGCGCGTCGGCAAGTCGGACCTCGGCGTGCGGCTGCTCACGACGAGCGATCCGCAGGAAGCGGCGGAGATCGCAGCCGAGCTCAACCGGCTAAACGAAGAACGCCGCGCGATCGAGGCCGCGGTGCTCGAACAGGCGATCGAAGCGAGCGCCGCCTGCGGCAACGCACCCGTTGCGATCGTCGCGGGCGAGGGCTGGCATCCGGGCGTCATCGGCATCGTCGCCGGGCGCCTGAAGGAAAAATTGCATCGTCCCGCGATCGTGATCGCGGTCGACGAGGAGGGCGTCGGCAAGGGGTCGGGGCGCTCGATTTCGGGCGTCGACCTTGGCGCCGCGATCCTCGCCGCGAAGGAAACGGGCCTGCTCGTCGCGGGCGGCGGTCACGCGATGGCGGCGGGGCTGACGGTCGAAAGGGACAAGGTCGATGCGCTTGGCGCGTTTCTGAACGACCGTCTCGCCGCCGACGTCGAGCGCGCGAGCGGCGACAAGGCGCTGCTGATCGACGCGGTACTCGCGCCGCGCGGGATCAATCCGCTGTGGTGCGACGCGATCGAAAGCGCGGGTCCCTATGGCGCCGGCTGGCCTGCACCGCGCGTCGCGACCGGCCCTTTGCGAATCGTCGAATCGGGGATCGTCGGTACCGACCATGTCCGCCTCATCGTGTCGGGCGACGACGGCGCGCGCTTCAAGGCGGTCGCCTTTCGCAGTGCCGGGACCGAGCTGGGACAGGCCTTGCTCCACGCGCGCGGGCGCAAATTATGGCTCGCGGGCCGCGCAAAACGGGACGATTGGGGCAGCCGCCCCGCCGCCGAATTACATCTCGAGGATGCCGCCTGGGCCGACTAGCGGCGGGCCGCTCGGGTGCGGCGCAATATTTTTGCGCGGGGGTGGCGTCGCCATGCTTGACCGCGCCCAAACGCCCGTCTAAGGCGCCCGCTCACCGATCAGACGGCCCCTTCGTCTAGCGGTCTAGGACGTCGCCCTTTCACGGCGAAAACACGGGTTCGAGTCCCGTAGGGGTCACCATCGGTCAAAGGAGCGGTCGGCTCCTCTCACCTGCGAAATTTCCGACCTAAGGCCCCTTCGTCTAGCGGTCAGGACGCGGCCCTCTCACGGCTGAAACACGGGTTCGATTCCCGTAGGGGTCACCAAATCCGGAAACGCGGCGCGCGCAATTCGAAAAACGCGCCGATATGGCGCCGCCGCCGATCCTTTCCCGCTGTCGGCCCGATCGTTTCGCGCGCAGCATCGCAGCGTGACCGAAAGCGGGGACCATATCCATCTGATCCTGCCCGACCCTGTCGAACGGGCGGCCTGTTTTCGCACGCTTGCTACAGGTCATGCGCGGGTCGTTCGCAGCTTTGCGAGCGCGGACGCCTGGATCGAGGCCGAGGGCGACGATCTGTCCGGCGTGTTGCTTTTTCGCTGGCGCCAGCCCGGGCGAACCGACGGCACGGCGCTGCTCGAACGGATTGCCGGGCGTCCCGCGATCCTCGCCTTCGTCGCCGCCGAACAGCTCAGCATCGCCGAATCGCGCGCGATCCTGCGCGGCGGGGCACAGGATCTGCTGCCCGCGCCGCTCGACCCTCGCCTCGTCCGGCGCACGATCGACGCGGCGCTTGCCGACTGGCGCGCGGCGCAAGGCGCGCTGGCGCGGCATCGCGAGGCCGAAGCGCGGCTGGCGGCGCTGACCCCGCGCGAGCGCGACATTCTGGATGCGATCGCCGCCGGGCTCGGCAACAAGGCGATCGCGCGGCGGCTCGACCTCAGCCCGCGCACCGTCGAAGTGCACCGCGCGAATATCATGCGCCGCGCAGGCGCAGGTAATGTGGCCGAACTGCTGCGATTGCAGTTCACCGCCGAATATGCGCGCGCCGCGTCGGGCGATCGGGTCCGTTTCGGTGCATGATCGCACGGGAACCCGGCCAGTCGCCGCGCGTAGCGCCTATAAGGAAAATGAACGGTGTACCGCCCTTGAGTTGGTCCCCATTGGCGCTGCCGTTCATCCGCCCGGGGTCAACCCCACCTGACCCCGGGCAAACAACAGGGCCGGCAGGGACGTTCCTCTCTGCCGGCCCTATCGCTGTCCGGTAACCAGCGCGCGCTGGTCGGCGCGGCCCATCGAGAACAGGATGGGGTCCGACGCCTGCCGCGCCATGAAATCGGCCTTGCTTGTCATGCCCTGCCAGCCGATGCCGATCAGCGATTGCGCGATCGCGCCGCCGAGCGTGTCGCCCGGGCCGGGCAGGATGATCGCGTCGGGCGCATATTCCTTGACCGCGACCTGCACCGACAGTGCGAAATCATAAGGCGCGAGGATCTGGTGGCCGAAAGTATAGTCCCAAATCTCGGCGGGGTCGCTGGAGAAGCGGCGCCAGATATGGCCGCGGCCATCGACCATCGGAATGTCGGGGCGGCCGAAAAGCGCGACCGGCAACTCGGCCCGGGCCTTGTCCGAACTGCCGAACATCAGCGCCGTGTGAAAGGGGCCGTGGCCCGCGAGGCGCAGCGGATCGCGCCCCGGGGTCGGCGGCGCTTCGGCGAGCAGCGCGGCCAGCCCTTCCTCATTGCCCGCGAGCACGAGCATGCCGGCGAGGTCGATCGACAGCGCGAGCGCGTGGTCCGGACGGGCGTCGATCGCCGCGGCAAGGTCCAGCAGCTTTTCGCGCAGCCCGGGTACCGGACGCCAATCCTCGTCGACCACTTGCAGCAAAATCTGCCCGCCCGGACCGTGTGTCTGGCTGTTGAGGCCCATCGCGTTCGATATACGGAAGCCGTCCTCGACCGAAACCGCGCCGCCGAGCGCGAGCGCGCTGTACCAGCCCATCGAATTGCCGAGGGCCGCGACGATGTCGTATTTTTCGCGGTCGATGCTCAGATAATCGAGCGCGGTCGCGGTGTAGATCAGCGGCGCCGCAACGTCGCCGCGCATATGCGTTGCCACACTGAAGCGGTCGGCGCCGTCGAGTTCGGTGACCGTCGGCTGACCGCGGTCGCGGCGCTGCGCGTCGAAATCGGCGACGAGGTCCGCGAAGCGAGCGCCGTGGAATCGGGCGATGCTGCCGAGCTCGCCCTTGCCATAGGTGCCGCGGCCGGGGGCGACGACGATCGCGGTCTTGCGCGCGCTCATGCCAGCAGCTCCTTCGCGGCGGCGATGATGCTGTCGCGGCTCGGCAGCGTCAGCGTCGCCGCCTTGCCCAGGGGGATGAAGCTGTCGTCGGCGGCGATGCGCGCGAGCTTCTTGTCTGGCGTGCGTTCGACGAAGGTCGCCATCAATGCTTCGCTCTGCGATCCGGTAATGCGGCATTCGTCGACGATCAGGATGCGTTTCGCGTCGCCGACGGCCGCCACCAGCTTCGCTTCGTCGACCGGTCCGAGCCATCGCAGGTCGATCACGCGCGCCTTGATGCCATCGTCGGCGAGCAATTTTTCGGCCTGCCGTGACAGATAATATCCATTGCCGTAAGTGACGATCGCGAGGTCGGTGCCGTCGCCGTGGACCCCGACGTCGCCGAGACGGATCGGCGCACCTTCGCCCGGCGCCTCGTAGACGCTGGTCCACAGGCCGTCGCCCTCTTTGTGGAGGTCGCGCGTCATATAGAGCGCGATCGGCTCGACGAAGACGATCACGCGCTGCTCCTCGCGCGCCAGCCGCACGCATTCGCGCAGCATCTGGGTCGCGTCGCGTCCGTTCGAGGGCACCGCAAGGATGACGCCGGGAATGTCGCGGAAGACCGCGAGGCTGTTGTCGTTGTGGAAATGGCCGCCGAAGCCCTTCTGATAGCCGAGCCCCGCGATGCGGATGACCATCGGATTGCTATATTGCCCGTCGGAGAAAAAGCTGAGCGTCGCCGCCTCGCCGCGAATCTGGTCCTCGGCATTGTGGACATAGGCGAGGAACTGGATCTCGGGCATCGGGATAAAGCCGTTGTGCGCCATGCCGATCGCGAGCCCGAGGATCGCCTGTTCGTCGAGCAACGTGTTGACCACCCGCGCCGATCCGAAACGCTGGTGGAGCTTCGCCGTGACGTTGTAGACGCCGCCCTTCGGTCCAACATCCTCGCCCATCACGGCGATTTCCTTGTGCGCGAGCATCAGGTCGGCGAGCGCCCAGGAAAGGAGCCGCGCCATGTGCATCGGCTTGTCCATCTGGCCCGCATCGCTGCCGAACATCGCCTTACGATCCTCGTCCGACGGCGTGTTGACCCGCGCCACCTCGCGCTTGGGCGGGATCAGGCTTTGCATCACATGCGCGGGCGTTATGATCTTGGGGCGCTGGATTGCCGCTTCGGCCTGCCGCGCGAGCGTGGCACCGATTTCCTGATAGGCTTCGGCGATCTCGCCCGCGCTCATCCAGCCATGTTCGGTCATCAGTGCCGCGCCCGCGAGCAGCGGGTCGCGCGCCTCGTCGGCCTCGATCAGCGCCTTGGGAAGATAGGCGCCCTGCACGTCCGATCCGGCGTGGCCATAAAGGCGAACGGTGCCCATGTGGAGGAAAACGGGCTTGCGGGTGCGCCGCGCATAATCGGCCGCCTCGGCGGCGCCCGCATAGGCCGAGACGAGGTCGGTGCCGTCGCATTTGATGTAGTGGAGACCGGCGCGGTGGCGGAACTGCGCTTCGATCCAGCCGGTCGGGGTGCGCGTCGAAATGCCGATGCCATTATCCTCGCAAAGGAAGATCAGCGGCATCGGCGAGCCCTGGAAGGCAGCCCAGCCCGCGGTGTTGAACGCGCCCTGCGCGGTCGAATGGTTTGCCGAGGCGTCGCCGAAGCTTGTGAGCACGACCGCGTCGTCGGGCAGCGGCAGCCCGGTCATGCCGAGGCGGCGCGCGATGCCGATCGAAAAGGCGGCGCCGACCGCCTTGGGCAAATGCGAGGCGATCGTCGAGGTTTGCGGCGGGATGGCGAGCGACTTCGAACCGATCACCTTGTGCCGCCCGCCCGAAATCGGATCCTCCGACGACGCGGCGAAGCTCAGCAGCATGTCCCATGTCGGCGTGCCGCCGGGAAGCTGGCGCGACCGGTGAAGCTGGAAGGCGTTCGAGCGATAGTGGAGGAAGGCCATGTCGGTGACGCGCAGCGCCGCCGCGACCGCCGCATTGCCCTCGTGCCCCGACGAGCCGATCGTGTAGAAACCCTCGCCGCGCGCCTGCAGATGGCGCGACAGCCGGTCCATCTGGCGGCTCGTCAGCTGCGACAGGAAGATATCGGTCGCGCGGCCGCGCGACAGCCCGGCTGCGGCGGGATCGGGCGCATCGGCGCGGCTGGGCAGTCTGCCGCTTGCCAGCGCGCCAAGGAATTTCTCATGTACCGCCTGCGCCGCGTCCACCTGTCTCTCCTGTCGCGCGGCCGGTGGTTTCGATTGTAACGAACCGGCCGATTTTTCCGCGCGCTAGAACGGGGCAGTTCGGCGCGCAAGCATCTCTTGCCTTGCAGAGCGCGCTCGCGCTACCAAGATCGGTAATGACCGAGCGGGGCGAGATCATCTTTTCAACATGATATCCATGTGGATCGCCCAGACGTCGGCTGCGGCCGACACGTCCGGCGCCGGTGGGGGTCAGGGGTGGCTGCTCGACCCCGAACTCGTCGATCCGGCTTATAGCCAGACGATCGCGGGCGGCGAGATCCAGACCGCCTTTCCGCCGCCGCCTCCACCCCCGCCGCCGACGCCCGAGTGGCTGAAGTCGCTGCTGAACGCGATCGGCAATTTTTTCGAGTGGAGCGCGCCCGCCGCGAAGCCGCTGATGTGGATCGTCGTCGCGCTGATCCTGCTGTTCCTCCTTTACCATTTCGTCCCCGCCTTTGCGCGGTGGGTCGACAATCTGCGCTTCGGTCGCAAGCGCGGCGACGCGGATGCGGACGATGCCATCGGGCAGGCCGAGGCCGGCGCTGCGCGCGCGCTGCTCACCGAGGCCGATGCGCTCGCCGCCGAGGGGCGCTTCGCCGAAGCGGTTCATCTGCTCCTCTATCGCAGCGTCGAGGATATCGAAGGCCGCCGCCCCGGGCTCGTCAAACCCGCGATGACGTCGCGCGACCTGGCCGAAGCACACGACCTGCCGTCGGTCGCGCGCGGCGCATTCAGCCGTATCGCGCGCGCGGTCGAGATCAGCCTGTTCGGCGGGCGATCGATCGACGCCGGGGCGTGGGAGCAATGCCGCGCGGCCTATGCCGAGCTCACGGTGCCGAAGAATTGGGCGCGCGCATGAGCGAGGCCTCCACCGACGATCATGGCTTCAACCCGCGACTGATCGCCGCGGTCGTCGCGATCGGCGTGGTCGCTTTCATCGCGCTCTGGGCACTGATCGCGCTCGGGCCGCAGCTCAGCAGCGGCAATGACGGCGGCGGCCATGCGCTGTCGAAGGCGGCGCCGGGCTATGCCGCGATCGTCGACCTTTCGGAGCGCGCGGGCGCTGAAGTCGAACTGCGGCGGAAGGTCGAGACGACGCGCTACGAAGAATATGAGCCGCTGCTGATCCTCACGCCGACGCATCGCACCCGCGCGTCCGAGATCGCCGAGCTGCTCGACGCGCAGATCAGCACGCCGGCGCTGATCGTGCTGCCCAAATGGCAAACGATGGCGGTGCCCGGCCAGGCGGAGAAGCCCGGCTGGGTTAGCGTCGGCCTTCCGGTCAAGCCGCGCGATGCCATGCTTCCCCCCGCGCATTTCGGCAAGGTTGCGATCAAGGCTGCGCCGGGCAAGGCGCAGGACGTGCCCGCGCGCCTTGCGGGACACAGCTTCACCGCCTGGCTGCCGGCCAATGTGCAGACGATTTCGGGCGACAATCTCGAAACGCTGATCGCCGCGCCGGGCGGCGGGGCGGTGCTGGCGCAGGTCGGCGATCGCGATCTCTACATTCTCGCCGACCCCGACCTCATCAACAATCTCGCCTTCGCCTCGCGCGACAGGGCGCGCGGCGGCGCGATGCTGATCGACGCCGTTGCCGACTATGCCGATGCCGACGGGCTCGCTTTCGATGTGACGCTCAACGGCTTCGGCGGCCAGCGTTCGCTGCTCCGCTTCGCCTTCGTCCCGCCCTTCATCGGCATCACGCTCTGCCTGCTCGCGGCTGGGCTGCTCGCGCTGTGGCAGGCGTGGATGCGCTTCGGCCCGGCGCTGAAGCCGGGCCGTGCGATCCCGGTGTCGAAGGCGGCGCTGATCGCGAACAGCGCCGACCTGATCCGGCAGGCGCGGCGTGAACTCGACGGCGCTGAGGCCTATGTAAAGAGCCAGCGCATCGCGATCGCGCGGCGGCTGCACGCTCCCACCGGGCTCGACGACGCCGAAACCGATGCGTGGATCGACCGGCACCTGGGCAAGGGCAGCGAGCTTTTCTCCGCGCTCGCCCGGCGCCTGCCGCTCGCGCGCAACACCCATGAATTCCTCGCAGACGCGCAGGCGCTGCACGACATCAGGAAGGATCTACTCCGTGACAGCTAATATCGCCAAAGGGATCGAGAGCGTGCGGGCGCTCGGCGCCGCGATCGAGGGCGAGGTCGCCAAGGCCGTGTTCGGGCAAGGTCCGCTCACCCGCATGGTGACGATCGCGCTGCTCGCGGGCGGCCACGTCCTGCTCGAAGGTCCGCCGGGGACGGCGAAGACGCTTCTCGCGCAAGCCTTCGCGCGCGCGACGGGGCTCGATTTCGGACGCATCCAGTTCACCCCCGACCTGATGCCGGGCGACATATTGGGATCGAACCTGTTCAACTTCCAGACGTCGAGCTTCACCCTGACCAAGGGGCCGATCTTCACCGAATTGCTGCTCGCCGACGAGATCAACCGCACCCCGCCGAAGACGCAGGCCGCGCTCCTGGAAGCGATGCAGGAGCGGCGCGTCACGATCAATGGCGAGCCGCACGTCATGAGCCCGCGCTTTACGGTGCTCGCGACGCAGAACCCGATCGAACAGCAGGGCGTCTATCCGCTTCCCGAAGCGCAGCTCGACCGCTTCCTGTTCAAGCTCGTCGTCGATTATCCCGACGCCGACGAGGAACGGCGCATCGTCGCCGACCATGGCGGGCGCTTCAAGAGCCCGGCGGTCGGCGATTTCGGGGTGACGCAGGTCGCCGATGCGAAAGCGATCGGCGAGGCGATCGACATCATCGCGACGGTGCGGCTCGCCGAAGAGATCGTTGACTATATCGTCCGCCTCGTCCGCGCGACGCGCGAGAGTGCCGACCTCGAATGCGGTGCCTCCCCGCGCGCCGCGACGTTGCTCGCGCGCGCGGCGTGCGCGGCGGCGGCGCTCGACGGGCGCGACTATGTGATCCCCGACGACGTACAGCGCCTTGCCGCGGGCGTGCTCCGCCACCGCGTCATCCTGTCGGCCGCCGCCGAGATCGAGGGCCGGGGCGTCGAGCAGGTCGTCGCGGCCTTGCTCGAACGCGAAGAGGTGCCGCGTTGATCTATCCGACTCGCCGCGCGATCTATCTGCTGCTCGCGGGCGCCCCGATGGCGCTCGCGCTCGGGCTGATCCGGCCCGAGCTGTGGCTGGTCGCGCCCGGCTGGATCGGCGTGATCATCGCCTGCCTGATCCTCGATTGCCTGGCGGGCGCCAGTCCGCGCCATCTGACGCTCGATGCGCGTTTCCCGCATCAGGTCGGCGTCGGCGACCCGTTCGACCTATCGCTGACCGCAAGCGGCCGCAGCGTCCCGCCGCGCGCCGAGCTCGCGCTCGCGCTCGACGAAAGGCTCGCCGAGGACGGACGCCTCGCGGGCGATATGCGGCGTGCCAATACGGGCGGCGCACTCGTTCGCACACTCGCGCTCACCGCATCGCGGCGCGGGCAGGCGCGCATCGAGGCGCTGTGGCTCCGCTGGGCGGGCCCGCTCGGGCTCGTGTGGAAACAGCGCAAATTCGAGATCGGCGGTACGATCCACGTCGTGCCCAGCCTGCGCGCCGTCACCGACGAGGGCAGCCGGCTGTTCCAGCGTAACAGCTGGTTCGGCCTTCGCCAGCAGCGTTTCCGCGGCGAAGGCACCGAGTTCGAGGCGCTCGCCGAATATCAGCCCGGGATGGACCGGCGCGCGATCGACTGGAACGCGTCGGCGCGCCACGTCAAACTGCTCGCCAAGGAATATCGCGTCGAGCGCGACAATCGCGTCGTCCTCGCGATCGACAGCGGGCGGACGATGGCCGAGCCCGTCGGCGGCATGCCGCGCGTCGACCGCGCGGTGTCGGCGGCGCTGCTGCTCGCCTATGTCGGGCTCAAGCTCAACGACCGGATCAGCTTCTTTTCCTTTGCCGCCAAGCCGCAGGCGCTGACCCCCGCCTATATGCACACGCGGGATTTCCCGGCACTGCAGCGCGCCGCGAGCCTGATCGACTATGCGCATGTCGAGAGCAATTTCACCCTCGCGCTGACGACGCTCAGCGCGCAGCTCAACCGCCGCTCGCTGATAATCCTTTTCACCGAATTCACCGACGCGACGAGCGCCGACCTGATGATCCGCGCCGCGGGGCGGCTCGTCCAGAAGCACCGGCTGCTGTTCGTCGTGATCCGCGACGAGGAGGTCGAGAGCGAGGAGCGGCGGCGGCCCGAGACCGGCGCCGACGTCACGCGCTCGAACGTTGCCGCGGCGATGCTGCGCGACCGGCAGCTGGTGATCGCGCGGCTCCAGCGCCTCGGCGCCGACGTGATCGAAGTGCCCGCCGACGCGATGGGGGCGAGCGCGGTCGAGGCCTATCTCGGCATCAAAAGGCAGGGCAGCCTGTGATCCCGCCCGCCGCCCCCGCAAGGACGATCGACGCGCCGAGCTTCTCGACCAGCCGTTTCCGCGCCGAGCGCGAAGCCGACTGGATCGCCTTCGATCTTCTGCTCACCAAGCTCGAGAAGAAGGGCGCGAAGGCGCTGACAAGCGACGAGCTGCTCCAACTCCCCATCCTCTATCGCGCGACGCTCTCGTCCTTGTCGATCGCGCGCGCGACGAGCCTCGACAAGGCCCTGCTCGATCATCTCGAGGCGCTGTCGATCCGTGGCTATTTCCTCGTTTATGGCGTGCGCGAAAGCCGCTGGAACCGCCTCCGCCGCTTCTTCCTCTACGACTGGCCCGCCGCGGTGCGCTCGGTGTGGAAGGAGACGCTGATCATCGCGCTCGTCATCCTGCTCGGCGCATTGACCAGCTATTCGCTCGTGTCGAGCAACCCCGAATGGTATTTCAACTTCGTCGACGAGGAGATGTCGGGCGGCCGCGACCCGCGCGCTACCGCCGAATATCTCCAGACGACGCTCGGGCACGGCAAGGCGGCGGCGGAGAAGGACGAAAGCGGGCTGCACGTCTTCGCGACCTATTTGTTCACGCACAACAGCCGCGTGTCGATCCTGTCCTTCGCGCTCGGCTTCGCCTTCGGCGTCCCGACGCTGATGCTCGAATATTATCAGGGGATCGGGCTCGGCGCGATGATGGCGGTCTTTTCCGCCAAGGGGTTCGGTTTCGATTTCGGCGGCTGGCTGTTCATCCACGGCACCACCGAATTGTTCGCCGCCGCGCTGTCGGGCGCCGCGGGGCTGCGGATCGGTTCCGCGGTCGTCTTTCCCGGCGCGCGCGGGCGGTTGCAGGCGGCGTCGGAGGCGGGGCGCACCGCGGGCAAGGTGATGGTCGGCGTGATCCTGATGCTGTTCGCCGCCGGACTGCTCGAAGGTTTCGGGCGCCAGCTGATCGCCGACACGATGCTCCGCTATGCGATCGGCACGCTGATGCTGCTTTTCTGGCTCGCCTATTATTACATTCCGCGGCGCGAGGATGTGACATGACCGCCGCCGCCAACGCGAAACATCGCGCCGCGAAAGCGAAGAAGATCCGCCAGTTCGTGACCCCCGAAGGCGTCGATCTCGAACTCAGGATCGCGAGCGCGGGGCTGCGCTTCGGCGCGCTGCTCGTCGACATCATCCTGATCCTGCTCGCGCTGTTCCTCTTTTCGCTGTTCATGCTGTGGGTCGGCCTCGCTTCGCGGTCCGACGTCACCGTTGTCGTCTGGCTGCTCGGTTCCTTCGTGCTGCGCACCTTCTGGTTCATCGGCTTCGAGCTTGGCTCGCGCGCCGCGACACCGGGCAAGCGGCTGATGGGTATCCGCGTCGTCGCGCGCGATGGCGGGCGCCTGACCGCCGACGCGGTCGTGGCGCGCAATTTGATCCGCGAGCTCGAACTCTTCCTGCCGCTGATGATGCTGGGGTCCGGCGCGGCGGAGGATATGGTTTCGGGGTGGATCATTCTCGCCGGCGTGCTCTGGTCGCTGACGCTCAGCCTGTTCCTGCTATTCAACCGCGACCGGATGCGGATGGGCGATCTGATCGCGGGCACGTGGGTGGTGATGGCGCAGCGGGTCAAGCTCGACGCCGATATCGCGGTCGATGCCGCAGGTGGCGCGATGAGCTTCACCGAGGCCGAGCTCGCGGTCTATGGCATTTTCGAGCTGCAGGAACTCGAGCGGGTTTTACGCGGCCGCGATCCGCGCGCGATGCGCGAGGTCGCCGACGCGATCCGCGCCAAGATCGGGCGCCCGGTCGCCGAAGAGGATGACGTCTTCCTGCTTTCCTATTACCGCCAGTTGAAAGCCCGGCTCGAACGCAAATTGCTGTTCGGCAAAAGGCGAGAGGATAAATATGCCAGCGACTGACATAAGCGTTACCGAGGCTCTCCACGCGCGCCGCTCGGTGCGCGCCTTTACCGATCGGCCGGTCGATCCGGCGCTGCTCAAGGAGATTTTCGCGGCGGCGCAGCGCGCGCCGTCGGGCGGCAATCTGCAACCGTGGCAGGTGACTGTGCTCACCGGCGAGCCCTGGCAGGCGGTGAAGGATGCCGTCGCGAGCCGGATCGCGATGGGGCGCGAGGGGCACGAGCCCGAATATGACATCTATCCCCGCGCGCTGACCGGGCCCTGGACCGACCGCCGCTTCGGGGTCGGCGAGGCGCTCTATGCGTCGCTCGGCATCCCGCGCGAGGACAAGGCGGGGCGGCTCGCTCGGTTCATGGACAATTACCGGGGTTTCGACGCACCGGTGATGCTTTTCCTCCATTGCTCGCGCATCATGGGGCCGCCGCAATGGTCGGACATGGGGATGTGGCTGCAATCGGTGATGCTGCTGCTCGTCGAACATGGCCTCGCGAGCTGCCCGCAGGAATGCTGGGCGATGTATGGCGCGACGATCCGCCGCACGCTCGGACTGGGCGACGAACAGATTTTGTTCACCGGGCTCGCGATCGGCTATGCCGACACCGAAGCGGCGGTGAACCAGTGGCCGGTGCCGCGCGCGCCGCTGGATGAAGTGATCGATTGGCAGGGGTTCTGAGGATGCAAATGTCCGGCTTTCGTTATGCGGCGGCAGCGACGCTGATGCTGGTCGTCGCGGGCTGCGCCGCGATCCCCCAGCCCGAAGCGCCGCCGCCCGCGCCGCGACCCGTCGCGCCCGCGCCGGCGCCGGCCCCCCTGCCAACTCCGACGGCGGGCTGGGAGGATCGCGCGATCGATCGCGGCGCGTGGCGTTACGACGCCGCCAGCCGCACCGCCGCCTTCGTTCCGACGGGCAGCGCGAATCCGCTGCTGACGATGGCGTGCAGCGGCGGCGGCATCCGCATGACGTCGGAGCTTTCGGGCAACGTCAGCCTGCGCACCAGCGCCGGCACCGACCAGATCCGTTTCGACGGCGGCAGCGCGAACCTGCCGAACCGCGACCCGCGGCTCGACCGCATCGCCTTCAGCCGCGGCCGTTTCGCGCTGGAGACGCCGGGCGGCGGCGCGCTGACATTGCCGGTGCAGTCCGAAATCGGGCGCGTGATCGAGGATTGCCGGGGGTAGGGGCGTCGGCTTCGGGGTGGGGAGCGGACGAACCCAATATCGTCATTCCCGCGAAAGCGGGAACCAGTCTGAGATCAGCCTCGCACGCTCTGGGTCCCCGCTTTCGCGGGGATGACGATGTAAAAAGACGGGCAGCTATCGGCCGCGAACCGGTCATATCGGTGGCGCGGCCGGGCCTATCCGCCCAGCTGAACCGTCCCGCCCTTGATCCAGCCCCAGCGGCATGGACCCTGATATTCGCGTGCGTTGGGGACCGACTTGCCGACGCCGCACATGTCGGGATCGGTGCCGGGCGCGGCGAAGACGACGCCGAACCAGCTGTCATTCTCGGCCGCCTCGCACAGCGAGACATTCGCGCCGCCGGCGAGCTTCGCTTTGACCGCGCGCGTTTCGTTCGGCGCCCAATAGACGTCGGTGCCGCCCGTCTTGACGCGGCTGATGCTCGAACAGGCGGGCAGGCTCGGTCCCTCGGTGCCGATCATCACCGCGCGCGTCGCGATGGGTTCACCCGCAACGACGGGGGCGTTGTCGGCGGGCGGCGCGGGCTGGCTGCAGGCGGCGAGGGAGGCGATGAGAAGGGTGGCGAGCGGCGTTGTGGGACAATGTTTCATGGCTGCGAAACTAGCCGCCGTGGCGTCGCCGCGCAACGCTCGTCGCCCAAGACCCGAGAGCCGCATTTTCGCTTGGGTTTTCGGGTCCGCGACCCTATATAATCGATATGACGGACACGCCTGAAAATGAAGCGCCGAGCGCAGCTTCCAACCAGCCCAATGCCAACGCCTATGGCGCCGATTCGATCAAGGTATTGAAGGGCCTCGACGCGGTCCGCAAACGCCCGGGCATGTATATCGGCGATACCGACGACGGCTCGGGCTTGCATCACATGGTGTTCGAGGTTTCGGACAATGCGATCGACGAAGCGCTCGCGGGGCATTGCGACCTCGTCCTCATCACGCTCAACAGCGACGGATCGGTCAGCGTCGAAGATAATGGCCGCGGCATCCCGACGGGCATCCACGCCGAGGAAGGCATTTCGGCGGCCGAGGTCATCATGACCCAGCTTCACGCGGGCGGGAAGTTCGAGAATACGAGCGACGACAATGCCTATAAGGTGTCGGGCGGCCTGCACGGCGTCGGCGTGTCGGTCGTCAATGCGCTGTCCGAATGGCTCGAACTCACGATCTGGCGCGACGGCGAAGAGCATTGGATGCGCTTCGAACATGGCGATTCGGTCGCGCCCTTGAAGGTCACCGGCCCCGCGCCCGCGGGCAAGAAGGGCACGCGCGTCACCTTCTGCGCCTCGACCGACACGTTCAAGAATGTCACCGAATTCGATTTCGAGAAGCTCGAGCATCGCTATCGCGAACTCGCCTTCCTCAATTCGGGCGTGCGCATCAAGCTCGTCGACGCGCGCCATGCCGAGCATGAAACACACGACCTTTTCTACGAGGGCGGAATCGGAGCGTTCGTCCAATATCTCGACCGCAACAAGAATGCGCTGCTGCCCGATCCGATCGCGATCAGCAGCGAGCGCGACGGCATCGGCATCGACGTCGCGCTCGAGTGGAACGACAGCTATTATGAAAATGTCCTCTGCTTCACGAACAACATCCCGCAGCGCGATGGTGGCACGCACCTGGCGGCGTTCCGCGCCGCGCTGACGCGCACCTTGAACGGCTATGGCGACAAGTCGGGCATCCTCAAGAAAGAGAAGGTCTCGCTGACCGGCGAGGATATGCGCGAAGGGTTGACCGCGATCGTCTCGGTCAAGCTGCCCGATCCGAAATTTTCGTCGCAGACCAAGGACAAGCTCGTTTCGTCCGAAGTCCGCCAGCCGCTCGAAAGCCTGATGGCCGACCGGATGACCGAATGGCTCGAGGAAAATCCCGCGCACGCCAAGGCGGTGATCCAGAAGGTCATCGACGCCGCCGCGGCGCGCGAGGCCGCGAAAAAGGCGCGCGAGCTGACGCGGCGCAAGGGCGCGATGGATATCGCCTCGCTCCCCGGCAAGCTCGCCGACTGTCAGGAACGCGATCCCTCGAAGTGCGAACTCTTCCTCGTCGAGGGTGACTCGGCAGGCGGATCGGCGAAGCAGGGCCGCGACCGGCATGTGCAGGCGATCCTGCCCTTGAAGGGCAAGATTCTGAACGTCGAGCGCGCGCGTTTCGACCGCATCATCTCGTCGAAGGAAGTCGGGACGTTGATCCAGGCGCTCGGCACCGGGATTCGCGACGAGTTCAACCTCGAAAAGCTGCGCTATCACAAGATTGTGATCATGACCGACGCCGACGTCGACGGCGCGCATATCCGCACGCTTTTGCTCACCTTCTTCTATCGCCAGATGCCCGAGATCATCGAGAACGGCCATCTCTACATCGCCCAGCCGCCGCTCTATAAAGTCGCGAAGGGGCGGAGCGAGGTGTATCTGAAGGACGACACCGCGCTGGAGAATTACCTTGTCGACGCAGGCATCGATGCGCTGCTGCTCGAAACCGCCGGCGGCGCGCGCTCGGGCGCCGATCTTCGCTCGCTGATCGATCACGGCCGGCGGCTGCGCGCGCTGATGCGTTATGTGCCGCGTACCCTCAATCACGGGCTGGTCGAGGCGCTGGCGCTCACCGGCGCGCTCGATCCCGATCTCGATACGGCAGGGCGCCACAGCGCCGCCGCGACCGCCGCGACCTGGCTCAACGCCGCCGAGCGCGCGCTGACCGGCGGGGCCGAAGCCTTGTGGACCGTCGAAGCGGTCGAGGGCGGCGGCTACACGCTCGAACGCCGCTGGCGCGGGGTCAGCGATCATCATGCGATCGACGCGGGCTTCCTCGCCAGTCAGGAGGCGCGCCGCATGCACAAGCTCGCCGCCGAACAAGCCGAAAGCTATGCGCGCCCCGGCCGGCTGGTGAAGGCGAGCGGCGCGGCGGCCGAGGTCGAAACCGAGGTTGCCGACGGCGAAGAGAGCGACGTTCCCGCCGCGACGAACGCGAAGGCCAATCCGGTCACGCGCCCGTCCGAACTGCTCGAGGCGATCTTCGCGCACAGCCGCAAGGGGCTCGCGATCAGCCGCTACAAGGGGTTGGGCGAAATGAATGCCGAGCAGCTCTGGGAAACGACGCTCGATCCCGCCAACCGTTCGCTGCTGCGCGTCGAGGCCGAACAGGCCGATGTCGCGCACGAAATCTTCGAGCGGCTGATGGGCGACGAAGTCGAACCGCGACGCGATTTCATTCAGACGAACGCGCTTTCGGTGGCGAATCTCGACGTCTGATTTCGCTTTGGTTCCTTAAAAAACGGGCCAAAACGCACTTTCGAACGCGAAATATATTCAGTTTAACGCGCGGCGGCTTGTTTCGGCAGGCCGCCGCTGCTTTTGGCGCTCTCACCGAAAAGGGAGGATGCCATGCGGGCTCTTGTAACCATGGTGATGCCGCTGATGCTCGTTGCGTCGGCCGCTGCACAGGACAGTGACGCCGCTGCCATTCCCGCCGTCGCGGCCAGCGCGATTCCCCTTGCCGACATTATCGAAGAAACCGAAATCGACGGCGGCATGGCGAGCTATTACGGCAACGAGCTTGCCGGCAACCGCACCGCGAGCGGCGAGCGGTTCGATCCCGGTCAGCTGACCGCGGCGCACCGCACATTGCCCTTCGGCAGCAAGGTGCGCGTCACCAACATGACCACCGGCGACAGCGTGATCGTCCGCATCAACGACCGCGGTCCCTTCGCCCACGGCCGCGTGATCGACGTCAGCCACGCCGCGGCGCGCGAAATCGGCATGCAGCGCAGCGGTACCGCGCGGGTGAAGCTGGCGCTGCTCGCCGACGACTGAGGCTCAGTCGAACACCGACCAGCCGGCCGCATAGGCGAAATGTTCGAGCGCGACCGCGCCGGCGAGCGACGTTCCCGCTTCGTTGAGCGCAGGCGACCAGACCGCGATCGATCCCTGCCCCGGCGCGATGCAGAGGATGCCGCCGCCGACGCCGCTCTTGCCCGGCAGGCCGACGCGGAAGGCGAATTCGCCGCTATTGTCGTAATGACCGCACAGCATCATAATCGCGTTGATGCGCCGCGCGCGGTGCGGCTCGATCAATTGCTCGCCGGTGAGCGGATCGCGGCCCTCCATCGCGAGGAACAGCCCGGCGCGCGCGAGCTGGCAGCACGACATGGCGATCGCGCATTGGCGGAAATAGACGCCGACGACGGTTTCGACCGGATGCGTGAGGTTGCCGAAGGCGTCCATGAAATGCGCGAGACTGCGGTTGCGCGCGCCGGTGTCGGATTCGGAGAAAGCGACGTCGAAGTCGATTTCGACGCTGTCGTCTCCCGCCCGCGCACGCATGAAATCGACGATCTCATCGACGGTCGCATCGCCGCTCCGGCCGTCGATCAGCCGGTCGGTCGTCGCGAGCGCCCCGGCGTTGATCAGCGGGTTGCGCGGTATGCCCTGCTCGCTTTCCAACTGAACGATCGAGTTGAACGCCGAACCCGATGGCTCGCGTCCGACGCTGTCCCAAAGCGCGCTGCCGACACGGCGGAGGGCAAGCGCGAGCGTGAAGACCTTCGACACTGACTGGATCGAGAAGGGCTCGTCGGCGTCGCCCGAGCTGTGGACGGTGCCGTCGGGGAGGGCGAGCGCGAAGCCGAGCTTGTCCGGATCGACCTTCGCCAGCGCGGGAATATAGTCGGCGACGCGCCCTTTTCCGAGCTGCGCGGCGGCGCGTGTCATCGCTTCGTCGATATGGTGGCGGAGGTCGTCGGTCATCGCGCTGCTTTATCATCTTGACGCATATCGGCGAGTATTTTCATTTTTGTGAAAATATTCTATAATTGAGAAATCATATGGCGAATCGGGAGACAGGACATGGCCGATCATCCGCGTTCCAAGGGGCTTTCGAGCGCCGTCTGCTACAAGGACGCGAAGGCGGCGTTCCGCTGGCTGGAGGACGCGTTCGGGTTCGAGCCCGTCTTCGTGCTGCTCGACGATCAGGGCAATCTCGCGCACAGCGAGATGGAATATGGCAATTCGTCGATCATGATCGGCAATGAATGGTCGGACGAGCATCGTAGCCCCGCGAATCTCGGCGGCAAGAATAGCCAGACGGTGCACGTCCAGCTCGGCCGCGGCGAGGATATCGATGCGCATTGCGAGCATGCGCGCGCCGCCGGCGCCGACATCGTCGCCGAACCCGAAACGCAATTCTACGGCGACCGCACCTACCGCGCCAAGGACCCCGAGGGGCATATTTGGACATTCGGCGTCACGGTCGAGGACAAGAGCGCCGACGAGTGGGACGCGGCGGGCGGCTTCACGACCAAGACGCGGCTCGACGATTGAGCGCCGCGCTCGACCGGATGCTGGGCGCGCTCGCCGACCCGAAACGGCGGCGCGCGATCGCATTGCTGGGCGAACGCCCGCGCAGCGCGGGCGAGCTGGCGGGCGCGCTCGGCCTCGCGCCGCCCGCGATGAGCCGGCATCTGCGCGCGCTGAAGGAAGGCGGGCTGGTCGAGGACGGGCATCCGACCTTCGACGCGCGCGTGCGCATCTATCGATTGAAGGACGGCGCGACCGCCGAGCTCAAGCAATGGCTCGCCGAGACCGAGGCGCTGTGGTCGCACCAGCTCGCCGCGTTCAAGGCGCATGTCGAGGGCGGTCCATGAGCGGGGCGGCGGTGATCGTCGCGCTGCGCGTCGCGGCGACTCCGCAAGCGGCGTTCACGGCCTTCACGCGCGATATCGGCCAATGGTGGCGGAGCCATCCCCTGTTCCAGCTTTCGCGGCACGGCGACGGCGCGCTGCGCTTTGATCCCGCGGGGCCGGGCGGGCGGCTCGTCACGCGCTTCGACGATGGCGCCGAGTGGGAGATCGGCGCGGTGCGCCACTGGCTGCCGGGTGAGCGGCTGACTTTCGCCTGGCGCCTGCCGAGCTTCCGCGACGACCAGACGACCGAGGTCGATGTGCGCTTCGAGGCGGTCGGCGCCGAAACGCGCGTGACCGTCGAGCATCGCGGCTGGGACGCCATCCCGCAAAGCCACGTCGCGCGGCACGGGTTCGAGCTGATGCTGTTCCAGCGGCGGCTGGGGGAATATTGGCGGGGGTTGCTGAAGGGGATGCGCGCGCGGCTTTGAGCTGATCTCCCCTCCCGCTTGCGGGAGGGGAGAAGGATGACAGCTTCAGCCGCCTTCAACCCATCTTCAATGCGACCGGTGCTCGCCCTTGACCCAGCGCACGGTGCCGGACGAGGCGCGCATCACGACCGTTTCGGTGGTCATCACGCCGTCGCGGCGGCGCTTGACGCCGCGTAGCAGCGATCCGTCGGTGACCCCCGTCGCGGCGAAGATGACGTCGCCCTTGGCGAGGTCTTCGAGGTCGTAGACGCGGTCGAGATCCTCGATGCCCCATTTCTTCGCGCGCTTGCGCTCGTCGTCGTTGCGGAACAGCAGGCGGCCCTTGAACTGGCCGCCGACGCAGCGCAGCGCCGCGGCGGCGAGCACGCCCTCGGGCGCGCCGCCCGACCCCATATAGATGTCGATATTGGTGTCGGGGTTGGTCGTCGCGATCACGCCGGCGACGTCGCCGTCGGGGATCAGCGCGACGCCGCAGCCGATCGCGCGCAGTTCGGCGATGATCGCCTCGTGGCGCGGGCGATCGAGTACGCAGACGATGATCTGTTCGGGCTTGCAGCCCTTCTCGCGCGCGACCGCCTCGACATTCTGGCGCACGCTGTTGTCGAAATTGACGACATCGGGCGAATAGCCGGCGCCGACCGCAAGCTTGTCCATATAGACGTCGGGGGCGTTGAGCAGGCAGCCTTCCTCGGCGATCGCGAGCACCGCGAGCGCGTTGGGGCCGGCCTTGGCGGTGATCGTCGTGCCTTCGAGCGGGTCGACCGCGATGTCGATCTTGGGCCCCTTGCCCGGCGCGTTGCCGACCTTCTCGCCGATATAGAGCATCGGCGCCTCGTCGCGCTCGCCCTCGCCGATGACGATCGTGCCGTCCATATAGAGGGTGTTGAAGGCGGTGCGCATCGCCTCGACCGCGGCGGCGTCGGCGGCTTTCTCGTCGCCGCGGCCGATCAGCTTCGCGGCGGCGATCGCCGCGGCTTCGGTGACGCGCACCATTTCGAGCACGAGCACCCGGTCGAGGTTGCTGCCGGTATCCGTCATCTCGATCACTCTCCGTCTTTACTTGCTGCGCCGCGTCGGCATGGTGGGCGCCATATGGTCGCCCGCGCCACTTGTCGAGAACGCTTCGCCCGATTCGGTGCCGCTTTCGCCCTGAGCTGTGTCATCGCGATGACCGGGGCGATGACCGGCGCCATGATCGCGATGGCGCCAGCCGCGGCGCAGGTGCAGGGGCCGCCCGCCCCGCCGCCGCCGCGCGATGCCGAAAGCGCCGCGGCCAACGCGAAGGAGCTGGTCGACCCGATCCGGCGCTGCAAACCCGCCGAAGACGGATCGATCAACGTGTGCGGCACCGACACCGAACGCCACCGCCTGACCCCCGAATTGCGCGCGATCGCGAACGAGGGGCGCGAGGCGCCGCCCAAGCTGCCGCGCGCCGAAGCGAGCGCGATGACGCTCGACAAGCTGCCCTATAACTGGATCTCGATCGGCGGCCGGATGAAGCCGGGCCCCGAATATAATGCGCTCTATGAAATGGCGAAGGAGCGCACCGACCCCGAGAACGGCGAGCCTGCGGCGCCGGAAGAAGAGCCTTAAAGCGCGAGGATCGGCATATGCATCGGTGCGCCGACGACATAGTCCGACGCGCCGAGGATGCCGAGCGCCGCGTGGATCGCGCTCGCCGGGCCTTCGTGGGTGACGAGCACGATCACGACGCCGTCGCCGTCCTCGCTGCCGCGCTGGATCAGGCTTTCGATCGACACGCCGGCGTCGCGCATCGCCGTCGCGATTTCGGCGAGCACGCCGATCCGGTCCTCGACGATCAGGCGGACATAATGTTTGCCGACGCGCGCGCCGGCATCGGCGGCGGGCGCCGCGTCGAGCGCGTCGACGGGCATCGCGAAGGCGGGGCCATATTCGTCGCGCGCGATGTCGATGATGTCGGCGACGATGGCGGACGCGGTCGGTCCCGCGCCGGCGCCGGCACCTTCGAAGAAGAGGCGGCCGACGAAATTGCCCTCGGCAACCACGGCGTTGAGCGCGCCGGGGACATAGGCGAGCGGATGGTCGGCGGGGACGAGGCACGGCTGGACATGCTGGTAGAGGCCGCCGCCTTTGTCGGCGCCGTCGCGTTCGGCCATGCCGATCAGGCGGACGCGGTGGCCGAGCGCTTCGGCTTCGCGAATGTCGGCGGCGATCAGCCCGCGAATCCCGTCGGCGGTCACCGCGTCGATGTCGAGCCTCGTGCCGAAACAGAGCGCGGCGAGGATCGACAATTTATGCGCGGCGTCGATTCCGTCGACGTCGAAGCTCGGGTCGGCCTCGGCATAGCCCTCCGCCTGCGCGGCGGTTAGCGCGTCGGCGAAGCTGGCGCCGTCGCGTTCCATGCGGGTCAGGATATAATTGCAGGTGCCGTTGAGGATGCCATAGACGCGCGCGATCTCGTTCGCCGACGCGCCCTCGCGGATCGCCTTGATGACGGGAATACCGCCCGCGACCGCGGCTTCATATTTGAGCGGCGTGTCCTTTTCCTCGGCGATCCGCGCGAGGTCGAGCCCGTGATGCGCGATCATCGCCTTGTTGGCGGTGACGAGCGCCTTGCCCGCGCCGAGCGCGTGGCGCGCGAGCGTCAGCGCCGATCCGTCGGCGCCGCCGATCATCTCGACGACGACATCGACGTCGTCCGCCGCGACGATCGCGTCCATATCATCTTCCCAGCGATAGCGGGTCAGGTCGACGCCGCGGTCCTTGTGCCGGTCGCGCGCCGACACCGCGACGATCTCGATCGGCCGGCCCGCGCGGCGCGCGATCAGTTCGCGGTTCGCCTCGAGCAGCCGCACCACACCGCCGCCGACGACGCCGATCCCCGCGAGCGCGACGCGCAGCGGCGGACGGGGAGCGGTCGGGGCGGAATAGGGCGACATGCGGGGGGACTCCATAAAACTACGGAGCCTCGCCCCGCCATCGCGAGCGCCCTATCGGCTTTTCCGGGCGAAACAAGGAAGCTTTTCTGTTGCCGCGATGCGAAAACGTGCGGCACCGGCCCGCTCCCCCCGCCCGGCCTCCCTCACGATAGTAGCCTATGGGAGGCCGGGCGGGGGAGCGGGCCGGTGCCGCCTTCGCCGCCAGGCGAAGAAGTTCTATCAATCCACCAGTGGCTTGCGCGTGCGTGTGCAGTCGCCGAGCGCGCCGAGAATGACGGCATAGTCCGACGCCGCCTTGCGCCGGTCCTCGGGCGGGGTTCCCGCGAGCTTGTTGAGCGGCAGCTGGCGCGGCAGGCCGCAGGCGAGACGATACCAGGCGAGCGTGTCGCGCGCCGGCACCGCCGCCGAACCATCGACGATCTCGCCGAACGCCGCCGCCCAGCGCCGCGATCCGTCGGCGGCGGTCAGCACGGTGAGCGATACGGGGTCGCCGGTCGAGGTGTTCAGGAACAATTGCGTCTCGCCCTCGCCGGGAAGCGTCCCCGGGACATGGAAGCCGTTGGCAATGCCGGTGATCGCGGGTGGCGCGCCGGGCTTGACCAGCTCGGTCAGTATCGCGCGCAATTGCGCTTCGGTCGCGGAATCCCACGGCAGCTGGGCGTCGGGGGCGATCAGGCGGACGCTGCCGGTGCTGTTGGCGCCCGCTGCCGAACCCGCGACGGGGCCGGCGAAAATCAGCACCGGCTGCTTCTTCTTGAGCTTGGGCGGCTTGCCCCGCGCATCGAGCGGCAGGTCGACGAGATAGGAGATTCGCGACGCGAGCGGGCCGCTGCCGCGAATCAGGCTGACGACGTCGGCTTCGACGTAGAATCGGACGTGACCCGCCGCGACTCCGGGCGCTCGCTCGGGTTTCAGGTCGGTCGCGTCGCGGATGCGCGCGTGCAGGACGATCGGCGCCGCGGTCGCCAGATCGGCGATGTCGGCATAGGTGTAGGGGCTTGCCGCCGCGGCGCCCGCTGGCGCCTGCATTGCGGAAACGCTTGGGATTCCAAAGCTCAAGGTCAATATGCCGGCGATAGCGGCCGGGTGAGGGAGGCGCATGGTCGATCTACTTTCCATCATCTGTGACACCGGTATCGGCGCCTGAATCCCCATCATGGGACATGGCACATTAACCGCTGATAAAGGGTTTGCGAATGTGCCGCCACCGCGATAGGACGGGCCGCGAAGCGTCCGGCGAAAACATAATAAGCCGGATGTAGCGCCGTCGGGTCTGTGAAAACGCATCGGAAATCATCCGGGCATTTGGCAACCGTCCCGAGGGTTGGGAATTGGTGTCAGGATGATCTAGCAAGGAGCGTCGTCCCTGAATGGCTTATGGTGATAATGTCGACCCTAAAAACAGGGTAGTGGCGATTGTCTTGGTTGGTCTGTTTACGGCAGTTCTGGGCTATGGCCTGGTTAACGGCTTGAATATCAGTATCGTCAAGAAGATCGCCGAAAAATTGGATGTGGTGGACGTCGAAGAGCCGCCGCCGCCGGAGGAGCCGCCGCCGCCGCCGCCGCCGGACAACAAGCTGCCGCCGCCGCCGCCGGTCGTGACGCCGCCGTCGCCGATTCCGCCGCCGGTGACGACCAATACGGTCCAGTCGGTGCCGAAAGCGCCGCCGACGCCGCCGCCGCCGGTCTTCACGCCCCCGGCTCCCCCGGCTCCGCCGGCGCCGGACCTCAGCCAGGCCGGTACGCCGCGTGGCAACCCGGGCCGCTGGGCGACGAACGACGACTATCCGGCGCGCGCCATGCGTGAAGAACGCGAAGGCACGACGGGTTTCCGCGTGACTTATAATGTCGAGGGCCGCGTGACCTCGTGCGACGTGACCTCGTCGAGCGGACACGCCGATCTCGATGCCGAAACCTGCAAGCTTATCCAGCGCCGCGGCCGGTTCAATCCGGGCAAGGATCGCGCGGGTAACCCGACGGGCGGCACCTACAGCAACCGTATCCGTTGGCAGATTCCGCGCTGATCGGCGCCGGACCACCTGTTTTCGATTTTGAATATTTTGAGAGGGAATTTCCTATATGTTTAATCTGATCGCAAATGCCGCCGCTGCGGCGCCGGCTGCCGCTCACGACGCAGGCATGAGCCTGATGCCCGCATCGATGTGCGTGAAGGAAGAAGGCCAGAACCCCTACGGCCTCGTCCCCGCGCTCTGCGAAGGCGGCATCGTGTCGCAGGTCACCTTCCTCGTCCTGCTGATCATGTTCATCGGCACGCTCTACATCCTGTTCACCAAGCTGTTCGAGCAGAACAAGGTGATCAACCAGGGCAAGCAGGTCGACGCCAATTTCTGGCGTGCGCCGACGCTCGCCGACGGCGCGTCGAAGCTCGAAAAGAACAGCGCCTATCGTCAGGTCGTCGAAGACGGTCTGCGCGCCAACGAAGAGCATAACAAGCTGACCGACCCCGTCGAAGCCCACGACTGGATGCACGGCACGCTCGAGCGTTCGCAGAACCACATCAACTCGAAGCTCAACTCGGGCCTCGCCTTCCTCGCGACCGTGGGTTCGACCGCGCCGTTCGTCGGTCTGTTCGGTACCGTTATCGGTATTCTCCGCGCGCTCGTGAAGATCGGTGCGTCGGGTCAGGCGTCGATCGACACCGTCGCCGGTCCGGTCGGTGAAGCGCTCATCATGACCGCCATCGGCCTGATCGTCGCGGTTCCCGCGGTGCTCGCGTTCAACTGGCTGCAGAGCCGCAACAAGTCGATCGCCCGCCGTCTGTCGACCTTCTCGAACGACGTGCTCGGTTCGATCATGTCGAACGGCCAGGTGAAGCCGGCGACGCTCGCCCCGGCGAAGGCCGCTGCTCCGGCCGCGGCGCCGAAGAAGGCCTGATTGGTTCCTGGATTTCCGCCCTTCGCCGCGCGGCGAGGGGCGGGGTCCGCTGGACAAGGGCGCGGCGCCGGTGGCGCGACGACCCAAGGTCCGTGACAGTAATTTTGTGACAGGATGCTAATCCTATGGCGATGAGTGTAGGCGACAGTGGCGGTGAAGACGCCCCGATGTCCGAAATCAACACGACCCCGCTCGTGGACATCATGCTTGTGTTGCTCATCATCTTCCTCATCACGGTTCCCGTGGTGCTGGAGACGGTGAACCTCAAGCTGCCCGACGTGGTCTTCGAGCCGACGACGACGAAGCCCGAAAATGTGCTGCTGTCGATCCGTTCGGCCGATACCGACGGTGACGGCGAGCCCAATGCCGACAGCAGCGCGTGCGAAGTCTATTGGGGCCAGACCCCGGTCGATTCGCGGCAGCTGCTCGAACGCGGGCAGGCAAAGCTTGAAAAGCTGCTCGAAGATATTGGCGGGCCGCAGAACATCACCGAAGAGAACTTCCCCGAAGTGCATATCCGCGGCGACGTGAACACGCCGTACCAGTGCATCGGCGGCGTGATCTATACGATGCAATATGCCGGCTTCCAGAAGATCGGGTTCATTTCCGAACCGGCTCCTGGCTCGGGCACGGTGGGTCGCCTCTAAGGCGGCCTTCCGTTTAGGAATGAAGGAATAATCGCATGTCCATGGCAGTTGGAGATCGGGACGAAAACGAACCGATGATGGACATGAACACGACGCCGCTTATCGACGTCATGCTCGTGCTCCTCATCATGTTCATCATCACCATCCCGGTCCAGACCCACGCGGTGAAGATCGACCTGCCGGTCCCGACCGACAGCCAGAGCAATGTCGACCCCGAGAAGAACAAGGTGATGATCGACCCCGCGGGGACGATCACCTGGAACGGAACGCCGGTCGACCTTGCGCAGCTGGCGCAATATCTGGAACAGACCAAGGCGCTGCCGGTCGAACCCGAATTGCAGGTCCAGCCCGACCCCTATGCGCGCTATATCGTCGTCGACAATGTCATGGCGGTGATCAAGCGCAGCGGCGTCGGCAAGCTCGGCTTCGTCGGCAACGAACAATATGCCCGCGTCTTCTGATTTCTGATCGGAAGCCGTCAGGCGAAAATGGAAGGGGCCGCGAAGCAATTCGCGGCCCTTTTCCTTTGTCGGCGCGGAGTGACTGCTTTCGCGCGGTAGTTGCCATTTAATCCTCCCTGCGGCGAGGCCGTGGGGAGGGGGACCGCCGCGAAGCGGTGGTGGAGGGGCGGAGACGTCGCGCCATTGGCGCCTCCGTCAGCGCTTCGCGCCGCCACCTCCCATCGCTGCGCGACAGGGAGGATCTTCCCCGCTTCGTCATCCCGGACTTGATCCGGGATCCATCCTTCCACCGTTGCGCGAATGGACCCCGGATCAAGTCCGGGGTGACGAAGCGAGGGTAGTTTGCCGTCCGCTTCCCACCCCGAAGCGGACGCAATCTGTCCGCACCGGGAGGAGCGTCGGCTCAATAGCCGAGCGTCGCCTCGAGGAACCAGATGCGCTGCTGCGTCTCGTCGGCCCAGCCGTCGACCAGCCCGCTGGTCGCGATGTCGCCATCGGCTTCGGCAGCCGCCTTCACTTCCTTGAGCTGGCCGAGCAGCAGCTTGTTGTCGTCGGCCAGCTTGCGGATCATCGTCTCGGCATCGGCGTTCGCGCTATCGTCGTCGCGGATCGAAGCGCGGCGGCCTATATCGCCGATCGAGCGCAGCGTCGGCGCGCCATTCTTGCGCACGCGCTCGGCGATCAGGTCGGTCGTCGCGAAAATCTGCGCCGCCTGTTCGTCGAACAGCAGGTGCAGTTCGCGAAAGCGGGGGCCCTGAACGTGCCAGTGATAATTTTTGGTCTTGAGATAGAGCGCGAAGCTGTCGGCGAGCAGCGCGTTGAGCGCGTCGGCGACGGCGGGAGCATTGTTGGTCTTCTCGGACATGGGAGCATCCTTTCTGTTACCCCGCCGATATAGCGAAGCGGGATGACATTTTCCCATTGAAGCTTCGGATGAGCATCATCGACAAAAACGATGAAACTCATTCCTATCGATCGATCAGCCGATCAGTCCGAAGGCGCCGAGCGCGGTGCGCAGGCCCCAGATCATCAGGATCCCCGCGGCCGCCCAGCGCAGGCCGCGCGCCGCGCGCCGCTCGGCGAGCGCCGGCCCGAAAGCGAGGAAAGGCAACATCGACAGCGTCCAGCCGACGAGCCCGCCCGCCGCCGCCCATTGCCCCGCGCCGCTGGTCGCGGCGAGCGCGGCGATCAGGAAATGGCTGCGGTCGCCGAACTGGTTCGCGAGCATCCGTCCCGCGAATAGCGGCGCCGGCGCGTCGCCATCTCCTTCCTCACGAGCGGGCTTCATCGGCCACAATAGCGCCACCGCGGCCGACAGCATCGCGAGCGTGACGAGCAGGGCGGCGACGCCCTGGCCGATCATCCGGTTCGCGATCGCCCCGGCGGTCGCGGCGACGACCGCATTGATGATGAAAGCGCCGAAGGCGATGCCGACGGTGATGCGCCGGTCGCTGCGCACGCTGACGAGTCGCGACAGCGCGATTCCGCTGCGCCCGTCGGCATTGGCGAGCAGCACCGCCACCAGCGCGAGCATGATTGCGTCCATGACGTCGGATCTGGATCGTCAGGCGTGCGGGGTCAATGCCCGAGCCGGCTCGCCACCGATGCCAGCCACGCCTCGTGCGCAGCCGCCGGCATCGGCCCGCGCGGCGCCTGCACCGCGTCGCTCATCGCGTCGAGATAGGTCAGGATCGCGGCGCGATAGCCGCCGCCCGCCACCGCCGATTCGAGGCGGCTCGCCAGCGTTTCGACCGCGGCGAAGCCGTTGTCGCGCGCAAGGCAGCGAATATCGTCGATCCCCTGCACGATCTGCGCCAGCGCGCAATGCGGCAAGGCTTCGGCGAGTGCGCCGATCTGGCCGGTGATCCGGTTCTGAATGTCGAGATATGGGTCGGTCTGGTTTCGCATCGTCCACCCCCTGTCGTCAGGGAACGATGCGCCCTTTTGGTTAACGCGCGGTTAGCGGTGACCCACAGGCCCGCCCTGTCCCTGCTTGCAGCGATACATGTCGCGGTCGGCGGCCGCCAATATGTCCGATTCGTTCATTCCCGTCTGGAGCATCGCGACTCCGAAACAGGCGGACAGGGCGATCTCGTGCCCGTCATAATGCGCGGGCGCCGCGGTCAGCACGTCGCACAGCCGCGTGACCTGCGCGCGCGCGCCGTCCTCGCTCGACTGATCGAGGATCAGGCCGAATTCGTCGCCGCCGATGCGCGCCGCGACGTCGGTCGCGCGGATCGAACCCGCGAGCCGCTTGGCGATTTCCATCAGCGCGAAATCGCCCGCGGCATGGCCGAAATTGTCGTTGATATATTTGAGCTGGTTGACGTCGATGAAGACGACCGCGGCACGCTCGGCGTGGCGTTCGAAGCGTGCCATGCGGTGGTGAATCGCGGTCAGGAAATAACGGCGGTTGAACAGCGGGGTCAGCGTGTCGCGTTCGGACACGCGCTCCAGTTCGGCGACGGCGATCTTCAACACGCGGTTCTCGCGGCGCAAGGCGTCGCGTTCCCGGCGTATCTCACGCAGCTGGTCCTCAATGGAGTCAACGGGTACGGCGGCGAACTGGTCGACCGCGATCCGTGCCCCCCCTATGCTATCCATGCCTTGTCCCCGGCGCGCCCTACCCCTCCACCGGCGGGATGCCGACGGATATGATGCGGCAACCCTAGCCGCGACTTGATACCAATCGGTAAACGCGCCCGACATCAATTGCACGGCGTTGCCCGCGCGAAGCGCAGCCGTCAGAGCCTGTCTTGTCGAGATGGAAACATCGCGACGGAGCAGATTTTGGCCCATAGCGAGGCGCGAGGAGGGAGCGATGTTCTCGCATCGTGACCGACGAGCAACGCTGCAATGGGCCAAAATCGGCCCGCCCCGAAGGGGTCGCGTTGGGGGGACTGCTGGACGGCGTCGCGGCGCTTGCACGGGCAACCTGCCCGCGCGGCGCCCCGTTCCTTGCCAGCAATCCCCCCAACGCGATCTCGATGCTTCCATCTCGACAAGACAGGCTCTAGGGGGAAGGCGGCGGCGATTCATGCCGCCGCAGGAGGGATTGGGCGATGGGCGACAACGCACCGCAAGTCGGTGTCATCATGGGCAGCCAGTCGGACTGGCCGACGATGGCACACGCGGTCCAGATCCTCGAAGAATTGGGCATCGCGCACGAAGTGCAGATCGTCTCGGCGCACCGCACCCCCGACCGCCTCGTCACCTATGCCAAGAGCGCGGCCGAGCGCGGGCTGAAGGCGATCATCGCGGGCGCGGGCGGCGCCGCGCATCTGCCCGGCATGGTCGCGTCGATGACGCGCGTGCCCGTGCTCGGCGTCCCCGTCCAGTCGGCGGCGCTGAGCGGCGTCGACAGCCTCTATTCGATCGTCCAGATGCCCGGCGGCATTCCGGTGGCGACCTTCGCGATCGGCAAGGCGGGCGCGACCAACGCCGGCCTCTTCGCCGCAGCGCTGCTCGCCAACGAGGATGCGGCCCTCGCGGACAAGCTGGTCGCGTGGCGCGAGACGCAGACGAACAGCGTCGCCCCCGTTCCCGTTCGCGAAGGCTAGGACCCCGACTTGCTACCTCCCGGTTCGACGATCGGCATCCTCGGCGGCGGCCAGCTCGGCCGGATGCTGGGCCTCGCGGCGGCGCAGCTCGGCTACAAGGTCCATGTCTATGCCCCCGATGCCGAAAGCGTCGCGGCCGAAGTGACCGCGCATCACACGCAGGCGGCGTGGGACGACGAGCCGCGCCTCGCGGCCTTTGCCGCGCATTGCGACGTCATTACCTATGAATTCGAAAACGTCCCCGTCGACACGGTGCGCTTCCTGTCGGGGCATGTCGCGATCCGCCCCGGGCACGAGGGACTGGAAATCGCGCAGGACCGCCTCGCCGAAAAGAATTTCGTCGCCGGCCTCGGCGGCCGTCCCGCGCCCTTTGCCGCGGTGCCGGGTCGCGCCGCGCTCGATATGGCGCTCGAACAGGTCGGCGCGCCCGCGATCCTCAAGACGGTGCGCATGGGCTATGACGGCAAGGGGCAGGCACGGCTCGGGACGTCGGGCGACGCCGATGCGGCATGGGAAGCGATCGGCCGCCACGCCGCGGTGCTCGAAGGCTTCGTGACCTTCGCGCATGAATTTTCGGTGATTCTCGTCCGCGGTATCGACGGCGAGGTTCGCTTCTGGGATTCGCCCGTCAACGTCCATGAGGGCGGCATCCTCGCCACCTCGAGCCTGCCGCCGCCGCAAATCGTTGCCGATCAGCAGGAGGAAGCCCGCGCGCTGATGGCGAAGATCGCCGAGGAGCTCGACTATGTGGGCGTCCTCACCGGCGAATTTTTCGCGACGGACAATGGCCCCGTCTTCAACGAGATGGCGCCGCGCGTCCACAACAGCGGCCACTGGACGATCGAGGGCGCGGTGACCAGCCAGTTCGAAAATCATATCCGCGCGGTCGCGGGCCTGCCGCTCGGCGGCACCGCGACGCGCGCGCTGCCCGTCACGATGCGCAACCTGATCGGCGCCGGCATCGCGGATGTCCCCGCGCTGCTCGCCGACGAAAATTGTCACGTCCATCATTACAGCAAGACCGAGGTGCGCGACGGGCGCAAACTCGGCCACGCCACATGGGTTGGAGCCTCTCCCAAAGGGTCCGTACTCGATTGCAGCAGCGTCGAGGTTTGAAGCAAAATGGCCCAGTGCGAGGAGAGAAGGCGCAGACATATGCCGATATTTCAAGGCTTCTCGACGAAGCAATGGGCCATTTTGATCAAATCCCTTCGGGACGCTCAAATGGCTTCCATCTCGGCCCGAAAGTCGCTTGGAAAGGCAACCAGCCTTCCCGGCGCGTCTTTCGGCTCGATCTGTTCGCCATTTGAGCGCCTCGACGCTGCTGCAATCGAGTACGGACCCTTATGAACCGACCCGAAATCACGCTGATCCTCGCCCGCGCGGCCAATGGCGTGATCGGCGCCGGCGGCAAGATGGCGTGGCACCTGCCCGCCGACCTTCGCCGCTTCAAGCAGCTCACCATGGGCCGCCCGATGATCATGGGGCGCAAGACCTTTGACAGCCTGCCCGCGATCCTCGAAGGCCGGCGCCACATCGTCATCACGCGCGATCCCGAATGGCAGGACGAAGGCGCCGAGCCGGTCGGCACGATCGAGGAAGCACTGAAGCTCGCCAACGCGCCGCATGTGATGGTGATCGGCGGCGCCGAAATCTATCGCCTCTTCCTGCCGCTCGCCGACCGCATCGAGCTGACCGAAGTCGCGCTCGAACCCAAGGGCGACGCGAGCATCGATTATCCCCCCGCCGCCGACTGGCGCGAGACGGCGCGTGAGGACCATCCCGCCGACGAGGCCGGCCGCCCCGCCTACAGCTTCGTCACGCTGGCGAGGAAATAGGCGATGCGCCGCTGGATCATCGGCATCCTGCTCATCGTCGCTCTCGCCGCGCTCGCCTTTTTTGCGCTGGCTCCGGGCATGATCGAACGCGGAATGAATCAGATCGACGGCAAGCCGCTGCCGCAGGTCAGCGCGCGCGCGCAGGCGCTTCACAAGACGCTGACGATCGTCGACCTGCACAGCGATACCCTGCTCTGGAAACGCAGCATCCTCGACCGCGCCGAGCGCGGCCATATGGACCTGCCACGGCTCGAGGACGGTAACGTCGCGCTGCAGGTGCTCGCGAGCACGACCAAGTCGCCCAAGGGGCAGAATTACGACGCCAATAGCGGCGACACCGACAATATCACCAGCCTGGTGATCGCGCAGCTCCAGCCCGTGCGGACGTGGAATTCGCTGCTCGAACGCTCGCTCTGGCACGCCGAAAAGCTGCACCGCGCGGTTGCCGATTCGGCGGGCGCGCTGCGCGCGGTCGATGCGCCCGAGGATCTCGACACGCTGCTCGCCGCGCGCGGGGGCAAGGCGCCGCCCATCGGCGCGATGCTCAGCATCGAGGGGCTGCACGTCCTCGAAGGCAAGCTCGCCAACCTCGACAAGCTTTATGCCGCCGGCTTCCGCATGGCGGGGCTCACCCATTTCTTCGACAATGACCTCGCGGGATCGATGCACGGCCTCAAGAAGGGCGGGCTGACGCCGCTCGGGCGGCAGGTGGTCGAAACGATGGAGGCGAAGGGCATGATCGTCGACATCGCGCATTGCTCGGTCGCCTGCGTCGCCGACATCCTTCAAATGGCGCGCCGCCCCGTGGTATCGAGCCACGGCGGGGTGCAGGCGACGTGCCAGGTCAACCGCAACCTTTCCGACGAACAGATACGCGGCGTCGCCGCGACGGGCGGGCTCGTCGGCGTCGGCTATTGGGACGCCGCGGTCTGCGACACCTCGCCCGCGAGCATCGCGAAGGCGATGAAGCATGTCCGCGACCTCGTCGGCATCCGGCATGTCGCGCTCGGCAGCGATTATGACGGCGCCACGACGGTGCGCTTCGACACGTCGAAGCTGGTGCAGGTGACGCAGGCGCTGATCGACGCGGGGTTCAGCGACGACGAAATCCGCGCCGTCATGGGCGGCAACGCGATCCGCGTGCTGGGGGCGGGGCTCGTGCCCCTCACGCCGCCGCCCTCGATTTCGGCGCCATGATCCGCCTCGACGGCCACGACCGCATCGAAGGGCGCTTGCGCGGCGGGGTGATCGCGCTCGGCAATTTCGATGGCTTTCACGCCGGGCATCAGGCGGTCGTCGGCCGCGCGGTCCATCATGCGAAGGACGAGGGGCTTCCCGCGATCGTCGCGACCTTCGACCCGCATCCGGTGCGCTTCTTCAAGCCCGACGTCCCGCCCTTCCGCCTGACCACGCTCGACCAGCGGCAGGAACTCTTTGCCGAAGCGGGCGCCGACGCGATGCTCGTCTTGCCCTTCGACGCCGCGCTCGCGGGGACGACGGCCGAGGATTTCATCACCGGGCTGCTGCTCGATCGCTATGGCGCCGCGGGGGTCGTCACCGGCGCCGACTTCGTCTTCGGCAAGGGCCGCGGCGGCGATGTCGTGACGCTCGCCGACCATGCGCGCCGCCTCGGCTTCTTCACCGAAATGGTCGCGCCGGTCGACGACGCCGCGGAGGTGATCTCGTCGAGCCGCATCCGCGAGGCGCTGAAGGCGGGCGACTGCGCCACCGCGGCGCGCCTGCTCACGCGCCCCTTCACCGTGCGCGGCACCGTCCAGCATGGCGACAAGAACGGCCGGCTGCTCGGCTTTCCGACCGCCAACCTCGAAATGGGGCAGTATCTGCGCCCGCGCTACGGCATCTACGCCGTTACAGGCCGCCTGCCGGATGGCCGCGTGCTGAAGGGCGCCGCCAATTTCGGTATCCGCCCGAGCTTCGACCCGCCGAAGGAGCTGCTCGAACCGCATTTCTTCGACTTCGCCGAGGATCTGTACGGGCAGGAAATCGACGTGGCCTTCCACGCCTTCATCCGGCCCGAGGCGAAGTTCGAGAATATGGACGCGCTGATGGCGCAGATCGCGGCCGATTGCGACGAGGCCCGCAGGCTATTGGCCGACGTCTGACGACGCAGCTATCATCCCGCTCCCAATTTCTTTGCTCCCGCCCAAATCTGCGCTAAGCGCCGCGACCATGACCGACGCTCTCGACTACCGCGACACCGTCTTCCTGCCCAAGACCGACTTCCCGATGAAGGCCGGCCTGCCGCAGAAGGAACCGCTGATTCTGGCGAAATGGCTCGAGGGCGATCTCGAGGGGCAGATTCGCGAGAGCCGCAAGGGCCGCGACCAGTTCATCCTCCACGACGGCCCGCCCTATGCCAATGGCGACATGCACATCGGCCATGCGCTCAACCATATCCTGAAAGACATGGTCGTCCGCACCCAGACGCTGAAGGGCAAGGACGCGCCCTATGTGCCCGGCTGGGACTGCCACGGCCTGCCGATCGAGTGGAAGGTCGAGGAGCAGTATCGCAAGAAAAAGCTCAACAAGGACGAGGTTCCGGTCGAGGAATTCCGCGCCGAATGCCGCGCCTATGCCCAGCATTGGGTCGACACCCAGCGCGAGCAGTTGAAGCGCCTCGGCATCGGGGGCGACTGGGACCATCCGTACCTGACGATGGATTATGAGGCCGAGGCCACCATCGTGCGCGAGCTGCTCAAATTCGCCGCGAACGACATGCTCTATCGCGGCGCCAAGCCGGTGATGTGGTCACCGGTCGAAAAGACCGCGCTCGCCGAGGCCGAGATCGAATATGAGGATATCGTTTCGACCCAGATCGATGTCGCGTTCGAGATCACGGAAAGCCCGATCGCCGAACTGGTCGGCGCGCATGCGGTGATCTGGACGACGACCCCGTGGACGATCCCGGTCAACCAGGCTTTGGCCTATGGGCCGGAGGTTGAGTATGTGATGGCCGAAGTAGACGGCCGAGGCTATCTGGTCGCTCTGCCGCTATTGGTGGAATTTTCGCGCCGTGCATTTCCGGGCAAATTTGGCATCCGGCCGCAAGAGGATGGCACGGGAGTGATGACCGCGCCTCACATTGTTTGGCAGGGCAAAGGCTCCGACCTCGCCGACTCCATCGCCCGTCACCCGATGCACGCGCTCGGCGGCTTCTTCGCGCGCCCGCGGCCCTTCCTCGCGGGCGATTTCGTCACCACCGACAGCGGCACCGGCCTCGTCCATATGTCGCCCGACCATGGCGAGGATGATTTCGACCTGTGCAAGGCGAACGGGCTCGACCCCGTCTTCGCGGTCGAGGGCGACGGCAAATATCGCGCGGACTGGGGCTGGCTCGGCGGTCAGGGCAGCGTCATCAACCCGAAGTTCAACGCCCCCGACGGCCCGATCTGCACCGATCTGCGCGAAGCCGGCGGGCTGTTGGCCGCCAGCGCCGACTACAAGCACAGCTATCCGCACAGCTGGCGCTCGAAGGCCAAGGTCATCTATCGCTGCACGCCGCAATGGTTCGTGCCGATGGACAAGGTGATGACGCATATCGAGCCCAAGGCGCCGCGCGAGCAGCGCTGGGAGTCCGAAGGCGGCGCGATCAACCCCGCCGAGGAAGGTCTTTGCGACGCGCCGACGCTGCGGCAGGCCGCAATGCATGCGATCGATCGCACGCGCTTCGTTCCCGAAAAGGGCCGCAACCGCATCGGCAGCATGGTCAAGGACCGCCCCGACTGGGTGCTGAGCCGCCAGCGCGCGTGGGGCGTGCCGATCACGCTCTTCGTCGACCGCAAGACCGGTCATTATCTGAACGACCCGATCGTCAACGACCGCATCGTCGCGGCCGTCCGCGAGGGCGGCGTCGACGCATGGTCGGACGCGCGCGCGCAGGAGTATCTCGGCGCTGCCTATGACGCCGCGAACTACGAGCGCATCACCGACATTCTCGACGTCTGGTTCGATTCGGGCTGCACCCACGCCTTCGTGCTGGAAAGCGGCCGCTGGCCCGCGCTCGTGCGCCACGATGGTTCGACGCACAGCGCCGACCTCTACCTCGAAGGCAGCGACCAGCATCGCGGCTGGTTCCAGTCGTCGCTGCTCGAAAGCTGCGGCACGCGTGGGCAGGCGCCGTACAAGGCGGTGCTGACGCACGGCTTCACGATGGATGCCAAGGGCTTCAAAATGTCGAAGTCGCTCGGCAACACGATCAGCCCGATCGACCTGATGCGCGACTATGGCGCCGACATCCTCCGCCTGTGGGCGCTGTCGGTCGACTTCACCGAGGACCACCGTATCGGCAAGGAGATCCTGACCGGCGTCGCCGACCAGTATCGCAAGCTGCGCAACACCTTCCGCTACCTGCTCGGCGCGTTGGAAGGTTTCACCGAAGAGGAACGCGTCACCGACGTTGCGGCGATGCCCGAGCTCGAACGCTATATGCTGTCGCTGCTCGCCGACCTCGATGCGAAGATGGCCCGCGCGGTCGATGATTTCGACTATAACAGCTACACGCGCCTGCTCGCCGATTTCTGCAACGAGGACCTGTCGGCCTTCTATTTCGATATCCGCAAGGACGTCCTCTACTGCGACCTCGGCCCCGCCGCACCCCTCGGCACCGACACGCGCCGCGCCTATCGCAGCGTGCTCGACATCCTGTTCCACGCGCTCGTCCGCTACGCCGCGCCGGTGCTGGTGTTCACCAGCGAGGAAGTGTGGGGCACGCGCTATCCCGACGCGGGCAGCGTCCATCTGCTGGAGTGGCCGGTAATCAACGCCGCGTGGAACGACGCCGCGCTCACCGCCAAATGGGCGGGCGTGCGGACCCAGCGCGAAGCGGTGACCGAGGCGATCGAGCCCTATCGCCGCGAAAAGACGATCCGCTCGAGCCTCGAAGCCGAGGTGACGATACCCGATCCCGCGCTCGACCCCGCGGCGCTCGAAGAGGCGTTCATCGTATCGGTCGCGCGCGCGGGCAACGAGCTGACCGTCACCCGCACCGAAAACCATAAATGCGGCCGCTGCTGGCGCCACCTGCCCGAGGTCGAGACCGACGGCAGCTTGTGCAATCGCTGCGACACGGTATTGACTTCGGCATGAGCAGCACATTTTCGCCCTATCTGCGCTTCGGCCTGATTTTCGCCGCCGCCGCCTTCATCCTCGACCAGATCGTCAAATGGGTCGTCACCGTCCCCCTGTCGCTCGAAGCCAAGGGGCAGATCGAGCTTGCGAGCATCTTCAACCTGACCTGGGCGGAAAATTGCGGCATTTCGCTGTCGATGTTCGCGAGCTGCACCGACACGACGCGCTGGACGCTCGTCGCGGTGACCGGGATCGTCGCCGCCGCGGTCGCCTTCTGGATGACGCGCGAACAGGCGAAGGGCGATGTGATCGCGCTCGCGATGATCCTCGGCGGCGCGCTCGGCAATATCGTCGACCGCGTGCGCTTCGGCTATGTCGTCGACTTCGCCGACCTGCATTTCGGCGATTTCCGCCCCTTCATGATCTTCAACGTCGCCGATGCGTGCATCACGCTCGGCGTGCTTTTGCTGGTTGCGCGCGCGCTGCTCTTGGGCGAAAAGGCCCCAGCCGCGGACGCCACGCCGTCCGCCGAGTAAACGGGGCGCATAGGAGTTTTTTGACGTGAACCGGACCACCGCCATCCTGGCAGCCTCGATATTTGCCACCACCCTGTCGGCCTGCGGGTCGAACAGCCTGTTCAGCCGCGACCGCCCCGACGAGATGATGGTGTCGCGTCAGGCGCCGCTCGTCGTGCCGCCCGATTTCGCGCTGACCCCGCCCGCGCCGGGCACCGCGCGCCCCGGCGGCGAATCGACCGCCGAACAGACGCTGCGCGCGCTCTTCGGCGGCGCGTCGCAGCGCAGCGCGAGCGAGACGCAGATCATCGGCGCCGCCGACGGCCAGCGCGCCGACCCCGGCATCCGCAGCGCGGTCGGCAGCCCCGGCACGCAGGTCGTCGACAAGGGCCTCGTCGTCCGCGACATCCTCGCCGCCCCCGAAGGCGACGGCCGCGACGCGCAGGCCTCGATCCCGGGCGCCTGAGCCAGCCCTCGGATTTCAATAGATCGACGGCCCGGCATCGCCCGGGCCGTTTTCTTTTGCCCGGCGCGGCAGCCATATGTCGCCCCACGCCTTGATCGCGTCATAGGTGGGGCGCAGCGCCTCGCCCGCGGGCGTGAGGCGGTACAGCGCGCGCTTGCCCTCGGGCGGCACCCGCTCGAGGACCCCGGCCGCGACCATCCAGCCGAGCCGCGAGGTCAGCGCGGCGCGCGAAATGTCGAGCCGGCCGAGGAAATCCTCGAAACGATCGATCCCCAGAAACGCTTCGCGCAGGATCAGCAGCACCCAGCGGTCGCCGAGCAGCCGCGACGCGCGGCCGACGGCGCAGGGCGAACGCGAGGGCACATAATCCTTCATAAGTCTGGATTTAAGACTTGACGCCATCACGATGCAAGCGGCAATAAGTCTGTATTGCAGACTTAAAGGGATGGATCATGCGCGGACACCGCTTTGCCAGCAACGACGAGGCTGTCGCCTATATGAAAAGCGTCGCGGTCGATGCGTCGGGCTTTACCGCCTTCCTCGGCGTCGAACCGCTGCGCTGCTTCGATGGCGAGGCCGAATTGCTGCTCGCGCTCCGCCCCGACATGACCCAGCATCACGGCTATGCCCATGGCGCGATCGTCGGGCTGATGGCCGACAATGCCTGCGCCTGGGCGGCGTCGAGCGTCATCGGCGACGTCGTCACCGGCAGCTATACGATCAACTTCCTCGCCCCCGCGCAGGGCAGCCGGCTGCGCGCCAAGGGCAGCGTGGTCAAGGCGGGCAAGCGGCAGGCGATCGTCCGCGCCGACGTCTGGGCCGAAAGCGAAGGCGAGGAACCGCGCCGCTGCGCGATCGCGCAGGCGACGATCGTCCCCGTTGGCTAGCTGAACAGGCTCGACAGCAGGAACATCGCGGCGAGGCTTTCGACCATCGCGCGCGACGCGTGGCCGAACGCTCTGAGGCGCCCGCATTTCAGATGCTGGTTGAACCAGGCGGTCTGCAAAAAGCCGAACCAGAGCAGCGCGAAAAGCACGAGCGCCCCGCCCGCAAGCACCGACCAGTCGTGCGCGAGCTTGATCAGGATCACCGCGCTCCCCAGCATCATCGCCAGCACCGCGGCGACATAGCATTGGCTGTAAAAGGGCGCGCGCAGCGTGTCGCGGTTGACCTGCAATGTCTGCGCGCGGACCATCCGCGTCGCCATCATCACCGGAAACAGGCTGTAGGTGACGATGCGCAGCATGATCAGGTCGGTGTTGGTGCTGACGAAGGCCGACAGCCCGACCTTGCTCGCGACCACCGCGTCATTGCCGACCAGCGCGATCTCGGCGGCGTGGACGATGATCAGCGACAAGAGCAGGAACAGCGGCGGGCTCAGCGTGTCGGTATATTGCTGGTCGCTCGCATCGCCCTGCTCGCTGTCCGAATAATCCATCATCTTGAGCGGGTGCACGAGCGTGCGCCACAAGGTGATCGGATAAAAGACCAGCCACGACATCACCTCGTACAGCAGCTCGTCGAGCGATTGCAGGAGGTTGAAGAAGTTCATGCCGCCGACCGCGCCAGCAACCGACGGCCGTCCGACAGCCAGCGGGCGTAATTGCGCACCGTCGTCGCAGCGTCCCGCGGCCAGTCGGGGAAATCATCGTAACTCACTGCAAAGGCCTTGCAGAAATCGCCGAACCAGTCGCTCTGATTTTCCGGATCGATCGGCATGTCTTCCAGATAATCGTCATCTGGATGCGGCGTGAGCTCGACACCCCAATGGGAATATTCTTCGGTGAATATGGTCCAGACGAACTCGGCGATATCCGGCTCGCAATCGGCGGCGAGCGTGGCGAGAAATTCTTCCCGGCCCGGATTCGGCCGTCGTTCGACCAACGCGAGCGCCTGAATTTTCCATTTTCGGGCCGTGAAAACCCACAACAGCAGATATAGTCCGACGCAGCCAGCGGCGAACCACCAGCCGTTCAAGCGCGCGCGCCCGCTTCCTCGACCCCCGCGCTGTTGTGGCGCAGCGCCTTCAGCACCGTGTCGACAATCTGCGGCGCGTTGAGCCCCGCCGCGTCATATTGCAGTTCGGGCTTGTCCTGGTCCTGAAAGACGTCGGGCAGGCGCATCGTGCGCAGTTTCAGCCCCGCGTCGATCAGCCCCTCGTCGCTCGCGAGCGTCAGCACATGCGCGCCGAGCCCGCCGATGCTGCCTTCCTCGATCGTCACGCAAACCTCGTGCGCGGCGAGCGTCTTGCGAATCAGCTCCTCATCGAGCGGCTTGGCGAAGCGCAGGTCGATCACGCTCGTCGACAGCCCGCGGGCTTCGAGCGTGTCGGCTGCCTTGAGCGCCTCGGCGAGCCGCGTGCCGAGCGAGAAGATCGCGACGGTCTTGCCGCTGCGCACGACCCGCCCCTTGCCGATCGGAAGCTTCTCGGGAACCGCGGGCAGCGCCACCCCGGTGCCGTTGCCGCGCGGATAGCGGAAGGCGATCGGGCCGGCATCATATTCGGCGGCGGTATAGGTCATATGGACGAGTTCCGCCTCGTCGGCGGCCGCCATCACGACAAAATTGGGCAAGGTCGCCAAATAAGTGACGTCGAACGAGCCGGCGTGCGTCGAGCCGTCGGCGCCGACGAGCCCCGCGCGGTCGATCGCGAAACGCACCGGCAGATTCTGGATCGCGACGTCGTGGACGACCTGATCATAGGCGCGCTGGAGGAAGGTCGAATAGATCGCCGCGAACGGGCGCATGCCTTGGGCGGCGAGCCCCGCCGCGAACGTCACCGCATGCTGCTCGGCGATGCCGACGTCGAAGCTGCGCTCGGGATGCGCCTTCGCGAATTTGTCGATCCCGGTCCCCGACGGCATCGCCGCGGTGATCGCGACGATGCGCTCGTCACTCTCGGCAAGCTTCGCGAGCGTTTCGCCGAAGACATTCTGATAGGCAGGCGGTCCGGGAGGCGCCTTGGCCTGCTCGCCGGTGATGACGTCGAATTTCTGGACGCCATGATATTTGTCGGCGGCGGCCTCGGCGGGGGCATAGCCCTTGCCCTTCTTGGTCACCGCGTGGATCAGCACCGGGCCATGCTCGCTGTCGCGGACATTTTCGAGCACCGGGATCAGATGTTCGAGATTATGCCCGTCGATCGGCCCGACATAATAGAAGCCGAGTTCCTCGAAGAGCGTCCCGCCCATCGCCATGCCGCGCGCATATTCGTCGGTCTTTTTCGCCGCCTTGTGCAGCGGCTCGGGTAGCTTGCGCGCAAAGCGCCGCGCGATCTCGCGCAGCTCGACGAACGGCCGCGACGACACGAGCTTCGCCAGATAGGCCGAAAGCCCTCCGACAGGCGGCGCGATCGACATGTCATTGTCGTTGAGGATGACGATCAGCCGGTTGCCCGCCTGCTTGGCGTTGTTCATCGCCTCATAGGCCATGCCCGCCGACATCGACCCGTCGCCGATCACCGCGATCGCGCGTCCCGGCGCGCCGGTCAGCTTGTTCGCGACCGCGAAGCCGAGCGCGGCGCTGATCGAGGTCGAGCTGTGCGCCGCGCCGAACGGATCATATTCGCTCTCGCTGCGCTTGGTGAAGCCCGAGAGCCCGCCGCCGGTCCTGAGCGTCCGGATGCGGTCGCGTCGCCCGGTGATGATCTTGTGCGGATAGCATTGGTGGCCGACATCCCACACGATCTTGTCGCGCGGCGTGTCGAACACATAGTGGAGCGCGGTGGTCAGCTCGACGACGCCGAGCCCCGACCCCAGATGCCCGCCCGTCGTGCCGACCGCCGAGATCATCTCGGCGCGCAATTCGTCGGCGAACTGGCGGAGGTCTTCGGGCTTCAGCTTGCGGAGGTCGGCGGGGACATCCACCGTGTCGAGCAGCGGCGTATGCGGACGATCGGTCATCGCGCTGTCATACTGGTAACCGCCGATAGTGTCGAACGAAAAGGGATCAGTCGCGCTCGCTCGGTTCGCCCTCTTCCTCGCGCCGTTTGGCGGCATCGACCTGCGCATAGAGCCCGCGCACCATCAGGTCGGTGAACACCAGCATCACCCCGACCATGCCGAGAAAAAGCGCCACCGCGACCGCGGGCAGCGGCCCGACCGTCTCGACGCCCTCCTTCTTCATCACCGCCGCCAGCAGCGCGGAGGCGGCCATGAAGCCATAGCCGATCAGGCGCGGAATCCGGCTCATGCCGGGCGAATCCGGGGCAGCCCAAGGGAACCAATGACGGAGCGGGGGAATATGAGAGCGGCGAAGGAGCGTCGTGACATGAAAGCCACATGCGGCGAAATGCGTGCCTCCGCAAGACGAAGCCGTTGCAAAGGCGCGTCGTTTACTTACACCCCCGTAAAGAGGGGTATAGACAAAGAAAATATAGGCGGATGTTTATGCCCGATTTGACCTTGTTGTTCCGCTTGGCCCGTCCGGCCCGATCGCTCCCTCTTCTTGCCGTCTTCGCCCTCGCCGGTCTGGCCGCGCCCGCCGCCGCCGAGGATGCCGCGCTTCCCTATGACCTGCCGGCGATCAGCGACACGACGCTCGCCACCGGCGACGACGAACAGGCTACCGCCCATTTCCAGAACACCGAGATCGACGAGAATATCCTGCTGCCCCCCGCGCGGCCGCAGGACGACGACCCCGAACGCAAATGGTCGCGCGACTATTTCGCGGTCGCCGTGGGCGTTTTGAACACGCCGAAATATAACGGCTCCGACGATCGCCGCACGCTGCCCGCCTTCTATTTTCGCGGACGGGTCAGCGGCTTTTCTTTCTCGACGCGCGGCACCAATCTCGTGGTCGACCTGATCCGCCAGCGGCGGGGGCAAAAGACCGATTTCAAATTCGGCCCGTCGATCAGCCTGCGCGGCGACCGCAGCGGCAAGATCGACGATCCGCAGGTCGCGGCGCTCGGCAAGCGCAAGGTCGCGGTCGAGCTCGGGCTGTTCGCCGGGGTCACCCAGACCGGCGTTCTCACCAGCAAATATGACCAGCTCGGCTTTCGCATGTCGGCGTCGAAGGATGTTTCGGGGCGCCACGGCAGCTGGACGGCGTCGCCGACGATCGATTATGGCACGCCGCTGTCGAAACGCGCCTATATCGGTGTCTCGGCCTCGGTGAATTTCTACGGCAAGGGCTTCGGCCGCTATTATTACGACATCGACGCCGAAGACAGCGCCGCGAGCGGGCTCCCCGTCTATGACGGCGCGGGGCGCAAGGCGACCGCGGGCAAATATACGCTCGGCATCGCGGGCGCCTATTCGCTGTCGGGCGACCTCCGAAAGGGGTTCACGCTGATCGGCGGCGCGCAATATGGCCGCATCGCCTCGCGCTTCGCCAAATCGCCGATCGTCGCGGACGTGGGCAGCGCCGACCAATGGCTTTTCGGCGGTGGGCTCGCTTATCAATTCTGACGGGTTTCGGGCGAAACTAACCGTCGCCCCCGCGAAGGCGGGGGCCGCAGTCGGTTTACGCAACGCCGCTGAGTAAGGCCGCTAACGGCCCCCGCCTTCGCGGGGGCGACGGTCATAGCGAACGTCCGCTCCCTACCCCCCAAAGCCGCCGATCCGCGGCACGCAAAAAGGGCGGCACGCGGCCGCCCTGGATCCCCGCCTTCGCGGGGATGACGCATTTCTCACCCACGCGCTTTCAGCGCGCGGAGAAATGCCTCACTTGATCTTGGATTCCTTGAATTCGACATGCTTGCGCGCACGCGGGTCATATTTCCGCACCGTCATCTTTTCGGTCATCGTGCGCGGGTTCTTTTTCGTGACATAGAAAAAGCCCGTGTCGGCGGTGCTCACCAGCTTGATCTTGACGGTCGTCGGCTTGGCCATGGCCCTGTTCCTCGAAATAACTGCACATCCGCCGGAGCTCCGATGGATGCGGCGGGACTAGGGGCCCCGACGTTGGTGTGAAAAACATAGAGGGCCGCGCACGAGGCGCCGCCCCCAATATCCGGGCGCCTTTGGCGGGATTCGCCCTTTCTGTCAAGCGAAAGCGAAGGGCGGGCGGCAATATCGGCCGCCCGCCCGGGAGGGGTCGGTGGGGGTCTTCAAGCGTTCCGGATCTCGAACCGGACGGTCATCACCTTCCAGCTTTCCTCGGCCACGCCGCCGCGGGTCGCGGGCTTGAAGCGCCATTTGGCGAGCGCGCGGCGCTTCGTCGCTTCGAAAAAGGCCGGGCTGTCGGCGCTGATCAGCTCGACCGCCTTGACGCGCCCGTCGGTGCCGATCAGCACGCGGACCTTCGCCACGCCCTCGATCCCGCCGCGCTGCTCGCGCGCCGGATATTCGGGCTGGAAAGCGTCGGCAAAGCGCGGATCGATGTCGGCGAGCACCAGCTTCGGCGGGGCGGGCGGATCGACCGGCTTCACCGGCGGGCCGGGATCGACGCGCGGCAAGTCGACGATCACAGGCCCCGGCTGCACATAGTCGGGGGCAAGCGGCACCGTCTTGACGAGCGGCTCGACGGTGTCGCTGGCCGAGGAGGTTTTCGGCGTCGGCTGGGCATCCTCGATGACCTCTGGGGGCGGGGGCGGGGGCTTTGGCAGCTCGATGATCGTGCCGATCAGCGGGATGGTCCGCGGCCCGGGCTCGACGACCATCGGCGACAGGGCGACCGCGACGACGAGCGCGGCGGGCAATCCCACGGCGAGCACGGCGGCCACCGGCCGGTGGCGGTTGCCCGCCCCATAGCTGTTGCGCGGTTGCAGGGCTTGATGGGCGCCCGCGGGCGCGGTGGTCGCCTCGGGCGCGGCAACAATCGCCGAAATCAGGGGTATCAAGGTCATGGCATCTCTCCTTGCCTGTCGACCCGGCCCCGCGGCGTTCTGACCGTCGAACCGGCCAGGTCAGGATCACGTGATATTATAACATCACTGACCTTGTCAAGCGGATCGGTAAGCAAGCATCGATCGGCTGGAGCGGCTTGGATCAGGCGCCCGAAAGCCGCGCGACCGCTTCGTCCTTGTCGATCAGCGGCAGCAGTTCGGCCATGTCGGGCCCGTGATCGCGCGCGGTCAGCGCGCGGCGCAGCGGCAGGAAGAGCGCGCGGCCCTTGGCGCCGGTCCTCTCCTTCACCGCGCCGGTGAGCGAATGCCAGGGGTCCGCCGACCAATCGATCGAGGGCGCGGCTTTCGCCGCCGCATCGAGCACCGGCCGGTCGGCGGCGTCGGCGGGCGGCGGCGCGAAGGGGCCGTCGAACACCCCCACCCAGTCGGCCGCCTCGGCGACCGTCATCAAATTCGGGCGAATCGCGTTCCAGCGCGCCTCGCTGATCGCGGCGGGAAGGCGATCGGCGACCGCGGCATAGTCGGTGTGGTGGAGGATCTTCTGATTAATCAGCGCCAGTTCGCTCTCGTCGAAGCGCGCGGGCGCACGGCCGAAGCGCGCGAAGTCGATGCTCTCGATCAGCGGCGCGGGCGTCGTCACCGGTTCGACCGGGTCGCTGGTGCCGAGCCGCGCGAGCAGCGCGACAAGCGCGATCGGTTCGATCCCGTCCGCGCGCAGGCTCGTCATGCCGAGCGAGCCGAGCCGCTTCGACAATTTGCCCTCGGTCCCGACGAGCAGCGCCTCGTGCGCGAATGCGGGCGGCTTCGCGCCGAGCGCCGCGAACATCTGGATCTGCGCCGCGGTGTTCGACACATGATCCTCGCCGCGCACGACATGGCTGATCCCCATCGCGATGTCGTCGATCACGCTCGGCAGCAGATAGAGCCAGCTGCCGTCGGCGCGGCGCACGACGGGGTCGGACATGGTCTTCGGCTCGAAATGCTGCGGGCCGCGGACCATGTCGGTCCATTCGATCGGCGCATCATGGTCGAGCCGGAAGCGCCAGTGCGGCGCGATACCCTCGGGGGCTTGCGTGCCTTCGGGCTTGCGCTCGTAAACCGGGGGAAGCCCGCGCGAGAGCAGGATCTTGCGCCGGATATCGAGTTCCTCGGGGGTCTCGTAACAGGCATAGACGCGCCCGGCCGCCTTCAGTTTCTCGAACTCGCCCTCATAGAGCGCGAAGCGCGCCGACTGCCGCTCCTCGCCGTCGATGTCGAGCCCGAGCCATGCGAGGTCGGCGCGAATGCCCTCGACATATTCCTCCTTCGACCGCTGGAGGTCGGTATCGTCGATGCGCAGCAGGAAACGCCCGCCGTGCTTGCGCGCCCACAGCCAGTTATGGAGCGCGGTGCGGACATTGCCGACGTGCAGGCTGCCGGTGGGCGAGGGGGCGAAGCGGGTGATGACGGTCATGCGCCGCGCCTATAGCCGCATTTGCCCGCGCGGCGATAGCTATGCGCTGCGCCGCGCCGGCCACCAGGCCCAGGCGATGCCGAGCAGCGCGACGATCAGGATGACGCTATATTCCATCCCGTTGCGCCCGCCGCCGACGACGAACCAGCCGGCGGGAAGGTGGACGAGGATCATGCCGAGCGTCAGAATCGCGGCGTGGCCGAGCGCGGCAAGGCTGGTCCAGCGGCGCGTCAGCATCAGCGCCGGGCCGACAAGCTCGTACAGCGTCACCGCCATCGCCCAGCCATAGCCATATGGAAAGCCGAGGCTGTCGAGCCAGATGCCGAACGGGGCAACGAGCCCCGCGGCGAGGCGATAGACGCCGTGGATCAGGATCAGGATCGCGACGGTGATCCGCAGCAGCTCGATAAATTGCCCCGCGCGTTCGGGCGGCGCCTTCGGTCCCAGCAATCCCATTGTGCCTCCCCCTGATTATCCTGTGCGGAACCCGTGCGTGATCGGATAGCGCCGGTCGCGCCCGAAATTGCGCGTCGACAGCTTGACCCCCGGCGGCGCCTGCCGGCGCTTATATTCGGCGAGCATCAGCAGCCGCTCGATCCGCGCCACCGCGTCGCGATCGAAGCCATATCGGGCGACGACGTCGTCGACGCTCGCTTCCTCCTCGACGAGCATGTGGAGCATGCGGTCAAGATCGGCATAAGGCGGCAGGCTGTCCTCGTCCTTCTGGTCGGGGCGCAGCTCGGCGCTCGGCGGCTTGGTGACGATATTGTCGGGCATCACCGGCGTGACGCGGTTGCGCGACAGGCGCGGCACATTTTCGTTGCGCCATTTGGCGATCGCAAAGACCGTCATCTTGTACGCATCCTTCAGCGGATTATAGCCGCCCGCCATGTCGCCATAAATGGTCGCATAGCCGACGCTCATCTCGCTCTTGTTGCCCGTCGTCAGCAGCATCGGGCCGAATTTGTTGCTGAGCGCCATCAAGGTCAGCCCACGGATGCGCGACTGGACATTCTCCTCGGTGATGTCGACGTCTTTGTCGGCGAAGCTGCCCGCGAGCATGTGATCGAAGGCTTCGACCGCGGGGACGATCGGGATCGTGTCGAGCCGGCATCCGATCATCGCCGCGCAGCCCGCGGCATCGTCGAGGCTCGCCTGCCCGGTGAAGCGGCTCGGCATCATCACGCACCAGACCTTGTCGGGGCCGAGCGCGTCGGCGGCGATCGCGGCGCAGATCGCCGAATCGATTCCGCCCGACAGGCCGAGCACGACGCCGGGAAAGCGGTTGCGTTCGACATAGTCGCGCAAGCTGACGATCATCGCGCTGTAGATGTCGGCGGGATGCGCTTCCCATTCGGCGATCGCGCCCGCTTCGCACACCCAGCCATCGGCGCCTTTCGTCCAGCGCGTCACCCGCTCCTCGGCTTCCCAGTCGGTCAGCCGGTGCGCGGTCGTCCCGTCGTCATTGAGGACGAAGGAGCAGCCGTCGAACACCAGCTCGTCCTGCCCGCCGATGCGATTGAGGAAGATCAGCGGCAGCTTGGTTTCGGCGACGCGGCTCGCGAACACTTGGCTGAGCCGGCGCTCGTCCTTGTCGATTTCATAGGGGCTGCCGTTCAGCGAGATCAGCAGCTCGGCGCCCTGCGCGGCGAGATGCCGGCAGACCTTCGGCAGCCACCCATCCTCGCAGATCGGCAGGCCCAGCTTCACCCCGCGCCATTCGACCACGTCGGGGAGCGGACCGGGGGCGAACACGCGCTTCTCGTCGAAGGTGCCGTAATTGGGGAGTTCGTGCTTGCGCCGCGTCGCGACGATTTTCCCGCCGTCGAGCAGCGCGACGATATTGTAGAGGTCAGCCCCGTCCCGCTCGACCGAACCGACGAGCATCGCGGGCCCGCCGTCAGCGGTCTCGGCCGCGAGCTCGGCGAGCAGCTTCGCCGCGCGCTCGGCCAGCGCGGGCTTCAACACCAGATCCTCGGGCGGATAACCGATCAGTTGCAGCTCGGGGTAGAGGATCAGGTCGGCCCCCGCGTGCCGCGCCCGAATGCTGCGCATCGCGTCGGCGTTCGCGGCGAGGTCGCCGACCGTCTGGGTCATCTGCGACAGGACGATGGTGAGCGTTTCGGGCGAGGTCATGCGTTGCCCATATTCCGCCGTCGGTCCCGGAGCAATGGCGGCCAAGCAACTAGACCCTTCCCCTCTCCGCCTGTGATGGCTAAGGGGGCGCGCAATCCCACCCCGCGCGAAAGGGCTTTGCACCTTTATGAAACTCATCTCCGGCAACAGCAACCTGCCGCTGGCCCGCGCGATCGCGGACTATCTCGAACTGCCGCTGACCGACACCAGCGTGCGTCGCTTCGCCGACGAGGAGGTCTTCGTCGAAATCCACGAGAATGTCCGCGGCCAGGACGTGTTCGTCGTCCAGCCGACGAATTTCCCCGCGAACGACAATCTGATGGAGCTGCTGATCATCAACGACGCGCTGCGCCGCGCTTCGGCGAAGCGCATCACCGCGGTCGTTCCCTATTTCGGCTATGCCCGCCAGGACCGCAAACCCGGCCCGCGCACCCCGATCTCGGCGAAGCTCGTCGCGAATCTGATCACCACCTCGGGCGCCGACCGCGTGCTCGCGATCGACCTCCACGCCGGGCAGATTCAGGGCTTCTTCGATATCCCGACCGATAACCTCTACGCCGCGCCGGTGATGAGCGCCGACATTCAGGCGCGCTTCGGCGGCAAGAATCTGATGGTCGTGTCGCCCGACGTCGGCGGCGTCGTGCGCGCACGCGCGCTCGCCAAGCGGCTCGACAACGCCCCGCTCGCGATCGTCGACAAGCGCCGCGAACGCGCCGGCGAATCGGAAGTGATGAACATCATCGGCGACGTTTCGGGGCGCTTCTGCATCCTGATCGACGACATCGTCGATTCGGCGGGCACGCTCTGCAACGCCGCCGCGGCATTGAAGGCCGCGGGCGCCGAGGGCGTCGTCGCCTATTGCACCCACGGCGTCCTGTCGGGCGGTGCGGTCGCGCGCGTCGATGCGAGCGAGCTCACCGAACTCGTCATCACCGATTCCATCATGCCGACCGACGCGGTGAACGACAGCGGCAAGGTCCGCGCGCTCACCGTCGCGCCTTTGCTTGGCGAAGCGATCAAGCGCATCGCCGACGAAAGCAGCGTCTCGAGCCTGTTCGATTGATCGTTCTTAGAGGCGGCACCGGCCCGCTCCCCCTCCCAGCCTCCCATAGGATACCATGTCGGGAGGCTGGGAGGGGGAGCGGGCCGGTGCCGCATTCGTGGGCCGCGTCAGCGCGCGACGAGCGCGCCGACGATATGATCGAGCTGGCGCCGGAACGCCGCGTGATCGGGCACCGCATGAACCAGCCCGCGCGCCGTCCAGCATAGGGCCTGCGCCATGCTCCCCGCGCGCGACACCGCCGAGCCGTGGCCGCTGAGCCGGATCGCCTCGGCCATCGCCGCGACCAGCCGCCGTTCGGCCATGCGCGCCGCGTCGGGCGGATCGCGCTGGAGCATGGCGATGATTTCGGCGCCATGCGGCGAAGCATGAAGCGCCGCCATATGCCGCCCCACCCACGCGTCGAGCGCGTCGGCCAGCCGCTCGGCGAGCGTCTTGGCGGGCTGCTCGATACACGCGAGCGCGGCGGCGAGCGATGTATCGACCAAGCCTTTGGTCGCCCATTCGACCAGCGCGCCCTTCGATCCGAAGCGCAGATAAAGCGCCTGCCGCGACACGCCGAGCGCCGCGGCGACATCTTCCATCGACGCCTTGCGCAGCCCATAGCGCGCGAAGGTCGCGACGATCGGATCGAGAGGAAAATCGCCCGGCACGACGCCGATTTTACAGTTTAGATTATATTTGTAAAATTGATAAAATGGGAGCTCGAAAGCACGCAATAGGCCTGCATGGACTGGCGGCGCGGACCGCGCTGGGCTAGCGCGAAGTCATGTCGATCACCTCCGACCTCGCCCTCGCCAACCGCCTCGCCGACGCCGCCGGCGAAGCGATCCGCCCGCTCTTTCGTTCGAACTGGGTCCACGAGGCCAAGGCCGACGCCTCGCCCGTCACCGAGGCCGACCGCGCCGCCGAAGCCGCGATGCGCCGCCTGCTCGATGCCGAGGCGCCGCGCGACGGCATCATCGGCGAGGAATATGGCGCCGAGCGCCCCGAAGCCTCGCGCCAGTGGGTGCTCGACCCGATCGACGGCACCGTCAGCTTCATGGCGGGCCGCCCGATCTTCGGCACGCTGATCGCGCTGCTGCAGGACGGCTGGCCGGTCCTCGGTATCATCGACCAGCCGATCGCCGGCGAACGCTGGGTCGGCGCGCTGGGGCAACCGACCCTGTTCAACGGCGCCCCGGCGCGCACGCGCGCCTGCCGCAACCTCGCCGACGCGGTACTCGCGACGACGGGGCCACAATATTTCAGCGATCACGACGGCGAGCATTTCATGGCGCTCGCGGCGAAGACGTCGCACAAGCGGATGGTCTTCGGCGGCGATTGCTATAATTATGGCCTGCTCGCGAGCGGGCATATCGACCTGGTGGTCGAGGCGGGGCTCAAGCTCCACGACTTCGCCGCGCTCGCGCCGATCGTCGAGGGCGCGGGCGGCACGATGTGCGACTGGAACGGCGACCCGCTCAGCGCCGACAGCGGGGGGCATGTGATCGCGCTCGGCGATCCGGCGCGGCTCGAGGATGTGATCGAGGGGCTCGCCTGCCACCATTGAGGCCGGGACCCCGGAAAGGAGAGACGACATGGCTTATCAAGGCAGCTGCCACTGCGGCGCGGTGACCTATAGCGTCGAGGGTGACATTCCCGACACGGCGATGAGCTGCAACTGCTCGCACTGCCGACGCAAGGGTTTTTTGCTCAGCTTCGTTCCGATCGACCAGTTCCGGCTGGAGAGCGGCGCCGAGCGGCTGACGTCGTACAAGTTCAACAAGCATAATATCGACCATCAATTCTGCGACGCGTGCGGGTGCCAGAGCTTTTCGGTGGGCACCGGCCCCGATGGATCGAAGATGGCGGCGGTGAACCTGCGCTGCGTTCCGGGCGCCGATCTCGACGCGCTGAATGTCCAGAAGGTCGACGGCGCGAGTTTCTGATCCCACAACGCTTGCATTTCCGGGCGAATCCACCTAAGCGCGCCGCTTCCGATTGTGTCGGCTGGCTGAAAGGGCTGCCAGGCCGATACGCAAACGGACTTCAAAGGAGACCAAAATGCCCAAGATGAAGACCAAGAGTGGTGTGAAGAAACGCTTCAAATTCACCGCTTCGGGCAAGGTGAAGCACGGCGTCGCCGGCAAGCGCCACCGCCTGATTTCGCATAACTCGAAATATATCCGCACCAACCGCGGCACCAGCGTGCTCAGCGATTCGGACGTGGCCCATGTGCGCCTCTGGGCGCCCTACGGTCTGAAGTAAGGAGCGCTAGACCATGTCACGCATCAAACGCGGCACGACCACGCGTGCCAAGCACAAGCGGATTTTGGATCAGGCGAAGGGCTATTATGGCCGTCGCAAGAATACGATCCGCATCGCCAAGCAGGCGGTCGAAAAGGCCGGCCAGTACGCGTACCGCGACCGCAAGGTCAAGAAGCGGAGCTTCCGGGCTCTCTGGATCCAGCGCATCAACGCCGCGGTCCGCGCCGAAGGCCTGACCTATTCGCAGTTCATGCACGGCGTGAAGCTCGCCGGCATCGACCTCGACCGCAAGGTCATGGCCGACCTCGCGATGAACGAAGGCGGCGTGTTCACCGCGATCATCGCGCAGGCAAAGGCGGCGCTGCCCAAGGCAGCCTGACGCTTTAAGCCAAGGCGAACAAGAAAAAGGGCGGTCCCGACGGGGCCGCCCTTTTTCGTTGGGTGCCTGCAAGCGACCGAAATCAGCCGTCGCCCCCGCGAAGGCGGGGGCCGCTAGCGGCCTTACTCGGCGGCGCCCGGGTAAACCGGCAGCGGCCCCCGCCTTCGCGGGGGCGACGGTTATGTGGAACGTCCGCTTCCCACCCCAAACCAGCCATCCACCCTCAATCCAACCCCGCCGCCCGCATTCGTGCCGTCATCGCGGCGACGAACGCGCGCACCGACGGCAAGCCCGCGCGCGACGGCTCGAACAGCAGATGGACCGGCAGCGGCGGCGGCGCTTCGTCGGCCAGCAAGGATATGAGCCGCCCCGCGTCGATCGCTTCGGCGAGCTGGTAGCTCAGCAAATTTGCGATCCCCAGCCCTGCCTCGGCCGCCGCGAGCACGCTATCGACGGTGTTGAGCACGAGCCGCGGCGGCGCGTCGAGCCGCCAGCGCCGCGACGCGAATTGCCATTCGGCCGTCCAGCGCGGCCCCATCGTGCCGATCAGCTCGTGGCCCACCAGATCCGCGACCGCCGCCGGCGCCCCGCGGCGCGCGAGATAGGCGGGGCTCGCGACGAGCATCTGGCGCACCCGGCCGATCCGCTTCGCTTTCAATGTCGAATCGGCGAGCGGTCCGATCCGCACCGCGACGTCGATCCCCTCCTCGACGATCCGCACATTGCGGTCGATCAGCATCATGCGCACGGCGAGGTCGCGATGCTGCGCCATCAGCTCGCCCACGACCGGCAGAACATGCAGCCGCCCGAACATGACGGGCGCGGTCAGGTGCAGCTGCCCGCGCGGTTCGGCCTCGGCACCGCGCAACGCGCGCTCGGCGCCCGCCAGCTCGGCGAGGATGCGCCGCGCCTGCTCCAGAAAGGCCGCGCCCGCATCGGTCAGTGCGACCGCGCGCGTCGAACGGTGAAACAGGCGCGCGCCCAGCCGCGCCTCGAGCGCCGCGATCCCGCGCGTCACCGCGGGCGGCGAGCTGCCGAGCTTGCGCGCCGCCGCGGCGAAACCGCCCTCGCTCGCGACCGCGACGAACATTTCGAGCGTGGTGAGGCGATCCATGATTGTTCCACTATGCGGAATTAACTCATTCGACCTTCGCCGATTAACGCTCAGGCTGCAATGCTCTAGCGACGGGCCCGCAAAGGAGCGGACGATGGCGCGAAATTACCGGCACACTTTGTTCAACGACGCGGTGAAGGCGCTGCAGGAACGCCATGGCTCGCGCGCCGCCTATGTGAAGATGGACGCCGGCGCCGACGGCACCCCCGATGCGCTGACCGCCAAGGAGCTCGATTACATCGCGCTCCGCGACAGCTTCTATATGGCGAGCGTCACCGCCGACGGCTGGCCTTATATGCAGCATCGCGGCGGCCCCGCGGGCTTCCTCCGCCATATCGCGGGCAACCGCATCGGCTTCGCCGACTATCGCGGCAACCGCCAATATATCAGCACCGCCAACCTGACGGGCAACGACCGCGTCTCGCTCTTCCTGATGGACTATCCGAACCGCGACCGGCTGAAGCTCGTCGGCCATGCGGCAATCGTCGAACTCGCCGACGATCCCGCCGCGGTCACCGCGCTGATGCCCGCCGGTTATCGCGCGACGCCCGAGCGCGCCTTCTTCATCGACGTGATCGGCTGGGAGTGGAACTGCTCGCAGCACATTACCCCGCGCTTCACCGAGGCCGAGATTTCCGCCGCGGTCCGCCCGATGGCGGCCGAAATCAACCAGCTGCGCGCCGAAATCGCGGCCTTGCGCGCGGCCTCTTCCGGAGACGCCCAATGATCACCCTCTATGGCACGCCGCTGTCGGGCAACACGCACAAGGTCCGCATCGCGCTCGCCCTCCTCGGCCTGCCGTGGGACGAGCGGCTCACCGACGCCGCGGCGCGCCAGTCGGACGCCTTTCGCGCGCTGACCCCGATGGCGCAGATCCCGCTCTACGTCGAAGGCGATTTCAGCCTGCGCGACAGCCAGGCGATCCTCGTCCTGCTCGCGGCGCGCCACCGCCCGGGCGACTGGGACGGCCGTACGCCCGAAGAACGCGGCGAGGTCGCGCTCTGGCTTTCGCACGCCGCGAACGAGATCGCGAACGGCCCCGCCACACTCCGCCTCGCGCGCAAATTCGGCCTCGACATCGCCGAGGAACATGCCGCCGCTGTCACCGCGCGGTTCCTTCCCGTGATCGACGCGCATCTCGAACGCCGCGACTGGCTCGCCGGTGGCCGCCTCACCATCGCCGACATGGCGGCGAGCCCTTATCTGGCGCTGATGGGCGATGCGGGCATAGACATCGCCGCGTGGCCCGCGATCCATGCCTGGACCCGCCGGATCGCCGCGCTGCCCGGCTTTCCCGCCATGCCGGGCTGGCCCGCCGAAGGCGCCGCATGATGCCCTACGTCCATATCAAGATCACCCGCGAGGGGGCGACGGCCGAACAAAAGGCCGAACTGATCGCCGGCGTCACCGATCTGCTCCGGCGCGTCCTCGACAAGAACCCGGCGACCACCGTCGTCACCATCGACGAGGTCGAGACCGCCAATTGGGGATTGGGCGGATTGCCAATCCTCGACTATCGCGCCGCACAGGCCGCCAAGGAGACCCAGCGATGACCGCGAACAATGCCGCCCCCGCCTTTGCCACGATCATGTTCCTGACCGGGGTCGGCATTCCGATCCTCGCCGCCCTGAACGGCGGGCTCGGCGCGCGGCTCGAAAGCCCGATGGCGGCCTCGGTGATTCTCTTCACCCTCGGCCTGCTCATCGCGGTCACCGGCGCGATCTTCACCGGCTCGCTCGGGCAGGTGCGGCTGTCGTCCGACATTCCGGCGCATTTCTATTTCGGCGGCGCCTTCATGGCCTTCTACGCGATCGCGGTGACCTTCATCGCGCCGCGCTTCGGGGTCGGCAACGCGATCTTCTTCGTGCTCGTCGGCCAGCTGATCAGCGCGGCGACGATCGACCATTTCGGCCTGTTCGGCGCGATCCGCTCGGCAATCGACGCGAAGCGCGTTGCGGGGATCGCACTGATGATCGCGGGCGTGTATCTGGCGCGTCGCACGGGTTGAGGGGTGGGTTCGGACGAACCTAGCCGTCGCCCCCGCGAAGGCGGGGGCCTTTGTCGGTTTACGCGACGCCGCCGAGTAAGGCCGCTAGCGGCCCCCGCCTTCGCGGGGGCGACGATTTCTGAGTATTCGCCTACCTTTCCTCACATATGCGCGGTCACCTCCGGCGGGTTCCACCAATTGTTGCCCGCGCCGTCCATATGGCTCACCGGCAGCTCCGCCATCTCGGCGGGGGTCAGATCGTCGAGGCACGCGATAGCGACCGAATAATAGGCGCCGCCGATCTCCTCGACATAGCCATGGCCGAAGGACGACACGCCGCACGTCTTGCAGAAGACATGATGCGCGCTGTTCGACCCGAACTGATAGTCGGCGAGCGCCGCCGGATCGGTCAGCAGCCGAAAGGCGTCGGGCTTGATCTGCGCGCTCCAATTGCGCTTCTTGGTGCAGATCGAGCAATTGCACTTACCCGTCCCCGCTTCGAGATCGAGGTCGGCTTCGAACTTGACCGCGCCGCAGTGGCACGAACCATGATGGGTCTTGAGCATCGCAAATCCTCCGGTTGCCGGCGCCGTCCTTGGCGCCCTTCACCCGAAGCGATGTAGCCCGCCCCCCTGACAGATATTGTCAGGAGGCGGCATCGTAACCGCTCTGCCGCCACCAGTCGGCCATCAGCACCGCGCGGCGGCGCCCGAAACCTTCGTCGCCGATCCGCGCCGCAGCGATGCGGTCGATGCGAAAGCTGCGGAAATCCTGCCGCAGCAGGCACCAGGCGGCGATGATCTGCTTCTCTTCGAAATAGGCGAGCGCCGCGGGCCAGATCGCGCGCGCCGTCGCCGTGCCGCTTTCGTCGGCATAGTCGATGTGCAGCACCTTCTCGGCGCGCATCGCCTCGCGCACCGTCGCGAGCAGCGGCGCGTCGGTTTCGCGCCAGCGGCTGTTGACCGGCCACAGCCCCGCCTCGTCGATCCGCTGCTTGAGTTCGTCGGGGCTCGCCGCGGCGATCTTCGCGAGCGCCAGCCCCGCCGCGCGCGACAGCGACCCGTCCTGCCGCCCCTCGACCCAGCGCGCGCCCAAAACCAGCGCCTCCAGCTCGTCGGCGGTGAACATCAGCGGCGGCAGGAAAAACCCCGCGCGCAGCACATAGCCGACCCCCGCTTCGCCCTCGATCGGCGCGCCGAGCGCGATCAGCGTCTGGATGTCGCGATAGAGGGTGCGCACCGACACGCCCTGTTCCTCGGCCAGAACCTCGGCGGTCACCGGGCGCCGGCGGCGGCGCAGGCCGTCGATGATCGCGAAGAGCCGCGCCGTCTTGTCCGCCATGATGTCCTTCGTCCGTCAGCGCCGCCGATAGGTCCAGCGGCGCGGCTTCGCCCCGTCGATCGCCGAAATCGTCGCGGTCAGCGTATCGCCGTCGCGGGCATAGTCGATGCGCTGCGGAAAATCATGCGCCGGATTCTCGAAGGTCGCGCGCGTTGCCCCATGCGCCTTGGCCTGCCGCACCAGCCGGAACGCGACCGGCGCCCCGCCCTCAGGCATCGCGATATAGGAAATCGCGCCATCGTCGCCGCGCGCGATGCGGATGAATTCATATTCGCGCAGGGCCTCGCCGCGCCCCGACCGGCTATGCCCCAGCATCATCCCGCCGCGCGGGGGCGTCCAGCGCTCTTCGGTCCAGCGTTCGCCCTCCTCGCTCACCCAGTCGCCCGCGAGCCAGCCGAGATCGTCCACGCTCGCCGCCGGGCTCGCCGCCACCAGCAATGTCGCCAACACCGCCGCGATCATCCGCATGGCCCTCTCCCTCTCGCCGCCTTTTACCACCGCGCCGTCCCCATCATCAATGGACAGCGCACCCCCCGCCGCCTATAAGCCGGTCATCCCCGGGGAGCCTGTGTGCAGAAACAGGTTGAGAGCGGAACAGCCCGCGACCCGTTGAACCTGATCCGGGTAATACCGGCGGAGGGAGGGTCGGCGTTCCGAAAGCCGGAATCCCCATTCTCGCTCCGGCATTGATATGGAGCGACTGCACATGGCCGACATCGACTCGAAGTTCGAATTCGCAACCCCCATCGGCGTCACCACCGGCCCGATCCGCGGCAGCCGCAAGATCCATGTCGCGGCGCAGACCGGCAGCGGCATCCGCGTCGCGATGCGCGAGATCGACCTCGACCCGCATTCGGGCGAGCCCCCCGTCCGCGTCTACGACACCAGCGGGCCTTATACGGACGCCAACGCCACCATCGACATCAACGCCGGCCTCGCCGAACTCCGCCGCGAGTGGATCTTCGGCCGCGGCGACGTCGAGGAAGTCACGCAGCGCGAGGTGAAGCCCGAGGATAACGGCCAGCTCGGCCCCGACCGCAGCGGCGGCGTCCCCGCCTTCCCCAACGTCAGGAAGAAGGTGCTCCGCGCCAAACCCGGCCAGAACGTCAGCCAGATGCACTATGCCCGCCGCGGCATCATCACGCCCGAGATGGAATATGTCGCCGAGCGCGAAAATCTCGGCCGCGCGCGCCTCGCCGAATATAAGCGCGACGGCGAAAGCTTCGGCGCCAGCATCCCCGATTACGTCACCCCCGAATTCGTCCGCGACGAGGTCGCCCGCGGCCGCGCGATCATCCCCAGCAACATCAACCACCCCGAGAGCGAGCCGATGGCGATCGGCCGCAACTTCCTCGTCAAGATCAACGCCAATATCGGCAACAGCGCGGTCGCGTCCGACGTCGCGAGCGAGGTCGACAAGATGGTCTGGTCGATCCGCTGGGGCGCCGACACCGTCATGGACCTGTCGACGGGGCGCAACATCCACGACACGCGCGAATGGATCATCCGCAACTCGCCCGTCCCGATCGGCACCGTCCCCATCTATCAGGCGCTGGAGAAGGTCGGCGGCATCGCCGAGGACCTGACCTGGGAAATCTTCGCCGACACGCTGATCGAGCAGGCCGAACAGGGCGTCGACTATTTCACCATCCACGCCGGGGTCCGTCTGCCCTACGTCCCCCTCGCGGCAAAGCGCATGACCGGCATCGTGTCGCGCGGCGGCAGCATCATGGCGAAATGGTGCCTCGCGCATCACAAGGAAAGCTTCCTCTACGAACGCTTCGACGAGATTACCGAGATCATGAAGGCCTATGACGTCGCCTACAGCCTCGGCGACGGCCTGCGCCCCGGCAGCATCTACGACGCGAACGACGAGGCGCAGTTCGCCGAGCTCTACACGCTCGGCGAGCTCACCAAGCGCGCCTGGGCGCAGGATGTGCAGGTGATGATCGAGGGGCCGGGCCACGTCCCGATGCACAAGATCAAGGAGAATATGGACAAGCAGCTCGAGGCGTGCGGCGAGGCGCCCTTCTATACGCTCGGGCCGCTCACCACCGACATCGCGCCCGGCTACGACCATATCACCAGCGGCATCGGCGCCGCGCAGATCGGCTGGTACGGCACCGCGATGCTTTGCTACGTCACGCCCAAGGAGCATCTGGGCCTGCCCGACCGCGACGATGTGAAGGTCGGCGTCGTCACCTACAAATTGGCAGCCCACGCCGCCGACCTCGCCAAGGGCCACCCCGCCGCGCAGGTCCGCGACGACGCGCTATCGAAAGCGCGCTTCGAATTCCGCTGGCGCGACCAGTTCAACCTGTCGCTCGACCCCGACACCGCCGAGCAATATCACGACCAGACGCTACCGGCGGAAGGCGCCAAGTCGGCGCATTTCTGCAGCATGTGCGGCCCCAAATTCTGTTCGATGAAGATCAGCCAGGAAGTCCGCGACTTCGCGAAGCTGCAAAATCAGGACAGCGCGGGCTTCATCGCCGCCGAAAAGGCGGAGAAAGGCATGGCGGAAATGAGCCAGGTCTATGAGGACACGGGGCGGGAGCTGTATATGGGCGCGGGTGGGCGGGAGCATGATTGAACTCGCCACCTTCGGCAGCGTTAGCCAGCCCACTAATCTGCCAAGCCCAACGTGAGCGCTCCGCCAGCGGGTTCGTCGAACCGCTGGTGGAGAACGCCGTGCTCCGTTGAGCAAGCGTTGAATGAAAATCCATAGAAATTCGCCAATTATGGCGAAATCAGATCGATACGACTGCATCCCCGATCCCCGGTAGCGTGAATCCTGCAACGGGTGCAATGCGGCGGGGATCAAGAGATTACGGATAAACCGTAAATTGATATCGGATCGAAGCGACCCAAACTCCTAATTTATATTATTGATTTTCAAGAATTTATATTTTCATCAAATAGGTTTCTTGCTCTCAGAACGTGGCAATCGTAGAGAGTTCAGCCATATACCAAGCCCAACGTGAGCGCTCCGCCAGCGGGTTCGTCGAACCGCTGGTAGAGAACGCCGTGCTCCGTTGAGCAAGCGTTGAATGAAAATCCATAGAAATTCGCCAATTATGGCGAAATCAGATCGATGCGACTGCATCCTCGATCCCCGGTAGCGTGAATCCTGCAACGGGTGCAATGCGGCGGGCTTCATAAGATTACGGATTACACGTAAAAACGATCCAATATTCTTCGATTTGTGACCCAAAGCCCTTAAATCGGTCGATGAATTTTTGACTATGCCACGGTAAATTTCATGTTCTGACGTTGCAGTCGCACCGAGAAGAATTGGAAGAACGGAATTTTTTGCATAACCATCGGAAAATATCGAAAAATTATGAAATTCCATTGCACTTTGCATCTCCTAAGTTTTATATGCTTTGAAGGATTACCTTTTTTATGCTCTTGACAAAATTTCCGACTCGATCCACGTAAAGTGAGAACAGGAGGGAATCCGATGAATCAGGCAAAAATCTCGATACAGCACGGCGCGACGAGCCTCAGCGCGGAAGGGTCCGAAACTTTTGTGAAGGAAGCCATGCATCTGTGGGACAAGCTAATAGAGCAGCCCGCGCCCGCATTTGTTCATCCGCAGAGTTCGGCGCAGCCCGAAGTGGCGGCAACAACCGCGCCCAAAAGTGCCTCGTCAGCGGGGCTGCTTGAGTTTGATAACGTCTTCGACACGGCAGACGAAAAAATTAAAATTATCGCGGCAATTAATGGGAAAAGTAAAGCTGAACAAACCAGAAATGTTGCGCTTCTTACGCTCTTCGCTCACTATGTTGATGGGAAGGAAGTTATTCCTTCCGAACTCATTCGCAATGCTTGCGTGGATCAGGGATGCTATGATTCTACCAATTTCGCAGGCTACTTGAAGAGCCTAAAATCATTCGTTGTCATGAACACGAAGAGCGGTGGTCAGTACGACATCAAGTTGACAGCACCTGGCCGAAAGCGTGCGCGCGAATTAGCTGAAGAGCTTCAAAAGGGGGATGAATGAAACAAGAAAATCTCCTGCCCGATCTTCCCGATGCCCTGCGTCTTGAGTTGTTCAACGAGTTCTCCGAACTCGGCCAGAACTTCAACGAGGGAAGATGGAGAGCGTGCGGCTTGAATGCAGGGCGGTTTTGCGAGGTCGCATATTGCGTCGTGCAAGGCATCGCCAACCAAGCCTATGCAGCAAAAGCCTCGAAGCCACAGAACTTCAGAGATGCATGTAAACAGCTGGAGAATGTTAGCTCGCTTCCGAAAAGCTTTCGGTTCATTCTCCTACCTCTGTTGACTGCGCTGTATGAGGTGCGAAACACCAGAGACATCGGTCATGTAGGGAGCGACGTCGATCCGAGCTTTATGGATGCGAGCGTTGTTATGGCAAATGCAAAATGGGTAGTGGCTGAAATCATTCGGCATTCCCATGACCTTCCTTCGGCCAAAGCTCAAAGTATCGTTGATTCTCTTAGCCAATACTCGTCGCCGCTTGTATGGTCTGATACAGACGTGCGACGTGTCTTGGATCACAATCTATCGTTGGATCAGAAGATCTTAGTGCTTCTATCTTCCGCCGGCGGCCGAGCAACGCGATCAGAGCTATTCGATTGGTTGGATGAGGCAAGCAAATCCACTTTCAATCGACGTATATCGACATTGCATAACTCGCGATGTATCGAGGCAAAGGCTTACGGTTCCACCATTCAAATTCTGCCGCCGGGAATCCAGCGTATATCCGATATGGAACGAGGGAATACGGCTATCGCGGCATAAAGGATGCGCTAGGATTACGGTGATATTCTATTAAATCCCCAAATTTCGGCCTGAACGGAGCGGGCAATCGTACCCACCCCCACACCATGCTACACTCCCACCCATGCGCGCCCGGAACCCCCTCTACGTCATGGCCAAGCCGCCGCCCGAGGTGCAGGCGCAGATCGCCGCGCTGCCGCGCAACGACCCTTCGCGCGGGGTCGACCTCCTCCATGTCACGCTCATCTCGCTCTACGACCTGCACCATGTGCCGCCCGAGTGGCTGCCCGCGACCGTCGCCGCGCTCGACAGCTTCGTCGCGGCGCCCTTTCCGCTCCGCTTCGACCGGATCGAGAACCGCAAGGCGGTGACGCTGCGCACGCGTGGGTCCCTGGCCGAGGCGCGGGCGTTCCAGAAGGCGCTGGTGAATCATCTGCTCGCGGCGAAGGCGCCGATCATGGACGGCACCACCCCCGAACCGCACATCACGATCAACTATCGCGGCGACCGGCTGAACGCACAGAAAATGCCGCCGATCGAATGGACGGTCCGGGAAATATTCCTGGTCGAAAGCGTTGTCGGCAAGACCACCCATATCGAGCACGGTCGCTGGGCGCTCACGCCGCCCCGCGACTGAGCGCCGCGCAGCGAAAGAGGAGCGTAGCCATGACGACGATCACGATCGGCAAACCCGCGGACAAGGCGCGGCTGCTCCACACGCTGGTGCTCGGCTTCTCCGCCGACCCGGTCGCGCGCTGGGCCTCGCCCGACGCCGCGACCTATATGAGCCGCCGCCACGAATTTTTCGGTGCCTTCGGCGGCGCGGCGTTCGATCATGGCACCGCGTTCGTCGCCGACGACGGCGCGGCGGTCGCGACCTGGCTGCCGCCGGGGGTCGAGCCCGACGGCGAGGTCATGGCCGCGATCATGGACGAACAGACGCCGCCGCACCGCAAGGCCGAAATGGACGACCTCGTCGAACAGATGGACCGCTTTCACCCGAAGGAGCCGCACTGGTATCTGCCGCTGATCGCCGCCGATCCGGCGCATCGCGGCCGCGGGCTCGGCACTGCGCTGATGGAGGCGGCGATCGCGCGCATTGACGCCGACGGCCGCCCCGCCTGGCTCGAAAGCTCGAACCCGCGCAACATCCCGCTCTACCGCCGCTTCGGCTTCGAAAGCATCGGCGAGATCCGCACCGAAACCTCGCCGCTGCTGACCCCGATGCTCCGGCCGGGGCGGGGATAAAGCGCGAAAGGATTGCCCCATGTCGCACCCCTCGAACATCGTTTACTGCACCGGCCCCGGCGACCCGCACGCGCTCGACGGCATTTCGCGGCGCCACCGCAGCGGCGATCTCGACACGCTCTGCCCCGTCTGCCTCGGCTATGGTCAGTGGAACACCCAGATCGACCTTGTCAGCCACCGCTCGATCCGCCACGCCTGCCCCAAATGCGACGGGCGCGGCTGGATCGAGACCGGCGACGACATGGTCCCCTCGCACGACATCGAGCGCAGCGCCGAAGGCCATCCGGCGTGGACGGTGCGGCTCGACCCGTCGGACGACCGCGAATGACGTGGGCTCCGGTCCGCTTCGCCCTGCTCCTGTCGCTGGCCGCGCCGGCGGCAGCGCAAGCAGAAACCGAGAAGCCGGCGGCGACCGCACCCGCCGCGCAGCCGCTCTTCGCGCTCATCCTCGCCCCCGGCCCGGCGTGGAAGCCGGGCCGGCCCTTCGCCGAACAGGGGCTGCGGCCGCATTTCGATTACTGGATGGCGCTGTTTCGCGCGGGGCGCATCGCGAGTGCCGGCCCCGTGGGGACCGACGGCGGGCTCGTCCTGCTGCGCGCGCCCGATCAGGCTGCGGCCGACGCGATCCTCGCCGCCGACCCGGCGATCGTCGCGGGCATCTTCACCGGCACCGTTCGCCCCTATGCCCCGCCGATGGTCGATGCGGGCGTCCTCGGGTCCGCACGCAATTAACGCGCCGTCGAGGCGCCCCGGGGTATATTTTCACCGAAGGCGAATGACCGCTTCCGACTTCGGCCAGCGGGGCGCGGCTCGACTTCAGGATGCGTCGCCGATAGGCTGGCGTCCCTTGTCGATATGGGAGAGTGACGATGCGGAAACAAAGCTGCCTGAAGGGCGGGCTCATGGCGGGCGCGTTGCTGGCCCTCGCGGCGTGCGGCAAGGCCGAAGCGCCAGCCGCGCCCGAAAGTGCCGCGCCCGAAAAATCGGTGCTCGCGGAGGGCCCCGCGGCCGAGATCAGTAGCGTCGCCGCCGCCGACTTGCCGCAGGGGGTGCGCGATGCCGTGCTCGCGCGCGTGCCGGGCATGAAAATCGCCGAGGCCGAGCGCAAGGAACGCGATGGCAAGCTCTTCTACGACGTCGAGGGAACGCGCCCCGACGGCAGCCCGGTCGAACTCGACCTGATCGAGGAGGCGGAGGCATTTCGCGTCGTCGAGATGCAGCGCGACATCGCCTGGGCCGACGCCCCCGCGCCGGTGCGCGCCGCCGCGGCCGCCCCGGACGACGCCTTCACCCCCGCGCGCGTCATCGAAAGCACGCAGGAGGACGGCACCATCGTCTATGAACTCTTCGCCCCGGGCAAGGCCGACGAGCCCGCCGCCGAGGTGAACTGGAAGGACGGCAAGGCGGTGCTGCGAACCGAACGCAACGAATATTGATGACCGACGCTCCCCATGGCCCCGATGCGGGCGCGACCTTCTACCACGGCACGCGCGCCGACCTCGCCGTCGGCGACCTGCTCGCCGCGGGCTGGAACAGCAATTACGGCACCGACAAGCCGCTGTCGTGGATCTATTTCTCGGCCGCGCTCGAATCGGCGATCTGGGGCTGCGAGCTCGCGGCGGGAGCGGGGCGCGAGCGCATCTATATCGTCGAGCCGACCGGCGACTGGTTCGACGACCCCAATCTCACCGACAAGAAATTCCCCGGCAACCCGACGCGCAGCTACCGCAGCCGCGCCCCGCTCCGCGTCATTGGCGAGGTCGAAAGCTGGGAGCCGCATGCGCCCGAGGTGCTCGCCGCGATGAAGGATGGCCTCGCGAAGCTGAAGGCCGAAGGGAAGGACGTGATCATCGACTGATGCCGCGATATTTCGTCCGAAAGAAACGGAGAGAATAGCCCATGCCCTCCCCCATCCGCATCTTCACCCTCGCCGCGTTTCTCGCGCCAATGCTCGCGCTGGCGCCCGCCGCCGCTGCCACGCAACCCGACGCGCCCGCGCCGCTGCAGCAACTCCGCATCTATGAAATCCCGCGGACCAACGAAGGCGTGTTCCACGACCGCTTCCGCGATCACGCGCTGCGCATCATGGCGCGCCACGGCTTCGCGGTGCGCTCGATCTGGCGCAGCGAGCATGAGGGCAAGGTCGAGTTCGTCTATCTGCTCGACTGGCCCGACGCCGCCACGATGAAAGCGGCGTGGGCCGCCTTCATGGCCGATCCCGAATGGGCGGCGATCAAGAAGGAGACGGGCGCGCAGCACGGCAGCTTCGTCGACGCGATTTCGGACCGCACGCTTGAACCCGTGCCTTACTCGCCCGACCGGGCGGGCGCGGGCGGCTAGGGGCCAATCGACGGAACCGGACCGCGCCTTCGCGGGTCTATCATACAGAGGGGCCATTCGCATGCCGCCGCTTGGCCCGGCACGCGATCCGAATGGAGTGATGTCGATGAACAAGCTCATGATCCTGCCCCTCGCCGCCGCGACCGCGCTCGCCGGCTGCGCCTCGACCGGCGGCTATGGCGGCGGCTATGACGATGGTGGCTACGGCTATTACGACCGCAGCTATTACGACCAATATGGCCGCTATGACTGGGACCGGCCCGATCCGCGCCACGACGGCTATTATGCCGATAATTATTATCGCAACGACCGCCGTTACCGCGAGCGCCGCCTGTCGAATAACGACCGCGTCTATCGCGGGCGCGACGGCAAATATTATTGCCGCCGCAACGACGGCTCGACCGGGCTGATCGTCGGCGGCGTCATCGGCGGCATCGCGGGCAATGTCATCGCACCGGGCGATTCGAAGACGCTCGGTACCGTGCTCGGCGCGGTCGGCGGCGCGGTTGCCGGGCGCGCGATCGAACGCAGCGGCAACGACGAGGTGCGCTGTCGCTGAGTAGCGCGACGCGACGGCGGCTTGCGAAGGTTCACCGGTGTCATTAGCCTCCGCCCGATGTTGTGGGGAGAGGCTGAATGATCACCGCCGCCAAGCTCGCCGCCGCCGCGCTGCTGCTGACGCTCGGCGCCGCACAGGCGGCGCCCGATCCGCGGCGCCCCGCGCCTACCTTCGACCGCGTCCCGCCCGAACTGCCCGCGCTCACCCGTCCGGCGGTGCTGATCGTCAGCAAGACCAACGGCTATCGCCACGACAGCATCGCGGCGGCGGTGCCCGCGATCGAGGCGCTGGTGAAGGCGCGCGGCTGGTACAGCTTCGCGACCGAAAATGCCGCCGTCTTCAACGCCCGCGACCTCGCCAAATTCGACGTCATCGTCTTCGCGAACGCTAGCGGCGACATCTACACCTCCGACCAGCGCAAAGCCTTCCAGGCGTGGATCGCCGGCGGCGGCGGCTTTGTCGGCCTCCACAGCGCGGGCGACGGCAGTCACCCCGACTGGTTCGTGAAGCTGCGCGGGGGCGGCCGTTTCACCGGCCATCCGGGGGGCGCCGACCAGTTCCAGGCGGCCGACTTGGTCATCGTCGATCGCAGCCATCCCGCGACGCGGCACCTGCCCGCGCGCTGGCGCTGGACCGACGAATATTACAGCTGGGACGCCCCGCCCGCCGCCGACGCGCATATTCTCGCATCGCTCGACGAGGCGACGCTGCGGCTCGAACCCCGATACCGGATGGGGGGCGGCCACGCGCTCATCTGGTGGCGCTGCGAAGGCCGTGCGCGCATCTTCTATTCGGCGCTCGGTCACAAGGCCGAGGCGTGGCGCGACCCGATGCACCTCAAGATGCTCGACGGCGCGATCGGCTGGGCCGCGCGCGCCGAAGGAACGGGCTGCGACTAGGCCTTTTTGACCCGCGCGGGCTTTTCGAGGTTCGCCTCGACCGCCGCGCGGATCAGCGCCTTGAACGCCGCCTCGTCGATCGTATCGCCCTCGAACAGGTCGATCGCGCGCCGCGTGTTGCCGTCGAGGCTCGAATTGAACAGCTTCTTCGGATCGGCGAGCGCCGCGCCCTTCGCAAAGGTCAGCTTGACCTTGTCCTTGTACGTCTCGCCCGTGCAGAGGATGCCCGCATGGTCCCACACCGGGACCCCCGCCGGGTTCGACGGCTTCTGCCACTTCACCGATTCTTCGACCTCGGGATCGGCGGCGTGGATCAGCGCGCGCAGCCTCGCCAGCGTGTCGCCGCGCCAATCGCCGAGCCCCGCAATCTTCGCATCGATCTGCTCCGCCGCCATAGCCTCGTCCTCACATCTTCTCGCCGGGCAGCGCCGCGGCCTGTTTCACCCAGCCGGCGAACGCCGCTTCGTCGACCCGATCGTCTTCATGGATATGGAAATAGCGCGTGTCGCCGCTTTTCGACGCAACCGGCGGCACCGGATCGAGCGACTGGCCGCGAAAGAAAGCAACCTTGATATATTTGTCGAAGCAATGGATGCTGAGGAACCAGTGCGTCGGCGCCTCACCCTGTCCCGGCGCGCCATAGAAGGGCGAGTTCCATTTGACCGCCTTCGCGACGCCGGGAACCGTCTTTTCGATCAGTCTGTCGAGCCGCGCCCAGGCGGCCGACTTCCACCCCGGCATCGCGGCGATATAGGCCTGCACCGGCGCGTCGCCATAGGCTTTGGCGATCTGCGGATTGCCGCCCGACAGCAGCACGACCTTCTTGTCGCTCATCGCGGGGATCTTTAGCGTTCGTCGCGATAGAAGGGCCGGTCGCCCGCGATCGTCACGCGCTCCATCCGCCGCACCGCCGGGAAATAGTCCGACGCCGCATAATGCTGCGCGGCGCGATTATCCCAAAAGACGACCGAGCCGGCGCGCCAGCGGAAGCGGCACTGGATTTCGGGGACCGCGGCCTGGGCATAGAGATGCGCGAGCAGCCATTCGCTCTCCTTTGCCGACAATCCCTCGATATGGCTCGTGAACGCGGTGTTGACGTAGAGCGCCTGTTCGCCCGTCTCGGGATGGGTGCGGACCACGGGGTGGAGCTGCGGCGGATATTGTTCGTGCAATTCGTGCGCGCTCTTGCCCAGCCTTTTGGCGAAGACGCGCGCGATGTCGTGCACCGCGCTCAGCGAGCGGCACCAGTCCTGCATCGCGGGCGACAGGCCGCGAAACGCCGCCGCCATATCGGCGAACAGCGTGTCGCCGCCGACCTCGGGCACCTCGATCGCGCGCAGGATCGACCCCAGCGACGGCTCGGCGCGCCAGGTGACGTCCGAATGCCAGAAATTCTCGCGCCCGCGCGACTCGGGCCCGTGCGCGATGTGCAGAACCTCGCGGTTCGGCTGATCCTGCGGCGTCGCGGGGTGGATTTCGAGTGGGCCGAAGCGCCGCCCAAAGGCGATATGCTGCTCGGGAGTCATCGACTGGTCGCGAAAGAAGACGACCTTGTAGGCGAGCAGCGCGGCACGGATTTCGGCGATCGTCGCGTCGTCCTGTTCGCGGCCGAGGTCGATGCCCGAGATTTCGGCGCCGATCGACGGCGTCAGAGGTGCGACCTTCAGCCGCTCGAAAACCCGCTGCGATGCGATAAGGGTCATGGCTTTCGCTCCTGCAATTCTGTGTCGGAGCATGAGAAAGCCATGGCGGCGGCGAGTCAAGCCGCGGGCATCGATTGGTCCTAGCCGACGATCTCCGCCGTCGCCGCACGCTCGATCGCGCCGCGCCAGTGCGGCCGCACGGGCAACAGGAAAATCTCCGACAGCGCGCGCTCGATCTCGTCGGCGGTCAGGTAGCGCCGGTCGGACCGCCCGTCGATCAGCCGCGTCGTCAGCCGGTTGTCGCGCAGCCCGTAACGCGCCTCGGCCGTCGTCCGTGCTGCGATCAGCTGATGGCGGAAATGCGATTCGGGATGCGCCGAGGTGTACCAATTGCCCAGCTCGTAATCGATCGCCGGCGGCGCCGCATTCTCGATCCGGTAGAGCGTCCGCCATTCACTCTCGATCAGCGCCGCGACCTGCCATTCGTCGCGATGCCGAACGACGCGATAGCTTTCGTGCCGCGTCGGCTGTGCCTCCTCGCGGTCCATCGCCAGCGGCTGCGGCGGTACCGCGGCGCCGAAACCGACGTCGGTGAGCCACGGCCGCCCTTCGATCGTCACGCGCACGACCATGTGCGTGCGCGGCGTCGGCGGCGCATCATCGGGCAGCATCCAGCGCACCCGTCCGATCAGCCCCTCGGCCGCGAAGCCGATCGCCTGCAGGACGCGGAGGAACAGGCCGTTCTGCTCGAAGCAATATCCGCCGCGCCGCTGGCCGATCAGCTTCGCGTCGATCGCGTCGGCGCCAATATCAATCCCGGCGCCGGTCAGCGCGTCGATCGCCTCGAACGGGATGCCGGCGATATGCGCGGCCTGGAGCGCGGCGAGCACCTCCAGCGTCGGCGCCGCGGCGCCGCTATAACCGATGCGCGCGAAATAGCGCGGCAGGAACGCATCGGCCGCGTCCGGCGACGCATCGTCGCCATCGGCCGGATCGGTAGGGGCAGCGGGATAGTGCAACATGGTCAAAGGCTCCGTTCGCAAATCATCTGCCCGCCTTATGAAAGCTCAACCGCGGTTGAGATCAAGCACGAATGTCGCCGCCCGAACGCGAAATCGGATCGGGCAGGGCCGAGGACGATTGACCGGGAGGCCGCCGGCAGGGATGATAGCGGGATGAAGACTCCTTTTTTCCGGGCTCCGCTTGTGGCCGTGGCCCTGTTCGCCGGCGCGTCGGCGGCAACCGCCGAGGCGCCGCAGGGCGACCTCGCCGGCCTCACAGCCTTTGCCGACGCCTTCGACGCGGCGCAGATCGCGCAGGATCGCGCCGCGCTCGACCGCATGGTCGCCGACGACCTCGTGTTCATCGACGGCAGCGGCAAGCGCTATGGCAAGGCCTTCTTCATCGATGGCTGGACCGGCCCCGACGACGATTATGACCCGGTGACGCTGAAGGACCGGGTGGTGCTGCCGCTCGGCAAGGATGCCGGCCTCGCGAGCGCCGAGACGATCCTGTCGGGCCGGTCGGCGGGCAAGCCCTTTCGCGTCCGCATACGCTTTACCGACATCTTCCGTCGCCATGGCGACAGCTGGCAGGCAAGCTACATCCACGTCACACGCATGCCCGTCGAAGGCGATTAGCGGAAGGATTCGACTCCTGCGGCAAGTGAGAACATAATGGGAACATTGATCCGATTCGGAGGAATGGACGATGGACCCGATGTTCCGATACTTCCTTGGCTTTCAGCTTGCCGCCGACCGCGCCGGCTGGCTCGCGCGTCAATTGCCGCCCGTTTCGGGCGATCTGTTCGCAGGGCTGAAGCCGCAAAACTATCATCTCACCCTCTGCACGATCGACGAGACGTCGGTGCCGCACCCCTTCCTGCGGCAACGCGTCGCCGGTGCATTCGAAGCCGGCCTGCCCGCCGCCGCTTCGATTCCCTTTGGCCGGATCGTCAGCCGGGATGCCGGCGCCGAATTGGTGACGGTCGGGAGCACCGCCGCGATTCGCCAACTTTACGACGACCTCGTCGCAGGGCTCGCGCCGCACGGGATCACGCCCTGGTATCGCCAGTCGGGGCTCCGCCCGCATATCACGCTCGGCTATGGCAAACATGTATTCGACCCGGTGCCGGTCGCGTGGAACTGGACGCCGCGCGAGCTCGTCCTGATCGAAAGCCATGTCGGCCACAGCCGCCACCGCCTCCTGCAACGCTGGCGGCTTCCCGCGCCCGTGCAGGGCGCCTTCGACTTCATGGACGACGCGCTGCCGCCGCCGCTGCGCTATGCGGCTTAGCTTTCGAGGCTGTGTTCGAGCGTGATCTCGCAGTCGAGCAGCTTCGACACCGGGCAATTCTTCTCGGCCTCCTCGGCGATCTTCGCGAATTCGTCGGCGTCGATCCCCGGCACCTTGCCCGTCAGCGTCAGCGCCGACCTGGTGATCGTGAAGCCGCCGTCCTGCTGTTCGAGCGTCACCGCGGCACTCGTCTCGAGCGTATCGCCCGAATAGCCCGCGCGCGCGAGACCGAACGACAGCGCCATGGTGAAGCAGGCGGCATGCGCCGCGGCGATCAATTCCTCGGGATTGGTCCCGGGCTGCCCCTCGAAGCGCGTACCGAAGCCATAGGGTTGTTTGTCGAGCACTCCCGACTTGGTCGTGATCGATCCCTTGCCCTCCTTGCCGAAACCTTCGTAGCGGGCCGATGCGCGATTGACGGTCATGCGATTTCTCCTGGAGTTGGATCGGGGCGTTCGATCGGGAGTGCGAAACGGAAAAGGCGCCCGGGACTCGGGAAGCCTCAGACGGCGAGCAGCTTACGCCCCGCGCCCACGCGCTGCCACGCCTTTTCGTGAAAGAAGAAGGCGACAGCGTTGATGCACGGCTCGATGATCGCGATCCCGCCGGCGAGCGCGACAGATCCCGTCATCACATAGGCGACGCTGAACCCGATCGTCAGATGGATCGAGAGATAGGTGAGGGTCTTGAACAGGTCGGTGGGCATGGCCCGTCTCCAGCAGCGGTGAACCCGTCCAAGTTAAGAATGATTCGCAACAATCGCCAGCCGGAGCTTTCGTTCAGTCTGATCGTTTTTCCCGCGACACGCCCGCCCGGTCGAGTTCGGGTCCGAGCCTCCCCCTGAGCCACATCGCCCACATCTTGAAATCGGCTGCGAGGCTCCACAGCGGATAGGTGAAGGTCGCGGGACGATTCTTCTCGACCCCGAAGTGCGCGACCCACGCGAAGAAATAGCCCGCGATCGGCAGCGCGACGAGCCAGCCCCAGCGGCCGCTCGCCACGGCCGCGACCGCGATCAGCACCACGAGGCTCGTCCCGACATAATGCAGCGCGCGCGTCGACGCCTTGCTGTGCTCGCGCAGGTAAAAGGGCCAGAATTCGGCGAAGCTGGTGTAGAGCCGCGGCATGATGACAGAGGATGCTGCGGCCGGCGCGAGGCGTCAAGGTGCCTGTCGAATGTACGGCCCACGTCGACCGTGGGCTTTGGAATGAAGAAATAAGGGATGGCGACTGAAGGCCGTTCTCGGCCGTGCGCAATCCTGCGTTCCAAACAAAAAGGGCGGCCCCTTGGCCGCCCTTTCCGTTTGCCTGTCCTGCCGATCAGTCCTGATGCGGCTGGATGTTCACCGCCGCGAACTTGCCGCGGTCGTCGACTTCGATGTCGAAAGCGACGCGGTCGCCTTCGTCGAGGCCCGCCATGCCGGCGCGCTGCACCGCGCTGATATGGACGAAGGCGTCGGCCTGTCCGTCGTCGCGCGCGATAAAGCCGAAGCCTTTCGTCGTGTTGAAGAATTTGACGGTGCCCGAGGTGCGCTCACCGGTCAGCTGGCGACGCCCGCGGGCGCCGCCCGGACGGTCACCGCCGCGGTCGTCGCGACGCGGGGCGAATTCCTCGACCGGCATCGGTTCACCCTCGATCTTGAGGTCGATCGCCGATACCTTGCCGTTGCGCTCGACGAGCGTGAAGCCAAGCGGCTGACCCGAAGCGAGGCCCTGAAGGCCCGCCTGTTCGACCGCGCTGATGTGGACGAACACATCTTCGCCGCCATCGTCGCGGGCGACGAAGCCGAAGCCCTTCGATGCGTTGAAGAACTTCACCGTGCCCTGGCCCTCGCCGACGACCTGCGCCGGCATGCCGCCGCCGCGTCCGCCGCCGAAACCGCCGCCGCCGCGATCGCCACCGCCGAAGCCGCCACGGTCGCCGCCGCCAAAGCCGCCGCCACCACGATCGCCGCCGCCGAAGCCGCCGCGATCACGATCGCCGAAACCGCCACGACCGCCGCCGTAGCTGTCGCCGCCGTAGGGAGCCGGTTCGAAGCTGTCGAAATTGCCGAAATCATCGCGCTTGCCGCGTCCCCGATGGCCACGGCGATCCTTGTTGAAACTCATTGCTTAGTAGTCGCTTTCGGTCGTCCACACCCCATTCAACCGGCTCCTTGCGCCGGACGGGGACGCAGTTCACCACGGGCACGGACTCGCCCCATGCCACCAAGAGCGCAAGATATAGCCTAATTATCCACAGGCTGCGAACAGAAAATTTCAGAAAGACGGTGCCGAATATTGCACGCTTTGCCGCGGGCTTGCGTAGCCCGGCGGCGGGCCCGAAAACCAGCCATTGAGCGGCAGGGCCGCTTGGCCTAAGGCGGCCCTATGACTGTCTATTTCCACGAAGAAGATCTGCCCGAGGGCGTGCTGCGCCCGGGCCCGGTCGCGATCGATACCGAGACGATGGGTTTGAACCCGCTGCGCGACCGATTGTGCCTCGTCCAGATCAGCGACGGGTCGGGCGACGAGCATCTGGTGCGCTTCAACCCCGGCAGCGCCTATGACGCGCCGGTGCTGAAGGCGATCCTGACCGATCCCGCGCGTTTGAAGCTGTTCCATTTCGCGCGTTTCGACATCGCGGCGCTGCAGCAGGCGCTCGGCGTGGTGACCGCGCCGGTCTATTGCACCAAGATCGCCTCGAAGCTCGTGCGCACCTACACCGACCGCCACGGGCTCAAGGAACTGGTGCGCGAACTGCTCGGCCAGGAGGTGTCGAAGCAGCAGCAGTCGAGCGACTGGGGCGCTGCGGAGCTCAGCGACGCGCAGCGCGACTATGCCGCGAGCGACGTGCGCTTCCTGCACGCGATGAAGGCGATTCTCGACGTGCGGCTGGCGCGCGAGGGGCGCACCGCCCTCGCGCAGGCCTGTTTCGATTTCCTGCCGACGCGCGCCGCGCTCGACCTTGCGGGCTGGCCCGAAGTCGATATTTTCGCGCATAGCTGAAGGTCCGGGAGGCTCCGCCCATGTCCGAACGCGCCGATCTTGATCGCACGATGCGCCGCATGTGGGCGGCGAGCGGGTCGAGCCACGACCGCGTCGTGCGCATCCTGCGCTTCGGGCTGCCGCTCGTCATCGGCGTCGTCGCGGCGGTGCTCGTCTTCTCGCCCTTCACCCAGCGCGCGGAGATCAGCTTTCTGCTCGCCAAGGACAAGGTCGAGATGGCGAGCGAGCGGATGAAGGTGACGCGCGCCGAATATCGCGGCCAGGATGCCAAGGGGCAGCCCTTCGCACTGCTCGCGGGCAGCGCGGTGCAGAAAAGCTCGGCCGAGCCGATCGTGCGGATGACCGACCTGTCGGGCGCGATCAAGCTCGTCGACGGCCCCGCGACGATCGTCGCGAAGAACGGCGCCTATAATATGGAGACCGAAAAGGTCGCGGTGCCGGGAACGGTGCAGGTCAAGAGCGCGAACGGCTATAGCATCGACGCGAGCAATGTCGCGGTCGACCTCAACACGCGCACGCTCTCCGGCCAAGGCGGCGTCGAGGGCACATTGAACATCGGCCGCTTTTCGGCCAATCGGCTGTCGGCCGACCTCGACAAGCGGATCGTGCGCCTCGAAGGCAATGCACGGCTCAGGATCAATCAGGGAGTGCTCAAATGAACCGGCTTTGGACCCTGAGGAGTATGGCGCTTGCGGGTGTGGGCTTCGCGCTGACCAGCCTGGCGCTCCTGTCGGCCGGCGGCGGTGACGCCGCGCAAGCGCAGGCGCTCGCCAATCACAACAGCAACGCCCCGGTCGATTTCGCGGCGGGCAGCATCGAGGTGCAGGACCGCGCCGACCGCGTCGTACTGGCGGGCAATGTCCGCGTGACGCAGGCGGGGCTGACGGTCACCGCGCCGCGGATGACCGTCGCTTATACGCGCGCGGGGGGCACCGACGTCAACCGGCTCGACGCGACCGGCGGGGTGACGGTGGTTAAGGGCGACGAGATGGCGAAGGGCAATGTCGCCATCTATGACCTCGACCGGCGCCTGATCACGATGGTGGGCAATGTCGAACTTCGCCAGCGCGGCAACAATCTGCGCGGCGGGCGGCTCGTCATCGATCTGAACAGCGGCCGCGCGACGGTTGACGGGCGCGGCGCAGCGCGCGGGCCCGACGGCAATCCGGTGCAGGGCGGCACCGGCGGGCGCGTCACCGGCACCTTCACGGTACCGGAAAGAAAGCAGTAACCACCCCGCTTTACCGGGCCGCAACCATGCGGTTTCACCATGGCTGCAGGGACCAGATCATAGCGGTGCCGGGGGGCGACGCCGTGCATTTTGAAAGCAGCCCCCATGCGCTTTTCCCCCATCGTCCCACCCCGGCGCCCGCTGTTCGGCCGCCGCCAGGAACCGCCCGCGGCGATCGTGCCGACGCCGACATCCGAAGAGCGGCGCCTGATCGATCGCATCATCCGCCACGCGGGCTATCGCGAATCGCGCTAGACGAGGGAGTTGGCGCGGCGGCCTTACGCCCCTACATGGGGCGTCCATGCCCCCCGATACCGCAACCTCCGCCGACGCCAGCCGCGAACCGCCCGTCCTTGCGACGCTGCGGCGCTTTCTCCCCTATCTGTGGCCCGCAGGCCAGACCGAGGCGAAGGTCCGCATCCTCCTTGCCGGGCTCATCGTGCTCGCGTCGAAGGGCGTGCAGCTGTCGATGGGTTTCCTCTACGGCGCCGCGATCGACCGCATGGCGCCGGGGATGGAGGAAGGCGTCGCGCTCGCGATCGGGCTGGTGCTCGCCTATGCCGGCGCGCGCTTTGCCGGGGTGCTGTTCGACAACCTCCGCAACGTGGTGTTCGAGCGCGTCGGGCAGGATGCGACGCGCGAACTCGCGATCGGCACCTTCAGCCATCTCCACGCGCTGAGCCTGCGCTTCCACCTCGCGCGGCGGACGGGCGAGGTAACCAAGGTGATCGAGCGCGGCACCAAGAGCATCGACACGATGCTCTATTTCCTGCTCTTCAACATCGCGCCGACGATCGTCGAACTCGCCGCGGTGCTGATCATCTTCTGGACCAAGTTCAGCTTCGGCCTCGCGAGCGCGACCGCGCTGATGGTCGTCGTCTACATCGTCTTCACACGCAAGGTGACCGACTGGCGCAATGCGCTCAGAACGCGGATGAACGACCTCGACACGCTGACGATCGGGCGCAGCGTCGACAGCCTGCTCAACTACGAGACGGTCAAATATTTCGGCGCCGAGGAACGCGAGGAAGCGCGTTACCGCGACGTCGCCGACCAATATGCGCGTGCCGCGGTCAAGAGCGAGAACAGCCTCGCGTGGCTCAACATCGGGCAGAGCCTGATCACCAACGCCGCGCTTGCGGGGGCAATGGCCTATACGGTGTGGGGCTGGTCGACCGGCGAATATAAGGTCGGCGACGTGGTGTTGGTGAACACTTTGCTCGCGCAGCTCTTCCGCCCGCTCGACATGCTCGGCATGGTCTATCGCGTGATCCGTCAGGGGCTGATCGACATGGAGGCAATGTTCCGCCTGATCGACACCCCGCCCGAGATCGCCGACGCACCGGATGCGTGGCCGCTGGTGGTGAACGGCGGCGCGGTGGCGTTCGAGAATGTCGTCTTCGGCTATGAGCCCGACCGCACGATCCTGAACGGCGTGAGCTTCGCGGTCGGCGCGGGCGAGACGCTGGCGATCGTCGGGCCGTCGGGTGCGGGCAAGTCGACGATCGCGCGGCTGCTGTTCCGTTTCTATGATCCGCAGCGCGGGCGGATATTGATCGACGATCAGGATATATCGCAGGTCACCCAGAAAAGCCTGCGCGCCGAAATCGGCATCGTTCCGCAGGATACGGTGCTGTTCAACGATTCGATCGGTTACAATATCGCCTATGGCCGCGAAGGCGCGAGCGCCGGGGAGATCGCGGCGGCGGCCGAGGGCGCGGCGATCGACAGCTTCATCGCGCTGCTCCCGCAGGGCCATGAGACCGAGGTCGGCGAGCGCGGGCTCAAGCTGTCGGGCGGCGAGAAGCAGCGCGTCGCGATCGCGCGCACGCTGCTCAAGAATCCGCCGTTGCTGATTTTGGACGAAGCGACGAGCGCGCTCGACAGCCGCACCGAAGCGGCGATCCAGTCGACGCTTGACCGCATCGCGGCGCGGCGCACGACGCTGGTGATCGCGCACCGCCTGTCGACGGTGACGAACGCCGACCGCATCATCGTGCTCGAACGCGGACGGGTCGCCGAGACCGGAACGCACGACCAGTTGCTCGGCATGCGCGGGCTCTATGCCGACATGTGGGCGCGGCAGCAGGCCGAGCGCGACGAGGGGACGGTCGACGCCTGATCGCGGCGGTCGCTAAATTTTAACGCCGGTTTACATTTCTGTAAGTGATTCCCACCCATTGAGCCTCTTTGGACCTGTCCGTCAGGCTGGCGGACGTTCGAGGGGAAGGTGGGCGCTTGATCAGGCTGGCGATGTGTATCGCGATCGACCACGATCCGTGGCTCGTCGCGCTGGCGGTCGCGATATGCGGCGTCGGCGCGTTTGCGATCGTCCAGATGTTCGAGCGCGCGCGCGACGCCTCGCGTACGCAGGGGATCGCCTGGGCCTTCCTCGTCGCCGTCGCCGCGAGCGCGACGATCTGGTGCACCCATTTCGTCGCAATGCTCGCCTTCGAAGCGAAAGCACCGGTGACGCTTGACCCGGTGCTGACCATCGCCTCGCTGATGGTCGCGATGGTCGGCAGCTTCATCGGCTTCGCGGTCGCGGCGTGGGGCAAGGACGAGGTTTTCGGCGCGATCGGCGGGGCGCTGTTCGGCGCCGCGATCGCCGCGATGCACTTCACCGGCATGACCGCGTACCGTGTCGACGGGATCGTCGCGTGGGACGGCGAGTATATCGCCGCGGCGGTGATCTGCGGCATGGCCTTCGCCGCCGCCGCGCTGACCGTGCTGCGCACGGGCCGCGCGGTACGATACCGCGTGCCGCTCGCGACTTTGCTCATCGTGCTGGCGATCGCGTCGCTCCATTTTCTCGCGATGACCGCGATGCGGATCACCCCGATGGCGCTCGACGAGACGCCGCTGCGCCCGGCGGAGTTCAACGCCCTCGCGCTCGCGACGGTCCTCGTCGGCGGCATCGTGATCGCGGCGGGCGTCTTCGCCGCGATGCTCGACCGCCAGACGCGGTCGGAGGCGCTGCGCGAACTGATGCGGATGGCGATGAACGATGCGCTGACAGGCCTGCCCAATCGCACCGCCTTTCGCGCCGAACTGGCGCGGCAGATCGGGGCGGCGATGGTAAGCGGCGAGCGCGTCGGCCTCTGCGCGATCGACCTCGACCGCTTCAAGGAAATCAACGATGTCCACGGCCACAAGGCCGGTGACGAGGTGCTAGCGCGGATTGCTCAACGGATGCGCGACACCCTGGGGCATAATGAGTTCGTCGCGCGGCTGGGCGGCGACGAGTTCGTCGCGCTGACGCGCTTTACCGAGCGCGCGCAGCTCGCGGCGTTCGCGGCGCGGCTCGATGCCGAACTCAAGGCGCCGCTTATCTTTCCCGATTTCGAGGCGCGGCTCGGCGCGAGCATCGGCGTGGCGGTCTTTCCCGACGATGCGGCGACCGCCGAGATGCTGGCGAACAACGCCGACCTCGCGATGTACCGCGCGAAGGCCGACGCGGCGACCACACCCTGCCACTATGACTGGCAGCTCGACGAGGCGATCCGCGACCAGCGCGAACTCGCGACCGACCTGCGCAGCGCGATCGAGCGCGACCAGCTCGACGTCCATTATCAGGTCCAGACCTCGGTCACTACCGGCGAGATCACCGGATATGAAGCGCTGCTGCGCTGGACGCATCCGGTTCGCGGTGCGATCCCGCCCGCCATCTTCATCCCGCTTGCCGAAGCGAACGGCTTCATCCTGACGCTCGGCGAATGGGTGTTGCGGCGCGCCTGCACCGACGCGGCGGCGTGGCCGCACGCCTCGAAGGTCGCGGTCAACGTATCGCCGCTGCAACTCGCGCATGTCGATTTGCCGCGTTTGTTCCACCAGATCCTGCTCGACACCGGCCTGCCGCCGCGGCGGTTGGAGATCGAGCTCACCGAAACCGCGATCATCGCCGACCGCGAGCGCGCGCTGCACGTGCTGCGCCAGATCAAGGCATTGGGCGTCGGGGTCGCGCTCGACGATTTCGGCACCGGCTATTCGTCGCTCGAAACGCTGCGCGCATTTCCGTTCGACAAGATCAAGCTCGACCGCTTCTTCCTCGCCGAACTCGCCGGCAACGTTCAGTCGACCGCGATCCTGCGCGCGGTGCTCGCGCTCGGCAAAAGCCTGTCGATCCCGATCCTCGCCGAGGGGATCGAGACCGCCGAGCAGCTCGATGTGCTGCGCCGCGAGGGATGCGACGAGGCGCAGGGCTTCCTGATCGGGCGGCCGGGGCGCGGCGTGGCCACGGGCGAGGACGAGGGCGACGGCGAGCGGGTTTACGCGGCCTGAAGGCGCAATTTTAACTAAAATACTTGGCTTGGGTTGACCCTCCGCACATGCGCCCTTTACGCAGGGGTTCATGCCGCATGATACCACGCTGATCGGAACCATCGTCGCGGGCCTGGGGGTCGCCTTCCTGATGGGGGCGCTCGCGCACCGGCTCAAAATCTCGCCGATCGCGGGCTATCTGCTCGCGGGCATCCTCGTCGGGCCTTTCACTCCGGGCTTCGTCGCCGACACGGGGCTGGCGATGCAACTCGCCGAGATTGGCGTCATTCTTCTCATGTTCGGGGTCGGGCTCCACTTTTCGCTCAAGGACCTGCTTTCGGTCCGCAAGATCGCGGTCCCGGGGGCGATCGCGCAGATCGCGGTCGCGACCGCGCTCGGCATGATGCTCGGCCTGTGGCTGGACTGGTCGATCGAGGGGAGCGCGGTGTTCGGGCTGGCGCTGTCGGTTGCGTCGACCGTTGTGCTGCTGCGCGCGCTGCAGGCGCGCGACATGGTCGAGACCGAAAAGGGACGAATCGCGGTCGGCTGGCTGATCGTCGAGGATCTCGTGATGGTGCTCGCGCTCGTGCTGTTGCCCGCGATGTTCGGCGACCGCGGCGACGAAGGAGCGACCGCGGGGCTGCTGCAATCGGCGGCGATCGTGCTGATCAAGGTCGTTGGTTTCGGCGCTTTCATGTTCCTGATCGCGCGGCGAATCCTGCCGTGGGTGCTTCACTGGGTCGCGCATTCGGGATCGCGCGAGTTGTTCCGGCTCGCGGTGCTCGCGATCGCCTTGGGGGTCGCATTCGGCGCGGCGGTGATTTTCGACGTGAGTTTCGCGCTCGGCGCCTTCTTTGCCGGCATGATCCTCGGCGAGACGCAGCTGTCGCGGCGCGCCGCTGAGGAGACCCTACCGCTGCGCGATGCCTTTGCCGTGCTCTTCTTCGTGTCGGTGGGAATGTTGTTCAATCCCGAGGTCTTGACCGAACAGCCGGGACCGGTCGTGGCGACGGTGGCGATCATCGTCGTCGGCAAGTCGCTCGCCGCCTATGCGCTGGTCCGCGCCTTCGGCCATCCCAACCAGACCGCGCTGACGATCTCGGTCAGCCTCGCGCAGATCGGCGAATTCTCGTTCATCCTCGCCGGGCTCGGCGTCGGCCTGAAAGTGCTGCCCGAAACCGGGCGTGACCTGATCCTCGCGGGGTCGATGCTGTCGATCCTGTTCAACCCGATCCTCTTCACGCTGGCGGTAAAACGCATCCGTTCCGACGAGCCCGCCGCGGAGCAGCCCGAGGGCGCGGCCGCCGAAACGCCCGAACCGTGCAACGCCGGGGTCGTCCTGATCGGCTATGGCCGCGTCGGCAGCCATATTGGCGGGATGATCTGCGGACGCGGCGAAGGGCTGACGGTGATCGAGGACCAGAAGGACATGGCCGCCGCCGCCGAGGCCGCGGGCGCGACGGTGATCGTCGGCGACGCGACGAAAGAAAGCATCCTGCGGCAGGCCGGACTCGATGCGGCGTCGACGCTGCTGATCGCGATTCCCGAAGGGGTCGAGGCGGGCGCGATCGTGCGGCGCGCGCGCGCGATCAATCCCAAGCTCGTCATCGTCGCGCGCGCGCATTCGGATGAGGAAGTGAGCGATCTGGTGCGGCGCGGCGCCGACCATGTCGTGATGGCCGAGCGCGAGACCGCGTCGCGCATGGCCGAGCGCGCGATGCTGACGCGGGCATAGATCAATCGGGGACTTCCCCCACCGCGCCAAACTTCCTATCGCCCTCCTCAATGTCCGCCGACGCGCTCCTTCCGCTGCTCAAATCCACCTTCGGTTTCGATCATTTCCGCGGCCGCCAGGGCGAGGTCGTCGATCGCGTGATGGCGGGCGAACATACGCTGGCGGTGATGCCGACGGGGGCGGGCAAGTCGCTGACCTATCAATTGCCCGCGGTGGCGCTGACCGGCTGCGTCGTCGTCGTGTCGCCGCTGATCGCGCTGATGCACGACCAGTTGCGCGGCGCGCGCGCGGCGGGGATTCGCGCGGCGAGCCTGACGAGCGTCGATGCCGATTTCGCCGACACGCGGCAGGCGTATCGCGACGGCGAACTCGATCTTCTCTACATCGCGCCCGAGCGCGCCACCGGCGAAGGCTTCCGGTCGCTGATGGCAGCGCGCACCCCCGCGCTGTTCGCGATCGACGAGGCGCATTGCGTTAGCGAATGGGGGCACGATTTCCGGCCCGATTACCGCCTGCTCCGGCCGCTGCTCGACGCCTTTCCCTCGGTGCCGCGGCTCGCGCTGACGGCGACGGCGGACAAGCATACGCGCGAGGATATCCTCCTTCAGCTCGGCATTCCGGCCGAGGGGCTGGTGCTCGCAGGGTTCGACCGCCCGAATATCCGCTACCGCGTGACGCCGCGCGTGAGTCCGGCGAAGCAGCTCACCGATTTTATCGCCGCCAATCCCGGCCCGGGGATCGTCTATTGCCCGACGCGCGACGGGACCGAACGCATGGCGGCGAAGCTTGCCGCCGCTACGGGGCGCAGCGTTGCCGCCTATCACGCCGGGCTCGATCCCGAGCGTCGCGCGCGGGTGCAGCACGACTTCGTCGCGTCGGAGGACGGGATCGTCACCGCGACGGTCGCCTTCGGCATGGGGATCGACAAGCCCGACGTGCGCTTCGTCGCGCATGCCGGGCTGCCGAAGTCGATCGAGAGTTATTATCAGGAAACGGGGCGCGCGGGGCGCGACGGCGACCCCGCCGAGGCGCTGATGCTGTGGGGCGCCGAGGATTTCGCGCGCGCCCGGATGCGGCTCGGCGAACTGCCCGAGGCGCGGGTCGCGGGCGAACGGGTGCGGCTCAATGCGCTCGCGGCGCTCGTCGAGACGGTCGAGTGCCGGCGCGCGCTGCTGCTCCGCCATTTCGGCGAGTCGCCGCCCGAGCGCTGCGGCAATTGCGACAATTGCCTCGAGCCGCCAAGCCAGATCGACGCGACGGTGCTGGCGCAGAAATTGCTCTCGGCGGTCTATCGCACCGGGCAGAGCTTCGGCGCGGGGCATGTCGAGGCGGTGCTCACCGGCCGGAGCGATGAGCGCATCGCCCAGCGCGGGCACGACAAGCTCTCGGTCTTCGGAATCGTCGCGGGCGAGGAAGCGCGGCTGATCAAGCCGCTCGTCCGCACGCTCGTCGCGCGCGAGGCGCTCGAGACGACCGAGCATGGCGGGCTGATGTTCGGCCCCGCCGGGCGCGCGATGATGAAGGGCGAAACGCCGGTGCTGATCGCCGAGCCGCCGGTGAAGCGGACGCAGAGGGCTTCGCGCGCGGATCGGGCCGCCGCGAACCCGGTCGGCGATCCCTTGTTCGATGCGCTGCGCGCGATGCGGCGCGAACTGGCGGCCGAAGCCGGGGTGCCGCCCTATGTAATCTTCCACGACGCGGTGCTGCGCGCGATGGCGAGCGAACGGCCCGCGACGCGAAGCGCGCTCGCCGACATTCCGGGCGTCGGCGGCAAGAAGCTCGACGCGTGGGGCGACGCGTTCCTGAACGTGATCCGGCAATATTGATCGCACCTTCACGCCCCCACCTTCATGCTTGTCAGCAAGTGGGCGGCGGGAGTAGATCGGCGGCATGAGTGATTTTCGTCCCCTGTCCGCCCAATTCAGCGTCGCGCCGCAGATCGACATCGAGGCTGTCGCCGAGGCCAAGGCGCAAGGCTTTGCATTGGTGATCAACAACCGTCCCGACGGCGAGGAGCCCGCGGCGCCGCAGGGCGAGCATATATCGACCGCCTGCGCCGCCGAGGGGCTGGCCTATGCCGCGATCCCGATCGGCCATGCGGGGTTCAGCCACGCGCAGATCGATGCGCTCGACAAATTGCTGGCGAGCGCGACCGGGCCGATCCTCGCCTATTGCCGTTCGGGAACGCGCTCGACGCATCTCTGGGCACTGAGCCGCGCGCGCGCCGGCGACGACGTGGACGGTATTGTCGATGCGGCGGCGAAGGCGGGTTATGATCTTTCGGGGCTGCGGCCGATGCTGGACGCGCTTTCGGGGGAAAAATGACCGCGGTCGCGATCCAGACCGGCGCATCGCTCGTCGCGGTGCTGTTCATCGCCTGGCTGGTCGGCAGGATGGGGCTCGGCGCTGATCCGCGGATTGCGGATGAAGCCCATGCGATCCGGCTCGCCGAAGAGGCCGAAGCGGGGTTTTGCGGGATCGAAGTGGCGCGCGACCGCGCTGGCTTCGCGGCGATCGTCCGCAATGCCGAAGGACGGATGATGCTGGTGCGCGCGCACGGCAATCATTTCGCGGCGCGGCCGGTCGACGCCAGTGTCATCGGGCGACTCGATAAGGATTTCCTGACACTGACGACGCCGGAACGGACATTCGGTGCGGTGACGCTGCAACTGGGGAAGGATGCGGGGATGTGGGCATCGCGCATGCGGGATATCGCCCGTGCCTGAGCTTCCCGATCCCGTCGTTTACGCGGTTCCCGTCTTCATTCTGCTGTTGATCGCCGAGATGATCGTCTCGCTCAGGCGCGACAAGAGCCGGTATGAGGCGCGCGACACGCTGACCTCGCTGATGCTCGGGACGGTAAGTCAGGTCGCCGGAGCGCTCGTCGGCGCGGCGGTGATCGGTATGGCGGTTTGGGTCTATCAGTTCCGCCTGTTCGATATCGGGATCGAATTCGGCACCTGGTGGTGGGCGTGGATCCTCTGCTTCTTCCTCGACGACCTCGCCTATTATGCCTTTCACCGCAGCGCGCACCGCGTGCGCTGGTTCTGGGCGAGCCATGTCATCCATCATTCGAGCCAGCATTATAATCTGTCGACCGCGCTCAGGCAGACCTGGACGGGCTTTTTGAGCCTGACCTTCCTCTTCCGCCTGCCATTGTTCCTGATCGGCTTTCCACCCGCGATGGTCTTTTTCTGCGCGGGGCTGAACCTGATCTACCAGTTCTGGATCCATACCGAGGCGATCGGGCGGATGCCGCGCTGGTTCGAGGCGGTGATGAACACCCCGTCGCACCACCGCGTCCATCATGGCGTGAACCCGCGCTATCTCGACGCCAATTACGCCGGCGTCTTCATCATCTGGGACAAGATGTTCGGCAGCTTCGTCCCCGAGCGCGACGACGAACCGGTACGTTACGGCATCGTCAAACAACTCGGCAGCTTCAACATCCTCTGGGCCGCGGTGCATGAGTGGGTCGGGATCGCGAAGGACGTCTGGCACGCGCCGTGGCGGCACAAGCTTTCGTACATGTGGCGCGAGCCCGGCTGGAGCCACGACGGCAGCCGCGCGACGAGCGCGATGATCAAGCAGCGCTGGGCGGCCGGGCGGCCGGTCGAGGAGCCGGCGGAGTAGCGTCTTTCCCTCCGTCCGTTCGTGCGCGCGTGATGCCCCTTGCCTCGCTCCCTAATGACATTCATGTAAGCATCCGGGAGACCGCCAGCAGGCGGCGCGAGGGAGAGTCGCGAGCATGGATCAGTTCGACATCATCGTCATCGGCGGCGGCAGCGCGGGGAGCGCGGCGGCGGGGCGGCTTGCCGAGGACGGCACGCGCACCGTCTGTCTGGTCGAGGCGGGTGGCCGCAACGACAATATGCTGATCAAGACGCCGGGGTTCATGCCCTTCATCCGGAACAGCTCGAACTATAAATATGAGACGGTGCCGCAAAAGGGACTGAACGGCCGGGTCGGATATCAGCCGCGCGGGCGCGGGCTCGGCGGGTCAAGCGCGATCAACGCGATGGTCTATATCCGCGGGCACAAGTTCGATTACGATCAGTGGGCGTCATTGGGCGCGACGGGCTGGAGCTATGCCGACGTACTCCCCTGGTTCAAGCGCGCCGAGCATAATGAGCGCGGCGCCGATGATTTCCACGGCAGCGGCGGGCCCCTCAATGTCATGGACCAGCGCTGGCCCAATGTAACGAGCCGGCGCTTCGTCGAGAGCGCGGCGGTGCTGCAACTGCCGCGCACCGCCGATTTCAACGGCGCGCAGCAAGAAGGTTTCGGCCTCTATCAGGTGACGCAGAAGGGCGGCGAGCGCTGGTCGGCGGCGCGCGCCTATGTCGAACCCTTGCGCGAGCATGGCAATTTCGCGGTGCGCACCGGCGCGCTGGTCGAGCGGATATTGATCGAGGATGGCCGCGCGACGGGGGTGGTCATCCGGCGCGGATCGAAACGCGAGACGCTGCGCGCGCGCGGCGGGGTCGTCCTGTCGGCGGGCGCCTTCAACAGCCCGCAGATATTGATGCTGTCGGGAATCGGGCCGGGCGCGCATCTGCAGGAGAAGGGAGTCGCCGTCGCGCTCGACCGCGCCGGCGTGGGCGCGAATCTGCAGGATCATATCGACTATGTGTCGAGCTGGGAGACGCGCTCGGCCGACCCCTTCGGCGACAGTCCGGGCGGCACCTGGCGGATGCTGAAGGCGATCTTCGAGCATCGCACCAAACGCAGCGGGATCATGACGACCTGTTTCGCCGAGGCGGGCGGCTTCTGGAAATCGCGGCCCGACCTGCCCGCGCCCGACATCCAATATCATTTCGTCCCCGCGATGCTCGAGGATCATGGCCGCACCAAGGTGAAGGGGCACGGCTTTTCGTGCCACGCCTGCGTGCTCAGGCCCGAGAGCCGCGGGTCGGTGACGCTGGCATCGGGCGATGCCGCCGCGGCGCCGGTGATCGATCCGGGCTTCCTGACCGATGCGCGCGACATGGCGACGCTGCGCGCCGGGGTGCGGATGATGCACCGCATCGCCGCCGCGCCGCCGCTGTCGGATTATGCGGGGGTCGACCGCCACCCGGTCGATCTCGACGACGATGCGGCGCTCGACGCGCTGATCCGCAATCGCGCCGACACCGTCTATCACCCCGTGGGCACGTGCCGGATGGGGAATGACGCCGATGCGGTGGTCGATCCGACGCTGAAGCTCAAAGGCATCGACGGACTGTGGGTCGCCGATGCGAGCGTGATGCCGCGACTCGTTTCGGGCAACACCAACGCGCCAAGCATCATGATCGGCGAGCGCGCGGCGGATTTCGTGAAGGCCGCGCTGGCCTGAGAGCTAAGAGCAAGCGGCCGCCAGCAATCGCCCGCTGCCCGTCAATTCATAACGGCTCGCGGGCGGGCGCATGTCGATCACCTCGCGCGTCACCAGCCCATGACGCCCAAGCGCGGCCAGTCCCTGCGACAGCGCCCGTGGTGTCGCGGGGGCGAGCAGACGCGACAGCGCGTTGAAGCGGTCGTGCCCCGCGCCGATTCCGACGACGAGCGGCAGCCCCCAGCGCGTCGCGGCCCCCGGGGGCAGGCCGAGCGCGCCATGGGCTTCGGCGATCGTCGCGGCGCGCGCGGCGGCCGCCTGTCCGCTTTCGGTCAATATATATTCGGGGCGGAGCGGGTGGCCGTGGCCGGGGTTGCGCTGCACCCAGCCGATCGCCCGCGCCGCCTCGAGCGTCCGCGTCAGGCTGTCGCGCGACAGTCCGAGCCGATGGGCGAGCTCGACGAAGCGCGCGCCTTTGTGGCCCGCGAGATCGGCGAGCAAGGGCACCAGCCAGCGGTGGCTGCCGAGCTGGACCAACAGGGAATCGGGCGGTGGCGGATCGGGCTTGCTTGACGGCATTTGCAACTAACTATACAAACCAGACCATCGGTGCAAGGATGTTGGCAGAGGGAGCAAAGACATGGCACTCGAATATGGATCCGAACTCACCTGCTCGATGGGGGTGAAGGACATGACCGCGTCGATCGCCTGGTATGAGCGGGTGATGCGCTGCGAACTGCTCTACCGCGCCGACGAGATCGGCTGGTGCGAGCTGAAAACGCCGATGGCGGGGGTCAATATCGGGCTGAGCGAGATCGAGAGCGTGACGCAGGGCGGCGGCGCGACCAATGTGTTCGAAGTCGCCGACATCGCCCAGGCCAAGGCGCATCTCGATGCCGAGGGCGTGCGGCAGGACGGCGATATCCAGCATATCCCGGGGCTGGTGAAATTGCTCACCTTCTACGATCCCGACGGCAATGCTTTCATGTTCTCGCAGTCCGAGATGGCGCCATGACGGCACTCGGCTGGGCCGCGGCGGCGCTGCTCGCGTCCCCGGCGCCCGCCGCCGAGCCGTCGTCGCTGACCGCCTGGCACGGAAGCTGGGTCGGTGAGGGTGAGGCGTTCGGCCAGCCCGCGACCGCGACGCTCGAAATCGCAGCGGGCGAGGGCGGCGCGGCGACGCTTGCCTATCGGCTGAGCATCGCCCGAACGCCACCCCTCACCTACTCGGCCGAGGCGACCTATGCCGTCGACGCCAAGGGGCGCGTCAGTGGAAAATGGACCGACAGCACGGGGCGCGCACGCGCGGTTGCGGGCGGGGTGAATGCGGCGAAATGGTGGACGCATTGGGGCAGCGCCGATGTCGAGATCGGCCGATCGACCTATGTCCTCGAAGAGGGTAGGCGGCTCCTCGTTAGCGATTCGGTCCTGCAGGAAGATGGTGGCTGGCGCGTCTTCGCCGTGCTGCGCTACACGCGAAAAAAACCCTGAAAGCCGCCACTTTTCAGGCGGGCGTATGGTGCGCACAAAAAAAGAGGGCCGGGACTTGCGTCCCGGCCCAGCCTTTCAGGCTCTCCCCTCCTGAAACTGTTGACCCAATGAATGCCATATTAATGTCATGTTGGAAAGGCCAAAATTGCGGCAATGTTGCACAAAATTTGTGCAGCATTTCAGTTGAGAAAGGGGTCGGCGCGCGCCGGCGATCCGGCCCCCTTTCGCAGCCGCTTAAAAGCCCTTTCGCACCGTGACGCCGAAGGTCCGCGGCTGGTTCGTCGCAAAGCCGAGGCGTGCGCGCCCGCCACGCTCGCGGTCGAAGGCGAGCAGCGCATTTTCGTCGAGCAGATTGTTCACATAGACCGAGATTTCGAGTTCGTCGGGAAACTCGATTCCCGCGCCGATATTGACCAGCTGATAATCGGGCAGCTTGAGGTCGAGCGTCGTCGCCGACCCGATCGGCGCGCCGCCGAAAGTGAAGCCATGCTCGAAGGTCCGCGGGTTGTTCTCCTGATCGCCCGGCTGCGTATAGCGGCTGCCGACATGCTGGAAGGAGGCGGTGACGAAGGCGTTGCTGTTCCCCGATGCGTCGATCGGAAAGCTGTAGGTCGCATTGGCCGCCATCTGGAACTTCGGCACCGAGGGCAGGCGGTTGCCGTCGCGGATGCCCTCGATCACCGTTCCGTCGGGGCGCGTCAGCGTCGAGTCGAACTCGGCCTCGACATAGCTGCCCGACAGTCCGAGATCGAAGCCGGTGAACGGGCTCGCCGACAGCTCGAATTCGAGCCCCATCGTATGCGCGTCGGCATTGAAGACGATACGCGACGAGCAACTGCCGGCATCGGCGGTGACCTGCAGATTGTTGATCTTGGTATAGAAGCCCGCGGCGTTGAAGGTGATGCCGCCGAACTGCGCCTTCACCCCGCCTTCATAGTTCCACAGCGTTTCGTCGTCGTAGCGCGGCCGGCCGCCGAAGGTCTCGGCATCGGGGCCGCCCGGATTGCCGCCGTCGCAGAGCGGCAGGTTCAAGGGATCGTTGACCCCGCCGAGGCGGAAGCCCTTCGACGCCTGGGCATTGAGCGTGACGCCGTCGGCGACGTCGTAGCTCAAGAGCAGGCGCGGCGAAAAGCCGGTCGACGAGGTCTTGTCGCGCGCATTGTCGCCGTTCGGGAAGAGCCCGCCCGACACGAAGCGGCGGCTTTCGTCGAAGGCATAATAACGCCCGCCGACCGTCGCGGTCAGGCGGTCGGTGAAATCATAGCTGACCTCACCGAAGATCGCGATTTGCGACAGATCATAGGGAATGTCGGCGTTGTAGGGCGAATCGGGCCCGAAGCCGTTGGCGATATCGGCCGCGGTGAGCGGCACCCCGCCGGGTCCGCAATCATCGGGGTCGGCGTTGCATGCGTCGATGAAGAACTGGTTGGTGAAAGCGTCGTAGCCCGGCGTCGGCAGGCGCTGGGTATAGTCGCGCTTCACATTCGCATAATAGCCGCCGATCAGCCACTGGAAGGGGCCGTCGCCCGCCGAATTGACGCGGACTTCCTGCGTGAACTGCTTGACCCCCGTGGTGTCGACCAGGTTCGAGGGAAGCAGGATGCCCGCGTCGGGAAAGCCGAGGTCGGACGACACGCTGCCGGTGAGCGCGCTCGCATCGCGGCTGACGAGGATGTCGCGGTCGGTGTAGGTGGTGACCGAGGTCACGCCGATGACGTCGCCGGTATAGTTCATCGTGAGGTCGAAGAGCTTGACCTCGTCCTCGAACGCTTCGTCGAGCAGCAGATATTGCTGGCGTTCCTCGAAGGTCACCTGCGGCCGCGTCGTCGTGAACTGGTTGGCGTAGAGGTTGTAGACCTCCTGCCGGTTGAAGCCGTCGGTCGTCACCTTCTGATAGACGACGCGCGGCGTGATCGAGAGGCCCTCGGCGGGTTCCCAGCGCAGCGAGAAGCGCCCGCCATAACGTTCGCCGCTGTTGACGTCCTCGCTCTCGCCGCCGCCTTCGCGCAGCGCGTTGATGAAGCCGCCGTAGCGCGTGTAATAGCCGACCGCGCGCATCGCGAGATTCTCGCTCAGCGGCAGGTTGATCGCGCCTTTGAGGTGGCCGCCGAAATCGTCGCCGTCGACGAGATTCACATTGCCTTCGACCTTGCCCTCGACGCGGTCGGTGGTCGGCTGATTGGTGATATAGCGCAGCGTGCCGCCGACCGATCCCGAGCCGAAAAGCGTGCCCTGCGGCCCGCGCAGCGTTTCGACGCGGTTCAAATCGAACAGGTCGAGGTCGGGGGTGAACAGCGACAGCGAGACGACCGATTCATCGAGGTAGACGCCGACCTGTTCCTTGACGCCCGGCTGGTCGCGCGCGATCTGACCCGCCGACACGCCGCGCACCGACACTTGGCTCTGCCCGGGTCCGAGATTCTGGACGGTCAGGCCCGCGACGTTGCGCGACAGATCCTCGATCGTGCTCGCATTGGCGCGCTCGATCGCCTGTTCGGTCTGGGCGTTGATCGAAAAGGGAACGTCCTGAAGGCTCGCGTCGCGCTTGGTGGCGGTGACGATGATCTCGTTGCCGTCATAGCTGCCCGATGGCGCCTCCTGCGCCGCTGCCGGGGCGCTTGCGAGCGCAAGGCACGACAAGCCGGCGAGCAAAGATGCTCGTGCATTCATGATAATCCTCCTCCTGGTGGCCAATCTGACGCTGGTCCGGGCGGGAGGGTGCGCCTCTTGCGGGTGAGAGGCAATGGGGGACGATTCGCGCGTAATAAAATTACCCGAACCTGTTGCGTCGCCGCCACAGTATAAAAAGAGGCCGGGACGTCGGTCCCGGGGCCGTGACCCTTCCGGCCACAACTAAAAAAAGCCGGGGCCAAGCCCCGGCTAGTGGTTCGCAGGAGGAACCTCGTTAGGCCCCCGCCGCCGCCGTTTGAAAGGAGAGAGAGACGTGCGGCGACGGGTTCCTGTCTCGTCAATAATTATAGGCGCGCTCGCCATGCTCGCCGAGGTCGAGGCCTTCGCGTTCGACCTCTTCGGAGACGCGCCCGCCGGTGACCGCCTTGGCGATCGTGAAGGCGATGGCCGAACCGACCGCCGACCAGAGGACGGCGACGCCGACCGACTTGATCTGGATCCAGAGCTGGCTGCCGAGAACATAATCGTCGCCCGCCGGACCGCCGAGCGCGGGCAGCATGGTGACCGCGGTCAGCACCGAGCCGATCAGGCCGCCGATGCCGTGGATGCCGAACACGTCGAGCGAGTCGTCGAAGCCAAGCTTGGGCTTGATCTTCATCACGAACCAGCAGCAGACGACGCCGGCGATCGCGCCGAGCAGGATCGCGCCGAACGGGCCCGAATTGCCCGCGGCCGGGGTGACCGCGACGAGGCCGGCGATCGCGCCCGAACAGGCGCCGAGCAGCGAACCCTTGTGGCCGAGGACGCGTTCGGTGAGCATCCAGAAGAGAACGCCGGCGGCGGTGGCGGTGAAGGTGTTGATCAGCGCAAGGCCGGCCGAGCCATTGGCTTCAAGCGCCGAGCCGGCGTTGAAGCCGAACCAGCCCACCCACAGGAGGCCGGTGCCGATCAGCGTCATGGTTAGCGAGTGCGGCGCCATGATGTCCTTCTGATAACCGCTGCGCTTGCCGATGATGAAGCCGCCGACGAGCGCCGCGATACCCGCGTTGATGTGGACGACGGTGCCGCCCGCGAAGTCGAGCGCCCCCCAGCCGAAGATCAGGCCGGTCGAGGCTTCGTCACCGCCGAGGTACCAGACCATGTGCGCGATCGGATAATAGACGATGGTCAGCCAGACGATCGCGAAGACCATCACCGCCGAGAATTTCATGCGCTCGACGAGCCCGCCGAGCACGAGCGCGACGGTGATCGCCGAGAAGGTCATCTGGAAGGCGATGAAGACGAATTCGGGGATGACGACGCCGTCGGTGAAGGTCGCGACGTTCGAATCGGCGGTGACGCCGGCAAGGAAGAACTTGCCCGACGAAATGAGCCAGTTGGCATCGCCGCCGAAGGCGAGGCCGTAGCCGTACATGACCCAGAGCACCATCGCGAGCGCCGCGACGGCGAGCACCTGCGTCAGCACCGAGGCCATATTCTTGGTGCGAACGAGGCCGCCGTAAAAGAGCGCGAGGCCGGGAACGATCATCGCCATCACGAGCACGGTCGCGACCATCATCCACGCGGTGTCGCCCTTGTCGGGCGTGGGTGCGGCGGCTTGGGCGACGGCGGGCGCCGCTTCGGTGACGGCTTCCTGGGCCCAGGCGGGCAGCGCGGCGAACAGCGACAGGCCGATCGCCCCCGCGCCCGCCGCAATCTTGTTTGCGAACTTCATTGCTTCCCCCTTTGTCATTACAGAGCCGCCTCGCCGGTTTCGCCCGTGCGGATGCGCACGGCCTGACCGACGTCGAGGACGAAAATCTTGCCGTCGCCGATCGAACCGGTGCCGGCGCTTTGCTGCAGCGTTTCGACGACCCGCGGCGCCAGCGCGTCGTCGCAGACGAGTTCGATCTTCACCTTCGGCACCATGTTGGTGGCATATTCGGCGCCGCGGTAGATTTCGGTCTGCCCCTTTTGCCGGCCGAAGCCCTTGACCTCGGTCACGGTCATGCCGGCGATGCCGAGACCGGTCAGCGCCTCGCGCACCTCGTCGAGCTTGAATGGTTTGATGATGGCCAGGATCAGCTTCATGACGCCCCCTTTTGCTAATGGCACCATGTCGCTCTGCAACGGGCGTGCCAAATTGCGCTCGAGGATCGAAAGTTAACATTTTGTGACGGTTTTGGAGTCGCCGACGCGCCGGATCGTGCGTTCGGTGGGCAGGCGAGGCAGACCTTTGCCTAAATTTTAGGCACCCAAGGAGGGCGACTTAGGACGCCTTCGTAAATCGCGCCCAGATGGGCAAATGATCCGAGGCGCGCGCCGCGAGCGCGCTGCGGTGGACGCCCGCCTCGACTGCTTCGAGGTCGGGGGTCGCGAAAATCCGGTCGAGCTTGGCGACGGGGCGGCGGCTGTGGAAGCTGTGGCCGGTGTCGACGAGGCGGTGATGCGCGCCGAAATCGGAAAGGCAGCCGCCGCTGGCGCGCCATTCGTTGCAATCGCCCATCAGAATCGTCGGCAAGGGCTCGCCCTCGGCGACGTGGTTCAGGATCGCGCGCGCCTGCTGGCGGCGGCGCAGCCCCGAAATGTCGAGGTGCATGCCGACGACGCGGAGCCGCGTATCGCCGATGCGCACCGTCGCCGCGACGGCGCCGCGCGGTTCGAGCGTCGGCAGGTGGAGCGCGTGGCTTTCCTCGACCTCGGCGCCCTTGCGCACGAGCAGCGCATTGCCGTGCCAGCCGATCGCATAGGGGCGGCCGCTCAAGAGGTCGACGGGGACATAATCGCTATGATCCTCGAACATGTGCGGCGGGATCGCGCTTGCGCGGGTGCCGAAACGGCGGTCGGCCTCCTGCAGCGCGACGATGTCGGCGTCGAGTTCGCCGAGCACCGAGAGCACGCGGCCGGGATCGCGACGGCGATCGAGCCCGATGCCCTTGCGCATATTGTAACTGGCGACCTTGATCATCTGCTTTTCAAGCGCTCAGGCCGCGTTTCCGTTCCCGCCGCCCTCGAACTCGGTCATCAGCGCGCGCGCTTCGCCCAGATCCTCGTCGAGCACCATCACGCGCACCGGGATGAGCAGCCCGACGCTTTCGGCGATGTTCATCCCCGCGTCGAAGCAGACCGCATGCACACCCGCGCTTTCGAGCCGGCCGCGCAGCAATTCGGCCTCGGCGCCATTGGGAAGCCGCACCAACTCGACCAGCGGCATCAGGCGTCTCCCGCGATAAAGCGGTCGGTCGGGCGCGTCGGCAGGCCGTCGATGCTCCGGTTGCGTTCCTTGAATTTCTCGACCCACAGCGCGCGGTCGGCCTGGCGGTGATATTTCTGCAGCGTGTCGCGTTCGTGTTGCAATTCCATCATCGGCACGCCCCAGCCGCAGCTCGTCTGCACGCTTTCGACGTCGATCACGAAGATCTGGCGCGTGCCGGGAAGCAGCGTGAAATGGGCCGCGAGCGCGTCCCATTCGGCATCCTGTGGCAGGACCGGGCGGCCGCGGCCATAGATGCGCAGGATCAGCGCGCTGCGATCGAAGGCGCAGAACATGATCGTGATCCGTCCGTCGGCCGCCAGATGCGCGTGCGTTTCGTTCCCCGACCCGCCGAGGTCCAGATAAGCGACCTGCATATCCGAAAGCACCTTGAAGCTGTCGGCATAGCCCTTCGGCGAGAGGTTGATCCGACCATCGGCGGCGGCGGTCGCGGTAAAAAAGACCGGCTGCTTTCCGATGAAGGCGATATGTTTTTCGGTCAGCGTTTCGGTGAATTCGGCCATGGCTGCTCTCCGGTTCGCGACGTGCCTATCACCAATTCTTGCCCTCTTCTATCGCCGCTTCCTCATCGGCGCGCGTCGCGCGGCCGAGGGCTTCGTTGCGGTGCGGGAAGCGGCCGAAACGATCGACGATGTCGAAATGCTTTTGCGCATAATCCTGGAACATCGGGTCGTCGAACTGGCCGAAGAGGCGCAGCGATTCGCGCTGGTCGCCCAGATCTTCGCTATGCTGGAAGGGCAGGCAGGCGAACTGCCGGCGCTCGTCGGGCCAGCCTTCGTGCCAGCCGCGTGTCACGATGCCGCGCGCGATCGCGCGGGCGAGGCTGTCGGTCGCGAAAGCGTCGGCGTAGCCGCGATAGATGTTGCGCGGCACCTGGTCGAAGAGGATCGTCGCCGCGAGCGCGGTGTCGGGGTCGGTCAGAAAGACTTCGGCGGGCTGCGAGCGGAGGGCTTCGTGCCAGCCTTCGGCAAGCTCGCGGACCTCGGCATCGAAATCGGGGCCGCCGCCGTACCAGTCGTCCATATCATGGTCGTCGAACCAGAAGGCGAGCAGTTGCTTGGCCCAGTCGGCGGGGGGAGGGGCGGGTGCTTGGGAATCACTTGTCATTGCGAGCGCAGCGAAGCAATCCAGAGCGGTTTGCGCAACCCTGGATCGCTTAGTTGTGCGCTCGCGATGACGAGCTATTCGCCCTTCGCTTTCCGATAGGGAACGAACTCGCCGAGCGAGACGAAGCCGCTGTACATCCGGCTCGTCCGATCGTGCAGTTCGAGCGTGTCGATGCTGCACAGCTGGCTACCCGTCGTCCTGAGGACGAGGATATCGTCGTCGTCGAGCGATTCTGCGCCGCCCTTCGGCCGGTTGACCCAATAGGTGCTGCCGACTTTGTAGACGATCGCGGTCTTGTCGATGATCTGCGAGCTGCGCGCGGTTGAGAGCGGGATGCAGTCCTGCGGTTCGCCCGCAACGCGGCCTTCGAGCAGCTTGGCGAGCTCGGCTTCGGGCTCGAGCTTTTCGCGCGCGGTCGCGGCGGGGGCGGCCGCTACGGCCGCGGCGGCAATGAGCGCCGGGATGAGGTGACGCATGGTTCGACTCCTGTCTTCATCATACCCTACCCGGCGCTCTTTTACGCGATCATGCGTGAACAGGGCCTGACTCGCCGCGCTTTCAGCACGCCCCGTCCGGGAGCGGAATCCCGAACGGGCCCTTGCATTTCTTCTTTTTCGCGGGCTCGGCCGGCGTGCCGCCACCAGTGTTCGCGCCGCTCATGCCGCCGAAATCGGCGCCGATCATCAGCATCGTGTGCGATCGGAAGCGGACTTTCGCCGTCCAGTCGATGTTCCACGCCGCATTGCCCGCGGGCTTCGGCGGGTAGGAGAAATTGGCCTCGGGGCCGAAGGCGTTCAAATTGCCGATCATCATCTCGCCCGACGCCTTCTTGACCTCGGCGGGGATCTGGCAGCTTGTCTGCGACGGCGGCATCACGATCTTTTTGGTGATCAGGTTCGCGACGACCGACGGCGGCAGCCAGTCCCATAGGCCGCCGCCGAATTCCTTCGACGCGCTGCTCGTCCACCAGACGATGTCGCCCATGTCTTTCCCGCCGCTGCCGCCCGACATGCCGCCGATCGTCCACGCGACATAGCCGGTCGCGCCCGGCACCGCATTCCAGCGCACCATCACCGACTGGTCGCCCTGGATCGCGGTCGACGCCGACAGGCCCTGCATATAATCCTGCGCGAGCGTGAAATTGATGTCGGGGCCGATATTGCTCGCGATGCGGTGCGCGCCGATCAGCGACGAGCCCGACCCCGGCTGGCGCCCGCCCTTCTTGTTCGGCCAGTCGATATAGGAACGGCTGTTCGCCTTGCTGACCTCGCGGATCACCGGCACCGCGCTCGAAAACAGGTTCGGCGGCATCTGGCCCGCAGCGACCTTGGCGAAATCGATCACGACCGGCTGGCCGGGGCCCGCCTTCGCGCCGCAGCCCCAATAGAGCAGCAGGCGGCCCTTCGGCCGTTCGAACGGCGTCGTTCCCGTCGCTTCCTTGCCTTCCTCCCAATATAGCGGGACCGATTTGCCCATCTTCGCCTGCGGCTGAAAGAAATGGTCGCCCTTTGGCGGCGGCGCGGTGGCCGCATCGTTCGAGCCGAGACGGAGCAGGAGCTGATGCGCGACCTTGCTCGACGGATCGCCGCCGAACATCATCCCCATCGCGCCGCCGAGCCCGCCGCGTCCGCCGCCCGCCATCGCGGCGAAGCCCGACATCGTCGCGACGTCCATCTCGTACCGTTCCTTGGGGCCGGTCGTTTTTTGCGCCGAGCCGGGAACGGCGGCAAGCATCGCGGCGACGGGGGCCGCGGACACAAAATGCAGAGTCGAACGCATATTATCCTCCCTGTTGCAGGGGATCCCCCACGGATGATGCGACCGAATCTTCTTTCTGTTTGGCTATCCTATATGCGCGGGAGGGGCGAACGCCAAGTGAGGGCGATCACAGGCGCGTCAGGCCGTCCCGCCTACCGTCAGCCCGCTCACCAGCAGCGTCGGCTGGCCGACCCCTGCGGGCACGCTCTGCCCCGCCTTGCCGCAGATGCCGATGCCCTCGTCGATCGCCATATTATTGCCGATGCCGGTGACCTTCGTCAGCACGCTCGGCCCGTCGCCGATCAGCGTCGCGCCCTTGATCGAGTCGCCAAGCTTGCCATTCTCGATCTTGTACGCCTCGGTGCAGCTGAAGACGAACTTGCCCGACACGATATCGACCTGTCCGCCGCCGAAGCTCTTGGCGAAGATGCCGTTCTTGACGCGCGACAGGAGCTCGGCGGGATCGTCACTGCCGCCGCGCATGAAGGTGTTGGTCATCCGCGGCATCGGCGCGTGCGCGAAACTTTCGCGCCGGCCGTTGCCGGTGGGCTCGACGCCCATCAGGCGCGCGTTGAGGCGGTCCTGCATATAGCCCTTGAGGATACCGTCCTCGATCAGCACCGTCTCGCCGGTCGGGGTGCCTTCGTCGTCGATCGAAAGCGAGCCGCGGCGACCGCCGCCAACGGGGCTTTCCATCGCGCCGTCGTCGACCACCGTGACGCCGGGTGCCGCGACGCGCTCTCCAATTCTTCCCGAAAAGGCGCTGGTGCCCTTGCGGTTGAAATCGCCTTCGAGCCCGTGGCCGACGGCTTCGTGGAGCAGCACGCCGGGCCAGCCAGGGCCGAGCAGCACGGTGAACTCGCCCGCGGGGGCGTCGACCGCGCGCAGGTTGACGAGCGCCTGGTTCAGCGCCTCGTCGATCGCGCGGTTCCACTGCGCTTCCTCGAACAGATGGTCGTACATGTAACGCCCGCCGAGGCCGAAATAGCCCGATTCGCGGCGCCCATTCTCCTCGACCACGATCGAGACGTTGAGGCGGACGAGCGGGCGAATGTCGGTCGCGAGGAAGCCGTCGGCACGGACGATCTCGACCACCGACCAACTGCCGGCGAGCGCGACCGAGACCTGCACGACGCGCGGATCGCGCGCGCGCGCGGCGGCGTCGACCTTCTGGCACAGCTCGACCTTCTTCGCGAAGGGGATGAGGTCGAGTGGGTTCGCCTCGTCGTAAAGGTGGCGGTTGGTGCGCGGCGGCGGGCCGGCGGGGGCTTGGCTGGCGGGATCGAGCAGCGCGAGCGTCTCGGCGGCGCGGCGGATCGCGCCCGCGCTGACGTCGCTCGCATGCGCGAAGCCCGTCATCTCGCCCGATACGGCGCGGAGGCCAAAGCCGGCGTCGGTCGAATAGTCGGCGGTCTTGAGGCGCCCGTCGTCGAAGCCGAAGCTCTCGGTCGCGCGATATTGCAGGTAAAGCTCGCCGTCGTCGGCTTTCGCGAGTGCTTCGCGCGCAAGCTTCTGCGCGAGATCGGGGTCGAGCGCGTCGGCGCGATAGAGGAAGCGGCGGGGATCGGTCGGGCTTGTCATAAGACGGATATAAGCGCTGGTCTCGCCGACCGCAAAGGTTCGTCAGAGATAATTGACCGTCAGCGTGAACGTCCCGCTGTAATTGCCCTCGGGCTGGTTCGCGGGGACGGTGAGTGTGCCACCGATATAATAGGTCTGCACGCCGCTCGGCAGCAATGTCGCGCCGAGCAGCGCGATGCCGCCGCCGCTCGTGGTCGCGGCGCGGACGAGGCTGGCGGTTATTGCCGGCGCGCCGCCGCCGGCGCGGGTGAGGGTGACCGACGTGCTGCCCGACACGGTGATCAGGAATATGCCGCCGGTGCCTTGGAAGACCGCGCGGCGGCCATCGTTGCCGACGAGTGTCGCGCCGCCGGTCGCGCTGCGTCCGTTGGTGACGGGGTTGATCGTGACCGTGCCGCCCGCCGATCCGCCGATCAGCGTTCCGAAATCGAGATCGTCGGTCTTGATCAGTGTGTTCGGACGGACGACCGCCGCATTGGCGGTGGTGCCCATGTCGGCGGCATAAGCCGGCGCAAATAGCGCCGCGCTCGCTGCCGCGATGGTCAGGACGCGAAACGCTCCCTGCCTGTATCTGGTCCCTTGAATCCCCACGATTCTGCTCCCGTCTGACACATTTATGCCAACCGGACCTTCATCGAGGATGCACGGGCTTGGTAAAGGCGGCGTTTACCTCCGGTCGCGCTTGGCGCCACCGGAACCCCGCCCACGCTTAGCTTTTGTCGGCGACCCCGCCGATCAGGATGAAGCGCCGGTCGCAATAGCCGCAGTCGGCGAAGCCTTCGTCGGTGTCGATTTCGAGCCACACGCGCGGGTGGCCGAGCGCCGCATCGGCGAGGCCGTCGCCGGTGCCGTCGCAGGCGATGCGGGTCTTGGGCGTGCGGATGGTTTCGGGTGCGGGCTGGGTCATCGACCGCGCCCATAGCAAGGCCGCGAAGGCTCGGCAATCGGGTCTGCGCATGGGGTGGGGTCTGTGACGGCACCGGTGCAAGCACCCGTCCGGGTGCCAGTGGTCCCCCGGTGCCGTCTTCCCCCCCACAGGAAGCCTAAAGATAGTTCAAGGTGATCGTGAAACTGCCGCTGTATTCGCCCGGCGCCTGGTTGGCGCCGACCTCGAGCGTCGCCCCGACCGGGAAATTATAATTGCCGAGCGGCGAGGTGATGCGAAAGCGCGTCGGCGACGTTGACAGGATCGCGGTCGGTGTGCTGCCGATCTCGAAATTGCGCGCGCGCATCCGCGTGCCCGGCCCGGTAAGCCAGACGCTGTTCGATCCCAGCGAGATATTGACTTGGCGATTGACGCTGCCGAGCCCGGCGAAGCGCGCAGGTTCGCCGCCGTCGCCCGCGAGGGTCACGCCGCCGGTGCGGTTCCGCGATCCGTCGGGTTCGATCGTGACGGTCCCCGCGGCGTTCGACGGGATGATGTCGCCGAAGTCGAGGTCGTTCACCTTGAAGAAGGAAAGCGGGCGAAGCACGATGGCTTCGGCCTCGCCCGGTGCGCCCGCCTGCGCCAGCGCCGGCGAGGCTGCGAAAGGCGCGATCGAGAGCGCAACGATGGCTAGCCCGCGCTGCATGGGCAGCGGGCGAAAGATGTGACTGGTCCCCACAGACCTCGTTCTAAGGGCAAGATTCCAATTTAGCGTTAACGCGCCGGTCAGCAGAAAATCTATCGGCGAAGATGGCTTTCACGCGAAGAGGCGCGCGGCTATGGAGGCGGCCATGAGTGAAGCCGCCATCCGCATCGACGCCGTCTCCAAACTCTATGCCGGCGGCAAGCAGGCGCTCGACAATGTCAGCTTCGACGTGCCGCGAGGGGCAATTTTCGGCCTCCTGGGCCCGAACGGTGCGGGCAAGTCGACGCTGATCAACATCCTCGCGGGGCTGGTCAACAAGACGAGCGGGGCGGCGAGCATCTGGGGTTTCGACATCGACGCCGACCCCAGGAACGCCAAATATTCGATCGGCATCGTGCCGCAGGAAATCGTCTTCGATCCCTTTTTCACCCCCTATGAGACGCTCGAAAATCAGGCGGGGCTCTATGGCGTGCCGAAGGACAGGCGGATTTCGGACGAGCTGCTCGCCGCGGTCCACCTCAGCGACAAGCGCGACGCCTACGCGCGCACGCTCTCGGGGGGCATGAAGCGCCGCCTGCTCGTCGCGAAGGCGATGGTCCATTCGCCGCCGATCATCGTGCTCGACGAGCCGACCGCGGGCGTCGACATCGAACTCAGGCAGCAGCTTTGGGAATATGTGCAGTCCTTGAACGACCGCGGCGTGACCGTCGTCCTCACGACGCACTATCTGGAAGAAGCCGAGGAGCTGTGCGACCGGATCGCGATCATCAACCATGGCAAGCTGATCGCGAACAAGCCGACGCGCGAACTGGTCGATATGGCGCGCGAGAAGATCGTCGTCGTCACGCTAGACCAAGACGTGACCGTGCTGCCGAGCCACCCCGCCTTCGATAAGGTCGAGCGCGAGGGCGAGCGCGGGCTTGCGATCAGCTACAACAAGGACCGCATGAATGCCGGCGAAGTCCTCGCCGCGGTCAATGCCATGGGCCATGGCATCGTCGACGTCTCGACCCGCGAAGCCGATCTCGAGGATGTCTTCCTCAACCTGACGCGCGCGGCGAATGGGTGAGCGTTCGTTCCCGTTCGTGTCGAGCGAAGTCGAGACACCCAATAGGATAGCGCGAGGCCGAGCGGCATCTCGACTTCGCTCGATGCGAACGGAATTGTGATGACAGATCCTATCCCCCACGACGTCATCATTGTGGGTTCGGGCGCCGCGGGGCTCACCGCCGCGATCGCGCTTGCCGATCACTGCAAGGTGCTCGTGCTGGCGAAGGGCGAACTCACCGGCGGGTCGACCGCCTGGGCGCAGGGCGGGATCGCCGCGGTGCTCGACGCGGGCGACACGTTCGAGAATCATATCGAGGACACGATGATCGCGGGTGGCGGGCTCAACCGGCGCGAGACGGTCGAGTTCGTCGTCGAAAATGCGCCGCACGCGATCGAGCGGCTCGTCGAAATGGGCGTGCCCTTCAACAAGCAAGCCGAAGCGCTGCATCTGACGCGCGAGGGTGGCCATTCGCACCGCCGTATCGTCCATGTCGACGACGCGACCGGCTGGGCGGTTCAGGCGGCGCTATTGAAGACCGCCGAGGCGCATCCGAACATCACCCTGCTGCCCGGACAGGCGTGCATCGACCTGATCACCGGCCGGCATGAGGAACGCTATTCGGGCTCGGGGCGCGTGTGGGGCGTCTATGCGCTCGACGAGAAGACGGGAAAGGTGCGCGCGCATGTCGGGCGCGCGACGATCCTCGCGAGCGGCGGGGCGGGGCGCGTCTACCAATTCTCCACCGCCCCAAGGGGCGCGACCGGCGACGGCATCGCGATGGCTTGGCGCGCGGGCGCCCGCGTCTCCAACATGGAGATGATGCAGTTCCACCCGACCTGCCTCTACAATCTCGACGTCAAGAATTTCCTGATCACCGAGGCGGTGCGCGGCGAGGGCGGGATATTGAAGCACCCCGTCACCGGGCACCGCTATATGCCCGACTATGACGCGCGCGCCGAACTCGCGCCGCGCGATATCGTCGCGCGCGCGAACGACGACCAGATCAAACGCTACGGCCTCGACTATGTCCATCTCGACATCAGCCATCAGGACCCCGATTTCGTCGCGGGCCATTTCCCGAACATCTATGAAAAGCTGCTGACGCTCGGCATCGATATGACCAGGCAGCCGATCCCGGTGGTGCCCGCGCAGCATTATACCTGCGGCGGGGTGCTGATCGACCTCGACGGGCGCACCGACTTGCCCGGGCTATATGCGGCGGGCGAATGCACCGAGAGCGGGCTGCACGGCGCGAACCGCCTCGCGTCGAACAGCCTCCTCGAATGCTTCGTTTTCGGCGAGGCGGCGGCGAAGGACATCGTCGCGCGCTGGGACCAGCTCGAACCGCCGCCCGCGATCCGGCCGTGGGACGAAAGCCGCGTCACCGATTCGGACGAAGAGGTGGTGATCAAGCAGAACTGGACCGAAATCCGCCGCTTCATGTGGAATTATGTCGGCATCGTGCGCACGACAAAGCGCCTCGAACGCGCGCAACACCGGATCAAGATGCTAGCGGGCGAGGTCGGCGACTATTACGGCCATTTCCGCGTCACCACCGACCTGATCGAGCTGCGCAACCTGCTACAATGCGCCGAACTGATCGTGCGCAGCGCCCTCCACCGCAAGGAGAGCCGCGGGCTGCATTACACGCTCGACTATCCCGGTCTGCTGCCCCAGGCCGTGGATACGGTGCTGGTGCCTTGATAGCGAAAATCAGCGAAAGGCAGATTTTCTGGAGCGCGCTCGCATTGGCGGCGATGTTTCGGGCGGTGGCGTCAATCCCCTTCACCGTCGGCTGGTTCGACGAGATCTGGCAATATCTGGAACCTGCCTGGCATTTGGTCGAAGGGCCGTGGGTGCAGACCTGGGATTATCGGTCGGGCATCCGCAGTTGGCTGATCCCCGAACTGCTCGCGCTGCCGATGGGCGCGGGGCATGCGCTGGCGCCCGAGACGACCTTCCACCTGACGCTGGTGCGGCTGACGCTCGCCGTCTTGTCGCTGGTGGTGGTCGGCGCGGCGACCGCGCTCGGGCTCAAATTGTCGCGGTTGCACGGCGCGATGGCGGGGGTCGTCACGGCGATCTGGTTCGAACTGATTTTCTTTGCGCCGCGGGCGCTGTCCGAACCGATCGGGCTTGCGCCGCTGATGGGGGCGATGTGGCTGCTTGTTGCGCGGCGGGCACCGCCGGGGCCGCGGCAATTCGCTGTCGCGGGGCTGTTGATGGGATTGAGCTTCGTCGCGCGCATCCATTACGCGCCCGCGCTGCTCGTCCTCGCGATCTGCACCGCGAAGCGCGACTGGCGCGGCGCGTGGACGCCGCTGATCGCGGGCGGGCTCGTCGCGCTCGGCATCGACGCCGCGGCCAATCTCGCGATGGGGGCGGTGCCGTTTCAGTGGGCGGTCGAATCGGTGCGCATCAACATCGTCGAAAATCGCGCCGCGGCTTACGGCCTGTCACCGGTCACCGGATATCTCTCCCTGTTCGTTTTCTACTGGCACTTCGCGCTGGTGCCGATCGTGCTGCTCGCCTGGTTGGGAGCCAAGCGTTATCCCGTCCTTGCCTGGATGGCGGTGGCGCATCTGGCGTTCCACTCGCTGATCGGACACAAGGAATATCGCTTCGTGCTGCTCACCGCGGCCCTGCTCATCATCCTCGCGGCGATCGGCACCGCCGATCTGTTGCGCCGGGTGCCGCGCCGGCGCCTGATGATCGCGGTGGCGGGAGCTATGGCCGTGTGGGCGGGCGGTTCGGCCGCGCTCGCGGCCGGTAATTTCCGGCCGAACTGGTCGATGGAGGCGGGGCTCGCCGATGCGCTCGAACGCGCGGGGCGCCCAGCAAAGACCTGCGGGCTCGCGCTCTATCGCCCGCGCGCGACGGTGGCGGGCAGCTACGCGCTCTATCGCCGCGCAACGCCTATCTACAGGATTGCAACGCGGCACGAGGCGGCGCGCCATGCCGCGGCCTTCGACGTCGTCCTGACCGGCCCCGCGCATATCGGCGAACTGCCGCCCGCCTACCGCCTCGAAGCCTGCGCGCCGCCCGGCTTTACTGACGCACCGTCGTGCGTGCTGCGCCGCGCGGGCGGCTGTACGCCCGATCCGGCGCTACGCAAACTGAACGACTGGCTCGCTGCGACGGGCAACTAGAGTCTTTGTGCCCAATCCGGGGCGGAAAGACTCTAGCCGCCGATTCCGGCCAGTCGTCCGATGAAGATCAGCACGATCGCGCCGATCACCGAAGCAAGACAGCCCGCGCGGCTAAAGTCGCCGCGGCCGCGCGATGTCGCGAGGCCGGCGAGGAGCGAGCCGCCGATGCCGAGCAGGATCGTCGCGACCCATCCCATCTCGACCGCGCCCGGGTAAAAGAAGCGCGCCAGCGCGCCGATGATCAGTCCAGAGATGATCGCGCCGATGATGTTGATCATGCATTGAATCCTTCGTTGAGGAAGCGTTCGGCAAGCGCCGCGTGGAGCGCGGCGCCGCGCGCCATCACGCTCTCGTCGAGGACCATATGGTTCGAATGGAGCCCGCAGCATTGGCGCCAGTCGCTGCCCGCCGCGCTCGCGCCGAGCCAGAACATCGCGCCGGGAATCTTTTCAAGGACGTAGGAGAAATCCTCGGCTCCCATCACCGGATTGTCCATCGTCAGCCAGGCTTGCTCGCCGAAGGTCTCCTCGACGACCGCCTGGCCGAAACCGACCGCGCGGCTGTCGCAGATGGTGACGGGGAAGCCTTCCTCGATCGTGACCTCGGCGGTGCAGCCATGCGCCTCGGCGATCGTGGGCGCGAGGCGCTTCAGTTCGCGCGCGACCATCGCGCGGCGTTCGGGGGAAAGCGTGCGGATCGTGCCGAGCATTTCGGCACTCTCGGGGATGATATTGTTCGTCGTGCCCGCGGCGATCTTCGCGATGGTGACGACCGCGGGGTCGAAAACCGAGATGCGGCGCGTGACCATCGTCTGGATCGCGGCGACGATTGCGCAGGCGACGGGGATCGGGTCGATGCTGTCGTGCGGCATGGACGCGTGCCCTCCGGCACCCTTGACGGTGATCGAGAGGACGTCGGACGAAGCGAGCAGCGGCCCCGCGCGGCCGGCGAAAATGCCGTGTGGCGCATTGGGCATGATGTGGAGCGCGAAGGCCGCGTCGGGCAGCGGATCGATGATCCCGTCATCGAGCATGAAGCGCGCGCCATGATGGCCCTCCTCGCCCGGCTGGAACATGAACATCACAGTGCCGGGCAAGCGGTCGCGCGCCGCGCACAGCAGCTTGGCCGCACCGACGAGCATCGCGACATGCGTATCATGCCCGCACGCGTGCATCGCGCCAGCGATCTCCGAGGTGAAATCGAGCCCGGTCTCTTCGAGCAAGGGCAACGCATCCATGTCGCCGCGCAGCAGCACGGTGCGCCCGTTCGCGGGGCCGCGCAGGATCGCGATCAGTCCGGTGGTCGACGGCCCCTCGCGAAATTCGAGCGGCAGGCCCGCGAGCGCATCCTTGATCTTCGCGAGCGTCTTGGGATTCTGGAGGCCCAGCTCGGGCTCGCGGTGAATCGCGCGGCGAAGGTCGACGAGGTCGCCCAACAGAGTTTCTGCCTCGGCGGGCCAGCTACGGGCGATCTCGTTCACTTCTTTCCTCCAAACAACTGCCGCCCGGCAAGGTCGAGCATGATTTCCTCGCTGCCGCCCCCAATGGCGTTGACGCGCACCTCGCGGTAGATGCGTTCGACCTTGCTGCCGGTGATATAGCTCGCACCGCCGAGTATCTGTGCCGCCTCGCGCGCGACGGCTTCGAGCATGCGCGTCGCCTGCACCTTGAGCATCGCGAAGTCGGCGGGACGGGCCTTGTCGTGCTTGACCTGCCAGGCGGCGAGGTCGACCCACGCCTGCGTCGCCTCGATCTGGCGTTCCATGTCGGCGAGCTTGATGCGGATCGACTGGTGGCCGACGAGCGGACGCCCAAAGGTCTCGCGGCTCTGCGCCCATTCGGCCGCTTCGGCCATCGCCACGCGGGCATAGGCGCAGCAGCCCATCGCCATGCCGAGTCGTTCGCTGTTGAAGTTGCGCATGATGCCGATGAACCCGCCATTCTCGGGGCCGATCAGATTTTCGGCGGGGACGCGGACGCCCTCGAAATGGATCGCAGCGGTGTCGCTGCAGCGCCAGCCCATCTTGTCCAGCCGCGTGCGCTCGACGCCGGGGCTCGCCATGTCGATCAGCAGCAGCGAGATCCCCGACGCGCCGGGGCGGCCGGTGCGCACGGCGCAGGTCAGCCAGTCGGCGCGCATGCCGCTGGTGATGAACATCTTGCCGCCGTTGACGATATAATGATCGCCGTCCCGAGCCGCGCTCGTCTTGAGGTTCGCGACGTCGCTGCCGCCGCCCGCCTCGGTGATGCCGAGCGCGATGATCTTTTCGCCCGCGAGCACCGGCGGCGCGACGCGCTGCTTCAATTCTTCCGAGCCGAGCGCCAGGATCGGCGGCAGGCCGATGCCGTGCGTCATCAGCGAGGCGCCGAGCCCGCCCGCGCCGACCGCGGCGAGTTCCTCGGTCAGCACGAGGCCGTGGAAATTGTCAAAGCCTTCCGAATGGCCGCCATATTGCTCGGGATAACGCAGGCCGAGAATGCCCGCCTCCGCAGCCTTTTTGTGCAGCTCGCGCGGCAGTTCGCCCTCGGCCTCCCAGCGGTCGATATGCGGCGCGATCTCGTGCGCGACGAAACGGCGGACGCTTTGCGCCAGCGCTTCGTGGGTTTCGTCATAATAGGGCGAGCGGGCGCGCCAGTCGTCGAAGGCTGTCATAGTGCGATGCTGGGCTGGGTTGACGGACACGTCAAGTAGGAGGCGTCAAGCGAGGCTTGCGCCGCGACGACAAGGACTTAAGGTCGCGCGCCATGAACAAGTCGCAACTGCTCGCCGGCCTCGCCGCTCTCGCCCTCGTCTCCACCCCCGCCCTGGCGCAGAAGTCGCCCGAAGCCGTTGCCGATGCCGCGCTCAAGAAGGCGCCGGTGTTCGACGGGCATAACGACGTGCCCTGGGCGCTGCGCGGGCGCGAAGGCAATATGATCAACGGCTTCGATTTCGAGGACACGACCGACACCGCGAAACCCGACGCGACCCCGCCCGAGATCGCGATGCACACCGACCTCCAGCGGCTGCGCAAGGGGCGGGTCGGCGCGCAATTCTGGTCGGTCTATGTGCCGAGCAACCCCGACGAGCCGCTCGCGGTGCAGCAGACGATCGAGCAGATCGACGTGATGAAGCGGCTCGTGGCGCGCTATCCGGACGATCTGATGCTCGCCTCGACCTCGGCCGAACTCGAAAAGGCGATGAAGGCGGGCAAGATCGCCGGGATGCTCGGGATGGAGGGCGGCCATTCGATCGGCTCGTCGCTTGCCGTGCTGCGCCAGATGTACGATCTCGGCGCGCGCTATATGACGCTGACGCATTCGAAGAATCTGAGCTGGGCCGACGCTTCGACCGACGCGCCGGCGCACGACGGGCTCACCGATTTCGGCCGCCAGGTGGTGCGCGAAATGAATCGCATCGGGATGATCGTCGATCTGAGCCATGTGAGCGAAGCGACGATGAAGGACGCGCTCGAAACCTCGCACGCGCCGGTGATGTTCAGCCATTCGGGCGTGCGCGCGATCAATCCGCATCCGCGCAATGTCCCCGACAGCGTGCTGCCCGCGGTGAAGGCGAACGGCGGGATCGTGATGGTCGTGCTGCTGCCCGGCTTCCTCGACGCCGACGTCCGTGCGCAGGGCCTCGCGCGCACCGCCGAACAGGCACGGCTGAAGGCGATGTATCCGGGCGAGCCGGCGGCGGCCGATGCGGCGCTCAAGACGTGGGACGCGGCGAATCCGGTGCCGACGACCGATGTCGCGAAGGTCGCGGATCATATCGACCATCTCAAGAAGACGATCGGGGTCGACCATATCGGGCTCGGCGGCGACTATGACGGGATGGATTCGGCGCCGGTAGGGATGGAAGATGTGTCGGGCTATCCGGCGTTGTTCACCGAACTCGCGAAGCGCGGCTATTCGCAGGCCGAGCTCGAAAAGATCGCGAGCGGCAACATGTTGCGCGTGCTGAAGGCGGTCGAGGCCTATGCCGCGAGCCAGCAGGGCCAGCCGCCGATCGAGACGCCGGTCGCGAAATAGGACTCAGCGGCGGAAAGGCCAGTCGGTCGCGCCGCTCGCCCACAGCGCCCACCAGATGATCAGCGGCTGCGCGGCGAGGCGCGGGCCGTGATACCACCAGCTCAGCGTCTCGCCGCCGATCGCGATATTGGCGAGCGCGTGGTGGAAATTGGCGGGCCAGACTGAGAGCGCGTAGAGCGCGAGGCCCCAGCCCGCCACTTTCCGCGTCGCGGGAATCATCAGCCCGATCGCACCGGCGATTTCGGCGATGCCGGTCGCGGCGACGACCATCTGGGGCTGTGGCACCCACGGCGGGGTGATCGCGAGGAAGGGCGCGGGCGTCGCGAGATGGCGCCAGCCCGCATAGGCATAAGCGAGCGCGAGCAGCCAGCGCAGCGCGGTACGGACGCGGCCCTTCACCGCCCGATCGCGCCGAGCATCGCCTCGATACTGGTGAATTTTTCGCGCGGGTTGCCGTCGAGCGCCGCCTTGACCTCGGCCTCCTCGATCCGGCGCCAGTCGCGGAAGGTGACGGGGGTGATGCCGCGGCTCGCCAACAGCGCGTCGAGCCCCGCGCGCCCGGCCTTGTTCGCGCCGCGGCCGATATCCTCCAGCACCATTTCGCCGATGCGCGCGCCGTCGGGCTTGTTCGTGCCGATCGTTCCCGACGGCCCGCGCCGCGCCCAGCCGACCGCGTAGAGCCCGGGCAGGATTCGTCCCTCGTCGCTCGCGAAGCGACCGCGCCCATGTTCGTAGGGAACCCCGGGGATCGGCGGGGTCTGATAACCGATGCAACTGATCACGAGGCCTGCGTCGACGGCATAGGTTTCGCCGGTGCCATGGCTGCGAAGGTCGGCGTCGAGGACGGTCTTCTCGACGATGACGCGCTGGACTCGCCCGTCGCCTTCGATCGCCACCGGCATCGCGAAGAAGTCGAAATCGATCGTCACCGGCTTGGCGACCGGGTTGGCCGCGAACTGCCGAAGGTGCGTCACCGACTTGCGCATCCCTGGCTCGAGCATCGCGTCGTCGCCCTCGTCGGGCAGGTCGGCGGGATCGACGCGCGGGCTCGCGCGCTCGAGATGGCCGAGTTCGCCCAGTTCCTTCGGCGTCATCGCGATCTGGTGCGGCCCGCGGCGGCCGAGAATCTGGATATGGCGCACCGCGCTCGCCGCCAGCATATCGCGCGCGTGCGCGACGATGTCGCTGCCCGCGAACTCGCCCGGCGTCTTGGCGAGGATGCGCGCAACGTCGAGCGCGACATTGCCGTTGCCGATCACCGCCACACCCGGCGCGTCGAGCGGCGGATCGAGGTCGGCGAAGTCGGGGTGGCCGTTATACCAGCCGACGAAGGCGGCGCTGCCGATCACGCCGGGAAGATCGGCGCCGGCGATGTCGAGCGGCCGGTCGTTCGGCGCGCCGGTCGCGAGCACGACGGCGTCGTAGAGGCCGACAAGCTCGTCGATCGTCACGTCGCTGCCGACCGAGACATGGCCGACGAAGCGGACATTGTCGGTGAGCGCGGTGCCCTCGTAGCGGCGCGACACCGCCTTGATCGATTGATGGTCGGGGGCGACGCCGGTGCGGATCAGGCCGTAGGGCACGGGCAGCCGGTCGATGACGTCGACCGCTATATCCTCCGCTTTCTGCAATGTTTCGGCGGTATAATAGCCCGCCGGGCCCGACCCGACGATCGCGACATGACGCATCAACCCACTCCTTCGGGCATCCGCGCGGGCGCGCGGCCCCTCTTTTGTTATGGGGTGATGCTAGCGGCGAAATGCGACAGGGCAAGCGCGCTTGTGCGGGCTGCCGCTCCGGCCTTGACAGGCGGCTCCCGCAATCATATTGCGCGCGCCTCATTGCCCCGTCGTCTAATGGTAAGACTACGGATTCTGATTCCGTCTATTGAGGTTCGAATCCTCACGGGGCATCCAGAGCTTTCCATAAAGCATTGAATTCATTCGGTTTTATGTCGAACCGATGCACTCCTCCCACATTTCCTCCGTCATATCGCCCCGCCAGCGGAGGGCTGCGGGAGCGAAGAAAATGCGGCGCTGGCGTCGTCCATCGCATTTCGCTCGAACTGATTCGGCGGGATGATGCGAATGCCCACGGTGGGGTGCTGAGCGCAGCGACAAAGTTCAAGTCACTTCCGGTTGCAGTTCTCGTTGCAATTCGTTCCAGAATTTGCAGGCTGCGCGAGCGCTCAGGCCAGCAGGCGTGTGACCGGGCTCTGTCACGTATGTCCAGGCGAAAGCTAAAGGTGCCGGTGCGCGCTCCCAACGCGCGTCTTCCTTTGCTCGGTCACTCTTATCTTAGTCGAAATTGGCGGCGCGATTATAATCCGATTATAAAATAGCCCTCAGGATTGGCGCGACATAACTTTTCCTTGCGACTCATTTCGGTCGCATTTTGGAAAAGGTGAAAGCGATGAAGACGTTTCAGAACAGTGACGAACTGATCGACCTGGGCGCAATCAGCGTCGAGACCCGCGGGATCGAACCCGTCGGGTTCGAGGATCAGGACCCGAGCGACAAATATCTCTTCTCCGGCGGCATTTCGGCGGACGACTGAAGGGCGGCGGCGTGTTGTCCTTGGGCGGCACGCCGCACCCTTCTGGTTTAGCAGACGCGCTCCGATGGCTCTCATGCTTCGCGACGGCCTCTATCATCGTCAAATTGGCGACGCCGTCATCTTTCTCGATCTTCCGGTTGACCGCTATTTTCTCCTGACGGACGGCCACGCCGAAGATTTCCTTCGCGCTCTTTCGGGAGAGGCGAGCGCGTCGGATTGGCTAATCGAGCGGGGCATTTTCGCCGATCGAAAAACCGAAGAAGGGACGGAGCCTGACGCTTTGGTTGCTCCGAAAATAAGCCTCGTCGACGGGCCGCTCGACGAAGCGTCGGTTGCGACGACGGCCGCATCGCTCTGGCTACAATGGAGGACACGAAAAGAACTGCGCCGCCGACCGCTGTCCAGCATCATAGGTGAACTGAAAAGCGCGGGGCGGCGGGAAACTGCCCAGCCCAACGACGCCGTAATTGCCGGAGTTGCGGCGGCCTTTCTGTGTGCCAAGCGATACGCGCCAGCGATCGATCAATGCCTCGTCCGCAGCATAGCGATGAAGCGGATGCTGATGCACCGCGGATCTGCGGTTTCGCTGGTGTTTGGGGTGACCATGCCCTTCGCAGCACATTGCTGGGTCCAGGCTGGATCGACCGTGCTGTCGGATCCGCTCGACATTGTCCTCCACTACAAGCCAATTCTCGCCGTTTGATGGCTGGCGGGTTCCGCATAGTTGTGGGATTGCGGGCCGGAAGAGAGGGGCTGACCAGGCTTGACGCCGATCGGTCGCCCGACCTCACAACGGCAGGCTTCGTCCTTTGGTCGGACGAACCGATTGTGCGGGTCGATTCCGAGACAGCGATCATCGGTTACCTGTTCAAGCGCGGCCCGCCCAGCAGGCGAGTCATGGAGTTCAGTCCGGACGAAGCGGAACGACTGAGCAAAAGCGGCGGGCGTTCGCTGCTCAGGGAATATTGGGGCGGCTATGTGATGATCCGGGCCGATGTCTCCGGAACGGTCAGCATCCTGCGCGACCCCTCCGGAGCATTGCCTTGCTATTTCCGGCGTGAAGCGGATCATATCTTGTTTGCGGGCAGCATTGCGGACCTCGCAGAGCCGGGGCCTGGCGTGGCCGATCTCGAAGAAATTGCGCGGATTGCAGCGAGCGGCGACGCCCGGGGGCGACGGACCTGCGTCAGCGGGATCGATGAGCTGATCGCCGGCGAATGTCTTGTCGTGGGACGCGACGGAGTTGCAATCGAACCTTGGTGGACGCCGTGGGATCATGTCGAGCAGACAGCATCCGCCGATTTCGCGGAGGCGGCAGTCCGGTTGCGTGAAACCATTTCGGATTGCGTAGGAAGTTGGGCAAGCTGCTTTCCATCGATCCTGCTCGGCTCCTCCGGCGGGCTCGATTCTTCCATCGTCGCCGTCGCATCCGCTCCACGGGCGAGGCGGCTCGCTTGCCTGACATTGGTCGGTCCTGATTTCGGAGGTGACGAGCAACGCTATGCCGCAGCCCTTGCTGCGTCGCTTGGCCTCGGTCTCGAAGCCGTACCGATGGATCTTGAAGACATCGATGTCGGCCGCGCCGTCGCACCCCATCAGCCTTGGCCGATTGCGCCCCTGTTCAAGCAATCGGTAGAGGCAATTCATATGCGAATGAACGCACGCTCGCCCATCGATGCCCATTTTACCGGGAACGGCGGCGATGGAATGCTATGCAGCATCCGGAGTGCCGTTCCTCTTCTTGATCGCTTTCTTGCCGAGGGTCCTCGACCCGCGCTTGCCGAAACGCTCCGCGACATTTGCATTCTCACCGGCACCGACAGCCGCACGGTCCTTCGTCACGCGTGGGCGCGCTACCGCCGTGACGGTGGCCGTCATCATGTGCGTTTCGACTTCAGTGGGATTTCGCCGGACGCCGCGTCGCGGATCGAGACGGCAGGCGGAACTCACCCGTGGCTGTCAGCGCCGACCGAGGTGCTACCGGGCAAGACCGTTCATGCCGCCTATCTGATGCGGACACAAAAAGGCATCGAGCTTTATCCGCGGTCATGCTCGCCCATCCATGTCGCTCCGCTGGTGTCGCAGCCCATAGCCGAGCTCTGCCTGTCGATTCCGAGCTGGCTGTGGATCGAAGGCGGTCGCAATCGCGCGGTCGCCCGGGAAGCATTCGAACATTCATTTCCCGAGCTCGTCGCAAGACGGACGCAGAAGGGTGGTCCCGGAGGATTTCAGCTCTCGATCTACCACCGGTTCCGGGCGATCCTCCACGATCGTTTGCGCGGGGGACTGCTCACAAGCGCCGGAATATTTGACACCGCTCTTCTCGATGAACCCGACGATCCGAGCTGGCGCGGGACCGAGCGCCTTCAGCGAATCCTGGCCCTCGCCGCGGCCGAAAACTGGGCAAGGTGGTGGAGCGGTTCCAGCTAATGGCGCGATACGCCGCATCGGCCTCCAGCGTTGACCGCCATGCGATCCCATTCCGCAAAGCGCCGTGGGAACGGCGCATCGGAATCGCGCCTGCCAAGCAGCCAATAATCGAACCAAGCGACATTTTCGCGCATCGCCAGCAGCCGGTTCGAAGGGATGTGAAACAGGTGGGTTTCGTCCGACGCTGCGCTTGCGCCTGGATAGAGGCTGATCTGCGCGGGCACATTGGCGCCGCGCAGCGCGTCGTGGAGATCGGCTTGCGACCGTGAGGCCGACGCCACTTGCTGGAGCAGCGGCGCGCAAATCTTGTCGGCATTGAGCGATGGACTGAATCGGCGATAATTTGCGGCATGCTCGCCGAAAGGCGAGCCGCCGTAAATTGCGGTGTAGCTGGCCGGCGATAGCGAATAGCCCGCCGGTTCGAGAAAGCCGCCGTCGCCGCTCGAAGCTGCCCGGAACATGCGGGAGTGGGTGACCGCGACATTCACCATTTGCGCGCCGCGGCTATATCCTGCGATGCCGACCCGATCGAGATCGACAAGGCCTTCGGCGGCCAGCTCGGTGACGGCATCCTCGAAACTGTACACGCCGTTGATCCAGACAAGCTTCTGAATCTCCTCCGGCCCTGGCGGGCCGCTTCCCCGGAGCCATGCTCGATAGGCGGCCTGAAGGGCCGCGCTTTGCTGCGGCGCAGGATCGTTGATGAGGAGTATGGCATAGCCGCGCTCGGCCAATAGTTGGACGGGATAATTCCATTGATTGCTGCTCTCCGCGAAGCGTTCGTCGGCGTCGCTGCCGTGTGTAACGACGATCGTGGGATATCGACGGTCCTTGCGGTAGCCGCGGGGAAGGATGACATATCCGGTGGCTCTGTAGCCCAGTCGATTGACCCAGGTCCGGGGCCGCACGGCCAATGGTGTGATGGCTGAGTGGCGAGGCGAAACCTCGAGGAGGTGCTCCAGCTTTCCGGTCGAAAGGTCGACCTGAACAAGTTCGGGCGCCAACGTCATGCCCTCATATACGCAGACAGCGAACGAAAGATTGCCCGAAAAGCCGCATTTTGTGAGGCTTCCCTTGGTGCTGATCTCGCGGACACTATTTCCGTCGATGAGGGCGAGGCCATAGCGCGGCGTACTCAGGTAGCGAGTTCCTACAATTGTCCTTTGCCGATCGGCACTACGGCTGAACCCTGCCGATCGCGGATCCCCGATGGTAAAATCGAAGCGGCCATAAATGTGCCGCCTTCCGCCCGGCAGGATTTCTGCCAGTTCGTTCGAGCCATCGCCGGTCGTCGACTCAAGTTTTCCCCCGCGCGGTCCCGCAATCATCCAGAGGGACTGCGTGTCGCGCTCACTCTCCAGTCGCTGTGTGGATTTCTGGACGCGGTCCCAAGCCCAGATCGCCTGCACCGACCCCACCGATCCGTCGGATTCTTCGACGCGAAATCCGACCTGATCCTCCTGCCAAATGATGTTGCCCCCCGCATGGAGCGCCATGCGGTCGGAGGAAGGGCGTGAAGTGACCTTATCGACCCGCCCGTCGGGGCCGCGGAGAAAAAACTCGATACGCGCCTCGATCTGCGAGCGCCTGCGATCGCGGAGTGCCGTTACCTCCTTGTCGAAGCGGACGCCCACTGGGTCGTTCTCTGCCGTGAGCAGGCTGTACCAAAGCCAGCGTCCGTCCGGTGACCAGTCATAGGCGAGCACGCCGACCGAATGCGGCGGACTATCTCCCCCGATGGAAAGCGACATGTCGGCTTTCCCGACGCGAACGGGCGCCGGATTGAGCACAATCGCATCGACCTTTCCGTGCCGGTCGATGCGATAAAGTTGCAATCCTTGCCCGATATCGAGGAGCGCGCTCCAGTCATCGGTTCCGGGAATTTGCCTTATCAGCTTCGCGGCTTCGATCTCGATCACGTCGCGCTGCGTCTTTTTTTCGATATCGACCAGACGGAGCGTGATGCGGGGCCGTCCGGCATTCACGTCGCTTGCTCGCACCGCGTACAGGACCGTTCGAGCGTCCCCTGACAGGGAAATTTCGAGAATTTCGGGGACGAGCAAGATATCCTCGAGCGTCCACGGGCGTATCGCATTCGACTTGGCGGCGGTCGCTGCGGGCAATAGCGCGGTGCCGACCGCTAGTGCGATCGAAAAGTGAGAGCGGGCGCCGGCGATCATGGCGATCCGCCTCACCAGTCGCGCCGGATGGTGATGCCCAGGAATCGTCCGACCGCGGAATAATTGGTCGTATCAAATGGGGTATCGCCAGCCGCCGCGACAGTCGTTCTCTCCGGCTTCGCATTGAGAATATTTAGGGCGCTCAGCGAGACCTCAGCGAGGGTGCCGATCTTGATCCGCCCGGTCAGATCGAGCGTCGCCATCGAAGAGATTTTCAGCGGGACCGGCCGCCGCCGATCGGTCACACCCCCGGTGAAACTGACGAAGCCGGAAAGTGAGAAGCGCTCATCACCGAAGGTCGCGCCGCCTCGTGCCTTGAAATGAGGCGAGTTGAAGATGGTCCCGGCAAGGTTCGTCGCCGGGAGGCCGGGAAGGAGCCGCTGCCAGCTGTCGATCCAGGTCGCACTTGCGGCGAGGGTCAGTGACCGCCCACCCGCCATCGGCGCGCGGTAGCGAAGCGAGAGGTCGGCGCCCTGATATTGCTGCACCGCGATGTTGCGATCACGGCCGTCAAGAAGCGCAATGACTCTGGCGGGGTCGTAGGGTCCGCCCGTTGCATTAACCAGCGGCGCATTGGCGCCCGAGATGGCCGCATCGAGGGCATCGGCGGCAGGGTCAAAGCTGACGAGGTCTGCGTAGAGCGGATTGGTCAGCGCGCCGAGTGGAGACGCGAATGGTGGCGCTACGCGGTCGCGATAGTCGATCCGGAAGAAGCTCGTCACGATCTCGAGCCGCGGCGATGGCCGGAAAGTCGCGCTCAGCGTAATATTCTCCGAACGCTCGGGACCAACCTCAGGGTTCGGGCCACCGATGTAGAGATAGGTCGAACCCGGCGGGAAGAGATTGCCATAGCCGGTGACAGGCAAAAGCAGCGCCGTGTAGCCGGTGTATTGCTGGATGAGCGTAGGCATCTTGAACGAGCGGCCCCATGAGATGCCGAGGCTGAGCTCCGGAACGGGAGCGTAGACGAAACCGAGCTTCGGGGTGACGATACTTCCCGAATCCGAATAATCCTCCCAGCGGAGCGCCGCCGTGAGCGAGGCCCGATGCGCGAAGCCGAGGCGCTGGGACGGACTAGCTAGCGGGATGAAGATTTCGCCATAGGCGAAGCTGTTTGCGCGCGCCGCACTGAAGCGGCGACCGCCAAGCTCGACGCCGATGCGGTTGCGCCGCCAGCCGCCGCCTGCGGCCAGCCGGGCATCGCCGGCAGGCAACGCAAACAGCGGACCCTCAATTCCAGCCTCGATTGCGAGATTGCGATTATTGTAGGTGCGGACGGCCTGCGTCGCGACATCATTGGTGTAGTTGTCGGTAAGGGCGTTGGTCTTGTCGGTACCGTACAGACCGGTAATTCGCGCATTCCACGATCCGCCGAGATCGGCCTCGAAGGTGGGTGCGACACCTAAGGTCACGAACTTCGTGGTGGCCAGGAAGCCCCGGGTCGTGACCGGGCGGTCGACGAACAGGGCGCGGACGCTGCTTGTATTGCCGCGCTTGTAGATCAGGTCGCCCGACAATTTTACGCTGTGTGCGACCTCTTGATGGCCGCTCAGCAAAACACTGTGACGCTTGAGTTGGGGATAGAATGTCGATGCCGGGTTACTGCTCTCCGAATAAGTCCGGTCGCGCGCATAGATCGCGCTGTTATCGAAATAATCATATGTCGCGACAAATCCGCCGCCGGACCATTTTGCGCCGCCGAGCAGATTATATTGCTGCTGGAAGTTGCCGCCGTCGGTCGACCCTCCGAGACGGGCGCTCGTCGTGACGCCTTCATAGTCCTTGCGCAGCTTGATGTTGACCACGCCGGCCACCGCATCGGCGCCGTAAATTGCCGACGCGCCGTCGGCGACGATCTCCACGCGTTCGACCGCGGCAACAGGGATCGCACTGACGTCGATGACGCTCTGCGTACCGCTGTAGCTGAACCGGTTCCCGTTGAGCAGGGTCAATGTCGCATTCGGGCCGACGCCGCGGAGATTGAATGTTGAAGCGCCATTGACGTTGACATTCTCGTTCCCGGTCCCTTGTCCGCTGCCAATTCCTGGATTCTGGCCGCCACCGAAATTCTGCGGCAGGCTTCGGGCAACCTCACCGAGATCGGCTTGGCCCGCGTCGCGGATATCATCGCCGGTAATCGTGATGACGGGCGCGGGCGGTGGCGCGCCTTCAATGCGGGAGCCCGTCACGACGATAGCCGCATCGTCGGTGACGTCGGCGGATGTCTGGCTGCTACGCTGTCGTCGAATGATTACCGAGCGACCGTCGAATTCCGCCGACAGCAGCGTCGCTCGCAGAAGCGCATCGATGGCTTCGCGCGGCGTGAATGTGCCGTTGAGCGGCGGAGAGCGCCGACCCACTAGATCCTCGCTCGATGCGTAGAGCTCGAGCCCGGCGCGCGCGGCAACGCCCTTGAGGGCGTCGCCGAGATCCTGTGCTTGCAGGCTATAGGACTGGCGCGCCTCCTCATAAGCTTCCGCATCGGCCGGCGCAACGAGCAGCGCCGCGCCGGCAAGCAGCTCCAGCGCCGAACGGGATTTGAAAATCGTCATCTAACTCCCCCCTTTTTGGTCGGCCGTGCGTTGGGCGCAGGGCCAGTGGGGAGCGTTGACGCTCGTCTTCAGCCTACCTTAGGCGGAGAGTGAAATTATCTGCGGCGAAGCCGAATGCCGTCGTCGCGCCGGTCGAGCTCAAGGTCCAGCAACTGTGCGATGCGCCGTGCAAACCCGTCCGCATCTGCAATGTGGAAGCGTCCCGAGATTTCGCGCGATGCGAGCGCTGGGTCATCGATGACGATCGGGCGAGCCGCATATCGGTTCGCCTCTTCGACAAGCCGATCGAGGCGAATGGCGCGATGTTCCGACCAACCCGTCGTCCAGTCCGCGGACGATTTCACGATGGCGGGCGAGCCCCCATCGGAGACCATTTGGCCGGTCCGGTAATGGCTGCGCTGGCCGATACGCAATGCGGCTGGCCGCGACGATGTCGCCATCGCGGAGCGGACGGCGGCGGCACCCCTTGCCAGTTCGACTGCAATGATATCGCTCGTCTCAATGCTGACGTCGATCGTCGCGTCCCGCGCCGCGATGACGGTGGCGCCGGCATCGACGCGAAACGGCCGGGCGTCGGCGGCGATCGCGAGGCGGGCACGCCCGCGCGACAGGCGCAGGCGCCGTTCGCCGCCATCCATCGAAAATTCGGCCACGCTGTCGGTATCAAGGACGACGGTCGATCCGTCGGCGAGGCGGAAGGTGCGGATTTCGCCGCGCCTGGTCGCGAGCGGTTCGGCCGCATAGGCGGACGCCGCCCCGGGTTGCATGGGACCCGGAACGGGGGCGCCGCCAGCCCCTATCGCAAAGACGAAGAGCGCAGCCGCCGCCGCGACGGTTCCGGCAATCTGCCATCGGCGCGCCTGCACGAAGCCCCACGGATCGAAGCGGCGCGGCCCGAATTTTTGGGAGGTCTTGAGAATATCACTTCGCGCGAACCTCCCGGCGGCGCGCTCATAGGCGCGGCGGTTTTCGGGCGAGGTCGCCAGCCATTCCTCGAACTCCGCGCGAAGCGAGGGCGCGTCCTCACCTCGCATCTTGACGACCCAGGCGCGCGCGACTTCCGCGCTCGAATAGCTTCCGGCGCCAGGCGATCCGTCGTCATCGTTCATCGGCAGCCTTCCAGAGCCCTGTCGATATGCGCGAGTGCCTTCATCATATGATATTCCACCGTCGCAACACTGATACCCACCCGTTCGTGGATCTCCCGATAGCTGAGTTCGTCGACGCGGTGCATCAGGAAAACGCGGCGTGTCTTTGGCGGCATGGCCTCGACGGCCTGTTCGTAAAGGCGCAGGAGGTCGGCGGCTTCCAGGCCATGCTCCTGCTCCGCCGGGCAAGCCGCATCATGCTCCTCGCGCAGCGAAAAGAGTAGGACATTGTCGCGCCGGTGGCGGCGGGCCCGGTCGATCAGCAGATTCTGGGCGATCCGGCGAAGAAAGCCGCCCGGATTGACGAGGCGATGCCGCTGGGGACTGCCCGCCGCGCGCGCGAACACGTCCTGCATCAGATCGGGCGCCGCCTCGTCGCCCGCGCGGCGGCCGAGAAAGCGCAGCAGGGCGGCGCCATGCCGGCGAAAGGCGTCGTCGAGGCTTGCCCCGTCGTCCCCGGGGGCCTGTGCCGGAGCGCGGTGCTCGTCGGCATCGCCCGGTCGGTGATGGCAGGCCGAAGCGACCGAGAAGGGATGGCGCTGTGCCGCGGCACGCTTGAGGGGAGGCGGTGACAAGGATCGGGCCTGAACATATACGCGCGAAACGGGCCGGCGGCACCGGTCGTCTCGTCATCCAGGGCAGTGCCATTGCATCGATCCGGCAAACCTGTCCGATGCGGCCGCCCGGCCTGCGGGGACGGGCGTAAATAATGCCTGGCATATTCTGTGCCGCGCCCGCCAATGAGGGGGCGCTGCGAGGAATCATGACAAGCGGCCGCGCGATTGACAAGCAAAAGGACGTCTTCGGCGCCGCGTCGTGGTTCCTGCCGTAACGCATGGCGAATGTCATTCGCCCGGTGCGAGCAGCCGCGTCATGCGATCGGCCGCTTGCCCCCGGCTGTGATGATAGCGAAGCAACAGATCGCGAACGCGGCCGTCGGCTTCTCTCTCATCTATCGCTCGTTCGAGTGTCGCCAGTTCGCCGTCTGACTCGGGCATCACGGCGCCTTCCTGGAGGCGCATCAGATGCAGCCGGTCATTGATCGCGGAGACGGTGGCCAGCAGTGCGCCGTTGCCCGCGCGGCCGGCGATATCGAGGAACAGGCGAGCGGTGCGCTCCGCCACGTTGCCGCCGATCTCGGTGCGGCGATCCCGGGCAGCCGGGACCACCGACATGGCTGCCAGCAACAAGATGCAGTTGAGCTCGAGCAGGTCGCGGAGCTCGTCCTGCCCGAGGCGGGGTACCCGAAAGCCTTCGCCCGGCGTGACATCGACCATATGTTCGCCCGCGAGGCGCCACAGACTGTCGCGGACGGGGGTGATGCTCACGCCAAGTTCGTCGGCGAGCTTGGCCGCCTCAAGCCGGAGGCCGGCGGGCCATTTTCCGATCTTGAGGCGTAGCTTGATCGCCTCGTAGGTTGGTTCGAGGACATGCGCCGGGCTCACCGCCGAGGCTCCTGCTCGGCGAACTCTGCGAGCATCGCTGCCTGGTCCGGTCGGAGCGCATCGATCGCGGCGAGATGCTCGGGCACCGTCTCGCCGAGTAGGATGGACGGACATTGTCCCTCGTAATTGCCAAGATTGGGGCGGTGCTGCACATAGCCGGCGAGCGCCGCGAGTTCGGGCGAAAAGCGTCGTGCGATCTCGGGCGGATAGGCGAGCCAGTTATTCTCATAGGGCTTGAGCCAGCCAAGGCTGTAGCCGATCACGACCCCGCGCCGCACCCGCGACGTGATATTTGCGCCGGCGCCATGCGCTGTCGATCCGAGAAAGCAGATCGCCGATCCGGGCGAGCATTCGGCGACGACCGGCTCGCCGGGATCGTCTTTGGCCATGCCTTCCGGACCATGGCTGTAAGGATAGAGGTGCGTTGCGCCATTATCGGCCGTAAAGCGCGTGAGCGGCCAGATGATGTTGACCAGATATTCGTGCGCGCCCTTGGCGCCCGCCCACATGTCATGGTCGCGGTGCGGGAATTGCCGCTTCTCGCCGGGATGAATCTCGATCGCCTGCGCGACATTGAGCTGGATGCGGTCGCAGCTGTCGCCGAGCACCGCGTCGACGATCGCGAGAATTTGGGGTTCGAGCGCAAGCGCCTCGACATGGCGCGACCGCTTGAGAAGACCCCCGAATCTTTTGGTCCGATAGCCGTAGAAATGACCTTCGCCAAAGGGCGTCGCCGCAAACAGCGGATCGAGATCCGCGTCAAGTTCGGCGATCAGCTTCGCCGGTATGAGGTCCTCGAGAATGCAGTAGCCGCGCGCGTTCAACTCGGCCGTCGCTTCGGCGACATCGACCCGCTTCATTGCTCCAGCCCCCGGCCCGCGGTCAGACGGAGCTCGGCGGGTTGATAGATGCCCCGCTCTCTCAGACCGGCGAGCGTCTTGTCGTCGATCCGGATGTGCAGCGCGCCCAAGCCGGTTCCGATTTCCAGCGCGCTGCCGAGCGTCCGGCAATCCCATCCGAACTCGACGATCTGGCAAAGCCACCCGGGCTCGGCGACGCCGATATAGTCGGTGATGCCGCATCGCAGGGCGTGCTCGGCAAGGGCGGTCACGAGCTGGTTCCGGGCCGAGCGGCGTTCGGCGGCGGACTGGTTGCGGTCGAGGCAGAAGCGGGTGATCTCGCGGACCAAGGGACCATGGGGAGGCGGGCCGTCGCAGAGATGCGCATAATATTCGCCGAGAAGGTGCGGACCGTCGGTCCGGAGCAGCCGGGTCGAAGCACGGTGCCGACCATCACGATCCATCAGAATGAGATATTCGGCGTCGGCCGTGTCATATTGGTCGACCTCATATTGGCCCGCCAGCACGGGCACGTCCCACCCGAGCAGGTCGACGAACACCTGTTTTCGTGCCGCGAACATGGCGCGCAGCGCCGTATCTCCGGGCGCCTGCGGCGCCCGCACCAAATTGTCCTGCATGTCGGCTCTCCGATTTTCGACGTGCAGGGATCAGACCATGATCGCGGCTTCCCCGGCATCCCCATATCTGGGGAGGGCCGGGACGATTTTTCGGACCGCCGGGTCGCCTACGGATCGCGCCAGTCGAAGATGTCGGCGAATCCGATCAAGCCGTCGAACAGCGCGCAGAGGATCAGCGCATTGCCGCTGTGAACATTGTAGCGTTCGCGCGCGGTCCTGAAATGCTGGATCACGGTCGATTCCGAAATGTCGAGGATGATCGCGATCTCGCCCGCGGTCTTGCCGCGCGCCGACCACAAGACGCACTCGCGCTGCCGCTCGCTGAGGGTCGGGCGTTCCTTTGGAAAGCCGGCTCCCGAGATTTGTCTCGCTCGGGCGAGCGCGAAGGCGCCGACGATTTCGGCGACGTCGAGAGCATCGGCCGGCAATATCCGGTCAGGGCGGACGACGAAGGAGCAGGACCCGCTGGCGTCGCCGGGAAGATGCCGCGGCACGGTGTAGCCGTCGCCGATCCCATGTTCGCGGCCGACCGACAGCATCTGCCGGTCGCCGCGCGTCAGCGGAATATAGCGATCGATATGCTGCCATTCGAAGCCCGTCATCGACCGCTCGCCGGCGCGGCGGACAGGGTCGGCGCCGCCAAGCTCGAACCCGATATAGACGCGCGCCCAGGCGTCGGGATAGTCGTGCAGCAGGATCGCCGATCGTCCGATCGCGGGGAGGCGCTTTTCATAGGAAAGCGCGAAATGGTCGAAACCGATCCGCGCTGCGGCGTCGGTCAGTGCGCGGTGGAGGCTCTCCTCGTTCGCCGCGCTGTGGATATCGGAGACGAGACGCTCCGTGAGTTCATTCTGCATTGCTGTCTTTGCGGCTGCCGGGGCGGTCCCAACCCGCTCTCCGTGCACGCCGCCCCGATGGGCCCGCCGGTGACATTTCCTTTCCGCTCCCGACGGGCGGCTGCGCAAGCCGTCGGACTTTTGCCGCGGCGGGACATATTGCTAGCCGGAAAACTCCGCTTTTCAACAGGATAAACTTTCAGTTCTGACTTCAATCGGCTCGGGGCAGGGGCTGGCGGTGGCGCTTTCACGCCGGGCTTCGGGCGGCCACCTGCGGCGGCCGGAGGAAGAGGGACCTTCGGATTTCGGGACAGGCTGGGAGCCGGGAGAGAGTCTCGCGGCGGCCTGTCACGGAGAAAAACCATGGCCAAGGCCGCGCAGAAGATCACCCTCAGCCCGTCGCTCGACATCCCGTTCGACCGGCTGCAACTGTCCCAGTCCAACGTCCGGCGCATCAAATGCGGCGTGTCGATCGGCGAGCTTGCCGAGGATATCGCTCGCCGCACGCTGCTCCAGAGCCTCAACGTCCGGCCCCTGCTCGACACCGCGGGCGCGGAGACGGGGTCCTATGAAATTCCGGCCGGCGGCCGGAGGTTTCGCGCGCTCGAACTGCTGGTGAAGCAGAAAAGGCTCGCGAAGGATGCGCCGATCCCCTGCATCGTCCAGCGCGCCGGCGAGGCCATCCTCGCCGAGGAAGACAGCTATGCCGAAAATGCGGTGCGCGAACAGCTCCATCCGCTCGATCAGTTTCGCGGCATGCAGGCGATGGTCGAAAAGGGGGCCGAGCCTGAGGATATCGCGGCGCATTTCATGACGACCCCGGCGGTCGTGCGCCAGCGCCTCAAGCTCGCTGCCGTCTCGCCGAAGCTTCACGACGTCTACGCGGCGGACGCGATGACGCTGGAACAGTTGATGGCGTTCACCATCTCGGACGATCATGCGCGGCAGGAGCAAGTCTGGGAGTTGCTTGAAAGCAGCTTCAACCGCTCCGCCACCTATATCCGGCAAAAGCTGACCGAGGATAGCGTGCGCGCCGCCGACAAGCGGGTCGGCTTCGTCACCGTCGAGGCCTATCTCGAAGCGGGCGGGAGCATTGTGCGCGACCTGTTCGAAGCCGATAATGGCGGCTGGCTGACCGATCCGGCGCTGCTCGACCGGCTTGTCGATGCGAGGCTGGAGGCGGAGGCCGCGCGGATCGGCGCGGAAGGCTGGAAGTGGGTCGATACCGCCGTCGAACTCCCTTGGAATGCGACGCATGCGCTGCGCCGTATCGCCGGGACCGAGGCCGAACTGACCGATGAGGAGGCGGCCAAGCTCGCGGCGCTCGAGGAAGAAGCGGACACGCTCTCGGAGCAATGGTCCGAAGAGCCCGACGTCCCCGCTGAAATCCATGCGCGCCTCGAGGCGATCGACGCCGAGATCGGCACGCTCGCCGACCGTCCGCAGCTCTTCGATCCCGAGGAGATCGGGATCGCCGGCGCCTTCGTGTCTATCGATCCGCGCGGGAATTTGACGGTCGAGCGCGGCTTCGTGCGGCCCGAGGACGAGCCGGTGGCCGGCGAAGCTGGCGGCGAGGAGAAAGGGAGCGGTGACGGCGGTCCCGGCGATCGGGACGCACCTGCGGAAGTCATGGGCGGAGAAATGACCGCCGAGCCCGATCCTGCGGAGGAGGAGCTGAAGCCGCTGTCGGAGCGGACAGTGTCGGATCTCACCTGCTGGCGCACGCTCGCGTTGCAGGATGCTTTTGCGCGCGATCCCGGAGTGGCCTTCGCGACCGTCCTGCACGGTCTCGTCCTCGCGACCTTCTATGGATACAGCCACGAATCCTGTCTCCAGCTGACGCTGCATCCGGTCGGATTCAGCAACGCGCCGGGGGGTCTGCGCGACACGCCGCCGGCGCAGGCGATCGCCGAGCGCGCGGAAGCCTGGCGCGCCCGGCTGCCGAAGTCCGACAAGGATGTGTGGGACGCGCTGCTCGAACTGGACGGCGACGAGCAGATGGCCCTGTTCGCACATTGCGCATCGCTCGCGGTCAATGCGCAGGCCGAGATCGTTCCCAAATATGACAATGGCCGCATCTCGAAGCACATGGTCGAGCGGCGGATTGCGCACAGCCATGTCCTGGCGCGCGCGGTCGGGCTCGATCTCGTCGAGGCCGGCTGGCGTCCGACCGCCTCGGGCTATCTCGGGAGCGTGACCAAGCCGCGCATCCTCGCAGACGTCGCCGAGGCGCGCGGCGAGAATTTCGCGCAGATGATCGACCATCTGAAAAAGGCCGACATGGCGCGCGAGGCGGAGCGGCTTCTGGAAGACAGCGGCTGGCTCCCGGAACCGATGCGCACGCCGGGGGCCGAGGAAGCGGCCGTTCAGGGCGATGCAACTGGCGGCGCTGCCGCCGCGGGGGCGTCCGACCTGCCGCCCTTCCTCGACGACGAGGCGGGCACCGACGAACTGCCGATCGCGGCTGAATGACCGTTCGGGGCGGCAGAACCGCCCCGGACCTGTCCATCCCATTTTCCAGGAGCCCGTCGACGCGCGGGCTCTTGGCATTTCAGGAGCACATATCATGTCTGCACAGGCCATAATGGACCATGCGCCGCTCGGCGCGATCATCCGCTTTTCGGACGGCGCCCCGCGTCCGTCCGATCGTTTCCGGCGCAAGCTCGCCGACTGGGAAAACCGCAACGACAAGGGGCGGCTGATCCGCAAGGAGCCGCCGCGTATCGGCAAAAGCCTCAATTATCCGGGCGGCTTTTCGCTCCATCTCGGTGACTATGGATCGAACGGGGTCGTCGTCATCAAGTTCACGCGGAGCTTTCAGGCGACGACGCGGCTCAGTTTCGAGATCGTCGACCTGCCGCCGCCGGGCAGTATCCGGATCCTGAGACAAGTCGGCGAGGGCGAGGAACTCGAATATCTCGCGCCGGACGCGGCTGCCGCCGACGAATGGCTTGCGCGCAATCATTTGGCGAAAGTCCGGATCGAGACCGTCGGAGCTCGGGCATCGCCGTTGACGCATACGGCCCCGGTAATCGTGACGTCGTGATTTCGCTGCCGGGCGAAAAGACTGGCCAGCCCGCCCCGGTCGATCGCCGGGGCGGGCCCCTTTGTTGCCTGGCCATCGAGAACGACCGCGCTCGCCGGGCAGAGACGAAATGAGCGGGGCTATGGCCCACACTGACCGAATGGGATTCGGCCAGAGTGGGGCGCTTATCCGCGGCCCCGCGCACACGCTGAAACCGGCCGGACTGCGGTCATTCGGCCCCTTGGCAGCCGACAGGCCCCGGCTGCCGGGCCTCAGATCGGCCAGCATCGAGCCTCCTTTCAGGGTGCGGTCTTCTGGCAGCCGGCGCGGCCGGCTGCGCAGCCGCCGATGGCGGCGCGAGAGGCCGAGGGCCTGCCTGAACGGGTGCGCGCAGCGGGATCGAGAAAGCTGCGGCGCTTTCCTGAACCATCCGGAGACCTGTCATGACATCATCTTCCAAGGCGGCGCCTTGCGCCACTGCCGCGCACCAGGCGCAAACATCGGTTGCGCGTGCGATTTTCTCCCTTCTGGCTGCCGAGGTGCTGCTTCCGCACCTCGAGCGGAGCAAGGCACTGGATGCGTCGGCGCTGCGCACGCATGCCTATGGCGGGAACGACGCCCAAGGCGCCTGGGAGTGGAAGGCGGCCTCATGACCAGTCCCGCTGCCGAAATCGCCCGCCGCCTCGGCGGCAATGCTGAGGGCGTATGCCGCCGCTATCTCTCGAACGGACGTCGCGAGGGCCATTATTGGCTCGTCGGCGATATCCGCAATACGCCGGGGCGGAGCCTCTACGTCCGGCTTGTTTCCTCCGATGGCGGCGGAGCCGCGGGCAAATGGACCGATGCCGCGACCGGCGATCATGGCGATCTCCTCGATATCATCGCGGCGAGCTGCGGCCATGCGATGATGCGCGAAACGCTCACCGAAGCGCGGCTGTTCCTCTCGCTGCCGCAGCCGCCCGTGGGCATGGCGAACCCGCGCCCAGCCAAAGCGCCGACGGGGTCGCCCGAGACCGCGCGGCGCCTGTGGGCTGCCTCGAGGCCCTTGCCCGGAAGCCTCGCGGCGCACTATCTCGCCCGTCGCGCCATCCGCAACATCGGCGGACTCGCTGCGCTGCGCTTCCATCCGTCCTGCCATTATCGGCCCTCCGAAGACGATGTCCCGAATGTACGGACGGCGTGGCCGGCGCTGATCGCGGCGGCAACCGACGACGACGGTAGCATCATGAGCGTGCACCGGACATGGCTCGACAAGGGCGGCGAGGCTAAGGCACCGGTCGCCTGTCCGCGGCGTGCGATGGGACTTTTGCTCGGGAACGGCGTCCGCTTCGGCCCTGCCGGTCCGGTCATGGCCGCGGGCGAGGGCCTCGAAACGATCCTGTCGCTGCGCCAGGCGATGCCCGCGATGCCGATGATCGCGGGGCTCTCGGGCGCGCATCTCGCCGCCATCGTCTTTCCTGCAGGTCTGCGCCGGCTCTATGTCGCGCGCGACGACGACAAGGCGGGCGCGGCGGCGCTGGCGACGCTGACCGGTCGCGCCGAGGAGGCCGGAATCCCCGTCGTCCGGCTCGAACCCCGCCGCGATGATTTCAACAGCGACCTCTGCGCCTTCGGGCTGGAAGCGCTTGGTGCGTCGCTGCGGGGCCAGCTCAGCGCTGCCGACGCCGCCCGGTTTCTGGGATGATCGGGATTCGCCGGAAAGGGGCGGGATGGACCGCCGGAGAATTCGATCAGCGTGAACATCACAATCCTCGCGGGACGCCGCGCTCCCGGCCTTCCCGGAGGGCGACTGCGGCTGCCGGTCCGGCAGCGCAATGGCGTGCGCGCGGCTATTTTCCGCCGGGGCCCGAGAGCCCCTTTGCATCGCGAGGCAAAATAGCAGCGCGCCCGCCATCCTCCGCTGGCGCTGCGGCCGCTCTGAACTGGGGCATCGACACGAACTTCGGGCAAGCGCGGTGCGCGGGCGGACCGGCTGCCGCCTTGCGTCGCCGGAAGGCCGCGCGAGGCGCGGCTGCAGCGCAAGGATACTCATCATGCTCGACGACGAAATGTCTCCCGAACCGCAGGACCGGGCCGGACCCGGCTCGACCGCCTATCTGCTCCAGGAAATGCAGCTGTTCGGCCATCGGCCCTTTGAGGACGAACCCGACCCGCGGCCGCTTCCCGACGCTCGCCTCGCCGCTGGCGCGGTCGCCGATATATTCGACGCGCTGGCGGGATGTATCGAGGATACGCGGATCGAGCCCGATCTCGACGACCTGCTCTGGAATCTGGTGAACCTCTTCCACCGCGCCGGCGAGCGCGCCGATCGCGAGCTCGATGACAATGAGCAGGCGCAGCGACGGCTGCAGCGCGAACAGGATGGCAGCGAGATCCGCTCGGTCGAGCTCGAACAGGCGATCGCCGAGGGCATCTCGATGATCGAACGGCGCGATACGATGGAATTTTTTCGCGAAGCCGCCGCCGAGCAGTATCGGACCCGGACGCGCAAGGCATGGACGCCGCGCACCGGCTCGCGCATCCGCCACCAAGCGATGACGGCCTCGGTCATCGACAGCCGCGACTTCATGGATCGTCGCCTGCACGAAAAGGCCGGGGCGCTCCTGCCCGAGGGGACACGGATCGCGTTCAGCGGGGGCCCCGCCTGCAACGATCACCGGCATATCTGGTCGGCGCTCGATCGCATCCATGCCCGGCATGCCGACATGGTTCTGCTCCACGGGGCAACGCCGACCGGCGCCGAGCGCGCCGCGGCATGCTGGGCCGATAGCCGCGGCGTGCCGCAGGTTGCTTTCCGGCCCGACTGGAACCGCCACAAGAAGGCCGCGCCGTTCAAGCGCAACGACCGGATGATCGACGCGATGCCGGTTGGGCTGGTCGTTTTCTCGGGGACGGGGATCCAGGACAATCTTGTCGACAAGGCGCGCGCCTTTGGGATCCCGGTCTGGGATTTCCGCGTGGCGGGGGGCGGTTAGCCAGCCCCTCCATCGGCTTGAACGAATGCTATGACGGGGAGGGCACGCCGTGCTGCCGGGGAGGACGGCGACCGATGATTACGGAAGCCGCCGCCGCTCTAGAATAAAAATGCTGTCCGCTGTCGTTTTGGCGTTTCCATACAATCGCGACTCATCTCGTATCTTTATGGGCGCGTCCGCGACCCAGAGAGCTCAGCCTTTCGCGAGGACGAGATCTCAATCTGACACCCGTCCGGTTTCGATCGGTCGGGTGTCTTTTTTAACGGTTGCGGGGTCTGATCAGCAACATAGCGCTGCGGGTGCGCGGTGATTATAGCGTCCTTCCGCCCGGGGCAGGCCCGAGGCGCCTGAAGGAGAATTTTATGAACCACGCCGAACTTTCGGACAGCGTCGCGGCCGCGCTCGGCCTCAGCAAGGCGGACGGCAAGAAAGCCGTCGACGCCGTCATCGCGGCGATCGCCGACGCAGTCGCTAAAGGCGAGGAAGTCTCGGTCGCCGGCTTCGGCAAGTTCAAGGTCAAGGAATCGGCGGCGCGTGAAGGCCGCAATCCCGCCACCGGCGCGGCGATCCAGATTCCGGCATCGAAGAAGCTCGGCTTCACGGCCGCCAAGGCCGTCAAGGATCGCCTCAACAGCTGATCCGAAAGCCCCCCGCCGGCGCGGCCGGCGGGGGGCTCGATATTGTTGGGCACGCGCCCGATCGGACTCGCGCAGCGCACGCTTTTCCAGCCAGACTTCGATCTGCAAAACGGTGTGACGTACTGCCAGAGGTCGCCTTCCCCAGCGACGGCACCACTCGCCAATCGTTCGGCCGACTGAATTTTGTCATATGTAGGCTCCATGCTATCATCGCTCGATAATACCGGAGTCGCAAAACATGGGAACCAAGGCCGACCATGACCTTTGGGGCCAGGCGCTCGCTATCGAATCCCGATACGGGGATCGCGGGCTGGAGGTAATCGCGCGCAAGGTCGAGGATCTTTGCCGCGCCGGACAGGATTCCGAAGCCGAATTCTGGAGCGAGGTCGCCGAGTGCCTCACCGAATTGCATTCGATTCGCTGGCCGGGCGGAATAAGTACGGTAACTCCGTCTGCTGCTGGCGGCGATGCTCCCACCCCATCGCGTCGTCGAGGCGGTCAGGCGTCGCCAAGACGATATATCGGCGTCCGCTGAAGCGGGCTGCCGCGGGCGTTGCCCGCTGGCGGGATCGCATCGCGAGCGTTCGGGCCGGACGGCATATCTAGACGGTGGGAAGGCTCATTCGCTCAGCGGCGGCGGCCGGCGAGGGCTTCGAGCTCGGCGATCCGTTCGGCGCAGATGGTCTGGACGACCTGCCCTAGCTCCTCGACGCAGCGGCCGAGCCAGCGGAGTTCGGCTTCGGTGATGCGATAATGTTTCGAGTAGCGCGCCTTCACATAGGCTTCTTTCAGCTTCTCGAAGCGCGAGCGGTCAGGGCGGGTTTCGCGGGGCCAGGCATGGACAAGACGGATGTCGATCCGTTCGGCCTGGGTGCGGAGGAAAGCGAGATTATGGACGTGCGGTGTGTAGAAGGTGCAGACGAGGAGGACGCAGTGATAATAACTTTCTGTTGCTTGGTGGAGTAAGAACGCCGCCTTCTTCGTCCAGCCTCTGTTCGTGGCAAATTTGGCTGTTTCGAAGAATTCTAATCCGCTCGCTGACCACTCCTCAAAATACTCTTGGGCCATCAAGAGAGCGTCGTCGGGCGTCTTCGGCTTGGGAGTATGCAGTTCCTTGTCGTCGGACTCGTAGATTGCGATGCCGTCGCGCGCGACGTCCATGAAGAAATAGCGACCGTGCGCGAGGCCGTCGTTCACTTCCTGAAGCGTGTGCACGATAAAGTTGACCGGCGTGTGGAGGGTCTTGTCGATCGCAAGCTCGCGGTTGAGCCGGGCCTCGAGCTTCAGCCAATAATCGACCCGCTCGGTCAGCCTCTTGTCGTTGACGATGATCAAGAGGTCGAAATCCGAGCGATAGCCCTTCGCCGTGTGCGGCTCGTCGACCCAGCCGCCGCGCGCATAGCTGCCGTAGAGAATGATCTTCTCGATCCGGCCCTTTTTCTTCCACCCTTGGGTGGCGAGGGCGAGCGCATCCTCGAATTCCTCGAAGATGATCTGCTGTACGCGCTCGAGTTCGCGCTGCTTGTGCGGGGGAAGATGATCGACGTCGGTTCGCATTGTTTTCAGTGTGATGGCACGGCGCGCGAATGGCAACCTGATCGGAGCAAATCTTGTCCGAATTGGTGATCGGAATGGGGAGGGCGGATGCCAGCTGCACGGCTGGCGAGGGGTCAGCGCTTTAAAGATTGCCGTGCGAGCTGGCACTTAAGTGGATAATTTTCGCTTTAAATTAATTCATTCTTCCACACGCTTGTCCTATCCATCCTATCTTTATGTCGATTGTACAAAGATAATTTAAAGCGCACCTAAGCTACTACGACGCATGAAAATCAATGTTGCTTTAAATTACCTCTCATGATAATGAGTCTGCAACGTAACCTTGATTCGGAGAAGCGCGATCCCCGATCGGCACGCCATCATCACCTTTAAAGGCACGGCGGCAGGTCTGCTCAGCGAAATCGGTAATGGAAGCCAGTTCACCTATGCCGATGGCTGGGATACCGACATTGCCTGCGCACTGCCGACAGTCCGCCGCGACCATGTCTACCGCGACGGACTGATCCCCTTTTTCCAGCATCTGGGTCCCGAGGGCTGGCTTCGCGGCCTGCAGGCGCGCGCGGGCGGGGCCACCGATCAGGATGATTTCGGGATCCTGCTGCAATATGGCGCCGACTGCATCGGCGCGGTCGGCGTCCTGCCTGCCGACGGCGTGGCGCCCGTCCACCATGTCGAAGGCAGCGTGTCCGAGGAAGCCGCGGTGACCGCGTCGCGCACCGTGTCTGGCGTCCAGCGCAAGCTCCTGGCCTGGCACGACGGCACCGGCTTTCGCCCCTCGGTCGAAGCCGGCGAACCCGCGACGCATATCGCAAAATTCAATCATAATGACGAGCCGACCCTCGTTCAGAATGAGGATCTCAGCCTGCGTCTCGCGCGCGAGATATTGGGCGAGGCTGAGGTGACGCGCGCCGCGCCCGCGGCCGTCGCGGGCATCGACGGGCTCGCACTCTTGGTCGAGAGGTTCGACCGCGACGAGGGCGTAAGGCTCAGGCTCGAAGATTTCGCGCAGATATTGGGCAAGCCGCGGGGCGCACAGTTCGGCGGCAAATATGATTCGAGCTATGAGGAAGCCGCGAGCGTGATCGCCGGCTTCTCGTCGCGTGCGAGGCTCGACCTCGATCGCTATTTCCGGCTGGTCGTCTTCAATTTCGCGCTCGGCAACGCCGATGCGCATCTGAAGAATTTCTCGCTGCTCGAGCGGCCCGAGGGTCTTCGCCTCAGCCCGGCCTATGATCTTCTGAACAGCCTGCTCTATCCCTTCAGCCGCGAGACCGCGCTCGCTATCGGCGGAAGGAAGCGCGAGTTCGACACTTTGTCGCGCGCGGTCGTTGAACGCTTCGGGCTCGACATCGGTCTACCGAAGGCAGCGGTCGATCTCGCGCTCGCCGATCTGGCGAAGCGCCTCGCCGATCCGAAGACCCTGCGCTTCGCTGCGCCCGTCGACGCAGGCGATTTCCGGGCACGCTTCAAGGCAGGCGTCGAGGAAAACAGCCGGAGGATATTCGCATGAGCAGCGCACCGCTCGACTGGCAGGCACTCGTCGACGAGGCCGTGCGCCGCCGCAAGGCGGAAGGCCACACGCAAAAATCGCTGGCGGCACTCGCCGGCGTCAGCCTGCCGACCGTCAATGCCTTCGAGCAGGGCGATATCAAGCTGCGGCTCGAGAAGGTCTTCAATATTCTCGACGCGCTCGGCCTGGTGATCCTGCCCAGTACGCCGGGGAGCTTTGCGGCGTTCGTCCGGGCGGCGCGTCAGCGCTGGGCCGAACTCGTTGCGCCGCTCGACCCTTCGCATCCGTCGCGCCAGACGCTCGGGCACGTGTCCTATGCCTATGAACTCGGTAATGGGGAAAGCCACGAAACATTGGGCTCGCTCCGGAACATCCTCGCCAGGCTACCCTCCACCTCAGGCTGGACACCCTTCTGGTTGCCGACAAAAGACAGCATACGCCCGGTCATCCGGGACGGTCTCATCGAATGCTGGCTCGGTGATCCTGCCGCCGACCGGTTCTTCCTCGACGCCGCGCACAGCGATTTCTGGCAGGTGACCGGCGACCTCAAGGGCTATTTGCGCCGCGGTTTTCAGGAAGATGGCTCGGGCAATCTCGAACCCGGGACGATCTTCGATCTGACGCTCCCCGTCTGGCGGACGGCGGAAGTTTTCGTCCATATCCTCAATCTGGCGCGAGCGCTCGAACTCGACCCCGCGACGCCGGTCCGCTTCGAGAGCCGTTACGCCGGCCTTGAGGGGCGCCAGCTCATTTCTTGGGCAGCACCGCTCCGTTGGCCGCTCACCGATACCCAGCGCAGCCGGACCAGCGCGGCCAAGCTTGCGACGACCACAAGTATCGCTGAGCTCCAGAGTGATTTCGCCGACGTGGTCCACCGCACCCTGACGCCGCTCTACGATCTGTTCGATGGCTATGACGCAACCCTCCAGTTCGTCGGATCGGAACTTGATGAATTCCGGCGTTCGGCGCTGAGCTTCGGGACGCCGCGTTAGGCGTCGTGCGGTCCGTTCCGGGAATCTGCACATTGTCGAACGCGCCGGACTCCTCTCGGTTCAAGCTCTGCGAGCCGTTTCGAGCGGACGGCCCGGGCGACCTGATCGGGCTTCTCACGCGGCGGATGATTCAGCGGATCTCGGCCTGCGACACCAAGCTATTGTTTCCCCATGAAGCGTTTCAATCGCTCGCGTCCCTCCACGGTCTGGACGGCGATATCGGCATTCGCGCATTCTTCGCCGCTGGCAGAACCCTCCTTGCAGGCGGCAATAACCGCACGCGCCTCTTGGACATTAGCTTCAAAAAACTGTGTGCTGCGCGGTTCGCTCGCGCTGCAGGCGCCTAGAATGACGAGCATTGGGACCAGAGTCTTTTTCATGTTCCGTCTCCTTGCGGATGAAGAAGGAACCATAATTGCCTCAACGGGAATGGCGACAAGAACTAGGACCGGATTTGACTTCAATCGATGAAAAATGCGCTCGGCGACCCGATAATATGTCGGCCTTGCCTCATGTCAGCCGTTTCTGCCTTGACTGGCGTCTGCCTGAAAGCGGTCATTTGATCGCCACGCTTATCGTGCCTTCTCCCGGTCTGTACGGTGCGATTTGCGACACCTGAAAGGCGAAGTCGAAACCGGGCTAGCGCGTTGCGTTAGTGTGAGATCGCCCGCCATGATTGGCACGCGCCCTCGCCATAACCCGCTGCACTGCATCGGTCACGGCCTTCCGCATGAAGATCCTTCGTTTGTCGTCGACAATATTCTCGAGGCCGTCGGGATGGTTAGGAAATGACGCGAATTGGCACTTGTCCGTTAAGGCGTACTTCCGAACCGAAAGCGGATTGGTCGTAATCGGCCATTCGCGCACGTCACTGTCAAACGAGACCGGCAAGCGTGTCCGGCTGCCCGCGCCGTTCCAAGCGCCAGCCGCAGCAAACGGCCCGTCAGGGTATTTTCTCGGTCACTTTTGCCCTTTCGAGCCAGCGGCTATATTCAGCGAGGAAGGGCGATGCGGGATCGACGAGCGCGAGCATCCCCGGCATCGCTTCGAGCGCACGGCGGTTGGGCGCGTTCAGGAAGATGATCACACCGTCTCTCGACGGTTTGTAGACATAGGCGACGGCCAGTTGCGCCCAATCGGCACCGCCATGCTCGAGCACCGTGACGCCATCATATTTCAGCACGTTGAAGCCGAGGCCGTAGCCCTGCTGGGCGGGGCACGGCAAATTGGGCGCATCTTCGCAGTGGACGATGCGCTCGCTGCCCTTGTCCGATTGCACATGATCGCGATCGCTGGCGATCGCCGGGCCGTAGCCGTCCGCGTCTATCACCGCGACGAGGAACTCGGCATAGTCCTCAACCGTCGTCATCATATCCGAGGCAGCGGACCAGTCGCCTTGCTTGCGGCAGAAGGCCGTGCCTTCGGGGCGGCAGAAATAACCGTGGAACACGCCGCCATCGTCAACCGGGCGGGCGATCTTGTCCGCGTGTTCGGTGCGGACCGTGAAATCGGTGTGGGCCATGCCCACCGGCTTCGCGTTAGTCTGGTATCTATGTACGATTGTGAGCTTCGGTTTGACGCCATCATGGATCCACGCCGGACTCTCGGTGGTCCCGTTCGGTCCGGTGGCGTTGGCGTGGCAGATGTTTCAAGGCGTGACCCTTTATGCCGCGTTGGTCCTCTTCGTGTATTGGCGCGACGCGACGGCTCGACTTGAGGCTCTTCGGGCCGGGCGCGCTGCCGCAACCGAACTAGCGACGAACGCCCCTGCGCGCGAAACGCTTGGTTCGCTTCTCGTGCGCTGCGACAGGGAAGTGGTCCCGGTCGCGCTCGACGACATCGTGATCATTTCGGGCGTCGACGGATATGCGGAAGTCGTCACCAACGCGCGCCGACTGCTTTCGACTACGACCCTGACGCGCTTCGAGGCGATCCTTCCTCCCGAACAGTTCGTCCGTGTGCACCGATCGCGCATCGTCCGTCTGGGCGCGATCCGGCACGCCGAACCCGCCGGCAACGGCAAGCTGCTTATCCACATGGAGAATGGCGACATGGTGAACACCAGCCGAGCCGGCGCACGTGCGTTGAAAGCGCGTGCCGTTTGAATCTTCGGGCGGGTCGCTTCACCGTCGCCTGAGGCATTTCAAAGGTTTTTTCTCACCGGCAACCTCGCATGACTAGTTCTGCGCCGTGCTCGACGCAGGTGCCGAGCCCCGTGGAGGACAGCGATGAAGCAATTGGAATGGCGCCATGGTCTCGTGGCAATGGCGGCGCTCGCCCTCGCCGGTTGCGCCACAACGCGTCAGTTGCCCGGGCCACCCTTCGGCGAGGTCGCGGCGCCCCACGGGTCTGCGGCGCTGCTTCTGGAGCGCCGGCTCGGAGAGATCGTTGTAGAACAGCGAGTGATCACGGCAGGCGTTGGTGTGATCAGGCACGGCAAGCTCGTCTGGAGTGCCTATTTCGGCGAGCAGTCGCCGGGCGTGCCCGCCAGCGCTGCGACCCGGTTCAATACGGCGTCGATCACCAAGACCGTCACCGCCGAAACGATTTTGCGCCTCGTGGGTCAAGGGAAGCTTTCGCTCGACGAAACGATGGCGGAATATTGGGTCGACCCCGACATCGCCGCAGATCCGCGCCGCTTCGACCTGACCCCGCGCATCGCGCTTACGCATATGACGGGCTTCCCCAATTGGCGGTTCTTCCGACGTGACGGCAAGCTCGCATTCGAGCGAGCGCCCGGCGCCGGCTATGGCTATTCCGGAGAAGGGTTTCAGTATCTCGCTCGGTTTGCGGAAAGAAAGCTGGCCAAGCCTTTCCCGCAGCTTGTCGATGAGACGGTCCTGAAGGCGACGGCCAGCGGCACATGCAACGCCGCGGCCACCGCAGGCCGGCGATCCACTACAAAGCGTGCGAGCAACTGGTAGAATCCAGTCCCTGCCAAACCGATGCCCAGCGTATTGTTGGCCGCATAAAACATCGAAGAACCGACCGGTTGATCAAGTGTCGCGAGGAACGCCGCAGCATAGCCGAAGAAGACCAAGACGAGCCCGGCCACCGCAGCGGATGCAGTCGGCGATGCCTGGAACCAAGCTATGGGACGGCTAAGCGAACGTGAAACCGTCTCCGCGAGTTGTTTGAAATCGAAATGCAGCCGCCGCCTCATCCGACCAGTCTGCATGAGAGTCCCGGCCAAGCGCAACTCCATAACATGGCTAGATCCGTCGCCTTTGGGGAATGCCGAAAGCTGACAGTCGGCTAGCCGCTCGCGCTCGGCCAGATGAAACCAGCGCCCCAATCGAGCAGCTGATCCGTGATCTTCAGCGCGCCGTCTACCGGCTCGATCCGGTAGACCGTCTCGCCGACATGTTTGCCGATGGCAATGTCGAGCGCGCCGCCCTGGGGATGCGGGACGGTGAAGCAAACTGCCTTCATGTCCGGGTCATGGTCGGACGGCCAACCGAGCGAACTCGGTTCCCAATAGCTGTCGTTGCGCGCCCAGTAGCGCTGGTAGATAGCGAGTTTGCGGGCCATCAGCTCGCGCAGGAGGCCGTCCTCATCGCTGCGTTCGTGGTGTTCGCGGTCGATCGGGAGCATTTCGGCATCATAGGCCGTCACCAGCGCATGGGCCGCCTCCAACATGTTTTCGTCGATCGGCGCCGCGGCGCGGGGCTTGCGGGCCGGTTCGTCGAAGCGAAGCGAGAGGAACACAGATGTCGAGCCGTTGACGATGGCGCGATAGACGCCGTCGGCGCCGCCCGCCCGGGCGGCGAAGGCGAGCAGGGGCATCAAGTCGTCGAAGACGACGGTCTGGGTCGGTGTCTTCAGAGCGACGAAGCCCAGCCGTTCGCCCTCGGCCTTCGCGCGTCCGGCATCCTCGCAGATTGCCGGCAGGAGGGAAGGATTGGCCCAGGCCCACAGGAAGCTGCGGTCGCGTGGATCGAAACTGCCGAGGATTTGCGCATGGGCAGCGATCGTGCGGCCGCGCATGAACTTCAGGGTAAGCCGACCGCTGTCCTGATCGAAATCATAACTGCGCTCGAGACCGAGCCCCCGTTCGCGGGCGAGGCGGATATTCTGCCCGATGAGCCAGTCGCAGGCTTCGCGGAGGCGCGGCGCCATGCTGTCGTCGGGGACAAGCGCGGGAAAGGCGGGAGTATCGGCGCCGTCTTCGGCCAGCGACAGCGTTTGCGTCGCCCGCGTGATGCGCCCTTGCTCGTCGCGCTCGACGCCGCCCGCGGGCGGCTCTGCGGTTTGGTCCCCGCTCATCAACTTCCGCAGCCATTCCAGCATGTGCCATCTCCCTTATCCGAGCGCCCTGTTGCCAATTAGATAGTTGCAATGACACCGCGACGACGATCGGGAAAGCCGCTCGTTTCGCGCAAAACCTATGGCTCTTCTCGAAGAGTTATTGCCCTATTTCTGTTCAATATTTGGTTAATCTTCAGTTAACCTAATGAGATATCGCGACGGATTACAATAATTAACAAATTTTTTGACAGTAATATCCGACGCATGCGCGCCTTTTACAATTGTTGACTTACGCTCTCACTCAATCCGGTGATAGGGGCGCCGCCTCGTCTGAGGGGCATAGATAGTAGGTGACTGAATGCACCGGCCTCGATTGGACCAAGCATCAATTAAGGGGCTTACGACAATGCAAGCATTTTATCTCGGATCTCTATCGGCCGCTGCGGTTGGCGATGATCAGGAACGCGCCCAACGCCGGGCACCGTCAAGTGGCGGGCGCGGCGGGCGCCTGACCAAGTGGAAGGGCATCGTGGCGAGCGTAGCGCCAACGACGACGCTGGTTCTGGCCGGACTTGCCGGCGCAAGTCCCGCGATGGCGGGGGATTGCGGTCCCGCTTCGCCCGGCGCCACGATCACCTGCACTGCGGCCACCTTCAATCCGGTGCCCGGTGGCAATATCTCATACGAAAATGGCGTCGACGGTCTGACGCTTATCCTCAACGATCCGAACCTGACGGTCACGCCTGATCCGGCGACGATCGGCGGCGCCGTCCGGGTGAGGAATAGCGCGACGTCAAGCGCTGACGTTTCGGTCCAGGGAACGCGTTTTGGTACCCTTGCGACCACGACTTTTAACGGCGGACACGCAATCTCTGTATTCAACCTGGGTCTTGGCGGCTCCGCCGGCACGATAGGCGACGGCAATGTCTCGACCACCGGAATGAATTCGAACGGCATGTTTGTGGGCGTCCAAAACGCTGCCTCGCAGGGGATCGCCACCGCAACGATGTCGGGCGGCACCATCACCACCAGCGGGTCCTTCTCGCGCGGCATCTGGGCATGGAGCAGCGGCCTTGGCGATGCAGCGGCAACGCTGAAGGCCGGTGAAATCACCACCTCCGGGTTCAATGCGGTCGGTGTCATGGCGGACATCAGAAACCCCAACTCCGAAGGGACCGTGACGGCAAGCATGGAGGGCGGCTCGGTCGCGACAATCGGCACCTCTTCGCAAGGCGTCCAGTCGTGGAACCAGGGACTGGGCGACGCGATTGCCGCGCAGAGCGGCGGTGACATATCGACCCAAGGGGCCCAAGCCCATGGCATCTGGGCGCACAGCGATCAGACGGGCGATGCGACTGTCGGCATGACGGGCGGCGCGCTTGCGACCGCCGGCGACGCCGCGCACGGCATCTATGCGCTCTCGAACGGCGGCGATGCGGGCGTTGCCGTGAGCGATGGTATGGTTGCGGCCGCCGGTGCCGGCTCTGACGGCGTACGGGCTCAGAGCACTTCGGGCACCTACGCCGCGTCCTTGACGGGAGGCTCGGTAACCGGAGGCACGGGTTCCGCAGCGGCTGTCCACACGATTGCGGCCGCGGGCGGGACGATCGACATTGGCGCGGCCGCCGTGGCCGACGGTTCGGCGTCGGGAATCGCGATCCGCGATGGCGACCTCAACGGCGACGGCATCGACGAAATCGGCGGCAACGCCGTTGTGACGACCGCCGGCACGGTGACCGGCGACGCCATCCTCGGCCTGGGCGACGACAGGTTCGCCCTGACCGGCGGGAGCTTCACCGGCGACGTCTACGGCGACGACACCGTCACCAGCGCGAATGATGGCGGCGATGCCTTCGTGTGGAGTGGCGGGACGCTGACCGGCGGCTTCCACGGCCAGAACGGCACGGACACGGCGATCGTCTCGGCCGCCGGCTATGACGGGTCGCAGCGTCTGGATGGCGGCGACGACCTTGCGACGGCCGATGGCTGGAATGACCGGCTGACCCTGCAAGGTGTGACGGCGAGTGCTCCCGGCGCGAATATCGTCAACTGGGAGATTGTGACGCTCGATGCGGCCAACCTGACCATTTCGGACGGCGCGCTCGCAGTGGGTTCGGATCCGGGCACGGGTCTCTACCTCACCAACGGTTCGAACCTCGATGGCCTCAACACCTATACCCAGACCGGCAACATGTCGATCGATCCCACCTCGACCTTTATCGGCACGGGCGGCGGCGCCGGGGTCTATACCTTCAACGGAACCGTGACCAACCTTGGCACTATCACCACCGTCGATGGCGCGGTGGGCGACAAGGTCGTCGTCAACGGCAACTATGCGGGCGGCGGGAAGCTGCTGTTCGACACCAATGTTGCCGCCGGCAAGACCGACACCATGGCGGTGAGCGGGACGGCGAGCGGGACGACCAACGTCGACCTCAACATCGTCCAGCACGGGATCGTTGCGGGCGGATTCCTCCCGGTCGTGACCGTCGACGGCGGTACGCCCGCGGCGGGCGCGTTCGTCTCGACCTCGCTGCCTACGACCGGGTTCATCACTCAGAAGTTCGTGCAGAACCCGGCCAATGCCCACCAGTTCGGCATCCAGCAGTCGGTCAACCCCGGCGCGGTCCAGCTCGCCTCGCTCTCGACGCTGGCGGGCAGTGTCTCGGCGATGCTCGATGCCCCCTTCATCGTCGACCGGCGCGACCGCGAGCGTCAGGTCAGTCTGTGGATGCGCAATGGCGGCGGCAGCTTCGACCAGAACCTCACTACCAGCTTCGGCGCACCGGGCTTCGCCACGAACTTGAGCGACCGGGTGCGGACCGACTATTGGACCGCCCAACTGGGTCTCGATTATGGCGTGCTCGAGATGGGCGGGGGCGGGCTCGACCTGCATATCGGTCTGGCCGGCGGGTTCTACGGCGCCGACGCCCGCGGAGCGAGCGGTCTTACCAAGGTCGAAGCCAATTTCTTTGGCGGTTATGCGAACCTCCAGAGCCGCGACTTCAGCCTCGATGCGACGGTGCGGCACGAATGGCGTGACTATACCATGGCGAACCCGAGCCTGTTCGCCGCCGGCCGCGCCAAAACCGATGGCACCGCCTGGGCGGGTTCGGTTGCCGGCAGCTACACCTTCCATCTTGGCAAGAAGGTCAAATTGGTGCCGTCGGCCTCCTATGCCTGGGCGTCGAGCCGTGTGGATCCCTTTGTCGTCGACAGCCTGACCACGGTGACCCCGGCGAACGATCGCCAGGGCCTGGGGCGCTTCGGGGCCAAGCTGGTCTGGGGCGAAGCCAACGCTAACTGGGCGCCCGAGGGCGAACGGAAGTTCACGATGAGTCCCTATGTCGGGGTCTATGCGCTGCGCAACTTCTCGCGAACCGAAGCGGGCAGCGCAAGCTTCGGCGCCTCGGCCGTCGCCATGGAGACCACCGGGTTCAAGAATGCCGTACAATATAGCGCCGGCATCAGCGGGCGCGACGCCACGGGCAAGGTCAATGTGTTCCTCCAGGGCAGCCTCAGCCGCGGCGATGGCCTGAAGGCGGCGGCGCTCAGCGGCGGCTTGCGGTTCAACTTCTGAAACGCCGGCCCGAAGGGCAACAGGTTCGCGAAGGCCGGTCTCGACACCTTGTCGGGCGGCCGGTGAACTGAAGAACCGGACGGATATGCCTTCTTCCCTCGGCAATCCGTCCCGCGGGAGACGGTCAGGCACAGGCCGTCTCCCGCCCCATCCCTGCCGAACGGCGGAACAGCGACAGCGGGCCCCTGCGCCCTGATCGCTGGTCCGTCGTCCGGTAGAATGTTCGAGCCGCTCGCCGCGCTCCTGAACAGAAAAGCTGGAATCGGCAAGGTCGCGGTTCACGATCCTTTACGTGACGGCGAAGCCGGACGGCTGACAGCCAGCCGGCGTGCGGTTTCTCTGCGCATGTCGATCTCGTTGCGCTGTCCGGCCTCTCGCGTCGCCCCCGCCGCTCGGGGAAGCACCCCTCCTTGTCGCCTTCTGCGGGCCGCGGATCGCCTCGGGCCGTCAACCCCTGGCGGGGTTAGCCCTTCGCTTCGCTCCGGTGACGGCGGCTCCCGGCCCCTTCGGTGGGCGCCATCGGGGAATGTCCCCCGAGCCACCAAGGAGTATCGAACATGGCCACCATCGCAAATCTCACCGTCAAGGCCGACGGCAGCTTCGAAGGCACGCTCGCCACCCTCAACGTCACCGCACCGATCGCGATCGTCCCCAACGGCCGCAAGACCAAGGACAGCGAGCCCGATTACCGGATCGTCAGCAAGAAGAACGGCTTCGAGCTCGGCGCCGGCTGGGTCCGCACCGCGCAGGCGACGGGCGCCGAATATGTCTCGGTCTCGTTGTCCGCCCCCGAATTCGGGACGATCTACGGTAATATCGCCAACGCACCCGGCGACGACCCGATGAAGAAAGTCATCATCTGGAATCCGCCGGGCTGATCGGCCGCCGGTCCCGCCTTCGCGGGACCGGCTATGTCTTGCCGAGTTGCTCGGCGCCTGACCGAATGAAGGATCCCAGGACCCCGTCGATCGCCTCTTTCAGGTCGGCGGGTTTGTCATCAGTGAGGTTTCCCAACGCTTGGGCCAGCTCGATCAGGAGCGGCTTCAGAACGGCGGACGAGCTCTGAACGCGTGCGAACATGCGTATGCCGAGCGCGGCGTGACCGAGGAACTTCATGTTGAGCCTGGTGATGTCGGCGACTATGTCCTCCGTGACCGCCTCCGCCGGCGCGACGAACGCGCTGCCCGTCCAGTCGACATAAAGGGCGTCATTCTTGTTCTTGTTCGATCTCTGGTGGAAACCATCCTGCATTTTCTTGAAGGCGGCGGAGGAAGCGTCCCAGTCCCCGCTTTCGCGGGCCGCAATCTCTTCCGCGGATGACGCGAGCATATAGGCGTTCAGCTTGTTCTTCGCGGCGTGACTTCTGAACGCCTTACCGATCTGCTCCCGATCGCCTTCCTTCTCGAGCAACTGGCTCATCGCCCATCCCCCGAGATATTCGACTTTCGAGCATTCCTCGATCGAGATCTGGTGGAGACAAAGCGCCCGCGCGCGAGAACCGTGCGCCGCCAGCAGCTGAGCCTCGCCGAACAGCGCTTCGGCATTGTCGAAGGCTTTTTGCGCCCCGTCGATCAGCAACTCCAGCGAAAGCCCGTTGGATTCCGCCTTTGCGGGCGCGGCTTTCTTCTCGCTTTTCATGCTTCGATCCATTCGCTTGTGGGTGGCATCGGGGACCGTCCCGCGATGGCCGACGCCGCATCGGAAATAACGGCGGATCGTGCAACCGGTGATCGTCGCGAAGCCGGACGGTGTTCAGGCCGTTGCGTCTTCCCGCGCGGCACCATCCCGCTCTCGATGGCCGCTGATCCCTGGGCGCGAGGCCCTGCCTCCTTCAATCAACCCGCGAGGGGTCCGCTACGCTGCGCGTGCGGCCTTCGCTTCGCTCAGGTGATTGCGGCACGCCCCCGGCCGGCGGGGCGACTGTCGAGCGGGAATGGACCCGCTCCCGGACAGGAGCCTCGAAATGCCGCTTTCAACCGCCCAATCGCTCGGCTGGAACCTCGCCCGCACGATGATGACGATCATCGTCCTTGTCGAAACCACCAGCGGATATTCTGTCATGCCTCTCGACGAGTTCGACGGCGATCCCGCATGCATCGTCTGCGAATATGACCCGTTCAGCCGCTGATCGCGCCAATCGCTTCCCAAGGCGGACCGAATTTCGGTTCCCCCTTGGTGCGAAAATGCCAAACCGGCAAGGCAAGCCGCGCTGCGGTTGTGGAGGAAAGCGCGTCCTTTGGAAGGACGCTCATGACCTTTTTGTTGATCCTCGGCGCTATCGCACTCTTCTATCTTGTCTGGTTGCTGTTCCGGCTGGCGACGCTCGCGCTGCCTTTGTCCGCGGGTCTCGCCGCCGCGACGCTCATGACCGAACGCGATTTCTCGCTCCCCGCCTCGCTTGCGGCGGGATTCGCGGCAGGGCTTCTGCTCCTGGCAATCGGTCGATTGATCTTCACATCTTCGATATCGCCGCTGATACGGACGGGCGTCGCCATCATGTTCGCGGCGCCGGCCGCCTTTGCCGGCTATCTGATGGTGCGCGGCCTTGCCGGTCTTGCTGTCGGGGAGGGGATCGCCCTCAGCCTCCTGTCACTGGTCGGCGGGATAATGGCAGCATCGTCGTCGTGGCGAAGTCTTGTCGATGGCGCCGAGGGCCCCGAATCCGGTCCGGACTCGGCATCGATCCCTGGGCGAGCAAGGCTCACCGCGGCGACTGAACTGGCTGCTATGCGATCGCGATGACGGGCCTCGTCGTACGGATTGGCGAGAGCGATACCGTGCCGCGACCTTGAACCACTCACCTTCGATTGGCCTTTCCGGGCATTGCCGCGCCGCTGCGGCCTCGTGGCATGCGCAATCTGTCGGCAAGCCGCTGTGCTGGCCCGGCTTGCCGCAACGGCGAGGAGCCGCCTTTCTTCCCCCGGCGTGCCGCCGTTCCCCGCGAGACAAGAAAGGCGGTCCCTCGCCATCCTTCGCTTCGCTGCGGTCCTGGCGGATGCGGCGCCTGTCCCTTGCCGAGCATCGATGCGCATCGAGGCCGCGATCGGCGCGGCCTTCGACGCCAGGAAAGGAAATCGAAATGGCACGTATCGGCAAGTTCAAGAAAGTCTCGGGCGAGTATCGCGGCGAAATCGTCACGCTCTCGGTCCAGGCGAAGGGCATTCGCATCGCACCCGAAGACAATCCCAGCGGCAACGCCCCCAGCCACCGCGTCTTCGTCGGCGATGCCGAGGTCGGGGCCGCCTGGCAGAAGCGCACCCAGGACGACCGGCCCTATCTCTCGGTCAAGCTCGACGATCCGAGTTTCACGGCGCCGATATTCGCGCAGCTCTTCGACGGTGAGGCTGGCGAATTCGACCTCGTCTGGAGCCGTCAGAACCGCCGCGGCGACTGAACCCGCGGAAACGGACCACCCGGCGCCCGCCGCCGGGCGGTCCCCTTTTGTGGGGATGCACCGCCCAAGGAATGGTGATTTTGCCGATGCGGACTTGACGTCAAGCTGAACCTTCACGTCAAGGGAGGCGCCCGTGATCGGCAGAGGGGAGGGCGGCAAGCAACCCGTTCCCCTCGACTTCCCGGGCTTCGCGCAGGAGTTCCTCCGGCGCAGCCCCGCGTATCGCGCCTATTTCCGCGAGACGGCGGCCGACTTGCTGCGGCGACCGGCATCGCTTCAGGAGGACATGACCCGGCGCTGGGGTCTTTCCTATCCGTTGTCGCCCGACATGCCGGCCGCGGCGGAGCCCGCGCTATGGACGCCGTCGGCCTCGGCCTTCACGACTATTGTCGCCAGCACTCCGGTGGGATCAGGCATCGCGTCGTCCCGGATAGCCGACTGGCCCGCCATTCTGGTCGATCGCCCGCTTCGCGGCGGTCGCTTTCTGATCCTCGATGACAAGGACGGACCGCATCGCATCTGGCTGTGCAGCGAAGGTGAAGGAGTGCCGCTCGCTTATGTCATTCCCTACGATGCCGCCGCCGAACTGCGCCTCGAGACCGCGCGGCGGCTCGGCCGCCGCCTGGCCGGCGCGCCGCCCGTGCGCGCGCTGAACGGACATCGTCCATCGCCCTTCCAGCGGCACCGGCTCGGGCAGCTTCTCGCCATCCTCGACGCAGTCGATCCCCGGGGTGCACGACCGGCGACCACTTACGAAGTCGCGCGGCAAATCGTCTATCCCGCGATGACGGTGGGCCGCGGGGCGGAGTGGAAAACCTCCTCGGAGCGGCGCCACACCCAGCGGCTCATCGACGAGGCGCGCGAACTGAGGGACGGCGGCTATCGCCGCCTGCTCCTTGGCCGGGTGCGGGGGGCGACAAAAAGCGGCGGCTCAAAATAGCCGCTCCGGCCGCCGCGCGTCTTTCCGCCATTGTCCGCCACGGGCCCTCGCGATCGCATGCGGCGGCCGAAGCAGCGAAGGAGGACGCCAATGCACCCTGCTCCCGTATTTATCGGTCCGCGCTATCTCAAAACCCCCGACGCCGCCGTCCATCTCGGCCTGTCGGCGCGAACGCTGGAAAAGCATCGCTGCTTCGGCACCGGCCCCATTTATCGAAAGCTTGGCGGACGGATCGTCTACGCGATCGACGACCTCGATGCATGGGCCGAGATCGGGCGGCGGCGCTCGACGTCCGACCCGGGCACGGGAACCGTGCATCCCGCGCGGCCGGTGCGCCGCTGATGTCTCGCGCTGCTATTCCGGCGCGAACCTGCGGCCATTTCGTGGGCGCAGCGCCGGCCGCCGTCGGGGTGTCCGGAAACGGGCTGACCGACGTCGAACTGACATGGATCGAGCAGCACCTCGGACAGTCGATACGCTTCGGCCGGGTCGCGGCGGAGCGCATCGCCGGGAGCCGGACGCGCATCGTCTCGTTCCGGCCCGGTACGATTTTCGCGCTGGTGCGCTGGACGTCGAACGATTTCGGAACCGTGCACGCGAGCCTTGCGATCATCGCCGCGCGGGCGCCCGAAGAGCCCTTCGACACGCATCCGTTCGTGCGTCCGGGCGGCGACATCCTGCTGCGTATCGACGGACGGCAACAGGTTCGGACCGTCGTCGGCGCGATCGATGCGGTCGATGCGGCGGGCATCGATCCGTGCGACGCGGCCCCCGATCATTGGCGCCATGTCGGCAGCCGCCTTGCCGCCAACCTGCCGTTCCGGCCCTATGGCACCGAACGCCACGCCGGCTGGCTACAGCGCAAGGCGCGCGAGTCATGAGCCGGGCATGGCTGCAGGCCACCATCGGCTTCGGCGCCCTGTTCGCGGGGCTGTTCGGCGCAGTCGCGGCGCTTGCGCCGCAGCCTCGCCTCCTCTGGAATGCAAGCGCCAGCGTGCCGGTCGGGCTCTATCGCCTCGTCGCGGAACCCCGTCCGGCGCCGGGCGACCTGGTCGCCATCGCGCCGCCGGCGCCCGTCGCCGCGCTGCTCGCGCGTCGCGGCTATCTTCCGCGCGGCGTGCCGCTGCTGAAGCGTGTTGCGGCCGCGGAGGGCGCGCTGGTCTGCCGCAGCGGGAGCTTTGTCACGATCGACGGGGCGTTCGCGGGGCGCGTGCTGACGCGCGACCGCGCCGGCCGGCCGCTGCCATATTGGATCGGCTGCCGCCAGCTCAGGAGCGGCGAGCTGTTCCTGCTCGGCAGCGCGCCGGGCAGCCTCGACAGCCGATATTTCGGGGCGCTGCCGGCCGCCGGCGTCGTCGGTATCGCGCACCCGCTCCTCGTCCGCGACGCGCCGGGCGCGCGCCTGCGCTGGCGCACCGCGTCGGCTCGGGCCTTTGCTTCACCGCAGACCGAGGGGGGGCGGCGATGATTGCAGCACGCATCGCCGCGGCCGCATTGGTCGCCCTCGCGCCGCTTGGCTGCCGCGCGGCGGCTGCGTCGCCGGCATCCCCGGCGAGCGGCCATGCGCATCCCTATGCCGCCCATGTGACGGAGGCATCGCAGCGTTTCGGCATACCGGAGGCGTGGATCTGGCGCGTAATGCACACCGAGAGCCGCGGCAACCGGCGCGCGGTCTCGCCCGTCGGCGCGATGGGCCTGATGCAGATCATGCCCGGAACCTGGGCGATGCTGAGCGCTCGCCATCGGCTTGGCGCGGATCCGTTCGACGCTCGCATGAATATCCTCGCGGGTGCGGCCTATCTGCGTGCGATGTGGGATCGCTACCGCGATGTCCGGTTGATGCTTGCCGCCTATAATGCGGGCCCCGGGCGCGCCGATGCCTATGCAGCCGGGCGCCGCCGCCTTCCCGCTGAAACCAGGGCCTATGTCGCACAGATTGTGTCGTCGCTCGGCGTCTCGGGCGTGTCCCCGGCTGCACCGGCGCGGCCTTGGGATTCGCCGAATTGGCGCGATGCGTCGCTCTTCACGGCGCAATCGGAGCGCGAAAAATTTGCTCGGGAACCGGGAATCCGGCTGCATCCGGCGCGCGAAGCCACTGCGGCCGACGGTCCTTTGTCTGATGCGACTTCGCCGCTCTTCGTCGCGCTCTCGGGGGACGGACAATGACGATACCGCGGATTTCTCTCGGGCCTGAATCGGTCGCGAGTGACGGAAGATTGCGGGGCCGCGATGCTGCGCATCGGACCCATAATTTGAATACACACCTCACGCACGGGTGCATCCAGCTTTTCTGCCGTTTTTCGAGGGTGCGATCCGGATGCGCGGCAGCGGATCGGAGCCGATCCGTCGGACTTCCGCCGAAATTCGAGGGTGCGCGGCGCACCCTCGGGGGAGCTGCGCTATGAAGGCGGTTCAATATTCAGTCCGCCTGCCGATGGCGCTCGACGGGGCCCTTCGCAAACTCGCCGAGCAACAGGATATGACGCCTTACGCGATGCTCCAGCGCAGCGTGAAGGCGGGGATCGCCGCCGAGACACAATCCCCGCTCGCCGACACGAACGGACGCGAACTCATTACCGAGGTGGCGTCGATCGGCACGCGCCTTGCCGACCTCGAGCGGTTGCTGGACCGGACCCTGTTCACGGCCTGTGCCGCTTATTGCTACGCGCGCAGCGCAGCGATGGGCGGCGGCAAGAGCGACGAGATCATCCTCGTCGAAATCAACCGGGCCTATGACCGGCAAATGGGGATCGCGGAGGATCGGTCGTGATCGAGCGTCCTGATCTCCGGCTCCATGCCGATACGCTGCAGCGCCATTATCGCTACAGCCAGACGCGGCGCTTCAGGCGGCATGTCCTGATCATGCTTTCGTCGATCGCGCTCGGCGCACTCGCCGCTCCCTTCCTGCTGCTCGACCCGCGCGTTATGCAGGAGACTGGCACCTATTATCATGCAAAGCTCCTCGTCTGGTTCGCCGGAAGCGGAGGTGGCGATCCCGGGATGACGATCCGCTACGAGGGTGCCGACTATCGGGTGCCCGCGCGCGGGGTCGCGGCCGATCGATATTATCGCCGCGCCGCCGACGTCACCGTCTCGTTCGTGATGCGCGGGAGCATGCTGGGGCTCGCGGCATGGCTGTCGGCCTTGTTCCTCCTTCGCGGGCTTGCGGCTCGCCGGCGCGATCGGGCGCTTCGCGATCATTTCCTCAGCGGCACGATGGTGACGAGCGAAGCCAGGCTCGCGAAGCTGGCGCGATCCGGGGCGAACAAGCGGTCGCTGGCGATCGGCTCCATTTCGCTTCCGCCGCGCCTCGAGACGCGCCATATGGCGATGATCGGCACAACCGGCAGCGGTAAGACCACCGTGCTGCGCCAGATGCTCGACGGGATCGAAGGGCGCGGCGAGGCGGCGCTGGTCTACGACACGAGCGGCGAGTTCATCGCGCATTACTTCGACCCCGAGCGCGGAGACATCATCCTCAATCCCTTCGATGCCCGCTGCGCCTATTGGTCGCCGTTCGCCGAGATCGCCCACCCTGCCGACGCCGACCGCATCGCGCACCAGCTGATCACCGAGACCGGGCAGCATGATCGCGACGTCTGGCTCGAGACCAGCCGTATCCTCGTCGCCAACATGCTTCGCGCGCTGTGGCGCGAGGGCAAGGGCACGCTGCCCGACCTGCTCCACGCTCTCCAGGTGCGGACCAAGGACGACCTCAAGGCCTGGCTTGGCGACAGCTCGTCGGCGCGCACCTTCGCCGACGACGCCGACCGGGCGACGGGCAGCGTGCTCTTCATGCTCACGAAGGCCGCGAACCTGATCCAGTTCCTGCGGATGCAGGACGGGGACGAGAAGCCCTTCTCGTTCCGCGCATTCATCTCCGGCCTCGACGAACGGACGGGGCGCAGGCCCTGGATATTCGTGCCGCGCAAGGAGGATTATTTCGAGGCGTCGAAGCCGCTTCTCGCCTGCTGGCTCGAATGCGCGGCGAGCGCCTTGCTTGGGCTTTCGCCATCGGCGGACCGGCGCGTCTGGTTCCTGCTCGACGAACTCGCCGACCTGCCGCGTGTCGACAATCTTGCGCGGTTGCTCCCCGAGGGGCGCAAGTTCGGGGCAGCGGTCGTGCTGACCTTCCAGGCCATCGGCCAGATGCGGCACCGCTATGGCGACGATCTTGCCGAATCGATGCTCGGTTGCTGCAATACGAAGCTCTTCCTCCAGATGATCGATGGCGAGAGCCGCAAGTGGGCGAGCGACACCATCGGTAGCTGCGAGATGGAAGTCCACACGATGACCGGCGTGCTCGGCGAGGGCGACGACAAGCCGCGAATGACGCTTGGCCGCCAGCGCAAGACCCGGCCTGCGGTGCTCGAAAGCGAGTTGCGCCTGGCGCGGCACGAGGGATATTTGCTGTTCCCCGACGGTCTGCCCGTCGCGCGCATATCGCTCACCGCCGACCACATCGCGCGGCGCGGCGATCCGCGTCAACACGCTTTCGTCGAAGCCAATCCCGCGACCAGCCTGTGGCGGCACGCGCCGGAACCTGCGCCGCCCGAAATTGGTGCGCGCGAAGCCGCCGGGAAGCCGAAACCCAGGCCAAAGGCCAAACCGGCTGCGCCCCCACCCGCCGTCGATGACGGGCCGGTCTGATGGTCGCGTCGGTATCCGCGCTGACCAGCTCGGCGCAGGCCAGCAGCTATTATGAGACCGACGACTATTATGCCGAGGGCGGGCTGTCGCCGTCCGAATGGCAAGGCAAGGGAGCGAGGGAACTTGGCCTTTCGGGCGATGTCGACCGCGATGTCTTTCGGGATCTGCTGGACGGCAAGATCGGCGACCGGCAGCTTGGCACGATCCGCGACGGCCGGCTCGAGCATCGACCCGGGTGGGATATCACCCTGAGTGCGCCGAAGTCGGTGTCGATCATGGCCGAGGTCGCGGGCGATCGGCGACTGATCGCGGCGCATGGGCAAGCGGTGACGACCGCCTTGGCGCATGTGGAAGCGCATATGGCCGCGACCCGTGTCCGGCGCGGCGGCAACGTGGCCCGCGAGGCGACCGGCAATCTTGTTGTCGCCAGCTTTCAGCACGGCACGAGCCGGGCCCAGGACCCGCAGCTTCACACGCACAATGTCATCGTGAACGCGACGCAGGGCGAGGACGGCGCCTGGCGCAGCCTCGAGCCGCGCGCGATCTACCAGCTCCAGAAGCAGATCGGCGCCGTCTACCGGCAGGAGCTGGCGCTCAAGGTCCGCGACCTCGGCTATGAGATCGATACGGCCAGGGACTCGATGTTCGAGATCAGGGGCGTCTCCGCCGACGTGATGGCCGCCTTCAGTACCCGTAGCGCCGAGATCGAAGCTGCGCTTGGCGAACGCGGGACGTCGCGCGAGGCTGCCAGCGCGGCCGAAAAGCAGGTCGCCGCGCTTGATACCCGGCAAGCGAAGGCGACAGCCGACCAGGCCTTGCTTGTTGCCGATTGGCGCGAGACAGCCGATCGGGCCGGTTTCGATGCGAGCGCGCGGCTCGCGCTCGTTCGCGAGGCGAAATCCCGTGCGGAAAGCGCGGCCAGTCTGGCGGCGCGGACGGACGCAGCCGAGCGCGCGGTCGCGCACGCTGCGGACAAGCTCGGTGAACGACAATCGGTCTTTTCGGTCGCCGCCCTCCACGAAGAGGCCGGGCGGGTCGGTTTGGGCAAGGTGGGATACGCCCGGATCGGGGAGGCAATCGCTGCGGCGACGAAGCAGGGCCAGCTGATCGACCGGACATTCGTCGATCGTCGCGGGGCCGAGTTCGCCGGATTCACCACCCGCCAGAATATCGAGGCCGAGACCAGCTTGTTACGGTTCGAAGCCGAGGGGCGCGGCGCCTTTCTTCCGATCGCATCGCCGCTGGCGGCGGCGAAGGCCGTGGCGTCGGCCGCACGCCGGTCCGAGCGCGCCGGCTTCGCCTGGAATGAAGACCAGCGCGCCGCCACCGGGCAGCTTCTCACCAGCCGCAACCGGATCACCGCGGTGCAGGGCTATGCCGGCACTGCCAAAACCACGACGGTGCTCGCGACGTTCGCACGCGAGGCCGAGGCGCGCGGGGTGACGGTCGTAGCTCTGGCGCCGACGGCGTCGGCGGCCGCAGTGCTTGGCGAGGCGCTCGGGACGCGGGGCGACACTGTCGCGCGCCATATGCTCTCGGCCGATCGGTCCCTTCCCGGTCAGCCGGCCGCCTGGATCGTCGACGAGGCTTCGCTGTTATCCGCGCGCGACACGGCGCACCTGTTTGCCCTTGCCGAAGACCATGATGCCCGCATCATTCTGGTCGGAGACGTGAAGCAGCTCGGATCGGTCGAGGCCGGCGCCGCCTTCGCGCAACTGCAAGCGGCAGGCATGGAAACCGCCAAGCTCGGCGAGATCGTCCGGCAGACCAATAGCGCGACCAGGGACGCGGTTCTGGCGTCGATCGAGGGCGACGCGAAAAAGGCGCTCGCCGCCCTTGATCGCGGTGGCGGCGCGATCATCGAGAACGCCGACCGTGCCGAGCGCTTCGCCGCGATCGCCGAGCATTATGCCGGGCTCGACCGGGGGAGTCGCGGCCGCACGCTCGTCGTCGAACCATCGCGCGAGGGCCGCGACGCCTTGACCGCGGATATTCGGGAGGCGCTTATCCGTTCGGGGGCGTTAAGGGGGCCGGCCGTTACCGTGGAGAGCCTGGCCAATAAAGGCCTCACGCGCGCCGAGGCACGCGATCCGCTGAGCTACGATAAGGGCGATGTCGTCCGCTTCGCGCAGGACTATGCCGATAAGGGCGTCGCGCGCGGCGAAGCGTTCCGTGTCGAAGCGATCGATCCGATCAAGGCCGCCCTTGCGCTCAGGTCGGAAGACGGGCGCGAGGTCGATTGGCGGCTGCTCCAATGGGGCGCCGGCAAGGTGCAAGTGTTCGAGGCGCGGCGATTGGAACTGAGGGCCGGTGACAGCATAAGGTTCACGCGCAACGACCGCGACGCGGGTCGGGTGAACGGCGCGCGCCTGGAGGTGACGGCGGTCGATGCCGAGACCAGGACCGCCATCGTTCGGGGCTCGCGCGGACAGATCCAGACCCTGCACCTTGATGCTGCCCGCGACCGGCACATTGCCCACGGTTATGTCGACACGGCCTTCGCAGCGCAGGGCCGCACCGCCGATCATGTCATTGTCCATGCCGACAGCCGCGCCACCAATCTCGTCGACCAGAAGAGTTTCTATGTCGGGATTTCGCGCGCGAAGCAGTCGGCGACCATCTTCACGAATGATCGCGCGAAGCTGGTGTCCGCGATAAACGAACGCGCCGGGACGGTTCAGACAGCAATCGTGCAGGCGGCTATTCCGCCTGCCGCCACCGCCAGGACGTCCGCCGTCGGGCTGGTGCAATCCCTGTCTTCCCGTTTCGGCGCCGGGCTTTAGTCCGCATCTACCAGTTGGGGTATCTCCATGGCCAGCTCGGCAATATCCCGTGCCAGGAGATCGACGGCCTCGAAGCTTGCATCCCAGGCGAACATGAAACGCGCGCTGCCGCCGATGAACGTGTAAAAACGCCAGCCCCGCGCACCGAGATTTTCGAGCAGCCTGTCGGGGGCATGGAGGAACACCGCGTTGGCCTGGACAGGGAAGGCGAGATGCACGCCGGGAAGGCCTTCGACCGCCGCCGCGAGGCGCGCGGCGCAGCGATTTGCATGTTGGGCATTGCGGAGCCAGGCGCCGCTTTCGAACAGGCCGATCCATGGGGCGGCGAGAAAGCGCATTTTCGAAGCGAGCTGTCCTGCCTGCTTGCAGCGATAGTCGAAATCGATCGCGAGCTTCGTGTCGAAGAAGACAATCGCTTCGCCGGCCGCCATGCCGTTTTTCGTGCCGCCGAAGCAGAGCACGTCGACGCCTGAGCGCCAGGTCAGATCGGCCGGCGAACATTGGAGCGTCGCGCACGCGTGCGCGAAACGCGCGCCGTCCATATGGAGCTTGAGACCCAGGTCCCGACAGGTCGCGGCAATCGCACGAATCTCGTCGATCGTGTAGATTTGCCCGGTCTCGGTCGGCTGTGTGATCGTCACGACACGCGGTTTCGGAAAATGAATGTCCGATCGGCTCGCCGCGAGCGCGCGGATCGCCTCAGGGGTCAGTTTTCCGTCGGCGGACTGCACGCCAAGCAGCTTCGAACCGTTCGAGAAGAATTCGGGCGCGCCGCACTCGTCGGTTTCGACGTGCGAACACGAAGAGCAGATGACGCTGTGATAGGATTGACAAAGCGCCGCGAGCGCCAGCGAATTGGCCGCGGTGCCGTTGAAGGCGAAAAAGACTTCGCAGGGCGTGTCGAAAAGCGTCCGAAACGCGTCGGCGGCGCGCTGGGTCCATTCGTCGTCGCCATAAGCGGGCGCCGAGGCCGAGTTCGCGGCGGCCATCGCCTCCCAGGCTTCGGGACAAATACCTGCATAATTGTCGCTGGCGAATTGCTGCGGCCGCGTCGTCATATCGAATTCCTTCCTTCGAGATCGAGGCAGGTCGACGCGCGTGCGGCTTGGGGTCCCGTTGGTTGCCGGTCCGGCCACATCCCCCGCCTGTGACGGGGTACCACCTTGCTCGGGAGCAGGTTGGTGCCGGGCGTCGGCCCGACTCTTGATGTACGCCGCGCCCTAGGCGAGGCGATAATTCCTGTCAATTTCATCGGCCGCTGCCCCACGGATGGGGCATGCAATCGATCCGGCCGCCGCGATACGACACCCCCGGCACGCAATCGGCGGCAAGGAATATCGGGCCGTCGAGGTCGACGATCGAGCAGAACTGGCCGAGCAGGAACGCCGGCGCCATCGCGAGCGAGCTGCCGAGCATATTCCCGACCATCACGTCCAGCCCGAGCTGACGAGCGCGTTGCGCGAGCCGCAGCCCGTCGGTGAGACCGCCGCATTTATCGAGCTTGACGTTCACCGCCTGATATAGCCCGGCGAGCCGCTCAAGATCGGACATCGTCTGGATGCTCTCGTCGGCGGCGACAGGGATTGGCAGGTTAAGGCCGGCGAGCTCCGCATCGCGGCCGACCGCGAAGGGCTGCTCGATCAGACGCACGTCCGCGGCTTCGAGCGCAGGAAGCAGGCGGCAGACGCTCTCGGGCGCCAGGCTGCGATTGGCATCGACCGCGAGCCACACATCGGGGCGCGCCGCGCGCACCGCAGCGACGCGGGATGCGTCGGCCGCGTCGCCCACGAGCTTGATCTTGATAGCGCGCGCTTCGCTATAGAGGACCGCTTTGGCCGCCATTCCATCGGGCGTGTCGCTGCCGATCGTATAGGTTGTGAGCAGCGGGGCTGGCGGCGCGATGCCGAGCAGTTGCCATACCGGCAATCCCATCCGCTTCGCTTGCAGATCCCAGAGCGCGCAATCGAACGCGTTCCGCGCCCCGCCCGCTGGAAAGAGCCGTGCCGAATCGGCGTGGCCAATTCCTCGTGCGATTGTCTCCTTGGCTTCGCGCAGCGCGGCAACGATATCCGACGGCATGTCGCCCCGATAGAAGACGCCGGCCGCCTCGGCATGGCCGACATGGCCATCGGCCTCGAGCCGCAGCACCGCGGTCTCGACCTCTTCGAATATATGGCCCGCGATGCAAAAGGGCTCGGCGAGCGCAAGCCGGGCCAGCTCGACTTCGACATTTGGCGAGCACGGCGCGAGCCGAGCCAGGGCGTCGTCAATTCCGAGCGAATCCAGAGTGGCTGCAGTAAATCCGGCGGTCATGCGATCCGGCTAATTGGTCGTAGGTTTTCTGTCTATGAATTTTAATGACAAAAAACTAGCATGACTTCGCTGCTTTAGCCATTCATCTTCGGGCGTGGCGGCTGGTGACCCGCATAGCCGGTGAATGTCTGGTGAAGCCGCGTCAGCGTTTCCAGCCGCGCTTCGACCTTCGTGCCGATTCGCTTGATCACGCTGTTCACCATCAGGTTCACCGCGCAGACGAGCGCGACCGGCGAGCTCCAGAACATGCCTGATTGCGTCGGAACGGCGAGGACGTGGGGCGTAAAGCGGGGCGCCCAGTCGCAGAATAGGTCGGTGATGACGATCAGCGGAATGCCGTGCTGGCTCGCCTGTTCGGCGATCAGATAGGATTGCCGCGAGTAGCGACGAATGTCGATGACCACGAGGCAGCGATCTGCATCCTCGTCGGTCGCGAAGACGTCGGCATAATTGCCCGCGGTGAGGTCGACGAGCCGGACGCCGTCGCGCATGAATTGCAGATGGTTCGCCAGCAGCATCGCGATTCCGCGCTCGGTCTGGAACCCCGCGATCTGCACCGTGCGTGACCTGGCGAGAAGGTCGGCGGCGGCCGCCCATTGCGGCGTTTCCGCAAGGCGATAGACCGCAAGCAACGATTTCATTTCGCGCTGAATCGAGCCGTCGGCCTCCTCGGGCAGCCCCGGGGCTTCGATAAAGTGCTGCAATTGCTCGCCGACCAGCCAGGGAAAGCCTTCCTCGCTGCTGTCCTTGAGCTCGTTCTTCATCGCCTTGAAATTGCGAAAGCCGAGCTTGCGAGCGAAGCGCCCGATCGTGATCTCGCTGACCCCCGCCTTCTGGGAGAGGGTCATCGCGGTCTCGAACGCGAGCGTCGCATAATGGCCAAGGATATAGACGGCAACGGCACGGTCGGCGGACGAATAGCTATCGAGATCGGCCTGCAAACGCTGGAGCAGCGGAACATTGGGAATCGCTGGGACTTCGGTTGCTGGCCGCGAAACCTGATCTTCACTCCCCGCCATCGTCGTTCCTTGATCCGTCATCTCTGGCGCTATGTCAGAAATATGTTCAAAACTATCAATTGACAGAAATATGTCAACAGGCCTTAATTCTGTCGTACTTCGGCGATGCGGTGCGAAAGCGGGCGCAAGACCGGGCATATCGATTGCCGATCCAGGGGGTGTGTGATGACGATGATACGACAGCCGCATGAGTTCCGTCACCAGCGCCGGCGCGGGGCGCTTCATTTGTTTTGCGCAGGCAGCGCCGTTGCGGCCGCGGCTCTCGCCCCCTCGACGGCGAGCGCGCAAGAGACCGATGCGAACGAAGGCGATGCCATCGTCGTCAGCGGCTACCGCTACCTCAGCGAAGATACGAGCGGCACAACCGGACTTCCGGTGCCGATTGAAAAGGTTCCACAGTCGATCAGTCTCGTCAGCGAAGACTTCCTCGACGCGACCGACGCGAAATCGCTGGGCGATGTCGCGCAATATACGCCGGGGGCGCTGTTCGACGGTAATCCCGGCGGCACGTCGTCGATCGTCAAGCTGCGCGGCTTTGCGGCGGGCAACGCGATCGACGGGCTGAACGTCGGAGCCCTCGATTACGAACCCGATTTCGCGACCCTCGAACGGCTCGAAATCGTCAAGGGGCCGACCTCGGTGGTCTATGGCGCGGCGAACCCGGGCGGCATCATCAACCAGGTCACGAAAGGCGCGAAACCCAACACGCCCTCGCACATCGAACTGCTCGGCGGCTCGTGGGATCGCTGGCGGATCGAAGGCCAGGCCGCGACCTCGCTGAATGCTTCGGGCACGGTCAATCTGATCGGGATCGGCGTCCATGAGGAGGCGGGCAGCTTCATGCAGCGCGTCGATTCATCGAAGACGGTGCTCTACGCGGGGATCGACGCCGAGCTGTCGCCGGGCCTGACCGGTTATGTCCACGGCGGATACGAGCGCTACCGCCGCACCTCGTTCGACGGCATTCCGACCTTGCCCGACGGCTCGCCGGCGCCGGTCGGCCGCTCCTTCTTCATCGGGTCGGGCGATTTCGACCTGGTGACCCCGGTCGTTCGCGTGAACGGCGGGCTCGACTGGGAAGCCTCGTCGGCGCTGTCGGTCAGCCTCAAGGTCAACTATCTCCGCTCGAACACGACCGGCGAGAGCGGCTATGGCTATGATCTGCAGCCGAACGGCGACTTTTTCATCGCGATCAACAAAATCACGAAGAGCGTTACGCAGGCATTCAGCGCGGGCCTCTCGACTGTGTACAAGTTCGACGATCTCGGGCTGACCGACAGCTTCGTAACGGTTGCCGCCAATTACCAGAGCTATGACACGAAACAGGCGGGCACGATTCCCGATACGCCGCAGGGCGATGTCGGCAATATCTTCGACGGCGTCGATGCGATCGAGGCGCTCTTCAACACGCGCACCTATCCCGGCATCTTCGACTACAGCCTGAACCGCCGTCTGCGCTATTTCACCCTGTCGACGCAGGCGAACATCAAGGTTGCCGAACCGCTGACCCTGCTCGCGGGGCTCTCCTGGGCCAAACCCGATGTCAGCAAGCAGTCGGGCACCGGGCCCTGGCAGGATTTCAGCGGCGACAGCCAGACGAGCCTCCGCCTCGCTGCGACGCTGGAGCCGGTACGCGGCCTCAACTTCTACGCATCCTACAGCGAATCCTTCCAGCCGCAGCTCTTCATCGATGCGGCGGGTGACGTCTTGGCGCCGCTCACTGGCGAACAATATGAGGTCGGCGTCAAATACGTGTCGCCCGACCGGCGCCTGCTCCTCACCGGCGCGTTGTTCGACGTCCGGCAGTCCAACCAGGCTCGCTACGACCAGACGATCGATCTCATCGACCGCTACGCGCCGATCGGCAAGGTTCGCCACCGCGGGTTCGAACTGCAAGCGGTCGGCGAGATTGCGAAAGGGTGGCAGGTCAATGCCGGCCTCGCCATCCTCGACCCGACGATCCGGCGCGACGACGATCCGACCCTGATTGGCAAGACCATCACCTTCCTGCCAAAGAGCTCGGCGAGCATCTATACCAGCTACGAGTTCGGGAGTGCCTTCGTCGGCGGCGGCATCCGCTACGTCGACTCGGTGAAGACCGACATCGACCGCGCGACGCGCGATATCCCGTCCTACACGCTGGTCGACGCATCGGCGGGCTATGATTTCGGGCGCTTCCGCGCGCAGATCAACGTCAAGAATCTCTTCGACAAACATTATTTCGTGAACAATTATCAGACGCTGTTCTACGGCAATGTCGTCGGTGAGCCGCGCAGTGTCACGGTTTCGCTCCGCGCGAATTTCTGACCCTGTGCTAGGCGTGGCGCATGCGAGGCGTATCTTGACGATGGGGCGGCCGAGACGGGCAGCAGCGCTGCTGCTCGCGGCCGCCGCGTTGGGGGCGGACCTTTCCGCCGCCGCGTCGCAGACCGGCGTGGTCCATGACATCGTCTATAAGGGTGCGCGCGCGATCGATCCGGAAACGGGGCTCGATGCGGTGCGCGACATCGCGGTCGACGGCGACCGGATCGCCGCGATCAGCGAGGCACCGCTTAACGGACGGCGCATGATCGATGCGCATGGGCTCGTCGCCTCGCCGGGCTTCATCGACATTCACTCGCACGCGACAACGCGCGAGGCGGCGCGCTACCAGGCGAAGGACGGCGTGACGACGCGGCTCGAGCTCGAGATCGGGACCTGGCCGGTCCCGGCTTGGTACGAGGCGAAACAGGGACGCGAGCTCCTGAACTATGGCACCAGCGCCGGGCACACGGCGCTGCGCTATTTCATCCAGAAGGGCGAAGGCGCTGCGGGGCTCGCAGCGCTGCGCGATCCGATGGAGAAGTTCGGGGCGAAGGAAGCCGATGCGCCGCTGTCCGATGCGATGGGGAAGAGGCTCGATCTCCTGCTCGAACAGGGCGTGCGAGAGGGTGCGATCGGGATCGGCAGCGGTACCCAATATGCCCCGGGGATCACGCGCCGCGAAATGCTCGACGTCACGGCGGTTGCCGCGAAAACCGCAACCTGCCTCTTCACCCATATTCGTTATGGCAGCCTCGTCGAACCGGACAGCACCTTTGAAGCGGTGCAGGAGAATATCGCGAATGCCGCCTCGACCGGCGCCTGCATCCATGTCGCGCATATCAACAGCATGGCGATGCGCGATGCGCCCTTCATGGCCGCGCTGATGCGCGACGCCCGTACGCGCGGCGTCGATATCACCACCGAAACCTATCCCTGGGGCGGGTCGGTCGACGCGGTGCGCAGCCATTTCTTCGATCCCGGCTGGGAACAGCGCTGGGGTGTCGGGGTCGGCGATCTCCAGTCGCGCAGCACGGGCAAGCGGTTGACGCAGGCTGAGTTCGACGCGCTTCGCCGCGGCACCGGCGATGACGGGGTCATCATGCACATGAACAGCGAAGCGACGATCGCGGCACTGCTGAAGGAAAGTTCGGTGATGGTTGCGAGCGACGGCGGGCGGATCGAGGGGCCGAACGGTCATCCCCGATCGGCCGGCACCTTCGCACGCCTGCTCGGCCATTATGTTCGCGAGGCGGGAACGCTTGGTCTGGTCGAGGCGCTCGGCAAGATCACCTTGCTGCCTGCTCGGCGGCTCGAAGCCTTCGTTCCCGCTATGAAGCGCAAGGGCCGCCTCCAGCCGGGCATGGACGCTGATATCGTGCTGTTCGATCCGCGCACGGTGGGAACGCGCGCGACCTATGGCGACGCGGCCCGCTATTCAGACGGCTTTCGCTACGTGATGGTGAACGGCGTGCTGGTCGTCGATCACGGCGCGCTCGTCGAAGGCGTCAGTCCGGGCGGACCCGTCTATTCGAAGTATAAATCATGAGCATCGCGATCGATTATCCCGTGGCTGCGCCGGCAACCGGACCCGAAGGTTTCAACCTTCCCGGCCCCTATCTGCTCTTCCTCGGCGATGCGGCAGACACGACCTTCCTCAAGACCGGCCTCGGTCTCCGCGATTGGGCGCCCGGGCTCTGCATCGGCGAGCATAAATGCGCAGGCGCCGCGGCAACGCTCGGGCTTCCCGTCATGGGGCCAAGCGTGGCGCATGGGGCGGGCGCGCGCGCGTTCGTCCTGTCGGCGGCGTCGATCGGCGGCGCGATCCGCGAGAGCTGGATTCCCTATCTGGTCGAGGCGCTCGAAGCGGGGCTCGATATCGTTAGCGGCGCGCACGACCGGCTCGGCGACAATGCGCAGCTTCGCCAAGTAGCCGAAACGCATGGGCGTCGCCTCATCGACGTGCGCACGCCGCCGCCGGGACTGCCGATCGCTACGGGGCGGCGAAGGAGTGGCAAGCGGCTGCTGACCGTCGGCACCGACTGCGCGCTCGGCAAGAAATATACGGCGCTGGCGCTCGCGGATGCCTTCCGTGCCCGCGGGATCGATGCCGATTTCCGGGCGACCGGCCAGACGGGGATCATGATCGCGGGGCGCGGCATTCCGATCGACTCGGTCGTCAGCGACTTCGTCGCGGGCGCTGCCGAGTTGCTCAGCCCCGATGCCGATGTTGCGCATTGGGACGTGATCGAAGGGCAAGGCTCGCTCTTTCACCCGTCCTACGCCGGCGTGTCGCTCGGCCTGCTCCACGGGTCGCAACCCGATGTGCTGGTGCTGTGTCACGCGCATGGCCGCGAGCGAATCGTCGGTCTGCCCGACTATCCGCTGCCGTCGATCGGGCGCGCGATCGAGGTGACGCTCCAGCAAGCGGAGCTCACCAACCCCGGCGTCCGCTGCGCGGGCGTCTCGCTCAATACGGCGGGGCTCGGCGCCGAAGAGGCCGAGGCTGCGATGTCCGAGCTGGCGCGCGCCTGGAATATCGTCGTCGCCGACCCGATGCGCGGCGGCCCGGTGTTCGATCGGCTCGTCGACGCATGCCTCGCATGACCCGGCTGCTCCTTCTTCTTGCCTTCCTGATCGGGGCGATCGTGCCGGCGGCGGCGAAGGAAGGTGGCGGCACGGACCGCGAGGCAGCGCTTGCCGACATCCGGGCGATGGTCGAGGGCGCTTCAGGCGACAGCGCGCTCGTCGTCGCGATCACCGATCGCGACCGATCGATCATGGTCGCAGCCCATGGTTATGCCGACATCGACCGGCGGATCGCAGCGACAGGCGATACGCGCTTCGCGATCGGGTCGATCTCCAAATCCTTCGCGGCGGTCGCGCTGATGCAGATGGCGGACGAGGGGCGGTTCGACCCCGATGCGCCGATTGCGCGCTATCTCCCCGATTTTCATGTGCGCAGCAGCTATGCGCCGATCACCGGCGCTTCGCTGTTGTCGCACACCTCGGGTCTTCCCAATTATCTCGCCAACGTGGCATCGATGCGCTTCCTCATCACCGCGCTCGCCGGTTTCGAGCGGCGCTATGCGCCGGGCGAGCATTTCTGGTATTCTAATTCCGGCTATCAACTGCTCGGCTATGCGGCCGAAGCGGCCGACAGACGGCCGTTCCCGATGATCGTGCAGCAGCGTATCCTGGGTCCGCTCGGCATGACCGCGACCGCCCCGCAGATCGACGACCGGCAGCGCCGACAGATGGCGACAAGCTATGAGCGCGCGCCCGACGGCGATCTCGTCGTGGCGCCCTGGTTCGAGCATATCGCGGCCGATGGCGCGATCGTCTCGAACGCCCCCGACATGACCGCCTATGCCCGGATGCTGCTGGCGCGGGGCAGGGCACCGAAAGGCCGGCTGCTGTCGGATCGCGCCTTCTCGCGCATGATCACGCCGGTTCGCGACGATTATGGCTACGGCTTCGATATTGCCGAGCGGGGAAAGATGCTCTTCCACACCGGCTCGATCATGGGCTTCCAGGCCTATTTCGCCGTCCATCTGGAGAAGGGGCTGGGGATCGTCATGCTCGGCAACGGACCTGCGGACAGGGCGCTTCGCGAGCGGATCATCGCGCGCCTTTTCGGCACCGCACCGAACCCCGTGCCCGACCTCAAATGGCGTGAAGCCGATAGCTTTGCCGGCCGTTTCGTTGGCCCTGGTGACAAGGTGCGGGAGTTTCGGCCCGGGCCCTCGGGCGATCTTCTCGTCGACGATGGCAGCAATATCCTCCCGCTTGCGCGGATCGGGCGGGAAGGTTGGGGCGCCCATCTGACGCCGGCAGGACCACGTTCCTTTCTCTTCTTTCGCGATGCCTCGGGTGTCGTGTCGGATGTGGTCGATGGGGATGTGACTTTCGTCCGCGCAGGCGGGACTCCGGCACCGGTCGCGCCGACATCCTATCGGCCGCTTGTCGGACGCTATAGCGCCCATGGCGAAGAGGGGCCAAGCGTGCGTATCTATACGCGCGGCGCGAAGCTCATGATGTCCTATGCCGATTCCAGCCTCCCCATGCCGCTCGTCGAGGATGGGCCCGGGCGCTTTCGGCTCGATACCCCGGAATACTCGCCCGAGTGGTTGCGATTCGACACAATTGCCGAAGGCGAGGCGCAGCGGCTTCTCCTGAACGGGGTGCCCCTCTACCGCATCGAACTGCCGTGATGGCGCTTCGCCAGATCTATATATTCCTCGCAGCGCTGCTTGGGGCGATACCGGCCGCTGCTGCTGCGCCACATGATGCAGCATTCGTCGCATGGGCGAAGGCGCACGCGGCTCCGCTGCCGGCCTGTGCGTCGATCAAGGCGGGCGCGGATTATCGCGCAATCGCCGCGTCGCTCGGGACCGCGCGCGTCGTCGCGCTCGGCGAGCCGGTGCACGGCGCGCACGAACCGCTGGCGCTGCGCAACTGCCTCTTCCGCTATCTTGTCGAAGAGCAGGGCTTCACGGCGATCGCGCTGGAGACAGGGCTCCATGAATCGCGCCGGCTGCACGATTATGTGGCGGGCGGTGCCGGGGACGTGCGCGAGGTCGCGCGGAGCGGCTTTACCTGGGGCTTCTGGCGCTATCCCGAGAATATCGAGCTGCTCGAGTGGATCCGCGCCTATAATCTCGACCCCGCGCACGCTCGCAAGATCGCCGTCTATGGCATCGATGTGAGCGGCGGCGATGCGGACGGCGCTTGGGCACGGGCACGCATTACGCTCGACGAAGGCCTCGATTATCTGGCCCGCGCGGCGCCCGCGAGTTCGATGCCTCCGCGCAAGGACATCGAGCCATTTCTGGGTCGCTTCTCGGCCCCGTCCTATCGCGCGCTGACAGGCCGCGAGCGAAAGAAACTTCGACTGTCGATTGCCGGCATTCTCGCATTCTTCGATACAAACCGGGCTGCTTTGGTCGCTGCATCCTCTCAAAGGGACTATGACTGGGCGCGGCAGAATGTCGTCGCGGCGCAGCAACTCCAAAGTCTTTTCGATGTGTCCGGCGTGCCCGATCCCGAAGGCAGGCTCCTCCCCGGGGACTATCGCGCCGACGCCGCACGCGACGCGGCAATGGCGGACAATGCCCTATGGGCGTTGGATCGCGAAGGCCCCCGGGGGCGGATCCTGTTGTTCGCGCACAACGGCCATGTCATGAACGGAAATAGCCGCGGGGGGATATGGTCCGTCTATGCAAGACCACCCTCGGCCATGGGTGCCTATCTGCGCCGGAAGCTTGGGCGTGAGCTCCTGATCCTTGGAAGCAGCTTGTCAGCAAGGAGCAACGGTGCGGGAAGGCCGCGGACGATGGATGCCGCGTTGGAGCGAGTGAGCCCGGCTCAATTTCTCGTCGATATCCGCATGGCGACCGGCAAGCCGGCGCAATGGCTGTCGCAGGAGCAGTCGATTAGCGTCAACTACACGACCGAAAATCTGATCGTTCCGCAGCAAGCTTTTGACGTCTTGATCTCTTTCCCGTGATCATGGATGGACCGTCCCAGCCGCACGGCCAGGTGCAAATGATTTCCATGTCACAGATAAATATGGATGCCCGGATGCGCCTGATCATTGTAGACGATGAGACCAGCGTTCGCGATGCTTTGGCCGATCGACTGCGCGAAGAAGCCTTCGATGTGGAAAGCGTCGGCACCGCATTGGAATTCTATCGCGGCATGGCCGGAAACGGCTATGATATCGCAATCATCGACGTCGATTTGCCTGACGAAAGCGGCCTCGATATCGCGGCCTGGCTGAGCGAGAAGGGCCGGGTGGGCGTTGGGCTCATGACGAGCCGCGGCGATCTCGAGGATCGCCTCGCACTCCGGCGCAGCGGCGCTGATTTCTATTTGCTGAAACCGGTCGATGGCGACGAATTGGTCGAGGCTGTGCGTAATGTCGCACGGCGCATCGTCCGCGGCGAGCGAGCGGAGAGTGATGTTGGCGCCGGACCAGCCGACTGGTTCTTCGACCCGTCGCAATGGATTCTGCAATCGCCTGACGGCCAGGCCGTGAAGCTCACTGCCGCCGAGGTGTCGTTCGTTGGGCGGCTGGCGTTGCAGCCGGGATCGGCGGTCTCGCGGTCCGAGCTTCGCACGGAACTCGGCTACGGCCATGACAGGTCCGGCGACCGCAACCTCGAAGCCATTGTCCGTCGCCTTCGAAAAAAGCTGGGGGCGCTGGGAGAGCGCGCCGTCCCGATTCAGACCGTCCATGGAACCGGATATCTCTTTTCCGGAAGTTTGCGCATCGACCGGCGCAAGCACTCGGGCGCTGATCGCGAAAAGTCCATCCAGCCTAAATGACAAAGATGTAAACAGAGAGACTCGCTGCGTTGGGGCGTTTGGAATAGTAGGTAAAGGTAGGAACCTACTAAATCCTACATCTGCAATTGTAAAATCTTGTAAGGTGATTCGCCTTATTCGCGAATTTTCAAGATTTGACGTTACTCGTTTATCTTTTTGTAAGAAGGTATGAATCAATTTGATTTGATTGTCGGAATGCGGGCGGCCGGAGAGTTTTTGACTGGCCGAAGGGGATGATCGGAACTTGATCGCGGGATGTGTCTTGAGGCTGTGTGAGCCGGCATTCCAGGAGCGTCCGCGATATTGTCATTTGTGAAACCCAAGGCCTTTCAGGGCGCGCGGGCGGGTCGATTATAATCAGGGGGTCGTGGAATGAGCGGAATCGGACAAGCCGGGCGTCGCGCGGGTTTTGCGGCTGGACGTCTGCTTTGCGGTACGTCGCTCTCTGCGGCCTTGTTGTTCGCGATCCCTGCTGTGGCTTACGCTCAGGATTCCGACCGACATTGGGATGCGAACGGCACGACGCCGGGCAATGGCGGGACCGGCACATGGAACACCACCGGCGGGAACTGGGGTCCTGACAACAGCGGCCAGAATGGCCCCTATGTTCCGCCGTGGAACAATACGTTGCTCGATAACGCGATCTTTGGCGGTACCGCCGGCACAGTGACGCTCGGGACGCCGATCACCGTCCATAACATTACCTTCGACACCTCGGCTTATACGCTGACCGGCAACACATTGACGCTTGCCGGGCTGGCGCCCACCATCCGGGTCAACAGCGGCAGTTCGTCGATCGCATCCGCGCTGGCCGGTACGGCCGGCCTCACCAAGGAGGGTGTAGGCGGACTGACGCTCTCTGGAGCGAACACACTCACTGGCGATATCACGATCAATGCCGGCACGCTCAGCCTCTCGGGCACGAGCAGTTTCACCGGCGATATCTACGTCAACAGCACCGCGAGGGGCGGTCTGACGATCGTGAGTGACGCTGCGCTCGGTGTCGCTTCGAACCGCATTTTCACGGCAGCTGGCAGCTGGCTGACCATCCTTCCGACCCTGTCCGCGAGCCGTGTGGTCACGCTCGGCACTGGCGGGACCGTCGTCGAAGGTGCCGGCGCGGGCGCGGTGCGCTACACCGGCGTGGGCGACCTCACCGCCTATCGCAGCGGCCTGACGAACAATTTTAACGACTACACCGGCCAGACGACCTTCAGTTTCGACGGCTTCGCCACGTTCAGTTCAGTCGGCAATCTGGGTGAGGCAAGCGCTTTGGGCGCGCCCGTCACTGTAGCAAAGGGAACCATCATCGTCGCCCCGGGCGGCGGAGCCACTCGGCAAATGATCTACGTGGGCGATGGCGATGACTCGAACCGCAATTGGGACATGCGGGCGACCGGCGCCAATCTCACCTTCTCAAACAGTGGCACCGGAACGCTCACCCTGCGCGGAGACATCCTCCTCAGCGGCACCGCCGGCACCGGAGTCGGCTACGCGGCGACGACGGGTGATATCGATCTCCTCGGGCAACTCACCAGCACAGGAACCTTCGCCTCGGTCTCCTTTAGCGGTGGCGTAGGTCGCACGATCACGCTCGGCGGTTCCAACACCTTCAACGCGTCCGCTGCGGTCGACACTATTACCGTCAAGGCAAGTGTCCTGGCCAATATCGGCGCAAGCAGCTCGCTCGGCGCCGGCACAAATGTCGGTGTGAACAACGGCGGTGTTCTCAGCTATACTGGCGTTGGGGCCAGCAGCAACCGGATCTGGTCGGTTTCCGGTGCTGGCACGATCAGCAACGACAGCGTTGCGGGAGCGCTGAATCTCAGCGGGGCTCTCGGCTTCGTGGCCGGCGGTGCCGTTGATACCTTGACGCTTGGCGGCAGCTATGCCGGCGGCGTCAACACCTTCTCGGGCTTGATTTCCGGCGCCGGAGGCCTTGCCAGCAGCGGATCCGGCATCTGGGAGCTGACGGCGGCGAATACGCGAACCGGTACCATTGCGGTTAACTCCGGTACATTACGCGCCGGCAATGCGGCGGCATTCGGTACGGTCACGGGGACCACAGTCAATGGCGGAACGCTGGATCTGAATGGAACCAGCCTGGTCACGCCGACGCTCGGCGGTACCGGCGGTACGATCGCACTGGGAACTGGCAACCTTACCGTCAACGGCACGGCCGCCTCCAGCTATGGCGGCAGCATTACCGGAAGCGGATCGGTCGGCCTGATCAAGACCGGCACCGGCGTGCTGACGCTGACGGGGCAAAATAGCTATACCGGCGCCACGAACGTCGGGGGAGGCACGCTCAGGCTCGACTTCACCGGCGCGGCCACCAGCGATATCCTCTTACCCTCGTCAGTCCTGAACTTGTCCGGGGGCAGTACGCTTTCGCTCGTCGGTGCGACCGAAGCCAACAGCCAGAGCTTTGCTGGTGTGAATATCCTGTCCGGCAGCAATACGATCAAGCTCGATGAGGGTGCCGGCGGCAGTCTTACGCTCAATCTCGGCGCTCTTTCCCGCACGGCCGGAACGGTCAACTTCGTGCCCGAAGACGGGCTCATCACAACCGCCAACGCCGACGGCGCGCTTGGCGGTTGGGCCCTCATCAATAATACCGATTATGCCAAGGTCGTAGGCGGCAATATCGTCGCCTTCGATGACAACGACTATACCGGCCGGGACGATGCGGGAACCTGGCAGGCCGGTGAGATCATCACCGACGAGGATACGCTCAACACCACGAGCTTCTTCGGCACCGTCGCGAGCAGCGTTCAGCTCGGCGGCCTGCGCTTCGTCGAGGCGGACCCCACCACCACCATAACCATCGCGGGCGGCCAGACGCTGGGCATAGACGGCGCGATCATTGTGGCGCCTTCGGTCGGCAATAACAGCCAGCTGATTACCGGCGGCTCGATCACCGGCAGCACCGGCGGCGGCGTATTGGCTGTTCAGCAAAGCGGTGGCGGCAACTTCCAGATCGCATCGCAAATCGTCGACAATGGCGGAGCGACGGGCTTCCTCAAGGGCGGTGCGGGCCTGGTCACTTTGAGCGGTGCGAACAACTTTAGCGGCGCGACCACGATCAGCCAGGGCGTGCTGTCGGTCAGCACCATCGGTAATGGGGGCGCCGCGAGCAACATCGGCGCGTCGAGCGCCGATGCGTCGAACCTAATCATCGACTCATCCGAGCTGCGCTACACAGGCGCGACGGCCACGACCGACCGCGGCTTCACCGTCGCGCGCACTCTCGGCAATGATCCGACGATCAACGTGACGACCGCAGGCTCCAATCTCACATTTTCCGGACAAGTGGCCAGCTCCGATAGTGCTGGTCTCACCAAGACCGGGGCGGGCACGCTGACGCTGGCCAACGCCACCAACAGCTATGCCGGGGTGACGAAAATTGGCGCCGGGACGCTGGCAATTTCGACGATCGGCAATGGCGGCGCGCCGAGCAGCCTCGGCGCGTCCTCGAACGCATCCGCTAATCTGTGGATCGAGGGCGGTGCCGCGCTCCAATACACGGGCAGCACTGCGACGACTGATCGCGGCTTGACGCTCAATGGTGTCGCCGGTGGCGCGATCGACGTAACCAACGCAGGCACGACGCTCACATTCGGTGGGGTGGTCGCCGGACTTGGTTCGGCTCCCTTACGCAAGGAGGGGGCCGGCACGCTGGTACTCTCGGGCATAAACACCTATCCGGGAGCGACGAACGTCAACGGCGGAACGCTCCGGGCTGGGTCGACCAAGGCTTTTGGTGGTCCCAGTCTGGTGACGCTGGCCGACACGGCGGGCGTGACGCTTGACCTCGCCGGATTCAGCAACAAGGTCGGCGGATTGACGGGAGGTGGCACAAGCGGTGGCAATGTGCTTCTCGGTAGCGCAACGCTTACCATCGGCGGCGCGAACGGAACCTACAGCGGCACCATCAGCGGCTCAGGCGGGATCATCAAGGACAACAGCAGTTCGCAGACGTTCGTGGGCTGCAACAACAATTATACCGGCTCGACCACGATTCAGGGCAGCAGCACGCTGACCGTGGACTGCCTGGCCAACGGCGGTTTTGCGAGCGGCATCGGTGCCTCGGGCAGCGCGTCGTCCAACCTCGTCTTCATTAACGGCGGGCTGAATTACACCGGCGCGAACGTCAGCACGAATCGCGGATTCACGATCCAGGGATTTACGGGAGCCACGATCGGCGTTGAGAACGCAGCCACGACGCTAACATTCAGCGGCCAGGTTACCGGCGCGAACGGTCTTGTCAGAAAGGAAGGCGCTGGCACGCTGGTGCTCTCCGGGAGCAATGTTTACGGCGGGGGCACGGTTGTGGCAGCAGGTACGCTGCGGGCGGGGTCGATCTCCGCATTCGGCACCGGTGGGATGACAGTGAATGCCGGAACCACGCTCGACCTCGATGGTCTCAGCAATTCGGTTGCGGGCATCACCGGAAGCGGAAACATAACCCTGGGCTCGGCAACGCTCACGCTGACTGGCGGCGGCGGCCTGACCTTCAGCGGTGCTATCAGCGGCACCGGTGGCCTCGTCAAGAGCGGCGCTGGCACGCAGATCCTTTCGGGCTGCAACAGCAGCTACGCCGGGTCGACGACCATCAACGGCGGCATCCTCTCGGTGAATTGCCTCGCCAATGGCGGAACTAACAGCGCGATCGGCGCTTCGGGCCCGGCCGCCGGCAATCTCATCCTCGACGGTGGCACATTGCAATATACCGGCGGCGCGACGAGTACCGACCGGCGGTTCACGCTTGGCCCGTCCTCTTCGAGCAAGATTGAAGCGTCGGGGACTGGCGCGCTCACGATGACGAACACGAATGCGATCGCATTCTCTAGCCCAGGTACGGCCCAGACGATCAAACTAGGCGGCACCAACACCGGCAATAACAGCCTTGCCGCGCAGATTGGCAACAACGCCGCGGGTACGACGTCCTTCACCAAGGAGGACAGCGGCACTTGGATTCTGACAAACCAGACCAGCAACTATACCGGCGTAACCTCGATCGTCGGCGGCGTGCTCGGCGTCAGCAAGCTGTCGGATGGCGGCTCCGCCAGCAGCATCGGGGCGTCAGCCAGCGATGCGTCGTTCCTTGTTATCGGCAGCGGCACGACCCTGCGCTACACCGGTGCTGGCGATACGACCAACCGGCTGTTTACACTGGCGGCAGGAAGCACGTTTCTCGAATCGGCCGGGACCGGTGCGATTGCCTTTACCAACACCGGCGCCATCGGTTTCTCTGGAACCGGTGCGCGTAACTTCGCGCTCGGCGGTAGCAACACCGGCGCCAATATCATGGGTGCGAGCATTGCGAACGGCGCCGGCGGCGTCACTACGCTGGCCAAGAGCGATAGCGGCACCTGGTATCTCACCGGCACGAACACCTACACCGGCAACACCAATATCAACGCCGGGACACTCTATATCGGCAATGGCGGCACGACGGGATCGGTCGTAAGCGCCACGATTAATAATTTCGGCGCGCTCGGCTTCAACCGATCTGACGCCGTGACCTATGCCGGAACGATTACCGGAACGGGCTCGGTGCTCCAGGCGGGTACCGGGACGACGACCCTCACCGGGACGAACAATTATACCGGCGGCACGACGATCAGCGCAGGCACGCTCCAGCTCGGCAATGGCGGCACGACCGGCAGCATCGTCGGCAACGTTGCCAACAGCGGCACGCTGGCGTTCAACCGGAGCAATGCCGTCACTTTTGGCGGAACGATCACCGGCACCGGCACGATCGCGCAGATCGGCACCGGCACGACCACCCTGACCGCTGCCAACACCGCCGGCGCGACCACGATCAGCGCCGGGACGCTGCAGGTCAACGGCGCGCTGGAGACCGCGACGGTCGCGATGACCGGCACCTCCGCGCTGACGGTGAACGGCACGATGGGCGCGGCTGCCGGCGGCGCCTCGACCTTCGCCGGGGATGCCGGGGCAAGCACGATCAATATCAATTCCGGCGGGACATTGCGCGCCGCCGGTGATCTCGGCGCCGGCGGCGACTTCGTCAACGTTACGGGCACGCTGAACACGGGCGCGGGAACACTTTCGCTTGGCGACGGCAACGACACGCTGGCGCTCAATGGCAACTGGAGCCTCGGCGGCAACGTCGCAGGGGGTAGTGGCAACGACACGCTACAGGTGAGCAGTACGTCCTTCCGAGTTTTGAATGGCGCGAGTGTCACCGACTTCGAGACGCTCAACAAGACCACGGCCGTCACCCTCATGCTGACCGGCGATCATAGCTATATCAATGGCGTGACGAACGCCGCGGGCCTGCTGCAAATTGGCGACGGCACTGCGACGGGCACGCTCGTCGGCAATGTCGCGAACAGCGGAACGCTAACATTCAACCGCGCGGGCGCCTCGACTTACGCGGGCGTGATTTCCGGATCGGGTGTGCTCAACCAGAATGGGACCGGCACCACCACGCTGACCGGCAACAGCACCTATGCGGGCGCGACCAACGTCAACGCCGGCACGCTGCTAATCAACGGCAACCAAGCGGGCGCGACCGGCCTCACCAGCGTCGCTTCCGGCGCGACGCTCGGCGGTGCGGGTACGATCGGTGGCAGCGTGACCATCGCCGACGGCGGTATTCTGGCGGCGGGCGCGAACGGGGTCGGCGAGCTGACCATCAACGGCAATCTGGCGCTGGCCAACAACTCGCAGCTCAACTTCGAGTTCGGTGCGGCCAACGTCCCGGGCGGTCCGCTCAACGATCTCGTCGATGTGGGCGGCAACCTGACGCTCGATGGCGTCGTCAACGTGACGCAGACGCCCGGCGGCACGTTCGGCCCCGGCGTCTATCGCATGTTCAACTACAGCGGTGCGCTGACCGACAACGGGCTGACGGTGGGCTCGGTGCCGGTCGGGACGCAGGCGTTTGTCCAGACCGCGCTCGCCAACCAGGTGAACCTCGTCAACACGGCGGGGCTGACGCTGAGCTTCTGGGACGGTGCGGCGGGGCCGAAGAACGACGGCACGATCCAGGGCGGCGACGGCACCTGGCGCGTAGCGGGCGGCCAGAACAACTGGACCGACCCGAATGGCGTGGTGAACGCCGACTATGCGCAGGACAGCTTTGCGATCTTCCAGAGTGCGGCAGGCACGGTCACGGTCGATAATGTCGGCGGCAATGTCCTGGCATCCGGAATGCAGTTCGCGAGCGATGGCTACCTCATCGACGGCGGCCCGCTGACGCTGACCGGCGCGCAGGCTCTGATCCGCGTGGGCGTCGATACAGTCGATCCGGTCTACACCGCCACCATCGCTGCCGAGCTGACCGGTTCGGCGCAACTGGTGAAGGATCTCGCAGGTACGCTCGTGCTCTCGGGCACCAACAGCTATACCGGCGGGACCGCGATCAACGGCGGCACGCTGCGCATCGCGAGCGACGCCAATCTCGGCGGCGTGGCGGGCGGACTGAGCCTCAATGGCGGCACGCTCAACACGACCGCGAGCTTCGCCTCGGCTCGGGCGGTTGACCTTGCCGGCGCCGGCACCTTTCTCACGGATACCGGTACGACGCTCGCACTGAGCGGTGCAATCTCGGGCGCTGGCGCGCTGACCAAGGATGGCGCGGGCTCGCTGATTCTCACCAATGCCAATAGCTATGCTGGCGGTACCACGATCAGCGCCGGCACGCTCCAGCTCGGCAATGGCGGAACCAGCGGCGCGATCGCGGGCGACGTCGCCAACGACGGCGTGCTGGCGTTCAACCGCTCCGACAGCCTGACTTTCGCCGGCGCGATCACCGGCAGCGGCGCGGTCAACCAGCTCGGCAGCGGCACGACCATCCTCACTGCAGACAGTGGTTATACCGGCGGCACGACGATCGGTGCGGGCGTTCTCCAGCTCGGCAATGGCGGCGCGAGCGGCGGCATTGCGGGCGACGTGGTCAACAATGCCGCACTCGTCTTCAATCGCTCCAACGCGCTGACCTTTGCGGGTCTGATCTCGGGGGCCGGCACGCTCACCCAGGCGGGCAGCGGCACCACCATCCTGACCGGCGCCAACAGCTATGCCGGCACGACGACCGTGAGCAGTGGCACGCTGCTCGTGAATGGCGATCAGAGCGCGGCGAGCGGCGCAACCACTGTCGCCTCCGGCGCGACGCTGGGCGGCACCGGGACGATCGGCGGCGATGTCACGCTCGCGGGCGGCGCGACGCTGGCGCCCAGCGACGCGACCGGTCCGGGCACGCTCACCATCAACGGCAATCTCGCGCTCGCTGGCACCTCGCGGCTCGATTACGAGTTCGGCCAGGCGAACATGCCCGGCGGACCACTCAACGATCTCACGCAGGTCGGCGGCGATCTCACGCTCGACGGCACGATCGATGTGACCGTTTCGCCGGGCGGCAACTTCGGTCCCGGCCTCTATCGCGTGATCAGCTATGGTGGCACGCTCACCGATAACGGCCTTGCCCTCGGCTCACTGCCGCCCGGTAACCTGGTATCGGTCCAGACCTCGGTCGCGGGCCAGGTCAACCTCGTCAATTCGACCGGCGCCACGCTCAACTTCTGGGACGGCGCGGCGCTGCCGAACAAGGGTGACGGCGCCGTCAACGGCGGCGACGGCATCTGGCAGAACAGCAGCGGCAACGATAATTGGACCGAGCTCACCGGCGCCGTGAACGGCGCCTACACCGATGCCAGTTTCGCGATCTTCGCCGCGGCGCCCGGCACGGTGGATGTCGACAACAGCCTCGGCGCGGTCAGCGCGTCGGGGATGCAGTTCGCGAGCGACGGCTACACGATCACGGGTCAGGACCTGACTCTGGTCGGCCCGCAGTCCACCATCCGCGTCGGCGACGGCACGGCACCGGGAGCGGGCTTTACCGCGACGATCGGTGCCGCCCTCATCGGTAGCACCGAGTTGGTCAAGGCCGACCTCGGCACGCTCGTCCTCACCGGTACCAATAGCTATACGGGCGGCACGCAGATCGATGCGGGGACGCTGCGCATCTCCAGCGACGCCAATCTTGGCGATGCGGCGGGCGCGCTCAGCCTCAACGGCGGCATTCTCAACACCACCGCCGACATCGCCTCTGGCCGCGCCATCGATCTGCTTGGCGCGGGCACATTCGCAACCGATGCGGGAACGACGCTGACGCTGAACGGAGGCATCACCGGTGCCGCCGGCTTCACCAAGACCGGCACTGGCAGCCTTGTCCTGACCGGGACCAACGGCTTCGGCGGCGACGTTGACGTGACCGAAGGCAGCCTGTTCGTGAATGGCGACCAATCGGCGGCGACCGGACTCACTAGCATTGCATCCGGAGCGACGCTGGGCGGTTCGGGCACGATCGGCGGAAACGTCACCCTTGCCGATGGCGCGACGCTCGCGGCGGGCACCAACAATGTCGGCACGCTCAGCATTGGCGGCAACCTCGCGCTCGGTGCGGGTTCGGTGCTCGATTTCGAGTTCGGCCAGGCCAATGGCATCGGCGGTTCGCTCAACGACCTTGTCGACGTTGGCGGCAACCTGACGCTCGACGGGACGATCAACGTGACGGTGCCGACCGGCGGTACGTTCGGCCCCGGCATCTACCGCGCCTTCAATTATGGCGGATCGCTTACCGACAATGGCCTCGCGCTCGGCACGCTGCCCGGTGGCAGCGCGGTCACGGTCCAGACCGCGATCGCGGGACAGGTCAATCTGGTCAACACCGCCGGCCTGACCTTGAGCTTCTGGGACGGCAATGCCGGTCCCAAGAACAACGGCACGATCAATGGCGGCGACGGCGTGTGGCGGATCGCCGGCGGCTCCAACAACTGGACCGACATGACCGGCGCGGTGAACGCTGACTATGCGCAGGACAGCTTCGCGATCTTCTCGGCCGCACCGGGAATTGTGACCGTGGACAATAGCGGCGGCAATGTCCTCGCTTCGGGCATGCAGTTCGCGAGCGATGGTTATGTCGTGACCGGCGATGCGCTGACCCTGACCGGCGCGCAGGCGATCGTCCAGGTGGGCGATGGCAGCGCCGCGGGCGCGTCCTACGTCGCGACGATCGACGCCGAGCTTGGCGGCGCCGCGGGCCTGGTCAAGACCGATGCGGGAACGCTCGTGCTTTCCGGTACGAACAGCTACGCAGGCGGCACGTCGATCAACGGCGGCACGATCCGCATCGGCGCCGACGCCAATCTTGGCGCGGTGACGGGCGGGCTCGTCATCGACAGCGGCACGCTTCACACCACGGCCAATATCGTGTCGGGCCGAGCGGTCGACCTTGTCGGGGCAGGCACGTTCCTGACCGATAGCGGCACTTCGCTTACCCTCGGCGGTGCCATCTCGGGGGCGGGCAGCCTCGGCAAGTCCGGTGGCGGGACGCTCGTCCTGACCGCGAACAACAATTATGCGGGCGGCACGCTGATCGACGCCGGACTGCTGCAGCTTGGCAATGGCGGAACGAGCGGTTCGATTGCCGGAGACGTCGTCAACAATGCCGCGCTCGCCTTCAATCGCTCGGATATCGTCACCTTCGGCGGTCTTGTCTCGGGCAGCGGCGCGGTCACCCAGGCCGGAACCGGTACGACGATCCTCACCGCGAACAACAGTTACGCGGGCGGGACCACGATCGCGGCGGGTACGCTTCAGCTTGGCGATGGCGGCACCACCGGCTCGATCACGGGCGACGTTACGAACAATGGAACGCTCGCGTTCGGCCGCTCCGACAGCATTACCTTCGCCGGCCTGATTTCGGGCAGCGGCGGCGTCGACCAGATCGGCTCGGGTACGACGATCCTGACCGGCGGGAACAGCTATGCCGGCGCGACCAACGTCACCGCGGGCAGCCTGCTCGTGAATGGCAACCAGTCGGCGGCAACGGGCCTCACCAGCGTGGCGTCGGGCGCGAGCCTGGGCGGCACGGGCACGATCGGCGGCGACGTGATCGTTGCGGGTGGCGGGACGCTGGCGCCGGGCGCGGGCGGTGCGGGCGCGCTGACGATCAATGGCAACCTGTCGCTTGCGGCGGGGTCGGCCCTTGGCCATGACTTCGGCCTGGCGAATGCGCCCGGCAGCCCGCTTAACGACGTGGTCAATGTCGGCGGCGACCTCAGCCTCGACGGCACGATCAATGTCGCGGTGACGCCGGGAGGCAGCTTCGACATCGGCCTTTATCGCGTGATCAACTATGGCGGCGCGCTCACTGACAACGGGCTTGCGATCGGCACCACCCCGGCAGGGTCGGATGTGTTCGTGCAGACTTCGGTCGCGAACCAGGTCAACCTGATCAACACTGGCGGCGCGACGCTCAACTTCTGGGACGGCGCCGCCGGGCCGAAGTTCGACGGCGCGGTCAATGGCGGCGACGGCATCTGGCAGAATGGCACCGGCAATGACAACTGGGCGGATGCGACCGGTGCGGTGAATGCGCCCTTCGATGACGGCGCGTTCGCGATCTTCACCGGCGCGGCAGGCACGGTCACGATCGACAACAGCCTGGGCACGGTCACCGCCTCGGGGCTGCAGTTCGCAACCGACGGTTACACGATCACCGGCCAGGACCTGACGCTCGTCGGGCCGCAGTCGATGATCCGGGTCGGCGACGGCACGGCGGCGAGCAGCGGCTATGTTGCCACCATCGCGAGCGCGATCACAGGCGGCACGCAGCTGGTGAAGACCGATGCGGGCACGCTCCTGCTCTCGGGCAGCAACAGCTACACCGGCGGCACCGCGATCAACGGCGGCACGGTTCGCATCTCGAGCGACGCCAATCTGGGTAGCGCGGCCGGTGCGATCAGCTTCGATGGCGGCACGCTCAACACCACTTCTAGCCTCAGCTCGGCCCGAGCGGTCGATCTGGCCGGTGCGGGCACGTTCCTGACCGATGCGGGCACGGTGCTGACGCTCGGCGGCGCGGTCTCGGGCGCCGGCGGTCTCACCAAGAGCGGTGCTGGCACGCTGGTGCTGGGCGGCAGCGGCACCTTTGGCGGTGCGACGGTCGCGGGCGGCACGATGTTGGTCAACGGCAGCTACGCGGCGGTCACGGGCACGACGAACGTCCTTGCCGGTGCGACGATGGGCGGCACCGGCACGATCGGCGGCAATGTCGCTTATGCCAATGGCGCGACACTCGCGCCGGGCGCGGGAGCGGCAGGGACGCTGACCATCGGCGGCAATTTGTCGCTGTCAGCGACCACGCAGCTCGATTTCGAATTCGGCGAAGTCGGCGCGGTCGGGGGTGCATTGAACGATCTCGTCAACGTCGGCGGCAACCTCGTGCTCGATGGCGTTCTCAATGTGGGCGTTCCGGCGGGCGGCGCGTTCGACGTCGGCGTCTACCGCATGTTCAACTATGGCGGCGCACTGACCGACAATGGCGTGACGCTCGGCACGCTGCCGGGCGGGGCGGACGCGCAGGTCCAGACTTCGGTCGCGGGCCAGGTGAACCTCGTCAATTCGGCGGGGCTGACCCTCAACTTCTGGGACGGCGCGGCCGGGCCCAAGAACAACGGCGTGATCAACGGCGGCAATGGTGTCTGGCAGAACAGCGGCGGCAACGATAACTGGGCCGACGTCTCGGGCGCCGTCAACGCGCCCTATTCGGACGGCGCTTTCGCTGTATTCGGCGGCACCGGCGGCACGGTCACGGTCGACAACGGGCTTGGCGCCGTGTCGGCCGCGGGGATGCAGTTTGCCGCGAACAATTATGTCATTGCGGGCGGCGGCATAACGCTGACCGACCCGACCGCGACGATCCGCGTCGGCGACGGCAGCGTCGCCGGGGCAGGCTTCACCGCGACGATCAATTCGGCGCTGAACGGTACGGCGCAGCTCGTCAAGACCGACGCGGGCACGCTCGTGCTGGGCGGCGCGAACGCCTACACCGGTGGCACGTTGATCACTGGGGGCGCGGTCCGCATCGCGAGCGATGCCAACCTCGGCGCCGCCGATGGCGCCGTTACGCTCGACGGGGGCGCGCTCGAGACAAGCGCGAACATGGCGAGCGCGCGCGGCATTTTCGTTGCGAGCGAGGGTACCATCTCGGCCGCGGCCGATACCGTCTTCACCTATGATGGCCTCTTCTCGGGTACCGGATCGCTCACCAAGGCAGGCGCCGGGACCTTGCTCGTCACGGCCGACAACAGCGGCTTCGCCGGTAGCACTTCGGTGGCCGCGGGGACGCTTGCGGTGCAGGGCAGCCTCGGGGGGTCCGTCGATGTTGCTGCGGCCGGCCGCCTCGAAGGCACCGGCCGGGTCGGCTCGATTGTGAACTCGGGCATCGTCGCGCCCGGACGCGGCGAGATCGGAACGCTGACCGTTGCCGGCGACTATGGCAGCAACGGCGGCACGCTCGAGATCGAGGCGGAGCTTGGCGGCGATGGGTCGCTTTCGGATCGCCTCGTCGTGAACGGAGCGACGTCGGGCAGTACCCGCGTGACCGTGACCAATCGGGGTGGGCTCGGTGCCCAGACCGTCGAAGGGATCAAGATCGTCGATGTCGCGGGCGCGTCGAACGGCAGCTTCGCGCTCGAAGGCGACTATATTTTCGGCGGCGAGCAGGCGATCATCGCGGGCGCCTTCGGCTACCGTCTCTACAAGAACGGGGTTGCGACGCCCACTGACGGCGACTGGTATCTCCGCTCGGCGCTGCTCAATGGTTCGAACGAGCCGCAGGGTCCGCTCTATCAGCCGGGCGTACCGCTCTATGAAAATTACGGGCAGGTCCTCGCGTCGCTCAACACGCTTCCGACCCTGCAGGAGCGTGTCGGCAACCGCCAGTGGGCACAGTCTGCCGACGGCGCGAGCAACGGCATCTGGGGCCGGATGGAAAGCACCCGGGCCCGGCCCGAGGCACGCGTGTCGACCGCCGGCACCGACGCCAATATCGACAGCTGGAAGATGCAGATCGGCGTCGACCGCACGCTCAGCGACGGTGACAGCGGCGTGCTCGTCGCGGGTCTCACCGGCCATTACGGCGAGTCCAATGCGTCGGTCCGGTCGATGTTCGGCGATGGGACGATCAAGGCCAAGGCCTATGGCGCCGGCGCGACGCTGACCTGGTACAGCGAGGGCGGCTTCTATGCCGATGCGCAGGCCCAGTTCGCCTGGTTCGACGGCCGTCTGACCTCGTCGGTTCTCGGCACGCTCGTCGACGGCAACGACGGCACGGGCAAGGCGTTCAGCCTCGAACTCGGCAAGCGCGCTATGGTCGGAAGCGGGCTCACGGTCACGCCGCAGGTCCAGATGATCTATCAGGACGCCGATTTCGACAGCTTCGCCGATCCGTCCGAGGCCATGGTCTCCTCGGCGAAGGGCGACAGCCTGAAAACGCGCTGGGGCATCTCGCTCGATCATCAGAAAGCGTGGGAAGCGAACGGGACGACGCGCCGGAGCCACCTCTACGGCCTCGTCAACGTGAGCTACGAATGGCTTGATGGGACCGAGGCGAATGTGTCGGGTACGGCCATCCGCAACTCGAACGACCGGCTACGCGGCGAGATCGCGCTCGGGGGAAGTCTCGGTCTTAACGACCGGGTGACCATCTACACCCAGGCGTCGGCGAGTTCGCCCTTCCGCGATTTCGGCGACGATTACAGCATCAAGGGCGTCGCCGGGGTGCGGGTCGCCTTCTGACGCTTCTGATTTCGGATTGCATAGGAGAAAAAACGATGGCCAGCGCAGCGCAGAGCGCGACCTTGCCCCTGTTCTACAAGGACCTCACGCCGGTCAACGTCCGCGATCACGGGACCTGGCGGAGCCGCACGACCGACAAGGCGAGCTGGCTTGCCGCACAGCATGTCGTGCCGCTCACGGTCGAGGAATTCGCCGAGGCGCAGCGGCATTATCCGATCATCTTTTCGGTCGGAGACGATCCGGTCCCGCTCGCGCTGATGGGCCTGAACGACGGGGTGAATGTGTTCGTCGAGGCGGACGGCAGCCTCGCCGAGGCGGTCTATATCCCGGCCTATGTGCGGCGCTACCCGTTCATGCTGGCCCGGATATCGCCTGAAAGCAGCGATCTCTCGCTCTGCTTCGATGCGACCACCGATCTGGTGGGCGACTTTGCCGACGGTTCGCTCCTGTTCGACGGCAACGCCCCCAGCGAAGCATGTCGTTCGACGCTGCAGTTTTGCGAGCAGTTCGAGATGGCCGGCCAGAAGACCGGCGCCTTCATGGCCGAACTCGTCAAACACGGCCTTCTCATGGACGGCGAACTCACCGTCCAGCCCGGTGGTGAAAGCCCGCCTTTCGTCTATCGCGGCTTTCAGATGATCGACGAGACCAAGTTTCGCGACCTCGATGCCGAGGTGCTTCGCGAATGGAGCCGGAACGGCGCGCTGCCCCTGATCATCGCGCATCTGTTCTCGTTGAACCTGATGAGCAAGGTCTTCGATCGCCAGCACCCGGTGTCGCCTGCCGGCGCGCTGGCCCCAAGGCCTCGCGGCCGCTCAGCGGCGCGATGAAGCTGCTGCGCCGCCTCGGATGCCTGGTCGGAAGACATGAACGCTGGCGCGAGCGCGTATGGCGCGACGGCTCTTTCTACAAGGGCATCTGCAGGCACTGCCGGGTGCCGATGGTCCAGGATGCCAAGCGCCGCTGGCATGTCGACCGCGGACGCTGAGATGCCGCCTCCTGCTCTTTCGGTCCGGCCAAGCGACCGGGCGTGACGATCGATGCGCCGGGAGATTATATTGTCGGCGGCAGCCATGGCCGTCTTGTTCTGGTCCGGGCAAGCCACGACCCCGCGGCTTCCCGACAGGACCAGCGGCGATCGGATCATCCTCGTCGACATCTTCAGGTCGGTGGACGCGTGCGCGGCCGCGTCCGGACTCAGCCGTGCAGCATGCGCGGAAGGGGGGCGGGCGGCCCGCGCCAAGCACGATCGGTCGGGCCCGAAGTTCGGAACGCGTGCCCTTTGCGAAGCGCGCTTCGGCGTTGGCGCTTGCGATCTCGGGCACGCGGGCTCCGAGGCGTGGGCGACCCCGCGGCCCGCCGGTTTCCTGCACTGTGCCGCCGGGCCGCGCGGCTGTTCGAAACCCACCTTCGCTCCGGTCTATCGCAACGCTGCGGGGGCCGAATTCATCGTTGCCGGCGAGGGATATGCCCGTCGCCTGTCAGCCTATGCAGGCCGCTTCCGTATAAGCCGGCTCGCAATTGGCCAGTCGGATATCTGACCGCCATGAGTCTGCGCGACGCGCTGCCTCCTTACCTGCCGATGCGCGTGCCGTGCCTTCTTGCATGGCGCGTCGCGCGATCAGTGCGCGAAGGATGCGACCGAGACGCGATCGCGGCCCGACCGCTTTGCGCGGTAGAGCGACTCATCCGAGGCGCGCAGCAACTCGGCTGCATGCGCGGCGACCGATCCGGCAACCGTTCCAAGATCGAGCACCGCGACCCCGACGCTGATCGTCACCTTCTCGCGATCCGCCGCCGGGTGAGGCACTGCGAGGCTGTTGACGGCGCGCCGGCACTGGTCCGCGAGTTCGGCGGCGGCTCGCGGGCTGGCATCGGGGACGACCAGTGCAAACTCCTCGCCTCCATATCGCGCGACCGAGGCGGCGGCGCCGAGGCCGCATTGCTCCAGCGCCGCCGAAACGACGCGCAGGCACCGGTCGCCCGCGGGATGTCCGAAATGATCGTTGTAGAGTTTGAAATGATCGATATCGACGAGGAGGACGGCGACGCGACTTCGCGCCGCGCCAGCGCGGCGCAATTCCTGCCGCAATCGCATCTCAAGACCGCGGCGGTTAAGCAGGCCCGTCAGATGATCGCGGGTGGCGATCGAGAGCAGCCGGCGGTGCGACCTCAGCAGACGCCGCTCGGTATGAACGCGCCGCGTGATGTCGGCGGCCGCCACGCACAAAGCCTGCACCTGTCCGTTCTCGGCCAGCACCGAAAAGGAAAGCTCGAGCCAACGATCCTGCCAGGGAATGATGAAATTCCTGAGTTGTTCTCCAGCGTCGGCCTTGGCGAAGCAGGAGCTCAATATCGTATCGGCGTCGGCGAGCAGGCTTGCCGCGAAACGACCGGCGAGCTGTCCGGCAGCCACTCCGGCAAGTTCCGCCATCCGCTCGTTGACGGCCTCGAAGCGGCGCTGACGGTCGATGATACAAAGGGCGATCGGGGCCATGGCAAAATAGCCGGGAAGCGCCGATCGAGATGGCCCGGCGGCGAGGCGACGCGGCGTGCTGGTCGGCGCACCGCACCGCTCGCTCGCCGCACGCGACCACGCTCCCAAGGCGAGTTCCATGACCAACTCCATCGAATAATCTCAAAGCGCTCTGGTCGCTGCCCCGGAGCTTGTCATGTTAAGGATTGCAAAATCTCCCCGCTTTCGAGCCAGGCTGTAAAATATTGTTAACCATCCCTTCTTTCCTCGCATTTCGCGCCTGCATCCCTAGGGTCGCGCCCGAAGCGGGTGGCGGAGCAGGAAATGCGGATCGCAATACTGGAAGACGATCTGGCGCAGGCCGGATATGTGAAGAAATTCCTTCTCGAAGCGGGTCATGGTTGCGACCATTTCGCCGACGGGCAGGATCTCATTCGGGCGTTGCGCCGCGAGACGTTCGATCTCCTCGTTCTCGACTGGAACGTCCCGGGAGCGTCGGGTCTCGACGTGCTGCAATGGATGAAGATCAATCTCGAGACGCCGCCCGCGGCGCTCATGCTGACGAGCCGCTCGACCGAGGAAGATATTGTCGAAGGCCTCCTGGCGGGCGCAGACGATTATGTCGTAAAACCTGTCTCGGCGCCCGTCCTTCTCGCGCGCGTCGATGCCATCGCGCGGCGCGCCCACCCGCATTCCGTCAGCGGCACCGAGACCTTCGGCCGGTACAGGTTCGATACGCGGGGCGAACAGCTCGAGATCGACGGCGAGCCGGTCAATCTGACCGCCAAGGAGTTCGCGCTGGCGCTGCTCCTGTTCCGCAACACCCACCGCGCGCTCTCGCGCGCTTATATTTTCGAGTCATTATGGGGCCGCAGCCCCGACCTTCCGACCCGGACACTCGACGTTCACATCTCCAACGTCCGTACCAAGCTCAACCTTCGTCCGTCGAACGGCTACAAGCTGGTCCCGGTTTACGCTTATGGATATCGCCTTGAAGCGCTTGAATGACTTTCATATTCTGATTGCGCTGACATTTCTGTGCCTCGTCGCGGCGCCCGGTCTCCCCGCTGCCGCCCAGGGGCGCGAGGCGCGGGGCGCCGAGGTCGTCCTCTACCGCGTCAAGGCCGGCGACAATCTCTACGATCTCGCCGGGCGCTATCTCACGCGCATCGAAAGCCACGCTGCCGTCCAGCGTCTCAACGCAATCTCCGATCCCCGGCGCCTCAGGCCGGGATCGCTGATCCGAATCCCGCGCTCGCTGCTTCGCCACGAGCCGCTGAGAGCCGTCGTCCAGAGCTATCGCGGTACGGTTATCGTTCAGCGCGGCGCCGCCCGCCAGGCCGTCGCGGTCGGAATGCGGCTCGGCGAAGGCGACTTGCTCGAAACGGCCGAAAAATCCTTCGTCAGCCTGCGGCTGCCCGATGACTCCACCGTCGCCATGCCCTCACACTCGTCGGTTCGCATCCAGCGTCTGCGCAGGACGCTCCTCGGCGGTTCGATCGACAGGCTGTTCGCGATCGTCAAGGGGCGGGCGAACGCGACCGTCACGCCGATGACCGATCCCGGCAGCCGCTTCGACATGTCGACGCCGTTGGCTGTCTCGGCGGTCCGCGGTACGGAATTTCGCATGTCGTTCGATCCCGGGGCGCGCCGCACAACGACCGAAGTCACCGAAGGGAAGGTCGCCTTCGAACCTGCGATCGAAGGATCGGCCGCTCCTGCCGGCGCCCAACTCGTGACCACCGGTTTCGGCATCGCGACCGATCTCGCAGCGCCGGTCGCGCTGCTGAGCCCACCCGACCTCCTGCGTCCCGGGCGCGTGCAGGACGAGGACAGGCTCCGCTTCGAATTGCGTCCGGTCGACGGCGCGGTTCGCTACCATATCCAGGTTTCGCGGGACGCGGGATTTCTCGAACTGCTCGACGACGCCGAGGCGGCGGCGCCGCTCGTCGATCTCGAACCCCTCGCGAACGGAACTTATTTCGTGCGCGCCACCGCGATCGACGCGCGAGGTCTTGAAGGAATGCCCGCGACCTATGGTTTCGAGCGGCGTCTCAACCGCGTGGAGGCAAGCGTCGAAGGCACGCAGGCCGGCCGTCACCGCGAATATCTGTTCCGCTGGCGAACGCCCGATGCGCCGCGTGCCCAATATCGCTTTCAGCTTTTCTCCGCGTCGGCAATCGATCCGATCGTCGATGAGACCGGCCTCGCATCCACCACCTTCGTCGTCGCCGACCTGCCCGAGGGCAGCTACCGTTGGCGCGTGATGACGCTGAAATTCGCCGAAGGTCGCCCTTATGATTCCTGGTCTACCTTCCAGGAATTGCGGGTCGATACCGAAAAATGATGTCGGGCGGATGAGCGGGGAAAAAAGCCGGACACGGCTCAAGGTCGAATGGGGGATCATTCTCCTCGCTGCGAGCCTTCTTGTCGGATGGATGAGCGCCGACCGGTCGCTCCTGCGCTTCGACAATCTGATTTATGATCACCTGCTGCAAGCCAGCCGGCCGGCATCGTCCGGCGACATCATCCTTGTCGCAATCGACGACGAAAGCCTGCGGCGGGTCGGCCGCTGGCCATGGCCGCGCGAGACGCATGCGCGCCTCGTCGACGCGATAGCCAAGACGAGACCGCGCGCGATTGGCTATGACATCCTCTTCTCCGAGCCGGCCGATGCGGCGGGCGATGCGAGCCTCGGTGCGGCGATGCGGCGCGCCGGCAATGTCTATGCACCGCTATCCTTTGCCGCGCCCGGCCGGAATGGCGCCGGGTTCGACATTCTCGCACCGATCGGCCCCGTGCGCGAGGGTGCCGCCGGGATCGGCCACGTCAACCTCAGCTTCGATCCCGACGGGACGGTCCGGCGCTTTTCGTCCTCGTTCGGCGATTCCCGGCATCGGTGGTGGCATCTGGCCGAGCTGGTCCATGCCGGGCCCAGGCGCGAACCGTCGCGGGCCCCGGGCGCACCCATTCTCATCCCGTTCGCGGGGCCAGCCGGCCACTGGCCAACGGTCCCGGCGGCCGCGGTGCTTGCGGGCGAGGTTCCTCCGGAGTTTCTCCGCGGCAAATATATCATGGTGGGTGCGACCGCCAACGCACTCGGCGCCGGGCAGCCGGTTCCGGCCGGCGAGCGTATGCCCGGCGTCGAGATCCAGGCGCATATATTGAATGGCCTCATTACCGGACGGGCGGCGCGCGAGGCAGGTATCCCCGCCATGCTCTGCTTCGGCCTCATTCCCTTGTGGATGGCGTTCCTGGCCTATCGCTACCTTCCGAGCCGCGCGGCCGCTTTCGCCGCGGCGATCATGATATTGGCCGTGTTCCTCACGGCCGCGGGCGCGTTGATTCTTTTCGGGCTCTGGATTCCGCCGGCCGTCGCGATTGCCGGACTGGTCGGAAGCTATCCACTTTGGGCTTGGCGCCAGCTCGCATCGGCGGACAAATTCATGCGGACCGAAATCGACCGCTTCCGGTCCGATCCGCGATGGCTGCCCGAGCCGGAGATGCCGCTTCCTCCCGGTGGGCAGCTCGAATCGACGATCGGCAAATTGCGGCTCGCGATCTCCAATGCACGCGAGCTTCGGCACTTCGCTCTCGACCGGCTCGACCAGCTTCCCGACGCGATCCTCGTTACCGATCGCGAGGGCTATATCGTTCTCTCGAACGCGGCGGCGGCGGCGCTGTTCGGCTCGCTTGGCACATCGATCGCCGAGGGCGACGACTGTCTCGCTCTCTTCGCCTGTTTTCACCTCGATCCCTCGCGCGATCCGCTGCCGGTGACCCGCGAGAAAGGACAGCTGAAAGTCGATTGCGGCGATCTCGATGCGGCGACTGCCGAAGGCCATTTCTATTCGGTGCGCTTTGCGTCCCAGAGCGCCGCGACAGGCGAGCAGGTCGGTTGGCTCATCCGCCTGCTCGACGTCAGCGAAAGCCGCGCTTCGCAGCGGCAGCGCGACGACATCGTCCAGCTTCTGACCCACGACATGCGATCGCCGCAAGCCTCGATCATGGCGTTGCTCGATTCGGCCGCGTCGGAGCAGATCGATCCCGGCTTCGCGGCCCGCATTCGTCATTACGCTCAGCGGACGCTCGGTCTTGCCGATGGTTTCGTTCAATTGGCCCGCGCGGAATCGCTTAAATATGCCATGGAGGAAATCGACTTCAACGACATCCTCATGGACGCCATCGACGAGCTCTGGCCGCAGATGACCGCGAAGCAAATCCGGGCCGAAACGCTCGGCGGCGAGGAGCGGATCCTTGTCGAGGGCGAGCGATCGCTCCTGACGCGGGCGCTCGTCAACATCATCGACAATGCGGTCAAATATAGTCCGCCCGGAACCTGTATTCGCTGCACGCTTCGCCGCGAGCCTGCGCCCGGTGGCGGCTGGCTTGCGCAGTGCACGGTCGAGGACGAGGGGCCGGGCCTGCCCGCTGATCGCTGCGGAACGATCTTCGAGCGTTTCGAGCGCGGTCCGCTCGGTATCGGCCACAAGATCGAGGGGGTCGGTCTCGGCTTGAGTTTCGTGCATACCGTCATGGTGCGGCACAAGGGCGAAGTGCGCTGCGTGAGCGAGCCGGGGCAGGGAGCGCGCTTCACGCTCACCTTGCCCGCCCTGGCCTAGGGCATCAATGCGAACACCGAGGTCCGAAGAGCTTCGCCTTCATCGGATTTCTTTTCGCGGTACAATTCGCTCCCATGGGCGCGATAGATTTCTTCGCCCGTCGCGCTGTCGGTCACGGTCACGACAAGACGCCGCATCCGCTTCGATTTCGCGCGTGTCGGCGGCAGGAGCCACTGCGGTTCGGCGGCCTGGAGCAGTGAAAGGCCGGTTTTCGCTGGCGGCTCCGAGAGGCCGACCTGAACGACTAGCGAAGCCTTTTCATCCGCCGAAAACCCGCTTGCCTTGAGCTTCGATGCCAGCGCCGCCTCGATGCGGGACGGTTCGGGGCCAGCGACAAGCATGCGGTAGCTGCCCGGTTCCGGCATCCTTCCCACTTCGGTAGCGATGATCGCAGGCTGCGTGGTGCAGGCGGATAGCGCCAGAATCGGCGGCAGGGCGAGCGGCAGGATTTTCATCTCCGCTTCCTACAATCTCGCTGCACGAAGCCGAAGTTAAAAATCGACTTGAATGTTTGAAGTGCGGTGCGGAAAAGCGCGGAGCTTTGCATAATTTAACATTCATGTTGTTGAGTTTACTCCACATATCTGATCATCTTCATTCCGGGGGCGAGCCTCCTGGGTCGCAAGTCATGATCGATGATCATGAGGGCGAGATCAGCGAAGGCTGGTCTCGCTTTCCCCTCGCGGATGGTGGCTTGCATCTCCGGTCGCCCTGCTCGCCGCGGGCTGCGATCGCCTCAAAGATATCGGTCGCAAAGCCCCGGGAACGCTCGGCGAAGCGACGCGTTTTGGGGCGGACGAAGTTGGGGAGACGGGGCCGTGGGAATAAACAGGATATCGGAGGCTCGCGTCCGGCGCGACCGGATCGCGGAAGCCGCAGACTGGATTGCGGCACATGTGCCCTGGACCATCGATGCATCCGATTGGCCGGCTTTTCATGCACGCTGGCCCGATATAGGCGCCGGGGAACTCGCCGATGTCGACATCGAGTTGCAGCGGCGAGGCGAGGCGATATGTTCGGATCCCGAAGCCACCGCGGCTACGTTCGGCATGGCCGGTCGAAGCGATGGCTCGTCCGCCGCGGCCGCGTGGCTGCTGGAGCGCTTTCCGCGTGCGGACATATTCGATCCCGAATTCGTCGAGCATTTCGCTCATCTGACCCGCTTGGAAATTCTGTGGGCAGCAGTCGAGCATCGCTCGCTCATCGGCGCTGCTGTGGCAGGCACGCGTCCCTGTCGCTAGCGCGCGAGGCTGATGGGCGGCGGCTGGGGACCAACCCGCCGCCGCCCAGGCCGGGCCGATGTGGGGGCGGTCCGACCGCGTTGATTATCGCAAGACGTCATTAACAAAAGGCTGACGCGGGCTTCTCTGCGTCGGGGCGCGCACCCGGCATCAGTGAGTGCCGGTCGCGATGGCGCGCCTGTTCAGCGCCGCTTTCATACCATGGGAGCACCCCGTTAGAAGGATCACGCATCCCGTCCGCGATCCCAAGTTTTCGATTCAGCGCTGGAGCCATAGATCGCGATCTTTCGGCCTTTGGGTTCGGACGAACGCCGAAAAGGAAAATTTCCAGCCAGTGCTTTCGTCGCGAGGCGGTCGGCTAGTGAATTGTTAAATAGTGTCAATTTTACAATTCTCCAACTATTCATTAACCACCGACCGCCTCTAAGGCGCCCCGATCTCATAGCGAGAGCGGGGGCTTTCAGTGTTTAAAAATCTAGTCGGCGGTTCGGTCCGCGCATTTCGTGTTGCGCGTTTCATCGGTCTCGCCATTGCCATGCTCGTTTCGGCACCGGCCTGGGCGGCCGATCTGCAGGTGTCCGATTACACCTGGGCTCCCGATCCCGTGCCAAATGGCGCCGCCACCGAGTTCACGGTGCGTCTGACCAACAACGGGCCGGGCTCTGTCTCGGACACGGTGGTTTCCCTCGCGGTCTCGAACCGCTTTCGCGTCGATGCCGGCGACTTCCCTTCCTATTGCTCCTTGTCCGGTGCGACCGGGTCGCAGACGCTGACGTGCAACCTTGGTGCCTTCGCGGTCGGCGACCGCAGCTTCTCCTATTCGGCGACCGCCATTGCCGTCGGCTCGGCAAACACGTCTGCCACCATCTCGAGCGCGACCGCTGGCGATACCAACGCCGCGAACGACGTCCTCGTCGTGACGCCCGCGGTCCAGAACGGCGCGGATCTTTCGCTGGTCAAGGATGATGGCCTGCCCGGCAACAGCATCGTCGCCGGCGGCACCATTTCCTATCAACTGACGGCCAGCAATGCCGGTCCCGACGCGACAGCGGCGGTGCGCGTCGTCGACAATCTGCCGCCGGCTTCCGATTTTCAGTTCCAGTCCGCCGGTGGCACCAACTGGAATTGCTCGCGGGCCGGCACGACGGTGACCTGCATCTATTCCGGCGCTGCGGCGATCGGCGCGCTGCCGCCGATCACCATCGCGGGCCGCGTCATCCGCCAATCGAGCGGTACGCTCACGAATACCGCCTTTGCCGAGCTTTCGGTACCCACCGTTCTCGATCCCAACGGCGGAAACAACGCCGCCACTCCGGTCGTGACGGCGATAACGGAGGGCACCGACCTGCGAGCCGGAAAAGCCTTTTCCGCGGCGACGATCGTCGAAGGGACGAGCGCGAGCGTCACCTTGACTGTCTTCAACGACGGTCCGCGAAGCGTCACCGGCGCGACGATCAGCGACACGTTCGCCACCAATTTCTCGATCGGAACCTTGCCGGCAGGCTGCACGGCCGCCGGGCAGACCGTGACCTGCAACGCCGGGACGCTCGCCAGCGGCGCCAATCGCGCCTTCGTTATACCGGTAACGGCGAACACCGCGACGGCAGGCATCGAGAATAATAGCGCGACCGTAACCGGACCGGCCGGCCTCGCCGAACCCGATACCGCGAACAATGTCGCCACGGCAGCGTTCCAGATCGTGGCGCCGACCGCCGATCTCAGCGTGACCAAGGGCAAGACGCCGAATCCGGTCCAGGCGGGCCAGGACATGACGAGCACGATCATAGTGCGCAACAATGGCCCCGGCGTGCTGAGCTTCGGTCCCGGCAGTCCGCTCAGGGTAACCGACAGCGTTTCTGCCGACGAAACCTATGTATCCGCGAACGCGGCATGGAGTTGCGGCCAGGCCGGGACGGTGATCACTTGCGATACCGTCAATTCGGGCACAATCGCCGTCGGTTCGACGATCACCCTGACACTGGTGACCCGCGCGGGCCCCACCGCCAACGTCAATCTCACCAACAATGCCTGCACCGGGACGACCGGCGGATCGCAAGCGACGCCGGCCGATAGCAATGCCGCGAACGACTGTGCCGGCGCAACCGCGCGCGCGACGACGGTCACGACCGATCTCGCCGTCGTCAAGGAGGTCTCGCTCAGCCCCTCGGGGCCATGGAGCCAGACGCCGGCGCTCGCGATTCCGGCGACAAGCCAGAGCTTCTACATCCGCCTTACCGCCTCGAACGGCGGCAGTCAGGCCGCCGGAACCGTCGTCGTGAGCGATGTGCTTCCGAACCGGTTGAACAGCGGCGGTTTTGTGACGAGCGTCGCGCAGGAAAGCGCGACCAGCGGCTCGGTCGCCTACACCGCCTCGAACGGCGAGGTCCGCTGGACGCTCGGCAATCTCGCGCCCGCGGCCGCTGCGACGGCCATCGTTCGCGTCACGCGCCCGTTCACCGAAGGGGCGCACACCAACGTCGCGCGTATCTCATCGCCCGACACGATTGATTCCAACAGCGCGAACAACCAGTCGACCGCGCTCTACACGGCGGAGCCGCTGGTAGACATGGCGGTGACGGCGAAGTCCATTGCGCCCAATCCGGTGCAGACGGGTACCGTCGCGACCTACACGATCAGCGTGCGGAACAACGGCGCCAACACGGCCGACGACGTGGTTGTGACCGATACGATCGATCCGACCCGCTTCGAACTCGTCGGCAGTCCGTCGACGACGCAGTCCGGCGGCAGCTGCGGCGCGACGGCGTCGACCGGCGAGGTGCGTTGCAACATGGCCGACTTCACGCGCGGCCAGACCTTCCAGATCAACCAGCAGGTCCGTCCGCTGTTTCCCTTCGGCGGCGCGACATCGGGCTTCCCCCTCAGCCACACCAACACGGCCTCGGTCACGACGGTTACGGCCGAAAGCGACACCACGAACAACAGCGCGTCCGTCACGCATGACGTGACCGCGCCTGGATTCGACCTTGCGATCACCAAGCAGGAGCCGGGTCCCGAGTTCGATCCGCGGCGCTTTGGCGACGAGCTCGTCTATGACGTTCGTGTCTCGAATTTCGGCCCCTCGCGCGCGACGAACGTCGTCATCACCGATATTCCCCAACCTCCCGCCGGCTACACAATGGCGCTGGCCGGTTTTCAAACAAACCAGGTGCCGGCCAACGGCGGCCTCACGCTCTACACGCCGCCCGCGCCCGATTGTGTCCAGGCTGGCGCCAATGTTGTTTGCCGCCTGCACGGCTCGCAGCCCGCGCTGAACTATCTCGACCCGCTGCGGCAGACGATCTTCAGGCTGCGCTTCACGCCGGCCGGTCCGGCGCCCGCGACCTCGCTCACCTTCACCAACGGTGTGAACGTGGTCGCGCTCGAGCAGGACAATACGAGCGTCAACCAGGCCGATACCCAGCTCGCCAACAACAGCGCGGTCCAGACGACCACGGTGCTGCCTTCGGTCGATCTTGAAACCGTATCGAAAACCCGTATCACCGCCTCGCCCGCCGGAATCAACGAGCCCGTCGAATATGCGATTGTCGTGCGTAACAACGGCATCTCGCCGATCGCCCAGATCCGCGTTACCGACGAACTCCCTGCGGGCCTTATTCTCGCTACGCCCGCGCCGACCGCCACAGCCGGCGGCACCGCGAGCGTCAGCGCGATCAATTGCAGCGGGACGACGTCGGTGCTGTGTATCCTCGACGGCAGTTTTCCGCCCGACGGCTCGCAGGTCACAATTCGCCTTTTCGCTCGCGCCGCCTATCCGTTCAGCGGCCCGCTCGGCTCCGATCTGACCAATAGCGCGACGATCGCGCCGGGCCAGGACAGCGGCGGCCAGGAACTGGCGCGCGATAGCGAACCGACCAACAACAGCAAGACGGCCGCCGTGCAGGTCGCGGCGTCCTCGATCGCGGGTTCGGTCTATGCCGACGACAATCTCGACGATGCGCCGCAGGCGGGCGAGATGCTCGCCGGTGTTACGGTGACGATCAGCGGCACCGATGCGTATGGCAATGCGATCGCGGCGCGTACCGCGACCACCAGTGCGTCGGGCGCCTTCCTGTTCGACCGCCTGCCGCCGGGCACCTACACCATCGTCGAGACCCAGCCGGCCGGCTTGCTCGACTATCGGGAGACCGCGGGCAGCGCGGGCGGTACCGTCAACAATGCCGCCTTCGGCAGCGGCGCGGCGACCAACTCGATCGCAAGCATTTCCCTGCCGGCCGCAACCGACGCGACCGGCTACCTCTTCCAGGAGGTGCGCGCTGCATCCCTCAGCGGCACGGTATTCCGCGATGCCGACAATGACGGCATCATCGATCCCGGCGAAACCGGCGTGGGGCCGGCCGACTTCCCGGCTACGCCGCAGATCCGCCTGACCGGCAACGATTATGCCGGCAATCCGGTGAATCTCACGACGACGGTGGATGCCAGCGGCAATTACAGCTTCGCCGACCTGCCGCCGTCGGATGCCACCGGATATACGGTGACCCAGCTCGTCCAGCCGAACGGTCTTTCGGACGGTCTCGACAGCAATGCCGGCAACATCGTCGCCGGCTCGGCGGGACGCGCTGCGCCCGAGGGTATCGCGGTCGGACCGGTCGGCTCAGGTGCCACGCTCACCGGCCGTAACTTCGGCGAGATTCCGAGCTCGACCCTGTCCGGCATCGTCTATCTCGATCCGAACGAAAATGCGGCGCGCGACGCGGGCGAGCAGACCGGTCTCGCCGGTGCGATCATCCGTCTCACCGGCACCAACGATGTCGGGCAGAGCGTCGATTGCTCGATCACCACCTCGGCGGCGGGAACCTACAGCTTCCCCTCGGACGTCGATCCCGATCCGGCGTGCCGCGTTCTGAGACCCGGCACTTACACGGTCGCCCAGACGCCGCCTCCCGGCCTCACGCCAAGCGGAGCCTATATCGGATCGACGGGCGGCAGCTCGGGCGGCGTCAGCGGCACCAATGTGCCGGTGCCGGGTACCGCCAACACCATGGTCACCGGCGTCGTCATTGCCGCCGGCACCACCGCCGAGCGTTACGACTTCGGCGCGACCGGCGAAGGCCTCAGCGGCTATGTCTATGTCGATCGCAACAACAATGGCGTTCGCGACGACGGCGAGCCGGGAATCTCCGGCGTCACCGTCACGCTCTCGGGCCAGACCGGCGGCGGCCAGGACGTGTGCACCATCGCGACCTGCACCGCGACCACCGATGCGGGCGGCAACTTCATCTTTATCAACGTGCCCGGCTCTTCGGCTGCAGGCTACACACTGACCGAGCAGGCCCAGTCGAGCGCCCCGCTTTCCGGCTATGGCGACGGTGCCGACGCACCCGGCACGGTCGAGGGCAGCCCTCGCGGCACGGCCGGCAACGATGTCATCAGCGGCATCGTTCTCGGCGCCGGCGAGCTCGGCATCAACAACGCGTTCGGCGAGCGCGGATCCTCGCTCGCGGGCAGCGTCTATATCGACGGCAATGACGACGGCGTGCGTCAGGGCGGCGAGACGGCTCTGCCCGGGGTCATGGTCACGCTGTCGGGCACGAGCGCCAGCGGCGAGGATATCTGCACGCTCCGCGCTGCGCTCGATCCGGCACTCGGCTGCACGACCACAACGGGTCCTGACGGCAGCTATCGTTTCGACGATCTGCCGGCCGGCACCTACACGCTGACCGAGGACCAGCCGAGCGTCTATGCCGACGGCCGCGAAACGGCCGGCACCCCGGCAGGCACCGTCAACAATGGTAGTTTCGGCGGCACGCCCGCAACCAATCGCGTCGCCTCGATCGCACTCGGTGGCGGCGTCGCGGGCACGGGCTACGACTTCGGCGAGCGCGCGATCACCATTTCGGGCCGGGTCTATCTCGATCCCGAACGCGACGGCGCGGACAACAACGAGACCGGCATCCCGGGCGTCACGATCACGCTGCGCCAGGGCGGCACCGTCGTCGCCACCACGACCACGGGTCCGGACGGCAGCTACCGGTTCGAGAACCTGCCCGCCGGTAGCTACACGGTCGAGGAAACCCAGCCCGCGGGCTACGGGTCGTCGACCCCCAACAGCCAGTCGGTCAACGTGAGTGCCGGCCAGAACCAGTCGATCGACTTCGGCGAAACCAATTCCAGCCTTGCGGGCTCGGTCTTCGTCGACAGCAACAATGACGGCGTTCGCCAGCCCGGCGAGAGCGGCATTGAAGGCGTCACCGTCCGTCTCACCGGAACCGACGAGGCGGGCACTGCGGTCGATCGCACGCTGACCACCGATGCCGACGGCAACTATCGCTTCGGCGATCTGCTCGCCGGCACCTACGCACTGGCCGAGACCCAGCCGGTCGGCTTCGGGGACGGGGGCGAGAGCGCCGGCACGTCGGGCGGTTCGGTCGCGAACGACAGCATTGCGGCCATCGCGCTCGCCGCCGGCATCGATGCCAGCGACTATGTGTTCGGCGAGGTCGGCCAGGGCCAGGGCGGCACCGTCTATGTCGATACCAACCGCAACGGCGTCCAAGATCCGGGCGAGCCGGGTATTCCGGGCGTCACCGTCGAATTGCAGCGTCCGGACGGATCGGTCGTCCAGACGGTCACTACCGGACCCGACGGGCGTTACGACTTCGCCGACATCGAGGCGGGCGACTATGTCATCGTCGAGACGCAGCCGGCGGGGTACGGCGATGCCGCGGAGAACCCGGCAAACCGCGTCCCGCTGACGGTGGGCGTCGGGAGCCCCGTAACCCCGATCAATTTCGGCGAGCGCGTGGGCTCGATCGCGGGCCTCGTCTACAATGACAGCAACGGCAACGGCCAGCGCGACCCGAACGAGCCGGCGATCCCCGGCGTCACGCTGACCCTCAACGGCTCCGACGCGCGCGGCAACCCCGTGACCCGGACGGCCGTCTCGGGGCCTGACGGCAGCTATCTGTTCACCGGCCTCCCCGGTGGCGGCTACACGATCGTCGAAACCCAGCCCGATGGCTATGGCGACGGCACCGATACGCCTGGAAGCTCGGGCGGCGCGGCCGCCGGCGATACGATCTCGGCGATCAACCTGACCGCGGCGGACGAGGCCACCGGCTATCTGTTCGGCGAGCAGGGCGAGGGCGCGCGGGTCGCGGGCCGCGTCTGGATGGACAGCGATCATGATCGCGCGCTCGACAATGGCGAGCCGGTCCAGGCGGACTGGGTGGTCGAGCTCCTGCTCGGCGATGCCCTGATCGCAACCACCACGACCGCGGCGGACGGCAGCTATGCCTTCAACGGCGTCGCCCCCGGCAGCGGTTACGAAATCCGCTTCCGCAATCCCGAGAGCAATGCGCTCTACGGCAGCGCGCGGCCCAACGAAACCGGTTCTCCGGTTACCGAGGGTGTGGTGTCGGCGAGCAATCCTGCGGGTGCGCGGACCGAGGGCGGCACGCTGACCGGACTGACGCTCGCTCCGGGCGCCGACGTCCCGCAGCAGTCGTTGCCGCTCGACCCGTCGGGTGTGGTCTATGACGCGGTCCGCCGCACGCCGGTTTCCGGTGCGCGGGTGGCGCTGAGCGGCCCGGCTGGCTTCGACCCCGCCATTCACCTGCTTGGCGGGACCGGCAATCTCGCCCAGGTCACCGGCGAGAGCGGCATGTACCAATATCTGCTGCTGCCCGGTGCGCCGGCGGGTGTCTACACCCTCGCGGTCACGCCGCCCAATGGCAGTTACAATCCGATCCAGCCGTCGAGCCTCATTCCGCCGTGCGCGGGTCCGCTCAACGTTGGCGGCACTCCGGATCCGTTGCTCGTCTCGCTATATAATGGCGCGCCGCCCACCAGCGCGGTCCGGACCTGCACGACCGGTGGCGACAGCACCGCCTATTTCCTGAGCTTCACCCTCACGCCCGGCGTGTCGGCGAATGTGGTCAACAACCATATTCCGATCGATCCGATCCTCGAGGGCGCGATCGAAGTCACGAAGCGGACCCCGATGACCAATATCAGCCGCGGCGGTCTCGTTCCCTATGTCGTCACCGCCCGCAACACGCTGGCCGGTGCGATCAACGGGATCACGATCACCGATCGGGTGCCGGCCGGTTTCCGCTATCGTACCGGCAGTGCGACGATCAACGGCACGGCGGTCGAGCCGCAGCAAAGCGGTCGCCTGCTCAGCTGGCCCGACCAGAGCTTCACGGCCGGCGAAGAGAAGGCGGTCCAGCTGATCCTCGTGGTCGGTTCGGGCGTCGGCGAAGGCGAGCATGTCAACGAGGCCTATGCGGTGAACGCGCTCGTCGGCGCGGTCGTCTCGAACGTCGCCGACGCGACCGTTCGGATCATCCCCGATCCCGACTTCGATTGCTCCGATGTCATCGGCAAGGTCTTCGACGATCGCAACATGAATGGGGTCCAGGACGACGGCGAGCCCGGCTTGCCCGGCGTTCGCCTTGCCTCCGCGCGGGGCCTGCTCATCACCACCGACGCCGAAGGCCGCTATCATGTGACGTGCCCGATGATTCCGAATGAGGAGCGCGGATCCAACTTCATCCTGAAGCTCGACGAGCGGACGCTGCCGACCGGTTTCCGGATGATCTCGGTCAATCCCGATACCGTCCGCCTCACCCGCGGCCGCATGGCAACGCTGAACTTCGGAGCGGCGCTGGGCCGGGTCGTGCGGCTCGACGTCAATGGCGACGCCTTCCAGGGCGACGCCGTTGCCCCGGCGTTCGATGCGCGTATCGACGGCCTCCTCGAGGTTATCGCGATGAGCCCCTCGGTCCTGCGCATCGCCTATGCGGCGCGCGGCGAAGACGAGCGGACCATCCGCCGCCGGCTCGCGTCCTTGCGGGACGTCATAGGAACGAAATGGAAGCAGGTCGACGACCGATATCGTCTGATCATCGAGGAGGAGACCGCGGTCCCGGCCGCCGCCCGACAGGGAGACGCCAAATGAGCCCGCACATGATCCGCCCGTTGGCGGCCCTCGCCCTCGGGGCGTCCTCGCTGGCGCTGAGCGGCGGGCTGCTCGCGCAGACCGCCGAACCGACGGGCTATTGCGGCGACGATACGCGCCCGTGCGGGCCGCGCACCGACGACAGCTCGGTCGAACGGCGCGCCGTCGCGGCCAACCTCGAAACCGGCCCGGCCGAGGGCGCGTTTCGCGTCACTGTCGACGGCGAGGGAGAGGGCGCCACTGCCGCCGATGCGCAGCGCGCCACCGACGTCGCGCTTGCCGAGGCGAACATCAACATCCAGGTGACCCGGATCGACGGACAGCCGATGCTGAGCATCGTTCCGGCGGAGCCGGCGATCGCGCCCGGGCAGCCGATGCGCTTCGAGGCGATGACAAATTATGCCGCGTTCATCGCGCGCGCCGAACTGCGCCTGTTCGGACCGCAGGATTCGATCGAAGGCACACCCTTGACGGTGATCCCGGTTCGCTTTGGCGAGCCCATATTGTGGAGCCCGGGAGCGGCGGAAGACCGGCCGTATCGTGCGGTGCTCCGCGTCTATGATGCCGAGGGGCGTTTCGATGAAACGGCGCCGACCGATGTGACCGTCACGGGAGCGCCGCGGGATCCGCTCCGCGATGCGCGCACTGGCCCGATCTTCGAGAATATGCGCACCACGGCGAATATTCCGGTCGCCGGCACCGAGGTAACGGTGAGCGGCGCGGTGGACGAGGCCGCGACGAAGGTCATGGCTTTCGGCACGCGCATCCCGGTCGATGCCGGCCGCCGCTTCGTCGGTCAGCAGATTGTCCCGGCTGGCGTGGGCGAGGTGGTCATCCGTCTCGAACCCGCCAATGGCGAAGCACGCGAGTTCCGCCGCGCTCTGAATGCGCCCACCGATGACCATTTCCTCGTTGCGATAGCGGATGTCACGGCGGGCCACCGGAGCTTCGATCCGGGTCGCCTCGAACTTCAGGGAGCGGACGAGGCGGACGCGCGCCGTGACTTCGTCGACGGACGGCTTGCCTTCTATTATCGCGGCCGCCTGTCCGAGCGCTGGCGCCTGACCGCTTCGGCGGACACGGGCGAGCAACCGCTATCCGATCTGTTCGACGGGTTCCTCCGCCGCGACCCGCGCGCGCTGCTGCGGCGGCTCGATCCCGAGCGCCATTATCCGACCTATGGCGACGATTCGACGACGGTCGAGGACGCCCCGACCTATGGCCGCTTCTACATCCGCGCCGAGAGCGAGAATGCCGAGGCGATGTGGGGCAATTTCCAGACCCAGCTCAGCGGCACCGAACTCATCCGCTATCAGCGCGGCCTCTACGGCGCGCAGCTCAAGTGGCGCAACGCCGCGACGACGAGCTTCGGCGAGCGGCGTACCGAGGTCAACGGCTTTGCCGCCGATCCGGGTACGGTCGGAAGCCGTGAGGATTTCACATCGACGGGCGGGTCCGTTTATTATTTGCGCAACCGCGATCTCGCGGGAGGCTCCGAGCGGCTGTTCGCCGAGGTCCGCGACCGCGATTCCGGTCTGGTGCTCGAACGGCGCGAACTCATCGCGGCGCGCGACTATGAACTGAACTATATTCAGGGCCGCATCCTGCTGCGCGAACCACTGCCGATAACGGCCGACGGCAGCCTGTTCGTGCGCGACTCCTCGCTGGCCGGTAACCCCGTCTGGCTGGTCGTCACCTATGAATATGTGCCCGGGCTCACGCGCCCCGACGCGCTGACCGTCGGCGGCCGCGCGCAGCATTGGCTTACCGATCAGGTGCGTGTCGGCCTTACCGGCTACCGGCAAGGCGAGGATCAGGCATCGCAGAATCTATACGGCGCCGACATCCTCGTCCGCTACAAGCCGGGGACTTATGTGCGCGGCGAGTTCGCCCAGTCGAAGGGCGCCGGCAACGGCGCACTCTATTCCTCGACCGGCGGATATGATTTTACCGAACTCAACACCATCGCGCGCCGTGCCAACGCCTTCAACGTCGAAGGTGCCATGGACGTCGCTGAAGTGCTTGGTGCGGGTTCGGGGCGGATCGGCATGTACTGGCGTCAGCGCGGACGCGGCTTTTCGGGGCCGGGCGAACTCACCTTCAACGAGATGCTCGATCAATATGGGGGGACTGCGGACGTCGAAATCGTCAAGGGCACCCGCTTCCAGGCGAAGGCCGACCTCACCGACGGCTCGATCACCGAGCGTCATGCGCTCGAGGCGGGTATCCGGCACGAACGAGCCGATGGCTGGTTCGGAACATTGGGTGTACGTTCGGAGAAGCAGCAGGGCCAGGCGACGTCGTACACGCCGTTCCCGTCGTCCCCCGAGCTGACGGGCTCGCGCACCGATGTCGCCGCAAGTATCGGATATCGACATACGCCTGCCCCGAACACGCCGACCCAGGATGAACCGGACGAGCAGAAGCGCGATCGTCCGTGGTCGGCGTCGCTTTTCGGCCAGACGACGGTCGATCACAGCGGCGGGCGGCAGGAGAACGACCGGATCGGCGTTGCCGGAAAGGTCGAACTCAGCGACCGGCTGAGCGTCGATGCCGAAGTATCCGACGGTGATCTCGGCATGGGCGCGGATGCACGGGCGACATTCACGATGGGCGATCGCGGATCGCTCTATCTCGGCTATGCGCTCGCTGCCGAAAATCCGGACGCGTTCAACACGGGGCGGCTCGGCCGCCTGACATTGGGCGGCCGCCGCCGCGTCGGGAGCAGCACGTCGGTCTTTGCCGAGGGGCGCTATGAGCATGGGGCCGGCCCCACGGGGCTGACCCAGGCCTATGGGGTCGATTTCACTCCGCTACCGGGTTGGACATTCGGCGTGCGCTACGAGCGCGGCTCGCTGCGCGACGCGCTGGGCTCGACGATCCACCGCGAGGTGATGGGGGCGACCAGCGATTATGGCGATAACAAGCTGCGTTGGAGCAGCGCTCTCGAGTTCCGCCGCGACGGCACTGCGCTCCTCGGCGACCGCGAAACCTGGGCGACGCGCAACCAGGTGACGTATCAGGCGAGCGATGCCCTGCGACTGTTCGGGCGGGCCAATATCTCGCTGTCGAGCGGCGGCAACCCCACGACATCGCTCGATGCCGACTATTACGAGCTCGTCCTGGCGGGGGCCTACCGGCCGACCAGCAACGACCGGCTCAACGTGCTGGCGAAATACACCTATCTTTACGACCTGCCATCCCCGGCTCAGGTGGACTCGCTGGGGCTCAATCTGGACTTTGCGCAGCGGAGCCACATCGTCGCGGTGGATGCGACCTATCAGCTGACGCCGCGTCTCGCGGTCGGCGGCAAGGTCGCGCATCGTGTCGGATCACTGCGGGCATCGCGCGATGCAAGCGCGCCATGGTTTTCGAGCGAGGCGACCTTCTGGGCGTTGAGGGCGGACTATCGGATCCTCGCGCGCTGGGAAATGCTGCTCGAGATCCGGGAACTGTCGGTCTCGGAAGCGCAGGACAGCCGGCTTGGCGGTCTGGCCGGCATTTATCGGCACCTGGGTAACAACCTCAAGATCGGGGTCGGGTATAATTTCACCGATTATTCGGACGACCTTTCCGACCTCAGCTACAATGAGCGAGGATTTTTCGTAAACGTGATTGGTAAGTTCTGATCGCCGGGAGGAGTACGCAACAATGGCTTGCCCGGCGGCAGACTCGGCGCGACGTCGGGCGCTAGCCTTCCGAATCCGGTGCTTCAGCGAAATAGGCGCGCATTTTGTGCAGCGTTTGAGGCGTGAGACGCACGAACGTGCGACGGCCATCGCCAGGATCCTGTACCCTGGCGATCAGTCCCGCCTCGCACAGGCGGCGCACGAGGCGGGTCGCGCTACTTAGCGAGGCGTCTGTTGCGATGCCAAGCGAGCTGGTCGGCAAATTTATGCCGCGGTACTCCTGAACGAACAGGTCGATCAGCAAGTCCCACGCGGGCTCGCCGAATAGCTCGTCGGAACCGATGAGTTGCCGGCGGAGCAGGCGGCGGCGCATCGTTCTGAGCGCATTGTCCAGCGCCCGCGCAATATCCGCTTCCTCTCCCCACGGATCGCAACGCAGCGTCCAGCCGGTTTTTCGCGAGGCTCGATCGCCTTCGTCACGCCATATGATGTGATGGATCTTTTTTCGGGTCACGATGATGTGATCGACCACCTCGACCTCCAGCGTGTGACCGATCCGCGCAAGCTGCCGGGTGGATGCGATATCTTGCCTGCTGGGTTCCGCGTTGCCGCTTGGATGATTATGGACGAGCAGGACGCCCGCTGCATTATGCTCGAGGGCGCGCCGGAACAATATGCGCGGGTAAAGCGTCAGGGCCGCAAGCGTGCCCCGCTGCAATTGCTCGTCGGAGATCAGCCGATTGTTCCCGTCGAGAAACAAGATGCGCATAGTCTCGTCGGGCAGCGAGCCCATCGACATGATGAGATAGCGGTGGAGGGCTGGATCAGCGGCATCGATGCGCCGCATGCGCAGGTCCGAACGCAGGGCCTCTGTCATCATATCGCGGGCATTCAGCAACAGGCTGGCCGTGCCGTCGCAGGCGCCACCGACCCGTGCCAAAGCTTCCGGAGATTGCTGCACGATACGGCCGATGCTGCCGAACTCGTCGAGTAGTTTCTCCGCCAGGCGATGTTCGGCCTTGGGATCGACGACCGCTAAAAGCTTCGCCAGGACGGATCGCTGCCGGACCGCCCAAGCCTTGTCCGGTGCTGCCAGGTTGCCGCGATCAGCAGGAGCGGAACCGCCCAGGACGGGGCCACCTGCATGATCATATAGGCCGCCGGGTCCATCGACACGTCGAGCGTCCGGCTCGTATGCGCAAGCAGCGGCAATATATGCAGCACCGCGGCGAACATGGGCCAGAAGCGATAGGCAAAGAGCGCGAGGGTGAAGGTGGCCGAGGCGCCAGCCAGATCGATCGCGAGATGGCCGAGGTCGGTCGACAGATAATCCGGCGGGACGAATAGATGCAGGAGCTGGTCCGACGCCACCATCCCGAACGCGATCCCCGCCATCGTCCGTTCGGGGCCGCCGCCGCGCCAGACGGAATAACCAAGAGCCACCGCCAACAAGAGAATGAAAACGGCGACCCGCATGGCTTCTCTTATTCATTTCGGCGGCCCTTGGTCAAATCGTCAGGAGGCTGCGCGCAGAGGCACAAGCACGGCCGATTGCTGCGGGCATTCCTGATGCAGATCATAGCCTGCCGTTTCCCGCCCGATGCCCACGAGTTCGCCATGGACGCGGAGCACATCGCCACTGACATCAACCAGCGACAGCTGGGCTTTCGCCAGCCGCTGGATTGTCGCATGGCCCTTCGCGATGGGGAGGCCGGCGGTGTCGCGCCGGGCCGTGACGACGCTGGTCATCAGATTGGACAATGCGATGAGGGCCTCGTCGAGACGCTCTTCGGCGACGGGGACGTCCACCTGAAGCCGCGCGGCGGTATTCGTGATTTCCTTGGACATGACTTCTCCTTTTCCGGGAAGCACCCCACGCCCCGGTGTCTGTTTCAGCATTGGTCATTGGGTCAGCCGGAGAGCAGCTGCGTGAGCGACTGCGCAATCCCGAGGCCGAGGGAAATGGCAATGATCGTGACCAGCAGCAGGGCGACCATGATCATTATCCGCTTCCCCGGCCCATCGCCGGGTCTCCAGATTGTCCCGAACGAAAGGCTTGCGCCCGAGAGTTCGTCCATCCGCTTGGCGCTCTCGCCAAGCTTGATGCGGGACGGCCTTCCGTTCGCGAAATTGGATGGCACGAGTTGTGGCTCACCCGCCATCTCCACCGGATCGTATGCGATGCGATAGTATATGCTCTTGAGGTGTCGGTAGCGGATCGCGGCCTCATTACGGTCGCTGGCGCCGAGGATGTTCCGCGCGGCGGTGATGCGCTGATCGACCGTATCCTTCGCGATGTCGAGTTCGCGGGCAATCTGCTTCGACGTCTTGTGATCGAGAAGAAGATCGAGGCAAGCGCGATGCCGCTCGGTCAACCGCTCCCATATCATCTGGTTTTCAGTCATTTGCGAACCCGAATCGCCCATATTGACACTCTTGTACACTCGGCGCCGCGAAGCAAATCCCAGCTGGCCCAGGCGATTGGCGCGCGGCGCGCCTACGCCACCGCCTGTCTTTCTACCCCATGGTGCGAAAGCGCCAAAAGCTTGTTGATCGAGCGCCTTTTCTGCGTCTCTTGATCGACCCCGTCGAGCCGGGCGCCGTGCCCCGCTCCAGCCAATGGGGTCCACCGATGGGCGCAGAACCGGCGAGACAGGAGGCGTTCCAGCGCAGCGCGCGCATGCTGCGCAGCGCCATGGGCGGAGCGATCGCCGGGTGGCTCGCGGACCCGCAAGTCATCGAGATCATGCTCAATCCCGACGGACGCCTCTGGGTCGATCGGCTGGCCTGCGGAATATCCGATAGCGACGTTCGCCTTTCCGCTGCCGACGGTGAACGCATCATCCGCCTCGTCGCCCATCATGTCGGCGCCGAAGTGCATGCCCGTTCGCCCCGTGTCTCGGCCGAACTGCCGGAAAGCGGGGAGCGGTTCGAAGGGCTGCTTCCTCCGGTGGTGGCGGCGCCGGCCTTCGCGATCCGCAAGCCTGCTGTCGCTGTCTTCTCGCTAGGCGATTATGTTGCGGCCGGCATCATGTCGGAGGTTGAGGCCGCGGTCCTGCGCCACGGCGTCGCGGCTCGGCTGAACATTCTCGTCGCGGGCGGCACCGGCACCGGCAAGACGACGCTCACCAACGCGCTGCTAGCCGAAATTGCCGGCACGGCCGATCGCATCGTCCTCATCGAAGATACGCGCGAGCTTCAGTGCGCCGCGCCGAACCTCGTCGCGATGCGGACGAAGGACGGGGTCGCGACGCTCGCAGACCTGGTGCGCTCGTCGCTTCGCCTCAGGCCCGACCGGATCCCGATCGGAGAGGTGCGCGGCGCCGAGGCGCTCGATCTTCTGAAAGCCTGGGGCACGGGGCACCCGGGCGGCGTCGGGACGATCCATGCCGGCTCGGCGCTCAGCGCGCTGCGCCGGATGGAGCAGCTGATCCAGGAAGCCGTGGTCACCGTCCCGCGCGCGTTGCTCGCAGAAACCATCGACCTCGTCGCGGTGCTCGCGCGCGACGGCCACGGCCGGCGCCTTTGTGAACTGTCGCGTGTCGACGGGCTCGACCCCGCAACCGGCGAATATCGCCTCATTCCCGCCTGCCCAGAAGGAGACCCGTCATGACCTCTGATTTCCGGCACGGCGCTTCCCGCGCCATGCTCGCCTCTACCGCCCTCTATGTTTCGCTTGCCGTCGTAGCACCCGCCCGCGCGGGCGGATCGTCGATGCCCTGGGAAGCGCCGCTCCAGTCGATCCTCGAGAGCATCGAAGGGCCGGTCGCGAAGGTCGTCGCGGTGATCATCATCATCGTGACCGGGCTCAGCCTCGCCTTCGGCGATACGTCGGGCGGCTTCCGGCGGCTGGTGCAGATCGTTTTCGGCCTGTCGATCGCCTTCGCGGCCTCGAGCTTCTTCCTCTCCTTCTTCTCCTTCGGCGGCGGGGCGCTCGTCTGATGACCCGCGAGGAGGAGGTCCCGGGCTTCTTCGTGCCGGCACACCGCGCGCTCGCCGAGCCGATCCTGCTCGGCGGCGCCCCGCGCAGCCTTGCCATCGTCAACGGCACGCTCGCCGGCGCGATTGGCCTCGGCCTTCGCCTCTGGCTCGCGGGGCTCGCGATCTGGGCGGTCGGTCATGCGCTCAGTGTCTGGGCGGCAAGGCACGATCCCGCCTTCGTTGATGTCGCCCGCCGTCATCTCAAATATCCGGTCTGGATGCGCCCATGATGAACCTCTCCGAATATCGATCGAAATCCGCAGCCCTTGCAGACTTTCTCCCTTGGGCCTGCCTGGTCGCGGAGGGCGTGGTGCTCAACAAGGACGGGTCGTTCCAGCGATCGGCGCGCTTTCGTGGTCCCGACCTCGACAGCGCCACGCCCGCCGAGCTCGTCGCGGTTACCGCGCGGCTCAACAATGCGCTGCGCCGGCTCGGGTCGGGTTGGGCGGTGTTCGTCGAGGCGCAGCGCGTCGCGGCGATATCCTATCCGCTTTCCGATTTCCCCGATGCCGTCTCGGAACTGGTCGACGTCGAACGCCGCGAACAATTTCGCGAGGAAGGCGCCCATTTCGAGAGCTTCTACTATCTGACCTTCCTCTGGATGCCGCCCGCCGAGGATGCGGCGCGCGCCGAAGCCTGGCTGTATGAAGGCAGCGCGAAAACCGGCGTCGACCCGAAGGATCTGCTCAAATCCTTTGCCGACCGGACCGGACGCCTGCTCCATCTGGTCGAGGGCTTTCTGCCAGAGGCCGAATGGCTGGGTGACGCGGAGACGCTCACCTATCTGCACAGCACGGTCTCGACGAGGGTCCAGCGCGTCCGGGTGCCCGAGACGCCCGCCTATCTCGACGCACTGCTCACCGACGAGGCGCTCGCCGGCGGGCTCGAGCCGAAGCTGGGCGATCACCATCTGCGGACGCTGACGATCAGCGGTTTCCCGAGCGCGACCTTCCCGGGGCTGCTCGACGAGCTCAATCGGCTGCCCTTCGGATATCGCTGGTCGACCCGCGCGATCATGCTCGACAAGACCGACGCGACGAAACTGCTCACGCGCATCCGCCGGCAATGGTTCGCCAAGCGCAAGTCGCTCGCCGCGATCCTGAAGGAGGTGATGACCAACGAAGCATCGGTTCTTCTCGACAGCGACGCCTCGAACAAGGCGGCCGATGCCGACCTGGCATTGCAGGAACTGGGCGCCGATCATGCGGGCGTCGCCTATGTTACCGCGACGGTAACGGTGTGGGACCGCAATGCGGGGCTCGCCGCCGAGAAGCTGCGCCTCGTCGAGAAGGTGATCCAGGGCCGCGACTTCACCTGCACCGTCGAGGGTGTGAACGCGCTCGAGGCCTGGCTCGGGAGCCTGCCGGGTCACGTCTATGCCAATGTTCGCCAGCCCCCGGTTTCGACGCTCAATCTCGCGCACCTGATCCCGCTTTCGGCGGTGTGGGCCGGGGAGGAGTGCGACGAGCATCTCGGCGATGCCCCCTTGCTCTACGGCAAGACCGAAGGCTCGACCCCGTTCCGCTTTTCGCTCCACGTCGGCGATGTCGGGCACTGTCTCGTCGCCGGTCCCACGGGCGCGGGCAAATCGGTGCTGCTCGCGCTGATGGCGATGCAGTTTCGGCGGTATCCGGGCGCGCAGATCTTCGCCTTCGATTTCGGCGGCTCGATCCGCGCCGCCGCGATCGCGATGGGCGGCGACTGGCAGGACCTTGGTGGCGGACTCCACGACGGCGAAGGCGGCGTCGCGTTGCAGCCGCTCGCGCGGATCGACGAGGCCGCCGAGCGCGCATGGGCGGCCGAATGGCTTGCCGCCTTGCTGGCAGGCGAGGGCGTTGCCGTCGATCCGGCAGCGAAAGAGCATATCTGGTCGGCGCTGATCTCGCTCGCGACCGCGCCGGTTTCCGAGCGGACCCTGACCGGGCTCGCGGTACTGCTCCAGTCGCGGGCATTGAAGCAGGCGCTCGCCCCCTATCTGGTCGGAGGCCCGTGGGGCCGGCTGCTCGATGCCGAGGAAGAGCGGCTTGGCGAGGCCCCGATCCAGGCGCTCGAGACCGAAGGGCTTGTCGGGACATCGTCCGCCGCGGTCGTGCTTGCCTATCTCTTTCACCGCATCGAGGGCCGGCTCGACGGGTCGCCGACGCTCATCATAATCGACGAGGGGTGGCTCGTTCTCGACCAGCCCGCCTTCGCCGCGCAACTGCGCGAATGGCTGAAGACGCTCCGCAAAAAGAATGCCAGCGTCGTGTTCGCGACCCAGAGCCTTGCCGATATCGAGGGATCGAGCATCGCGCCCGCGATCATCGAGAGCTGTCCGACGCGGATATTCCTGCCCAACGAACGCGCCGCCGAGCCGCAGATCGCGCGAATATACGCGCGCTTCGGGCTGAACGACCGCCAGATCGAGATATTGAGCCGGGCGACGCCCAAGCGCGACTATTATTGCCAGTCGCGGCGCGGAAACCGGCTGTTCGACCTCGGTCTGGGCGAGATCGCACTCGCCTTTGCCGCGGCCTCTTCCAAATCCGATCAGATCCGCATGTCCGAACTCATGGCCGCCCACGGGCAGGCGCAGTTCGCTGCGGCCTGGCTGCGCCACCGCGGTCTCGAATGGGCAGCGGACCTCCTCGGTCATCTCGAAATCGCAGCCCCAGAAGGAGAAATGCCATGAAGACGTCTCGATTGCGCCGCCTGCTGACCGCGGCGTTATACGCCGGCCTGATCATGCCGGCCGGACTGATGCCCGGAGCGGCCTCCGCACAGGTCGGCGGCATCGTCCACGATCCGCGCAACTATGCGCAGAATATCCTGACCGCCGCGCGCACCCTCGAGCAGATCAACAACCAGATCGCGATGCTCCAGAACCAGACGACGTCGCTGCTCAACGAGGCGAAGAATCTGAGGGGCCTTCCGACGTCGAGCCTCGAGGAATTGCAGGCGCAGGTCGACCGGACGCGCGGCCTCCTCGGCGAGGCGCGGCGCATCGCTTTCGATGTCCGCGATGTGCAGTCGGCGTTCGAAGGACGCTACAAGGGCGCCGCGCTGACCGGCCCCGGTGCCGCGATGATCGCCAATGCCGATGCGCGCTGGAAGGATAGCGTCGGCGCCTTCGAGGATGCGATGAAGGTGCAGGCCGGCATCGTCGGAAACCTTGGAACCACCCGGACGACGATCGGACGGCTGGTCGGTGCCAGCCAGTCGGCGGCCGGCGCGCTCCAGGCCGCGCAGGCGGGCAATCAGCTGCTCGCGCTGCAGTCGCAGCAACTCGCCGACCTGACCGCCGCTCTCGCGGCGCAGGGCAGGGCGCAGTCGCTGGACGCGGCTCGCAGCGCCGCCGCCGAAGCCGAAGCGCGCGAGCGTTTCCGCCGCTTCCGCAAGGCCGATTGAGATGGGCCGGGCGGCGAGGATCGCGGTCACCGGAGTGCTGAGCGGCCTGCTCATGACGCTCGCGGTCGTCACCCTGATGTCGCCGCCCGCGCCCCGTGCGTCCGCTCCTGTCAAATCGGGGGCGGACGCACACCCCGCACCTGCCGCCATTCCCGGCCATTGCCGTTCGGTGACCGCACCCGATGCCGGATGCGAGGCCGCCTGGGATGCAAAGCGCCGGCGCTTTTTCGGCAAGAAGGACTGACCGCCATGGAAGACACGGGCGTCATCGACCAGTTTCTGTCGGTCTTCTCGACCTATATCGACAGCGGCTTCGGACTGCTCAGCGGCGAGGTCGGCTTCCTGTCCTCGACCCTGATCGTGATCGACGTGACGATCGCGGCGCTCTTCTGGGCGTGGGGCACCGACGAGGACATCATCCAGCGCCTGGTGAAGAAGACGCTCTACATTGGCGTCTTTGCCTTCATCATCGGCAATTTCGCGGGGCTCGCGACCATCCTCCTGCAAAGCTTCGCCGGCCTCGGCCTGCAGGCGAGCGGAAGCGGCATGGCGATTGGTGATTTCATGCGGCCGGGCGTCGTTGCCGCGACGGGCCTCGACGCGGGGCAACCGCTGATCGACGCGACCGCCGAGCTGGTCGGGCCGGTCGGCCTGTTCACCAACTTCGTCCAGATCATGATCCTCCTGATCGCTTGGGTGATCGTCGTGCTCGCCTTCTTCATCCTCGCGGTGCAGATCTTCGTCACCGTCATCGAGTTCAAACTGGTGACGCTCGCGGGGTTCGTGCTGCTGCCCTTCGCCTTCTTCGGGCGTACCGCCTTCATGGCCGAGCGCGTCCTCGGTCATGTCATCTCCTCGGGCATCAAGGTTCTGGTGCTTGCCGTCATTACCGGCATCGGCACATCACTCTTCAGCCGCTTCCTCGAAGCCGGCCTTGGCCCCGAGCCCGACATCGAACAGGCGATGGCAATCGCGCTCGGCGCGCTCACGCTTCTCGGGCTCGGCATCTTCGGCCCCGGGATCGCCAATGGCATCGTCGCCGGCGGACCGCAGCTCGGGGCTGGCGCCGCGGCCGGGACGACGGTCGCGGCCGGGGCGACGATCGCCGCGGGGGCGGCTGGTGCGAGTCTTGCCGCGGGCGCTGCCAGCAGCGCCGCCGGGCGCGCGGCGCTTGGCGGATCGCGTGCTGCCGGCAGTGCATCGGCATCCTATGCCCGCGGGGCGGCCGGGAAGCAGGGGTTTGCGGCCTTTGGATCCGGAATGGCCGAGGTTGCACGTACGGCTGCAAGCGGCGCCGGCACGCCCGCCCGGCGGGCGTCGGGGCAGCTTCGCGGCAGTTTCGCGGCGGGCCGCGCGGGCGCAGGGGAAGGGGCGGCTGACAGCGCGCCGGCACCCGCGAGCGGCCCGCCATCATGGGCTGCGGCGATGCGGCGCCGGCAGACGCTCGCGCAGGGCGGCACGATCGCCGCCAGCACGTTGAAGGCCGGCGACAGCCACGGCGCCGGGAGCGCGCCCGACATCAGTGAAAAGGATTGAAGCCATGTTTCGACGATCTTCGAACCGCTACGGCCATTCACCTGTCCCAGTGACACCCTATCAGCGTGCGGCGCAGGTCTGGGACGACCGGATGGGGGCGGCGCGCGTGCAGGCCCGAAGCTGGCGGCTGGCCTGTTTCGGCTGCCTGCTGATCTCGGGCGGTCTTGCCGGCGGTCTCGTCTGGCAGTCGGCGCGCGGGACGATCACGCCATGGATCGTCGAGGTCGACAAGCTCGGCGAGGCGCGCACGGTGGCGCCTGCGGATGCCGATTATCGTCCGACCGATCCGCAGATCGCCTTCCACCTCGCGCGCTTTATCGAACATGTCCGTGCCATTCCGGCGGACGCGGTGGTGCTTCGCGCCGACTGGCTGCGCGCCTATGATTTTGCGAGCGAGAGCGGGGCGCGGGCGCTGAACGAGCATGCCCGCGCCAATGATCCCTTCGCCGAGGTCGGCAAGCTGCAGGTCGCGGTCGATGTCTCGAGCGTGATCCGCGCCTCGAAGGACAGTTTCCGCATCGCCTGGACCGAGCGCCATTATCGCGACGGCGGCCTCGTCGAAACCGCCCGCTGGTCGGCGATTGTCACCGTCCGGATCGAGACCCCGCGCACGCCCGACGCGCTGCGCCGGAACCCGCTCGGCCTCTACGTAACCGCGATCAACTGGTCGAAGGAGCTCTCCCAATGACAAAATTCCTGCGAAGATCGTTCGGCCTTGGCCTTGGCCTGGCCGCCATTCTTGCCGTCCCGCTCGGCGCCAGGGAGGCGGACCCGAAGCTCGGCGTCGGCCGGGCCAACGCCGAGGCTCGCGTCCAGCCGGGCAAGCACGCCTATCGCAATGCGATCCAGCAATATGCCTGGGCCGAAGGGGCCTTGTTCCAGGTCTATGCCGCGCCCGGGCAGGTGACCGACATCATTCTCGAGGAAGGCGAGCAGCTCGTCGGCCCGGGTCCCGTCGCTTCGGGCGACACGGTGCGCTGGATCATCGGCGACACGATCAGCGGTACGGGTGCCACGCGGCGCGTGCATATTCTCGTCAAGCCGACGCGCCCCGACATCATGACGAACCTGGTCATCAACACCGACCGGCGCACCTATCATGTCGAGCTGCGCGCCAATGCCGCGACCTATATGGCGGCGGTATCCTGGACCTACCCCGCCGATGCGCTGATCGCGCTCCGCGCCGCCACGGCAGAGCAGGAGCGGCTGACGCCGGTGGCATCGGGCATCGATCTCGCGCGGCTCGATTTTCGCTACCGGATTTCGGGCGACAAGGCCGCGTGGCGACCGCGGCGCGTCTTCAGCGACGGCAGGCAGGTCTATGTCGAGTTCGGCGAAGACATTGCCACCGGCGAAATGCCGCCACTCTTCGCGATCGGCGGAAGCGGCGACGCCGAGCTCCTGAACTATCGTGTCGCCGGCCGCTATATGATCGTCGACCGGCTGTTCGAACGCGCCGAACTGCGCCTCGGGAAAGGGCGTTCGGCCCGCGCGGTACGGATCGAGCGCGAGGGACAGCGCCGTCGGGGCCGGTCGTGACGCGCGCGCCGGAGGTCGAAGCGTCGGCTCGCGAAGCTGCCCCGGAGGGTGCCGCCGATCAGCCGGTCGCTCCTGCCAGCCCCGATGGATTTCGGCTGGCCGGGGATCCGCCCCGCGTCATGCGTCTTTCGCGCAAGACGATCGCAGGTGCCGCGGCGTCGGCCGGCCTCGCGATCGGCGCGGCGCTGCTCTTCGCCTTCCAGCCCGAGGATCCTGGCGAGCCCGACAATCTCTACACCGCCGAGGCGCGCAGCCGCCCCGACGTGCTGAACGCCGAGGCGGGCTACGACGCCGTGCCCCAAGCGCCCCGACCGGGCGACCTGGGGCCGGTCCAGTCGGTGAAGGGCGATGACGGGGACATGCCGCCGATCGGACCACCGGTCGCGGACCCGCGGAGCGCCGCCGACCCGGCGCAGGAGCGTGCCGCCGACGAAGCCGGCGCGGCGCGCTCGAGCCGGCTCTTTTTCGGCGGCGCAGCAATGGCCGATGGCGGCGCGGCTTCAGCCGCCGCGAAACCGGCAGCCGACGCGGCCGCACCGGCCGTCCTCGCAAGCGCCCCGCCTGCCAGCCGGCAACAGGCATTTCTGGCACCCGGCGCGCGCGCCACCGATAGTCCCGAGCGCGTGCGTCCCCCCGCCTCGGCGCATATCCTCCAGGCAGGCAGCCTCATTCCCGCCGCGCTCATCACCAGCATCCGGTCCGACCTGCCGGGGCAGATAACCGCGCAGGTCACCGAGAATGTCTATGACAGCCCGACCGGCCAGCTGTTGTTGATCCCGCAGGGCTCGCGGCTGATTGGCGAATATGACAGCGAGATCGCCGCCGGACAGAATCGCGTGCTGCTCGCGTGGGACCGGCTACTTTTGCCCGGCGGCCGCTCGATCGCGCTCCCCCGGCTACCCGGCGCCGATCCCGCGGGCATGTCCGGCCTGTCCGACCGGACCGACTATCACTGGGGCCAGATGCTGCGCGCGGCGCTCGTCTCGACCCTGCTCGGGGTCGGCACGGAGCTCGCGAGCGACGAGGATGACCGGCTCGTGCGGGCGCTTCGCGAGGGCACGCAGGACAGCGTGAACCAGACCGGTCGCCGGCTCGTCGAGCGCCAGATCGGTATTCCGCCGACCTTGACCGTCCGGCCCGGGCATCCGCTGCGCGTCGTCGTGACGCGCGATCTGATTTTCGACGATAGAGGAGCGAACTGATGAGCAAGCTTCGCCTCGGCCCGATTCCGGAAGAGAAGCCGGTCAAGCTAAGTATCGAGCTGCAAGGGGCGCTGATGCGCGATCTCCAGGATTATTGCGCAGTCCACGCCAAGATGACCGGCCTCGGCGCGGCGCTCCCGCCCGAGCGCCTGATCCCGCCGATGATCGAGCGCTTTATCTCAGGCGACCGGGAGTTCAGCAAACAGCGGAGGCGATCGTGACATTCGTCGCGCGCGAACGGATCGTTCGCCTGAAGCTGGTGCTTTCCAGAACCGGACTATCGAAATCCACCATTTACAGGCGGGCCGCCGACGGCACTTTCCCTCCCCCCGTCAAACTGGGCGCGCGGAGCAGCGGCTGGTATGAGTCCCAGCTCGAACAATGGCTCGCAGCGCCCGCCGCTTATCGAGCCGGAAGCGACATCCGCTAGACCGCCGTCACGAAGCCGGCACCAACGGCCGCGGCGCAACCGCGATCCACGCGCCTCCCGTCAGATACAGACCCCACTGGTCGAGCAGCATCCGCCGCATCTCCATGAAGGTTGCGCGCTGGTAGGCTTTGACCACCTCGTCCTCGATGACGTGCGACAGCGCGGATTCGGCCACCGGCTCGGGAATATAGGGCTGCTGCTCGGCCGCCCATGTCCGAAGGCTTGTCCGGAAACCGTGCGGAACCCATGGCATGTCGCCGTCGCGCATGATCTTCGAGATGGTCATGTCGCTGATCATGGCGCCCCTGTTGTTGCCGAAGATCAAGGCGTCGGGATCGGACGGATCGGAATAGGCCGAAATCCTCCGCAGAATCTCGAGGGCCGGCGCATTCAGCGTCACCACATGAAGCTGCTCGGACTTACGCATCAGTTCGGCCGGGCGCGCCCATTCCGCCTTGTCGATATCGATATGCCGCCAACGGGCTTCACGCACTTCGGTCGACCGGGCACCGGTCGCCATCAGGAACATGAGCGCCAGCCGGCCGATGGTTTCGCGCGCATCGTTGAGCTCCGTCCAATAGGCCGGGACCTTGTCGTAGGGCATTGCCGGGAAATTGCCGCCCCGCTTCGGCTTCCCCGTCAGAGAACGCACCTCCTGCCGCTGGGCGCCGGTCTTCCGCCATCCCTTCGCAGAGGAATAATCGAGCACGGCGGCGATCCGCTGGCGGACCTTCTTGGCCATTGCGGGTTTGCTGGTCCAGATAAGCTTGAGCGTCTCGGCAACGTCGTCGGCGGTGATGTTGTCCACCCGCTTGTTTCCGAGCTTCGGGTAGGCATGGTCCTTGAGCGACGACAGGAATGCCTTCGAGGTGCGATCGCTCCAGCCGTGGCTCTGTGCCTTGTGGGTCGCCTTCGCAGCTTCCTTGAAGGACGGAGGTAATTCCTTGAACGGATTTCGAGCTTTACGACGCGCCTCCACCGGATCCTTGCCTGCCTTGGCGACGTTACGCATCCTGACGGCAAGTTCGCGAGCCTCGGCCAACGTCAGGCGGGACTTTTCCTCCAACGGGATGTCGTTCCCGATGCTACTCTTGTAAGCAAACGGTTGTCTCTGAACGCCGCCCAGGCCCAAGTCGCGGCGCCTTCCACAAACCTGAACCCGGAGCACCCAGGATCGGCATCCAGAGGCACCTACGAGCAAGTATAGACCGTCACCGTCTCCGTGCCGGCCCTGCTTGGCATTCTGGACAAATTTGGCTGTAAGCTGACCCATCTCAATTTCCGGGGATTATAACTTTGGGCTTCCAATTATTCCCTTTCCATCTCCCACGCTCGGAGCGGGATTTGGCGGGTCTTGGTGAGACTTGATTATAACAGATTGCCGGAAAAATGCACCATCTTTTCAGGTTGTTAGAGCCGTTATGGGTCTGTCCGGGACGACTAATTTTCCTCCTCACGGGGCATCCATCCGCTTGACGCTGCGCAAGGGCGTGCGGAAACTTCCGATCATCGATGACACTCGTTTCCGGCTAATATTGCGCGTCGATGCGCGAGCCCATCGCCGTTCGCCCCCTGAGACCGGACGTTCGCCTGACCGGCTTGCGTTGGGCTGCATCGCAGCGCCGATCGGCGGCGATTCGCTCCCAATGACGACCGGCCGGCATTAGCGCCCCTTTCCGGAAGAAAAGGGGACGAAGATGACCGAGGTTACCCATGTCATGGCGGCAGCGGGCCAGGGGGCGCCTGCCCGGGCGATCCTGATCGGGGGGCTCGCGGGCGGCACGCTCGACCTGGGCTTCGCCTTTACCGCCTGGGCGCTGAAGGGCGTCGGTCCGGCCGATATATTGCGAAGCATCGCGTCGGGCCTGTTGGGACCCGCGGCGCGGACCGGCTTCGCTCCGGTGCCCCTGGGGCTGGCGTGCCATTTCCTGCTCTCGTTCCTGTTCGCGGCGGCGTTCGTTCTCGTCACCCTGCGATTCGCGGCGGTGGGGCGGCAATCTCCCTGGCTCGCCGGTCCGCTCTACGGCGTCGCCGTCTATTTCGTGATGAACCGCGTCGTGCTGCCGCTCTCGAACTTCGCGGTTCCACCCGGCGGCATGGCGATCGGCTTCGCCGACCTTGCATCGCACATGTTCCTCTTCGGCCTGCCGATTGCGCTGGCGGCGCATCGTTGGGCGCGGGTCGATTCATAATAACGGACAATAACAGGGAGTATCAATATGTTGGGCAAATTTCGACCGCGTCACTATCTGCTTTCGACGACATTGCTCGGGAGCGTCGCCTGCATTACGCCAGCCCATGCGCAGGACGCGCCGGGCGGCGAGACGGCGATCGAGGATGCGGCGCCGATTGTCGTCACCGGATCGCGCATCCAGAACCCCAATCTCGAGCAATCGAGCCCCGTCCAGGTCGTGGGCGAGAGTGAAATCGGGCTTCGTCAGGCGACCAATGCCGAGGAACTGATCGGCGATCTGCCCGGCGTGTCGCCGGGCGCCAACAGCGCGGTCAACAACGGCGGCGCGGGCTTCGCTTCGCTCAACCTGCGCGGCGTCGGCACCAACCGCAACCTCGTGCTGCTCGACGGAACGCGGCTCGTGCCCTCGTCGCTGCTCAGCGAGACCGACCTCAACATCATTCCCGTCGCGCTGATCGAGCGCGCCGAGATCGTGACCGGCGGCGCCTCGTCGGTCTATGGCGCCGACGCGATCGCCGGGGTCGCCAACTTCATCACCAAGCGCGACTTCGCGGGCGCCGAGCTCGCCAGCACGGTCGGCATCACCGAGCGCGGCGACGGTGCGCGCTATCGCTTCGACGTGACGGTCGGCGCCAATTTCGACGACGGCCGCGGCAATGCGGTGCTCAATGTCGGTTACCAGAAGGTCGAGCCGGTGCTCCAGGGCGGCCGCGCCGTTTCGCGCGACACCTATTTCCTCGACGGCAGCCTGGTCGGTTCGGGCACGACGACCCCGACGCGCATCAACAACCGCATCTACAACCCCGCCGACGGCGCGCTCCGCGACTATGTCGGGTCGCGCGACGCCTATAATTTCGCGCCCGACAATTATTTCCAGACCCCGCTCGAACGCTATAATATGTTCGGCGCGGCGCAGTATGAGGTCGCCGACGGGATCGAAATCTATGCCAAGGGTATGTTCACCCGCTCGAAGGTGCAGCTCAGTCTCGCCTCGTCGGGGATGTTCGGCGACACATGGCAACTGCCGCTCAACAATCCGTTCCTGCCCGATGCCGTGCGCTCGGAGGTTTGTGCGTCGAACGCGATCTCGGCCGCCGACTGCGCCGCCGCGGGCGCCGCGACCAGCCCGAACGATCCCGCGTATCGCGAGGTCGCGACGGTCATCAACCGCCGCTTCATCGAGGCGGGGCCGCGCATCCGCAACCTGACGACCAATCAGTTCCAGGTCTGGGCGGGCGTCCGCGGGTCGATCACCGATGCGATCGATTTCGACGTCTATGGCCTGCATGGCGAATCGGACCGCAAGAACAGCAATATCAATTGGGGGCTGAAATCGCGCGTGCAGCAGGCGCTGCGTGCCAACAGCGAGACCGAATGCGCCGATCCGTCGAACGGGTGCGTGCCGATCAATCTCTTCGGCGATGGCACCGATATTACGGACGAAGCGATCGCCTTCTTCAACCAGCCGGCCGGATCGACGGTGAGCACGCGCCTGTCGGTCGTCAGCGGCAGCATTTCGGGCGAGCTCGGCAATTTCCTCGCCGGAGAAACGCCGATCGGCTTCGCGCTGGGCGCCGAATATCGCAAATATGGCGCCGAGCAGGTCTCGGACGTCGCCTTCGGGACGCAGGACGAAGTGCTGGGCACCGGGGCGCCATCGCCGTCCTTCGCGGGCACTTATGACGTCAAGGAAATCTTCGGCGAACTGATCGTGCCGATCGTCGAGGATGTACCCGGCATCTACAGCCTGACCGCCGAAGCGGGTATCCGCCTGTCGGACTATTCGAACACGGGCACGAGCACAACCTGGAAGGCGGGCGGCACCTGGGAACCGTTCCGCGGCTACAAGATCCGCGGCATCTACCAGCATTCGGTGCGCTCGCCGAATATCTCGGAGCTCTTCACCCCGATCACCACGGGTCTCGCGAACCTCGCCGAAGATCCGTGCCAGGGATCGAGTCCGGTCGGCAACGCCGCGCTCACCGCGATCTGCATTGCGCAAGGCGCCCCCGCCGGCACGATCGGGAATATTCCGGCGCCTTCGTCGGGCCAGATCAACCAGACCGCGGGCGGCAACCCGAATCTCGACGTCGAAACCGCCGATTCCTACACGCTGGGGCTGGTCGTGACGCCGCCGCAGGTGCCCGGGCTCGCGATCACGGCGGACTATTATCATATCAAGATCACCGACGCGATCACGCTGCCGACGCCGAACGACGTCTTCGGCCCCTGCTTCGAGGAGGGCGATGCGGAAGCCTGCGCGCTGATCCGCCGCAACCCGCTCAACGGCTCGCTGAACGGCGGGGGCGATACGCCGGGCCAGATCGCGCTGCTCACGAATCAGGGGACGATCACCACATCCGGCGTCGATCTGCGCATCAACTATGGCCTGCCTACCGGCTTTGGGCGGCTCAACTTCGACCTTTCGGGCAATTGGACCGAACAGTCGAAGTTCAAGGCCTCGCCGACCAGCATCAACCGCGAATGCGTGGGCCAATATAGTTCGAACTGCGGCTTCTTTGCCGGCGAAATCACCCCGAAATACAGTTTCAACATGCGCGCGACGGCGCAGATCGACGATTTCGGCGACATCTCGCTGCTGTGGCGCTGGCTCGACGGGTCCGATTATGAGCGGATCCTGGACGCCGACGGGATCGAACCCGATTATCTGCATATCCCGAGCTACAGCTATTTCGACCTGACCTATCGCGCCAAGGTCGCCGACATCTTCACGCTCACGCTGTCGGTCCAGAACCTGCTCGACAAGGACCCGCCGCTCGTCAGCAACTATGTCGGCACGACGGCGCTCAACTCGGGGAACACCTATCCGACTACCTACGATGTTCTCGGGCGGCGTTACAGCCTGACCGCGAGCATGCGTTTTTAAGGGTCGCGCTTCCGGTGCCGGGGACCAGTCCCCCTCGGTGCCGGCCCGGTGTGCGGACGAAGGGTGGTGCCTTCGTCCGCGCATCACATCCGCCCTCGCCGCGCCTCTTCCGGCGGGTGAACGCACGATATCTGCGGCCGAACGTCGGTCGACAGCTTCCCGCCTTCCTGCGATAACCGCGCGATGAACCAGGTCGCGGCCTTTCCATCCACCGGCGTCTACGAAGTGGCCACGGCCGGCCGGCCGGGCAGCCTCGAACGCCAGCGGCGGCAAGCGATCCTCTGGCTTACCGGCGCCTTCTGGGGCCTGCACACGCTGGCGCTCTGGATCGCCGATCTGCTCGATCACCACCCGCATCTCCTGCGCGTAACCGCGGTGCGCTTGATGCTCATGGCGATCGGCCTCGCGCTTTGCTTCGGCATCCACATGATATTGCAGAAGCTGAGCCGGCGGGCCTGGCGCCAAAAGGCGCCGATCGTCTTTTTCGCCTCGCTCGTCGCGGCGGAATTCTTCGCCTGGTGCACCTATTTCGCCCTGGTCTATGCGAAGGGAGAGCCGGTCCAGCTTGCGATCGACGGTAGCGCGGTGATCCGCACCCTCGTTCCCTGGACCTGGTTCTTTCTGGCGTGGGTTGGGCTCTATCTGGCCGTTCAATATGGTTTCGAGGCGCGCGCGGAGGAACGGCGCTCGGCGCAGCTTCGCACGATGGCACAAGCGGCCAAGCTGCAGGCGCTCCATTACCAGATCAACCCGCATTTCCTGTTCAACAGTTTCAACGCGGTATCGGCGCTGATCCTCGACGGCCGCGCCGACGACGCCAATGCGATGGTCGAGCGGCTTGCGGGCTTTTTCCGTGTTAACCTTGCCACCAATCCCGACGTCGACATTTCGCTGGCCGAGGAGGTCGCGTTGCAGGCGACCTATCTGGAAATCGAGCGGACGCGCTATCCCGACCTCGAAATCCGGATCGACCTGCCGCCGGCGCTCGGACGCGCGGCGGTGCCGGCCTTCCTGTTGCAGCCGCTGGTCGAGAACGCGGTCAAGCACGGCGCCGGAACGGTCGGCGCCGGCGACGCGTGGATCGCGATCTCGGCGCGGGAGGAACCGGGCCGGCTGAAGGTCGTGGTCGAAAACAGCTGTTCGTCGGCCTCCGGGCGTGCGGGGGTTTGCGGCACGCATACCGGCCTCCGCAATGTTCGCGACCGGCTGTCCAACCGCTTTGGCGCCGATGCGAAATTGTCGATCGAGCGGCTGCCCGCATCCCGCTTTCGCGTGACGCTCGAATTGCCGCTGGGATATGCCCGATGACGATGCGGGTGCTGACCGTTGACGATGAACCGCTCGCGCTCCGGCGGCTCGAACTGATCCTCGCGAAGCTGCCCGACGTGGAGCATGTGGGGTCGGCGAGCGGTTGCCGCGAGGCGATCGCGAAGATCGCCGAGTTGACGCCCGATATCGTGCTGCTCGACATCAAGATGCGCGACGGAACGGGTTTCGACGTTCTGAACCAGCTCCCCGAGGATGGCGTCCCGGGGGTCATCTTCACGACGGCTTTCGACCACTTCGCCGTTCGCGCCTTCGAAGCCCATGCCATCGACTATATCCTCAAGCCGATCGAAATTTCGCGCCTGCGCGCGGCGATCGACCGGTCGCGCGACCGGCTCGCGGCGGACGATGCGCGCGAACAAATCGCCCAGATGCGCGCGGTGATCGACGATCTGCGCGCGGGCTATCACGAGCAGGGGATAAGGCAGCGCGACGACGAGCTGTGGCTGCGCGGGACCGCGGGTGCGCTGACCTGCATCCAGCGCGCCGATATCGACATGATCACCGCCGAGGATGATTATGTCCGGCTGCACACGGCGTCGGCTTCCTATCTGCTGCGCGGGTCGATCAGGGCGGCGCAGGCCGACCTCGACCTTCCCGAAGAGGAGTTCGTCCGCGTGCATCGCCGCGCGCTGCTGCGGCGAAGCGCGATCGCAAGCGTCCGGCGCTCGGCCGGGAAGGGCGTGCGGGTGATCCTCCGAAACGGCACCGACGTCGGCGCGGGGCGCGTCTACGCCAAAAAATTGCTCCGCTCGCTCCCCGCGGTCGGCTGACCTTCCGCTCCTTCCGGGGGAGGCGCGAAAAATAATCGCGGATCTGCATCCATCGATACGCGCCGCGCCGTCCAGTTCATGACCGGCGGCTGTGCCGGTCCGGGCGGCGGCTTCGCGCGGCGGCTGATCCGGCTCCCCGGTTCGGATCATCCCCGCCTTGCCGGAGGCCGCCGCCTGTGGTTTCACCATGCCGCGCGGCATGAAGGAGAGAGATGTTGGATCAGCTGATAACCGCCGCGGCACCCGCCGTCCCCGCCGCACCCGCCGCGGTTCCGCCCGCCGCGGTCAGCGTGCCCCTTCCCGGCGCCCAGTCGATCAGTCCCGCCGACGTTGCCGCCTATATCGATCCGCGCGACGTCGCCTCTTTCCTGCCCCCGCCGGCACCGACCACCGAGCTTGTCGCGGTCAGCGAGGGGTTTTTTCGTCTGCTCGAGAACATCACGATGGTCGCGCTGTTCGTCGTCGGCTTTTTCCTGCTTGCGCGATTGCTCCACGCGTGGATGCTTCACCGCTCGATCCGCCGCGCTCTCGATGCGAAATCGGATGCGGTCAGCCCGCTGATCGACAAGCTCAACAAGCCCTATGAGCATATCGGCGGCCAGAGTCCCGACACGCCGGGCGACGACCGCAACGCGCTGGTGCTGCTCGCGATCGGGCTGGCGATGGCCGGTTTCGGGCTGATCCAGGGGCATGAGCAATTGATCCGCACGTCGGCGGGCGCCGCGCTCTTTCCTGTCTTTGTCGGTATCGCCCTCCTCGTCCGCCGCCGCCTCGCGCGCGCCGCGGCTGCCGAGGAGCGCGCCGCTGCGTGATGGGGCACGCGCCGATGAGGATTGGGCTCTCAGCCAGCGTGTCGCGGGGGGCGATCGTGCCGCTTTCCAGCTCCTCGTGCTGCGGCACGAAGGGCGATTGCGCGCCTTTCTGTCCCGCGCCGCCGGGTGCGATGCCGACGATCTGGCGCAGGAAGCCTTCGTCCGCGCGTGGCAGCGTGCGGGCGAATATCGGGGGCAGGGGAGTTACGCGGCCTGGATCATGGGGATCGGCTGGCGGCTGTTTCTCGACCAGCGGCGCACCGCGCGCCGGCGCGAAGGGCTGGCCGCGGGCGAGGAGGCGGCGAGCGCGACCGATCCGCAGCCCGCAAGCGATGCCGCGATCGACGCCGATCGCCTGCTCGCCGCGCTGTCGCCGCAGGAACGCGCCGCGCTTACCCTCTGTTTCGGCCATGGCTGGTCGCATGGCGAGGCGGCGGCGATCATGGGGGTGCCGCTCGGCACGCTCAAATCGCTGGTCTTGCGCGGCCGCGCCAAGGCGCAGAAGATGATCGGCGAAGGAGCGGACCGATGACCCAGCCGGACGATCAGGCGATGGACGCGGCGCTCGCCGCGCTGCTGGCGCCGCCCGAGCGACCCGGCGACCGCGGCTTTGCGATCGGGGTCGAGCGCGCGATCGATGCGCAGGCGGCCTATGCACGCGCGCGGCGCCGCTTCTGGCGCAGCTTCGCGTTCGAGGCGCTCGCCGTGACCGCGCTGCTCGCGGCGCTGTGGCTCTTGTCGTCGGCGCCGTCGCTCGCCCCGCTTGCCGGCGGCGCCCATTGGGGCCTCGCGCCGCCCTTGCTGCTCATCCTGCTGCTGTGGTTTGGAACGCAGCGCTGGCGCCAGGCCTGACCGGCGCCAGCCGCCGGCTCAGGCGTCTTCCTCGCTGTCTTCGGTTTCGGTCGCGGCGGGCGCGACCGGGCGCGGCTTGCGCCCGCGCGGAGCCGCCGCCGAGATTGCGGGAGGTGCTGCCGGTTCCGTCGCCGCGGCGCCCTTGACCAGCGCGTCGAGCGAGCCGCCGTCAAAGCCCAGTTCCTTCATCAAGCTGTCGATGACGGGCGCCTGCGCGCGATAGGCGAGCGCGGCCGATACGGCGTTGCTGGCGAGGTTGCCCCCGTTGCCATTCGCGTCGCCGTTCGCACCGCCGTTCGTGGCGCCGCCGCCGGTCTGATTGATGCCGTCGACCTGGATGATCTTGATCGAATCGATCGCTTCCATCGGCTTCGCGGCTTCGCGCACGACCTCGGGCAGCACCTTGAGCAGCGCCATCTTGGTCTGAAGCGAGATCTGGTCCGACGAGAGCAGGTTCGCGGCCTCGTTGATAGCACGCTGACCCGCGGCTTCGACCTCGAAGCGGACGCGCGCGGCCTCGGCGCGCAGCTTCTCCGCCTCGGCCTGACCCTCGGCCTCGAGCCGGAGCGCCGCGGCGCGGTTCGCCGCGGCTTCCTTCTCGGCCTCGGCCTCGACCTTGACCGAAATCGCCTGCCGCTCGGCTTCCTTGGCGGCTTCGATCAGCTCGATGCGCTTCGACCGTTCGGCGACCTCGGTTTCGCGCGCGGTAGCGACCTGTTCCTCGGCCGCGACCGCGAGCGCGCGCGCGGCGTCGGCTTCGCCGCGCGCCTGACTTTCCTCGCGGCTCTTGTTCTGGATCAGAATCTGCTGTTCCTGTCGGGCGAGCTCGATCGCCTGTTCCTGCGCGATGCGCGCTTCCTCGATCGCGCGATCGGCCTCGATCTGCTTGGCATCGACCAGCTGCTTCGCCTGAATGCGGGCATTGTCCGCTTCTTGATTGCGCTGCGCCTGTTCGCGCGCGATTTCGGCCGCCTGTTCGGCGCGGCGAATTTCGATCTCACGCTCCTGGCTCAGCTTCGCGAATTCATTGTCGCGCGAGATTTCGAAGCTGCGCTTGTCGGCTTCCAGATTCTTCGTCTCGATCTGGACGCGCGTGTCCTGTTCGATGTCGTTGCGCGCCTTTTTGCGCAGTTCGATCTGCTCGGTCAGTTTGGTCAAACCCTCGGCGTCGAATGCGTTGTTGGCGTTGAAATGCTCGATCGACGTCTGGTCGAGCCCGGTCAGCGACACCGATTCGAGCTCGAGCCCGTTCATCGAGAGGTCGTTCGAGCTGACCTGCTGCACCTTTTGGACGAAGTCGGCACGCTGTTCGTGGAGCTGGTTCATCGTCATGCCCGCGGCGACCGAGCGCAGCGCGTCGACGAACTTGCCTTCGACGAGGTCTTTGAGGGCCTCGGGGTTCATCGTGCGCAGGCCGAGCGTCTGCGCCGCCATCGCGATCGATCCCGCGTCGGGACGGACGCGGACGTAGAATTCGGCCTTCACATCGATGCGCAGGCGATCGAGCGTGATCAGCGCGTCGACGTTCTTGCGCTCGACGGCGAGCCGGACGGTGTTCATATTGACCGGCATCGTTTCGTGCAGCACCGGCAGAACCAGCGCGCCGCCGTTCATGATGACGCGTTCGCCGCGAAATCCCGTGCGAACGAACGCAATTTCCTTGGTCGCGCGATGATAAAGCCGCGTAACGATCAATCCCAATATCAGGAGCGCGGCAAGTCCGATGCCGGCGTAAATAGCAATTTCTATCATGAACCCACCCGTTGCTGTCGATTCGCGCTTCCATGATTGGAAGCCCCCGCGTGGATATTAGGGTCAGTCGAGCCGGGGTAAATAGAAATCGCCGCGCGTGAAGCCTTTGAAGATGTCGCCTTCGCGTTTTACCAGAAGGACGCTCTCGCCGGTCTGGAAAATCTGGTCGGCGCTGTCGGGCTCGACCATGATCTGGTGCGGCTGACCATGCGGATCGGTGACGCGCGCGCGTGCGGGATGGCCGACGCGGGCGGTGCCGATGCTGATTTCGGCATAGAGGCCGACCAGATCTTCGCGTTCGATTGCGGTGGTTTCGAGCCCGGGGAGAATATGCGCGACAAGGCGTGCCGCGCCGCCCGCCACCGGGAGCGCCGCGACGGCGGTCAGCGGAACCATCAGCAGGTTTGTGCCGGGCTCGCCGGTCAGCGCGGTCATCAATTGCTGCAGCCCGAGCCCGAGTGCGCCAAACAGCGCAAGGAAAATCACGAGCCACATCAGGAAAGGCACGCGGCCGATCCCGGCCCAGGCGAGCAGCGTATCGGCAAAACCGACGTCGCCATCGGCATCGCCGTGCACGTCGGCGTCGATGTCGCCCGCGAGCCCAATGGCCTGTACCGCCCCGATCAAAAGCATCAGCAGCAGGGCCGCGCTGAAGACGATATTTTCGGGAGCGAGAAACTGGTCGAGCATCAAAGCCTATGTGACCGCGAGCGCGCCGCTTGGCAAGCGATGCCGCGGATTGACGCTATGCCGCGTCCTCGCCCTCGAGACCCTGATATTTGAGCTGGAGATAGCGTTCGCGCGTCGCCAGTTTGTCGAGCTCGCCCGCGGCGAGGCTGCGCGCGGCGCTGCCGATTTCGCCTTCGAGCATCTTGAGGCCGCCGACGAGCGTCTCGTCGGGGGTGCGGCCGGCGTGGGCTTCCTTGCGGAGGCCCGCGGGAATGCGCTGGTAACCCGCGACGAGCTCGGGCAAATCCTCGCCGACGAGCTTGCGGATATTTGCCGCCGCCGGGCTCGATGCGTCGAGCGTCTGGAGCTGCGGCGCGAGCAGGTCGAGCTGGACGCCGATGCCGTCGACGAGCTGGCGCGCCGGCGCGGGCAGCATCGGCCGCTGTGCCTCAAGCCAGATTTCGGTGCGGCCCGCGAGCTGTTTGAGATCGGCTTTGGGTAGATCCGCCTGCCGCGGTTCGGGGAAGGGCGGCCATTTGCCGAACAGCACCGCGACGCCGATCAACAGCACGAACAGCGCGAGCAAACCGATGAAACCGAGCGGCTGGATCAGCGCGCCGAACACCGCTGCGCCGATCAGCACGATCCCGCCCGCGATCAGCATCCGGCCGAGCTTCTTGTAGAGATGCTGGCGGCGCAGCGCGACGCTCTTGGTGCCGATCGGGCGGCGGCGCTCGCGCGACCGTTCGATCGCCGAAGCGGCGGTAATCCGGATCTTGTCGACTTCGCTCATGCTCATTATTTAGCCTTCGAGCGCGGCGAGCGGGCTGTCGGCGCCGCCGACGCTGGCCTGCGCCTGGCTCGCACCCTCGGCGCGCGCGATATAGCCCTTCGACTTCGCGACTTCGCCCTCGAGCGTGTTGACCGTCGTCTTCATGCTGTCGAGCGCTTTCAGCTTGAAGGTGTCGATCGCGTCCATCGTGTCATAGATATTCTGGAAGGCGCGCTGCAGCGTCTCCATCGGGATCGTGCTCGACGCCGCCTGCTCGTGGATCCGCGCGGTATTGTCCTTGAGCATCTTCGACGTGCCGTCGATGATGTTCGCCGTCGTCGTGTTTAGCGCGGTGATCTGTTCGAGCACCAGCTTCTGGTTCGTCATCGCCTGCGCCACGGTAATCGCGGTCTTCAATGCGCCGACGGTGGTCGTGCTCGCGCGGTCGACGCCCTTCACCAGCTCGACATTATTCTTTTTGACGAGGTCGAGCGCGAGATAGCCCTGCACCGTCACCGCCATCTGTGTGAGCAGGTCCTGCGTCCGCTGGCGCGCGTAGAAGAGCGCGTTCTCGCGAAGAATTTTCGCCTTCGCGGGGTCGACGCCGTCGAGTTCGTTCGCTTTCGCTTCCAATTTCTCGTCGAGCGTCTGGGCGATGTGGACCATCTGCTCGAGCTTGCCCATCGATTCCCACATCTTGCGCCGTTCGACGTCGATCGCCGCATTATCCATCAGCAGTTCGTCCTTGCCGTTGGAAAGCGCGGTCAGGATGCCGCCGATATGCGTCTGCGCGCTGCGGTATTGCGCGAAATAATTGTTGATTTTGCCGCCGAAGATCTTGTCGAGAAAGCCGCGCTTCGAGATGAGCTTGCCGTTCGCCGACGGGTCGAGCCGCTCGACCGTCGTGCGCAGCTCGATGAGGTTCTGGCCGATGTCGGTGTCGCGGTCCATCGCGCGGATCGGGCGGTCGAGGAAACGGTTCGAATGGCTCGCCGCCTCCAGCATCTCCTTGCGGCCCATATTGGTGATCTGGTCGACCTTTTGCCCGAAGGCGGGAGAATTGACGTCCTGCGCGACGAGATCGTCGATAAAGCCGTCGACGCGCTCGCCGAGCTTCGATTTCTGTTCGGTCGACAGCGGGACGAGGCCCGCGGCCTTTTCGGGCGAAACCGACGGTACGGGGTCGGGCGGGGTCAGCTTCAGCTCGTCGGTTGCGGTCGCCGTCGCGGTCACTTCGCTCATTCGTCTTCCTTCCAGCCCCTTACCACTTGCCTATATGGCACGCGGTCCTGTGTTATTCAAGCACTACACCCTTGCCCGCCTTCAGCCCCGGGGCGATCCACGCGGAGAGGATCAGCTGCGCCATATGATAGACGAGGATCGGAACGAGCACCATGCCGGCGATGGCGGGCGGGAACAGCGTCGCGGCGAGCGGCGCGCCGACCGCGATGCTTTTCTGAGCGCCCGAAAAGAGCAGCGTGATGCGGTCGGCGCGCGCTAGCTTCAGCAGCCCGCCGAGCGCCCAGGCGCCGCCGAAGGATAGCGCGAGCAGCACCGCCACGGCGGCGAGAACGACCGCGATCTCACGCCCGTCGAGCAGGCCCCAGATGCCGGCGACGACCGCAGCGGAAAAGGCGACATAGACGGCGATCGCGATCGCGGCGCGGTCCATGAAGGTCGCGAGGCCGCGGTGCGCAAGTACCCACGGGCGCAGCCAGCGCTGGACGAGCTGTCCGGCGACGAAAGGCAAGAGCAGGATCGAGACGATGCGCAGCACCGCCTCGCCATGGATCTCGCCCGCGCTGCCCGCGAGCAACGCGAAGAGCAAAGGCGAAAGCGCGACCCCGCTGAGGTTGAGCAGCGCCGCGGCGACGACGCTCGCGGCGACATTGCCGCCCGCGAGGCTCGACGCCGCGGTTGCAGACTGGACGGTCGAGGGCAGGATGCCGAGGAAGAGGAAGCCGAGCGCGAGCGTCGCAGGGAGGAGCGGCGCGGTCGTCGCCTGCGCCGCAAGGCCGAGCAGCGCCATGCCGCCGAAGCAAAAGGCGAGCGCGCTCCCCTGCAGTTTCCAGTTGCGGATACCGTGAAGCACTTCCTCGCGTGGCAGGCGCACGCCGTTGAGGAAGAAGAGAAAGATGATCGCGGCGGTCGACAGCCCTCCCGCAATCGGCACCGCCGCGCCGCGCACCGGAAGCAGACTGGCGAGAAGGATCGTCGCGAGCAGCACGGGGACGAAGCGGTCGGGGAAGATGCGGGACAGCATTGGGATAAGCGATGGCGGTCTTGCGCAACGTTGGCAAGGCGAACGATCCTCCCTGCCGCGAAGCGGTAGGGAGGGGGACGGCTCGCGAAGCGAGTGGTGGAGGGGCCGCGACGTCGCGCCCTAAGCCCTTCCGTCAGCGCTTCGCGCTGCCACCTCCCCATGGCTTCGCCACAGGGAGGATTGGATGTGGCGCGAACTCGGCTAAACAGCCGCATGGTCCATATCCTCATCCTCGCCGCTTTACCCGAAGAGGCCGACGCGCTCTTTCCCGGCACCGCCGCCCGCGCTGCGGGGCCGTTCGCCGAGCGGCGACTGAGGGTCCGCGACCATGATCTCGTCATCGCGACCTGCGGGCTCGGCAAGGTCAACGCCGCGCTTTGTGCCGGGGCGCTCGCGGGTGATGCCGACCTGCTGCTGATGACCGGTACCTGCGGCTCGCTCGGCGCCGCGCCGGGCGCCTACTGGATCGCCGAGGCGCTGCAGCATGATTATGGCGCGAACCAGCCCGGCCTGTTTCGCCGTTATCGCGCCGGCGAATGGCCGATCGGCGAAGCGGGCCCAGAAGCAGGGGAGGCGCATTTCTCGGCGATGCCCGACCCGGGACTCGGCCTGCCGCATGCGCGGATCGCGAGCGGCGACAGCTTCGTCGCCTGTCCCGACGCGGCGGCCGACCTGGCAGCGCTCGGCGCGACGCTCGTCGATATGGAGGTCGGCGCGGTGGCGCAGGTTGCGGCAAGGCTCGGGCTTCCGTGGGCCGCGATCAAGGCCGTGACCGACGAGGCGAACGATGACAGCGCGGGCGATTTTCATGCCAACCTCGTCCGCTCGGCACGCACCGCGGCGCACGAGGTCGAGCGGCTGATCGCGATGATCTGAACCGTTCCGCGCGACCCCCGGCTGTGGTAAGCTGGCGCCACAACGACCGAGGAGAGACTCGCGATGCGATACCGGTCTTCATTCGCCATGCTCGCCGCCTGTGCGGTCTTCGCTGCGCCGACCTTCGCGGCGGGAAGCGGCGGGAGCGGAAGCAGCGCGCCGCCCAGCCAGAGCAGTTACGACCCGACGGTCGATTACCAGAAGGGCGCCGATGCCTTTGCCTCGGGCCAATATGTGGAAGCGGCGAAAGCGTTCAAAAAGGTCGTGTCGGCGGTGCCCAAGAATCCGCAGGCCAATTATCTGCTCGGCGCGAGCTATATGGCGCAGGGCGAATTTTCGCGCGCCGTGAAGCCGCTCGAAGCCGCGGTGCGCTACGACGAGAAGATGGTCGATGCCCGCCGCGACCTTGGCATCACGCAGGCGAAGCTCGGCAAGGCCGACAAGGCGGATGCGCAATTGGGCGCGCTGAAGGCGATGCAGGAAGCCTGTGCGGGGACGTGCGCCGACGCGGCGAAGCTGACCGATGCGATCGCCAAGCTCGAGGCGGCGGTGGCCGCCGGGCCGCAGGCGCGGAGCGCGGTCGAGCCCGAGGTGCGACTGGCCGCGGCCGAAACGCTCGACGCGACCTACGTCGCCGCGGTCGGCCTGATCAACGAACATCGCTACGAGGCGGCGATCGCCAAACTCGATGCGGCGTTGTGGGCGGCGGGGCCGCATCCCGATATACTCACCTACCTCGGCTTCGCGAACCGCAAGCTCAAAAATTATGACGCCGCCGAAACCTATTATCGCGAGGCGCTCGCCATTGCGCCCGCGCATCGCGGCGCGCTCGAATATTATGGCGAGCTGAAACTCGAACGCGGCGACGTCGGGGGGGCGAAGGCGCATCTGGCGAAGCTCGAGGCGATTTGCGGCTTCGGCTGCCACGAGGTCGACGAGCTTCGGCGCTGGATCGCGGCGGGGCGCTCATCCGCAAGCTGATCGCGCTCGCCGCGCTGCTCCTCGGCGCTGCCGCGGCGCCGGGCACCGCGCCGCGGGCGTTCGAGCAGTTGCGCTGGACCGCGCCGGGGGCCGAGCGGGCGTTGCTGTCGGAACAGCCCGCGACCTGCATGGCCGGCGACGATGATATGATCCGCGGCGGCGGGGCGCTGTTCGCGACCCCGACCTTGCTCGGCGGGCAGGCCGCGAAGGCGGGCCTCAGCTGCGCGAGCTGCCATATCAACGGGCGCGACAACCCGCATTTCCTGCTCGCGGGTGTCTCGGCGGGGCCGGGGACCGCCGATGTGACCAACAGCTTCTTCAGCGCGGCGCGCGGCAATGCCCTCTTCGATCCGGTCGCAATCCCCGATCTGGCGAGGCCGGGGAAGGTATCGCGCGACCCCGAAACGCGCGCGCTCGAAACCTTTATCCGCAATCTGATCGTCGAGGAATTCGGCGGGCAGGAGCCGACGCCCGCGATGCTCGATGCGCTTGCCGCCTATGTCCGCCGGATTCGGCCTTGCCCGGGCGAGCCGCGGGTCGTGCGGCGGCTGGACGATCAGCTGGCGGCGATTGCCGACGGCGCCGCGGGCGCGCGGCTGATGGCGCGGCGCGGCGATCGGCAAGGCGTGCAGCTATCGATCGCCGCGATGCGCTATCAGTTAGGGCTTGTCGCGGAGCGTTATGCGGGGTCGGTTTTTGCCCGCGACCGCGCGGCTTTGCTCGCGATGTCGCGCGAATTGCAGTCGATCGGCGAGATCGCCGACCCCCGTGAGACTCGGCCGGCCCTCGACCGCTGGAAGCGCGATTTCGACGCGGGGCTGGCGCGGCGCCTGCGCGGCGCCGAAGTGCGCTCGCTCTACGATCCGAAGCGTCTCGACCGCACGCTTCGGTAGTTCGAGCGCTATCGGCAATCATGTTGCGCCGCAGCACCACTTCTGTTAGGGGCGCGGCGTTTCGCGGCGCTCCGGGCGCTGCCCCCTTCCATCAAGGCTCAAATCCGCATGTCTCTGCGCAATATCGCCATTATTGCCCACGTCGATCATGGCAAGACCACGCTCGTCGACCAGCTCTTCCGCCAATCGGGCACTTTCCGCGACAACCAGCGTGTCGAAGAAAGAGCCATGGATTCCAATGACTTGGAAAAGGAACGCGGGATCACGATCCTGGCGAAGTGCACCAGCGTCGAGTGGGGCGAAGGCGCCGACCAGACGCGGATCAACATCGTCGACACCCCGGGTCACGCCGACTTCGGCGGCGAGGTCGAGCGCATTCTGAGCATGGTCGACGGCGTCATCCTGCTCGTCGACGCGGCCGAAGGGCCGATGCCGCAGACCAAGTTCGTCACCGGCAAGGCGCTCGCGCTGGGCCTCAAGCCGATCGTCGTCGTCAACAAGATCGACCGCAGCGACGCGCGCGCCGCCGAAGTGCTCGACGAAGTGTTCGAGCTGTTCCTTGCATTGGAGGCCAATGACGAACAGCTCGACTTCCCGATCCTCTACGCCTCGGGCCGCGGCGGCTATGCCTCCGAAAGCGCCGATGCGCGCGAAGGCACGCTCGAGCCGCTGTTCAAGACGATCGTATCGCACGTGCCCACCCCGGGCCTGCCTGAAGACGCGCCCTTCACCTTCCTTGCGACCTTGCTCGACCGCGATAACTTCATCGGCCGCATCCTGACCGGACGCGTCCAGTCGGGCACGGTCAAGGTCAACCAGCCGATCCATGCGCTCGACGCCGACGGCAAGGTCATCGAAGCCGGCCGCGCGTCGAAGCTGCTTGCCTTCCGCGGGCTCGACCGCGTGCCGGTCGACGAGGCGAAGGCGGGCGACATCGTCGCGATCGCGGGCCTGACCAACGCGACCGTCGCGAACACGATCGCCGACACCAGCGTCAGCGAACCGATCGCCGCGCAGCCGATCGACCCGCCGACGCTGTCGATGCGCTTTGCGGTCAACGACAGCCCGATGGCGGGCCGCGAGGGCAGCAAGGTGACGAGCCGCATGATCCGGGATCGCCTGATGCGCGAAGCCGAAACCAATGTCGCGATCCGCATCACCGAAAGCGCCGACAAGGACAGCTTCGACGTCGCGGGCCGCGGCGAGCTTCAGCTCGGCGTGCTCATCGAAACGATGCGCCGCGAAGGCTTCGAACTCGGCATCAGCCGCCCCAAGGTTCTCTATGGCGAGGACGAGGCCGGCAAGCGCACCGAACCCTATGAAACCGTCGTCATCGACGTCGACGACGAACATAGCGGCACGGTCGTCGAGAAGATGCAGATCCGCAAAGCCGACCTCACCGACATGCGCCCGTCGGGCGGCGGCAAGACGCGCATCACCTTCAGCGGCCCGTCGCGCGGCCTGATCGGCTATCATGGCGAATTCCTGTCCGACACGCGCGGCACCGGGATCATGAACCGCCTGTTCGAGAAATATGGCCCGTACAAGGGCGTGATCGAAGGCCGCAAGAATGGCGTCCTGATCTCGAACGGCAATGGCGAAGCCGTCGCCTATGCGCTCGGCCCCTTGGAAGAGCGCGGCATCCTCTTCGTCTCGCCCGGCGAGGCGCTCTATGAGGGGATGATCATCGGCGAGAATGCCAAGCCCGACGACCTCGAAGTCAACCCGATGAAGTCGAAGCAGCTCACGAACTTCCGTTCGACGGGCAAGGACGACGCGATCCGCCTCACCCCGCCGAAGCGCATGACGCTCGAACAGGCGATCGCCTATATCGACGACGACGAGATGGTCGAAGTGACCCCGAAGAATATCCGCATCCGCAAGGCGCTGCTCGACCCGCACGAGCGGAAGAAAGCGTCGCGGAAAAAAGAGGCGGCGTAAAACCCAAGCCCTCTCCTTCAGGGGAGGGCTGCGAGACTTGGGAGCTTGCTCCCTAGTCGCAGCGGGTGGGGTTCCGCAGCCTTGCGCTACGCTGATAGACCCCACCCCAACCCCTCCCCTGAAGGGGAGGGGCTTAGTCGGGAGATGCGCCGTGGCCCGCCTGATCCTGTTCAACAAGCCGTGGGGCGTGCTGTCGCAATTCACCGACAAGGGCATGACCGCGCCCGGAGCGGGGAGCGATGGCGGCCCGCGCGCGACGCTGTCCGACTATATCGACGTGCCCGGCGTCTATCCGGCGGGGCGGCTCGACCGCGATAGCGAGGGCCTGCTGATCCTGACCGATGACGGCGCGCTGCAGGCGCGGATTTCGTCGCCGAAGCACAAGATGCCCAAAACCTATCTGGCGCAGGTCGAGGGCGATCCCGACGCCGCCGCGCTCGACGCGCTGCGCCGCGGCGTCACGCTGAACGACGGCCCGACCCGCCCCGCGACCGTCCGCCGCATCGACCCGCCGATGCTCTGGGACCGCGACCCGCCGGTGCGCTACCGCAAGAGCGTGCCCGACTCATGGCTCGAACTGACGATCACCGAAGGCCGCAACCGCCAGGCCCGCCGCATGACGGCGGCGGTCGGCTATCCGACGCTGCGGCTGGTCCGCTGGCGGATCGGGGGGTGGGAGATTGGGGATTTGGGGCTGGGGGAGTGGCGCGAGGTTGGATGAAGGGCCGGCCATCGTAATCGATAGGGATTGTGGGCATATGAACACAAGTCTCGAAGATTGATGCGTGGTCGCCGAACGAGTTCAGAGCACGCTGTTCACTGTAGCCCGTGTAGCTGGCAGTCACATAGCTTGCACGACGATGAAGATTCGGAGCAATTTCTGTTCTGAAATCTCGAATATCTAGGTTAAACTTCGAATAGAGAGTCCGGACTAGATTGTGGGGCGGGGATGACGACAAGGCATTGGGTGGGGAGTTTGAAAGGCGCTCGTTTCGGGCCGCTCTATTGGGCTGAACCCGAGACAGGCGAAGGCGTATTGTCGGCAACAGTGGGTGACAATCAGGTCTTCTCGTTTGCGACCGTGCGCGATCCGGCAGTGCCGAATAAGATCAACCTTTATGCTGAAAAGCCGGACGAAGAGGGAAAACGAGCGTTTCTCGGAAGTCTGACTTTCGACCACGCTACGGACATCGGCTGTAGTGGGACTTGGGAATGGATCGACCGGTCGAAGGGCATCTTCGATCTCGGCATTCCCACTCGGGTAAGTGTGCCTTCAGACACGCCGGGACAGGCTTTGTCCTTGAAGCTTTGGAACAAGGATATCCCGCTCGGCGCGATTACGCTTTATCGGAGCGATCTGGCGCGGTTGATCGCTGAACTCGAAAGCTTTGTGCCCGAAGAGGCGTCCACGATCATTCGCGCTACCGAAGGCGGGCAGATCATCATCCAAACCGCTGCTGATTATCTAGCACGAGGCGACCTCCCCGATGTGCTCAAGCATATCTCGATCAGCCGAGAAGAAACTGTAGCCGCAGGCTTTAAGAAGATTGTCACCGTCAATCTTGATGACAGCGATGGTAATAGCATCACTGTCTCATCACCGGACGAACTGTGGACCAGCGCCGTATCGCAGCGAGTAGCAGGCTTCATGGGGCAATTCACCAGTGTCTTCACCGGCCTCCTCCGTAAGCACGGGCTCGACTTCAATGCCATTCTGCTGGTTATGGTCGTGATCGCTCTTCCCGATTACTCCCTAAACGAGCGGATTGGAATCTTCGCGGGACTAATCCTCATCGCCTTGTTGATTGCACGCTACCATAAGTTCATCCGCTTAGCGCGTGTCTACCTCGACCCGGATCGTACCAAGCGACCCTTTTCGAAAGAGGCCCCAAGCGCCATCCTCGCACTGGTCGTAGCAGCCGTAGCCGCAATTTTCAGTGCTCTCCCGCAGATCTTTGAGTTCCTGCAGCGAGTTTTGAAGTGGTTCCTTTGACCGTTCGAGCCTCTGCATTCTGTCATCAAAGGTTACGGCGCACTTGTGATGGCGCCGCATTGAAGGCCCACGATCGCGCGCATCCATGCCTGGCAATTGTCCGAACAAACTAGTGACTGACTGTGGACTTCTACAAATCTTTTGTGTTGAGACGCTTCCGAGAGAAGATTCCTAACAACTGATATTGCGTAAAGGAGCGCCTCATCATTCTGATAGTTTTGACGAACAAAAATTGGACGTTTTCAGATCAACGTCTGTTTTGTAGTGCTACCAGCACTAGGTCAGCCGCTCTGCCCAAATCTCGCACGATAAGGCTGCCCTTCAGCCGCACCGAGGTAATTCCCAACCTCTCTAGCTTATCATTGATCGCCTCATCTTTTTGACGCCGCTTTCCACGATGGAAGTTCCTGCCGTCGCAGAACACTGCGACCCGCTCATGGGAGAAATACATATCTGCCTCGCTAACTAGCCCGCGTGAGTAGCGGAAGTCGAGATCGCCCCAAAGATGGTAGAGAGAGGGGAATGTTGAGCCGTCGTCCATAATCAACATCTGCAGTTGGGGATGTAGTTCACGACGCGCCAATTCCTGAAGTAAGAACAGCTCGATTGGCGAATGTGCGCCCCAAACGCGGCGGGCTTCAATCCTGCGGAACGGCTTGAACAATAGATCGCGGCGGTGCCGGATGTAACGCTCGCGCGCGCGCTCGGGCAGGCCAATGTCCGGTGCAAGCACATCATCAGCATCGTATTCTGTTGCTAGGTAATAAGCATCTACAACTATGCCGATCTCGTCCAGGAAGCCCCTGCCCTCGACTAATTCGGGCGTTTTCATCCCGTAGAGCCCCCACTCGCCTGTGAACGGGTTGAAGTCGGTATAAAATGCTTCTGACTCGCGCGCGGCCGCGGAAATGTCGAGATGCGCGGCCGTCTCAATGTCCACGACTTCCAATTCGCCCCTTTTCGAAGCGGGCAAAAGCGTAATTGCAAAAGGGGTCGTAAGCAGGTGGCCGTCGAGCTCGCCAATCGCAACTAAACTTGCGACCACCGAAACCGCTTGAAAGCGTGTCCCCTGCGCGCGAAACATCGCAACCTCTCCCTCGGTCGGCAAATCCGTAAGTGTTCCGCCGGCAGCTTCGAACATCGCCCTCGTCGTTGGCTGAATGCCGCCGAGGTCGGCGGTTGAGGCTCGGACTAGATCGGGCACGGACGACCAGTCGACGGCGTATGGAAGCGGTCGCCTCGTGCAATAGCTATCGTCCGATGTGAGTAGGAGAGGTCGGTTTTCAATCATGCCGTTCCGATTGCCACGGTCCACTTGGCGCGGCAATCCGAGTAAGGCAGGAACAAACCATAAACAAACCTCTTTCCTACATTATCCCTCTAGGTCATATCCTGTCCGGTTTGACCAACAGGAGGGCTTATCATGCAGAACCGCACCCCCATCGCGAAGGAGGCACGGCCGCCGCTTCCCGACTTCACGCCGGTGCCGCGCAAGTACCGGCACGACGGGTGGACGCCCGAGCGGCAGCGGGCGTTTATTGCGGCGCTCGCCGATACGGGGTCGGTCCGCCGCGCTGCCGCGATGGTCAATATGGCGCAGACGAATTGCTATACGCTGCGGCGCGCGGACGGGGCGGAGAGCTTTCGGCGGGCGTGGGAGGCGGCGCTCGATTTCGGGGTCGCGCGGCTGAAGGATATCGCGTTCGAGCGCGCGATCGACGGCTATCTGGTGCCCGTCTTTGTCGCGGGCAAGCTGATGGGGTTCCGGCGCAAGCATAATGACGCGCTGCTGATGTTCTGCTTGCGCCATTATGGGCAGGATGCGGGCGGCAAGCGGACGACGATCAACTATTTCTCGACGCGCGCCAGTGCAGGGGCGGGCGCTGCGGTTGCGGGGAGCGGCGGCGGTGAGGGAGCGGGCGGCTCGGCGGGAGCGGCGGCGGGTGCGGTCGCCGAGGCCTCGACGACGACGGTGCGGACGGTGATCCATGGTGGTGCTGCGGCGGGGGCGGGCGATGCGGCCGGGACGCAGGATGCGGCGGCGGGGCTGATCGAGGGGTTCGAGGGGGCGGCGCTCGATGCACAGGCCGAGGCCGAGATCGGGGCGGCGCTGCTCGCGCTCGCCGCGCGGCAGCGCGCGCTCTATGCCGCGACGGCGGAGGGCGGGCCCGATGCGATCGACGCGCAGCTCGATGATCCGGGGATCGGGCTGGTGCCGATGGACGGGATGGGCATTCCCTTTTTCGGGCCGCTGCAGGCCTATGAGGGGCTGGCCGATGCCGAGCCGGTGCAGCGCTTCGCGGGCGAGGCCGACTGGGTCGAAGCGGGCGGCGATATTCCCGAGAAATATCGCGAATGGATCGAGGCGGCCGAGGCGCGCGGCGAGCGGGTGCCGGCGGTGCCGCTGGCGGGCCCGATGCCGACGGGGGCGGATGACGGCGTGGCCGCGGTGCGGAAGCGGCCTTCGTGGCGGCAGGCGCGGAAGGCGAAGGCGGCGAAGGGGGATGGAGCGGCGGAATGATCCTCCCTGTCGCGGAGCGATGGGGAGGGGGACCGTCGCCGCAGGCGATGGTGGGGGGCGGCGGCGGTGCGCTATCGGCCCCTCCGTCAGCGCTCCGCGCTGCCACCTCCCCATCGCTTCGCGACAGGGAGGATTGCTCAGGCGGTGGCCGCTGCCGGTTCGACGGGGCGCTTCTGCGCGCCCAGGCGCGGGATCAGCAGCAGGACGCCGCCCGCGACCAGCACGAGGTTGACGATCCACGCCATCGGGTCGGCGGCGGCGAGGCCGTCGCGCAAGCCGAGGTGGACCGCGACCGCGAGCAGGGTGAGCGCGCCGGTGGCGAGGCGGCCGATGCGCGAGAGGCTTTCGGTCGAAAGGCGGATTGCGGCGAGGAGGAAGAGGAGGCTGACGACGAGCCACGCGCCGATCGCGACGGGGGTGCTGATGGCGGCGAGGCCGGCGACGGCGGCGGCGGCCATGCCGGCGGGCTGGCCCCAGACGGTCGCGGCCCAGGCGCGTTCCCAGCGCGGCGCGGGGCGGCCCTTGTCGCGGCGGCGCGCGAGCCAGATGTTGACCCCGCTCGCGGCGAGATACGTCAGCGCGAGGCCGAGCGCGAAATAGATGATCTTGACGATTCCGCCGCCGAACCAGCCGAAATGGAGCTGGCCCATGCCGCCGAGCAGATCCTCGCCGAGATTATTGTCCGCCGCCTTTTGCGCATTGTAGATGCTCGCGTCGCGGCGGAAGGCATAGCTGTCGGTGCCCGCCATGCGATCGGGCTGCTTGACGTTGAAGAGCGCGGCGCCGCCCCGCTCGGTCGGATGCTCGGTGAAGATATAGGTGATGCGGCCGCCGTCCTGCGGCAGCTTGGCATACATGGGGCGAAGGTCGAGCACCGGCGCGGGGCGCGGGTCGTCGACCGGCGGCGGCGGGAAGAAGAGCGCATAGACCTTGTTCGCGTCGCCGTTGAACATCGCCATGCCGAGCACCCCGACGATGATCGTCGTGAGCCCGAGGAAGGCGCCGGTGAGCGAGATGAAGATGTGGAAGGGCAGCGCCCAGACGCCGAGCCGGTTGTGGAGGTCGGCCTCCTGCAGCCGCTTCGACCCGCCGAGCCGCAGGTGGAAGGCGTCGCGGAAGATGCGCGGGTGCGCGAGGATGCCCGAGATGAGCGAGGAGAGCAAAGCGACCCCGATCAGCCCGACGAGGAAGATGCCCCAGGTGACGGGGAGGTGGAGGTTGATGTGGAGGCGCGTGATGAATTCGGTCCAGGCGAAATCCTGCCCCGGCGCGATCTTGCCCGCCGCGTCGGCGAGAAATTCGCGGTCGGTATCGGCGTCGACGTGGAGGAGGAGGCGCGGGAAATCGGCCGAGGGGAGCGTGATATAGACATGCTCGACCCCCGCGCCGCCCGCGGCGATCGCGCCCGCGAAGGCGGTCTGCACCGCGTCGGGAGAGGCTTCGGTGATGTGGGGCCCCGCCGCGCTTTCCCAGCGCTGGAATTCATGCGCGAAGACCGCGATGCTGCCCGAGAGGCAGATGAGATAGATAAGCGCGGCGAAGGCGAGACCGAGGCTGCTGTGGCCGCGGAGCACCGCGCGGACGAAGCCCGCGGGGATGCGCGACATCAGATCCTTTTTCTTCGCGGGTTTCGGGGGCTTGGTGGCGGTGGTCATGCGAAGCCCTTCACGATGGCGGCGGTGAAGCTGACGATGGCGACGCCGGTGAGGACGGCGGTCGCGCGGAGGATGCGGTTGTCGGCGAGGGTCCACGCCATGCAGCCGCCCCAGATCACGGGGACGATCATCCCGCCGACGACGAGCCGCGTCTGCTGTTCGCCGGGGACGAGCGCGGCATATGCGATGCCGACGCCCATCGCGGCGATCATGCCGATCGGGCCCGCGAGCAGCCAGCGCAACGTCTCGCGCCATTTGGTCGTCGCGCGGTCGGAGGGTTCGGGGGCGAGGCTTTCGCGCGCGGCGCGCGCCTTCGCCTGCCGGACGCTGTAGTTCGCCGCGACGATAGCGAGTGCGGCGGTGGAGACGATCGCGAGCGCGATGAAGGGCCCGCGCGCGGGGCCGAGGAGCCAGGCGGGGAGGATGGTCGCGGCGGCGATGAGCAGCCAGCCGGCGGCAACGAGCCCGGTCTGCTGCGTCTTGCCCTGCCACGAACGGCGGAGCAGCCACGCGCCCGCGCCCGCCGCGACGGCGATCAGCAGCGACGGCAAAAGCGCCGGCGTGTCTTCCATATGTCCCCCTATTCTCGTCCTGCCTCACTATTGACACGCATTCGCAATATCAATAGCGGGCCCTTCGATAGCTAAGCGGGGAGCTAAAGACAATGACCAACTATGCGCGGCCGGTGCTGGCCCTGATGCTTGCGGGCGCGGCGATGCCCGTCCATGCCGAAGAGGCGGCGATGACGGCGGCGGCAGGTGCCGATGCGGGCGAAAGCAACGAAATCGTCGTCACGGGCATGAAGTTCGAGCGGACGTTGCAGGACACGCCCGAGAGCGTGAAGGTGTTCACCGCCGAAGAGATCGACCGGCAGAATCTGGTCAATGTCTATGACCTGATCGACCGCACGGCGAACCTTTCCTCCTCCTTCGCCGAATCGGGTTTCAACATCCGCGGCATTTCGAACAATAATGTCTCGGGCTATGGCTTCGGCGACCTTGCGACCATCTATCTCGACGGATCGCCGCTGCCGGGCGAGGCGGCGGGCGGCGGGCCGCTCGACCTCTGGGACCTCGAGCAGGTCGAAATCCTGCGCGGGCCGCAATCGACCTTGCAGGGGCGCAACGCGCTCGCGGGCGCGATCATCCTCAAGACCGCCGACCCGAGCTTCGACTGGCGCGGCAAGGCGCGCGCGATGATCACCGATGCGAACGGCGAATATCGCCTTGCCGCCGCGGTCGGCGGGCCGATCGTCGACGATGTGCTGGCGTTCCGCGTCGCGGGCGAGATCGCACGCGGCGACGGACTGGTCACCAACCGGCTGAACGGCGGCAATTACGACAAGACGAACAGCGAGGTTCTGCGCACCAAGCTGCTCTTCACCCCGGCGGGCGCCGACGGGCTGCAGGTCAAGCTCTCCTATCTTTACGACCGGCATTTCGGCAACAAGGGGCGCGGCTATGTCTTCAGCGACGTGCCCGACGCTTTCGACAATCGTTTCGTCGAGGCGAACCGGCCGACCTTCACGCGGACGAGCACCGACCTGTTCACCGCCGACCTGTCGTTGCCGCTCGGCCAGGTCTTCACCCTGTCGTCGGTAAGCACCTATAATCACCTCAAGACCTTTTCGACCTATGATGGCGAGCTGCGCGCCGAGGACGAGGCCTATGGCGATTTCGCGACCAACCAGAAGAGCTTCAGCCAGGAGGTGCGGCTGAATTTCGACACCGGGCCGCTGCAGGGGCTGATCGGCGGCTATTATTCGCGGTTGAAGAACCCGCGGTCGGATTCGAACAGCACGTTCAGCCTCGACCCCGACGCCGACCTGGGGCTGACGCCGCAGGTCGCGGCGATCCTCCAGAGCCAGTTCGGACTGCCCGCCGATCAGGCGCTTTTCCTCGCGCAGCAGGCGCGCCAGCTCTATCCGCCGCGCATCTTCATCGCGTCGGACCAGCGCTATGCGATCGACGTCGAGACGATGGCGCTGTTCGGCGACGCGAGCTTCGAGGTCGCGCCGGGGCTGAAGCTGCTCGCGGGCTTCCGCTACGATCATGAGCGGCAGAAGGTGGCGAACGACAATGTCGTCGTGCTCAACACCGTGCTGCCCGACCCCGCCGACTATGCGTCCGATCCGCTGCTCGCGGGGATTATCCAGACGGTGAACGGCGTGCTGCAGCAGCAGGTCGACAATGCGAACAGCAGCGGCCCCCAGTCGACGACGACCTATAAGGCGTTTCTGCCCAAGGGCGGAGTGTCGTGGGAGGTCGCGCCCGACAAGATATTGAGCGCGATCGTCCAGCGCGGCTATCGTTCGGGCGGCAGCGGGGTGAACCCCGGCCGTGCGACGACGCATGTCTATGACCCCGAATATACGTGGAATTACGAGCTGTCGCTGCGCACCCAATGGCTCGACCGGCGGCTGACCTTCAACGCCAACGCCTTCTACATCGACTGGAAGGACCAGCAGGTTTACGTCCAGCTTTCCGACAATGTCTATGATTACGAGACGCAGAATGCGGGCAGCTCGCGCGTCTGGGGTTTCGAGGTCGAGAGCGATTTCGACGTCACCGAGCGGCTGAACATCTATGGCTCGGTCGGCTATGCGAACAGCAAGTTCCTCGATTTCCAGACGAGCAACGGTCAGGTGCTCGACCTGTCGGGCTTCGAATTCGCCAATGCGCCGCGCTGGACCTGGGCCGCGGGCTTCGACTGGCGCCACCCGTCGGGGTTCAGCGCCAACGTCAACGTCAATTACCGCGGCGCGCAGTTTCAGGACATCCGCGACCAGAGCGGCGGTCGCGACGTGCCGGCGCGCACGCTGGTCAACGCCAAGATCGGCTATGGCAACGATTATTTCGGCGCCTATCTGGTCGCGACGAACATCTTCGACGACGAATATTATGATTATCAATATGAGAATGGCGGCCGGATGCAGGCGCTGTTCGGCGAACCGCGGATGATCGGGCTGACCTTCGAAGGGCGTTTTTGACCAGCTCGACCATGATCATCCTTTGAGTGAAAAGCAGTGTGCTCCCGCGAAGGCGGGAGCCCATCTCCGGCTGGTGCCATTTTGAGCCCTCAGGAGATGGGTCCCCGCCTTCGCGGGGACACGGGAAATGATATCATCCAAAGGTGATCACGCCCTAGCTGCATGCTTCTTCGGAGGCGGGCACCGGGTCGTAATTCGCGTCCCACCAGGTCTTCCACCGTTCCTCGAGCGCCGCGAAATCGTCGGCGGAGAGGTCGTAGGTGGTGAGGATCACCATGCCGCGGCCGTGCGGCGCGCTGTCCTTCACCGACTTGTCGGTGACGATCAGCAGCCCGTTCCCCCATTGCGGGACGGTGAGGCCGATCTGCCACTGGGTGCGGTGCCACGCCTGTCCGACGACGGTGTCACCGGTGGGCAGCGTCGCGGCGTGCGGCTGGCCGTCGGGCGTGTCGCGGAAGTCGGCGAGCCCGAGCGCCGCGATCGGCCCCGCCCCGCCGCGCTTCGCATGGCCCGAGAAATAAAGGGTGCGGCGCGGCGCGAGGCCGTGCTGCTCGATCGCGAGGCGCAGCTGCTGGACGAAGCTGATCCAGCCTTCGACCATATCCTCGTAAATGCCGTCCCAGTCCTTGCCCGCGGGTTCGGCGCGCACGACGCGGAAGATGGTTTCCTGCCCGCGCGGTTCGATCTCGAAGCGGTCGGGGACGCCCTCGAACCACAGGATGCCGGCTTCCTTGTCGGCGCGGGTATATTGGAAGAAGATATAGTCGATCTCTTCGCGCAGGCTGTCGGCTTCCCAGCCGAACCAGTTGAAGAGTTTTTCGCGGTCCTGCAGCGCGTCCCACACCTGCTCGGCGGGCGCGGAGATCGTCATCTCGACGAGGATGCGGTCGACGGTTGGCTGGTCGGATGCTTCGGTCATCGGTGGTCTCCCTAATTGATCGCGGGTTCGGCTCGAGTGTCGGCGGCAGGATGGCCGGCGATGGTGACGCGGTAGCGGCGGCCCTGTCCGGGCGGGGCGTAATCGGCGGCGATCCTCGCCACCGCCTCCGACAATCGCGCCGCGAAAGTATCGAGGTCGGCGGGCCGGGCGAAGCCGACGTCGGCCTCGATCGTGAAGGTCAGGAGCCGGCTGCCCTCATCGGCGGCGGCGGCGCGCATCCGCGACACGTCGCGCACGATGCCCGCGGCGGTGCGCACGAGATGGTCGGAGGCGAAGCGGTCCTGCTTGTCGACGGCGCCCGGATCGGGCGGGGCGAGGAGCATCGGGTCGATGACGAGCGCGTCGCTCGCCAGTTCGAACACTATCTCGGTGAAGCCGCGCCGTTTTCGCGTGTCGGCCTTTGCGATCAGCCCCGCCTTTTCGAGGATACGGAGATGATAGCCGATCTTCTGCCGCGGCAGGCCGAGCGCCTCGCTGAGCGCCGCCGCCGAGGCGGGCGTGCGCAGCCGTGCGAGCAGTTCGCGCCGCAGCGGCGACAGCGCCGCGCGCGCGGTGGCGGCGTCGTCGACGAGGGCGAGCGAGTCGGACATGATGTCTGGCTAATATTGACAAATAAATTTGTCAATTGGAGCGCCGCCGATGCGATTGGGCGGGCTGGATCATTTCGGCGAAGGCCGGATCAGGAGGGGCGGGGCGCGGCGGTTGCGACACCGGCGCATGGGGGTCCGAACCGGCATCGGGCGTGCCCGATGCCGGTTGCGGGGGGGATCAGAATTTCAGCCGCGCGCCGACGTAGAATATGCGGCCATTGTCGTAGATCGCGCGCGGTCGGTCGCGCGTGCCCGAATATTGCTCGATCTTCTCGTTGGTCAGGTTCACCGCGTCGGCGGTGAGCGCGATATTGTCGGTGATGTTGACGCTGACCGACGCGTCGAGCGACGAGAGCGCGGCCTGGTTGAGCGGCGCCGCGCGGTCGATGTCGATGAAGAATTTCGACCGGTAGTTATACGACAGCCGCGCGCTGACGAGGTCATTCTCATAATAGCCCGTCAGGTTGAGCGAATGCTTCGAATTGCCCGGGATCGGGTCGCCATTGTCGGCCTTGGCGTCGGAGTAGGTGTAGTTGACCACCGCGCCGAAGCCGCCCCAGATCGGGCGCGATACCTGGAATTCGAAGCCCTGATTGCGCCCGCCGTCGCCGTTGCTGCGCCGGTTGATCTGATAGGGACAGTCGAACAGGTTCGGGTTGCCGCCGGGCGCCGCGACGCAGCCCGCGGGTTCCGACCCCGGCACGAAAACGCTCGGCAATATTTCGGTCGAGGTCGTGTTGACGATGTACGACTGGATATCCTTGTAGAAGGCGGCGAGCGCGACGATCGTCTCGCGGTCGGGATACCATTCGATCGACAGGTCATACTGGTTGGCGCGATACGGATCGAGGTTCGGATCGCCGCCGCGGCCGGTGAGCAAGGTGCCGTTGAGGTCGACGCCGGGGGTGATGTCGACGAAGTCGGGGCGCGTCACCGTCTTGCCCGCGGCGAAGCGCAGCACGACCTGATCCGACAGGTCGACCGACAGGTTCGCGCTCGGCAAGATGTCGGTGTAGGAACGTTTCGCGCGCGACGGGGTAAAGCCGCCGAACGGGTTGGTGAACTCGGGGTCGGCGCCGCCGATGATGAAGCCGTCCGACGTCTGCTTGGTTTCGATCACGCGCACGCCGACATTGCCGCGCCAGCCGTCGCCGCCGAATTTGGCGAGGCCATAGCCGCCCCATGCTTTTTCATTGATCGAATAGGCGTTGCCGGGGACGAGGAAGCGGTCGTTAGAGGGCGACGTCGACGCGCCATAGATGGCGCGCAGCTTCGCGGGATCGACACGCCAATAGTCGCGGAGCGTGCCGGGCGACGCGATATTGTCGAGGAAGTCGCCGGGCATGCCGCCGCCGGTCGCGAAATCGGCCGAGGTGCACGGCGCGCCGTCGCAGCGAAGGCCGGGCGTGAAGACGCCGCCGTTGGTCGCGAAGCGTTCGGCGACGCGGTCGTGGTCGGTATATTTCAGCCCGAATTTGAGCGCGGTGAGCGGCCCCCATTCGACCTCCTTTTCGACGTCGAGGTAGACATATTTCTCTTCATCGTCGTTGGTGACCGACTGGATGCGCCCGAAATCGGGGCGGATCCCCGCGGGATTGAGCGGGTCGGGGTTCGCGAAGCTCACCTCGGGCCGGCCGCTGGTGAGGTCGTAGCTGAAGGCGCCGGGGCCCGCGAATTCGATAAAATTCTCGTTGCTCGTGTCGCCGTTCGCCTTGGTCCAGCCGGCCTTGAAATGAACCGAGAGGCTGTCGGTCGGGCGGTATGTCAGGTCGAAGTCGGCCGACACGGTCTTGGCGACCGCCTGCCGGTCGATCGCGTCATAGACGACGCCGAAGCCCGTCGTGCCGCCGTTCGCCGAGGCGATGTCGCCCGAAACCGCGACGCCGTCCCGCACCACGGCATTGCTGATCGTGCCGCCGCCGCCGAGCGCCTGTTCGCCCCATGCGATATAATTCTGGTTGAAATTGTCGGCGTTGAAACGCGAATAGAGCCCGGTGATGTTGATTTCGAGCGCGTCCGACGGGCGAAACTGGATGCCGATATTGGCGCCATAGCGTTCGCGATTCTGTTCGAACATCGTCGAACCGATCAGCGTCGGGACGAGCGCGCTCTGCCCGCCGCCGACGGGGAAGGAGCGATAGCCGAAGATTTCGAGCCCGTCGCGGCGCGTGCGGCGCTTCTGGTAGATCGCGCCGACGAGGACGCCGAAGGTCTCGTCGTCATTCTTCCAGCTGACGAGGCCCGAGACCTGCGGGTCGACCTTGCCCGACAGGTCCGAATAGGCGGCCTGCACCGACGCCGAGAGGGTGAGCGGGTCGAGGTCGAGCGGGTTGCGCGTGATCACGTTGATCGTGCCGCCGACCCCGCCTTCCTCGACGTCGGCCTGCGGGCTCTTGTACACCTCGAGGCGGCCGATGATCTCGGCGGGCAGCGTCAGATAGTTGAAGCTGCGCGTCGAGGCGACCTGATCGAGGATGAACCAGTCGGCGGTCGCGACGCTGTGGCCGTTGAGCAGGGTCTTGGTGAGGTTCGGGGCGGTGCCGCGTAGCGAGACGCGCTCGCCTTCGCCGAACTCGCGGTTGACGACGATGCCGGGAACGCGCTGGAGCGCTTCGGCGACATTCTTGTCGGGGAATTTGCCGACATCCTCGGCGGTGACGACGTCGGCGATCACCGACAGGTCGCGCTTGGCGTCGATCGCTTCGCGGAGCGAGCCGCGGATGCCGGTGACGACGATTTCGCTTTCGGCCGCGGCGTCGGCGGCGGGCGCGGTGGTCTGGGCCTGCGCCACGCCGGCGGCGAAAAGCAGCGTACCAATGCTCGCCGAAGCGAGCCAATATCGCGCATTGGTCATGTCAAATTCCCTCCTCATCATGCCAATCGGCTATGATTGCCGATTTATAGGGGATTTTATACAGACCAATTTTGCGGTCAATCTCGTTTCATCGCAGATTAAGACCCGTTCAAGACGTTGAATAGCTATTTTTGGTATCTAATTGGTATTATTAGATTACTAACCAATTTTCGCGAACGCGACTCGCGGGAGGTCAGAAGTCGGGGAGCGACTGGCTGGCGAAACCCCAGCCCTTGAGGTCGGGGCCGACGGCGCGTTCGAGCAGCGCATCGGCATCCCTGATCGTCCACTGGCCGGCGCTCTTCACATCGGCAAGTGCGTCCCAGCCGATCGGAACCGCGACCGGGGCCTGTTCGCGCGCGCGCGCCGAATAGGGCATGATCGCGGTGCTGCCGCGCTGGTTGCGCAGATAATCGATGAAGATCTTGCCCTTGCGCTTCGCCTTGCTCATCGTCGCGACATAGCGTTCGGGCTCGGCGAGGCTCAGCGCCTCGGCGAAGCGTTTCGAAAAATCCTTGTGCGCGTCCCAGCTATGCCCCGGATCGAGCGGCACGACGACATGCACGCCCTTGCCCCCCGACAGCATCGCGAAGCTGACGAGGCCGATGTCGGCGAGCTGGCGGCGGATGTCGGCCGCGGCCTTCTTCACGTCGGCGAAGGCGAGCCCCTCGTCGGGGTCGAGGTCGAACACCATGCGATCGGGCTTTTCGAGCGCATCGACATGGCTGTCCCAGCCGTGGAACTCGATCGTCCCCATCTGGACACACGCGAGGATGCCGTCGGCATCCTCGACATAGAGATAATCCTCGTGCCCCCCGTCCTTCTCCTTGATCGGGACGTGATGGACATGATCGCCGAACGAGCCCGAGTCATGCTTCTGGAAAAAGCATTTCTTCGCGCGCCCCTGCGGACAGCGGACGAGGCTGATCGGGCGGCGCGCCATGTGCGGGAGCATGAGCGGAGCGATCGCGGCATAATAGTCGGCGAGGTCGCCCTTGGTCGCCTTCGCCTCGGGGAAGATCACGCGGTCGCGGCTGCTGATCTTGACGTCGCTTGCCGCCTCGGGCGCGGGCTGTTTCACTTCGGGGGTCACCTCTATCGCCTCCTTGTCGCTGCGCAGGCCGAGGAAGCTCGCGTGGCGCACCGAACCGCTCGCGGTGAATTCGGCGAAGGCGATTTCGGCGACGAGTTCGGGTTTCAGCCAATGGACCTTGCGCGCGGCGACTTTGTCGACGTCGAGCGGCGCGGTCTTGCGTTCGAGCTTCGCGAATGCCTTGGCGAGGTCGGCCATGGTGCCGGCATCGAAGCCGGTGCCGACATTGCCCTTGTAGACGAGCCCGCCGGCCTCGTGCTGCGCGAGGAGCAGCGACGAGAAGGGGCGCGCCTTGGTCGATGACGGTTTCCAGCCGACGATGATAAATTCCTGCCGCCGCGTGCATTTGACCTTCACCCAGCTTTTGGTGCGGCGGCCGACGTAAGCGGCGTCGGCGCGTTTCGAGATGATGCCTTCCTGTGCCGCGCCGCACATCGCGGCGTAGAGCGTCTCGCCCGCGCCGATGACATGGTCGGCGACCGCGACCGGCGCCTTCGCGTCGCGAAGCAAGGCTTCGAGCCGCTCCTTGCGTTCGAGGTTGCCGAGCTTGGCGAGCGATTTGCCGCCTTCTTCGAGCAGGTCGAAGGCGAAGAAGTGGAGCCGGGTCGCCTCGTCCTGCGCGCCATGGCCGCGTTTGAGCACCGCCTGCAGCGACGAGAAGTCGGGATTGCCGTCCTTGCCATAAGCGACGATCTCGCCGTCGATCAGGCAGGGCGGCAGATCGAGCGCGGCGATATGGCGGACGAGCGGCGCGAACTTGTCGGTCCAGTCGAGGCCATTCCGGGTGTAGACGCGCACGTCGCTGCCCGCCGCCGCGATTTCGGCGCGGTAGCCGTCATATTTGATCTCGTGGAACCAGCCATTGCCCGCCGGCACCGCGTCGACGAGCGTCGCGAGCTGGAGCGGGCGGAATTTGGGGAGTTTGGCTTTCGGTTTCGCCTTGACGACCTTGCGGTTGTGCGCGGCGGCGGCCGCCATCTTCTTCGCGAACGCCGCGCCCTTCGCGCCCTTCAGCGATTGTTCGCCGCCTTCGTCGCCCGCGATCTCGGCCATGGTGCGGCCGGTGAGGACGCTCGTAAGCTGGCGCCCGACGAGGTCGTCGGTGCCGCCCGAATAAGCGTCGTCGACCTTGCGGAGCAGCCAGTTCTCGCGCTTTTCGCCGGGACGCGGCTTCATGCGGACGAGCAGCCATTCGCCTTTCATCCGCTCGCCGTCGAGGGTGAAATGGAGATGGCCTTTCTCGATATCCTTCGCGCTCTTGCCCGCGATCGGCGCCCAGCTTCCGCGGTCCCACAGCATCACGCTGCCGCCGCCATATTCGCCCTTGGGGATCACGCCTTCGAAATCGGCGTAGGACATCGGATGATCCTCGGTGCGCACCGCGAGGCGCTTGTCGGCGGGGTCGGCGCTCGGACCCTTGGTCACCGCCCAGCTTTTGAGCACGCCGTCGACTTCGAGCCGGAAGTCGTAATGGAGCCGCGTCGCGTCGTGCTTCTGGACGATGAAACGGTTGCCTTCTCCCTTTGCCACCTTGCCCGCGGGCTCGGGGGTCAGCTTGAAATCGCGCTTGGCGTTATATTGGGCGAGCGGGTCAGCGCGGGACATCCCCATTCTCCACCTTGGGCCCATTCTCCCTGGCCTCGTCCTCCTTCGCGCCGTCCTCCTTCGGCCCGTCCTCGACCTCGGGCAGGCGGCGTTCGACGAAGCGGAGCAGGGTAAGCAGGACGAGCGCGAGCCCGGCGGCGATGATCACCACCGCGAAATAGCCCGCACCGCTGGCGATGCCGATCGCCGCGGTCAACCAGATATGCGCCGCGGTGGTGAGGTTGCGCACCTCGCCGCCTTTGACGATGATCAGCCCCGCGGCGATGATGCCGATGGCCGCCGCCATGCCCTCGATCACACGGAGCGGGTCGAGCGACGAGTCGGCGCCGCCGAGCTGGTGATAGAGCGCGATCGACACGACGGTCATCAACGAGGCGCTGAGCGCGACCATTCCGTGGGTGCGCAGCCCGGCGTCATAGCCCTTGAGCTCGCGGTCGAGCCCGAGCAGCAGCCCGACGAGCGTCGCGATGCCGAGGCGCAGCAGCACCTCGGTATCGATCGTTTCCCACCAGAGCGCCTCGTTGAGTTCCATCAAGCGCGCTTCCGCTCGGCGGTCTTCCGGGCCGGCGCCTTTTTCGCCGAAGCCTTCTTCGCGGGCGCCTTCTTCGTTTCGCTCGCGGCCGCCTTTTTCTTGCCGTCGACCGATGCCTTCAAGGCCGCCATCAGGTCGATGACGTTCGATCCGCCGCTCACCGGTCCGGGTTCCTCGACATCCTCGAGCACGCGCTTGCCTTTGGCTTTCGCCTTTTTCGCGATCACCCGCTTCAGCGCGTCGACATAATGATTGTGATAGTCCGACGCGTCGAACTTGCCCGATTTCTTGCCGATCAGCGTTTCGGCGAGGTCGAGCAGGTCGGCATCGGGCTTGCTATTTCCGACATCGCGGAAATAATTGGCCGCCTTGTTCACCTCGTCGGCGTAGCGCAGCACTTCGAGCACGAGCCCCTTGCCGCACGGGCGCAGCCCGACGAGCTGTTCCTGCCCGCGCACCGACAGCTGGCCGAGCCCGACCTTCTTCGTGCGCTTCAGCGCCTCGCGCAGGACGATATAGGCTTCCTCGGCCAGCTCGTCGGCGGGGACGACATAATAGGGCTTGGCATAATAGAGGATGTCGATGTCGCCCGCGTCGACGAACTGGAGCAGTTCGAGGGTGCGCTTGCTGTCGAGCTTGACCGCCTCGATCTCCTCCTCGTCGAGCAGGACATAATTGCCCTTCGACATCTCGTACCCCTTGACGATGTCGTCGGTGTCGATCGGCCCGATGCCGGGGACCACCTTTTCATATTTGACCGGTTTGCCGCTCGGTTCGTGGATCTGGCGGAAGCTGATCGCCGCGCCCGATTTGGTCGCGGCGTAGATTTCGACGGGGATCGACACCAGCGCGAGCCGGATCTGTCCCTTCCAATAGGCGCGTGCGGCCATCGGTTTCCCTTTCGCTGTCCCCATTCGGAGTCGGAGTCCAAATGTTCGGGGAAGGCGACGGGTTCCCGCCGGGCAGAATCAGTAGAGATTGTCCTTATAATCCTTGTCGAGCCCGCGCTGCATCAGACCCGGAACCGAGACGAAGGCGCCCGCGATGCGCGCGCTGAGGCCCTTGTCCTTGTTGAGCTTCACATGGTCGGCGAACATCTTCGCGGGCTTGATGTCGGCGGGCGCGGCGGCGGCGGGCCAGAGCTTCGCGCGGGCGAGCGCGGGGCTGGGGCGCAGTTCAATCTCGACGTCGTCGACGCGCGTCGCGAGCAGCGGCACCTTGCCCTGCACCTCGAAGCTCGCGCGCGGGGTTTCATCGTCGGTGAGCATCGCGGTGCCGCGCACGATCGCGATGTGCGGCGAACCGGGAACGAGCAGCGCCGCGGCGATGCGCGGCTGCGCGATGATGTTGCGGAAACTGTCGGCGCGGCGGTTGCCCGGACGGTCGGCGAACCAGAGCTGGTCGCCCGCGATATGCGCCATCGTCCCCGCCGGGTCGCCCTTGGGGCTGAGGTCGGCCGCGCCCGCGGCGTCGATCGTCGCGAGCGCCATGAAGCGCGCGGCAACGGCGAACTCGCCCGGTGTGGAGGGCGACACCTCCGACGGATCGGCCGACCAGAAGCCCGAGCGGATCAGCGCCTTGGCGCAATGGACATAGCATTCGGTAACCGCGATGCGGGCGGTTTCGTCGGCGACCGCCGCGACATGGCCGTTGATGCGCAGCGTCTCGCCGATGCCGGGGACGAGGAACAGCGAGCCGAAGCTGGCGCCGGGCACCGCGAGCGCCGGATCGTCGAGCATCGCGAGCGGGATCGAGAGCATCCCGGGCTCGGCGGTGGCAAAGCCGGGCGCGCCGCCGCCGAGCGTGACCGCGATGCCCGCATCGCCTTGGCCGAATCCCGCGAACATCAGCGGCGCGGCGGCAAGCCAGCGCATCGCGCTTTCATCGACATGGTCGATCACCTTGAGGTTGACCGCGGGCGGCGTTTTCCCGAGGATAGCTTCGAGGCGGTCGACGCTGTCGATGTCGCTCATGTCATGCTCCGTCAAAAGTCGATCGATGCCGACGCCTTGAAGGTGCGCGGTGTGCCCTGCAGCAATTGCGTGCCGAAGCTGCTGAACGCCGACGCCCAATAGCGTTTGTTGGCGACGTTATCGACGCCGAAGCGCAATGTCAGCGGCTTGTCGCCGACCACCGCGACATAGCGCGCACCAAGATCGAAGCGCGTCCATGAGCCGAGTTCGAGCGTGTTCGGCTGGTTCGCCATCTGCTTGCCGGTGTGGACGACGCGGCCGGTCAGCGTCAGCGCCGGTACGAAGGGGATATCCCATTCGACGTTGGCGTTCGCGGTCCATTCGGGGATGCCCGGCGCGTCATTGCCCTGATTGACCTCGCCCGGGGTGCGGCGCAGCTTCGGATCGTTGACCGCGACGCCGCCGATCAGCCGCAGCCCCTGAACGGGCTCGCCGTCGAGGGTGAATTCCACGCCGCGGTTGCGCTGCACGCCGAAGGGGCCGAAGATCAGCTCGTCGGGCGCCGCCGGATTGACGCGATAGTCCGAGTTCGGACGATCGATCTGGAACCACGCGAGCGCGGCGTTGAAGCGCCCGAAGCTGAACTTGCCGCCGACCTCATATTGCACCGAGGCATAAGGGGGCAGCACTTCGCCGCCGTTGGAGACGATGATGTCGGGGCCGCCCGCGGGATCGGCAACTGTCGGCGGCGCGGTCTGGCCCTGTTCGAGCCCTTCGATGCGATTGGCGTAGAGCGAGAGCCCATCGGCCGGCTTCACCACCAATCCGACGACCGGGGTCACGGCATCTGCTTCGTATGAACTGGTGAGGTCTCCCGCCTGAACGCCCGGGCTGTCGCTATAGGCATAGCCCTTCGTCCGGATCTGCTGAAGGCGGAGGCCGCCGGTCAGGAGGATGCGGTCGTCCCAGAAGCCGATCGTGTTCGACGCGAACAGGCTGGCGACGCGCGTGCGGCCGATCGGGAAGGGATCGTCGATGTCGCCGCCAACGAACCCGCTCGCCGGACGCGGCACGGTGACGGGATCGTAGAGGTTGTTGGCGAAGGTGCCGGAGAAAAAGTCGAACGCGTTGCGGTTGGTCTGCCAGCTCGCGGCGGCGCCGAAGTTGATCTCGTGGCTGATGCCGCCGGCTTCGAGATTGACGCGCAGCCCGGCGACCGCCGATTCATTATTGTCGGTGCGCGGCACATAGGATCCGCCGCCGCTGCCCGCGCCGGTGACCGGGTCGAGCAGAGTGAAGGAGCTGGTGATCTGGTCCTCGCGCCCGTCGCGCGCGCCGAAGCGGGCATAGAGCAGCGCATTGTCGGCGATGTCATATTCGAGGCTGAGCGAGCCGAAGACATCCTCGGTCTCGATCGCGGCCCACGGCTGGGCATAGTTGACGTCGGCGCGCGGCGCCTTGGGGATGGCGGTGCTGACGGTGATCTTGGGCCGCCAGTTCGACTGGCGCAGCCGCTGGTAATTGACGTTCAGCGAGGCGCGGAAGGCGCCGCCGTCATAATCGACCGTGCCGCCGAGCGCATAGGAGGAATGGAATTCGTCGTCGATGGCGATGTCGCCGCGACGCGCCAACCCGTTGAGGCGGACGCCCCACGCGTCGTTCGCGCCGAAGCGGCGGGCGACGTCGAACGAACCGGCGAATTGCGAATCGCCGACGAAGCCCAGCGTGACGCGCGACAGATCGCGTTCGGCGCGTTTGGGGATGAGGTTGACGCTGCCGCCGATGCCGCCGCCGCTGGGCGCCGCGCCGTTGAGGAAGGCGCTGGCGCCGTTGATCACCTGAACCGAGGAGAAGAGCTCGGGCACAACGAGCTGGCGCGGGGTGATGCCATAGAGGCCGTCGAAACCGACATCGTCCGAGCTGAGCGCGAAGCCGCGGATCACGAACACCTCGCCCGAAATGCCGAAGCCCAATGTGGTGCGGATCGTCGGATCATTTTCGAGCAGCTCGCCGAGCGTATCGGGCTGCTGGTTGAGGATCAGCGCCTCGTTGTAGCTGCGGATATTGAACGGCACATCCTCGGCCGCCTTGGTGCCGAAGATGCCGACATTGCCGCCCGCGGTCACTTCGGTCTGGTTATTGCGCTGCGCGGTGACGAGAATCTCGTCGGCCGCGCTCGCTTCCTGCGCCAGCACGGGCGCCGATATGGCAAGCACCGCGGTCGCGGCGGAGAGGCCGAGTGCGGTGCGGAAGGTCGATCTGGTCACTGATATTCCCCTTAAAAGCGCGGCCCTACCCCGCGCGTCCTCTGTTTCAGGTTCGGCGCGCGCGCATCGCCCAGCCGACGGCCAAGACCGGTATGGCGAGCAGCGCCCACGAGATCGCATCGCGCCAGCCGTCGCCGGTCAGCGCGACGACGAGGCCGACGAGGCTGGCGAGCGCGAGCAGCAGCGGGACGGCGAAGATCGCGCGGAGGCTGCCCGTCTTCTTCATTCGGCGGGCACCAAAGTGCCGCCGCTCTCGACCTCGCGTACCAGCGCGTCGGTGCCGAAACGGCGCTTGCCGAGCCAGAGATAGAGGCCCGAGCCGAGGACGATCATCGTGAAGAGGGTGAGGATCGCCCAGAGCAGCTTGAGCGGCAGCGCGCCATAATCGCCGAAATGCAGCGGCTGCGACAGCGCGAGCGCCTTGGCGTACCAGGGCATCGCGCGCGCGTCGGTGAACTCGCCCGTCTCGGCGTCGATCAGCGCCGCGGTAAGCAGCCCTTCGGTCAGCGGCGTGTCGCCCTGGAAGAAGACGGCATAATGATGCTTGCTGGAAAATGCGCCGCCGGGGAAGGCGATGAACTGCGGATTGTTGCCCGGGATCTCCTTGCGCGCCGCCGTCATCGCCTTGTCGATCGAGCCGTAATTTTCGGGCGGCACCGCGCCCTTGCCGTCATAGGCCTTGGTCATTTCGGCGAGGTCGGTCCGCTGCCAATATTCGAAGATCGGGGTCGCGAGCGCGTTGATCACGCCGGTCAAGCCGACCACCGTCATCCACGCGAGCGCGACGATGCCGAGGAGGTTGTGATAGTCGAGCCATTTGACGCGGCGGCTGCGCGACGTGCGCAGGGTACCGAAGTCGAGCTTTTTCATGAAGGGCGCGTAGAGCACGACCCCCGAGACCACCGCGATCACGAAGAAGAGGCCCATCAGCCCGAGGAAGAGCATGCCGGGAAGCCCGAGGAACATGTCGGTGTGGAGCTGGAGCAGGAAGTGCATCACGCCGCTTTCGTCGACGGTCGAGGTCGCCTCGCCGGTCGAACGGTCGAGGATCTGGATCGTCATGTCGGCGGCGGGCGAGTCCGCGCGCGGCGCGGTGGTGACGGTCATCGACGGATGCGCATTGTCGAAGGCCATGAAGACGGGGACTTCGCCCGGCCGCGCCGCGAGCGCCTTCGCCAGCATTTCGTCGAGGGGTTTGAGGCCGGGGACCTCGCCCGACGATCCGACCCCGGGCAGACCATATTGCGGGGTTTCCTCGGTCAGTTCGTCGATTTCGTCGTGAAAGATCAGCGGCAGGCCGGTGACGCACAGCATCAGCAGAAAGGCGGTGCTGACGATGCTCGTCCACTTGTGGATCAGGAACCATGTGCGGATGGTCGTGCGTTGCATGGGCAAAGGCTGCTGCTATTGCGAGGAAAAATCAATAGCGCCCTAGAATTTGCCGGTGCGGTTGGCAACCCGATTCGCCCCGCGCACCCCATGATTCGGGCCAGCTATGCCATCGATCGGGCCAGCCCGGCGCAACGCGGTCCGGCGCGCGGTGTGTGCGGGATTTCCTTGCCGATTCACTTTCCTTTCATCGCCGATTGCCTATGATGGAGGCCGAGGGACCGCTCGCATCGATGGAGCTGATATGCCCTTGAGCCGCGAGATGCAGCGACTGCGCGCCGAACATGCGGCGCTGGTCACCTTGTCGCTGATCATCCTCGACATGGTTCGCGCTCCGCACTCGCCGCCCCCTGCCGAGCTTGCGGCGGCGCGCGGGCAACTCCGCGAAAATCTGGTGCGCCACCTGAAATGCGAGGACTGGATTTTATATCCGCGGCTGATGGCGACGGGCGATCAGGAACTGATGACGATCACGCGCGAGTTCGAAATCGAAATGGGCGGTCTCGCCGCCGATTTCACCGCCTATGACGAGAAATGGACGAGCGAGCGCGTCGCGGCCGACTGGCCCGGTTTCGGCCGCGAGACGGTCGAGATTTTCGATATCCTCGCCGCGCGCGTCGAGCGCGAGGAGCGCGAACTCTATCCGCTCGCCGAAACGCTCTACGCGTCAAGCGCCGCGATCGGCGTGCCGGTCATGGACGGATCGATAGTTTCCAGCTGAGCGCGACGCGCCAGTCCTGACCATATCCGGGCACGGGTTGATTCCATGCATCGGCGACTTCGAGGCCAATGGTGGCATTTTCGGCATAGGAGAGGCGCACGCCGCCGCCCCAGCTGCCGAGGGTGAAATCGGTACGCGGAATTGCGGGGCGTTCGAACAATGTCACGTCGGCATAATCGACGAAGCCATAGAGTTCGCTCTTCGAAAAATCGCCGCTGCGTAGCGGCCGGAGCGCGAGTTCGCCGAACGCCGCATAGCCGCGGTCGCCATTCACCAGCCCGTCGTCGAATGCGCGGCCGAACGTCGCGCCGCCGACGCTGAAGCGTTGCGCGGCAGGCAGGCGGTCGCGCGTCCAGCGGCCCGTCGCGGCGGCGCGGGCGACGAAGGCCTTGCCGATCGCCTGGTTCGCCTCGACGCTGGCGTCGGCATAGGCGAAGCCGGCCTCGCCGACCCCGGGGTCGACGCGCGCGCCGGCGAAATCGAGCCCCTTGGCGCCGCCGACGCGCGCGCCGATGACGGTGCGGTCTTCGCTCAAACGAAAGGCGAGGCTGCCGCTGGCCGTCCACGTCTTTTCGGCGGCGATCGTCGAACCGAAGAGCGCGTTCTTCGAATCGAGATAGTCGATCCGCGCCGACGCGATCAGATTGCGCCGCGTCGCGCGGATCAGCGGATGGGTGATCGCGAAGCCCGCGCTCCACGCCTCGCCGTCGACCGCGATGCCCTTGGGCCGTGTGCGCAGCGCCGCGCCCGACAGTTCGGCGCGCGTGCCGCCGGCGCCGATCGGGGTCGAATGGCTCGCGGCGAGATAGAGCAAGGATTTGAAGTTGAGCGCGGCGGCGCCGGTCAGCCGCGTTTCGTCGCCGCTGCGCAAGAGGCTGGAGCCGCGGGCGTTCGCTTCGACGATACCGTCATCGACGAAGCGGCTGGTGCGCGTCGTGAAGCCGAGCCCGACCGTCGGCTTCTTCGCGTCGAGCGCGAGGTCGAGCGCGACCGCGCCCTGCTCGCCGCCCAGCGCGAGCGTCGGCGTCACGGTAAGGCCCGGAATGTCGGCGATATTGCCGAGCGCGCGTTCGAAGCGCGCGCGCGGCAGCGGACGCCGGCCGACGAGATTGGAGGCCATGTTTTCGACGAGCGGCGCGGGGCCGCTCTCGCGCTCGCCGCTCAGCGTCACCGACCCGACATAGCCCTCCGCCGAAGCGACGGTGACGACGCCCTCCGACAAATCCTGTTCGGGAATGACGAGCGTGAAGAGCGCGACGCTCGAGCGGTTATAGGCGCGCGTCATCGCGGCGGCGAGCTTGGTGAGATTGTCGGCCGAAGCGGGCTTGCCGACGAAGCGCTGCGCCGCGCGGCCGACATTGGCGGGCACGCCTGCGCCGACGAAGCGGATTTCGCGAATGATGACATCGGGCCGTGCGCCGAGTTCGATCTTGCCGAGCGAAAGCGGCTTCGCCTCGGGATCGGGCAGCGGGTCGCGGGTGCGGTCGGGAGCGAGGGGCGGGCGGCCGTCGAGCGGCGTCGACGCCGGTTGGGCCGCGAGCGCCGCGGCGGGGAGGAGCAGGGCTCCCGCCACCGCCGCGGCACAGGCGTAACGCCGCTGGCGCATGCGGCGCAGCTTCAATCGCCGCGCTTCGGTGTCAGGCCGCCGAGGACGCCCCCGACGGTATCGGTGACCCCCGTGACGACGCCGGTCACGGCATTGCCGTCGCCGCTCGGCGTCCCGCCGCCGGTCACGCCATTGGTCACCTGCGACAAGGCGCCGGTCGCCGTCGTGACGACATTGCCGACCAGCGCGCCCGGCGTGCCGACAGGATTGCCGGACGTTCCGCCGGTCAGACCGCCAGTCGCACCACCGAGCAGATTGCCGCCGGCGCCGGGCTGGAGCGTGACGAGCTGGCCGCCCGACCCGACCCCGACGGTGAGCAGGCTGCCATTCTGCTGTCCGGGCGACAGGATGCTCGCGCCGATCAGCGGCGATGCGTTCGGGCTGCCCAGCGCGGTCGCCTTGCCGATCGTTGCGGTGATCAGCTGCCCGGGGGCAGCGGTCAGGCCGTCGACCAGATATTGCTGGCCATTGCCTGTCTGGACGAGCGCGACGCCGGTGCTTTTGACGACCCCGACGACGGTGCCGACGAGGTTGGTGTTGCCGGGCAACTTGCTGTCGACCGCGCTCGCGAGCAGCAAGCCCTTGTCGGCGATGACATTGACGAGACCGCCCGATTTGACGAGCACGCCGCCGATGACCGGGTTGACGTTGGCGGGATCGCCGGTGTTCGCGAGCAGACCGGTGCCCGCGACGCCGCCGGGCCCGACGAGGCCGCCGACCGCGAGCGCGCCCGCATCGCCGAGGCCGAGGCCGCTTCCTGCGGGGCCGGCCGGACCGGCGGGGCCTGCAGGGCCTGCGGGACCGTCGGCGCCGGTGGGACCCGCGGGCCCGGTGGCGCCGGTGGCTCCGGTCGCGCCGACGCTGCCGACGCGATAGCTTCCCGACGATTCGCACGCCGCGAGCGCGAGGCACGCCGGGAGCAGAATGAGATGGGCTGGGCGAAATTCAAGACAGGACAAAGGCATGAGACATCCCCTTCGTACATGATCTGGTCCCTGACCTTGAGATTCTTGAAATGCCGACAAAGTTCCTTCTATTGTTCAGATTCATTTGAACAAAGTTACTCTTTTAACTAATATATTAGGTTTTTTGCGGACAATCGATCTTGAGTTAACTAATTTATTTCTTACGAACAGCGCGCGAGCAATTATATGATGCTTTCACATCTGTTTCGATCAGGGACAAAATTTTCCTAAATTGATTTGAATTATAAAGGTTCCCTGCTTCGTCGGGCGCGAAATAGCGGGAAAGGGATGTCGGCCGCGCGTCGGCGCTCTCGCGCCTCGCCGGCCGCATCTCGATGAAGCCATGCCGAAACGGGGTGTCGCGAACGGCGGCAATGCGCCGACATTGCGCGCGGGCGCGCGGCGGCGATTCACCTCTCCATTGACGATGCGGCCGCGGTCCCGCTAGGGCCGCGCCATCATTTTTTGGGAAACAGTCAAATGACCGATACGCCACCCGACCGCCTGTCGACCAACCCCCGCTCGCCCCATTTCGACATGGAGGTGTTGCAGCGCGGCATCGGGATCCGCTTCAAGGGCGTCGAGCGCACCGACGTCGAGGAATATTCGATCTCCGAAGGCTGGATCCGCGTCGCCGCGGGCAAGTCGAAGGACCGTTTCGGCCAGCCGATGACGATCAAGCTGTCGGGCCCGGTCGAAGCCTGGTTCGAGGATGCGCCCGGCGAAGGCGAGCCGCCCGCGGGCGAGTGAGGCGGCCGCTCCCGAAGCCCCGTGCGAAGCATCGCGCCCTTTAATCGGCATCCATTCAAAAACCGTTCGTGCTGAGCTTGTCGAAGCACCGTTCTTCTTCGCACATCGAAAGAAAGAACAGCCCTTCGACAAGCTCAGGGCGAACGGATCGGGTGATACTGCCGGTGTAACGCACGACGCCCCCAAAAGGAGAAACCACCCGGAGCGGCGGGCCGCCCCGAGTGGCTTCATCGCTCGCCGAGCCCGAGGGTGGGGGGGGGAAGGCTCAGTTACCGAGCGAGGCGGCGACGACTTCGAGGCCGTTGCCGGGTTTCCATTCATTTTGCGTCCAGACGGGCGCCTTGAAGCTGGGCGCTTCTTCGGCGGCACCGTCGGCGTAGATAAAGCCCTGCACCGGGTTGGCGCGGAGACCGAGATCGCCGATCGGGGCATACCAGACGCGGACCATGCTCCAGTCGCCGGCGTCGCTGACGTCGACGACACGGACGCCCCGCTCGATCTGGCCACGGCGGCCGTTGATCGGCGACCAGTTGGCATGGTCGATCAGGATTTCGCGGTCGCCGACGATCTTCTTGACCACCGCGACATGACCCATCGGCATGCCGCGCGTGCCGGCGAAGGCCATGACGGCTCCTTCGCGGGGCTCTTCGCCGCGCGCATAGGTGCCGGCGGCCTGCGACCACCAGGTCTTGGCATTGCCGCGGATTTCGACACCCGATTCGGCGCGGGCGAAGGGGACGCATTGCAAATAGGATTTCGCCGCGGCGGGAACGCTCGCGAACAGGCCGGTGACGGTCATCACGGACGCGATGGCGGCTGCCAGGTAACGACGATGGAGCATGAAATGCGACCCCCCGATGCTTGTCTTCAAGCGTTGGAGGGTCTTTGCCACGCCGCGCGGCGTCCACCACCCGTGAAGCGACGAATCGCGCCGGGGATGCGGTGGACGGGGGAACCTTTTGTTAAGAGGTTCAATTCGTCGTGCAGGCCGTTCGGCTGGCCGCCGTCAAGCGGCGGCGGTCGCGACATCGTCGGGACGGCGGAAGAGGGTCAGCACGTCGCTCGCGGGCATCGGGCGCCCGTAATAATAGCCTTGGATGTTGCTGCAGCCGAAGCTGCGCAGCGTTTCGACCTCGAGCTCGGTTTCGGCGCCTTCGGCGGTCGTCGACATGCCGAGGCTGTCGGCGAGCGCCACCACCGCGCGGATGATCGCGATCGATTCGATGCTGCCCTTCGCGGCGCCGACGACGAAGGTCCGGTCGACCTTGATCGTCGAGAATTGCGTTTTCCGAAGGTAGCCGAGCGACGAATATCCGGTGCCGAAATCGTCGAGCGACAGGCGAATCCCGAGCGCGATCAGCTGATCGAGCAATTGCGCCGCACCGCCGCCGTCGCGCAGGAAGACGCTTTCGGTAACCTCGATCTCAAGCCGTTGCGGCGGAAGCCCGCTCTGCGCGAGCGCCGAGACGACGACCGAGGCGAAGCTGGGGTCGGTGAGCTGGTCCGCCGAGACGTTGATCGCGACCTTCAGGTTCGACGGCCATTTCATCGCTTCGTGGCACGCGGTGCGCAACACCCATTCGCCGATCGGCGAAATCAGGCGGGCGTCCTCGGCGAGCGGGATGAAGCGGCCCGGCGACACATTGCCGAGCTTCTTGTTGTTCCAGCGGATCAGCGCCTCGAAGCCGTTCAATGTGCCATCGGCGGCGGTCACCACCGGCTGGTAATAAAGTTCGAACTCGCCGCGTTCGAGCGCACCGCGCAGTTCCTGCTCCATCACGCGCCGTTCCTCGGCTTGTGCGTGCAGGGAGGCGACATAGGCGGCGACGACATTGCCGCCCTTGTCCTTCGATTTGTAGAGCGCGAGGTCGGCGTTGCGGGTCAGCGTCTCGACCGTTGCACCGTCGGTCGGGCCGATCGCGAAGCCGACGCTGGCGCCGACGAAGAGCTGGTGGTTGTCGACGACATAGGGGCGGCTGATCGTCGTGATGATCCGCTGCGCGAGATCCTCGGCGGCGTCGGCCGAGGGGACATTGTGGAGCACGACGGCGAATTCGTCGCCGCCGAGCCGCCCGCAGGTCATCCCGCGCTCCATCAGCCCCTTGAGCCGTGCCGCGACCTGCGCGAGCAATTTGTCGCCGACGGGATGCCCCAGCGTATCGTTGACCGCCTTGAAGCGGTCGAGGTCGATCATCAGCAGCGCGCAGCGCGACTTCGCATCGACCGCATGGGTCAGCGCGCGGGCGAGATCCTCGTTGAGGCTGAGGCGATTGGGCAGGCCGGTGAGATTGTCGAAGCGCGCCATCTTGGCGATCTGCTCGGCGGTCGCGCGCTTTTCGGTGACGTCCGAGCCGACGCCGCGGAACCCCAAAAACTTGCCCGCTTCGTCGAGGCGCGGCGAAGCGGAGAGCTCCCACCAGCGCGGCGCGCCGCCGATCGTCACCGGCACGATCAGGTTCGAGAAGCTCTCGCGCCGCTTCATCCGTTCGGCCATGTCGTGCAGGCTCTTGGGGAACAGGCCGGTTTCCCACGCATCGCCCGAAAGCGCCTGGAGGAGCGGCACGCCCTCGAGCCCCTCGGCGGTGCCGCCGAGTGCATAAGCGAGGCGCGGCGAAACATGGATCAGGCGGCGGCTGTTGTCGGTCTGCCACAGCCAGTCGGCCGAGGTTTCCTCGAATTCGCGCAGCAGCAGGCTGACCGTCTCGGTCTTTTCGTGCAGCGTCTCTTCGGCGCGGCGGAAGCGGATATGGCTCTGCGCGAAGCGGACGCAGAAAGCGCAGAGCAGGAAGCCCGCGACGAGCGCCACGCCCGCGAGTTGGGGCGCGCCGGCGCGGGTCAACGCCGCTGCGGCCGACAGCGAGACAGGGGCGATGAACAGCGCGCAGGCGAGCGGAACGCTGTGCGCGACGATCGACAGCGTGACCATCATCAGCACCGCGATCGTCCACATCGACAGGACATGGTCGAGCGTCGGTGTCAGGCCCTGCAACCAGAAAGGCGCGCCCCAGAGCAGCGCCGAACAGAGCGCGTGGCGATTGCACAGCCGATATTCGGCGAGCCCCGAGGATTTGGGGTCGCCGAGCGGCAGGTGGTTGAACTTGCCATACGACCAGAGCGCAAAGAGGAGGGCGCAGGCCAGCCAGCCAGCCGCGACCGACAATGCTATGCTGTGGACCATGGTGAAGGCGGCGACGAACGCCATGCCGATGCCCATCAACAGGCGCAGCGAGCCGCGGCCGCGGAGCGGCGCGAGCTGGAGCTGGCGGAGGTTGCCGACGTCCTGGTTTCGCGGCCCCAGCCCCAACAGGGTCCGCACAGGTATCTCTTCGGCAGCAATAGGGTCGGTCAGCAGGCTTTTCACACCCGCCGGTTTAGCGCGCGGGGGTTACCCGAAGGTAACTGCCGCGTTGTTTCGACGCGAAATTCTGTGCCGGGTGGGGACAGGCTGGCGGCGCGATGCAAGCGACGGCTTTGGGGTGGTGAGTGGCCGTTCCCTCTTTCGTCATCATCCCGGACTTGATCCGGGTGACGAGGATTGATGGGTCTGCTTCCGACCGAAACCGGCCGCGTCCGCTTATGCCGCCATCGCGAAAGGCTGGATTTCGCCGGCGAGATATTGCGCGCGCGCCTTCGACCGGCTCAATTTGCCCGAGCTGGTGCGCGGCAGGGTGCGCGGCGGGATCAGCTCGATCAGGCAGTTCATGCCGGTGATCGCGCGGACGCGGTCGCGAATCGTCTCGCGCAGCGCGAGCCGCTCGGCTTCGTCGCTGGTGCGGCACTGGACGAGCACGGCGGGGGTTTCCTCGCCGCCCGGCGTCGTGATCGCAAAGGCCGCGATGTCGCCCGACTTGAAGCCCGGCAGCTGCTCGACCGCCCATTCGATATCCTGCGGCCAGTGATTCTTGCCGTTGATGATGATCATGTCCTTGGCGCGGCCGACGATATAGATGTAACCGTCGGACATATAACCCATATCGCCGGTGTCGAGCCAGCCGTCCGCCATGCAGGCGCCGGTCGATTCGGGGTCGCGGAAATAGCCGGTCATCAGCGACGGGCCGGTGCACCACACCTTGCCGACGGTCTGGTCGGCGAGCGGATTGCCCGCTTCGTCGCGGACCTCGATCACCATGTCCTTGACCGCCTTGCCGCAGTTGACGATCGCGCGGTAGCGCGTCGGACGGCCGCTGTCGTTCGCGGCGCCCGACAATTCGGTTTCCTCGACCAGTTCGACGACGATGCCCTCGCCCGGCGGCATGATGCTCACCGCGAGCGTCGCTTCGGCGAGGCCGTAGCTCGGCAGGAAAGCGCTCGCCTTGAAGCCCGCGTCGGCGAAAGCGTCGACGAAGCTCTGCATCACGTCGGGACGGATCATGTCGGCGCCATTGCCCGCGACCCGCCAGCGCGACAGGTCGAAACGGTCGGCGACATGGCTCTGGCTCGAGATGCGGCGCGCGCAAATGTCATAACCGAAGGTCGGCGAATAGCTCAAAGTCGTGCCGGTGTTGCGGCTGATCAGGTCGAGCCAGGCGAGCGGGCGGCGGGCGAAATCCTCGGTCTTCAGATAATCGACCGATACCTGATTCGCGACGGGCGAGAGCAGGCAGCCGACGAGGCCCATGTCGTGATACCAGGGCAGCCACGAAATGCAGCGGTCGCTGTCCTGCAACTCCATGCCGTGCGAATGCGCCGACAGATTGTTGAGCAGCGCGCCGTGCGTCACCGCGACGCCGTGCGGGAAACGCGTCGAACCGCTGCTATACTGGAGATAGCAGGTCTCGTCGGTTTTCTGCTCAGGCAGGTCGGCGATCGGCGCGGGGCGTTTTTCGAACTCGCTCCAGTCGATCGGCTGCACTTTGCGCTGCTCGGCCGCCTCGATCGCCATCGCGGCGATTTCGGGCGGGAAAAACAGCATCTTGGGGTCGCAGCTCGTCAGCTGGACGACGAGCTGGCCGACATAGCTATCGCGCCCGCCGAAGCTCGTCGGCAGCGGCAGCGGAACCGGCCAGGCGCCGGCATAGATGGTGCCGAAGAAAAGCGCGGCGAATTCGGCGCCGGTTTCGGCGATCAGCGCGATGCGATCGTTGGGCTGCACCCCCGCGGCGATCAGCCGGTAAGCGGCGGCCAGCGCGTCGGCCTTGAGCTCGCTATACGGATAGGGACGCACGAGTTTCCCGCGCGGATCATGGAAATTGAGCCCGCGCGAACCCGCGGCGGCATAGTCGAGCGCCTCGCCCACGGTGGCGAAGTCGGAAAAACGGCGCGGCTGCGCACATTCGGTCGGCGTCGGCACGAGCGCATCGGCCGAAATCAGGTCGGTATCGGTCATAGGGGCTGCGACATCCCGCGATACGGGCCGCGCGGCAACAAGCATGTCATCTTTCTGTGCCATGTGTCGGTGCGCGAACCCTGTGTTGTTTGAACAAATCGCCCATTTCCGGGCTTTAGCACCCGATATGGCGGTGTTGATCGTTCTCAATCGGGCCCGACTGTGGCACAAACATGGCATATGGCCAAACGCCGCGCTTCCTCCGACCGATCGAAAAGGCCCCTAAGCGCGGCAAAACTCGACGAACTGGCGCTCGCCTATGTCGCGCGATTCGCGACGAGCCGGGCGAAGCTGACGCGCTATCTTTCCAGAAAAGTCCGCGAATCCGAATGGATAGACGAAAGTGACGCCATGGCGGCGTGCGAGGCGATCGCCGACCGGATGGAGCGTCTGCGCTATCTCGACGATCGCCAATATGCCGCGATGCGCGCGGGGGCGATGACGCGGCGCGGTCTGGGCGTGCGGCGGGTCAAGGCGCAGCTTTACGTCGATGGCATCGCCGAGGATGACAGCGGCGATGCCATCGCGGCGGCGGAGAATGCCGCGGTCGCGGCGGCGGTCGGTTTCGCGCGGCGGCGGCGGTTCGGCCCCTTTGCGACGCGCAACAGCGACGATCCGAAACTCCGCGAGCGGCAAATCGCCGCTTTTTTGCGTGCCGGGCACAGCATGACGATCGCGCGTCGTATTCTCGCCGTCCCGCCGGGGGACGAATCGGGGCTGGCGGCGCTGGACGACGAAGCAGGGCTCGATTAGGCCGGGGCATCCGATGGAGGAACTGCCGATGCGTGCCATATTGACCGCCCTTGCCCTGTCGTTCGCGCTGCCGATGGCGGCGTGCAGCCGCGATGCCAGCGAGGCCGAAAGCGCCGCGACAATCCCCGTGACGATCGCGATGGCGGGCCAGGCGCACCGGTTCGACGTCGAGGTCGCACGCACCGACGCCGAGCAGGATCGCGGGCTGATGTTCCGGACCAGCCTGCCCGAAAATGGCGGCATGCTCTTTCCGTTCGCAAAACCGCGAATCGGCAGCTTCTGGATGAAGAACACGCTGATTCCGCTCGATATGATCTTCATCCGCGCCGACGGCAGCATCGACCGGATCGCCGAAAACACCATCCCCGAATCGCTCGAACCCGTCGTCAGCGGCGGCGAGGTTTCGGCGGTGCTCGAACTCGCGGGCGGCACCGCGGCGAAGCTCGGCATCGACGAGAGTGCCAAGGTGACGTGGAAAGACAAGAAATAGCGGCGCTCTGAACGGCTGGTTCGAAGCGGGGCTTCGAACCGTTCGGCACCGGCCCGCTCCCCCACCCGGCCTCCCATAGGCTACTATGTTCGCGGAGGCCGGGTGGGGGAGCGGGCCGGGGCCGAAAACCGCGAAACAGTCCTTGCGGACCGCGCATGCTTGCCTGTAAACGCCGCAGCCATGAGCATTTTGGGCAAGATTTTCACCTGGTGGGACGGCGCGACCGTCGGCACGCTGCTGAACAGCTGGAGCACGGGCGAGAAGGTCGGCGAGGACAGCCTCGGCAACCGCTATTTCCGCGCCAAGAAGGGCGGCCGCCGCTGGGTAATCTATAACGGATCCAACGATGCGAGCCGCGTGCCGCCCGAATGGCACGGATGGCTGCACGGCACCTTCGACGAATTGCCGACCGACGCCCTGCCCGCGCCGCGTGCGTGGGAGAAGGAGCCGAGCGCGAACCTGACCGGCAGCACCGGCGCCTATCGTCCCGCCGGCGCGCTCGAACGCGGCGGCCGCCGCGCCGCCGCGACCGGCGACTATGAGGCCTGGCGGCCCGGCGCCGACTGAGCTTCAGTGCGGCCGCAACCCCTCCGTATCGCGCTCCTGACGCTTGTCGCGGCGACCGCGCTGACGGCATGCGACCGGACGCCGTCGAAGGCGGGCGGCAGCGCGACCGTATCGACCACCGCAAAATCCGAACGCGTGCCGCAGGAAGTCGGCGGCATCGAGGGCGCGACCCCGATGGCCGAGCGCGTCGCCGTCGTCGGCCTGCTCAACAAGCGCAACGGGCTGGTCCGCGAACTCGAAATGAAGCCCGGCGAATCGGTGCGCGTCGGCCGCGCGATCGTGCGGATGCGCGCGTGCGAAATGACCGCGCCGTGGGAAGACCCGCCCGAAACCGGCGCCTTCGTCCAGCTGACCGTGCAGGACCAGCGCGACGATAAATGGCGCCGCGTCTTTTCGGGCTGGATTTTCCGCGAGCGGCCCGACCGCAACGTGATCGAGCATCCGATCTATGACGTCTTCGTCAAAAGCTGCGCGATGACATATCCGGGCGGCGAGCCCGTCGAACGCTCGGCGCCCAAATCGGCGGCCGCGCCCAAGGCGTCGAGCGCGCGCCAGTCGCCCGCGGCGAACGGCGGCGAGGGCACCGCGACCCCGGCGACGGCACCTGCCGCGCCCGCTCCGGTTGCGCCGCCCAAGATCGTGCCGCCGTCGCCGCCCGCCAACACCGAATAGAGCCGCGCGAGATAATCGGCCTGGCGGATCTCGATCGCGCCGAGGCTCGCGAGGTGCGGCGTGATGAACTGGCAGTCGAGCAATTTCCAGCCGCCCGCGATCAGCCGCGCGACGAGATGCGCGAGCGCGACCTTCGACGCGTCGCGCACGCGGCTGACCATCGATTCGCCGAAAAAGGCGCGGCCGAGCGTTACGCCATAGAGCCCGCCGACGAGCTCGCCGTTCTGCCAGCATTCGACGCTGTGCGCATGGCCGAGCCGGAACAGACGGTCGTAGCTCGCCTTGATCACCGGATTGATCCACGTCGTCGGCCGGTCGTTCGCGGGTTCGGCGCAGAGCGCGACCATGTCGGCGAAGGCGGCATCGGTGGTGACGCGAAAGCGGTCGGAGACGATGACCTTCCTCAGGCTGCGCGACAGATGAAAGCCATCGAGCGGGAGAATCGCGCGCAGCCGCGGCTCGACCCAATGGACCGACGGGTCGTCCGCCCCGTCGGCCATCGGGAAAATGCCCTGCGCATAGGCGCTTAAAAGCAGCGCCGGGTCGATCGATTCGAAATGCTTCAGGACGCGGGCTTCACGAATTTGAGCGTCATGCGGTCCGATTCGCCGATCGCGACATATTTGGCGCGGTCGGTCTCGCCCTCGGTCAGGCTCGGCGGCAACGTCCAGACGCCTTTGGGGTAATCCTTTGTGTCTTTCGGATTGGCGTTGATCTCGCTGCGGCCGGCGAGCTTGAACCCCGCCGCTTCCGCAAGCGCGATGACCGTGCTTTCCTTGAGATAGCCCGATTTCTCTTCCTTCGCGCTATCATCATTCTCATTGAGCCGGTGCTCGGCGACGCCGAGCGTGCCGCCGGGTTTGAGCATCGCGAAGATCTGTTTGAAGGCGTTCGCGGTGTTTTCGGCGCCGCCCGACCGCCAATTGTGGACGTTGCGAAAGGTCAGCACGACGTCGGCGCTGCCGTCGGGGACCTTGGGATTGGCCCCCGCGTTCGGAAATTCGGCGAGCTTCACCGCGCCATAGACGTCAGGTTTGGCGCCCTGCCATTCCTTGATCCGGTTGAGCCCGCGTTCCCACGGTGCCGCGGCGTAGAGCGTGCCGCCGCTGGCCTTGGTCAGCGGGGCGAGGATTTCGGTGTACCAGCCGCCGCCGGGCCACAGCTCGACCACCGTGTCGCCGGGCTTCACGCCGAAAAAGGCCAGCGTTTCGGCGGGATGGCGATAGGGGTCGCGCGGGGTGTTCGCCGGGGTGCGTGTGGGGGCGGCGACCGCGGCGGCGATCGCATCGCCGCCCTGAGGCGCGGCATGACCGGCGTGGCCGTCATGCTGCATCGCGGCAGCGGGAACGGCGATCAGGGCGGCGGCACTTGCAAGCAATGACAGGACACGCATATGGGCACCTCTCTGCTGAGGGATTCGTCTCCTTGCGGAGACTGGGGGAATGCCCCTGTTTGCGAAGGGATGCGCGGCAATGCAAGTGTCGATGCTGTCGGTGGCGATTGCGGCCGCGGTGCTGTTCGGCGTTGCCGAGATCGCCAACTGGCGCCGCAACCACCGGCGCGACGTCGACGACGTCGGTTTCATGCCGTGGCGCGGGATCGCGCTGGCGGCGGCGGCGGTGGCGCTGTTCGCGACGGCGTTCTGGCTGAGTGGCCGTTAGGCCTTACAGGCACGCCTCGAGATAGGGCTGATCGAAGCCATACTGGCGCGCCTTTTCGAGCGTATAGGGGCGCAGGCCCATCGCGCGATATTCGCCGACGATCTTGCCGTCCTTGTCCTCGTCGAGATATTCGAACTTGAACAATTCCTGCGTGACGATGACGTCGCCTTCCATGCCGATCACCTCGGTGACGTTGGTGACGCGGCGCGAACCGTCGCGCAGGCGCTTGATCTGGACGATCAGGTCGACCGAGTCGGCGATCTGCTTCGAGATCGCTTCCTTCGGAATCTTGATGTCGCCCATCAGCACCATGTTTTCCATACGGCCGAGGCATTCGCGCGGGCTGTTCGAGTGGAGCGTACACATCGATCCGTCGTGACCCGTGTTCATCGCGGCGAGCAGGTCGAAACACTCGGCGCCGCGAACCTCACCCATGATGATGCGGTCGGGACGCATGCGCAGCGCGTTCTTGACGAGGTCGCCCATGTGGATCGCGCCATTGCCTTCGAGGTTCGCGGGGCGCGTTTCGAGCGGCAGCCAGTGCGGCTGCTGCAGGCGAAGTTCGGCGGCGTCCTCGATCGTCAGCACACGCTCGCCGGGGTCGATCATTTTCGACAGCGCGTTGAGCATGGTGGTTTTACCCGAGCCCGTGCCGCCCGAGATGACGATGTTGAAGCGGCTGGCGCCCGCGATCTTCAGCGCGGTGCACATTTTCTGGCTCATCGCGCCCCATTGGCAGAGCATGTCGAGCGTGATCGGCTTGGCCGAGAATTTGCGAATCGAAATCGCGGTACCGCGCAAGCTGAGCGGCGGGACGATCACGTTGACGCGGCTGCCGTCCTTCAGGCGCGCGTCGGCGAGCGGCGTGGTCTGGTCAACGCGGCGGCCGACCATGTTACAGATGCGCTGCGCGATCTGGAACAGATGCTGTTCGTCGCGGAACTGGATCGGCGCGATGACGAGCTGGCCCTTGCGCTCGACATAGGTCTGGTACGGGCCGTTGACCATGATGTCGCTGATGTCGGGGTCGGCGAGCAATTCCTCGAGCGGACCGAAGCCGAGCAATTCGTCGACGAGCACCTTTTCGAGCGCGAACTGCTCGCGGCGGTTCAATGTGATGCGGAGTTCAGCGAGCACCTCGAGGATGATCGGGCGGAATTCCTCGGTCAGCTCGTCCTTGCTCAGCGTCGCGGCCGCCTCGGGATCGACGCGTTCGAGCAGGCGCGGCAGCACCTGTTCCTTGATCTTGTGGACCGATGCTTCGAATCCTTGCGCCTTTTCGGGCTCGGCCATTTCGGCGGTCGAGCGCTGATTGAGCCGCTCCATCGCCTCTTCTTCGGGCGTCAGGTTCGACGGGATCGGCGGCGGGGCTTCGGCGGGCGCGGTGTCTATCGCGGGGAATTGCGCGCCGCCGGGCACGCCGGGGCCAGTCTGCATCGGCTTCGCCACGCCAAAGGCGGGGCGGCCAGCGGTTCCGGGGCGGCGTCCGAATGCACTCATCCGTTTTATCCTGCTTCGTATCTCATGCGGGAATGCCGCCGACTTCCCGGCGAAACCCCCATCCGACACGGTGAATAAATCGGAAACTTTGACATTGTCCTAATGCCGCGGGCGTTTGCCGCGCGGACATGAAAAAGCCCGCATCGGCGAGGATGCGGGCTTTTGGTCCCGGCCGCGGACGGCAGGGAATTCAGCCGGCGATATGCTCGGCGAGCACGGTGAGGCCCGCTTCGTTGACCTCGGCGAAACCGCCTTCGACCTCGATGACTTCGGGTTCGGCACCCTGCGACGCATAGATCGTCAGCGGGCCGTTGCGCAGCGTCGCCATGAAGGGCGCGTGGCCTTCGAGCACCGAGAAATCGCCCTCGGTCCCCGGCACGGTGACCATATGGACGTCGGCGGACCGCTCGAGGCGGGCGGGGGTGACGAGTTCGAACTTCAGGGCCATGATATGTCCTTAAACCCCTCCCGCGCGGGGGAGGGGTGTAGGTGTGTTATGCGTCTTCGGCGAGCTTCGCGGCCTTGGCGACCGCTTCGTCGATGCCGCCGACCATGTAGAAGGCCGCTTCGGGCAGGTGATCGTACTCGCCGTCGACGACGGCCTTGAACGACTTCACCGTGTCTTCGATCGCGACGAACTTGCCGGGGATGCCGGTGAAGACTTCGGCGACGTGGAACGGCTGCGACAGGAAGCGCTGGATCTTGCGCGCGCGGGCGACGACCAGCTTATCTTCTTCCGAAAGCTCGTCCATGCCGAGGATCGCGATGATGTCCTGCAGCGACTTGTACTTCTGGAGCGTTTCCTGAACGCGGCGGGCGGTCTCGTAATGCTCCTGGCCGACGGTCGCGGCGGTCAGCACGCGCGAGGTCGAGTCGAGCGGGTCGACCGCGGGATAGATGCCGAGTTCCGAAATCGCGCGGCTCAGCGTCGTCGTCGCGTCCAAGTGGGCGAACGAGGTTGCGGGAGCGGGGTCGGTAAGATCGTCCGCGGGAACGTAAATGGCCTGCACCGAGGTAATCGAGCCCTTGGTGGTCGAGGTGATGCGTTCCTGCAGCGCGCCCATGTCGGTCGAGAGGGTCGGCTGATAGCCCACCGCCGAAGGAATACGGCCGAGCAGCGCCGACACTTCCGAACCCGCCTGCGTGAAGCGGAAGATGTTGTCGACGAAGAAGAGCACGTCCTGGCCTTCCTGGTCGCGGAAATATTCGGCCATGGTCAGGCCCGAGAGCGCGACGCGGGCGCGGGCGCCCGGGGGTTCGTTCATCTGGCCGAACACCAGCGCCACCTTCGACCCGTCGGGGGTCGGGTTGCCATCGGCGTCCTTGGCGATAACGCCGGCGTCGAGGAATTCGTGATAGAGGTCGTTGCCCTCGCGGGTGCGTTCGCCGACGCCCGCGAACACGCTGACGCCGCCGTGGCCCTTGGCGATGTTGTTGATCAGTTCCTGGATGAGCACGGTCTTGCCGACGCCGGCACCCCCGAACAGGCCGATCTTGCCGCCCTTCGCATAGGGCGCGATCAGGTCGATGACCTTGATGCCGGTGACGAGGATCGCGGCTTCGGTCGACTGGTCGACGAATTCGGGAGCCTTGGCGTGGATCGGCGCGGTCATGCCGGCGTTCACCGGGCCGCGTTCGTCGATCGGGTCGCCGATGACGTTGAGGATGCGGCCGAGCGTCTGCGGACCGACGGGGACCGAGATCTGCGCGCCGGTGTCGGTCACCGGCTGGCCGCGCGTCAGGCCGTCGGTCGCGTCCATCGCGATCGTGCGGACGGTGTTCTCGCCGAGGTGCTGCGCGACTTCGAGGACGAGGCGGTTGCCGTTGTTGTCGGTTTCGAGCGCGTTCAGAATCGCCGGCAGCGGGCCGGTGAACTGGACGTCGACGACGGCGCCGATGACCTGTGCGACGCGGCCGGTCGCGGTGCCGGTGGCAGCGGCCTTCGGAGCGGCGGCCTTCTTCGGCGCAGCAGCCTTGGGCGCGGCGGCCTTCTTGGCAGGAGCCTTCTTTTCAGCGGGAGCGGTTGCCATGGTCTTCTTCCTTGGGTTGATCGATTACAGCGCTTCGGCGCCGGCAATGATTTCGATGAGTTCGGTGGTGATCGCCGCCTGACGCGTGCGGTTGTAAACGATGGTCAGCTTGTTGATCAGGTCGCCCGCGTTGCGCGTCGCATTGTCCATCGCGGTCATCGACGCGCCCTGTTCGGAGGCGGCGTTTTCAAGGAGGCCCTTGAAGATCTGGATGGTGACGTTGCGCGGCAGGAGATCGGCGAGGATCGCTTCCTCGTCGGGCTCATATTCGACCGCGGCGCCGCTCGACGCCGGAACGTCTGCCGGCGGCGGAACCGGGATCATCTGCTGCCCGGTCGCGATCTGGAGCAGCGCCGAACGGAATTTCGAATAGAAGAGATGCGCGACGTCGAACGCGCCGGCTTCGTACATCTCCATGACCTTCGCCGAGATTTCGCTCGCCTGGTCGAAGCCGATGTCGCGGATGCCGGTCGTTTCATACTGCTCGACGATCTGGCCCTGGAACAGGCGCGCGATCACCGGGCGGCCCTTGCGGCCGACGAGGAAGAAGAGGACCTTCTTGCCTTCGGCCTGCAGTTCGAGCGCCTTGTCGCGCGCCGCCTTGACGATGTTCGAGTTGAACGCGCCGGCGAGGCCGCGGTCGCTGTTGAGCACGACGAGCAGGTGCGTATCGCTCTTGCCGGTCCCCGAAAGCAGCTTCGGCGCCGAATCCGACGCGCCGACCTTCGACGCGAGGCTCGCGACGACGCCTTCGAGCCGCTCGGCGTAAGGACGCGCGGCTTCGGCGGCGGCCTGCGCCTTACGCAGCTTCGCGGCGGCGACCATCTTCTTGGCCTTGGTGATCTTCTGGGTCGATTTGACCGAGACGATCCGCCCTTTGAGTTCCTTAAGCGATGCCATTACGGCCCCTCTGGTTCGTCAGCCCGGCGCGAAAGGCCGGGCTCACGGTAACTTGGCTTACGCGAAAATCTTGGCGAAGGCGTCGAGCGCCGCGACCAGACCCTTCTTGGCGTCGTCGCCAAGGTCCTTGGTGTCGCGGATCGTTTTCAGCACATCGGCATGGTCGCTGCGCAGATAGGCGAGCATCGCCTGTTCGTAGCGCGACACGTCGGTCGTCGCGACATTGTCGAGATAGCCGTTGGTGCCCGCGAAGATCGACGCGGTCTGCTCTTCGAAAGGCATCGGCTGGAACTGCGGCTGCTTCAAAAGCTGCGTCAGGCGCGCGCCGCGGTTGAGCAGCTTCTGCGTCGAGGCGTCGAGGTCCGAACCGAACTGCGCGAAAGCTTCCATCTCGCGATATTGCGCGAGCTCGAGCTTGATCGAGCCCGACACCTTCTTCATCGCCTTGGTCTGCGCGGCCGAGCCGACGCGCGACACCGACAGACCGACGTTGATCGCCGGGCGGATACCCGCGTTGAACAGGTTGGTTTCGAGGAAGATCTGGCCGTCGGTGATCGAAATCACGTTCGTCGGAATATAGGCCGACACGTCGCCCGCCTGCGTTTCGATGATCGGCAGCGCGGTGAGCGAGCCTGCGCCATTGTCGCTGTTCATCTTCGCGGCGCGCTCAAGAAGGCGGCTGTGGAGATAGAAAACGTCGCCGGGATAGGCTTCGCGGCCCGGCGGGCGGCGCAGCAGCAGCGACATCTGGCGATAAGCGACGGCCTGCTTCGACAGATCGTCATAGACGATCACGGCGTGCATGCCGTTGTCGCGGAAGAACTCGCCCATCGTGCAGCCCGTATAAGGCGCGAGGAACTGCAGCGGAGCGGGCTCCGACGCGGTCGCGGCGACGACGATCGAATATTCCATCGCGCCATTTTCTTCGAGCTGGCGGACGATCTGCGCGACGGTCGAGCGCTTCTGACCGACGGCGACATAGATGCAGTAGAGCTTCTTGCTCTCATCATCGCCGGCGTTCGCCTGCTTCTGGTTGATGAAGGTGTCGATCGCGACGGCGGTCTTGCCGGTCTGACGGTCGCCGATGATCAGTTCGCGCTGGCCGCGGCCGACGGGGACGAGCGCATCGAGCGCCTTGAGGCCAGTCTGGACGGGTTCGTGCACCGAGGTGCGCGGAATGATGCCCGGCGCCTTCACTTCGACGCGCATGCGCTTGTCGGCCTTGATCGGGCCCTTGCCGTCGATCGGATTGCCGAGGCCATCGACGACGCGGCCGAGCAGGCCCTTGCCGACGGGAACGTCGACGATCGTGCCGGTGCGCTTGACGGTGTCGCCTTCCTTGATCTCGGCGTCCGAGCCGAAGATCACGATGCCGACATTGTCGGCTTCGAGGTTGAGCGCCATGCCCTGCACGCCGTTGGCGAATTCGACCATTTCACCGGCCTGGACATTGTCGAGGCCGTGGACGCGGGCGATGCCGTCGCCGACCGAGAGCACCGAGCCGATTTCGCTGACCGTGGCGTCGGTCCCGAAATTGGCGATCTGGTCCTTGATGACCTTGCTGATTTCAGCGGCGCGGATTTCCATTATTCAGCCTTTCATCGGGCAGTTTGGCGTACGGGCTTTCAGCCCTTCATCGCCTGGGCGAAACTGTTGAGACGGGTACGGATGCTGCCGTCGATCAGCTGGCTGCCCAGCTGGACGACGAGGCCGCCGAGAATGGCGGGGTCGACGGTCGTCGCGACGGTGACGTCACGGCCGACACGGGATTTGAGGTTCGCGGTCAGCTCCTTGAGCTGCGCGGCGCTGAGCGGGTGCGCGCTGGTGACCTGTGCAGTCACTTCGCCGCGGTGGTCGGCGACGATCGCGTTGAACGCGTCGATCATGCCGGGCAGGTCGGCGAGGCGGCGGTTTTCGGCGAGCACGCCGAGGAATTTGGCGGTCAGCGAATCGAGCTTGAGCGATTTGGCGACCGCGGCGATGGCATTGGCGGCGTCGGCGCGGCCGACGACGGGGCTGGCGATCAGCGCCGACAGGTCGGCCGAATCGGCGAGGCCGGTCTTGAGCGTCGCGAGGCTTTTCTGAACGGCGTCGATCGCGTTCGATTCGCGGGCCAGTTCGAACAGCGCGCTGGCATAGCGGCCCGCGAGGCCCGCCGTGATGTTGCCCTGAATGCCGCCGGAATTCTCCACGCGCGAAAGTCCTTTTCTTCGATCCCGAGGGGGATGGCTGCGCGGATTGCCCGGCATCCGGAAATGCCCCCGCTGCAAAGTCGGGGCGCGCGTAGCAACGATTGTGCCGCAATGCAAGGCGGGGGTTGGGGACTCAAACCGCCATCCCTCTGCCGTTCGCCCCGAGCTTGTCGAAGGGCCGTCCTTCCTTCAAAGGTTGAAAGAAAGAAGAACGGTGGTTCGACGGGCTCAGCACGAACGGACGAGAGGGAAATCGATGGGCGAGATGATCGCGATGATGATGGACGATGGCGCCGAAATCGCTGTCTATCACGCGCAGCCGTTGGGCGAACGCCGCGGCGGGCTGGTGCTGGTGCAGGAGATTTTCGGGGTCACCGACCATATCCGCGAGCTTTGCGACGAATATGCCGCCGACGGTTATGAAGTGCTCTCGCCCGCGCTGTTCGACCGCGAGCATCCGGGGTTCGAGAGCGACTATTCGGGGCCGCAGTTCGAACGCGCGGTAGAACTCGCGCGCAAGCTGCACCCGTTTGAGCAGAGCCTGAAGGATGCGCAGACCTGCATCGACGCGCTGAAGGGGAAGGGCCCCGTCTTCATCACCGGCTATTGCTATGGCGGCTCGGTCGCGTGGCGGATGGCGCAGATCAGCCCCGACCTCGCGGCAGCATCCGCCTATTATGGCAGCCTGGTTCCGACGCAATTCGCCGATCAGGCGCCCGCCTGCGCGGCCATCGCCCATTTCGGGCGCTTCGATGGCGGCATCCCGATGGCGGGGGTCGAGGCGCTGATCGCGAAGCAGCATCCGACCGCGCAAATCTTCGTCTATGAGGCGGGGCACGGCTTCAACAGCGATCGGCGCAAGGATTATCACGAGCCGTCGAGCGAGCTCGCGCGCGAACGCACGCTGATGCTGTTCCGGGCGTGCGGGGGATGAGGCTGGTCTTCATCCACGGCCCCGCGGCGTCGGGAAAGCTGACGGTGGCGCGCGAACTGGCGGCGCGCAGCAGCCTGCCGCTGTTCCACAATCACCTCATCGTCGACGCATTGCTCGCGGTGTTTCCGTTCGGCAGCCCGGCCTTTGTCGAACTGCGCGAAGCGATGTGGATGGACGTGTTTCGCGCCGCCGCCGCCGAGCGGCGGTCGCTGATCTTCACCTTCCACCCCGAGGCAAGCGTCGCCCCCGATTTTCCGGCGCGCGTCGTGGCGCTGGTCGAAGCGGCGGGCGGCCGGGTCGATTTCGTCGCGCTCAACTGTGCGCCCGAAACGGTCGCGGCGCGGGTCGAGGCCGCATCGCGGCAGGCGAGCGGTAAATTATCGTCGCTGGCGCTGCTGCGCGAGCTGGAGGCACAGGACGCCTTTGCCTATCCGCCGCTGCCCGCCGCGATCGCGATCGACACCGGCGCGGTCGAGCCGGGCGAAGCGGCGATCCGCATATATGAGGGTCTGGAACTGGCGGACCGATGAAGTTCGCGGTCAATCTGCTGGTCTTCCTCGTCGTGCTCGCGCTGGTGACGACCGCGCTGCTCTACACCCAGCAGCGGCGCATCATCTTTCCCGCGCCGCGCGATTATCCGCACGAAGCCCTGCCCGGCTTCCGGCTCGTCCACACGCAAACCGACGACGGCTTGCGGCTCTCGGCCTTCTATCGCCCCGCGGCGCCGGGACGAAAGACGATCCTCTTCTTTCACGGCAATGGCGACAATATGATCGGCGCGATCGAGGCGACGCGCGGGCCGGCGGCCGCGGGGCACGGCCTGATGCTCGTCGAATATCGCGGCTATGGCGGCAACCCGGGTTCGCCGGGCGAGGACGGACTCTATCGCGACGCCGAAGCGGCGATGCGCTGGCTGGGCGAAGCGGGGGTCGCGGCGGATAATATCGCCGTCGTCGGCAATTCGATCGGTTCGGGCCCCGCGACCGAAATCGCGCTGCGGCACGACGTCGCCGCGCTGATCCTCGTGTCGGGCTTGTCCGACCTGCCCGCGGCGGTGCGGCGTCAGGCGCCGTTCGCGCCGCGCTGGCTGGTGCGCGACCGCTTCGACAATCTATCGAAGCTGCGCCGCGTGAAGGCGCCGGTCTTTCTGATGCACGGCGACGCCGACACGCTCGTCACCCCCGACCATCTGGACCGGCTGGCGGAGGCGCGTCCCGATGCGACGGTCGCGCGCGTCGCGGGTGCGGGGCACGAACTCGCCTATACCGCGCCCGCGCAGGCGATCCTGACCCGATGGGTCGACGGGCTGCGCTGACCGCGTCAGTCGCCGGGTGATGTCGCCGCCGCGCCCGTCGCCGGCTGGCAGCGATAGACCAGCCGTTCGTTGGGGGTGCCGGGAAGCGCGCTGCGGATCGCGTCCTGCTGCGCGGCCAGCCCCGCGAGTTCGTCGGGGTCGGCGGTGCAGCTCTTGAGCGTGACGGCGGCACGCGTCTCGCGCGCCTTCGCCATCGTTTCGGCGTCGAGCAGATAGCGTTCGACGCGATAGTCGCGCCCCGCCGAATCGATCGACGCGACGGTGACGGTCGCCTCCTCGTTGGGCACGAGGATGCGCTGCCAGCGGTCGTCGGGCCCCCGCGTATATTGGGTGCGTCCGTTGACGCAGCCGCCCTTGCCGATGCTGATCGGCACGTCGGTCGTCGCCGACACGGTGATGCGGCTGCGGTCGGGGCGGATCGTGCAGAGCAGGCTGCCCTGCGCGAGCTTCGGTGCGTCGGCGGCGGGCGTCTTCGCCGCCTCCTCGGCGATTTCGGCATGCGCGTCGGGGCGCGTCGCGAACAGCACCGCCGCGACCAGAATCAGCGCGACGCCGGTGCCGCCCGCGATCTTGGCCTTGCGCATATTCTTCTGGCCATAGAACATCAGCCCGGCGCCCGCCGCGAGCGCACCGATCACGAACAGCACGCCCGCCAGCGCGATGCGATTCTCGCGCGCGGCGAGCGCCTCGTCCTCGGCGCGCGCCTCCCTGAGTTCGCGGTCGAGCTTCGCGGCGGCGTTTTTCGCGGCATTGGCCTCGGCATCGGCGCGCGCTTCGGCGTCGATCGCGGCGCGGCTCCGCGCGTCGGCCTCTGCCATCGACAGGCAGGGGGTGCCGACGCTCGTATATTGCTGGTCCGCATCGGCGAGGAAGCGCATCAGCTCGCGCCCGGCGATGGCGAAGGCGAAGGGCGAATCGCCGTCGTCGGCACGCGTGATCGCGGTGTTGATGCCCGCGATGCGCCCGCACTGGTCGACGAGCGGACCGCCCGAATTGCCGCGCGAGATTTTCGCGGTATGGATCAGCATCGCGACGCCGTCGACCGTCTGGATATTCGACATATTGCCCTCGCTGCGCGTCGGGGTGCGCGGGGTGATATAGTCGTTGGCGCTGCGCGCGGTCGCGAGGTCGACATTGCCGGGATAGCCCAGGGCGACGACGTCGGCGCCCGATTCGAGCGGGCCGGTGTAGATGGCGGCGGCGGGCAGCCGCCCCTCGGTGATCTCGACCAGCGCGAGGTCGCGCGCGGTATCGATCGCGATCAGTTTGCCGGCATAGCTTTTCTGCCCCTCCGACGGAACGACGCCGAGCGCGACATTGCCCGGGTAGCGCGCGGCCGATTCGACGACATGCGCGTTGGTGACGATGCGCGTCGGCGAGATGGCGATGCCGCTGCCGTGGCCGAAACCGACGACCTCGCCATCCATCATCGCGACGGTGACGACGCGCACGACGCTGCGCGATGCGGCGCTGATATCGTCGGCGGCGCGCGCCGGAAGCGTGAGGGCGAAGAGGGCGAGCAGCAGGGTGAGCAGGCGGGTCATGGCGCGCAAAATAGAGCCGCACGCTTTGAACGCAAGCATCGGGACGCGGTGCGGATCGCGCCGTGGCATTCCCTTTCCGACAGCCGAGAAAGGATGTTTTCGATGACCTATCTGATCGAGGGGCTTTGCCCCGATCGCTTTACGCCCCTGTTTGCGTTCGACGACGCGGGTCTCGCCGCGATCAACGCGCGGCGCGTCACCGCGACCGCCGACCGCGGTTTCCCGTGCCGCATCAGCCTGGAGGATGCGAAGGCGGGCGAGGAGCTGATCCTGCTCCACCACACCAGCCACGATGTCGCGACGCCCTATCGCAGCGCCTATGCCATCTATGTCCGGGCGGGCGTCGCGGCCGCGCGCTATCAGGGCGAAACCCCGCCGGTGTTCGAGGGCCGCCCGCTTGCGCTGCGCGCCTTCGGCGCCGATGGCATGCTGCAAACCGCGCGGCTCGCAGCGCCGGGCGAGGCCGACAGCGCGATCCGCGACCTGTTCGAGGATGCGGGCGTTTCCTATATCGATGCCCATAATGCCGCCTACGGTTGTTTCGCCGCGCGGATCGAAAGGGACGAGCCCCAGAGGAGCGAGAAATGAGCCGCGACCTGATGACCGACGACGACCGCTGGGCGGCGGTGCAGGCGCGCGACAAGGCGTTCGACGGACGCTTCGTCACCGGCGTGCTCACCACCGGCATCTATTGCCGGCCGAGCTGCGCCGCACGCCACCCGCTGCGCGCGAATGTGCGTTTCTTCGCCGACGGCGCCGCGGCGCGCGCGACGGGACTCCGCCCGTGCAAGCGCTGCCTGCCCGATGACGTCGCGCGCGACGAAAGCGCGGTAATCAAGGCGATCGCCGCGATCAAGCAAAGCGAGGAACCGCTCGCGCTCGCCGATCTCGCCGCGCGCACCGGCTATTCGCCGACGCATTTCCAGCGCGTCTTCACTCGTCACACCGGCCTGTCGCCCGCCGCCTATGCCCGCGCGCTGCGCGAGGAGCGCGCGCGCGCCGCGCTGAGCGAGGGCAATCGGGTGACCGACGCGATTTACGACGCGGGCTTTTCGGGGCCGTCGCGCTTTTACGAGAATATGGAGGGACGCATGGGTATGACGGCTTCGGCGTGGGTCAATGGCGGCAAGGGCGCGACGATCCACTGGGCGGTGGTGCCGACCAGCCTCGGCGACATGCTCGTCGCTGCGACCGACAAGGGCGTGTGCCGCCTGAGCTTCGCCGAGGGACGCGAGGCATTGGAGGAGCGTTTTCCCGCGGCCGATCTGGTCGAGGGCGGCGATGACTTCGCCGCGCTGCTGGGGCAGGTCGTCGACGCGGTCGAGGCGCCGGTGAACGGCTTCGACCATATCCCGATCGACGTGAAGGGCACCGCCTTTCAGGAAGCGGTGTGGCGCGAGCTCAGGAAAATTCCGGCGGGCGAGACGCGCAGCTATTCGGACATCGCCGCCGCCGTCGGCAAACCCGCCGCGGTGCGCGCGGCGGGCAGCGCCAATGGCGCGAATAATGTCGCGGTGCTGATCCCCTGCCACCGCGTCGTGCGCAGTGACGGGTCCTTGGGCGGCTATGCCTATGGCTTGCCGATCAAGGAAGAATTGCTGAAGCGCGAAGGGCGCTGAGCGACAGTGGCGCCGGGCAGTGCGACATACGGCCCGGCGCTACTGGTTGACGCGGCCCGCTTAGCTGTCTTCCTTTTCCCGATCGGCGAAAATGCCCGCCATGGTGGCGCGCGCCGCGTCGATCTGGCCGGCGTCGATCTCGTCGACCACCTTGGCGACCTTGTTCGCCTTTTCCTGCTTGTGGCTCGAAAAGGCGAGGGGGGCGAGGACCGATCGCGCGAGCTTGCCCTTGTTTTCGTTGAGCAGCTGGCGCGCGAGGACCATGCGATAACCATCGTCGTAGGACGAATAGTCGAACACGCTTTCGAGCGCGATGAGGGCGGGTTCGGGGATCGGCTCCTTCGCTTCATAGAAGGACATATAATAGCCGATCGCCGCGCGCGGGTCCTTGGGGTCGAGCCGGTACGCCTCGGCGAACCAGGTGCGCGCCGTCGCATAGAGCGCCGGTTTCTTCTCCTCTTCGGCGCGCGTCATGAACAGGCCGCCCATCAGCACCTGGGCGTCCTGCGATTCCGGATCCAGAACGAGTGCCCGCTTCAGCGCGGTCTCTGCCTTCGCGAATTGCTGGGCGTCGGTATAGGCCTCGCCGGCGATCAGTTGCACGGGCAGGCTGTCGGGATATTTTTTGTCCATGCCGTCGACGTCGTCCGCGACGGCGCGCGCCTGACGCTCGGAGACACCACGCTCGCTCCGGATATGCGCCTGGATCACGGCTTCCTCGGGCGCTGTCAGGCGCCGCATATCGACTTTCGGCGCGACATAGTCCGCCGGCTTGACGTTGAGCGTCGGGAACGGCCCGCTCTTGTAGTCGCGCAGTTCGTCCTGCAGCGTGTCGAGGTCGCCGAACGCGCGCTGCGCCGCGGTCAGGCTGTCCTCACCGGCGTTCAGCGCCTTCAGATATTGGGCGAGCTGCCCCTGCCTCGCCTTGTTGAAATTCAGATAGTGGGCGATCATCCAGCCGAACGAATAGGATTGATAATATTCCTGTCCGTCGAGCCGCTTGTTGTGATCGAACAAGCGAGTGAGCCGGATGCCGGGCAGTTCGAACAGGTCGTCTCCGCGGTGCTGCGGGACGTCGCCGACGCGGAAGGCGCCGCCGTCGAGCAGTTCGAGCGTGCCGTAAAGTTCGGCAAAGCCCTCGACATACCAGTGCGGATAGGCGGTGCTGAATTTCTGCAGCATGAAGTGATGTACATATTCGTGGAACAATATGCCTTCGGCGGTCAGCGCCGTCTTCTGGTTGAGTTCGCGCTGGTCGAGATGGCGGCTGAAGCGGTCGCGCTGGCTCTCGACTGCCGGAACGAAGGATACGGCGGCACCGGCGCGCGGAATGTAAAAGCCCGCGACGCCGGAAGTGCCGGCAAGGCGGCCGATGTCGTCGGTGTCGCCAAAGCGATAGACGCGGACCTTGTTCGACTCGCCGATGTCGGGGCCGGGTATCGGAAGCCCCTGCATATAGCGCAACGCGTTGTCGAAACGCTCGAGCCGCGTCGCGAAGCGTTCGGTATCCGCTTTGCTGCTTTCGGAAACGATGATGAAGTGCGCGGTTTCGGCTTCCCACCATTCGGCGTGAGCCACGCTCCCGAAAGCGAGCAGCGCAACGGCGAAACCACCGCGCAGGGCGGCGTTCAGATATGCGATCACTTTGTTTCCCCCGGTAAAAATTCCGCGCCTATCTATATCAAGCCGGACAAATGCTTCAACCGCGCCACCAAACACCGAAGCCGCCCAGCGAAAAATCAAAGGAGAAGATACGATGACCGACAAGATTGCCGCCTTCCGCGCCCTGCATATTCCCGGCGACCCGCTGATCCTCGTCAACATCTGGGATGCGGGGAGCGCGAAGGCGGTGGCAGGCGCGGGCGCGAAGGCGATCGCGACCGGCAGCTTCGGCGTCGCGGGCGCGCAGGGCCGCGCCGATGGCGAGGATTTCCCGATTGAGGATGTCTTCGAGAATCTGGGCCGCATCCTCGCGGTCACCGACCTGCCGGTCACGATCGACATGGAATCGGGCTATGGCGCCGATCCGGCAGCGGTCGGCGTCTCGGTCGGCCGCGCGAGGGATGCGGGCGCCGCGGGGATCAATATGGAGGACCGGCTGCCCGGCACCGCCGAGCTGCTCGCGATCCCCGAAGCGGTGGCGCGCTATCGCGCCGCGGCGGACACCGGCCTCTTCGTCAACGCGCGCTGCGACACGTTTCGCGGCGCCGATGCGGCGAAGGACGGCGACGCGCTCGTCGCCGCGACGCTCGATCGCGCGCGCGCCTATGCCGACGCCGGGGCGGGCTCGCTGTTCGTGCCCTTCCTGCTCGATCCCAAATGCATCGGCGCGATCTGCGACGCGTCGCCGCTGCCCGTCAACATCCTGCGCGGCAAGGGCGGCCCGACGCACAAGGAACTCGCAGCCTTGGGCGTTGCGCGGATCAGCCACGGGCACCAGCCCTGGGCGGCCGCGATGGGCTGGCTCGCGGCGCAGGCCGGACAGGTGATGGGCGGCGCCGAACCCGATTATTGAGCGAAGCTATTCGGCCCCGCCCGTCCCACCGTGGCGCTGGTCGCGCATCCGCAGCAATTGTTCGAGAAAGGGCCGCGCCTGCGCCCCCATATGCGGGTCGAACGCAATCGATTGTGCCAGCCTGATCGCCGAGGTGAATTGACCCCGGTTGGCGAGCGCAAACGCATGGGCGACCCGCAACTCGATATTTTCCGGCGCGAGCCCGAACGCCCGTTCGAGCCCCTGTATCGCAATGTCCGGCGGTGTTTTGCCCTGATCGAGGAAGCTCTGGAAATAGATGTAGAGCGGTAGCGGATCGTCCGGATTGGTCCTGTTCGCAAGAGTGATCGGTTCGCGCGCCTTTTCCCAGCGCGTATCCTCATAGTCGCCCTTGCTGTCGAGTTCGTGCATCAATAGCTCGCCCAGCAAGACATTGGCGCGGACATGATCGGGCTTGATCGCGATCGCGCGGTCGAGCGCGCTCCGGACCGCGGCGAGGTCGCGGGTGTCTTTGTCGAGAGCCCATTCCGCAGCCGCATATTCGAACCACACCGCCGCGTCGCCCGCATGCGTTGCGGAGAGGCTCCGCAGGCTGTCGCGGACCGCACGGCCGCTATCGTCCCCCGGGCGGGCGCTCAGCCGTGCGAGCCGGAGCGGGATCACGGCGTCCTCGCCGGGGCGCAATGCAGTCACGGAGATATTGGTGGGAACAGGAATCGCGTCCTTGGTCATGCGATAGCTGAGCGGGCGCCGGAGATAGGCTGCGAGATCCTTGTCGAGTTGATCGAGATCGCCGAACGCTTGCCGCGCGGCTTGCTCGGCTTCGGTGCCCGCATTGATCGCTCTCGCATAGGCGACGAGTTGCCCCGCGCGCGGCGCGTCGTGGAACAGCATATGGGTCAGAAGCCAGGCGCGCCCGTAATAGACATCGACTTGGCCGACCGTTTTCAATGAATGGGGGTCGGTCGCGAGCAGCGTCTCGACCGGAATCTGCGGCAATTGAACAAGGCCGTACTGGCGGCCATAAGCGGGCTTGCCGATCAGCGCCTTGCCATTTTTGTCGAAATCGATGGTCGAATAATATTCGGCGAACCCTTCGATGATCCACGCCGGATAGGCGCCCGTGCGATAGCGCTTCATGAAATGATGCGCATATTCGTGGAACAGCGTTTCCTGCGACGCCGACGTGCCGCGAGAGCGGCCGCCATTCTCCCGATGCGATACCGCAAAGCTGCCGTCGCGGCCGGTCCGGTAGAAGCCGACGAAAGACGAGGAGCGCGAGCCCGTGTAGAGTTTCGCGACCTCGCCGGTCGAGGCGAGCAGGTAGATGGGCAGACGGTTGGATTCGCCCTGTTCCTTGACATCCAGCAGCAGGCGCAGCGCCACGTCGAAACGCTGAAGTGTCGAGGCGAATTCGCGCAACGATTTTTCGTTGCCTTCGCTGTAGATGATGAAACTGTCGGTCTCCGAACGCAGCCAGCGTGCTTCGGCGACAGTTGCGATAAGTGCCGCGGCCATCGCTGCCGCCGATATCAAAATCCTGATCATGAAAGCCCCCCAGCTTTACTTCCGCCATGCTGGCAGGGAGTTGCCGGACTGTAAAGCCCTCTGCTGGCTAGACAAAGCTGTAGGGATCGATGTCGATCGCGAGCCGCGCCTTCGTCGACCATTCGACGCTGTTCACCCAGTCGCGGATCGTCCCCTGCAGATCGAAGCTGCGCGGCGCGTGGAGCAGCAGGCGAAAGCGATGACGGCCGCGCAGCATCGCGAGCGGGGCGGGGGCGGGGCCATAGACCGCGAGGCCGTCGGCGACGGGCGCCTTCGCGCCCAGCCGCTGCGCCTGCCCGCGCGCGACCTCGATATCCTCCGACGAGATGACGAGCGCTGCGAAGCGGCCATAGGGCGGCGCGCCCGCGAATTTGCGCGCCGCCGCCTCGGCCGAATAAAAGCCGTCGCGGTCGTTCGCGACGAGCGCGGCCATGACGGGGGCCTCGGGAACGCGCGTCTGGATCAGCACTTCGCCGGGCTTGACCCCGCGCCCCGCGCGCCCCGCGACCTGCGCGATCTGCTGGAAGGTGCGCTCCGACGCGCGGAGGTCGCCGCCGTCGAGCCCGAGATCGGCGTCGACCACGCCGACGAGCGTGAGGTTGGGGAAATGATAGCCCTTGGTGACGAGCTGGGTGCCGATGATGATGTCGACCAGCCCGCCCTCGACATTGTCGACAAATTCGGCGGCTTTCGCGGGCGACCAGAGGGTGTCCGAGGTGACGATGGCGGTTCTTGCTTCGGGGAAGCGCAGCGCGACCTCGTCGGCGACGCGCTCCACGCCGGGGCCGCAGGCGACGAGGCTGTCCTCGTCCTCGCACTCGGGGCAGAGCCGCGGCGGCGGCATCACATGCCCGCAATGGTGGCACGCGAGGCGGTGGACGAGCCGGTGCTCGACCATCCACGCGGTGCAATTGGGGCACTGGATGCGGTGGCCGCAGGTGCGGCACAAAGTCAGCGGCGCGAAGCCGCGGCGGTTCAAAAAGAGCAGGCTCTGCTCGCCCTTCTGCAAGCGGTCGGCGAGCGCGTCGACGAGCGGCGGCGCGAGCCAGCGGCCGCGGTCGGGCGGGTCGGCCCGCATGTCGATCGCCGCGAGATCGGGCAGGGTCGCGCCGCCGAAGCGCGCGGGCAGGACGATATGGCGATAGCGCCCCGCCTCGACCATCGCGAGGCTTTCGAGCGCGGGGGTGGCGCTCGCGAGCACCACCGGCAGGCCCTCGAAAGCGCCGCGCATCACCGCGACGTCGCGCGCGTGATAATGGACGCCATCCTCCTGCTTGAAGCTCGTCTCGTGCGCCTCGTCGACGACGATCACGCCGAGCCGGGCATAGGGCAGGAACAGCGCCGATCGCGCGCCGACGATGATTTTCGCCTCGCCCGCCGCGATGCTGTGCCACGTGCGGCGGCGCTCGGTCGAGCGCAGCCCCGAATGCCAGGCGACGGGTTCGCAGCCGAAACGCGCGGCGAAGCGCGTCAGCATCGGTTCGGTGAGCGCGATTTCGGGAAGCAGCACGAGCGCCTGTTTGCCCGCATCGATCGCGGCGGCGATCGCTTCCATATAGACTTCGGTCTTGCCCGATCCGGTGACGCCGTCGAGCAGCAAGGTCTCGAACTTCGCGGCGGCGACCGCCTCGCGAAGCTGCTCCGCCGCCGCCGTCTGCTCGTCCGACAGGTCGGGCGGCGCGAAGCCCGAATCGGGTTCGGGATAGGGCTGGTCGGCCGAAACGCTCACCGCCTCGAGCGCGCCGGTATTGACGAGCCCGCGGATCACCGCTTCGCTGACCTCGGCGAGCGCCGCGAGTTCGCGCACCAGCCCCTGCCGCGTGCCGATCTTTTCGAGCGCGACGGTCCGCTGCGGCGTCATCCGCGCGGGCAGCTCGCCGGTCGCGCGATATTCGACGATCGGGCGCCGCGCGTCGGCGAAGGCGGCGCCGGGGAGCACCATGCGCAGCACCGATCCCGGGGGCGCCAAATAATAGTCGCTCGTCCATTCGATCAGGCGGCGGAGCGGCGCTGCGATCGGCGGCACGGGCACGACTTCGTAAAGATTGCGCAGGCGATTGTCGCCGACCGGCTCGGGCGCGCCGAAGCTTGCATCCTCCCACACCACGCCCCCCATCCGCCGCGGCCCGAGCGGCGCGACGACGACGCTGCCGAGCGGCGCTTTGCTCCCCTGCGGCACGCGATAGTCGAGCGGGCCGAGAGCGGCGGTCAGGAGGAGGACGCGGGCGCGGGTCATGGGTCGGGCAGGATATAGGCGCGCGGGGAAAATAGGAAAGCGCCGAGGTCGGCGAAGGCGGATTTCGACGGAAGGTGGCCGTTTGAAAAGAAAGCCCATCCCCTGAAGGGGAGGGGCTCAAATTTCCCCAACGTCCGCTCCCCACCCCGAAACAGAAACCCGCCCGGCGCCTATGCCGACGCCAGCGCCGCCTTTTTCACCGGGCGTTTCGCGGGTTTCGGCCGCTTGAACCAGAAGGTCCACACCGCAAGGCTGCCGAGCAGCGTCAGCGACAGGCCCGAGATCGTCAGCACGATACGCCACGCCCAGCCGCCGACCTTCGACGCGTGGATCGGGAAGGCCATGTTGAACGCCTGCGCGCCGGGCGCGAGCTTCAGCGCGTCGCGCGCGCCGAGCACCTCGCCGGTCGCGGCGTCGAAGGCGAGCGTCGTACGGCCGTTGGGCAGCCATTCGGCGGGCTGCTTCATGCGCAGACCGATCGGGTCGCCCGCCTTGCGCGGCAGGCTGAGAATACGGAATTCGGCGTCGGGGAAGCGGCGGCGCGCCTCGGCGAGCATCGCGGTGTAGTCAGGTTTGTCGGCGAGCGGGCCGCCGCGGTATTTCGGCGGGTCGAGCGCCTTCGCGGTCTCGGCGACCGGGCCGAAGGGCGCGACCATCCCCAGGGCGAAGGGGCGGAAGATCATCATCGTGCCGGTGACGATCGAGATCAGCAGCAGCGGCGCGACGACGACGCCGAGGTCGCGGTGGTGCATCACGATCGCGGGGCGGCTCATCCGCTTGGGCCACAGGCGGAGCTGGAAGGTCCGCCGCGTGCGCCACCACAGGATGACGCCGCTGATCACGAAGAACAGCCCGCACAATCCCGCGACGCCGATCACCCATTCGCCATTGTCGCCCGCGAAGAGATGGTGGTGGAAATCGAAGATCCAGAGTTCGGGGCGTTCCCACTGGCTCGCCCAGCGCGCGGCGATTTCGCCCGACTGGCTCGCATAGGCGCCCGCGCCCTCATTCCCCGGGCCGCCGAAGCGGAGCTGGTGCAGCCCGAAACGCTCGTCGGCGTAGATGATGCCCTGCGCGCCGGGCATCGCCATCAGCTTTTCGGTGGTCGCGGCGACCGTAGCGAGGTCGCCGCGCAGCGGATCGCCCGTCCCCGGCACCCCGATCCACAGATGCTCATAGAGCAGGATCGTGCCCGACAGGCCGAGCAGCGCGAGCACGAGGCCGATCAGGCCCCCCGTCCAGCGATGCAGCGTGTCGAGCAGCTTGATCATCAGAAGCGATAGTCCCAACCGAGCGTGAAGGTGCGGCCGCGGCCCGCGAAGTTGAAGAAATTGTCGGTCGGCCGCTGGGTGTCGCTCGCGTAGCTGATATATTGCTTGTCGAACAGATTCTGCACCGCGAGGCTGACGCCGCCGAGGCTCGTCTGATAGCGGACGAAGGCGTCGGTCAGATTATAGCCCTCGAAATCGTTGAGTGCGTCGCGGTCGGGGCCGCGGAAGCTGCGCGCGAAGTAGAATTGCGTCTGGATGCGCGCCGACAGCGGACCGCTGGCATAGGCGGCGGCGAGGTTGAGCCGGTCGGGCGAAATGTTCGCGCCGTCGAGGTCGGTCTCGACCACCCCGTCCTGATCCTCGTCGAAGCGTCCGGTGATATGGGCATAGCCGGCCGAAACGGTCAGCCCGTCGATCGGCAGCTTGACCGCGAGGTTGATCTCCAGCCCCTCGATCTCGACGCGCTGGCGCACGACGTCGAAAATGCCGTCGGGCCGCGCGATCAGCAGTTGTCCCTTGGTGCTCGTCGACCAGAAATAGGTCGCGCTGGCGTCGAGCGGCCCGCGCTTCACCTCGACCCCGATCTCGCGGTTGTTCGATATGATCGGCGCGATGTCGAGATAATTGTCGATGTCGACGCCCGCGATCTTCACCGCGCGGGTGATGCGGCCGATGTCGGGAACGGTATAGCCCTCGGCATAGCTCGCATAGGCGCGGATGCCGGCTGCCGGCTCGACGATGACGCCGCCGTTCAGCAAGATGTCGTCGAAGCTGGGGCTGCCGCCCGCGACGTCGACGCCGCCATAGGTCGAAACGCCGCACGGGCCGCTGGGCACCGCGGGCGGTGCGGGGCAGGCGACAAAGGTGTTCGCGGCGAGCGTGCGATAATCGTCGATCTTGATCTTCACATTCTCGTAGCGCGCGCCGCCCGCGAGGCGGACAAGGCCGTCGGCGAGCTTGAGATTGGCCTGGCCGAAGGGCGCGAAGCTGCGGAACTCGCTCGGCGGCACCCACGCGCGGTCGGTCGCGATCAGCCGCTGCTCGGTCGTGTCCCACAGCGCGTCGAAACCGGCGATCAGCGTCAGTGCCTCGAAACCGGGGACCGCGCGCTCATAGCTCAGCTTGCCGCCGATCTTGCGGCTGCGGTTCTGCGACTGGTCGAAGAGCGTGCCGACCGGCGCGATCGTCGGGTCCTGAAAACTGGCGATCGGATTGGGCTCGCCGCCGAAGGTGTCGCGGCTGCGGTTCCAGAAAATCTGGCTGACGAAATTGCCGCCGCCCAGATCGGTGTCGGTGAGCGACAGCGCGACGCTTTCGGTGCGATTGGTCGCGGGCACGCCCGGCGGCACGCCGGGCTCGGCGCTCGTCGGCAGTCCGGCGGCCTTGTCGCCCGCGACCGGGGCATAGTCGCCGTCGCCCTCGAGCTCGAAGCGGCTCGCGATCAGGTCGAGCCGCATCGTGTCGGTCACCGCATAGCCGAAGCGGCCGAAGAGCGAGAGCGCCTTCGAATCCATCGTCTCGCCCTGCGTCAGGTTGATCCCGACCGGACGGCCCTCGCCGTCGCGGAACAGGCCGCGCAGTTCGTAAGCCGCGCCGACCGAGGCGTCGAAACGTCCCGCCTTGTACTGGACGAGCCCCGCGGCCTTGCCGCCCATGCCGGCGTCCGAAAATTCATTATCCGCCGTCGCCTGCAGCAGCGCGCGGCCCGATACGCCCTCTTCGGTCGGGGCGCCGACGGTGACCTGGTTGACGATGCCGCCGGTGCCGCCGATCCCCTGCAGCGCGTTCGATCCGAAGATCACCTCGACCCGGTCGATGAAGAAACCGTCGATGGTGAAGCCGTCGCGGCTGCCGTCGCGCATCGGAGTCGATTGCGGGATGCCGTTGATCGCATAGAGTGGGGCGCGGCCGCGCAGCGTCTCGCCCGCGCCCGACAATTTCTGGCGCGTCGGCGAGAAGCTGGGGGTCAGCGTCGCGACCGCGTCGGTCACCGAGCCCGAAATCGCGATCTGCTGATCGAGCGCCGTCTTGTCGATCACCTCGATCGTCAGCGGCAGCGCGTTCGGCGGCAGGATCGTGCGCGCGGCGGTGACGACGATCGCGTCTTCGCCCGCGGCCGTGTCGGCGGGCGCGGCATCCTGCGCGAAGGCGGGCGAGGAAAGCGCCGTGCAGGCGAGCGCGGCGAGAGCGAATTTGCGATTCATATGAACTCCTGTTTCGGAGCGCGCGCTAGTGCGACACATTCGCAAAAGCAAGGGGTTTGTGGGTGGTGGAGGGGTAGCGACGGTAACGCCAAGGCCCCTCCGTCAGCGCTTCGCGCTGCCACCTCCCCATCGCTGCGCGACAGGGAGGATGTTTCTTTCATCGTCACCCCGGACTTGATCCGGGGTCCATTCAGGCGACGGTTGGAAGAATGGATCCCGGATCAAGTCCGGGATGAAGAAAGTGGGCAACATCAGCTTAATACCCTAAGCAGGCCCAATTACCCCGCAAGGGGTGACTTGGCGGATCAAACCTCGCTATCAGCTTGACCATGCGGGAAAAGGAACTGCGCTTCGCCCTGATTTGCTACGGCGGCATCAGCCTCGCCGTCTATATGCACGGCATCACCAAGGAGATCTGGCGGCTCGCCGCCGCGTCACGCGCCTTTCATGAGGAGGCGGCGCCCTCCGGTGCATGCGGCGTCTATCACGACTTGCTGGCGCACATCGCCGAAAAGAGCGGGGTCAAGCTCCGCGTCCTTGCCGACATCGTCGCCGGGGCGAGTGCGGGCGGGATCAACGGCATCTTCCTGGCGCGCGCGCTCGCCACCGGCCAGTCGCTCGATCCGCTCACCGGGCTGTGGCTCGACGGCGCCGACGTCGACCGGCTGCTCGATCCCGACGCGCGCGCGCTGTCGGCGGCGACGAAATTCTGGGCGGTGCCGATCGCGGGCTGGGCGATGAAACGGCGCGGCAACGTCATCGACCGCACCGTGGGCGAAGCCGCGCAGGACGAGGTGCGCGCCAAGCTGTCGCGCTTCGTGCGTGCACGCTGGTTCGAACCACCTTTCGGCGGCGCGACCTTTTCGAACCTGCTGCTCGATGCGTTCGATGCGATGGACGCGGCCCCCAAGGGGCCGCCGCTCGTCCCCGCCGGGCAGCCCGTCGACCTGTTCGTGTCGGTGACCGATTTTGCCGGGCACAGCGCGCCGCTGTCGCTCAACAGCCCGCCGCGCGTCACCGAGCAGGAGCACCGGCTGATCATGCGGTTCCGCGAGGATCGCCGCACCGGGAAACGCATCGACGATGTCCCCGCGCTGGTCGCCGCGGCGCGCGCGACGGCGAGCTTTCCTGGCGCCTTCCCGCCCTTCACGCTCCGCGAACTCGACCATGTGCTCGAAAAGCGCGGGATCGACTGGCCGGGGCGCGGCGCCTTCCTCGCCGCGCAGCTGCCGGCGAGCGGCGAGGCCGATCCCGCCGACCGCGTGCTCATCGACGGCTCGGTGCTCGCCAACGCCCCCTTTCGCCCCGCGATCGCCGCGCTCAAGCAGCGGCCGGCGCGGCGCGAGATCGACCGCCGCTTCGTCTATATCGACCCCAAGCCCGATTATCGCTCGATCAGCTTCGGCAAGCCGGGCGAGGCGGCCGAAGGGCCCGAGGATGGGGCGCCCAAGCTGCCGGGCTTCCTCTCGACGATCCTCGGCGCGCTGTCGGAGATTCCGCGCGAACAGCCGATCCGCGAAAATGTCGAGGCGATCGAGGGTATGTCGCGGCGGATCCGCCGCATGCAGCGCATCGTCGATGCGATGAAGGTCGAGGTCGAGGAACAGGTCGCGGCGCTGTTCGGCACGACCTTTTTTCTCGACACGCCGACGCCTGTCCGGCTCCGGAAATGGCGCGCCAAGGCGCAAGCTCAGGCGGCGGCGCGCGCGGGCTTCGCCTTTGCGCCCTATGGCCATCTCAAATTGTCGGCGGTGGTCGAGGAATTGGTGACGCTGGTCGACCGGCTCGCCCCCGCCGAGGGCGACATCCATCGCCGCAATAGGCGCGGGGCGATTTGGGACGAGGTCCGCGCGCGCGGGCTCGACCGCATTTCGGGCAAGCGCGGGTCGGGCGCGAGCGACGATGCGGTCACCTTTTTCCGCAGCCACGACCTCGGTTTTCGCGTGCGGCGGCTGCGCTTCCTCGCGCGCGAACTCGACCGCGTGGTCGAGGCGAAGCGCGACACGCGCGATCCGGCGTGCGACGCGATGCGCGACGCCATCTACACGGCGCTCGGCCTCTATCTCGAACGCGAGGGCGACAATTGGTTCGCCGATCTCGATATATCCGCCGAAGCCGGGCCGGGGGCATGGATCGACGCGATCGGCGAACGGCGCGACCTGATCGGCGCCGATGCCGCGGCCGACGCGCTGATGGCCGAGGCGCTGGCGCTGCTGCCCAAGGATGATCGGCGGACGCTGCTCCTCGCCTACCTCGGCTATCCCTTTTACGACATCGCGACCCTGCCGTTGCTGCAAGGCGAGGGGTTCGACGAGTTCGACCCGATCAAGATCGACCGCATCTCGCCTTCGGACGCGACCGCGATCCGCACCGGCGGCGCGGCGGCGATGCTCAAGGGGGTCGAGTTCAACAGTTTCGGCGCCTTCTTCAGCCGCGCGTACCGCGAGAATGATTATCTGTGGGGGCGGCTCCACGGCGCCGACCGGTTGATCGACATCGTCGCGAGCAGTGTGACCGGCGACGGCGCGCTGGCGGCCGACGAGTTGAAGGCCATCAAGCGCCGCGCGTTCCACGCGATCCTCGACGAGGAGGAAGAGCGGCTGCCCAAGGTGAAGGCGCTGATCGCGGAACTGAGGGGCGAGATAGGATAAAGCTCGTCGCCCCCGCGAAGGCGGGGGCCGCTGGAAGTTTGCGCAGCGCCGAAGGGGCAAGGCCGACGGCGGCCCCTGACTTCGCGGGGGCGACGGACCACCTAGTCCGTCAGATCGTCCCACATTTCCTTGATGCGGCCGAAAAAGCCCTGGCTCGCCGGGCATTCCTCGCCGGTCTCGGTCTCGCGGAACTCGCACAGCAGTTCCTTCTGCCGCGCGCTGAGCCTCGTCGGCGTTTCGACGTCGATCTGGACGACAAGGTCGCCGTGACCGCGGCCATTGAGCACCGGCATGCCCGCGCCGCGCTGACGCAGCTGCTTGCCCGACTGGATGCCCGCCGGAATATTGATGTCATGCTTCTTGCCGTCGAGCCCGGGAATGGTGATTTCGCCGCCCAATGCCGCGGTGGTGAAGCTGATCGGCGCGCGCGTGAACAGCGTCGTGCCCTCGCGCTCGAACACCTTGTGCCGCGCCATGTGGAGGAAGATGTAGAGGTCGCCCGGCGCCGCGCCGCGCGCGCCGCTCTCGCCCTCGCCCGCCAGGCGGATGCGCGTGCCTTCGTCGACCCCGGCGGGGATGTTGACGGTCAGCGTCTTGCGCCGGTCGACGCGGCCTTCGCCGTGGCACGAATTGCACGGGTCCGCGATCACCTCGCCCGCGCCCTGACAGGTCGGGCAGGTGCGCTCGACCATGAAGAAGCCCTGCTGCGCGCGCACCTTGCCGTGGCCGGCGCAGGTCGAGCAGCGGTTGGTCGCGGTGCCGGGCTTCGCGCCCGATCCGTCGCACGTCTCGCAGCGCGCGGCGACGTCGACCTCGATCTCGCGCGTGATGCCCGAAAAGGCGTCCTCGAGCCGGATTTCCATGTCATATCGCAGGTCGGCGCCGCGCGCGGGGCCGCGCTGCTGGCGCCCGCCGCCACCGAAGGCCGAACCGAAGATCGATTCGAAAATATCGCCGATGTCGCCGAAGTCGGCATTGCCGTTGCCGCCGAAACCGCCGCCGCCGTTGACGCCCGCCTTGCCGAAGCGGTCGTAGGCGGCGCGCTTCTGCGGGTCCTTCAGGCAGTCATAGGCTTCGCTGATCGCCTTGAAGCGCGCTTCGCTGTCGCCGCAGCCCGGATTCTTGTCGGGGTGATATTTCATCGCGAGCTTGCGATAGCTCGCTTTCAGCGCCGCATCGTCGGCGGTGCGCTCGACTTCCAGCAGTTCGTAATAATCGATGTCGAGCGACATAATCCAAAAGCCCCCTCAACTCCGCCGCACCCATGGGGGCGCGGCGGAGAGAGTTTCATTCTTACTTCTTGTCGTCTTCGACTTCCGAGAATTCGGCGTCGACGACGTCTTCGTCGGTCTTCGCCGCGCCGGCATCTTCGTTGGCGCCGGGGGATGCGGCCGACTGCTGCTCCTTCTCGTAGATCGCCTGGCCGAGCTTCATCGCGACCTGCGCGAGCGCGCCGGCCTTTTCGGTCATCGCGGCGGCATCGCCGCCTTCGACCGCGGTCTTGGCTTCGGCGATCGCGGCTTCGATCTCGGACTTGAGGCCCGCGTCGACCTTGTCGCCATGTTCGGCGATCTGGCGTTCGGTCGAGTGGATCAGGCTTTCGGCGTTGTTCTTCGCCTCGGCCGCCTCGCGGCGCGTCTTGTCCTCTTCGGCGAACTGCTCGGCGTCCTTGACCATCTGGTCGATGTCCGCGTCGCTGAGCCCGCCCGAGGCCTGGATCTTGATCTGCTGTTCCTTGCCGGTGCCCTTGTCCTTGGCGTGGACCGACACGATGCCGTTGGCGTCGATGTCGAAGGTCACTTCGATCTGCGGCACGCCGCGCGGTGCGGGCGGAATGCCGACGAGGTCGAACTGGCCGAGGATCTTGTTGTCCTGCGCCATTTCGCGCTCGCCCTGGAACACGCGGATCGTCACCGCCGACTGATTGTCGTCGGCGGTCGAATAGACCTGCGACTTCTTGGTCGGGATCGTCGTGTTGCGGTCGATCATCTTGGTCATGATGCCGCCTAGCGTCTCGATGCCGAGGCTCAGCGGGGTCACGTCGAGCAGCAGCACGTCCTTGACGTCGCCCTGCAGCACGCCCGCCTGAATCGCGGCGCCGATCGCGACGACTTCATCGGGGTTCACGCCGGTGTGCGGTTCCTTGCCGAAGAAATCCTTCACGACTTCGCGGACGCGCGGCATGCGCGTCATGCCGCCGACGAGCACGACTTCGTCGATCTCGCTCGCCGAAATGCCGGCGTCCTTGATCGCCTTCTTGCACGGTTCGAGCGTGCGCTTGACGAGGTCTTCGACCAGCTTTTCGAGGTCCGAACGCGTGATCGTCTTGACGAGGTGCTTCGGCCCGTTGGCGTCGGCGGTGATGAAGGGCAGGTTGACCTCGGTCGTCGCGGCCGACGACAGTTCGATCTTCGCCTTTTCGGCGGCTTCCTTCAGGCGCTGGAGCGCGAGCTTGTCGCCGCGCAGGTCGATGCCTTCGTCCTTCTTGAAGCCGTCGGCGAGATATTCGACGAGCTTCGAGTCGAAATCCTCGCCGCCGAGGAAGGTGTCGCCGTTGGTCGACTTCACCTCGAACACGCCGTCGCCCACCTCGAGGATCGAGATGTCGAAGGTGCCGCCGCCCAGGTCATAGACGGCGATCGTCTTGTTCTCGGTCTTGTCGAGGCCATAGGCGAGCGCGGCCGCGGTCGGCTCGTTGATGATGCGCAGCACTTCGAGGCCCGCGATCTTGCCGGCGTCCTTGGTCGCCTGGCGCTGCGCGTCGTTGAAGTAAGCGGGAACGGTGATGACCGCCTGCTCGACCTTTTCGCCGAGATAGGCCTCGGCGGTTTCCTTCATCTTCTGAAGGATGAAGGCCGAAATCTGCGACGGCGAATAATCTTCGTTGCCCGCCTTGACCCACGCGTCGCCGTTGCTGCCCTTGACGATCGTGTAAGGAACCAGCTCGGTGTCCTTCTTGGTGATCGGATCGTCGAAGCGGCGGCCGATCAGGCGCTTCACGGCGAAAACGGTGTTTTCGGGGTTGGTGACGGCCTGGCGCTTCGCCGGCTGGCCGATCAGGCGCTCGCCATCCTTCGCAAAGGCGACGATCGACGGGGTCGTGCGCGTGCCTTCGACATTTTCGATAACCTTGGGTTTCCCGCCTTCCATCACCGCGACACAGCTGTTCGTGGTGCCGAGGTCGATCCCGATCACTTTGGCCATTGATAATACGTCCTTGTTGCTTCTTTCGGCGCCCTGAAAAGGCACGCCGTCCATGGGTTTTGATGGGGGCGATATAGGTGCGCTTTGCCTTGGCACAAGGGTTTTGACCGCGTATCTGGAAATCCGAAATATCGCGTTTTTACGGAGTCCTCCCAAAATGAAACCCTTTGCACTTGCCGCTCTCGCCGTCGCCGCGCTCAGCTTGACCGGCTGCGGCGAAAATCTCGGCGCCGGACAGCCGCTCAATGTGGTGAGCGGCCATATCGTGATGGGGGCGACGGCGGACCGCCCGGCGGTCGGCTATTTCCGCGTCGAAGGCGGCCCGCGCGACGTCGAGCTGGTCGCGGTGACCAGCGACCTCGCGCAGCGCGTCGAGATGCACGAGAGCGTGCGCGAGAATGGAATGATGACGATGAAGCCGCTGCTCCGCGCCGCGGTCCCCGCCAAGGGAGAGCTGGTGTTCAAGCAGGGCGGCAAGCATTTGATGATCTGGGGGATCAACGGCGCCGCGGTGCGCGCGGGCAAGCTGCCGATGGCGTTCGTCTTCACCAACAACAATAATGAACGCATCCTCTTCGACATGGTGATCAAGCCCGCCGAAGGCAGCGCAGACGCGGCCGATCATGGCGCGATGGATCATGGGTCGACGGAGAAGGGCGCCGAAACGGCGGCGCCGGACGCGGCGAAGAAATAAGCGCGGGTGCCGCGCCCGTCGCGACCGCTGACGGCTGGCGAGATCGCGCTCGCGCGGACGGTGTTCGGCGACGCGATCGCCTATGACCGCGTCCGGGTGAATCACCATAAATGGATTTTCTTCCAGCCGCGCCACATCGTGATGGCGCCGATGGGCAGCCTGCACTTCAATCCGCACGGCGACCTTTATTGCGAGGATTTCGGCGCCGCATCGCAGCGGCTCAAGGGGCTGTTCATCCACGAGATGACGCATGTGTGGCAGGCGCAGACGCGCGGGCGCTGGTATCTGGTGCTGATGCGCCATCCCTTCGCGACATACGGTTACAGCCTCAAACCCGGCTGGCCGCTCGCCCGCTACGGGCTTGAGCAACAGGCCGAGATCGTGCGCCATTATTGGCTGCTGACGCAGGGCATGACCATCGGCGGCGCGCCGGGGGTTGAGGCCTATCGCGCGATCTTGCCTGCTTCGTGGCACGCGGCGTGATGGCCCGTGAGAAATAGCGACTAGCCAGACGGACCGTGTTCGTCCTATGTTCCGCTCATGGATGGAAGCTCGCTCGTCGCCGCCCTTATTGCCCTTGCCATCGGCGCGCTGATCGGCTGGCTTTTCGCCGGCCGGCAATCGGGCGGGCTCAAGGCCGAGCGCGACGGGCTTTCGGAGCGGTTCAAGAGCGCGGTGACCGATCTTGCGGCCGAGGCCGAGGCGCGCAAGGCGGCCGATATCCGGCTCGCGGCGCTGCTCAGCGAGCAAAAGGCGCGCGACGCCGCGCACGATGTGCAGATCGCGCAATTGAAGGACGCGCAGGCGGCGCTCACCGCGCAGTTCCGCGAGGTCGGGCAGACGATGCTCGGCGAGGCGCAAAAGGCGTTCCTCGAACGCGCCGATGCGCGATTCCGGCAGAGCGAGGAGACCGCGGGGCAGAATCTGAAGGCGCTCCTGTCGCCCGTCCACGAGCGGCTGCAGAAATATGAGGAAGCCGTCGGCAAGGTCGAGGCCGAACGCCGCGACGCCTTCGGGCTGCTCCACGGTCAGATCGCCGCGATGCGCGAAGGCACCGAACGCGTGTCGAGCGAGGCGGCGAAGCTCGTCAACGCGCTGCGCAACGCGCCGAAGGCGCGCGGGCGCTGGGGCGAACAGCAGCTTCGCAACGTGCTCGAAAGCTGCGGGCTTTCCGAACATGCCGATTTCCAGACCGAGGTCAGCGTCCAGGATGGTGACGGCGGCCGGCTGCGCCCCGACGTCGTCGTCAAGGTGCCCGGCGGGCAGAGCCTCGTCATCGACGCCAAAGTCTCGCTCAACGCCTATCAGGACGCCTTCGGCGCGATCGACGAAAGCGAGAAGGTCACGCATCTCGCCGCGCATGCCGCGGCGATGCGCGCGCACGTCAACACGCTCGGCGCCAAAAGCTATTGGAACCAGTTCGACGACACCCCCGACTTTGTCGTGATGTTCGTTCCCGGCGAGCATTTCCTCGCCGCCGCGCTCGATCAGGACCATGAGCTTTGGGACTATGCGTTCGAGCGCAAGGTGCTGCTCGCGACCCCGACCAACCTCATCGCGATCGCGCGCACCGTCGCGGCGGTGTGGCGGCAGGAAAAGCTCGCGGGGCAGGCGCGCGAAATCGCGGCGCTGGGCAAGGATCTTTATGCGCGCATGTCGGTGATGGGCTCGCACATCGCGCGCGTCGGCAAGAATCTCGATCAGGCGACGGGCGCGTACAACGCCTTCGTCGGCAGCTTCGAAAGCCAAGTGCTGACGCAGGCGAAGCGGTTCGAGGCGCTCGACGTCGAGACCGGCGGCAAGGAAATCCCGTCGCTCCCCGTCGCCGAACAGGCGGCGCGCCCGCTCGCGAAGCTGGCGCCGGCGGCGGTCAACGACGGCGATTGAACGCAGATAAATCGTCGCCCCCGCGGAGGCGGGGGCCGCTAGCGGCTTACGCGACGCCGCCGAGTAAGGCCGCAGGCGGCCCCCGCCTCCGCGGGGGCGACGGTTTTAAATCACCCGCTTCAGCACCGTCGTCTGCCCGTCGCTTCCCGTCAGGATCAACGTCCCGTCGGTCGGGAAGGTCAGGCTCACCGGGCCGCGCATCAGCGCGAAAAAGGCGTTTTCCTGCGTCATGCCCGCGCCGGGGCACGCCATCTTGGTCGCCATCAGCGGCCCGGCGGTCAGTGTTCCGTCGGCGAGAGAATAGCCGCCCGAAAACCGGTTGCAGCCCGCGCTGCCGCTCAGCCGGTCAGCTTCGAAGGCGAGCGCGGTCGGGCGATCGGCCGCAACCGGAACCCCGCCGATCGACACGAAGCTCCAGTTGGTTCCCGCGAGCTCGGTCGGCGGCAAGATCCCGCCGCCGCAGCCCTTCACCGTCTTGCCGTCGGCGACGACCGTCACCGTGTCGCGATAGCGGCGGTCGCTCATCCCGTCGCTGCATTCGCCGCGCGTGACCTCGACCTTCAGCCGATCGGTCACATAATGTTCGCCGTTCGCCACAGCGCGCGCGCCGGGGTTCGGCACCATGATCTTGGTCTCGCCATAATCGCCGTCGTAATTGAGCCGCGACGGCGTGATCTCGAGCGTCCAGCCGGGTTCGGTGCCGAGCGCCATATAGGCGGCGGGCGGTTCGCCGGGGCCTTGCGGCATGTCACCGGCGGGCGCGCAGGCGGCTAGGGCGAGCGCGGACGTGAGGGCGGGCGGGGCAATTCTGATCATGCGGCGTCTCCTATCGCGGCGGGACTGATCGACCGATGAACGAGGGGTGGTGGCTATCGGTTCCGCCGCTGGTTCAGCACCTCATAGGCCATCACCGCGGTCGCGACCGCCGCGTTGAGGCTGTCGGCCTTGCCCAGCATCGGCATCTTGACCCGCATGTCGGCGGCGGCGGCATAGGCGGGGGGCAGGCCCTGCGATTCATTGCCGGTGAGGATGAAGGTCGGCGCGGCATAGCGCGCCGCCTGATAATCCTCGGTATCGTCGCCGAGCCAGGTCGCGACGAGCTGGCCGGATCCCTGCCGCAGCCAAGGGAGAAATTCCTCCCAGCGCGCGACCACCAGCTTCTGCGTGAAGATCGCCCCCATGCTCGCGCGCACCGCCTCGACTGCATAGGGATCGGTGCTGTCATCGAGCAGGATCAGCCCGCCCGCGCCGACCGCGTCGCCGGTGCGCAGCATCGTGCCGAGATTACCCGGATCGCGCAGCCGCTCGGCGACGAGCCAGATCGGGGCCGCGGCGCGGTCGAGATCGGCGAGCGTCGTCTGCGGTTCGGCGTAGATGCCGACGACGGTCTGCGGATTATCCTTGCCCGACAATTTGGAGAGGATCGCGCCCGTCGTGTCGATCACCTCGCCCCCCGCCGCCATCGTCGCGTCGGCCAGCGCCTTCGCCAGCGGATGCGCCGCGCCCTCGGGGCCGAGAAACAACCACTGCGGCAGCACGCCCGCCTCGCGCGCTTCGGTCGCGATGCGCAGCCCTTCGGCGAGGAACAGGCTCTCGGCGCGGCGATGGCGCTTCTCGCGCAACAGCCGCATCCGCTTGACTAGCGGATTGGAGAGGCTTTCGATGGTAGAACGGCGACCGGTCATGCGGTCAGTCTTCGCCGAAGCTGTCCTTGACCAGCCCGACCAGCTTGAGCAGCGCCGCGTCGGCGCCGTCGCCCTTCGTATGGATCGTGATCGAATCGCCCTTGGCGGCGCCGAGCATCATCAATCCCATGATCGAGGTGCCGTTGACGCGGCTGCCGCCCTTTTCGACCTCGACCGACACGCTTTCGGGCAGGCGGCTGACGAAGGTCACGAATTTGGCGCTGGCGCGCGCGTGGAGGCCGCGCTGATTGGTGATTTCGACCGTCTCGCTATTTTCGTTCAAGGGCCTACTCCCAGCATCTCCGATGCGACCGAAATATATTTCTGGCCCGCTTCTTTCGCCGCGATCACCGCGGCGCGCAACTCCATCGTCTTGCGCGCGCTTTCGAGGCGGATCAGCATCGGCAGGTTGACGCCGGCGATCACTTCGGTGCGCCCGGCTTCGAGCAGGCTGATCGCGAGGTTCGACGGGGTGCCGCCGAACAGGTCGGTCAGCATCACGACGCCGCGGCCTTCGTCGACCTTGCGAATCGCGTCGGCGATTTCCTTGCGGCGCATTTCCATATTGTCGTTGGGGCCGATGCACACCGTCGCGATGGCCCTTTGCGGACCGACGACATGCTCCATCGCGCGCACCATTTCCTCGGCGAGGCGGCCGTGGGTGACGAGCACCATTCCCAGAAGCGGCAAAGCCTTATCGTGCGCCATGCAGTCGTCGACCCTTATATGTTGCCGCCGGATGCGGGAGACGCGGGCGGGGGCCTGCCCTCAAGCCCATCTTGCGGGGCGGAGTCAAGATTGCGGTGGGTCAACGCTGGCTCATATCCGGACTCGCGCAGCGTTTGGGCCACCCGCGTCGCGACGTGGACCGAGCGGTGCCGCCCGCCGGTGCAGCCAAAGGCGATGGTGACATAGCTTTTGCCCTCGGCGCGGTAGCGCGGCAGCAGCGTCAGGATCAGCCGCTCGATCTGCGCGACACTATCCTCATAGGCGGGGTCGGCGATCACATAGGCGGCGACGTCGGCATCGAGCCCGGTCCCGGGCTTGAGCTTCGGGTCCCAATGCGGATTGCGCAGATAGCGCATGTCGAACACCAGGTCGGCGTTGCGCGGCAGGCCGCGCGCGAAGCCGAAGCTCAATATGTTGAGCACCGGCTCGCCGTCGTCCGCGGCGGCGAAGCGCTGGCGGATTTCCTGCTGCAAATCGTTGCTGCTGTAATTGGTCGTGTCGACGACATGCTCGGCCCAGCGGCGGAGCGGCTCCATCATCTCGCGCTCGCGCGCGATTCCGTCGGCGGCGGGGCGGTCCTCGGCCATCGGGTGGCGACGGCGCGTTTCGGAAAAGCGGCGCTCGAGCTCGGCGCCCGCGCAATCGAGGAACAGGGTCTGGATGTCGCGGCGGCCGCTTTCACGCAATTCCTTGATCCGCCGGACGAGCAGGGCGGGGCGGAAGCCGCGACTCCGGCTGTCGATGCCGATCGCGAGCGGGCGCCCCGCTTCGCCGGGCTTGACGGGGGCGTCGATCAGCGTTTCGAGCAAGGCGAGGGGGAGGTTGTCGACGACCTCCCAGCCCAGATCCTCGAGCACCTTGAGCACGGTCGACTTGCCCGCGCCCGACAGGCCGGTGACCAGCAGCAGCCGCGATTCGACATCCTGGCTCATGCGGCGGGCGCCAGCTGTTCGAGCGCGAGCAGGATCTTGATCGGCGCCGACGCCTCGAACGCCGACAAGAGCAGCGCGGGAAGCGGGTGGCCCGCAACCGTCTCGACCTGCCCCACCGCGGGCATGCGGTCGTAACGGTCGGACAGCCGCACCGCGAGCGCGAGCGGCACCGGTGCCGTCCACGGCCGCTCGATGATCCCGATTCCACGCACTTCGAGCTTGCCGGCGAGCGTCTCGGGCGGGCGGCACCACAGGCGGCCGCGCTCGAACCAGATATCGCAGCGATCGTCGGCGACCAGCCGGGCGCCGCGATCGATCAGCCGCAGCGCGAGGTCCGATTTGCCTTGCCCCGAATTGCCGAGAATCAGGACGCCGCCATTGCCCGCCGCGACGCAGCTGGCGTGGATGTTGACGATTTCGGTTCTGGTCCGGCTCGGAAGCATGGCGCAAGGCTTACCGGCGCCGAAGCGGGGCCGCAAGGCGATAGGATGCGCGCGGTCAGCTCGCCTCCTGCCCTCCGTCGCGCGCCGGCAGGGTGATCAGCAGGCTCGCGCCGGGACTGCCGTCGTCGCGATCCTTTGCGCTGATCGTCCCGCTGTGCCCTTCGACGATCGTCCGCGCGATCGCGAGGCCGAGGCCGCTGTGACGGCCGAACGCCTCGCCCGCGGGCCGCTCGCTGTGAAAGCGGCGAAAAATCGCGTCGCGCTGCGCCGGTTCGATCCCGGGGCCGTCGTCGTCGACCTTCACATGCACCTCGTCGCCGAGCAGGGTCGCCGACACACAGACGAGGCCGTCGGCGGGTGAGAAGCTGATCGCATTGTCGATGACATTGTCGATCGCCCGCTCGAGCCGGTGGCCGTCGCCCATCACGACGGTCGTCCCCTTGCGCGGGCGCGCGAAGGCGACGCGCGGGTGCGGTGTGCCCGCCTCGACGCGCGCGGCGCGGGCGGCGAGCATCGATTCGATCATGATGCCGACGTCGACGGGTTCGAATAGCGTGCGCGACAGCTGGGCATCGACGCGACTCGCCTCGCTGATGTCGCTCACCAGCCGGTCGAGGCGGCGAACGTCCTCGTCGGCGATGCGGAGCAATTGCGCGCGCTGCTCGTCGCTCTTGACGCGGCCCAGCCCCTCGATCGCCGAGCGGACCGAGGCGATCGGATTCTTGAGTTCATGCGTCACGTCGGCGGCGAAATGCTCGCCCGCGTCGATGCGCTCACGAAGCGCTTGCGTCATATCCGACAGCGCGCGCGCCAGCGTGCCGATCTCGTCGCGGCGGCTCGGCAGGCGCGGGACGACGACTTCGCGCGCGCGGCCGAGCCGGACGCGGACCGCGGCGCGCGCGAGGCGGCGCAAGGGGCGGACGATCGTGCGCGCGAGGAAGAGCGAGAGCAGCACCGACGCCATCAGCACGACGAGGATGACCACCGCGAGGCGGAAGCGTTCGGCGCGCACCGTCCGCGTGATGTCGCGCGCGTTGAGCGTCATCAGCACCGTCTGCGGCGTTTCGAGTTCGACGACGCGCGCGGCGCTAAGCAGCGGCGTGCGCTCGGGCGCATAGCGGAAGCGGCTGGCCGCGAGGCCGCTTTGCTGCGCCTCGACGACCTCGGGCCACGACCGCGCGCGGTCGTCGCGCGGTTCCTCGAAATCGGGATAGCTCGGCGCGCCGACGATCCAGTCGATGCCGCGATCCATCGCGCGCGCGGCGTCGCGTTTCCACGGCTGCAGCTCGGGATCGCGCAGCGTGTAGGTCGGCGGTCCGCTCGCGAAGCTGTCGGAGACGCGCCTTCCGTCGGCGCCATAGAAGCGCAGCCGCGATTCGGTCGCCTTGGTGAATTCGCGGATCAGGGTGGCGCGCTGGTCGGGGCGTGCTGCCTCGAGCGCGCTGTCGAGCATCGCGAGCTGGTCCTTCATCACCTCGATCCGCGTGTCGACCAGCCGGCTGCGATAGGTGTCGAGATAATAGAAGCCACCCGCAAGCAACGCGACGGCGAGGATGTTGACCGCGAGGATGCGCGTGGTCAGTGACCAGCGCGCCGACCAGACGAGCGGCGATTCCTCCTGCTCGGCGATGCTCGCGTCGGCTTTCAGCCGGTCGTGTTTCCGGGCCTCAGCTTTCATCGGCAAAGCGGTAACCCGCGCCATAGAGGGTCGCGATCGCGTCGAATTCGGGATCGACCTCGCGGAACTTGCGGCGCAGGCGCTTGATGTGGCTGTCGATCGTGCGGTCGTCGATATAGACGTCGTCCTGATAGGCGGCGTCCATCAGCTGGTTGCGGCTGCGTACGACCCCGGGGCGGCTCGCGAGCGTTTCGAGGATCAGGAATTCGGTGACGGTCAGCGTCACATCCTTGCCGTCCCAGGCGACCTTGTGCCGCGCGGGGTCCATGCTCAGCCGCCCGCGCGTGATCGGCTCGGCGACGGGCTCGTCGTCGTCGCTCGGCGCGCTCCGGTTGAGCTCGACGCGGCGAAGGATGGCGCGGATGCGCGCGATCACCAGGCGCTGAGAGAAAGGCTTGGCGATATAGTCGTCGGCGCCCATCGCGAGGCCCAGCGCCTCGTCGATCTCGTCGTCCTTGCTGGTCAGGAAGATGACCGGAAGCTGGCTCTTCTCGCGCAGCCGGCGCAGCAGTTCGAGCCCGTCCATCCGCGGCATCTTGATGTCGAAGACGGCAAGGTCGGGCGGATTGTCGATCAGCGGCTTCAGCGCCGCCTCGCCGTCCGAATAGACGCGCGTGACGAATCCTTCGGCTTGCAGCGCGATCGACAGCGATTGCAGGATATTGCGGTCGTCGTCGACCAGCGCGATGGTTGCCGTCATGCTCTTTCCATTGGGCGGGCTCCAGGGGAGCGATTAGCCTATCCGGCGTTCAGCGACAACCGCGCGCGCATGGCACCGGTTCCCTCGCCAAGCGCTCGTCGCACATGCTGCACTGCGCCACGTTAATCTTTTGACCTTGGCCCCCGCCCTCGCTAACGCGGCCGGGATTTCGGAATCGGCGGACACGTCGGCACCCATGCAAATGCGGGCCAGCCCATTAGCGCGCTGAGCATTGCATAGGTATGCAGGCGGCGGCGCCGGACAAGGAAAGGCGAAGGAAAATGACCAAGGTTGTGATCGGCAGCGACACCGTCGACACGCAGGCGGACGTGGCCGAAAACTGGGGCACGTCGGCGCTGATCGAGGACGCGGTGCGCCATGGCGAAGGCCGGCTCGCCAAGGACGGCCCGCTCGTCGTCGAGACGGGCAAGCACACCGGCCGCAGCGCCAAGGACAAGTTCATCGTCCAGGACGACGAGACGCGCGACACCATCTGGTGGGGCAAGACCAATGTGCCGATGACCCCCGATCATTTCGCGGCGCTGAAGGCCGATTTCCTCGCGCACCTTGCCGAGCGCCCGCGCCTCTATCGCCAGCAGCTCTTCGGCGGCTCGCAGCCCGAGCATCGCGTCGCGGTGCAGGTCGTCACCGAATTCGCCTGGCACAGCCAGTTCATCCGCACCTTGCTCTGCCGCCCGACTGCGGCCGAGCTCGCATCGTTCGCGGCCGAATATACGATTATCGACCTGCCGAGTTTCCGTGCCGATCCGGCGAAGCACGGGTCGCGCAGCGAGACGGTGATCGCGGTCAACTTCACCGAAAAGCTGATCCTGATCGGCGGCACGCAGTATGCGGGCGAGATGAAGAAGTCGGTGTTCGGCATCCTCAACTATCTGCTCCCCGTAAAGGGCGTGATGCCGATGCACTGTTCGGCGAACATCGGCGCAAACGGTGATACGGCGGTTTTCTTCGGCCTTTCGGGCACCGGCAAGACGACGCTGTCGGCCGATGCCTCGCGCACGCTGATCGGCGACGACGAGCATGGCTGGTCCGACACCGCGGTCTTCAACTTCGAGGGCGGCTGCTATGCCAAGATGATCCGCCTCTCGCCCGAGGCCGAGCCCGAGATTTTCGCGACCACCAAACGCTTCGGCACGATCCTCGAAAATGTCGTGATGGATTCCGAAACGCGAGAACTCGACTTCGACGATGCGAGCCTCGCCGAGAACAGCCGCGGCAGCTATCCGATCGACTTCATTCCGAACACGTCGGAACAGAATATGGGGCCGGTGCCGCAGACCGTCATCATGCTTACCGCCGATGCTTATGGCGTGCTGCCGCCGATCGCGAAGCTGACCCCCGACCAGGCGATGTATCACTTCCTCTCGGGCTATACCGCGCGCGTCGCGGGGACCGAGATCGGCGTGACCGAGCCCGAGGCGACCTTCTCGACCTGCTTCGGCGCCCCCTTCATGCCGCGCCACCCGTCGGTCTACGGCAACCTGCTCAAGGAACGCATCGCCAAGGGCGGCGTCCAGTGCTGGCTCGTCAACACCGGCTGGACCGGCGGCATGGCGACGATGGACGGCATCAAGCGCATGCCGATCAAGGCGACCCGCGCGCTGCTCAACGCCGCGCTCGACGGCAGCCTGAACGACGCCGAGTTCCGCAAGGACCCGAACTTCGGCTTCCTGGTGCCCGTCGCGGTGCCGGGCGTCGATAGCGGCCTGCTCGACCCGCGCGAAGCCTGGGCGGACAAGGCGGCCTATGACCGCACGGCGCAGACGCTCGTCGGCCAATTCATCGACAATTTCGCGCAATTTGCCGAGCATGTCGACGAAGGCGTCCGCCAGGCGGCGCCGCAGCAGGCGGCCGTCGCGGCATAATTGACCCGGAAACTTCCGGGTGCTCATTCACCCGGAAGGACCGGACCCATGACCACCGAATATAAACCGCGCCTGTTCGCGCGCGATTCCGACATTCACGCGCTGGGCGAGGGTTTGCTTGCCTGTGCCTTGCCGCGCGAGGCGTGGACGCACGAGGCCCACTTGGGCGCGTGCCTCTGGCTGCTCAGTGAACGCCCCGACATCGACCTCGATGCCGAGATCGCGGGGCTGATCCGCCGCTTCAACGAGAGCGTCGGCGGCGTGAACGACGATCACGGCGGCTATCACGACAGCATCACCCGCGCCTATGTCGCGGGGGTCAAGCTGTTCCTGCGCGAGACGGCCGAGACGGGGCTCGCGGCGCGCGTCAATGCGCTGCTGCTGTCTGACGCCGGCCGCCGCGACTGGCCGCTGCGCTTCTACAGCCGTGACTTGCTCTTTTCGGTCCCGGCGCGCCGCGGCTTCGTCGAACCCGACCTCGCGCCGCTCCCCTAGAGCGTGATCCCCGGGGTCCACCCGCTTTCCGCAAGAAAGGCCGCGGGATCCGTCATCTTGATGATCGCCTTGATCGCCGCCGCCTTGTCGGGCGTGCGGTTGTAATAGGCCTTGGCGACGCGGTAGCCGACCCAATAGCCGAGGTCGCCCGGCCAGCCATCGGCGCCCTTCTGGTTGTAGAGCCAGCGCGAACCGATCGCCTTTTGGTCCTTTTCGGCGAGGAAGATCGTCTCGAGCTCCTTCTCGCGCCCCTTCGCCCATTGGTGCAGCAGCGGATAGGCGACCGATCCCGTCATCCGCTCGGCGACGAATTCGGCCGCGCCCTCGACGAGCGCCGCGCGCAGCACCGATTCTTCGCGATCCTCGACCTGCGCTAGCGGCTGCTGCACATGGACATATTCATGCGCGATGACATGGACGAAGCGGTCCTCGTCGTCGGCTTCGATGAATTTGGCGGCGCACAGGGCCTCGAGACCGATGTAGAGCCCCTTCGCATTGGCGGTCCCCGCGGTCGTCGCGCGGCCGATGGCGATGGTGATCGGCGGAAATTTCGCGGCGGGATAAATTTGCGCAAGGCGGTCGGTCGCGGCGACAAGGCGCGTGCGGACATCGGGAAGATTTGCCGCGCAACCGCGCGCGTCGTCAAAGACCTGGCGCTTGTTGCGCAGCGCGGCGGCGAGCTTTTCGGGCGTGATGCGGCGCATCACCATGAATTCGGCGAGTCCCGGCGAAGGAGTGGCAAGATAGCGCGCCGCCACCACCTCGGGCTGCGCCGCGAGCGCGGGATCGTCATAGAGCGCGTAAAAGCGATCGACGTCGCTCGTCGCGATAGTGACGCGCCCCGCGCCGGGCGCGTCCGCCGCTTCATGCGCGTGGGCGGGGATCGCGGCGAGCAACGCGGCGCCGAACAGGCTCTTCATCATGACGTGCGGCCTCATGCCTTCGCTCCCCGCACATATTCGTCGACATTTTTCGCGAGCACGTCGAGCGGGACGTTGCCGCCCTTGACGACGACGTCGTTGAAATCGCGCAGGTCATATTTGGCGCCGAGCGCCTTTTGCGCGAGGCCGCGCTGGCGCACGATCTCACTGTGCCCGACCTTGTAGCCGCAGGCTTGCCCCGCCCAGCTGCAATAGCGGTCGACCTCGCTCGCGACCTCGAGCGGGTTCGAGCCATTCTCGTGCACGAAGAATTCCACCCCCTGTTCGCGCGTCCAGCGTTTGGCGTGGAGGCCGGTGTCGACGACGAGGCGGCACGCGCGGAAGGCGAGCGACTGGAGATAGCCGAGACGTCCAACCTCGAAATCGTCGTAGAGGCCGAGTTCGTCGGCGAGTTGCTCGGCATAGAGCGCCCAGCCTTCGGAATAGGCGTTGAACGCCAGCATCGTGCGGATCAGCGGCATCGCATGCGCATATTCGCCCTGCCACGCATGGCCGGGGATCGCCTCGTGCATCGTCAGATCGGGCAGCGAATATTTGCTGTGCAGCTCGGTCGTGCGCAGGTTGATCCAGAAGCGCCCCGGAATGCTGCCGTCGATCGACCCCGCGCCGCCATAGGCCGCGGGCGCGCCGGGTTCCTCGGCGAGCGGCAGCCGCTTCACCTCGACATTGCCCTTTACGAGGGTGCGGAAGGCGCGCGGAAGTTCGGCGCGGATCTTGCCGAGCCAGGTCTGGATATAAGCGACGATCTCGGCGCGGCCCTGATCATTGTCGGGGAACTTATATTTGGGGTCCTTGGCGAGCGCGTTCATCCGGTCGCCGACCGAACCCTGCGTATAGCCGAGCTTCTTCAGGATCGGGTCCATCCGGCCGTGGAGTTCGGCGAGCTCCTCGCGGCCCATCGCGTGGATCTCGTCGGGGGTCATGCGGGTAGTGGTCGAGGCGCGGAGCCCCCACGCATACCATTCGTCGCCGCCCGGACGCGCCCACATCCCCGCGTCCATCGTCGCCTTCGGCCGCTGCGCCTTCAGCTCGGCGAGCTGGCGTTCGAGCGCCGCCGCGACGGGACCTTGCACGATCTTCGCCGAACGCGCCGACCAGTCGCCGGCGATTTTCGCCTCGCCGGTGCGGCGGACGAGGCTTTCGACCATCGACCCGCCCGCCTTCGCGTCGGCGATCGTCGCTTCCATCGCCGTCACCGCCTTGTCGATCAGGAAGGCGGGGGCGATGAGCCCCTGTCCGCCCGCCGCCTTCAGCCGGTCGGTCTCGCCGTCGAGCACGCCTGGAAAGGCGTTGAGGCGCGAAAGATAGGCCTCGGCGTCGGCCGAGCTTTTCACCGGATGGTCGCTGTCGAGGAATTTGGGGACGTCGAGATAGGCGCCGACATTCTGGATCACCACGTAAGGCGTGTTGCGCCAGCCGCCGACCGCGACGTCGCCATAGGGCAGGGCAAAGCCGGCAAGCGCGACGTCATAGGCGCTTTCGACGACCGCGAGGCTGGTGCGCGTCGCATGGTCGAGCCCCGCCGTGTCGAAGGCGCGGACGCGCGCGACGTCGGCCTTCAGCGTGTCGGCGAGCGCCTTCACCCCCGCCGCCGAGCGATCGCTAAGCTGCCCGCGCATCGCCGCGCGCGCGCCGGTGTCGATGCCGAGCGAGGTCGCGCCCTCGGGCGACTGCGCGAGCAGATTGTCGGCGACCGAGTCGAGCAACTGCTGCGCATCGCTCTTCGGCGCGTCCTGCAGCGCCGCGGCGGGACCCGCGATCGCGAGGCCCGCGGTGCCGGCGCCAAGCGTGGCGAGCGTGCGGCGGCGACTGACGGGGGTGGAAAGCGGATGTTGCACTGGCGGCTCCCTGCGACTTTGTTTCTTGTGAAACCTGTCTAGGGAGTGGGGCGCAGCGCGGTCAACGAAAAGGGGGCGGGAAAGCCGAAGCTCGCCCGCCCCCGGTCGAAAATTATCGGCCGTCTATCAGTCGGTAAGGTCGGCGGGCACCTTGCCGCCATTTGCCGCGAGTTCGCGCATCACCGCCTTGTGCAGCCAGATGTTCATTTCGGCGCTGCCGTCGAGCGCGCCGGTATAGCCGAGTTCCTGCGCCAGTTCCTTGCGGTTGGCGAGGCTCGAATCGATGCCGAGCAGCTTCATCAGGTCGACGATCGACGTGCGCCAGTTGAGATCCTGCCCGGCCTTCGCCGCCTCGGCGGTGAGGATGGCGTCGACGTCGACCGGCGCCGCGGCGGCCGACGCCATCGCCTGCGTCGCGGCGTCGAGCGCGGTGCCGACGGGGCTGGGCGCGGCCGGTGCGGCGGGTTCTGCGGCGACCGCCTTCTTGCCGAAAATCGCGTCCTTGATCTTGCCGAAAATGCTCATTGTGTAGCTCCCACTAGAAACCACGGCGCTCCCCGGAAAGGCGAGTCGCACAGGTGCAAGCTAGGACTATGCAATTGAGAATGACAGCCAAATGACGACTCCTCCTGATCCCGCCGGCTGCTATACTGTTTCCTATCCGGCGCGATCCGATCGGCGCCGTAGCGGGAGTATGATCCATGAATCTGACCGATATTCTGGCGCAGGCCGGCGGCATCGAATCGATGGCGAAAGAATTGGGCATTCCGCCCGCGATGGCGAAACAGGGCGCCGACGCGCTGCTCCCCGCGATCCTCGGCGGGTTCAAGAAACAGGCGCAATCGGGTGGCGGGGGAGCCCAGGGACTCGAGGGACTCGGCGGGCTGCTCGGTCAGCTCGGCGGCGGCGGCCTGCTCGATTCGGTGCTCGGGTCGCAGCCGACCCCGGTGAGCCAGGGCAACGAGGTGCTCGGCCAGATTTTCGGGTCGAAGGATGTCAGCCGCACCGTCGCCGGACAGGCTGCGGCGCAGACCGGGATCGACACGGGAATCCTCAAGCAGATGCTGCCGATGCTGGCGATGATGGCGGCGGGCTATATGGCGAAGCAGGGCGGCGCAAGCGGTGGGGGCGCCGCGAGCGGCGGTCTGGGCGGCATGCTCGGCAATGTCCTCGGCGGCGCGATGGGCGGCGGCGCGGCGCCTTCCGCCGGCGGTCTGGGCGGCATCGGCAAGATGCTCGACATGGACGGCGACGGCAATCCGCTCGACGACATCATGGGCATGGTCAACAAGATGCGGGGGTAAGGGAAGGCCGTCGTCCCCGCCTTCGCGGGGGCGACGCCAACTTTTACGCTGCCATCAACCTGATATCCTCGCGGAAATCCTCGTCCACCCCGATGCGGCTTCGCATCGGGGTGACGGTGCTATCGGCATCGGCGTCGCCTTCCTCGAACAGCGCGCACGGCGCATCGCCGCCGCGCGCGAGGCTGTAACGCTGCGCGACCTTGCCGGTGGGCTTAAAACCCAGCTTGCGCAGCACCGCGCCCGACGCCGGATTGTCGAGGAAATGGCCCGCCGACAACCGGGGCAGGTTCATCGCGCGCGCGATGTGGAGCAGCTGGCGCCCCGCCTCGGTCGCGAAACCGAGACCCCAATAGGGCCGCGCGATCCAGTAACCCATTTCGAGTTCGCCTTCCGGACTCGGCGAAATGCCGCAGCCGCCGACGAGGCGCGGGGCGGCGCCGGTACGGGCGAAGATCAGGAATCGCGGCTGGTCGGGATCGATCGGCTTAGCCAGAAACTCCTGCGCCTGCGCCTCGCCATAGGGCCAGGGCGCGGTCGCGAGGTTGCGGACCACGGCTTCTTCGCCGATCGCACGGGCGAGCGCGGGGGCATCTTCCTGCCAGCCGGGCCGCAGCAACAGTCTTTCGGTACGCGCGAACATATTCTCAAACTCCCAATGCCTGTCGCCTTGGCGCCAGATGGTGACGCTTTGACGACATTCGATGTGGAGGGAGGTGGAAGGCCCCGTTTTCGCGCCGGCCCGCTAGACTGCGGATTTCAGGCAAGAAAAAAGGGAGACCGGGGTGACCCGTCTCCCTCTTTTCGAACCTTGTTTCCGCGTTTCGCGGAAAGGACAGCTCCGGGTCATCCCTTGGTGGACGACCCGTCAGCGATCGTCCCTATTCGGCGGCTTCGGCCATCATGTCGACCGATACATATTTGCGGCCGAGCTTGCCGTCGTGGAATCGGACGCGGCCGTCCGCGGTCGCGAACAGCGTGTGGTCCTTGCCCATGCCGACATTGGCGCCCGGGTACACCTTGGTGCCGCGCTGGCGCACGATAATGTTGCCGCCGATCACTTCCTGACCGCCGAACTTCTTCACGCCAAGGCGGCGGCCGGCTGAGTCGCGACCGTTGCGCGAAGAACCGCCTGCTTTCTTATGTGCCATGACTGATGCTCCTTAATTCGTTCGGGGAAGCCGAGCCGCGTTGCCGCGCTCAGGCGTCCTTCTTGGGGGCCGCTTTCTTGGCGGCGGGCTTCTTTTCCGCGGCTTCCGCCTTGGGTGCGGCTTCCTTCTTGGGAGCAGCGGCCTTTTTCGGCGCAGCTTCCTTCGCGGGAGCAGCCTTGGCTTCGGCGACGGGAGCGGCTTCGGCCTTCGGAGCGGCTTCCTTCTTCGGCGCGGCCTTCTTGGCATCGCCGACGGCGAGGATGCGCAGCAGCGTCAGCGACTGGCGGTGACCGTTGCGGCGGCGGTAATTGTGCCGGCGGCGCTTCTTGAAGACGATGACCTTTTCGCCGCGCGTCTGGGCGATGATCTCGGCCGAAACGACGAGACCCTTCGCATCCTTCACCTCGCCGCCGTCGCCGGCCAGCAGGATGTCGCCCAGCGACACGGTGTCGCCGGCTTCACCCTCGATCTTCTCGACGGCGATCTTGTCTCCGGCGGCAACGCGATACTGCTTTCCGCCCGTGCGCACGATTGCGAACATGGTCTTCCATCCAATCAGAAACTAGAACACCCGCGCTGCCAGTCCCCCGCCAAAGCAGGCGATTTTTCCGGCATGCGGGAAAGTCAGCGCCACTAGCGAGCCAGGCCCGCGCTGTCAACCGCCAAATCCCGCGCTTTTTATCCGAAAGCGCGCGGCGGCACCGATTATCGCATGCGCTGCCGATTCGGCACTTGCTGCGCCGCGAACGCAGCCATATCAGGGGCGGCGATGAAGCGCGTCCTTCTTTTCACCCCGTTGTTCCTGTCGCTGCCCGCCTGCGCCGCGGCGCAGTCCAATGACGGCCCTTCGCTGGCGAAGCGCGCGGTCGAGGGGCGATTCGACGTCGCGCCGCCCGCGGTCGTCTTGGCGCCGCCGGGGCCGCTGCCCGCCGACCTCGCCGGACGGCTCGACCGCTGGGAGGCCGATGCCGCCGCCGGGCAACAGGCATTCGCCGCCGAGCGCGGCACCGCCGCCTCGCTCGTGTCGGCGGCGGCGGGCGCGCCGGTCGCCGGCGAACGCTGGGTCGTCGCGCAGCAGGCGATCTCGCGCCTCATCGCCACGCGCGCGCCGCTGACCGCGGCGCTCGCCGACATCGACCGGCTCTATCTCGATCGCAGCGTCGATGAGCAGATCGACGGCCTGCCCGATATCTATGCGCTGCGCGACCGGCTCGCCGATCTGGTGTCGACGCAGGATGCGGTGATCGAGGCGTTGAGCGCAGGGTTGCCGAAAGGGTAATGCTCCATTCGTCATCCCGGACTTGATCCGGGATCCACTCGGCGGCCGCATCATGGATGCCCGATCAAGTCCGGCATGACGCTGAAGAATGCGCCGGGTTACTGATTCAGCCCATGCTTCTTCAGCGCGTGGCGGATCTGGTCGTAACTCAGCCCCAGCGCCTCGGCCGCGACCTTCTGGTTGAAGCGGCAGCGCGCCATCGTGTCGGCGAGGATCGTCCGTTCATAGCCGTCGACCGCGGCGCGCAGGTCGCTGACCGGGCCCGGGGTTGGAGCGGCGGCGGGAGCGGTATCGCCTGAGGGCGCCGGGGCGGACGCCGCGGGTTTTGGTGGTGCCTTGCGCGACATCGGCTGCCACGGGCTCGCGAAGGGGTCGAAGCTCAGCGCGTCGACCGGCTTCGTCGGGTCGGCCCAGCGATAGATGGCGCGTTCGATAACGTTCCTGAGTTCGCGGACATTGCCCGGCCAGTCGTGCCCCTCCATCGCCGCGAGCGCGCGCGGGCCGAAGCCTGGCCATTCGTCCCAGCCGATCACCGCCGCCATGCGCGTCCCGAAATATTCGGCGAGCACCTCGATATCGCCTTCGCGCGCGCGCAGCGGGGGCAGGGTGATGACCTCGAACGACAGCCGGTCGAGCAGGTCGGCGCGAAAGCGGTTATCGTCGACCAGCGCGGGCAGATGCTCGTTGGTCGCCGCGACGATCCGCACGTCGACGCGAATCGGGCGCGACGCGCCGACGCGCGTGACCTCGCCATATTCGACCGCGCGCAAGAGGCGCTCCTGCGCGCCCATCGACATTGTCGCGAGTTCGTCGAGAAAGAGCGTGCCGCCGTCGGCCTCCTCGAAGCGCCCCGCGCGGCTGCGCGTCGCGCCGGTGAAGGCGCCCGCTTCGTGCCCGAAGAGTTCGCTTTCGATCAGCGTCTCGGGCATCGCGGCGCAGTTCATGATGACATAAGGCCGATCCCACCGCGTCGACAGGCGGTGGAGGCGCTCGGCGATCAGCTCCTTGCCCGTGCCGCGCTCGCCGATCACGAGCACCGGGCGGTCGAGCGACGCCGCGAGGCTCGCGCGCTCGACCGCGTCCTGAAAGGCCGCAGACTGACCGATGAACTGCGTTTCGCGCTCCATTCCCAATCATTGGCAAATTTTCCCGCTGATTGGCAAGTCAAATCGATCCGGCTACCGATTCCGCTGTGAAGTTCGGCGGTTTTCCGTTGTTTCGTCCAATTGGCACGCCTCCTGCAATGATTTCAACGAACCGGCGCACATCGCACCGGTGCAGCGAAACCAGGGAAAGTTGAACCATGAAGACGATGTTTGCCCAAGCCGCCACCTTCGCGCTCAGCGCGGCCGGAGCACTGGCCATTCTCGTCGGCGTGATCGACCAGCCCCAGGTCGCCGCCAGCGTCACCGGCACTCCCGCCGGCCCGCTGGTTGCCGCTGTCATGTCCCCGGCGGTCAGCGCTTTGGCCTGACCGGCACTGGTGCCGGGGCACTCTCCCCCCTTGCCCCGCCCCGGCACCAGCCTTTTTTAAGAACAGACACCCCCAAAAAGACATAAGGTCTCAAGTTTTCGACAGGAGTTTCAAATGGGTATTTTCTCACGAACCCGCGACATCATCGCCGCCAACGTCACCGACCTGCTCGACCGGGCCGAGGATCCGGAAAAGATGATCCGCCAGATCATCTTCGAGATGAACGAAACGCTCGTCGAAGTCCGCGCCTCCGCCGCCCGCACGATCGCGGACCAGAAGGAGATGCGCCGCCACATCGCCAAGCTCGAAAGCCTGCAGGACGGCTGGAAGGAAAAGGCCGAACTCGCGCTGTCGAAGGACCGCGAGGACCTCGCCACCGCCGCGCTCGTCGAAAAGCAGAAGGCCGGTGACATGGCCGAGAAGCTCAAGGCCGAGATCGCCGTCCTCGACGACGCGCTGACCGGTTACGAGGCCGACATCGCCAAGCTGCAGAAGAAGCTGAGCGAAGCCCGCGCGCGCCAGTCGAGCGTCGTCAACCGCCTCGAAAGCGCCGAGAACCGCTACAAGCTGCGCGAGATGACCAACGGCGACCGCGTCGAAGACGCCTTCTCGCGCTTCGAAATCCTCGAACGCCGCGTCGACGAAGCCGAAGGCCGTGCCGATGCGCTGGGCCTCGGCTACAAGAAGTCGCTCGACGAGGAAATCGCCGAGCTGCAGGCCGCCGACAAGGTCGCCGACGAACTCGCCGCGCTGAAGGCCGCGCAGGGCAAGAATTAAGGAGCCGGACCGATGGAAGAAGTCATCATTGTCCCGATCGTCATCGGAACGCTCTTCCTCGGTCTGCCCTGGCTGATCCTCCACTACATCACCAAGTGGAAGCAGGCCAAGACGCTGACCGGAGAGGATGAACAGCTGCTCGACGAACTTTACGATACGGCTCGTCGGCTCGAGAATCGTCTACATACCGTCGAACGTATCATCAGCGCCGACCATCCCGACTTCCGCCCCGCGGTACGCAGCGATGAGGAGCTGGCGCAACTCGAAAACATGACGAACCGGAGGAACTGAGATGTCTGCCAGCCGCACCAAATTCTATCTCGACAAGCAGAACGCCAAATGGAGCGGCGTGTGCGCGGGGATCGCGGACTATAGCGGGATCGACGTGCTCTGGGTTCGCGTCGGCGCGGTGCTGCTCACGCTGATGGGCGGCTTCCCCTGGACGCTGATCGCTTACTGGATGGTCGCCTGGATGGGCACTCCGAAACCTTTCGCGCTCTATGGCTCGACCGAGGAAGCGAAGTTCTGGCAGGGTGTGCGCAGCAACCCGACCGCATCGACCCGCGACATCAAATCACGCTTCCGCGACATCGACCGCCGACTTGCCGACATCGAGCAATATTACACCAGTCATAATCGCCGCCTTGCCGACGAGATCGAGGCTCTTCGGTAATCCGGAACGCCGATCGAACTGGGGCAAACAGGGAGACTAACTATGAATTTCGGTGGTACCACTTTCGTCCTCGCCATCATCGCCTTGTCGATCGGCGGCTGGATGTTCACCACCTGGATCCGCGCCAAGCACGGCTATCCGATCGAGAATGAATGGGGCGGCACGGTTCATCGAACCGACCGCGACGCTGATCGAAAAATCGCCCTGCTGACCGACGACAACGCCAAGCTGGCGGGGCAGGTCAGCCGGCTGGAAGAACGGATTTCGGTGCTCGAACGCATCGCGACCGAAGAAGGCGGAAAGGCGGCGCAGCTCGCCGACCAGATCGACCGCCTGCGCTGAGAGGATATGAGGCAATGAATTTGGACGTCCTGAACACCATCGCCCCCGTCGCCGCGATCGTCGGCCTCGCCGGGGTTGCCGGATGGGTCTTCACCACCTGGCTGCGCGTCAAGAACGGCTATCCGCTGGAAAACAGCTGGGGCAAGGCGGTCTATCCCAAGACCAGCGACGAGGCGATGGAACGCGTCAAGCTGATCAGTCAGGAAAATGCCCAGCTGCGCGCCGAACTCGGTTCGGTGAAGGATCGCCTCGCGGTGATCGAGCGCATCGTCACCGACGAGAGCCACCGGGTGGCAAGCGAGATCGAGGCGCTGCGGCGCCCGGCGAACTGAGGAGAGCAACCATGGAAGCCATCGTCATCCTCCTGATCGTCGTCGGCCTGCCCGTCACGCTCGGCATCGGCTACGCCGCCTATGAACGCCACCTCAAGTTCAAGGAACGGCAGTTCAAGGCGATCACGAACGAGACCGCCGAAAAGGCCGCCCAATATGCGGCGCACACCGAACGGCTGGAGGCCCGCGTCCGCGTTCTCGAGCGCATCGTTACCGACAAGGGAATTGATGTCGCCGACGAGATCGAAAAGCTGCGCGACGCCCCGCTCAACTGACAATGATAAGAGAATAGGAAAGGAACCTCCCCATGGGCCCGTTTGAAATGGTCATCGGCATCGTCCTCATCGTGACGGTCGGCAGCATCATCCGCGCCAAGCACGGCATCCGCCGCGACCACAAGGGGGGCGAATATTATGTCGCCCAGGACAATAGCGAGACAAAGGCGCTGCAGGCCGAGATCCGTTCGCTCAAGGAGCGTATCCAGGTGCTCGAGCGCATCGCCACCGACAATAACCGCGCTGTCACGCTCGACCAGGAAATCGAGAAGCTGCGCGACAGCAGCAAAATCTGAATGCCGGCAAAGGAGCAACGCTCATGGCTTTCATCACTCCCGACTTCACCGCCGCGGCGGTCGCGCTCAGCGCGCTGAGCATCGTCAGCCTGGTCGCGCTGCGCGGCTGGCGCGACTGGATCCAGCTCAAGCGCGAAGAACTGGCGGCGGCACATGTCGCGGCGCCGAACGATCCGGGCGTTCCCAATGCCGGGTCGCGGATCGAGATCGCCGACCTCAAGGAACGGCTGCGCAAACTGGAAGCGATCGCGGCGGGGGTCGACCTGTAATAAAGCGTCGCCCCCGCGAAGGCGGGGGCCGCTAGCGGTCTGAAGCCGCGCCGCGACAAGTCGACAGCGGCCCCCGCCTTCGCGGGGGCGACGAAAAGGGGAGGCCTCCCTCTTTCAACTCCTCCCCAAATCTGCCAGTGCCGCCGCCATGCGCAGCCTTGACGACATCTTCGAAGAATATGATTTTCTCGACGGCGACGATCGCTATCGCCTGCTGATCGAGCTTGGCCGCGAGTTGGAACCGATGCCCGACGCGCTCAAGACCGATGCGACGCTGGTGCGCGGCTGCTCGGCAAGCGTCTGGGTCTATCCGGTGCCGCGCGACGACGGCCGGCTCCATTTCCTCGCCGACAGCAATGCCGCGATCACCAAGGGGATCGTCGCGCTGGTGCTTTCGGCGGTGCAGGACAAGCCCGCCGCCGAAGTCGCCGCGATGGACGTTGCCGCCGCGCTCGCCCCCTTCGACCTCACGCGCCAGCTGTCGTCGAACCGCACGCAGGGCGTCCCCAACATGATCGCGCTCGTCCAGGACACCGCCCGCCGCATCGCTACGGACTGACCCGTCCTCGCCGCCAGTGGGGCGGCGGTCTGCCTGTTCCGCCGAAAGAGAAAGGGCGCGGGAGTTGCCTCCCGCGCCCCATTTTTGTGGTCGATCCTGCGATCAGAATTCGTAGGACACGCCGACCTTCAGACGCCACACCGACGAGCTGGTGTTGATCTGGTTATCGCCGGCATAGCCATCACCGTTGAAACCGCTGATGATATATTGGCCGGTATCTTCGTCGATGCCGCCGCTGGCAATATCCTGCAGCCCGGCGAAGTTGCGCCGGCGCTGAACGTTCCAGTCGTTGTCGAGGAAGTTCAGGAAATTGTCCATCGTGGCATAGAGCTTGAGCTTGTCATTCTTGCCGAACAGGCGGCCGGGGCCGGGCAGTTCCTGCGAGAAGGACAGGTCCATGTCGAAATACCAGTCGTTCGAGCAGGTATTGCGGGCGATCGTCTTGCCGATATATTTCTTGGCGCAGCCGAGACCGCTGGCAAAAGCGACCAGATCCTGCACCGCATCCATGTCCGACGCGTCCGAGATATTCGGATCGTCCACGCCGGTCGGCAGATAGACGAGCGCGTTTTCAAAGCCCGAAGCGCTGTCGTTGAACACGCCGCCGCCGGTAAAGGTCAGGCTGTACGGACGGCCCGAACGCGCGACGAAGCTGATCGCAAAGCGCGTCGACAGATCCTCGAAGAATTCCTCGCGGAAGGCGAGGCGCGTCGAGATATTGTGCTTGCTGCTGAAGAAGCCGCGCGAAGCCGCCGGATTCTGACGGTCGAACGCGGCGACGAGGTCGTAGTTCGACCCAGCGGTCGAATTGTACATGCTGCGGCGATCCTGCGCGTCGGTGTAGCTGTAGCCGACGTTGAAATCGACGCTGCCGTTCGAGGTGAACAGGCCGCCGTCGAAGGTTTTCGACAGGATGAACGACGCGATATGGCTGCGATAGCCCGGCCCGTTGGTCAGCTGCAGTTCGTCGTCGCGGCCGGTGTCGAAGCAGATGGCGTTGACATTTTCCCAGACCGGGGCGGGGTTGAGCCCGACCAGTTCGGCGGTGCAGCCGGCGTTGTTCGCGTCGATCGCGCGATAGATCGGGCGACCATCGACAGTGTAGCCGTTGATGCCGAGCGCCGGGTTCACCGTCTGCGACAGATCGACCAGCGTGAACGGATTGCGATACTTGCTGTAGATATAGTCGAGGTTGACGAACCAGTTGCTGAAGAAGCCGGTGTCGGCAAAGTTCAGCTGCGACTGGAAGCCGATGTTGGCGCGCAGCACCGACGGCATCGTGATGTTCGGGCTGATCGACTGGGTGTCGCCGCGACCCGCAGCGGCATTGGCCGAGGCGGACTCCTGGAAACAGTCGGGAACGCCGGTAAACTGGCCACCCGTGACGACGTCGATCTGATCGGTGCCGCAGGCCGCGTCGGTCGTCGTGCCCGTGGCGAAACCGCGGCCGTCGTTCTGGAACGCGTTGCCGAACCACACGAGCGGATCGCCGCCCGAGAAGATGCCGACGCCGGCGGTCAGCTTGGGCCGGCCAAACACCGCGAAATCGTCCATGTCATAGGTCAGCGCGAGGCGCGGCATGACGATCGGATCGAGGTTGCTGAAGCCCGTGGTGTTCGAGAAACCATAGCGTTGCAGGAACAGCGGATTGAGGTTCGGCTGGCCGCCCGAATACCAGTCGGCGCGGACGCCGACGACGGCGTTCAGCCGATCGCTGACTTCCCAATCGTCCTGCGCAAAGACCGAGAAGGTCGTGCGCTTGAAGGCCGCCGCCGCGTCGCGGACGTTGCCCGTGGCGGTGAAATTGCCTTCAGCGCCGACCGCTTGGCCAAGCCCGATCTGCTCCGCCGTCGGATTGGTGCGCGTGCCGTCCGACAGCAGGCCTTCGCGCAGCGCGTCGATGTCCTGGAAATAGAGCGTGCCGGTCGCGTTCTGGACGAACAGGTTGAACAGGTCGGCGCGGTTCATTTCGAAGCCGACCTTCAACTGGTGCGCGCCCTTGTCGAGCTTGCCGACCGCGCGGAAGGCGTCGACCTGGGTGCGCAGGTCGTTGGCGGCGCGCGAAAAGCCCGGGCCGGCCAGAACCTGGCCGTAAATCTCTTCGCCGGGCTCGCCCGTCGTGACGCCGACGATGATGCGCGGGATCGGATTGTCCGACTGCGCTTCGCCGCCGCCGATCGGATCCTGACGGTCGGTGATCTTCGAGCGCGAATAACGCAGCTCGGTCGAGAATTCGTCCGACCATTGCGAATAGAGGCGCGCCGAATAATAATCCGACTTGGTGCCGCTGAGGTAGAAGGTGTTGAGACCGGTGACGCGCGGGCTGGTCGACGAGCTGCTGAAGTCGTCGGCGCGGGTGGTGGCTTCCTCGAGGCGCTGATAGGTCAGTTCGAGGCGGTGGTCGTCGTTGACCTGCCAGTCGAGGCGGCCGAAATAGCGGTCGTTTTCATAGGGCCGGCTGCGAACGAGCGGACCGGTTTCGACGCCATAGACGCTGCTCAGCACGTCCGAGATTTCGTTGAAGGCTTCGACCGGAACGCCGGGGATTTCGTTGGCATAATTCGCGCCCGCCGGGCCGTCGTCCTGCGCCTGGCCGGCTTGCTGATGTTCATAGGCGCCAAAGAAGAAGAGGCGATCCTTGATGATCGGGCCGCCGGCCCAGACGCCCCAGCGCTTTTCGGCTTCGACCGGCGCGACCGGCTCGCCCGCGACGCTGTTACCGCGCAGGCCGTTGTCCGAATATTCGAAAAAGCCGCCGAAATGATAGTCGTTGGTGCCCGACTTGGTCACGACGTTGATCGCGCAGCCGGTGAAGGCGCCGTAATCGACGTCGAACGGCGCGAACTGGACCTGCGTTTCGCGAACCGCGTCATAGGGGATCGGGGTCGAGCTGCGCGAAGAGAAACCCGTGTCGTTCAGGCCATAGATGTCGCCCTGACTGATGCCGTCGACGGTGAAGGCGTTGCCGCGGTCGTTACCGCCAAGGCACGAGATGCGGTCGACGCCCGAACCGCCGTCATCGCGATCGAGGCTGACGCGCGGGTCGAGGCGGATGATGTCGCGGATGTCGCGGTTGAACGAGGGTGCGCTGGCGAGGACTTCGGTGGTGAAGCTGGTGCCGGGGCCGACTTCGAGTTGCGTCACGCGCACGCGGCTGCCGGTGACGACGATCTCGCCGCCGCCCGAGGTGAGCGCGAAGGTCAGGTCGGTGCTGCCCTGCAGCGTGGTGTAAATGTCCTGGAGCGACTGGCCTTCATAGCTGTCGGCGTTGACGCTGACCGTGTAGGGGCCGCCGGTGGTGAGGCCGGTGGTCGAGAAGCGGCCGTCGACGCCCGTGGTGATCGTGCGCGCGGCGCCGGTGCGGGTGTCGGTGATGACGACCGTCGCGCCGCCGATCGCGGCGCCGCTGTCGTCGTTGACCTGGCCCTGGATGCCGGTCGTGATCTGCTGCGCCTGGGCGGGCGCCGCCACGACGGTCGCGACGCTGATAGCCATCAGGCTAGCCGCGATCGAATAACGAAGTTTCATGTCAGGATGTCCCCTATTGGTGCGTTCGGCAGGCACGCAATCGGGGCGCGCCATGACCTGCGAGCGCCCCTGAAGCCCGCATGTGGCACGATTGTGACAGCAATTGTGACAGTGCAAGCGCCACGCGGCGGGCGGTTGGGAAGGGGGTGGAAAAAGCCCGAATTTCCGTCGCGCGCCCGATTTTATCCACAGGCGCGGTTTCGTTTTTCAGGGCTACTGTTGCTGCAATGCAACATAAAAGTCGCGCGCCGCTCGGACGCGCGACTCGGATCAGGCGGCGTCGCCGGCGGCTTCCTTGCTTTTGTCGGCATAGACGCGGACCGGGTCCTTGCGGCCTTCGACGACATCCTTGTCGACGACGATCTCGACCACATCGGTGAGGTCGGGCAGGTCGAACATCGTATCGAGCAGGATCGCCTCGACGATCGAGCGCAGCCCGCGCGCGCCGGTCTTGCGTTCGATCGCCTTCTTGGCGACCGCGACGAGCGCATCGTCGGTGAAGGTCAGCGCGACTTCTTCGAGGTCGAACAGCTTCTTATACTGCTTGACCAGCGCGTTCTTTGGCTCGCCCAGAATCTTGACCAGCGCGTCGACGTCGAGATCCTCGAGCGTCGCGATGACGGGCAGGCGGCCGACGAATTCGGGGATGAGGCCGAACTTGAGGAGATCCTCGGGTTCGATCTGCTTCAGCACCTCGCCGCTGCGCCGCTCGTCGGGACCGGCGACATGCGCGCCGAAACCGATCGACTTGCCCTGCAGGCGGTCGCCGATGATCTTTTCGAGCCCGCTGAACGCGCCGCCCGCGATGAACAGGATGTTCGTCGTGTCGACCTGCAGGAATTCCTGCTGCGGGTGCTTGCGGCCGCCCTGCGGCGGAACGCTCGCGGTCGTGCCTTCCATCAGCTTGAGCAGCGCCTGCTGCACGCCTTCGCCCGACACGTCGCGGGTGATCGAGGGATTCTCGGCCTTGCGCGAGATTTTATCGATTTCGTCGATATAGACGATGCCGCGCTGCGCCTTTTCGACATTATAGTCGCTGGCCTGGAGCAGCTTGAGGATGATGTTCTCGACATCCTCGCCGACATAGCCCGCCTCGGTCAGCGTCGTCGCGTCGGCCATGGTGAAGGGCACGTCGAGGAAGCGCGCGAGCGTCTGCGCGAGCAGGGTCTTGCCGCTGCCGGTCGGGCCGACGAGCAGGATGTTCGACTTTGCCAGTTCGACATCGTCGCCGCGGCCGCTGTTCGCGAGCCGCTTGTAATGATTGTGCACCGCGACCGACAGCACGCGCTTGGCGGTGTTCTGGCCGATGACATAGGCGTCGAGATGCTGGCAGATTTCGAGCGGGGTCGGGACCGCGCCGTCTTTGCGCGCGGCGACGCCGCCCTTGATCTCTTCGCGGATGATGTCGTTGCACAGCTCGACGCATTCGTCGCAGATGAACACGGTCGGCCCGGCAATCAGCTTGCGGACTTCATGCTGCGACTTGCCGCAGAAGGAGCAATAGAGGGTGCTCTTGCTGTCCGAGCCACTCAATTTCGTCATAAATCTTCCTATGGCGGGCCCAAAACGGGCGCGGCCGTCCTTATCCTAGCCCCCGGTCACCCAATTACAATATGGCAATTGGGTGACATCGGTTCAATGTTCCGCCTAGCGCCAAGGCGCCAAGCGGATGTCAACAAATGCGGTTACCGGGGAGTTTCGTCGGCAGGCGGCACCGGCCCGCTCCCCCTCCCAGCCTCCCGACATAGTATCCTATGGGAGGCTGGGAGGGGGAGCGGGCCGGTGCCGTAACACTACCGAATCAGGGCGTCGGGCCCTCGCTCACATCCTTCGGTGCCTCGTCGCCGGGCAGGCCCGGACGGCGGTCGTAAACATGGTCGACGATGCCGAATTCCTTCGCTTCGTCGGCTTCGAGGAAGGTGTCGCGGTCCATCGCCTTCTCGATCTCTTTCAGCGATTTGCCGGTATATTTGACATAGAGGTCGTTCATCCGCTTCTTGATGCGCAGGATTTCCTTGGCCTGAATCTCGATGTCCGACGCCATGCCGCGCGCGCCGCCCGACGGCTGGTGGACCATTACGCGGGCGTTGGTCAGCGCGACGCGCATCCCGGGCTCGCCCGCCGCGAGCAGGAAGCTGCCCATCGACGCCGCCTGGCCGATGCAGACGGTGCCGACGCGCGGGCGAATATATTGCATCGTGTCGTGGATCGCCATGCCCGCCGTGACGACGCCGCCCGGCGAGTTGATGTACATATAGATGTCCTTCTTCGGATTTTCCGATTCGAGGAACAGGAGCTGGGCGGTGATCAGCGAGGCCATCTGGTCCTCGACCTCGCCGGTGACGAAGACGATCCGTTCGCGCAGCAGGCGCGAGAAAATGTCGAAGCTGCGTTCGCCGCGGCTCGTCTGCTCGACGACGACGGGAACAAGGGCGGCGAGCGGGTCGATCATTGGGAATTCGTCCTTCACTATCGGGAGCGCCTTGCCGAGAACCGGCGGGCTGGCCCCTTCGCCGTCCTACATCGTCGCCAAACGGGCCCGTTTCAAGAGGGCAAAAAGAAGGGGCGGGAAAGTCCCGCCCCGCTGTCTCGTATCGAAGCGATCAGTCGCCTTCGCCCGGTTCGGGCGAGAAAAATTTGTCGAACTTATCCTCGACGCCCTTGAACTCGTCGGCGTCGGCCGGCGTTTCCTTCTTGACCGTGATGTTCGGCCATTCGGCGCTGAACTTGCTGTTCACCTCGAGCCACTTTTCGAGGCCGCTCTCGGTGTCGGGCAGGATCGCCTCGGCGGGGCATTCGGGTTCGCACACGCCGCAGTCGATGCACTCGTTCGGGTTGATGACGAGCATATTCTCGCCCTCATAGAAACAGTCGACGGGGCACACCTCGACGCAGTCCATATATTTGCACCGGACGCAGGCATCGGTGACGACATAGGTCATGGGTATTCGCTCCCTTGGTCGGCGGCACCCTTGCCGTCCGGACAATGAATGCCCCCGCCTCTAAGCCGCGCGAATGTTACGCGTCAACGCAAAGCGACAGTTGCGAATCACTCTCACTCGATAGGCAAAAGTGCGCGCTTTCGGGCGACAGCTTTTCCTCACCCGCCGATAGTTCAGCTGGAGGGGGCGGGATATGGCGAATCGAGCCGGACATAGCAGGCCTGCGCCTCGGGCGCTGGGCCGCGGCGCAGGGGAAGGGTCAGGAGGCGGATCACCTCGATGCGCTCGCCGACCGGCAGCACCAGCGTAGCCCCCGCGTGGACCGCGCAAGATGAGCGCGTGACGCGCCGCCCGTCGAGCCGGATATGCCCCGCCTCGACCATCGCCTGCGCGATGCTGCGCGACCGCGCGAAACGGAGGAACCAGAGCAGCTTGTCGAGCCGGATGCTTCCTGCCGCGCCGGGACTCGCCATGCGCCGCGTCAGTCCTTGCGTGCGTCCGCGAGCAGCGCGGCGAGGCCCGCGAACGGGCTGTTGGGCGAGGGACCGCGGCGCGGCGGTCGATCCGGACGCGGCGGGCGCGGTGCGTCGGAACGGATTTTGTCGGGCTTGCCGCGCTTGCCCTTTGCCTGGTGCGCGGGCGGGCGCCTCGTGTCGCCATTCGCGGCGCGCGGCGGCGCGGCGGCGTTTTTGCGATGCGGATGCGGTTTGCGGCGCGGGCGCTTGTCGGCGGCCTTGCGCAGCCCCGACCAGCGCCAGCGGTGCAGCGCGGCTTCGCCGACGCTGCGGAAGCCGAAGCTGCCGAGCAGCGCGCGGCGCGTTTCCTCGTCGAGCCCGAGCGATGTCGCGAGCGCGGGGTCGATCACGAAGCCCGGCGGCGCGGCGCTGTGCGCTTCCTCCTCGCCCTGATCCTCATGATGCTCGGCGCCGCCCGCGACCGGCGAGGTCGGCGGGGCGGCTGCCTGCATGCGCGCGGCATGGGCCTGCCGTGCCAGCTTTTCGGCCATGTCGATGCGCAGCCAGCCCGATGCGCAGCGGCGGAAGCCCGCGATGGCGAGCCCCGCCTGGCTGCCCGTTTTTTGCAGCACCGCGCCATGCGGCGGCAGTGCGGGGACGGAGGCGCCCTGCTGCGCGGCGGTCAGCGCGGCGCGCCAGCGCACCGCCTCGGGCTTGAGCAACAAGGGATGGAAGATATCGAGCGAGCCGATGGTGAAGCCCAGCTTGCGCAGCTGCGGGCGCTCGTCGGGCGTCAGCGCGTTCAGCTGCTCCTCGACCGCGGCGCGCGCGATCGTCCCGCTATTGTCGGTGAGCGCAGCGAGCAAAGCGCGGACGCGCGGCGGGGTGAAGAGGTCGCCTGCGGCCTCGCCCATCGCGGCGAGCGGCCCCGCGTGGCGCGCGAGCTGCGCGGCGACGAAGCGCTGGAGCCGCTCGGCGATCGCCTGCACCTGCGCGGGCTCGAGGCGGCGGAGCGACGCGTCGATCTGGATCGCGGGCTGGACGAGCGTCGGCCCGCGTGCGAGCGTTGCGATCGCATTGCCGTGCCAGGCGAGGCGCGGCTCGGTGCCAGGCTCGGCGATCAGCGAGAGCGCGGCGTCGTCGCCCTCGGCGAGCGCGGTCGCGCGGCGCGCGAGCTCGGCGCGCAGATGTTTTTCGGCCGCCGCGAGCAGCAACCGGTGGTCGCTCGCCTTGGCGACCGGATCGACCTTGAACTGAAAACCCTTGAGCGTGCCGATCGCCTCGCCATCGACCGCGACGGTGCCGTCGGCGCCGACCGCGACCGGCAGCGCGGTGCCGCGCTGCCCCGCGTCGCGCAGCAGCAGTGCGAGCCGCCGGTCGACGAAGCGCTGCGCGAGCGCCGCGTGGAGCGCGTCGGACAGGCGCGATTCGAGCGCCTGCGCCTGCTCGGTCCAGCCCGCCGCGCCGGCGATCCAGTCGCCGCGCTGCGCGATGAAACAGAGCGTGCGGACGGCGGCGATGCGGCTCGCGAGCTGGTCGATGTCGCCCTCGACATCGTCCAGCCGGGCGAGGCGCCGCGCGAACCAGTCGGGATCGATCATCCCGTCGCCGCTCGTGCGCCACTGCCACAGCTTGAACACGGTGCGGCTGTGATGCTCCGCGCCCAATTGCTCGAAATCGGGCAGGCCGCACACGTCCCAAAGCCGTTCGACGGCATCGAAATCGCCGCCGCGCGCGCGCACTTCCATGTCGCCCGCCAGATGCTTGAGCACCGCGATATCGACCGCCTCGGGCGCGGCACGCAGCATCGGCTGGCTCGGCGGCTGCGCGAGATCGGCCAGAAGCTGGTCGAGCGAGCCGAAGCGCGGCGTCGGATTGCGCCAGAACAGGCTGGCGAGCGGCGGGAAATGGTGGCCCTCGATCGCGTGGATTTCCTCGGGCGTGAAGCCGCCTTGCGGCAGGCCGACGGTGCCGAAGCTGCCATCCTGCTGGTGGCGCCCGGCGCGCCCGGCGATCTGCGCCATTTCCGCGATCGTCAGGCGGCGCAGGCGGCGACCGTCGAATTTCTGCAGGCTCGCGAAGGCGACATGCTGGACGTCGAGGTTCAGCCCCATGCCGATCGCGTCGGTGGCGACCAGATAATCGACCTCGCCCGCCTCGAACATCGCGACCTGCGCGTTGCGCGTCTTGGGGCTGAGTGCGCCCATCACCACCGCGGCGCCGCCCGAAAAACGGCGCAGCATTTCGGCGATCGCATAGACCTCCTCAGCCGAGAAAGCGACGACCGCCGAGCGTTTGGGCAGGCGCGACAGCTTCGACGATCCGGCATAGCTCAGCGTCGAGAAGCGCGGGCGGGTGATGATCTCGGCCTCGGGAACGAGGCCGCGGACGAGGCCCTTGATGCTCGCCGACCCGAGGATCATCGTTTCTTCGCGACCCCGCGCGCGCAGCAGCCGGTCGGTGAAGACATGGCCGCGTTCGGGATCGGCGCCGAGCTGCGCCTCGTCGATGCCGACGAAGGCGACGTCGCGGGTGACCGGCAGCGCCTCCATCGTGCCGAGCAGATAGCGCGCCTCGGGCGGCAGGATTCGCTCTTCGCCGGTGACCAACCCGACCTGCGCCGCGCCCTTGATCGCCACGACGCGGTCATAGACCTCGCGCGCGAGCAGGCGCAGCGGGAAGCCGATCATGCCGCTCGAATGGGCGGTCAGGCGCTCGACCGCCAAATGGGTTTTGCCGGTGTTGGTGGGGCCAAGGACAGCCTTGACCGGCTGGGAAGAGGAAGAGGTCATTTTCTTGGAGAACACGCTGGCATGGGCGCGGTCGGCGCGCAACTGCCGATCGTCGAATAGCAGGGCAGAGGCCGATTTTTCCCACAGCGTCCCGCAAAATATCCCGACCCCGCCACGCCTCGCCGCAACGCAGCGCGGCAAATCCGCCATTAAATTGACTTTAACGGTCTTTCTTTACAGACAAGCTCTCGAAAACATCATTCGGCGGCCGGGTATAGGGAGGTCCGCCGAGCGGGGGTTGCACTTTGTTTCAGCGTCACGAACCCATTGCGGGGATGTCGGGCAACGCGGCCGCCCTCACGATGTCGCAAGCGATCCCGCTGCGGCGGGCCGATTCGGGCGCCGAACCCCATCTCGGCTGGCGCGACCGGCTGGCGCAGCTCGACCTTGTTCCCGACCTCGGCAGCAATATCGGCTCGGCCGAATGGTGGCGCGGCCTCGCGACATTAACCCTGCTTTGCGGCACCGCGATCGCGACCTTCCCGGGCGTCCAGCCGCTCGCGGTCGGCGCCCCCGCGCTCGACGCCGCCGATTTCAACGAAGCGCGCGGCCAGATGATCGTGCCGCTGGCCTTCGGCGGCGACACCGGCCGCCACATGGCGGCGACCGACGCCGTCCGTCCGCTCACCCAGACCCCCGAACGGCCGCAGATCGAACTCACCGCCACCCTGGGACGCGGCGACAGCTTCGCGCGCCTGCTCGAACGTTCGGGCGTCGGCAGCAGCGAGGCGCAGGCGCTGGCGACCCGCGTGTCGGGCGCGGTTCCGCTCGCCGACATCGCGCCGGGCACGCGCATCGACCTGATCCTCGGCCGCCGGCCCGCGCGCACCATGCCGCGCCCGGTCGAGGCGCTCGCGATGCGCGCGCGCTTCGATCTCCGCATCGAAATGGAACGGATCGGCGGCCAGCTCGTCATGCGGCGCATCCCGATCGCGGTCGACGCGACCCCGCTGCGCATTCGCGGAAAGGTCGGCGACAGCCTCTATCGCTCGGCGCGCGCCGCGGGCGCGCCGCCGGAGGCGATCCAGTCCTATCTGCGCGTCATCGGCCGCCAGATTTCGGTCAGCCGCGATATTCGCAGCAGCGACGAGTTCGACATCATCGTCGATTATCGCCGCGCCGAAACGGGCGAGAGCGAGACGGGCAAGCTGCTCTACGCCGGGCTGATCCGCGGCGGAAAACCCAAACTCTCGATGCTCGAATGGAACGCCGATGGCCGCTCCCAATGGTTCGAGGCGTCGGGCGTCGGCGAACAGCGCGGCGGCATGACGCGCCCGACGCGTGGACGCGTCACCTCGAACTTCGGGATGCGGCGCCACCCGATCCTCGGGTACAAGCGCATGCACAGCGGCATGGATTTCGGCGGCGGCTATGGCGCGCCGATCTATGCGGTGACCGACGGCGTCGTGACGATCGCCGGGCGCCACGGCGGTTTCGGCAATTATGTGAAGCTCAACCACGGCAAGGGCCTCGGCACCGGTTACGGGCATATGAGCCGCATCGCCGTACGATCGGGCCAGCGCGTCAAGCGCGGGCAGGTGATCGGCTATATCGGTTCGACCGGCCTGTCGACCGGCCCGCATCTCCATTACGAGCTTTATCGCAACGGCCGCGCGGTCAACCCGTCGTCGGTGACCTTCGTGACCCGCGCGCTGCTCGAGGGCAAGGCGCTCGCCGCCTTCCGCGCGCGCATCCGCGAATTGACCTCGGTCGCCCCGGGCGCCGCGCTGACCCCGATCGCACCGAAGCAGGTCGAGGGGCCGCAGCTTGGCAGCCTCGCCGACGTCGCCTCGAAGCGGGCCGGCGACGGGATCTGACCTTATGTGACCCCTCCTCTTCAGAGGAGGGGCAGCGAGACTTGCGAACTTGTTCGCTAGTCGCAGCGGGGTGGTGCTCCTGCACCGGCGTCCATCACCCCAACCCCTCCTCTGAAGAGGAGGGGCTTACTGTTGCCAATATCCATTTGCCCCGCGCCCGCGCGCGGCTATGCACGCCGCATGACCCACGCCGCTTTCCCCGACCTGCGCCTGCGCCGCACCCGCCGCACCGGCTGGAGCCGCGCGATGGTGCGCGAAACGCATCTTTCGCCCGCGAACCTCATCTGGCCGCTCTTCGTCTGCGACGGCGCGGATAGCGAGGAACCGGTCGCGAGCCTGCCCGGCGTGTCGCGCTGGTCGGTCGATCTGCTCGTCGAGCGTGCGAAAGAAGCGGTCGCCGCGGGCATCCCGTGCCTCGCGCTCTTTCCCTATACGCAGGCCGAACGGCGCAGCGAGGACGGCGGCGAGGCGCTCAATCCCGATAACCTCATGTGCCGCGCCACCGCCGCGATCAAGCAGGCGCTCGGCGACGATATCGGCATCCTCACCGACGTCGCGCTCGATCCCTATACCAGCCACGGGCAGGACGGGCTGATCGACGATGCGGGCTATGTCCTCAACGACGAGACGGTCGAAGTGCTGGTCGGGCAGGCGCTCAACCAGGCGCGCGCGGGCGCCGACATCATCGCGCCCAGCGACATGATGGACGGCCGCATCGGTGCGATCCGGCAGGCGCTCGAGGCCGAAGGCTTCGGCCATGTCCAGATCATGAGCTACGCGGCCAAATATGCCTCGGCCTTCTATGGCCCGTTCCGCGATGCGGTCGGCTCGCGCGGGCTGCTCAAGGGCGACAAGAAGACCTATCAGATGGACCCCGCGAACGCCGAGGAAGCGCTGCGCGAGGTCGCGCAGGATCTGGCCGAGGGCGCCGACAGCGTGATGGTCAAGCCCGGGCTGCCCTATCTCGACATCATACGCGCGGTGAAGGACAATTTCGCGGTGCCCGTCTACGCCTATCAGGTGTCGGGCGAATATGCGATGATCGAGGCCGCGGCGGCGGCTGGAGCGGGCGACCGCGACGCGCTCGTCCTCGAAACGCTGCTCGCCTTCCGCCGCGCCGGCGCGTCGGGCGTGCTCAGCTATCACGCGCTCCACGCGGCGCGGCTGCTCGGCGCCTGATAGCATGGCCGCTTCGCGATCGCCGCGCCGCTGGCTGTTCGTGCTGACGATCCTCGTCGGCAGCTTCCTCCTCTTCCTCGTCCAGCCGATGGTTGCGCGGATGGTGCTGCCCAAGCTCGGCGGCGCGCCCGCGGTGTGGAACAGCGCGATGCTCGTCTATCAGGCGCTGCTGCTCGGCGGTTACGCCTATGCGCACTGGCTCGGCCGTTTTACGGTGCGGCGGCAGGCGATGATCCATCTCGGGGTGTTTCTCGTCGCCGCGCTCTGGCTCCCGATCGGCATCGCCGAGATCGCGCCGCCCGGCCCGGGGCAAGAGGCTTTGTGGGTGCCCTTGCTCCTGCTCGCATCGATCGGCCCCGTCTTCTTCGTCGTTTCGGCGCAAGCGCCGCTGATGCAGCGCTGGTTCGCCGCCGATCCCCGCGCGGGCGACCCCTATTATCTCTACGCCGCGTCGAACCTCGGCAGCTTTGCGGGCCTGATTAGCTATCCGGCGCTGGTCGAACCGGCGATGCCGCTCGCCGCGCAAAGCTGGGGCTGGACCGCGGGCTATGCGCTGCTCGTCCTGCTCGTCGCGGGCGCGGCGGCGGCGCGCTGGCACGGCGGCGCCGAAGCGCACGCCGATGGCGCCGACGAACCCGCGCCGACCTGGCGCCGCCAGCTCCACTGGTTGCTGATCGCCGCGGTCCCGTCGGGGCTGATGCTGTCGACGACGACGCACCTCACCACCGACATCGTCGCGATGCCCTTGCTCTGGGTGCTGCCGCTCGGCTTCTATCTCTTGAGCTTCGTCATCGCTTTTTCGACGTTCACCCGGGCAACGGCGATCATCACCTTGCTCGCGCCGGTCGTGCTGCTCGCGGTCGGCGGGCTCGGGCTCTTGAGCTCGGGGGGCGGGTCGATGATGGTCGCGCTCGCCAGCCTCGCGATGCTTTTCGTCGTCGCGGTCGCGCTCCACGGCTATCTCTATCATCTCCGCCCCGGCGCGCGACACCTGACGCTTTTCTATCTGATCATGTCGGCGGGCGGGGTGCTCGGCGGGCTTTTCGCCGCGCTGTTCGCGCCGCTGATCTTCGACTGGGTCTATGAACATCCGCTGCTTATTCTCGCCGCCGCGATGCTGATCCCGCTGCCCGCGCTCTTCCCGTGGGACAAATGGCTGGGACTCGAGGCGAAGACGGTGCGCGCCGTGACGGTGCTGCTCGTCGTGATCGCTGCCTTTGCGAGCTGGCACATGGTGGATCAATGGACCGGCCGGCTCGACGGCACGGTGGCGGGCTGGGGCATCGCGATCTTCGTCATCGGCATGCTCGTCATCGGCTGGCGCTGGGCCTATGTGTCCGCGCTCGCGCTGCTGATGATCGGCGTCGGCGGCTGGGACACGATCCAGGAAAGCTTCACCGGGGCGCGCGTGCGCAGCTATTTCGGTGTCTATACCGTCACCGATTATCCCGAAACGAACCAGCGCCGCTTGGCGCACGGCACGACGCTCCACGGGCTCCAGCGCACCGATGCCGAACACCGGCGCGACCCGACGACTTATTATGGCCCCCAGTCGGGCGTCGGACTGACGCTGGACAAGGCCGAGGCGCTCGCCGGGCCCGGCGCGTCGGTCGGCATCGTCGGGCTGGGGGCGGGAACGCTCGCCTGCTACCGCAAGCCCGGGCAGGACTGGACGATCTTCGAGATCGATCCGGTGATGGTCGACATCGCGCGCGATCCCGCCAAATTCACCTTCCTTTCCGACTGCGCACCCGACGCGCCGATCGTCATCGGCGACGCGCGGCTGCAGATCGCCGAGCAGCCCGCGGGCCATTTCGACATCATCGTCATCGACGCCTTTTCGTCGGACGCGATCCCGCTCCATCTGCTGACGAAAGAAGCGATCGGCATCTATGCGCGGGCGCTGAAACCCGACGGCATCCTGCTCATCCATATCTCGAACCGCTTCTTCGGGCTCGAACCCGTGCTCGCGGCGGAGGCGAAGGCGCGCGGCTGGACCGCGGCGATCCGCATGGATCCCGGTCCGGTGGGCGACGAATATGGCGATCTGACGGGATCGAACTGGGTCGCGCTGACCGCGACGCCGGACCGGATGCGGCAATTGACCGGCGGCATCCGTCCGCGCAAGGATAGCCAGGAAGACGGCGCCTGGGTCCCGCTCGAGGCGCGCAACGGTTTCACCCGCTGGACCGACGATTATGCCTCGACGCTGCCGGTTCTCTTCTGGAAGAATATCATCGGAGGCCGTGACGAATGACATATCAGGACGCCCGCATCATCAGCGTCAATGGCAAGACGCCGCAGATCGACGCCAGCGCCTTCATCGCGCCCGGCTGCCGGATCATCGGCGACGTGACCATCGGCCCCGACGTCAGCATCTGGTATAATTGCGTGCTGCGCGCCGATGTCAGCCATATCGTCGTCGGTGCGCGATCGAATATCCAGGACGGCAGCGTCGTCCATTGCGACGGCCCGATGCCGCATCACCCCGAAGGCTTTCCGACGATCATCGGCGAGGATGTGCTGATCGGCCATCTCGCGATGGTGCACGGCTGCACGCTCGCCGACCGCGCGTTCGTCGGCCTGAAGGCGACGGTGATGAACGGCTGCCGCATCGGCAGCGACGCGATGCTCGCGGCGGGGGCGCTGCTCACCGAGAATAAGGAAATCCCCGACCGCGAACTCTGGGCCGGATCGCCCGCGCGCCGCGTGCGCGAGATCGGCGATGCCCAGGCGGCGGGTATGCAGCTCGGCGTCGCGCATTATGTGATGAACGGCCGCATGCACAAGGCGGCGATCGAGGGATAGTTTTCCCCTCCCGCAAGCGGGAGGGGAACAAGATCAGCTGAAATTCACCATCGCATAGAGCATCGGGATCGACAGCAAGGTGTTGGTCCGCGAAAAGATCATCGCGGTCCGCGCCGCCTTCGCCTTGGCCGCGTCGTCGGCCTCGACGATCCCCAGCGCCTTTTTCTGGTTCGGCCAGATCAGGAACCAGACGTTGAAGGCCATGATCAGGCCCAGCCACATGCCGACCCCGATCAGCCGATAGGGATCCTGCAGGCCGAGCGCGGGGGCGAGATATTTGGCGTGCCCCGCGACAGCGATCCCCAGCAGCACGGTGATCAGCGCCGCCCAGCGGAACCAGAAGAGCGCGGCGGGCGCGATATGCTTCGACACGCCGGCTTTCAGTTCGGCGGGAATCTTGGGCATCGTCGGCATCTGGACGAAGTTGAAATAATAAAGCAGGCCGATCCACAGCACGCCGAAGAAGGTGTGCAGCCAGCGCATGATCGCGTTGCCCGCGGCGACGCCATCCTCGAAATTCTGGCCGTTGAGGCACAGCATCAGGATAATCGCGAGCACGAGCCCCGTGCCGAGCACGGCGTGCAGATTTCCGAAAAACTTGTCCATGGCAGTTCCCCCTCCATTATATCGGCGCCGTGCGACCCGGTGCCTGTGCGCCGATATGCCAGCGACGGGGGAAGGGCTCAAGCCTGTCGAAGCGGGTCCTAGATCAACCCCGCCAGCGGGCTCGACGGATCGGCGTAACGACGAACGCCCATGCGCCCCGCCAGATAGGCGTCGCGCCCCGCCTCGACCGCGCGCTTCATCGCGCGCGCCATCAGAATCGGGTCCTTCGCCTCGGCGATCGCGGTGTTCATGAGGACGCCATCGCAGCCGAGTTCCATCGCCACCGCGGCGTCGCTCGCGGTGCCGACACCGGCATCGACCAGCACGGGCACCGACGCGCCCTCGACGATCAGGCGGATCGTCACCCGGTTCTGGATGCCGAGCCCCGACCCGATCGGCGCGCCAAGCGGCATGATCGCGACCGCGCCGGCATCCTCGAGCTGCTTCGCGGCGATCGGATCGTCGACGCAATAGACCATCGGCAGAAAGCCCTCTTTCGCAAGCACCTCGGTCGCCTCGAGCGTCTCGCGCATGTTGGGATAGAGCGTCTTCGCCTCGCCGAGCACCTCGAGCTTGACGAGATCCCAGCCTCCCGCCTCGCGCGCGAGGCGCAAGGTGCGGATCGCGTCGTCGGCGTTGAAGCAGCCCGCGGTGTTGGGGAGGTACGTGACCTTCTTGGGATCGATATAGTCGGTGAGCATCGGCGCCGCGGGATCGGACACATTGACGCGGCGCACCGCGACGGTGACGATTTCGGCCCCCGACGCTTCGAGGGCGGCGGCGTTCTGCTCGAAATCCTTGTATTTTCCGGTGCCGACGATCAGCCGCGACGTAAATGTCCGGCCGGCGACGCTCCACTGATCCGCTGACAACTCAACCGCCTCCTACGAAATGAACGATTTCGAGCGCATCGCCCTCGGCAAGCGCCACGTCGGCGAGCGTCGAGCGCGGCACGATGTCGCGATTGCGCTCGACCGCGACCTTCTTGACGTCGAGGCCGAGTGACGCGACGAGATCGGCGATGCTGCCTTCGCGCACCTGCCGGGGTTCGCCGTTGAGGATGACCGAAATCACGTCAATTCGCCTCGCTTTGCCTTTTGCCGAGCAGCCCATATAGGGGGAGCCCGCAACGCCGCAACCGAAAGGCCGTGTCTTGGCTGAACTTCCGACCGTCTTTGTCCTCTCCGGCCCCAATCTCAACCTGCTCGGCACGCGCGAGCCCGAGATCTATGGCCATGACACGCTCAACGACATTCATGCGCGGCTCGAAGCGCAGGCGGAGGGGCTGGGGATCAAGCTCGAATGCCGGCAGACGAACCATGAGGGCGTGCTGATCGACTGGCTGCACGAAGCCTATGTGGCGGGCGCCAAGGCGGTGCTGCTCAACGCGGGGGGCTATACGCATACTTCGATCGCGATCCACGACGCGATCAAGTCGATCAAGGTGCCGGTGATCGAGGTCCATCTGTCGGACCCCATGGAGCGCGAAGAGTTTCGCCATATCAGCTATGTCGGCATGGCGGCGGCGGCGCATTTTGCGGGGCACGGCGCGAACAGCTATACGCTGGCGCTGGACGCCGCCGCGCGTCTCTGACAATAGGGCGCATCAAAAATAGGGGTCCGGGCGTTGGAAGGGTTCGTCCTTCGGCGCGCCGCAACAACAGGAAAATTCTCATGGGTGACCATAAAGACAATGGCATCAACATCGATCCGGCGTTCGTCCGCGCGCTCGCCGAGCTGCTCGACGACACGCAGCTTTCGGAGATCGAGGTCGAGGACGGCGACCGCAAGGTGCGCGTCGCGCGCACGCTGACCGCCGCCGCGCCCGTGGCCTTCGCGCCGGCCCCGGTGGCCGCACCCGCCGCCGCGGCCCCGGCCGCCCCCGCTGCGGCGCCCGCAGCAGCCGCACCCGCCGCCGACAGCTTTGCCGACGCGGTGAAATCGCCGATGGTCGGCACCGTCTATCTAGCGCCCGAACCCGGCGCGCCCAATTTTGCGGCGGTCGGCGCGGCGGTGAAGCCCGGCGACACGATCCTGATCATCGAGGCGATGAAGGTGATGAACCCGATCACCGCGACCGCGTCGGGCACGCTCAAGGCCGTGCATGTCGAGAACAGCCAGCCGGTCGAGTTCGACCAGCCGCTGTTCACCATCGGCTGATCCATCCTATGGCTATCGAGAAACTGCTGATCGCCAACCGCGGCGAGATCGCGCTGCGCATCCACCGCGCGTGCCACGAAATGGGCATCAAGACGGTCGCGGTCCATTCGACCGCCGACACCGACGCGATGCACGTCCGCCTCGCCGACGAGGCGGTGTGCATCGGACCTCCCGCGGCAAAGGACAGCTATCTCAATATCCCGGCGATCATCGCGGCGGCCGAGATCACCGGCGCCGACGCGATCCATCCCGGCTATGGCTTCCTTTCCGAAAACGAGCGGTTCGCCGAGATCATCGAAGCGCATAATATGGTCTTCGTCGGGCCGAAGCCCGAGCATATCCGCACGATGGGCGACAAGGTCGAGGCGAAGCGCACCGCGGTCAAGCTGGGCCTTCCCGTCGTTCCCGGCTCGCCGGGCGCGGTGACCTTCGGCGAGGAGACCAAGAAGCTTGCCAAGGACATCGGCTATCCGGTGCTGATCAAGGCCGCGTCGGGCGGCGGCGGGCGCGGCATGAAGGTCGTTCCCGACGAGGACAGCCTCGAAAGCCTGATGGGTCAGGCCTCGTCCGAAGCGGCCGCCGCCTTCGGCGACCCGACCGTCTATATGGAAAAATATCTCGGCAACCCGCGCCACATCGAATTCCAGGTCTTCGGCGACGGCAAGGGGGGCGCGATTCACCTCGGCGAGCGCGACTGCTCGCTCCAGCGGCGGCACCAGAAGGTGCTCGAGGAAGCGCCATCGCCGATCATCTCGGCCGACGAACGCGCGCGCATGGGCGGCATCTGTGCCGACGCGATGGCCAAGATGGGCTATCGCGGCGCCGGCACGATCGAGTTCCTGTGGGAAAATGGCGAATTCTTCTTCATCGAGATGAACACGCGCATCCAGGTCGAGCATCCGGTGACCGAGATGATCACCGGCTTCGACCTCGTCCGCGAACAGATCCGCATCGCCGGCGGCGCGGGGCTGTCGGTCAAACAGGAAGACCTCGAATTCCGCGGCCATTCGATGGAATGCCGCATCAACGCCGAGGATCCGCGCAGCTTCCTGCCCTCGCCGGGCAAGGTGACGAGCTATCACGCGGCGGGCGGCATGCACGTGCGCGTCGATAGCGGGCTCTACGCCGGCTATTCGATCCCGCCCTATTACGACAGCATGATCGGCAAGCTGATCGTCTACGGCCGCAGCCGCGAAAGCTGCATGATGCGGATGCGCCGCGCGCTCGAGGAAATGGTGATCGGCGGGGTCAAGACGAACATCCCGCTGCATCAGGCGCTGCTCGCCGACCCGGACGTCATTCACGGCGATTATACGATCAAATGGCTCGAGGAATGGCTGGCGCGGCAGGATGAGGAAGGCGCCGCTTAACGGCGACACGCACCCCGGCGAAGAAAGTTTTGATCTGCGACGGAGTGTGCTCCGCCTCACTTCCGCTGGCTGCGCTTTTTGGCTATGGGCTTTGACCATGGCCAAAAATGCTTCCTTTTCTGCGCGTCGCGCGGCGTCTCTCCTTCTCCCGCTGACCCTGCTCGCGGGTCCCGCCTTCGCGCAAACCGAGGTGAAGGAGGATTCGGTGATCCTCCAGCCCGACAAGGTGCGCGACGACGCGCCCGTCGTCGCGGTGCGGATCGACATGCCGAACTGGACCGAGGAAAACGCCACCGCGCTTTTGAGCTTCATCGAAAAGGTCGGCGACGAAGGCCTGTTCGCGAAGGATTATAACCCCGACGGCCTCGCCGCCGCGATCCTCGGCGGCGATCAGGCGGCGCTCGACAAGGTCGCGACCGACAGCTTCCTGCTGCTCGCGACGCATCTGCGCGACGGGCGGACCCCCAATGCCGCGCGCAAACAATGGTTCATGGTCGACAGCGACGGCGACAGCGAACCCCTGCTGTCGCTGCTCACCGCGGCGCTCGGCGCCGGAACGGTGCCCGAAACGCTCGCCAGCCTCGACCCGGTGCACCCCGATTTCGCGCTACTCAAGGCGTCGCTCAAGACGGCGAAGACCCCCGCCGCGGCCAATGCGATCCGCGTCAATATGGAACGCTGGCGCTGGATGCCGCGCGACCTCGGCGAACGCTATGTCGTCAGCAACGTCCCCGAATATCTGACCCGCGTCGTCCATGGCGGCACGACCATCGCGACGCACAAGGCCGTCGTCGGCAAGAATTCGACCCCGACGCCGCAGCTCAATCCGATGGCAACGGGCATCATCGTCAACCCGACCTGGACGCTGCCGCGCAGCATCATCAACGAAGGCATCGGCGCGACGATCGCGCGGAACCCCTCCTCGGCGCGCGCGCAGGGCTATACCTGGACGGGCAAAGGCAAGACGCTGTCGGTGGTGCAGCAGCCGGGGGCGAACAATGCGCTCGGCGTGATGAAGATGGAAATGCTCAACGAGCATGCGATCTATCTCCACGACACGCCCTCGAAGGGCGCGTTCAACGCCGCCGCGCGCGCGTTCAGCCACGGCTGCATCCGCACCGAGCGCGCGCTGCACTTCTCGGGCCTGATGGCGGTGATGTTCGCGGGGAGAAGCCCCGAGGAATTTGGCGAGGCGATCGCGAGCGGCAAGACGACGCGCTTCGGCTTCGACCAGCCCTTTCCCGTCTATGTCGCCTATTGGACGATGGTTCCCGACGGCAAGGGCGGCGTGAAAAAGCTTGCCGACATCTACGGCCGCGACGCGCCGGTGGTGGCGAGCTTCGCCAAGCCCGGCCGCCCCACCGCGACGATCATCGCGCCCGAGCCGCCGCCGGTCGTCCCGACGATCCCGACCGCCGCGCGCGTAACGACGCCCTCGACGAGCGGGATTTATTGAGCGGGGTCCGCTAGCGGCCGGAAGCTACCATCATATTCCTCGTCACCCCGGGCTTGACCCGGGGCCTGCCTTGTCCTTTCGACGTTGGGCAGGAGGAAGGCGGGTCCCGGGTCAAGCCCGGGATGACGAAAGGGGGACGTCCGCTCACTACCATAAAGCGGACTTCGCCGCTTAATCCGCCGTCGTCGGCAGCGTCCCACTGAAACTGCTCGCGCGCCGCAAATTCTCGGTTCCCGGCAGCGGGTCGGCCGGCGGCAGCTGGAAGGGCGCCGGCGTCGGCGGATGCGCGCTCAGCCGGTCGGCGAAGAGCAGGCGGCCGGGCCCCAGCTTGTAGAGGATCATCGGCAGCAGTTCCTCGCCGAAGACGAAGCAGCCTTCGCTGCGCCCGAGCTTGCCCTGCGTGGCGATCAGCGCCGGGTCGGCGTACCAGGCGCCGTGCACGACGATCGCGCGCTGGTCGGCGGTATAATTGTCGGGCTCCAGCCCCGCGAGGCGCATCGACGATCCGTTCGCGCCCCAATAATAGTCGCTGGTGCGATAGGCGCCGCGCGAAGTCGCGAGGCTGCCGACGCGGCTCGAGAAGCTTTTGAGCCAGCCGTCGTGCTGCGGATCGGATCCGCGTCCGTGCGTCACCGGGAACATCTCGATCTTGCCCGCGACCATGTCGACCAAAGCGAAGCGCGGGCGCGACGAGGGCAGGCCGAAATCGACGACGCCGACGCGGTCGGTCTGCGGGATATTGCGCGCCTGCATCGCGAGCTGCTTCTTCGCGACGGCGAGATAGTCGACCGGCGGCGGCAAGGGCGCCACCGGCTGCTGAATCCAGTTCGGAAGCTGCGCGCGCGTCGGAATGGCGGCGAGCGCCCCCGCGCCGGCGATCCCGGCGAGCAGTCTCCTGCGATCGATCAATTCATTCACTTGCAACCCAACCCCGCATTGGCCGCCCTTTGGCGGTCCCTCGACTTCGCATAAGTCGTGCGTCGGCCGCGAAAGGCAAGCTGATGGTTCCCCTTCATGCGGGAAGATGTGCCATATATGCCATGAATAGCGCGTTTACGCCGCGGCGAGGCCGCGTTAGGACCATTCCCCATGAAAGCGACCATCTGGCACAACCCCGCATGCGGCACCTCGCGCAAGACGCTGGCGATTCTCGAAGAGACCCCGGGCATCGAGCTCACCGTCGTCGAATATCTCAAAAATCCATACAGCGCCGACAAGCTGCGCCAGCTCTTCGCCGACGCCGGCCTCGCCGCCCGCGACGCGCTGCGCCTGCGCGGCACCGACGCCGAGGAGCGCGGGCTGAAGGATGCGGGCGAGGACGCCATCATCGCCGCGATGGCCGCGAACCCAGCCTATGTCGAACGCCCGATCGTCGAAACCGACAAGGGCGTGCGGCTGTGCCGTCCGCAGGATGTGGTGCGCGAAATCCTCTAACCCGCCGCGATCCGCCCGCCCGCGACGCGAAAGCGCGTCACCGGCCCCGGCATATCGTCGAACAGCGCCGCTTCGGTCCCGGTGAGCCACGCCTGGCCGCCTTGCCCCGCGAGCCGATCATAGAGCGCGGCGCGGCGCAGCGGATCGAGATGCGCGGCGACCTCGTCGAGCAACAGGAGCGGGCGCCGCTCTCTGGCGCGCGCGACGCAGTCGCTGTGCGCGAGGACGAGCGAGAGCAGCATCGCCTTTTGCTCGCCGGTCGAGCAACGCGCCGCCGCGCGGCCCGTCGCGGCATGGACGGCATCGAGGTCGTCGCGGTGCGGCCCGGCGGTCGCGCGGCCCGCCGCGGCGTCGATCCGCCGGCGCGACGCGAACAGCGCCTTCAGCGCATCGGGCTCGTACGGCGCGGCGCGCGCCTTGCCGTCGCTGTCGACGAGCGTCAGCAGCGGGCGGGCGAAGGGCGCGTCGGGCTGGCCCGCGAGTTCGGCCGACAGCCCCGCGAGCATCGCCTGCCGCGCGGCGTCGATCGCCGCGCCATGCTCGGCGAGCTGCGCCTCGAGGCTGGCGAGCCAATGGGGGTCGGCGCCGGCGGGGTCGGCGAGCAGCTTGCCGCGCGCGCGCAGCGCCGCTTCATAGCGGTTGCCGTGCTGCGCATGGCGCGGGTCGAGCGCGAGCACGAGACGGTCGAGGAAGCGCCGCCGGTTCCCCGCGGTCTCGACGAACAGCCGGTCCATCGCGGGGGTCAGCCACAGCACCGCCAGCCATTCGCCGAGCGCCGTCGCCGCGGCGGCGGCGCCGTTGATGCGCACGATCCGCCGCCCGGGCTGCGCGGGCTCCATTCCGGTGCCCAGCGCGACGGGGGGCAGGTCGGCGCCCGCCTGAACCTCGGCAAAGACGGCGAAGCCGCCGCCCGCTCCGTCGCGCACCATGTCCGCCAGCGGCGCGCGGCGCAGCCCGCGTCCGGGCGCGAGCAGCGAGATCGCCTCCAATATATTGGTCTTGCCCGCGCCATTGTCGCCGTAGAGCGCGACGAGTCCCGGCCCGGCCGCCATGTCCGCGGCGGCATGATTGCGAAAATCGGTCAGCGAAAGGCGGGTCAGCGTCATTCTGAATCGCGCCTACCGCAGCGCATCGGGCGAAGCCAGCCCGTCGCGCCCCGAACCGGCATCGAAATTTTTCCGACGAACGGGAATTTTCACCATCTTGGCGTATTTTTCGCGCTGAAATAAAATTTCCGGAACCAAAAAACCGCGCTTAACCGCCAATGAATGAAATTGGCACGGTCCCTGCAGTACTTCCGGCATCCACCGGATGGTCCGGATGGAAGGTTCAAGGAAGGAAAATATCATGGCCCATTTCAACGTCGAATCGTTCAAGAGCTACGCGATCGCTGGTGTTGCCTCGCTCTACTGCTCGCTGATGTTCCTCGCCGCTGTCGGCCCGAACGCTGCGCACTTCGGTGGGCTGGTCGCCTGACCAGCCCCCCTGCCGCCCAAAACGCCGGCCCCAAGGCCGGGATCGAAAGGAAAGAAATGAACCAGGGTTTTCGCAAGAATCGCCGTAACGGGATGATCTTCGGCGTGTGCGCCGGGATGGCGGACCAGTTCGGCATCGATGTCTTGTGGACGCGCATCGGCTTTGTCGCCCTGACGCTCTTGGGCTTCGGCCTGCCTCTGCTGCTGTACCTCGCCGTCGCGATCCTCGCGCCATAGGACAGCCCGGGCCGGACGCTTTCGAAGCGCACAGTCGCACCGGCCCGCACATTCCCAAAAGACCAAGGGCTCACCGGCCGGACCGGTGGGCCCTTTTCATTCAGGACAGACTCTAGGCCGCCCAATCCTCGAGCAGATAGCGCGCGATCGCCAGCGACGGCGGCGCCATGAAGGGGGCGCCCATGTCGCCTGCGAGCGCGGCGCGCACCTCGGTGCGGTCGACCCACATCGCCGCCTCGATCTCGGTCGTGTCGAGCGTCAGCGCCGCACCGGTCGCGACCGCGCGGCATCCGATCATCAGCGACGAAGGAAAGGGCCACGGCTGGCTCGCGACATAAGCGACGTCGGTGACGTGGATTCCGGCCTCCTCGAACAATTCGCGCGCGACCGCTTCCTCCAGCGATTCGCCGGGCTCGACAAAGCCCGCGAGCGCCGAGAAGAAACCCGGCGGAAAGCCGCCCTGCCGTCCGACGAGCACGCGGCCCTCAAATTCGGCGAGCATGATCACCACCGGGTCGACGCGCGGGAAATGTTCGGCGTTGCAGCCGCCGCAGCGCCGTCCCCAGCCGCCGCGGAACAGCTCGGTCGGCGATCCGCAGGCGGCGCAGAAACGGTGCCGCGCGTGCCAGTCGACAAGGCTGCGCGCGCCGCCATAGAGCGCGGCCTCCTCGGCCGACAGCAACGGCAGCATCCGCATCACCGTGCGCGACCGCGCATCGACACGCGCGCCCGCCGCTTCGCGCACGAAGCGCGGCGCCCCCGCATCGTCGATCCCGAGCAGCATCAGCGCGCGCTCGTCGGCGGGGTCGAGCGGCTCCCACAATAGTCCGCCGCTCGCCCCGGGAACGAAATCGATCCCGTCGAGCGTCAGGCAGGTTGCGCGCGGATCCGCCGTCGCGGCGGCGAAGGCCTCGGCATCGGTCCGAAGCTGGTCGGCGCGGTCGAGCCGCGCGCCGGTGAAACCGAGCGGCAGCGGCATCAGCTCATCACGTCCTTGAACAGGGTTTCGCCGAACTTGCTCTGGAACGACACGGCGTCGGGCGGCATGATCTGCGTATAGCCCGCGGCGCGATAGCCGAGCCCGCGGTGGACGAAACCGATCGTCCCCGCGGCGCCCGCCCAGCCGAAAATGCCTTCGCCGCCGGGCGAGGTCGGCAGCGACACGCGCCCGCCGGCGCCGAACCCCTCGCCGTCGATGAAGGTCCCCTTGCGGTCGACGCTGTCGGCGATCAGGTTCGACATCGCGAGCCGCGCGGTTTCGGGTTTCATGATCCGTACGCCGCTTGTCGTGCCCTCGCCGAGCAGCATCGCGAGAAAACGGTCGTAATCGCGCGCGCTCGATACCAGCCCGCCGCCGCCGAAGGGATAGGGTGGGGGATCGAGATAGATCGAGCTCGCCGCGGGGTCGAAGGGAATGAGCGCGCCGCCGAACGGCGCGTAATTGCTCGTGAAGCGCCCGACGTCCTCCGCCTTCACCATGAACCCGGTGCTCGTCATGCCGAGCGGATCGAACAATCGCGCCTTCAGGAAAGCGTCGAACGCCTGTCCCGACACCACTTCGATCAGCCGCCCCATCAGGTCGAGGCTGATCGAATAGCTCCATTTCGTTCCCGGTTCATAGACGAGCGGCAGCTCCGCCAGCCGGTCGGCCATCACGGCCAGGCTCGGCGCCGGCGCCACTTCGGCGAAGCCGGGGATCGGCAGGCGGCTCGCCTGCCCGCCGACGATGCCCGCGCGGTCATAGGCCGCCTTGATCGGCCCCTTCTGGATGATGTTGTAGCCGAGCCCCGCGGTGTGGGTGAGCAATTGCCGCACCGTGATCGGGCCCTTCGCCGGGCGCACGTCGGTGATCGATCCGTCGGGGGTGTTCTGCACCTTCATATTGGCGAAGGCGGGCAGGAAATCGGCGATCGGCTGGTCGAGCGTCATCTTGCCGTCCTCGATCAGCAGCATCGCCGCGATCCCGGTGATCGGCTTGGTCATCGAATAGAGCCGCCACAGCGTGTCGGGACCGACCGGCGTCGGCAAGCCGTTCGACTGCACCCCCGCGCCGATGAACACCGGCGCTTCCTGTCCCTTGCCGATCGCGGCGAGCGTGCCCGCGAGTTCGCGGCGGTCGACGAAGCCCTTGATGAACGCGCTGGTCGCGGGATAGAGCGCGGCGCCGTCGGCGCGCCACGCGAGCGCGGCGCGCGGCAGCAGCGCCCCCGCGCCGGCCAGCGCCATTCCGCCCATCAGTGCGCGGCGCGAAACCATCATGTTCATGCATCTCTCTCCAGCATCTTGTCGGTCAGCTTGCGATAGAGCGTCGGCAGTCCGGCGGCGTCAAGCTCCGCGATCGGCCACCATATGCCTTCCGCTGCGGCGGCGGGGGATTCGGGCGGCGCTTCGCGGCGCACCAAGGTCAGCGTCAGGTCGAAATGGGTGAAGCCATGGTCGACGCGGACGATTCCCGACTCGGACGGCGGATCGTCCGACCAGTCCCCGCCCGGCAGCGCACGCATTCCGCCGAGCATCCCCTTGTCGGGCCGCCGCGTCAGCCAGATCGCGCCGTCGCGCTCGATCCACCAGGCGATCCCGTGCCGGTGCGGCTTCGCCTTTTTCGGCGGCTTGACGGGAAGGCGCTCGATATCGGGCCGGCCGCGCGCCCGGCAGTCGGCCATCACCGGGCAGATTGCACAGAGGGGCGAGCGCGGCGTGCAGATAGTCGCGCCGAGGTCCATCAATGCCTGCGCGAAATCGCCCGGTCGGTCTTCGGGAACGAGCGGGGCCAGCGCGTTGCGAATCTCGCGCTTCGCCATCGGTAGCGGAGTTTCGATCAGCCGGTGGCGCGCGATCACGCGCTCGATATTGGCATCGACGACCACCGCCGGCCGGCCGAAGGCGATCGCCGCGACCGCCGCGGCGGTATAGTCGCCGACACCGGGCAGCGCGCGCAGCCCCGCCTCACTGTCGGGAAAAATCCCGCCATGATCGGCGACGACGGCGCGCGCGCAGGCGAGCAGGTTGCGCGCGCGGGCATAATAGCCGAGCCCCGCCCATGCCGCCATGACGTCGGCATCGTCGGCCGCGGCGAGGTCGGCGACCGTCGGCCAGCGCGCCGTGAAGCGCGCGAAATAGCCCGCGACCGCCGCCACCGTCGTCTGCTGCAGCATCACCTCGGCCAGCCAGATGCGGTAGGGATCAGGGGCCTCGTCGCTCCCCGGCGCGATCCGCCACGGCAGCACCCGCGCCGACCGGTCGTACCAGCCGAGCAGGCGGCCCGCGAAATCATCGACGATAGCGGAAGTCTGGACGCTCACCCCCCGCCTATGGCATGGCCTCCGGCATGACGAAAGAGACGGGAGACGGCACGCCCGCCAAAAATGCGAAGGCGAAGGGCGCGGCGAAAGGCGGCGCGAAAACCGCGAAGGCCCCCGCACGTCCCTACGAACGCCCGCGCGGCGGCGAGGCGCGCGCGATTTCCGACCTCGTTCCCGAAATCGGCCGCACCGCCTTTCGCAAGTTCGGCTTCGTCCAGTCGTCGGTGGTCAGCCGCTGGCGCGAGATCGTCGGCGACCGGCTCGCCGACGTCACCCAGCCCGCGATGATCCGCTTTCCCGCCGGACAGAAAGCGGGCGGCACGCTCCACCTGACGATCAGCGGGGCGCACGCGCCGATGCTCCAGCATGTCGCGCCCGACATCATCGCCGCGGTCAACCGCTTCTTCGGCTATGCCGCGATCGCCGCCGTCCGCATGACGCATGGGCAGGTCACCCCCGCCGCGCCCGTTCAGCCGCCGGCAATGCTCAAACCCGTACCCGCCGAACTGGGGGACAGCCTCCGCGACATCGGCGACCCGGAACTCAGGACCGTGCTCGAACGCATGGCCGCCGGCCTCGCCGCGCCGCCCAGGCTTCCGAAGATCAGTTAGGAAAGAGCGATGTCCGCATTTGACGACCCGCTTATCGACCGCCGCACCGCGGTGCTCGCGCTCTCGGGCGCGGCGCTCGGCCTGATCGCGGCGGCGCCCGCCAAATCCGCTGCATGGTCGCAAACCGTCACGACCAGCCCTATCGGCGCCTTCGTCGTCGGCAATCCCGCCGCAAAGGTCCGGCTCGTCGAATATTTCAGTTACACCTGCCATATCTGCGCCGATTTCGCGAAGGCGAGCGCGGTGCCGCTCAAGACGGGCTATATCGACCGCGGGCTGGTGCTGTTCGAATATCGCAACCTCGTCCGCGATCCCATCGACATGACCGCGGCGCTGCTCGCGCGCACCGGCGGTGCGAAGGCGTTCGCGGGCAATCATCAGGCGATTTTCGCCGCCTTCCCGGCGATGATCGCCAAGGTGCAGAAAGCGACCGAGGCGCAGAAAAAGAGCTGGTTCGAAGGCAGCACCGCCGAGCGCGCGCGCAAGATCGCCGCCGACACCGGCCTCACCGCGCTGATGCGCGGACGCGGCTATACGCAGGCGCAGCTCGACGCGGCGCTCGACAGCGAAGTCGCGCAGGCCGAACTCACCGGCATGACCAACATCGGCCGCGGCGCCGATAATGTCCAAGGCACCCCCAGCTTCTTCGTCAATGGCCGCAATGCCGAAGTCACCGCCTGGCCCGCGCTCAAATCGAAACTCGACCTCGCGCTCAAGGCCTCTTAAAAGCCCCGCATTCGCCCCTTTGTGGAGAAAGAAAGATCATGACCCTGCTGCGTACCGTCCTCCTGACCTCGATGGGCGCGCTCGCCCTTGCCGCCTGCGGCGAAAGCAAGACCGATCCCGCCAAGGAGCAGGAGGTGGTTGCGAAGGTCGCGCCGCCCGCCGGCAAGAGCTGGTCGCAGGTCGTTCGCGTCGACGGCGATGGCGTCGTGATGGGCAATCCCGAAGCCCCGATCAAGCTCGAGGAATTCGGCGCCTTCACCTGCGGTCACTGCGCCCAGTTCACCAAGGATTCGCACGAGGAGCTGAAGCGCGACTTCGTCGACACCGGCCGCGTGTCGTACAAGCTGACCCCGTTCATGCTCCACCCGGTCGACGCGATCGCCGGCGCGATCGTCAAATGCGCGGGCCCCGAGCGTTTCTTCCCGCTCGCCGATGCGACCTTCATCGAGCATGAGGCCTTCATCGCCGGCGCGTCGAAGCCGCAGCCGGGGATCGAGGAAGCGATGAAGCTGCCCCCCGCGCAGCGCTTCGCCGCGCTCGCCAAGGGCTGGGGGATCGACCAATTCTACCAGCAGCGCGGCGTCCCCGCCGCGACGATCCAGCAGTGCCTCGGCAAGGTCGAAAATGTCGAGGCGATCGAAAAGGGCACCAACGCCGGGGTCGAGAAATATCAGATCACCGGCACGCCGACCTTCGTCATCAACGGCCAGGTCGCCGAAGGCATCGCATCGTGGGGTCCCTTGCGCGACCGCCTGCGCACGATGGGCGCGCGCTGACGCTGAAATGAGCAAGGGGCAGGCAAATCCTGCCCCTTGCGACTCCCCCCGCCACGCGGCATGACGGCTGCATGGGGGATCTGTGACACCAAGGTTGCACCAGCTCCGATTCGATGAGCTGCCCGGGGGCATCCCGTGCAGATAAAACGGCTGCGCCTCACCGGTTTCAAAAGCTTCGTCGAACCCACCGAATTGCGCATCGAGCCCGGGCTGACCGGCGTCGTCGGCCCCAACGGCTGCGGCAAGTCGAACCTCCTCGAAGCGATCCGCTGGGTGATGGGCGAATCCTCGCCCAAATCGATGCGCGGCGGCGGGATGGAGGATGTCATCTTCGCCGGCACCTCGTCGCGTCCCGCGCGCGACTTTGCCGAGGTCGCGCTCCACTGCGACACCGAAGGCGCGCTCGTCGCCGGCCTGTCCGATGGCGGCGACGGCGACGATCTCGAGGTCATCCGCCGCATCGAGCGCGGCGCGGGGTCGGCCTATCGCGCCAATGGCCGCGACGTGCGCGCGAAGGATGTCGCGCTGATCTTCGCCGACGCCGCGACCGGCGCGCACAGCCCCGCGCTCGTCAGCCAGGGCAAGATCGCCAACGTCATCGCCGCCAAGCCCACCGACCGCCGCGCTATGCTCGAGGAAGCGGCGGGCATCGCGGGGCTCCACGTCCGCCGCAAGGACGCCGAGCAGAAATTGCGCGCGACCGAGACCAATCTCACGCGCCTCTCCGAAATCGTCGCCGACATGGAGGTGCGCGCGAACGCGCTGCGGCGGCAGGCGCGCGCCGCGGAGAAATACAAGAAGCTCTCGGACGAGATCCGCATCGCCGAGGGCCGGCTGATCTATGCGCGCTGGCGCGACGCCGCTGAAGCCGCCGATCAGGCGCGCCGCGACGCCGACGCCGCCGAGGCAGCGGTCAAGACCGCGCAGAACGAACTCGAAACCGTCTCCAAGGCCCAAACCGAGGTCGCGACCCGCGTCGCAGCCGCACGGACCGACGCACAGACGCAGCGCGACGCGCTCGCCGAGGCGACCGCGACCCAAGTAAGGTTGCAGGGCGAGGAACGCGCCGCGCTCCAACGGCTCGAAGATCTCGCGGCGCAGCAGCGGCGCATCGCCGACGACCGCGCGCACGAAGGCGAACTCGCGCGTGAAGCGCATGCCGCGCTGACCGCGCTCGACACCGAGACGAAATCGCTGGCGCAGGAGATTGCCGGGCACGATAGCGGCAAGGCCGCGCTCGCCGACGCCAGTCTCGCCGCACAGGCGCGCCTCCGCGACGCCGAGGTCGCGCTCGCGCAGGCGCGCGCCAAGGCCGCGAGCGAAGCCGCCGACCGCCGCATCGCGGTATCGGCGGTAGACAGCGCCGAAGCCGCGGTGCGCCGTGTCGTGCAGGACAAGGCGCGCGTCGATGCCGAGGTCGCCGCGCTCGGCGACAGCGCCGCGCTCGCCGCGACGCATGCCGACAGCGTGCAGGCGGCCGAAGCCGCCGAAGCCGCGATCGCGACCGCCGAAAATGCGCTGCACGCCGCCGAAGCCGACCGCGAAGCCACCGCCGCCGACCTCGCGAGCGCCGAAGCCGGGCTCGCCGAAGCGCGCGCCGCCTTGGCCGCGCTCGAAGGCGAAGCCGTGACGCTCGAACGCGCGCTCGCCGCCGCGCGCAGCGACACGCACCGCATCCTCGACCAGCTCCGCGTCGCGCCGGGTTACGAAGCCGCGCTCGCCGCCGCGCTCGGCGACGATCTCGACGCCGGCACCGACCGCGACGCCGCGCGCAGCTGGGGCGCCGCCGATGCAGCGAAGGGCGACCCCCCGCTGCCCGCCGGCACCAAGCCGCTCGCCGACCATGTCCAGGCGCCCGCCGCGCTCGCGCGCCGCCTTGCGCAGGTCGCGGTGGCCGACACCGACGGCGGCCAATCGCTCGCGGTCGGCCAGCGCCTCGTCACCACCGATGGCGTGATGCGCCGCTGGGACGGCTTCGTCACGCGCGGCGACGGCGCGACCGCGACCGAGCGGCTGCAGCGCCAGAACCGCCTCGACGCGCTCGCGGCGCAGCGCCCGCAGGTCGAGCTCGGCGTGCAGGAATTGCAGGATCGCCGCGACGTCGCCGCCGCGAAAGCCGCCGCCCTCGCCGAAGCCGCCGCGGCGGCGCGCAAGGCGCTCGCCCAGGCTGACGAGGCGCGCCGCACCGCGCTCCGCGCCGCCGACCAGGCGCAGGCCGCGCTCGATCGTCACCGCGACGCCGCCGCGCTGTTCGACCGCCGCCTCGCCGAGATCGCCGAGGCCGCGACGGAAGCCGCCGACACGCTCGCCGCGCAGCAAGCCGCGCTCGCCGCGCTCCCCGACGAAAGGCTGGCGCGCGCCGCGCTCGACGCCGAGGAGGCGGCGGCCGAGCGCGCGCGCGCCGACGCCAATGCCGCCCGCGATGCGCTCGCGGCGCACGAACGCACCCTCGCGAGCCTCAGCGAACGCCAGGCGGTCGTCAGCGCCGAGATCAAGAGCTGGAAGGCGCGCGCGGGCGAGGCCGCGCGGCGCGTGACCGAGATGGACAAGCGCGCCGAGGCGCTCGCCGCCGAGGCGGCCAAGCTCGCCGACCTTCCCGCGCGGCTCGCGCAGCAGCGCGCCGCCGCCGAGGCGCAGCAGGACGCGCTGCGCGACAAGGTCGCCGCCGCCGAGGCGCAGGAACGCGCCGCCGAAGCCGCGCTGCGCGAGGCCGAAACCGCGCTGAACGCGATCCGCGAGCGCGTCGCCGCGGCGCGCGAAACGCGCGCGGGCGCCGTCGCGCGCTCCGAAAATGCCGAACTGCGCCGGATCGAAATGGGCCGCCTGTCGGGCGAACGCTTCGAATGCCCGCCGCCGCTGCTCCCGCAAAAGGCCGGGTTCGAAAGCGCGGGCGTCGGCGATGCCAATGCCGAATCGGCGCAGCACGACCGGCTCGTTTCGGACCGCGAGCGACTGGGTCCGGTCAACCTCGTCGCCGCCGACGAGCTGGTCGAACTCGACACCGAACGGGCACGAAACGCCGCCGAGATCGAGGAGCTGACGCAGGCGGTGAACCGCCTGCGCGGCTCGATCGGCAGCCTCAACCGCGAAGGCCGCGCGCGGCTGCTCGCGGCGTTCGAGGCGGTGAACACGCATTTCCAGCGCCTCTTCACGACGCTCTTCAACGGCGGGCAGGCGCATCTCGAACTCGTCGATTCGGACGATCCCTTGGAAGCCGGGCTCGAAATCATGGCGCAGCCGCCGGGCAAGCGCCTCGGCACGCTGACCTTGCTTTCGGGCGGTGAGCAGGCGCTGACCGCCGTGGCGCTGATCTTCGGCCTCTTCCTCACTAACCCCGCGCCGATCTGCGTCCTCGACGAGGTCGACGCGCCGCTCGACGACGCCAATATCGAGCGCTTCTGCGACCTCCTCGACCGCATGGCGCGCGAGACGAACACCCGCTACCTGATCGTCACTCACAATGCGGTGACGATGGCGCGCATGCACCGCCTGTTCGGGGTAACGATGGTCGAACGCGGCGTCTCGCGCCTCGTCTCGGTCGACCTCGGCGGCGCCGAGGAACTGCTCGCGGCCGAATAAAGCCTTAGGGCGCCATCCCGACCACGAGCATCGCGGCGAACACCAGCAGCCCCGCAAAGCGATTGCTCCGGAATTTCGCCAGCGCATCCTCGCCGTTCGCGGGATCGAGCGTCACCACCTGTCCGGTCAGATGCACCGCCGCGGGCAGCAGCGCGGCGAGCGCCAGCGGATCGGGGCGCACCGCCCACAGCGCGCCGCCCCAGCAGGCAAGCGCGACCGCGTAGCACATCGCGACCCCGCCCTTCACATGATCGCCCATCGCACGCGCGCTCGACTTCACGCCAACCAGCATATCGTCCTCGATATCCTGCAGCGCATAGATGGTGTCGTATCCGATCACCCACGCGATACAGCCGGCATAGAGCAAGGGCAGCGCAAGTCCCTGCTGACCGCCCACCGCGACCCACGCGACGAGCGCGCCCCAGCTGAACACCAGCCCGAGCCACGCCTGCGGCCACCAGGTGATGCGTTTCATGAAGGGATAGCCCGCGACGAGGATCAGGCTCGCGAGCGCGACGATCTGCGCGGGGCGTGGCAGTTGGAGCAGCACGAGGAGGCCGATCAGCGACAGCGCGATCGTCCACAGCAACGCATTCCGCACCGAAACCGCCCCGCTAGCCACCGGCCGCGATGCGGTGCGCGCGACCTTGGCGTCAAGATCGCGGTCGACGATGTCGTTATAGACGCAGCCCGCGCCGCGCATCGCGATCGCGCCGAGCAGCAACCAGATGAATAGCGGCCAATGGCTGACTGCGCCGCCGCCGAGCGCGATTGCCCAGGCGCACGGCCAGTAAAGCAGCCACCAGCCGATCGGCCGGTCGAAGCGCGCGAGCAGCGCATAAGGCCGCGCCGCGGCGGGGAGCAGCGCGACGAAGCCGCGAAGCTGGCTGTCGGGAGGATGGGTCGCCGTCATCGATGCGCGCGCGATAGCAGGCGGAGCCTCGCGAATAAATGCCCGATCGACGCCGCCCGACTCTCGCCGTCGCGCGTCGTCAGTCGCAGTCGGCCCGGTCGCCCGGCGACTTCACCCCCGACAGGTCGCGCGCTTCGCGGATATTATAGGCCGCGGTCGACCGGATGGTCTGCGGCCCCAGCCAGGCGCCGAACAGCAGCGGCTCATATTCATAGGTGACTTCGACGAACATGATCGCGGTGCCCGCCACCGCGGTGACCTCGCGGCCCTCGGGCCCCATGCCGGGGAAATCGGTCCCGGTCGCGCCGATGCCTTCGACGCCATAGTCCGAATCGACCTCCAGATTGCCGAAGCAACGCTGCCATTTGATCGTCTGGCCGCCATCGTCGTTGCGCTGGAGGCTCGACAGGATGATGCGGCCGTTATTCTCGAAATTCAGGCTCGCCGCCTGCCGTTCGGCGCCGGCGAAGACCTCGTTGATATCGACCTCGCGCACTTCCGGCTGCGCCAGATTGCTGCCCGCCGCGATCCGCGCGGCATTGTCGGCGGTGTTGAGCCCGAGCTGGCTGACGCGCGTATGCGCGAGCGTCAGATTGGCGATCTCGAGCCCGCCGAAGCCGACGAGCACGAGGAAGGGAATGGCAAAGGCCATTTCGAGCATCACGGCGCCGCGGACGTTCCGCGCGAAATGGCGCGCGGTGACCCGCATCCTGCTGGAAAAGGTGGTCACGGGCATTGCTCCGGGGCGATCTCGCCCCCGGCGGCGAACGGCTGGTTGCGCAGCAGCGTCGTCGAGGTGAGCGTCTTGGACTGCGGCTGCCCCAGCATCTTCCACACCGGCAGCACGCGATCGAACTCCATCGACACCGTATATTGGATGACGTCGTCGGCGCCGCCATTGCCCTGCGTGCCGCCGTCTTCCCAGCAATCGTCGGGCGAGGGGTCCTGGATGCCGTTGCCATTGGTGTCGACCCAGCGCAGCGGCTTGATATTGCTGTAATCGTCGAAGGCGCGGCGGTTGAAACTTACCGTCGCGTTCTTGAACACCTTCTTGACCTCGGCGCCGACCGCATTGTCGAGTGCGGTCTGGTTGGCGGAAAAGCTTTCGAGCGTCGCGTCGCGGCCCGCCTTGGCGACCACGCCTTGCAACACTTGCTGCGCATACATTTGCCAGCAATAATCGAAGATGCCGAGCAGGATCAGGAGGAAGACCGGCGCGGTCAGCGCGAATTCGACGAACGCGGTGCCGCGCTCGCTTCGCCGCAGCCGGCGGAGCAGGGTGCGGGCGCCGGTCATTGCGACAGCCTCAGCTTGGAAATCTGTCGCGCGATCGCCTGGAACTGCTCGTTGAGCTGGGCGGAATCGTCGGCTTTGAAGGCCTTTTTCGACGAAGCGCATTTGTCGAGGGTGGCGAGATTTGTTTCGTTGTTGCTGTCGTCGCCAAAGGATACCACCCAGACGGTCGCTCGCTTCGCCGCCGCCGCGCACAATTGCAGGAAGCGGTTGTTGTGACGCGCCCTTGCGGCTGAGTCGCTGCTTGCCCCGACCCGCGGCTGCGACCGCTCCATGCCCTGGTGCGAATAGATGGTCGGCCGCGCGTCCATCGCGCCGTCGGTCATGAACAATATGTGGCGGCTGATCGGACGCTCGTTGTCCTCCGCCTTTTCATTCTCGTCCGCGAACAATCCGGTCGGCGAGATCAGCCGGGCGCCCCACGCCATGCCGACGTCGTGATAGGTGCCGCCGACGGGTACCAGATCATCGATATACCCGTCGAACTCCGCCTGATCGTCCTTGGTCATTATCTCGAGCTTTCTCGCCGGTTGGGGGCAGGCGGTATAAAGCGTCTGCCCCAGGTTCGACGATGTCGTGGTCCGCGGCGCCACCTGCCCGCGCTCAAAGGCGAAAGGCTGAAGCATCGGGTCCCATTTGGTCGCATCGTCGGCCGTCGGTGGCGTGTCGACGTCCATGTCGAAGGCCTCGCGGGGCGCGGTCTCCTCCGGCCCGAACGCTGTCGTCTGCCGCTCGACGATGCAGCCGCCCCATTCGGCGGTGACATTGGCGCCGTTGTTTCCGGTGTTGAAGGTCAGGTCGTCGCCGGGCGCGATCGACCCGACGGACAGGTCGCGATCTTCATAGACGTAGCGCCATTGCAAGCTGCAATTATTACCATATTGATTGCACACATTGACCCGGCGATAGCTGCGTGACGGCAGTCTGACCGTCTCCGAAAGCCACGACGGATCGGCCTCGTGCAGAATCGCGCCGACATTGACCGTGCTGCTATAGGGAACGACGCCGAAACGCAGTTGTCCGTCGCCGATATGCGCGCTGGTCAGGGTAGCGAAAAAGCTCTTCGCCGCCGCCTGCAGCCCCGCCATTCTCGTTATCGTGTCGCCCGAATTGGTTTCCAGCATCGACCCCGTGACGTCGAGCACCATCATCACATCGACGTTCGAAATCTCCAGCTTCGCCGTGCAATTGGCGGTCAGGCGGAATTGGTCCTTGCCGAACAGGAACATCAACTGGGTCGGCAAGATCGCGGACGCCTGCCCGAGGACGTCCGACGCGTCGTCGTCGGTCTCGGACGAAAAGAGGATACCCGACGCGCCATATTTGGCCTCGGGGAAGTTGAAGTTGAACATCTTGTTCGCTTCGGCCTCCGCCTCATCCGAATAGGTCGCGCCCGTCATCGCTCGCCGTCCCGCGAGCACGCCCGAGTCGCATGCCTGCTGCAGGCGCAGCTGCGTCATATAGGCGCGGCCGATGTCGACCGCCGAGCCGACGATGCCGATCACCGGTATGATCGCCGCCGCGGTCAGCATGAAGGCGTTGCCGCGCTGGTCGCGGTGAAGCGCTTTGGCGCCGGCGCGCAGCCGGCTGATCCAGGTCCCTCGCATGGTCAAACCCCTCTTCGGCCCGCGGCGCCCCCACCAGATGGGCCGCTGGTATTGTCGCACCTAGGGGGGAACTGCTTACCAAATGGCTAATCGGCGTAGCGAGGAGGGGCCCGGATCGGCGCTTTTGCCCCGGATCGGGACAGGCTGTCCCATCTTGCGGCAAAAGATGCACGACAGGCCGCCTTCTGCTATCGCGCGCGCCATGCCCGCGACTCCCGCCTGGCCGCCCGCCAGCACGCCCCGCCTGTTCATCGATCAGCCGCTCGGCCTCGACGCCGCGCCCGCGATCGACGGGCCCGCGGCGCATTATCTGCTCGGCGTCATGCGGCTGAAGGCGGGCGATCCGGTGCTGCTGTTCGACAACCGGACGGGCGAGTGGCTCGCGGTCGTCGCCGACGCTGCGAAACGCTCGGCGACGCTGCGCGTCGAGCGGCAGACGCGCGCGCTCGAACGGGTCCCCGACCTCTGGCTCTGCTTCGCGCCGGTGAAGAAGGCGCGGCTCGACTGGATCATCGAAAAGGCGACCGAGCTGGGCGTCGCGCGCTTGCAGCCGGTGATCACCGAACGCACGATCGTCGAACGCGTCAAGAGCGAGCGGATCGAAGCGCAGATCATCGAGGCGTGCGAGCAATGCGGCCGCACCGCGCTCCCCGAACTCGCGCCGCCGGTCAAACTGCCGCAGCTGCTGAAGGACTGGCCCGCGGAGCGTGCGCTGCTCTTTGCCGATGAGGCCGGGGGCGTCCCGCTCGCCGGTGTCGCCGCGCCGGCGCCCGCCGCGATCCTCACCGGCCCCGAGGGCGGCTTCACCGATCGCGAGCGCGACATGCTGCTCGCCCACGCCGCGGTGCGCCGCATCGCGCTCGGCCCGCGCATCCTGCGCGCCGAAACCGCCGCGATCGCCGCCGTCAGCCTGTGGATGGCGCAGCGCGGCGACTGGGCGGGCGGATAGGCAGTCCCTATCCCTCGGCCGGCCCCTCGAACGCCTCGATGACCCAATCCTCGGCCTGCGCGCCGCCGATCCATTCCTGCATGCACGGATGGCTGATCACCGCCTGCGCATAGGCGGCGACGAAGCGCGGCAGCGGGATCGAATAAGTGACGAAGCGCGTGACAACCGGCGCGAACATGATGTCGGCGGCCGACCAGTCGCCGAAGAGGAAATCGCCTTCGCCGCCGAAGCGCGCGCGCGCCTCGGCCCAGATCTGGAAGATGCGCACGACGTCGGCCTGCACTTCGGGCAGCAGCTCGGTCGCCGGATAGATGCGCCGGATGTTCATGCTGTGCTCGCGGCGAAGCGCCGCGAAGCTCGAATGCATCTCGGCCGCCATCGACCGCGCCATCGCGCGCGCCGCCATGTCCTCGGGCCAATAGCCCTTCGTTCCGCCGGTCTTTTCGTTGAGATAATCGATGATCGCGAGGCTGTCCCACACGACGATATCGTCGCCGTCCCACAATATCGGCACCTTGCCGCCCGACGGCGCGAACTCGTCGCCTTCGCGCCGGTTCGACCAGTCCTCGTCGTAAAGCGGAACAGTGACTTCCTCGAACGGCAGCCCGCTATGCTTGACCGCGAGCCAGCCGCGCAGGCTCCAGCTCGAATAGGCCTTGTTGCCGATGAACAGTTTCATGGAGTCTCCTTGTCCTCCACCCTCAAGGCGAGGGACGCAAAGGTCAACTCTCCACCGCCTCCAGCACCGCGGTGCGCAGCTCGGCGATGCCCATCCCCTTTTCGCTGCTCGTCGCGATCACCTCGGGGTGCGCGGCGGGGTGCTTGCGCGCTTCGGCCTCGGTCGCGGCGTGGACTTCGGCGAGCGCGCTCGCCTTCACCTTGTCGGCCTTGGTCAGCACGAGGCGGTAACTCACCGCCGCGATGTCGAGCATCTCGAGCACGTCGCGGTCGACATCCTTGATCCCGTGGCGGCTGTCGATCAGCACCAAGGTGCGCTTCAGCACCTGCCGCCCGCGGAGGTAATCATTGACGAGGAAGCGCCACTTTTTGACGACATCCTTCGGGGCCTTGGCGAAGCCGTAGCCGGGCATGTCGACAAGCCGGAAAACCAGCGGCGACCCCACGTCGAAATAGTTGAGTTCCTGCGTCCGTCCCGGCGTCACCGACGTGCGCGCGAGCCCGTTCCGGTTCGTCAGCGCGTTGAGCAGCGACGATTTGCCGACGTTCGAGCGCCCCGCGAAGGCGATCTCGGGCACGCTCGGGCTCGGGAGATGCTGCAGCGCGGGCGCCGATTTCAGGAAGGCGATCGGACCCGCAAACAGCTTGCGCGCCCGCTCGGCGCGGTTGTCGTCGTTCAATTCAGTCATAAGCCTGTACCCCTGCGAAGGCAGGGGTCCATCTCCTGTTGTCTAAGGCCGAAACCACCGGAGATGGGTCCCCGCCTTCGCGGGGACACACCTCAAATGACGACGGTTATTTGGTAACCGGCGCCGCCTTCAGCGCCGGGAATTTGCGGTACATCCACTGCTGCTGCCCGATCGACAGGATATTGTTGGTGATCCAGTAGAGGAGCAGGCCCGCCGCGAACGGCGCCATGATGAACATGAACAGCCACGGCATGATCTTGAACACCTGCTGCTGCACGGGGTCGGTCGCCTGCGGGTTGAGGCGGAACTGCAGCCACATCGTGATGCCGAGGATCACCGCGAGCACGCCGATCGACAGGATCGAGGGCGGGGTGAAGGGCAAGAGGCCGAACAGGTTCAGGATATGCAGCGGGTCGGGCGCCGACAGATCCTTGATCCACAGGATGAACGGCTGGTGCCGCATTTCGATCGTCAGCATCAGCACCTTGTACAGCGCATAGAAGATCGGGATCTGGATGACGATCGGCAGACAGCCCGCGAGCGGATTGATCTTCTCGTCCTTATAGAGCTTCATCAGCTCTTGCTGCATCTTGGGCTTGTCGTCCTTGTGGCGTTCCTGCAGCGCCTTCATCTTCGGCTGGACGAGGCGCATCTGCGCCATCGACGAGAATTGCCGGTTGGCGATCGGGAACATCAGCAGGCGGATGATCAGCGTCAGCGCCATGATCGCGACGCCGAAATTGCCGACCTGCTTGAACAGCCAGTCGAGCAGCTTGAAGATCGGCACCTCGAAAAATTCGAACCAGCCCCAGTCGATCGCGTTCGACAGGCGCGTGATGCCCTGGTCGTCCTGATATTGCGACAGGATGCTGACTTCCTTCGCGCCCGCGAAGATTCGGCTCGTCGTCGTCACCTGCGTGCCGGGAGCGATCTGGCGGAAATCGCGCGCGAACAGCGTTTGGTAATTGTTCGCGGCCGGCGAACTGATCGCCGCAGTCACGCGCTCGCCCTTCGCGGGGACGATCGCGGCGAGCCAATATTTGTCGGTGAAGCCCAGCCAGCCCGCCGAATTATAACGGACGGTGCGGTTCGGCGCTTCCTCGACATCGTCATAATCGGTGTCGAACACCGACTTGCCGTCGAGATAGCCCGTCGGGCCGACGTGGATCGTCCAGCTATCGACTTCATGCGGGTCGGTCGGCTTGCCGAGCCGGTCGATCAGCGCAAAGCTGCTCGCGCTGACGGCGGCCGTGCCGGTGTTGGCGATCGTCTGCTTCGCGGTGATCAGATAATTGCTGTCGATGCTATACTCGATACGGAACGTCTGGCCGGTCGTATTCGCCCAGCTCAGCGTCACCGGCGTCGTCGGGGTCAGCTTCGCGCCGCTCGCGGTCCACACCGTATTGGCATTCGGCACCGCGATGCCCTGCGCCGCCCAGCCGAGGCTCGCGAAATAGGCGGCCTCGGTGCCGCCCGGCGCGAACAGGCGCACCGCGGGCGAATCCTTCTGGATCGTCTGGCGATATTTGCTGAGCGTGATGTCGTCGACGCGCGCGCCGACGAGGTTGATCGACCCCTTGATCGCCGGGGTTTCGATCGGAATGCGTTGCCCTTCGGCGAGCACCGCGTCGACCGGGCGGATCGCTTTCGCGGCGGGCGCGGCGGGCGCCCCCGGCGTCGGCAGCGCGCTCGGCTGGCCTTGCGTCGCGGGCGTCGCGGCGGGCGCGGCGCCGTCGGCGCCCGCGACCGTCGTGGTCACATCGGGCTGGTCGGGAGTCGGAAAAAATTTCTCCGAGACGAAATTCCAGCCCAGCAGGATGGCCACCGACAACAGGATTGCCGCGATCAGGTTACGCTTGTCGTCCACGCTTTTCGGTCTCTCTTCGTCTCTCAAAAATGTCGGGATGGGCCGTCTAGGCTGTGTCGTCATTTCGCTCGTGGTGAGCCGAAAATGGTGGATTCTCGGGACCCGGAGCGCAGCGTACGATCAGTACGTGAGCACCGGAAGCCCGGGAATCCGCCATTTGCAGGCCGCCATGGGCGGAATGGCGATACAGCCTAAGGGACGGGGTCGTAGCCGTGGCCTCCCCAAGGATGGCAGCGCAATAGCCGCTTTGTCGCCAGCCAGCCACCCTTGATCGCACCGTGGCGTTTGAGCGCGACGATCGCATATTCGCTGCACGACGGCGCATAGCGGCAGGTGGGGGGCAAAATGCGCGACGGGCCCAACTGCCAGCCGCGCGCGATCAGGATCAGCAGTCGGGCGATCATTGCGAAAGCCCGGAAATCGGCCGAACTTCACTCGCGATCGATGTCTTTTTTCCTTCGTCATCCCGGACTTGATCCGGGATCCATTCACCCAACGTTGGAATGGTGGACCCCGGATCAAGTCCGGGGTGACGGCGAAGGGGAGGGGGCGTAGTCATGGCGCTTTCGCCGCCAGTTTCTTCGCCGCGCGCTTCAGCGCCGAATCGAGATGCTCGCCCAGCTCGGCAAATTCCATCTCGTTGGCGCCGGGGCGGCCGATCAGCACATAGTCGGCGCCGGCGATCCCCGCCCCCGGCAGCGCGGCGCGCGCGAGTTCGCGAAAGCGCCGCTTCATCCGGTTGCGCGTGACCGCGTTGCCGACCTTCTTGCTGACCGTATAGCCGATGCCCAGCGCATCCTCATCGTCGCCGCGGTGGCGGACGAGCAGGACGAAGCCGGGCATGGGAAAGCGAAGGCCGCGATTCGCGGCCAGAAACTCGCTACGTTTTGAAAGCGTTCGCACCAGACACGCTGGCGACGAAGCGTCGGCGATCAGGCCGACAGCTTCTTGCGGCCCTGGGCGCGACGGTTGGCCAGAACCTTGCGGCCGCCGACAGTCGCCTTGCGGGCGCGGAAACCGTGGCGACGCTTGCGAACGAGGCGGCTCGGTTGATAGGTACGCTTCATCGCGGTATCCCCAAATTCTCTTTAAAGGCTCTAACAGAAAAGGGCCGCCAAACGTGGGCGGCCACTGATGGGGGCGCGGATAAGCAAGAGTCGGTGGAAAGTCAATCGCCATCTGGCGTTTCCAGCGCGGAGCGCGCCCGCCGCCGCGCGGCACTGACGCGGCGCATGATCCGGTCGGCCCATGCCCCATATTTGGGGTGGCGCCATTTGAAACGGACATAGACGCGCTTCGCCCAGGCGCTGTTCTGGAGGCAGAGCATCAGCCCCAAGGGAAAGATGATCAGGAATCCGGGACCCGGCAGCGGCCCGATCGCGATGCCCGCGACCATCATCAATATGCCGAGCGCGAACAAGGCGGTGCGCATCTGCGCGTTCGACCGCATCCGCTGATAGAGACTCCGCTTCGCCATTAGGGGCGATGTGGGGGAGGGGACGGCGTGTTACAAGGCTAAAGCAGCTTGGTGCGCGAGGACGATGACCGCGAGCGACGGTTTTGGAGTGAGGAGGGGACGCTCTCTGTTCGTCATCCCGGGCTTGACCCGGGACCCGCCTTCGCCCTGCCCAACGTCGAAAAGGATAAGGCAGGCCCCGGGTCAAGCCCGGGGTGACGAGTAATGCGATGTCCGCTTCCGGTCGAAAGCTGCCTTACGGAACGCCGCAGCGACGACCCTCAATCCAGCGCCACGAACCGCGCCATGTCGCCGCGCGTCAGATAACGCACCTCATCGAACGGCGTCGCATTGGTCAGCGCGTAAAATTCGCGCGCCTTCGCGGCGTCCATCCCCATTTCGCGGTAATAGCCCAGATATTCGGCATGCACCGGATCGTTCGCCGGATAGTCGTTCGCCTCGCGGCCATATTCGTCGGCCCAGCTATGGACGCCGAATTCGGCGTCGGGCGCGGCGCGGCGGACGGTGCCGGCGAGCCACAGCTCGACCGCGCCCGATCGGATCGATCCGCCCGCGGGCACGACCGTTTCCATCCCCTGCCGGCGGATCGCGCGCGCAAGGATCAGATTGGCTTCCTCGTCGAGGCTGCCGGGGCAATCGACCATTTCGAGCCGCCTCAGCCCCGGAAAGGCCGCGAGCATCGCCGCGAACTGGCGCGGGCTTGCCGAGGTGACGTCGCCCGCCATGCGTGCCGTGCTTCCGTCGATCACCGCGAAGGGTCCGAAGCGCGCCTTCGCATGGCCGAGCGTAGCGAGCGTGCCCGCGGGCGCATAGCGGCGCGTCGCGGCGAAATCGGCGTCGTCGGTCAGCGCCTCGTCGCCCAGCAGCGCCGCCTCTTCGTCGATATATTCGGGGCCCTCGTCGTCGCCCTCATCCGCATAGGTCCAGGTCACCGTCGTCGTGATCGTCACGACCTGCTGCGCGTGCGCCGGCGCGAACGCCAGCACCGCCGCCAAAGCGGCGACGATCAGCGTGCGAAGAAAGGCGGACGGCGAACCCATGGCCCCGCTTTCGCGCGGGCGCGATGATCAATTGGCAAACGGGCAGCGTCAGCGCGCTATTAACCCCGTTTCGGGACACTGCTCAGGAGCCCTGAAATCCGTTCGCATCGAGCGAAGTCGAGATGCCCATCGGCTTGGCGTTTACTGCCGGGTGTCTCGACTTCGCGCGACACGAACGGATGTAGAGGTTCAGTCCCGATCGGGCGCGCCGAGCGGGAAGTAAGGGCGATACGGCCGCGCGTCCTCGACGCAGCGCGAAACCGACGGATGTGCGAGCAGCCGCGCGCGATAGGCGCGCAAATTCTCGTGCCGCTCGGGAATCGGGTGGACCCAGTCGGCATAGAAAAGCGACGGCGCCGCCGCGCAATCGGCGAGCGTGAAGCCGTCGGGCGTCGCCCAGCCGCCGCCCGCCAGCTCCTTGTCGAGCCAGCCATAGACGCTTTCGAGCGCCGCCTTCGACTGTTCGACGATCATCGGCACATGATTTTCGGGACCGCGCAGCGCGTCGGCGACCACCGCCTGCATCCGGCCCATCACATGATTGTCGAAAATGCGGTCGAAGAAGCGCACCTTCAGCGCCGCCCCGAAATCGGCGGGGATCAGCCGCGGTTCGGGCACCAGATGGTCGAGATATTCGATGATGATCGACGATTCGAAATAGGGCACGCCGTCCGCGACGAGCAGCGGGAATTGCCCGACCGGCCAGTGCGCCTTGAGCTCCTCGCCATGGGTCGGGGCGTCGGGCCCGATCACGCGATAGTCGAAATCGACCCCCTTCTCGTAAAGCGCGATCAGCGCCTTCCAGGTGTAGGAGGAGAAGGGGTGTCCGTAAAAAATCAGCATCGATCGCCTTTCTTGCGCCTCAGCCAGCCGCGACGGCTTCGCCTTTAAGTGCCGCCTCGATCTTCGCGATGTCGATCTTCTTCATCGTCATCATCGCGTCCATCGCGCGCTTCGCGGCGGCGCGGTCGGGGTCGGTCATCGCCCGCGTCAGCACGCGCGGGGTGATCTGCCAGTTGACCCCCCATTTATCCTTGCACCAGCCGCACATGCTCTCGGCGCCGCCATTATCGACGATCGCGTTCCAGTAACGGTCGGTTTCTTCCTGCGTGTCGGTATTGATCACGATCGAAAAGGCCTCGTCCTGTTTGAACGCGGGGCCGCCGTTGATCGCGATGAAGGGCACGCCCATCACGGTGAATTCGACCGTCAGCACATCGCCTTCCTTGCCGTCGGGAAAGTCGCTCGGCGAGCGGTTCGCCGCGACGAATTCGCTGTCCGGAAAGGTCGCGGCATAGAATTTCGCCGCCGCTTCGGCGTCATGATCGTACCACAGGCACATCGTGACCGGTTCGCTTCCTTCGCTCATGATCCTTCTCCCTTGTCCGCGGCCGTCAGGCGACCGCTTCGCCGCGCACCGCGGCCTCGATTTTCGCGATGTCGATCTTCTTCATCGTCATCATCGCCTCGAACGCGCGCTTCGCCGCCTCGCGGTCGCTGCCGGTCGTCGCGTCGAGCAGGACGCGCGGGCTGATCTGCCACGAGACCCCCCATTTGTCCTTGCACCAGCCGCACACGCTTTCCTGACCGCCGTTATCGACGATCGCGTTCCACAGCCGGTCGGTTTCTTCCTGCGTATCGGTCTGGATCTGGAACGAGAAGGCCTCGCTATGCTTGAAGATCGGCGGGCCGTTGAGCCCGACGCACGGCGTGCCGAGCAGGGTGAACTCGACCGTCTGCACATCGCCTTCCTTGCCGCCCGGCGAATCCGCCGGCGCGCGGTTCACCGCGCCGACTTTGCTGTCGGCAAAGGTCTTCGCGTAAAAGGCGGCGGCCTCCTCGGCATCGCCTTCGTACCAGAGGCAGAGCGTCATCGGGGTCTTCGTCATGCGTCTTCTCCTTTCAACGGGTGACCGATCGACCAGAGATGGCCGAACGGGTCGCGCACCTGCGCGTAGCGGTCCCCCCAGAACATATTCTCGGGCGCCATCACCGACGCCGCGCCCGCGGCGATCGCGCGGTCGTACCAGCCGTCGGCGTCGTCGACCTGCAGATGGAGCACGACGCACGCGGGCTCGGACGCCGGGCCGCCCGAATATTCGGGAAAGTCGTCGTGCATCATCAGCGACGCGCCGTTGATATGGACGTGCGCGTGCATCAGCCGCTCGCCGTCGTCGGCGGGGACGCGCGTGACCTCGGTCGCGCCGAAGGCCTTGGCGTAAAAGTCGATCGCCTCCTTCGCGCGCCGGTCGCGGATCGTGATATGCGGGGTCAGGCCGCCGGTCGGAGCGCTGTTCGCTGGGTTCGCCATCGTCTCTCTCCTCTTCCTATGGCTTCAATCGTCGTAACGCAGGCTGGGATACCAGTCGGTCCCGCGTCCCCCGGGGGTCAGGTCGAGCAGGTTCCACAGCGGATTGGGGTCGGGCGCGCCGTGCGGATCCTGCCCCGGATCGGCGATCTCGGGGCCGCCCTCGACGCTCCAGAAATGGCGGATCGTCCCGCCCTTGCGCGTGAAGACGCTATACCCCGCCATATCGTCGTCGCGCGTCTCGCCAATATAATCCTGCCAGAAATCGCCGCTCGGGTCCGAATAGAGCTTCAGATGATTCCAGCCCTGCTCGCGCGCGAAGGCGGCGAGGCGCGGATAGGGCGAGCGCGCGACGATCGCGAAGCCGATCCGCCGTTCGAGGTGCGGCACCTCGGGGTCCCAGCTCGCCACCGTCGCGGTGCACATCGGGCACGCCTGCTGACGCTCGGGCCCGTACATCATGCCATAGACGAACAGCGTGTCGTGCCCGCCGAACAGCTCGGCGAAGCCGACCTCGCCCGCCGCGCCGACGAAGCGATAGTCGTGCGTCACTTCGCCGCCGGGGGGCAGTGCGCGCCGCTGCGCCGCGACGCGCGCGAGGTGGCGGCGCAGCTCGATCTCCTCGACCAGCAGCGCGTCGCGCGCGGCGCGATATTCGGCGCTCTCGTTGGGCAGTGCCCGGCGCTCGCTCTTGCGCACCAGCTCTGCGGCGGGGATCAATGTCGGACTGTCGGTCATGTCGCTTTCCTTTCCGTCCCCCCGAATGCTGCGGTTATCGGCGCGGGCCGACGAGGCCGAAGGGCGCCCCCTGCGGGTCGATGCCGTTCATCGCATATTCGCCGCCGGGAATTTCCATCGGCTCGCTGGTGACGGTGCCGCCGTTCGCGGTCACCGCGGCGTGCGCGCGGTCGATGTCGTCGACGCCGATGTAGAAACTCCACACCGGCACCGGATAGCCTTCCATCAGCGGCATCACCGCGCCCAGCCCGACGTCGCCGCGCTGGAGGAAGCGATAGGAACCGAGCGGCCCCATATCCATCGCGCCTTCCTGGCCCCAGCCGAAATGCTTGCGGTAAAAGGCGATCGCGCCGTCGGAGTCGCTCGTCGCGAGCTCGTTCCAGCGCATATGCTGCGCCTCGGTCACCGAAAAGACGTCGCTTTCCATGTCCTCCATCCCCTCGGGCGGGATCGGATCCATGACATAGAAATGCGCGCCCTGCGGGTCCGACACCATCGCGATGCGCCCGACGGGCAGGTCGGTCGCGGGCATATGCACCGCGCCGCCGTCGGCCTTGATCGCCGCGAGGGTGGCGTCGACGTCGTCGACCTCCAGATAGCCCATCCAGCCCGGCCGCGCCCCGCCCGCGAGCATGTCGGCATTCAGCGCGAGCACCCCGCCGGCATTGCCGCCGTCGCCGCGCACGATCATGCGATAGTCGATGTCGCCCGCCGCGGGGTCGCGTGTCGCGGCGATCGTCCAGCCGACCACCGCGCCGTAAAAGCGCGCCGCGCCCGCGGGGTCGGATGTCATCAGTTCGTACCAGATGAAGTTCGATGCTTTGCTCATCGTCTCTCTCCTTGATATCCCGCCGTCTTCTCGATCGGCGGGGCGCGAAAGCCCATCGCCGCCCATGCCTTCAGCAGTCGCCACATGAATTTGCCCGACGGCGTCCGGTAATTGGGGATGTCGCCGGGCAGCTCGATACCTTCGGGCCGGTCGCCGACGATCGTCCGCATCTCGGCCGCCGGCCGCTCTTCTGCGGCGATGCGGTCCGAATAGACGCTGAGCCAATGCCCCTTGGTGAATTCGAGCGCGATCGGCGCGTTGCAACAACGCGCGACGAAGCGCCGCGTCGGCGAGTCGGGCTTCAGCCGGTGCTCGCCCAGCCGGTCCGATCCCGACAGCCATTGGAGGCGGTCCTTGCGCATCAGCACATAGGGGGTGCCGCCATCGGCCCCGACGACCCCGGGCGCACCGGGCTCCGCTTCGAAGCGCCGGCCGGCCTCCTGACAGCTATGGCAGTAACAGGTCGCCGCGACGATCGGCGTGCCGACGAGTTCCAGTGTCACCGCGCCGCAGGAGCACGACGCGGTGCGGCTGATGCCGCGATCGCCGGCCCCGGCCATCACGCCGACGCTTCCAGCGCGGCCATGCCCTCGGCGATCGTCACCGGCGCCTTGGCGCGCGCATACATCGACTTCAGATAGGCCCGGAGCGCGGGAGCTTCGTCGAGAAGCCCTTCTTCGTTAGCCCAGTCGAGCGTGAAGGCGGCGTTGAAATCGGCCACCGTCACCCGCTCGCCGACGATGAAATCGCGTCCCTGCATATGCTGCTCGAGCACCGCGACCATCCGACGGCCGTCGCGCTTGGCGAGCGCGATCTCGTCTTCCGATTTCTCGTCCTCGGCATAGAGGAAGCTGTGCAGCGCGATCCGCCACAGCGGCGCCTCGATCTCGGTCATCAGGAAGAACAGCCAGTGGTGCATCCGCGCGCGATCTTCGGTCGTCTCGGGGATCAGCCGGCCGCCCGGAAAGCGGTCGCCATATTTATCGGCAAGATAGAGCTGGATCGCCGCCGATTCGCTGATCACCAGATCGCCGTCGACCAGCACCGGCAGCTTCGCGGCGGGATTGAGCGCGAGGAATTCGGGGGTCAGCTGTTCGCCCGCGCCAAGGTCGATCGCGATCACCTCGTGCGCGAGGTCGAGTTCATTGAGCAGCCACATCGCGCGCAGCGCGCGGGTGGGGGGAGTGCCATAAAGTTTGATCATTTTTCCGGTCTTTCCTTCAATCCTCCCTGTGGCGAAGCCATGGGGAGGGGGACCGCTCGCGAAGCGAGTGGTGGAGGGGCGGCGACGTCGCGCATTTGCCCCTCCGTCAGCGCTGCGCCGTCGGCGCAGTTTACCCTGAGCGCCTGCAAGGCAGTCGAAGGGGGCTGCCACCTCCCCATGGCCTGCGGCCACAGGGAGGATTATGGCCTAAGCCTCGACGATCGGCTCGAAGCCGCCATAGACCATGCGCTGGCCGTCGAAGGGCGACGTCTCATGCTCGTGCTTCATGCGTTCGTCAGCCATCGACTTTTCCCAGCCCGACGTGCGCGCGTCCTTGCTCGGCCATTCGATCCAGCTGTAGACGACCGCCTCGTCGTCCTTCTTGTGCGCGGCGCGGCTGTAGTCGGTGACCTTGCCGTCGGGCACATCGTCGCTCCACGCCTCGACGACGCGCGTCGCGCCATGATCGAGGAACACCTGCGAGCATTTCGCGGCGAGCGTGCGATAGGCTTCCTTGTTGCCGTCGGGGACGGGAACGATATAGCCGTCGACATACCCCATCTTGCCGTCCGCGGCGTCGTCGACGATCGAATCGAAACCGCCGATGATCATCCGCTTCGCGTCGAACGGCATCGCTTCGCCCATGCTCTGCATCCGGGGATCGCTCATCATCTTTTCGTTCGCGGCGTCGCGCGTCTGCTTATCGGGATATTCGAACCAGCTGAACACGACGGTTTCGTCGGGCTTCGCCTGCACCGCACCCTTGAAGTCGTTCACCTTGCCGTCGGGAACATCGTCGCCCCAGCATTCGACCATGCGCGCGACGCCGAATTCCTTGAACAGCGGTGCCGCCTCGGCGGCATGTTTGCGATAGGCTTCCTTGTTCGCGGTCGGCACCGCGACCACAAATCCTTCTACATAGGTCATCGTCTCTCTCCTTAAGGGGGGTGGAGGGGGTTCAGGCGGCGGGTGGACCCGCTTCGTCGCTGAAGGCGGCAAGCTGCGCGTCCATCGCGCGCTGGAAGGCGGGCCGCGCGAGGCAGCGGTCGAGATAGGCCTGCAATCGCGGCTGCTCGGCGATCAGCCCGGCTTCGACACCTTCGCGCAGCACGGTCGCCATCGCGATGTCGGCGACGGTGAAATCGTCGACCAGATATTGCTTGTCGCCCATCGCGTCGTTCAGGCGGCCGAGCCGGCCCTGGATGAATTCGATCAGGCTCGGCCGGCGCAGCTTCGCCCATTCCTCGTCGCTGGCGAAGATGTCGACATTGCCCAGTTCGAACAGCATCGGCTCGACGCTGTTATACGCGGCGAACAGCCAGGCGAGCGTGTTGGCGCGCGCCTGCGCGTCGCGCGGCATCAGCCGTTCGTCCTTCTCGGCGAGGTGGAGCAGGATCGCGCCGCTTTCGAACAGGCGCACCCCATTGTCGTTGAGCACCGGCACCTGTCCCCACGGCTGGAACAGGAAATGGTCGGCGGGGCGGTTGACCGCGCTGATCAGATGCTCGGAATAATCGAGGCCGATTTCTTCGCACGCCCAGCGCGGGCGAAGGTCGCGGACATAGCCGCGCGCGAAGTCGGGCACCCAGTCGAAGGCGGTGACTTCGATATTGCTGTCGGGGTTCACGGGCATGGCGAAACTCCTCTCGTTTTCTTGGGGGATCAAAAGGACGGCGGCGGCGGCGCCTTGTCGTCGAGAAAGGGCACGACCATCGCGGCGATCGCGGGGATTTCGCCCATGATCCCGATGTGCGAGGTCGCGGGCAGGATCGCGAGCCGCGCCTTGGGCGCCGCGGTCAGGAAACCCTGCGTCGCCGCGGCGACGTCGCCACCGCCGCGCAGCTTGAAAAGGGCGATCGCATGGTCGAGCGTGACGCCGTCGGCGTCGCCGATGATCACCATCGTCTTGCCGGGGATCGCCTGCACCGCGGCGTCGGACCAGCCGAAGGGCGTCGCGTCGAGCGCCTTGATGTTCGCGACCAGGTTCGGAAACTTGTCGGGGGCGGGCGACAGGCGCTTATATTCGGTGTCGATCGGGCTGCCCGCGAAGATTTCGGGGGTCAGCTTCGAAATCCCGGCGAGCACTTCGGGGTACCAGCCGTCGAGCTGCGAGGTCGCCGACAAGATCACCTGCTTGCCAACCTTGTCGGGATGCCCCACCGCGAGCGCGACCGCGGTCGATCCGCCCATCGAATAGCCGAGCACGTCGGCCTTTTTGACGCCCAGCTTGTCGAGCACGGCGGCGGTATCGTCGGCCATGCGGTCATAGCTCAGCGGCGTGTCGACCCCGCCCGAGCGGCCGTGACCGCGCGCATCGACCGCGATCACCGGCCGCGACGCGGCGAGCGGGTCGATCAGCGGTTTCATCGCGTCGGCGGACATGAAGGCGCCGTGGAGAACGAGCAATGGAGTTTTGCCGGAGGCGAGGTCGCCGTGGACCTGATAATGGATCGCCGCGCCGGCGACGTCGACATGCCCGTTCTGAAGGGCGCCGGCGGACGGGGCGGCGGCAGGCTGGGTCGCGCCGGGGGCCTGCGCCGCCGCCGGCTGCGGCAGCGCGGCGAGCGTCGCCACGACCGCGATCATCGCAAAGGCCGAGGCAAGCGCGGGGAGGGGAGAGCGTCGTATCATCGAACCATCCTCTTTGCGTGTAAGACGGAGACTAGGCGCGTTTGCCTTTGAGACAGGCGATCAGGCCCATCGCGGCGTGACCAGCAAGCGCAATGCGGGCGAACGTAGCCACAGACCCGCCCAGAGCATCACGCCGAGATAGACGCCGAACAAGGTATGGCTGAACAGCGGGCTGTCGATGCGCAGATGCGTGGCGATCGCGCCGCCGAGATAGCCGGTGATCAGGATCGCGCCGAGCACGGCGGTGCGCGGCCAGATATAAAGCAAGGTCGGGATCAGCAGCAGCAGGCCGAGCATATGCATCGTGCCGACCTCGAGCGGCCATCCGAGGCCCGGCGGGCTGTATTTGATCGCCGTTTCGGGCGACACCAGCTTGAGCCCGGCATCGAAGAGGAGGAAGAGGATCACAAGGCCGCTCAGCACGCGGCCGGCGATCAATTGACCCTTTCCGGGGCCATTTCCGGGGGCTGCATCGGTCATTCTCTTCCTCCTCCCTATGCTCGGATTATGCGGTGGCTTCGGCCGGTTCGCCGGCGGGGATCGCGGTGGGATCCATCCACATCACTTCCCAGATATGGCCGTCGGGATCTTCGAAGCTGCGGCCGTACATGAAGCCGAAATCCTGCGTCGGGGTCGGGTCGGCCTTGCCGCCCGCCTTGACCGCCTTGTCGACCTGTCCGTCGACCTCGTCGCGGCTGTCGGCCGAGACGCAGAGCATGACCTGCGCGGTCGTGCGCGCGTCGGGGATCGCCTTCGACGTGAAGGTCGCCCATTTCTCGTGGGTCAGCAGCATGACGTGGATCGACCCTTCGGTGACGACCATGCACGCGGCGGTCTCGTCGGTGAAGGCGGGGTTGTTCGCCGCGCCGACCGCTTCGTAAAAAGCCTTCGACTTGTCGAGGTCGGTGACCGGCAGGTTCACGAAAATCATCTGGGACATTTACTCTCTCCTTCGGGGGGGTGTTGAAAATCAGCGTGCGCGGTGCGTGGGGGCAATTACCTGTCGCATCATGCCGCGCCTCCGCGTCCGAACAGCATCCGGACATAACGCTTCAGATGGATGACGCTTTCCCGCGCGATCGCCGGGTCGTTCGTCGTTTTCGCCAGGACGAAGCTGCCCTGCAGCACCGACTGGACATGCTGCGCGAGGCCGATCGCGGTGACGTCCTCGGGGGCGCCATACAGGTCGATCGTTGCCTGGATGTCGGGGGCCAGCGCCTCGCAATAGGCGTTGATGCTCGCCTCGCACGCGGCGCGGATCGCGTCGCTCGTCGCATAGGCTTCCTGCACCATCGTGCCGACGAAGCAGGTGTAATCCTCGGTGGGACCGTCGAGCATCGCGAGGCGGAAATCGATATGGCCGAGCAGTCGGGCCAGCGGGTCGTCGAGCTTCACGTGCGGCGGCATCTCGAACATCGGCCGCGCGCGCTCGGTCCAGCCCTCGGCCGCCGCGACCGCCAGCGCCTCCTTCGACGCGAAATGGTGGAAGAAGGCGCCCTTGGTCACGCCCGCTTCGGCGCAGATCTGGTCGACCGTCGTCGCGGCATAGCCCTGTTTGCGCACCATCGCATGCGCCGCCGCGATCAGTTTCGCGCGGGCGCTGCCACGCGGCGCGCGCTTGCCCGGGGTGCCGCCGCCCGCCGAGGGGACTCGGGCGGCGGCTGCGGGGACCGCTGAGGAGGAGGGGGAAGGGCGATTCGTCGTCGTCATGCGAATCAACATACCGACCAGTTGGTATGTTGTCAAATGAGAATGCGACGGCGATATGCGCGATGATCGAAAAGTTGCGAAAAGACTCGACCTTCCCGCCACTTCGCCTAAAGAAGACATCGGAACAAAGGGGGCACATCCTGTTCCGGGGGGAATATGGTCGCGATCGTTTCAACCACCGCCTATCTCGGCATCGAAGCGCGCGGGGTCGAGGTGCAGTGCCAGGTCACGCCCGGCGTCCCGCGCTTCGTCGTCGTCGGCCTGCCCGACAAGGCGGTCGGCGAAAGCCGCGAGCGCGTCCGCGCCGCGATCGCCGCGATCGGCCTGTCGCTTCCGCCCAAGGTCATCACCGTCAACCTGTCGCCCGCCGACCTGCCCAAGGAAGGCTCGCATTACGACCTCCCCATCGCGCTCGCATTGCTCGGCGCGATGGGCGTGATCGATGCGGAGACGCTCGCCTCCTATGTGATAGTCGGCGAACTCGGCCTCGACGGCCGCGTCGCGCCGTCGCCCGGCGTGCTGCTCGCCGCGATCCATGCGGGCAGCGCCGAGCGCGGGCTCATCTGTCCCGCGGTCCAAGGCCCGGAGGCGGCGTGGGCGGGCAATGTCGAGGTGATCGGCGCGCCCGACCTCCTGTCGCTGCTCAATCATTTCAAGGGCAATGCGCCGCTGTCGCCGCCGGTGCCGGGCGAAGTCGAAGAACCCGTCCGCGCCGCCGACCTGTCGCAGGTCAAGGGACAGGAGACGGCGAAGCGCGCGCTCGAAATCGCGGCGGCGGGCGCCCACAATCTGATGATGTCGGGACCGCCCGGCGCGGGCAAGTCGCTGATGGCGGCGTGCATGCCCGGCATCCTCCCCGACCTCACTCCCGCCGAGGCGCTCGAAGTATCGATGATCGCCTCGGTCGCGGGGACGCTCGAAAGCGGGCGCCTCGTCCGCGCGCGACCCTTTCGCAGCCCGCATCATTCGGCCTCGATGCCCGCGCTCGTCGGCGGGGGCTTGCGCGTCCGGCCGGGCGAGGTCAGCCTCGCGCATCTCGGCGTGCTCTTCCTCGACGAACTCCCCGAATTCCAGCGCGGCGTGCTCGATTCGCTCCGCCAGCCGCTCGAAACGGGCGAAGTGAGCGTCGCGCGCGCCAACGCCCACGTCACCTTCCCCGCGCGCGTCCAGCTCGTCGCGGCGATGAACCCGTGCCGCTGCGGCCATCTCGGCGATCCCGCGCTCGCGTGCAGCCGCGCGCCGCGCTGCGCCGCCGATTATCAGGCGAAGCTGTCGGGACCTTTGCTCGACCGGATCGACCTCCATGTCGAGGTGCAGGCTGTGAGCGCCGCCGACCTCGTCCTGCCGCCGCCCGCCGAGGGCAGCGTCGAAGTCGCGGCGCGCGTCGCGGCGGCGCGCGATGTGCAGACCGCGCGCTATGCGGCACATAAGGCGCGCACCAATGCCGAGATCGACGGCGAACTGCTCGAGGCGGTCGCGACACCCGATGACGCCGGGCGCAGGCTGCTCGCGCAGGCGGCCGAGGCGATGCGGCTGTCGGCGCGCGGCTATACGCGGATCCTGCGCGTGGCGCGGACGATCGCCGACCTTGCGGGCGCCGAATCCGTGGGGCGCATCCATATCGCCGAGGCATTGAGCTATCGCCGGCAGGCGCCGAGGAACTGATGGAGACGTTCCATTTTCAGGCTGAGATCATCGAATGGCGCGGGCCGGCGCCCTTCCTTTTCACGGCTATTCCCGACGAGCATATCGGCGCGATCCGCTATGCCGCGATGACGGCAAGCTATGGCTGGGGCGTGGTGCCCGTCGTGGCGACGATCGGCGGCACCGAATTCGCGACCTCGCTTTTCCCGCGCGATGGAAGCTATCTGTTGCCGGTCAAGCTAGCGGTGCAGAAAGCCGAGGGCATCGGCCTCGGCGATCGGGTCGCGGTCGCCATGCGGGTCGGCCGGCTCGCGGCGCGCTGAAGCGAATTTGTCCGATGGCAAAGAATTCACAACCTATTGATGTCATAGGGCGGCGATGACTGCGATGGGCGATCTGGCGAAAATATGGCGCGGCCGGCTTTGGCTCGGTCTGTCCGCATTGCTTCTCGCCCTGATCGCGGCCCCCGCGCATGCGCGCTCGCTCGACGTCGAACGCGACCTCTGCCACGCGGTGAGCGGCACCGCGCTCGGTGACGACGCTCTGTCCGGGCTCCGCTTTTCGTGCCACGGCGCGCCAGAGGGTTATCAGCAGGCAAGCCTCTGGCTTCGCGCCCCGATCGACGGCGCCGCGCCGCGCCGCGATCTGGCGCTGATGGTCCATAATTCGCGGTTCGACCGACTTGCGGTTGCCTTCTCCTATGCCGATGGCGCGACGCGCTGGCAGCGAGTGCGCAGCGGCGATTTCGGGACACACTGGCGCGCCGGCGGACAGATATTGTTCGAGGCACCCGGGCGCGGCGTCCCCCTCACCGCCGTGACGATGCGCTTCGACGGGCTTTCGGGACACCAGTTCGTGCGGGCGCGGATCGTTGCGAATGACGAGGCGGGAATGCAATCGGCGGGCATGGCGGCGGCGGTCGGCGCCGCGCTGACCCTGCTGCTCGTCAGTTGCATCTACAGCCTCTCGCTTGCGGTCGCGGTACGCCGCAAATATCTCGCCTGGCAGGCGGCCTGGGCGGCGACGATGCTGCTCTGGGGCACACTCTGGTCGCAGGCGCATCTGGGGCTCGTGCCGTGGGCGGCGGGAACGATCACGGCGCAGGCCGGCACCTTCCTCGCCTGCCTCGCCATCGCTGCCGCGACCGCCAGCGCGGTGACCGCCGTCGAACGCGGCACCGTGCCCAAGGGACTCCGGACCGCCACGCTGCTTCTCGGCGCCGGCGTCGGACTTGCGGGCATCCCGCTGGCGTTCATCCGCGGCGGCAGCCTCGCGGCGCTGGCCGATCTGCTCGGACTCCTTGTCATCGCCGACCTTGTCATGGTCGTTCTCTATCTCGGCTGGGCGTGGCGGCGGGGTTCGATCGAGGCGCGCGATTTCCTCGGCGCCTGGGGGCTGCCCATGGCGGTGCTCGCATTCATCCACATCGTCGATATCGAGGACGGCTTCTGGGGCGGCGGGTCAAAACTCGTCGTGCTCGTCGCCGCGACCTGGCAGGCGCTATGGCTCGCCGCGGCGGCGACGCGCCGCCTCGCCCATCTGCGGATCGAGCGCGACCATGCGCGCGATGCCGAGGCGCAGGCGCAGCAGCTGGCGCGCCGCGACCCGCTGACCGGCCTGCCGAACCGCCGCGGCTTCATCGACAGCGTGACGCCGCTGCTCGACCGCGCGCGCGCCGACAATTTGCCGGCGGCGCTGCTCCTCGTCGACATCGACCGGTTCAAGTCGATCAACGATATTTACGGTCACGAGGCGGGCGACGCGGTGCTGTGCGGTATCGGCCGCCGGATCGAGCGCTGGGAAGGTTCGATGTGCACAGTCGCGCGGCTGGGGGGCGAAGAGTTCGGCCTGCTGACGATCGGGATGGAGGGCATCATCCTCAGCCGTTTCGCCGAAAGCATCCGGCGCGGAATCGCCGCGTGCGATCATAGCGAGGCGGTGGGCGAGCGGCTGGTGACCGCGAGCGTCGGGGTGGCCGAGGTGCGGCCGGCGTGCGATTTCAAGCAGCTCTACCGGCTCGCCGACGAAGCGCTTTACGATGCCAAGCGCGGCGGCCGGAACAGGGTCGCCGTCCAGCGACACCAGAATGATGCGGGGCGTGCATCCGGACGCGAGATCGCCGTGTCGAAATGATCGTCGCCGCGCCGATGCGCGGCGCGGGTCAGAGGGCGGCCGACTTGTTCTCGACGACTTCCAGCGGCGGCGGCGCCTTGGCGGCCGCGGCGCCATGGCGGCGATGCGACAGCTTGCCGTCGACCTTGCCGCCATTCTCGATCGTGATGCTCTCATAGACCACATCGCCGGTGATCCGCGCGGTCGCGTGGACGATCAGCGTCTTGGCTTCGATCGAGCCGTCGAGCAGGCCCGCGATCTTCGCGGTCTCGGCGGTCACCGCGCCCTTGATCTCGCTCGCCTCGCCCTGGACGAGATTGGCGCATTTGAGGTCGCCCTCGATCTTGCCGTCGACGTGCAGGTCGACGCTGGCGGCCACATTGCCGGTGACGACGACGTCCGATCCGAGGATCGAAAAGGTCGTATGGCGCGCGCCGGTCGCCATCTTAGCGGGCACCGCGGGCGGCAGCGACGGAACCGACTCGCTGTCGGGCATCGGCTTTGACTTCGAGAACATCGGCTTTTGCCTCCAGGAATCTGCGTGGATTGACCGCTTCGCCGTTCAGGCGGACTTCGAAATGCAGGTGGCTGCCGGTCGAACGGCCGGTCGAGCCCATTTTGGCGATTTGCTGGCCGGCGGTGACCTGCGTGCCGACCTTGGTCGTGAAACCCGAGAGGTGGGCGTAGCGCGTCAGAATGCCCTGGCCATGATCGACCTCGACGACATTGCCATAGCCCGACTTCCGGCCGACGAAGCTGACGCGGCCCGGTGCGGCGGAAAGGATCGGGGTGCCGATCGGCCCGCGGAAGTCGAGACCGGCGTGCATTGCGCCCGCGCCGGTGAAGGGGTCGCTTCGATAACCGAAGCCCGACGACATCATCAGCACGTTGGCGGGGTTGCCCGACGGCACCGCGACGAGCGTGCGTTCGAGCACTTCCATGCGGAACAGCGCGCTGTCGAGCGCCGCGAAGCTGGCGCCCAACGTCTTGGCTTTGCCCATGCGGTCGCGATAGGGGATGAAGGGACCACCGCGTCCGGCCGCGGCGTTGCGGACGAGCCGGTCGGGGTTGAGGCCGAGCGCCGCGACCGCGGTTTCGGCCTTCGCCGCACGGTCCTTGACCGCCGCGAGCAGGCGACCCGCGAAGGCTTCCTGCCGCGTGGCGAGCCGCGCGAGGATCTGCGCTTCGGGAGGCAGGTTCGGATCGATCGCGCTGGTCTTGACGGGTTCGGCCGGAACGGCGGACCGCTGCGCCGCCGGTTCGGCGGGCATCGCTGCCGGATCGATCCCGAAATGGGTTTCGGCGACGCTTTCGAGCAGCGCTTGGCGCTCCTCGAGATCGGCCGCGGTTTCGGCGACGCGATCGCGATATTTGGCGATGCGCGCTTCCGACGCGGCGGCAGCGGCTTGCTGATGCGCCACCGCGGCGCGTTCGTCGGCGGTGAGCAACTGGTTGATCAGCACGGCAAGCGTCGCGCCGGCCCAGGCGAGCAGCACGACGCCGGCGATCAGCGCGACGCGTTTTTGCCAGACGGCGCTGACACGCAGGAAGCGGACATGGCCGTGCGTGCGAACGAAGATTTCATGGTCCTGAAACAGCGCAGAGACGCGCTGGCGCAAATCGCGCAGGCCCGTTGTTTTCGACGACAAGTGGCGACCCCATCTTGTTTGTTTTGTGGAGCCCTCCGCCCCGATTGATGCGCGCCTTATCAGGCCGATCGGGCCCAGGCGAATCTTTGCGCCCCGAGTCGGGTTGAATCGAAACGCTTGCGCGGTGAACGGTGTCAACTTGCACGAATGCTACCAATTTGGCGGGATTCCGCAGGCGAATCGTCGCTTTATATTGACGGCTTGCTTACCCTTTTTGGCTAGGGCTAAGCGGGTGAATATCATGGCCGAATCCGCTTTCTCCGCCCCGGACGAATCGCCGCGCGACATATCCGCGCCGACGGGCGCACGCCCGCGTTCGGCAGTCAGCACAGGGGTCGGCATCGTCGGACTCGCGGGGCTGGTAAGCTATTTGCTCATCGCGCGCTTCGCGCCCGAAATCGCGGCTTTCCTCGGCGTCGACTGGGGATCGCACGGGCCGATGAGCGGGCCGAATTCGGCGATCGCGAGCGTGCTCGCCTGCGGTCTGCCGATGGTGCTGTGGTCGGTCTTCATCGACAAGGTGCATCGCAATCCGTCGACCGGAATCGACTGGGCGCAGCGCCGGCCCTGGCGCGAAACGCTCGATATCAGCCTGACCAAGCTCGCCGGCATGTGGGCGACATGGGGGCTGATCGCGCTGATCTATGCGACGATGCGCTATTATTGGGAGGGCAATTACGCCTTTTCGATGAATCTGCTCGAGACCGTCGCGCCGTGGCTGCTGCTCGTCTCGGTGCCCTATATGCTGTGGCTCGACCGACGGATGATCGAACCGCGCGACGGCTGCTGGCAGTTCGGCCGCTGGCTCATCGCGCCCGGCCAGCCGGTCGACGGGCGGGCGATCGGACATCATCTGCGCGCGTGGGCGGTGAAGGGCTTCTTCACCGCCTTCATGCTGTCGATCGTGCCGGGCAATTTTTCGGCGCTGGTCACCGTGCCGCTGAGCGAGGTCACCGCCAATCCCTATCTGACCGGGCTATGGGCGATCAATTTCCTCTATCTGGTCGACGTCCATATCGCGACGGTCGGCTATATATTGACGCTGAAGCCGCTCGACGCGCATATCCGCACCGCCAACCCCTATGGCATGGCGTGGGTCGCGGCGCTCGTCTGCTACCCGCCCTTCATCCTGATGAGCGGGGGTCCGCTCGACTATCAGGTCCATGGCTCCGACTGGGGCTATTGGCTCGCGGGGCATGAGGGGCTGCTGATTGCCTGGGGTATCGTGCTGGTGCTGCTCACCGCGGTCTACAGCTGGGCGACGATGGCGTTCGGCATCCGCTTTTCGAACCTGACGCATCGCGGCATCATCACCCACGGGCCCTATGCCTTCACCCGGCACCCCGCCTATATTTCCAAGAATCTGACGTGGTGGATCGGTTCCTTGCCCTTCCTCGTCACCGCGGGCGGCTGGATCGAGGGAGCGCGCAACGTCGCGCTGCTTGGGCTCGTCAGCGGCATCTATTACTGGCGCGCGAAAACCGAGGAGAAGCATCTGCTCGCCGATCCCGCCTATGTCGCTTATTGGAACTGGGCGCAGGCCCATGCGCTGGTGCCGCGCCTGTTCGCCCGGATGACCGGCCGCACACGCCCGCTGATCCGGCTCGAGCCCGATCCGCGTGTCGGACCGGTCGCCTAGCGTTCGTTCGCGCTAGTTCGTGACGCTGTGGCTTGTGGCGGCGGCCGCGCGGCGGGCCTGCAGATCGGCATGGGCCCGATTGATTACCCGCCACGCCTTTTCGCAGCGTTGCTGGTCGGAGGGCCGGTCGCTCGCGCAAAGCTGGTTGAGCCGGGCGAGGACGGCTTTGGGGCTGTTGTCGCGGCCGACGGGAAAAGCCCGGGCATATTCGCCGGAGCTGTTGGCGCCGATGGTGGCGGCCGAATTGATACCAATGCCCTGCGCCGCGGCGGCGGTGGAAAACAGGGCGATCGCGGTCAGGCTGGCGGTCAAACGGATCATCATCGACTCCCGCATCAACAGGGTTGCATGTCGATGATAACATGGAAATATCGCGATGCGAAGCCTGGCCCGCGCGGTGCTGGAACCGCACGGGCCGGGGTAGTCATCAGAACTTCACGCCCGCCTCGACGCCCCAGATGCGGGGTTCGTTGACGTAGCTCGTCAGATTGTTGAAATCGATGCCGCCGGTCGGCGATTCATCGTTGGTGATGTTGCGGACGAAGCCCGCGATGTCGAAGCGATCGGTCTTGTATCCGACGCGCAGCCCGCCCTCGATCATCTTGTCGTCCGAAAATTCGACCGAGCGATAGAGGAAGAACTGCACCTTCGAGCGGTAATACCAGTCGGTGAAGGCATAGATGGCGCCATCGCCGACGGGAATTTCATAACCCGCGGTCCAGTTCAGCGTCCATTTCGGCGATTGCGGCAGCTGGTTGCCGTCGATCGAGAAGATGCCGGGGCTGCCGGGGCGTTGCGGGTCAAGCACGGTGCACGGTGCCGAGCAGCCCGCGACGAAGGCGCCGGTATCGTCGATCTCGGCGACGTTCCATGCGCCACCGATCGAGAAGGTCAGGCCCTTTGCCGGTGCCGCTTGCAGCTCCGCTTCGATGCCATGCCCCTTGGCGTCGACATTGAGTAGGCTCGCGCGGTTCGACGTGCCGCCGACCGCGGTGAGCTGCAGGTCCTTGGTATCGAAATAATAGCCGGTCAGGTTGAAGCGGACGCGGTTGTCGAGGAAGCTGGTCTTGATGCCCGCTTCATACGACATTGTTTCTTCCTGATCGGCAGTCGAGATGACGCGCGAGAAGGTCAGGCGACCCTGCACCGACGGCGCGCGATAGCCGCGTGCGACGCGGGCATAGAGCGTCAGCGCATCCGACGCTTCATAGCTCGCGCTCGCGTCCCACGTCAGCAGCTTACCCTTGACCTTTGCGGCCTGCGGCGGGACCGGGGTGTTGGGGTCGGGATCGGTAATGAAGCCAGGGCGCGTTTCGACCGGGCGTGCCGCGACAAAATCGCGCGTATCGTGGTTGTAGCGCGCGCCGGCCTGCAACTTGAAGCCATTGTCGAATTCATAGTTGACCGAACCGAAGATGCCATAGGCTTCGCTGTCCTGCCGCTGGGTCGCGATCGCCCACGGGGCCGCGGAGGTCGGGTTTTCGAACTCGAAGCTCGAAATGTCGAGCTTTTCGTCGAAATAGAAGGCACCGAACTGATAACCGAGCCCGCCATTATTGTTCGACGCGATACGGATTTCCTGCGTGAACTGGTCGAGGCTCGGGACATTGTCCTGGCTCTGCGCCGAGAAGGGAATGAGGCCTGGCCCGCTGACCGGCGCGAACCGGTTGCCGAAGCCGCCGTCGATGTCGCCGCGGCTGCGGAAATTGCCGTTCCAGTAAGAGGTGATCGAGTAAGCGGTCACCGGCCCGAAATCATATTCGAGGTTCAGCCCGACATTATAGGTGTTGAGCTTCTGGAAATTGATCCCGTCCTGCCAGACCTTGTCGCGCTCGAATTCGGTGCCCGCGCCGCCGAGCCCGACGAGCTTGTTGCTGCCGGGCACCTGCGTGTTGGCGCGGAAGATGATCGCCGAGCCGTCGTAGACGCGGACCTGGCCGGTCACGCGGCCGGTGAAGGGCCCGCTTTCATATTGGAGCTGGAGGCGCGCGGCGATGTCGTCATAGCCGCCGAGATCGTCCTTCTTCGTGGTCGCGATATTGTCGACCCAGTCGTCGCGATGCTGATAGAGGCCCGAGAGGCGGACCGAGAAGCCGCTGTCGTCGGCGGCGCCCGCCGCGACCTCGACCTGGCTCGTGCCGTAGCGGCCATAGCTGACGCGCGCATAGCCGCCGGTCTTGCCGGGCTTGACGGTGTCGAACTTGACGATGCCCGCCGGCGTGTTGCGGCCGAACAAGGTGCCCTGCGGCCCGCGCAGCACTTCGACGCGGTCGAGGTCGAAGATCGGGAAGCCCTTGAGGATCGGGTTTTCGAGCACGACATCGTCATAGACGAGGCTGACCGGCTGCGACGCATTGAGGTCGAAGTCGGTGTTGCCGAGGCCGCGGATATAGAAGCGCGGGAAGGTGCGCCCGAACGAGCTTTCGATGTTGAGGCTGGGGACGCGGCCCGCGAGCACGCGGACGTCGGCGCCGGTCGAGGTGATCGCGCCGAGCGTGTCGCCCGACAGCACCGAGACGGCGACGGGCACGTCCTGCAGGCTTTCCTCGCGGCGCTGCGCGGTGACGACGATGTCGCCGAGGCCGCTGTCTTCGACGGCGGGATCGGCGGAGGCGTCCTGCGCGGCGGCGGGAGCGGCCCAGGCGGCGGTCGCGAGGGCAAAGCTTATAGCAATAGTGGAAGGAAAGTGGCGCATGGCGAGCTTCCTGAAACAGAGTTGACGATGGGAGAGTGAAAAACCAAGGCTCTTTGGCGGCGCGCGCGCGCGTGATCAATCGCCGAAATGCGCGGCGCTGACGTTCGTGTCAGCAGTGTTGCGAAATTGCTGCACTTTGGCGGCGGCGGCGGCGCCGTTGACACTCCGCGACCCCAATCCTATATTGCGCCCATACCCCATCGTCCGAGATAGAGCCCGACTTTGCGCAACGGGTTGTACGGATAGGGCGGCGGGGATTTCGAGATGCGTTGGAAAGCTGCGGTAAACCGGCAACGGTTCGTCGCGGCCTTTTTGCGTCTCTCCTGCGCTCGCGAGCTATTTTATTAAGGCGAGACAATCACTTATGGCGACCAAGGCGAAGTCGGTGGGCAAGGCCCTCGAAGCAACCGCAAGCAAGCGAATCCGCAAGCTGTTCGGCAACATCCACGAAGCGGTGGAGATGCCCAACCTCATCGAGGTGCAGCGCGAATCCTATGAGCAGTTCCTGCGGTCCGATCCGTCGATCGGTTATGTTTCGGGTCTCGAAAAGACGTTGCGCAGCGTTTTCCCGATCCGCGATTTCGCCGGCACCGCCGAACTCGACTTCGTCCACTACGAACTCGAAGAGCCGAAGTATGACGTCGAGGAATGCCGTCAGCGCGGCATCACCTATGCGGCGCCGATGAAGGTCACGCTGCGCCTGATCGTCTTCGAGGTCGACAGCGAAACCGACACCCGCTCGGTCCTCGATATCAAGGAGCAGGACGTTTACATGGGCGACATGCCGCTCATGACCGAGAACGGCACCTTCTTCGTCAACGGCACCGAGCGCGTCATCGTGTCGCAGATGCACCGTTCGCCGGGTGTGCTCTTTGACCATGACCGCGGCAAGACCCACTCGTCGGGCAAGTTCCTGTTCGCCGCGCGCGTGATCCCGTATCGCGGTTCGTGGCTCGACTTCGAATTCGACGCCAAGGACATCGTCAACGTCCGTATCGACCGCAAGCGCAAGCTGCCGGTCACCAGCCTGCTCTATGCGCTGGGCATGTCGGGCGAGGAAATCCTCAACCATTTCTATGATCGCCTCGTCTTCGAGCGCGCCGAGAATGGCTGGAAGGTCCCGTTCGTCGTCGAAAACTGGCGCGGGTCGAAGCCCGGGTTCGACGTGGTGGACGCCAAGACCGGCGAAGTCGTTTTCGCCGCCGGCCATAAGATCAGCCCGCGCCTTGCCAACAAGGCGGCGAAGGACGGTCTCGACACGCTGCTGATCCCGACCGAGGAAATCTTCGGCCGCTACTCGGCCTATGACCTGATCAACGAAGCGACCGGCGAGATCTATATCGAAGCCGGCGACGAAGTGTCGGCCGACAATCTCGAAAAGCTCGACGCCGCGGGCATCGACAAGCTCGTCCTGCTCGACATCGACCACAACAACACCGGTCCGTGGATCCGCAACACGCTGAAGGCCGACAAGGCCGAGGATCGCGACCAGGCGCTGAGCGACATCTACCGCGTCATGCGCCCCGGCGAACCGCCGACGCGCGAAACCGCCGAAGCCTTGTTCGGCGGTCTGTTCTTCGACGCCGAGCGGTACGACCTGTCGGCGGTGGGTCGTGTGAAATTGAACATGCGCCTCGGCCTCGACGCCGAGGACACGGTGACGACGCTGCGCAGCGAGGACATTCTCGCCGTGGTCAAGGAGCTGGTGAACCTCAAGGACGGCAAGGGCGAAATCGACGACATCGACAATCTCGGCAACCGCCGCGTGCGTTCGGTCGGCGAGCTGCTCGAAAACCAGTATCGCGTCGGCCTGCTGCGCATGGAGCGCGCGGTGAAGGAACGCATGAGCTCGGTCGACGTGTCGACCGTGATGCCGAACGACCTGATCAATGCGAAGCCCGCGGTTGCCGCGGTGCGCGAATTCTTCGGCTCGTCGCAGCTTTCGCAGTTCATGGACCAGACCAACCCGCTGTCGGAAGTCACGCACAAGCGCCGCGTCTCGGCGCTCGGGCCGGGCGGTCTGACCCGCGAACGCGCCGGCTTCGAAGTCCGCGACGTTCACCCGACCCACTATGGCCGCATCTGCCCGATCGAAACGCCCGAAGGCCCGAACATCGGTCTGATCAACAGCCTCGCGACCTTCGCGCGCGTCAACAAATATGGCTTCATCGAAACGCCGTACCGCCGCATCGTCGACGGCAAGGTCACCAATGAAGTCGTCTATCTGTCGGCGATGGAAGAGTCGAAGCACACGGTTGCGCAGGCGAACGCCGACCTCAACGCCGACGGCAGCTTCATCGACGAGCTGATCTCGGCGCGCGAAGCGGGCGAATTCCTGATGGCGCCGCGCGACCAGATCACGCTGATGGACGTGTCGCCGAAGCAGCTCGTTTCGGTCGCGGCCTCGCTGATCCCGTTCCTCGAAAACGATGACGCCAACCGCGCGCTCATGGGATCGAACATGCAGCGTCAGGCTGTGCCGCTGCTCCGGGCCGAGGCTCCGGTCGTCGGCACCGGCATGGAAGAGACGGTCGCGCGCGACTCGGGCGCCGCGATCGCCGCGCGCCGCGGCGGCGTGATCGACCAGGTCGATGCGACGCGTATCGTCATCCGCGCGACCGACATGGTCGAACCCGGCAAGTCGGGCGTCGACATCTATCGCCTGCAGAAGTTCCAGCGTTCGAACCAGAACACCTGCATCAACCAGCGTCCGCTGGTGAAGGTGGGCGACGTGGTCAAGAGCGGCGACATCATCGCCGACGGTCCGTCGACCGAGCTTGGCGAACTGGCGCTCGGCAAGAATGTGCTCGTCGCGTTCATGCCGTGGAACGGCTATAATTATGAGGACTCGATCCTCATTTCCGAACGCATCGTGAAGGACGACGTCTTCACCTCGATCCACATCGAGGAATTCGAAGTCACCGCCCGCGACACGCGCCTCGGGCCCGAGGACATCACGCGCGACATCCCGAACGTCGGCGAGGAGGCGCTGCGCAACCTCGACGAAGCGGGCATCGTCTACATCGGCGCCGAAGTCGGCCCGGGCGACATTCTGGCCGGCAAGATCACCCCCAAGGGTGAATCGCCGATGACGCCGGAAGAAAAGCTGCTGCGCGCGATCTTCGGCGAAAAGGCCAGCGACGTGCGCGACACCTCGCTCCGCCTGCCGCCGGGCGTGTCGGGCACCGTCGTCGAAGTCCGCGTCTTCAACCGCCACGGTATCGACAAGGACGAACGCGCGATTGCGATCGAACGCGAAGAGATCGAACGTTTGAAGCAGGACGCCGACGACGAGCGCGCGATCCTCAACCGTGCGACCTTCTCGAGCCTCAAGGACCTGCTGATCGGTCAGACGACCAGCGCGGTGCCGAAGGGTCTGAAGAAGGGCGACACCGTGACCGAGGAAATGCTGACCGACCTCGACCGCGCCGACTGGTGGAAGCTGGCGGTTGTCGAAGACAATGCCCAGACCGCCCTCGAAGCGATCAAGGCGCAGTATGACGACGCGATCAAGCGGATCAACGCGAAGTATGAAGATCGCGTCGAAAAGCTGCAGCGCGGCGACGAACTCGCCCCGGGCGTGCTGAAGATGGTCAAGGTCTTCGTCGCGGTGAAGCGCAAGCTGCAGCCGGGCGACAAGATGGCCGGCCGTCACGGCAACAAGGGCGTCATCAGCCGCATACTGCCGAACGAGGACATGCCGTTCCTCGAAGACGGGACGCATGTCGACATCGTGCTTAACCCGCTCGGCGTGCCGTCGCGCATGAACGTCGGGCAGATCCTCGAAACCCACCTCGGATGGGCTTCGCGTGGGTTGGGCCGGCAGGTCACGCAGGCGCTCGACGAATGGCGCGACGCCAATCCCGACGCAGTCGGCGGGCAGATGCCCGAAGCCGTGCGCGATGCGCTCGAGCATGTCTATGGCGCCGAATATCTCGACGATATCAAGTCGCGCGATGCCGACAATATCGTCGAACTGGCCGACAACCTCCGCGTTGGCGTGCCCTTCGCGACCCCGGTGTTCGACGGCGCGAAGGAAGCCGACGTGTCGAACATGCTGACCCTCGCGGGGCTGCATGACTCGGGGCAGTCGGACCTCTACGACGGGCGCACCGGCGACAAGTTCGACCGCAAGGTGACCGTGGGCTACATCTATATGCTGAAGCTCCACCACCTCGTCGACGACAAGATCCACGCGCGTTCGATCGGCCCCTACAGCCTCGTCACCCAGCAGCCGCTGGGCGGTAAGGCGCAGTTCGGTGGCCAGCGCTTCGGTGAAATGGAGGTCTGGGCGCTCCAGGCCTATGGCGCGGCGTATACGCTCCAGGAAATGCTGACGGTGAAGTCGGACGACGTGATCGGCCGCACCAAGGTCTACGAAGCGATCGTCAAGGGCGACGACACCTTCGAGGCCGGCATTCCCGAAAGCTTCAACGTGCTCGTCAAGGAAATGCGCTCGCTGGGCCTCAACGTCGAGCTTTCGTCCTATGCGGACGAAGACGATGACGAAGGTCCCGAAGCCCTTCCCGAAGCCGCCGAATAAGATTTTTCCTCACCCCTCTCGCGCCAAGCGAGAGGGGAAGATGGAGCAGACATATGAACCAGCTTACCAACTTCATGAACCCGGTCGCGAAGCCCGAAACCTTCGACATGATCAAGATCGGCATCGCGAGCCCCGAGCGTATCCGCTCGTGGTCGTTCGGCGAGATCAAGAAGCCCGAAACGATCAACTACCGCACGTTCAAGCCCGAGCGTGACGGCCTGTTCTGCGCGCGCATCTTTGGCCCGATCAAGGATTATGAATGCCTGTGCGGCAAGTATAAGCGCATGAAATACAAGGGCATCGTCTGCGAGAAGTGCGGTGTCGAAGTCACGGTGACCAAGGTTCGCCGCGAGCGCATGGGCCATATCGAACTCGCCGCGCCCGTCGCGCACATCTGGTTCCTGAAGTCGCTGCCGTCGCGCATCGGCCTGCTGCTCGACATGCAGCTGAAGCAGCTCGAGCGCGTCCTTTATTTCGAAGCCTATATCGTCCTCGAGCCCGGCCTGACCCCGCTCGAAAAGTTCCAGCTGCTGACCGAAGACGAACTGCTCGACGCGCAGGACGAATATGGCGAAGACGCGTTCAGCGCCGGCATCGGCGCCGAGGCGATCCGCGTGCTCCTCGAGAATCTCGATCTCGAACAGGAACGCGTCGACCTGATGGAAGAGCTCGCGACGACCAAGTCGGAGCTCAAGCCCAAGAAGATCATCAAGCGCCTGAAGGTCGTCGAGAGCTTCATCGAATCGGGCAACCGCCCCGAATGGATGATCCTCGAAGTCGTGCCGGTCATCCCGCCCGAACTGCGCCCGCTGGTGCCGCTCGACGGCGGCCGCTTCGCGACGTCGGATCTCAACGACCTCTATCGCCGCGTGATCAACCGCAACAACCGCCTGAAGCGGCTGATGGAGCTGCGCGCGCCGGACATCATCGTCCGCAACGAAAAGCGCATGCTGCAGGAAGCCGTCGACGCGCTGTTCGACAACGGCCGCCGCGGCCGCACGATCACGGGTGCGAACAAGCGTCCGCTCAAGTCGCTTTCGGACATGCTCAAGGGCAAGCAGGGCCGCTTCCGTCAGAACCTGCTCGGCAAGCGCGTCGACTATTCGGGCCGTTCGGTCATCGTAACCGGCCCCGAGCTCAAGCTGCACCAGTGCGGCCTGCCGAAGAAGATGGCGCTCGAACTGTTCAAGCCGTTCATCTACGCGCGCCTCGATGCCAAGGGTCTGTCGATGACCCTGAAGCAGGCGAAGAAGTGGGTCGAAAAGGAACGCAAGGAAGTCTGGGACATCCTCGACGAAGTCATTCGCGAGCACCCGGTCCTCCTGAACCGCGCCCCGACGCTCCACCGCCTCGGCATCCAGGCGTTCGAGCCCGTGCTGATCGAAGGCAAGGCGATCCAGCTTCACCCGCTGGTCTGCGCCGCGTTCAACGCCGACTTCGACGGGGACCAGATGGCGGTCCACGTTCCGCTGAGCCTCGAAGCCCAGCTCGAAGCGCGCGTGCTGATGATGTCGACCAACAACATCCTCAGCCCCGCGAACGGCAAGCCGATCATCGTTCCGTCGCAGGACATGGTTCTCGGTCTCTATTACCTCTCGCTGGAGCGCGAAGGCGAGCCGGGCGAGGGCATGCTGCTCGCCGACATGGCCGAAGTGCATCAGGCGCTGTTCACCGGCGCGGTGACGCTGCACACCAAGGTGGTGAGCCGCGTTCCGCAGACCGACGAGCAGGGCAACGAGTATCTGAAGCGGTTCGAGACCACGCCGGGCCGCATGCTGATCGGCGAATGCCTGCCGAAGTCGCACACCGTGCCCTTCGACGTCGTCAACCGCCTTCTCACCAAGAAGGAAATCGGCGACGTGATTGACCAGGTCTATCGCCACACCGGCCAGAAAGAGACGGTGCTGTTCGCCGACGCCATCATGGCGCTGGGCTTCCGCAACGCGTTCAAGGCGGGGATCTCGTTCGGCAAGGACGACATGATCATCCCGGCGTCGAAGGAAGGCATGGTCGACGAGACCCGCGCCCTCGTGAAGGATTTCGAGCAGCAGTATCAGGACGGCCTGATCACGCAGCAGGAAAAGTACAATAAGGCCATTGATGCCTGGTCGCAGTGCGGCGACAAGGTCGCGAACGCGATGATGGACGAAATCCGCGCGACGCCGAAGCTCGACGACGGCCGCCTCGCCCCGATTAACTCCATCTATATGATGGCGCACTCGGGTGCTCGCGGTTCGCAGGCCCAGATGAAGCAGCTCGCGGGCATGCGCGGCCTGATGGCCAAGCCGTCGGGCGAGATCATCGAAACGCCGATCATCTCGAACTTCAAGGAAGGCCTCACCGTTCTCGAGTATTTCAACTCGACCCACGGTGCGCGTAAGGGTCTCGCCGATACGGCGCTCAAGACGGCGAACTCGGGTTATCTGACCCGCCGTCTGGTCGACGTGTCGCAGGACTGTGTCGTGATCGAGGAAGATTGCGGCACCGAACGCGGCATGGAAATGCGTGCGATCATCCAGGGCGGTTCGACGATCGCCTCGCTCGGCGAGCGCATCCTCGGCCGCACGACGCTCGAAGACGTCGTCGACAAGGACGGCAATGTCATCGCGCCGGTGGGCACGTTGCTCGACGAAGCGACGACGCAGCGGATCGAGGACGCCGAAGTCCAGTCGGTCAAGATCCGCTCGCCGCTGGTCTGCGAAGCGACGCTGGGCGTCTGCGGCAAATGCTATGGCCGCGACCTTGCCCGCGGTACGCCGGTCAACATCGGCGAAGCCGTCGGCGTCATCGCCGCGCAGTCGATCGGTGAGCCGGGCACCCAGCTGACGATGCGGACCTTCCACATCGGCGGTGCGGCGCAGGTCAACGAGCAGTCGAACGCCGAAGCGATTTCGGACGGCACGATCGAATATCGTGACATGGCGACGATCGTCGACCAGCGCGGCCGCCGTCTGGCTCTGTCGCGTTCGGGCGAAATCGCGATCATCGACAGCGAAGGCCGCGAGCGCGCGACGCACAAGCTGCCCTATGGTGCGCAGATCATGCACAAGGACGGCGAGAAGGTGAAGAAGGGCGACCGGATTGCCGAATGGGATCCGTTCACAATGCCGCTGATCACCGAAAAGCAGGGCGTCGTGAAGTATCAGGATCTGGCCGACGGCAAGACGCTGGTCGAACAGGTCGACGAAGCGACGGGCATCGCCCAGCGCGTCGTGATCGAATATCGCTCGGCGGGCCGCGCCAAGAAGGAAGACCTTCAGCCGCGCCTGACGCTGCTCGACGACCAGTCGGGCGAAGCCGCGCGCTACCTGCTCGCGGTCGGCACCATGCTGTCGGTCGAGGACGGTCAGGAAGTGCAGGCGGGCGACGTTCTGGCGCGTGTCAGCCGCGAAGCGTCGAAGACGCGCGACATCACCGGCGGTCTGCCGCGGGTTGCCGAGCTGTTCGAAGCGCGCATTCCGAAGGACAACAGCGTTATCGCGAAGATCAGCGGCCGCATTGAATTCGTCAAGGATTACAAGGCGAAGCGCAAGATCGCGATCGTTCCGGAAGAAGGCGATCCGATCGAGTATCTGATCCCCAAGTCGAAGGTCCTCGAAGTGCAGGAAGGCGACCAGGTCAAGCGCGGCGACGCGCTGATCAGCGGTTCGCCCAATCCGCACGACATCCTCGACGTCATGGGTGTCGAGGCGCTGGCCGAATATCTCGTCGCGGAAATCCAGGAAGTCTATCGACTGCAGGGCGTGAAGATCAACGACAAGCACATCGAGGTGATCGTTCGCCAGATGCTGCAGAAGGTCGAGATCACGTCGGGCGGCGACACGACGCTGCTGCCGGGCGAACAGCTCGATTACCTCGAGATGATGGAATATAACGCCAAGCTGCCGAAGAATGGTGTTCCCGCAGAGGGCCGTCCGGTCCTCCTCGGCATCACCAAGGCGTCGCTGCAGACCCGCAGCTTCGTTTCGGCGGCGTCCTTCCAGGAGACGACCCGCGTTCTCACCGAGGCTTCGGTGCAGGGCAAGATCGACTCGCTGCAGGGCCTCAAGGAAAATGTCATCGTCGGCCGCCTCATCCCGGCGGGTACCGGCGCTGCCATGAACCGCGTCCGCGTGACGGCTTCGTCGAAGGATGCCGCGCTTCGCGCCGCGATGCGCGCCGCGAATCAGGAGCATCTGATCGCGCCGGCGACCGCCGCCGAAGAGCATGAAGCCGAACTGGCGCAGGGCCCCGAAGCGGCGCTCGGCGACGATCCGCTCGGCAAGGTGCAGGGCGAGGACTTCACGTCGGATGACGTGATGGTCGAAGAGCGTCCCGAAGGCGAAAGCGAGGAATAAGCTTCCTCGCGGCTTTGGCCGACAGAAATAAGCCCCGCCGGAGCGATCCGGCGGGGCTTTTCTTTGGCGGGTTGGGGAGCGGATGACCAGATCCTCCCTGCGGCGAAGCCGTGGGGAGGGGGACCGCCGCGAAGCGGTGGTGGAGGGGCGGCAACGTCGCCCATAGCCCCTCCGTCAGCGGCAACACCGCTGCCACCTCCCCATGGCTTCGCCACAGGGAGGATCGAATGCCGTTGCCGACCGCGCAACCACCCCACCCTCCACTCCTTTGCCGATTGCCTGTCCCCGCCCCCCGCTCTAGACCTCGGTAAAGGCTTTCGAACGGAGGACAGCGGGTGAGCGACGGCAGCACGGCGAGCGAAATCTATATCGGGCTTGGCGGCGGCGGGGCGGCCGATGGACCGCGCCAGTCGCTGGTGCTGAAACGCGCGAATCGCCACGGGCTGATCGCCGGCGCGACCGGCACCGGCAAGACGGTGACGCTGCAGGGACTCGCCGAAGGTTTCTCGGCGGTCGGCGTCCCGGTGTTCGTCGCCGATGTGAAGGGCGACCTCGCCGGCATGGCGATGGCGGGCAGCCCGACGGCAAAGGTCCATGAGCCTTTTTCGAAACGCGCCGCCGAAATCGGCGATACCGACTGGGCCTATCGCGACAATCCGGTGATCTTCTGGGATCTGTTCGGCGAACAGGGGCACCCGATCCGCACCACCATCTCCGAAATGGGGCCGCTGCTGCTCGCGCGGCTGATGGGGCTCAACGAAGTGCAGGAAGGCGTGCTCGCGATCGCGTTCAGGGTCGCCGACGAACAGAATCTGCTGCTGCTCGACCTAGGCGATTTACAGGCGATGCTGGCGTGGTGCGCCGAGAATGCCGACGAACTGACGACCAAATATGGCAATGTGTCGAAGGCGACCGTCGGCACGATCCAGCGGCAATTGCTCACGCTCGAAAGCCAGGGCGGCGACCATTTCTTTGGTGAGCCCGCGCTCGACATTCAGGACATGATCCGCTGCGACGATAATGGCCGAGGTTATGTCAACATCCTTGCCGCCGACAAGTTGATGGCGAGCCCGAAGCTGTATGCGACCTTCCTGCTCTGGCTCTTGTCGGAGATGTTCGAGACGCTTTCCGAGGTCGGCGACCCCGACAAGCCCAAGCTCGTCTTCTTCTTCGACGAAGCGCATCTGCTGTTCGACGACGCGCCGCCCGCGCTGACCGAAAAGATCGAGCAGGTCGTGCGGCTGATCCGCTCGAAGGGTGTCGGCGTCTATTTCGTCACGCAGAATCCGATCGACGTGCCCGAAGAGGTCGCGGGCCAACTCGGCAACCGCGTCCAGCATGCGCTCCGCGCCTTCACCCCGCGCGACCAGAAGGCGGTGAAGGCGGCCGCCGAAACCTTCCGCCCCAATCCCAAGGTCGACGTCGCGCGCGAGATCACCGAACTGAAGGTCGGCGAGGCGCTCGTCTCGCTGCTGATGGCTGACGGCGCCCCGTCGCCGGTCGAGCGCACGCTGATCAAGCCGCCCTGCTCGCGCGCCGGGCCTCTGGAGGCCAAGGAACGCGCGATTATCCAGTCGGTCTCGCCGGTTGAAGGCAAATATGACACGGCGGTGGACCGCGAAAGCGCCGAGGAACTGCTCGCCGCCAAGGCCGAGCAGGCGCAGGCGGCCGCCGTCGAAGCGAAAGCGCAGGTCGAGGCCGACAAGCAGGCCGCGATCGCCGCGAAGGAAGAGGCGAAGCGCAAGGCGGCCGAGGAGCGCGAGCGCATCCGGCTCGAAAAGGCCGCAGCGCGCGAGGCGTCCAAACCCTCGATGGCCGAAAAGATGATGCAGTCCGCGGCGCGATCGGCGGCGACGAGCCTCGGCCGGCAGGTTGCGGGCAAGTTCGGCGGCCAGCTGATGCGCGGCATTTTGGGCAGCCTGTTCAAATGAACGATGCTCCGGCGATGGAGGCGAGCCTCGTCGCCGTCGCCGACGCCGGTATCGACATCCGCCACGCGCTGTTCGACCGTTTCTTCGCCGCCTTTCCCGATCGCCGCGCGAGCTTCATGATCGTCGACGCCTCGTCGCGGCGGATGACCGACGAGACCTTGCAGATGATGCTGGGGCTGGCGAAGGGCGAGGGGTGGGTCTGGCCGCTCGTTGCCGAACTCGTCTTCACCCACCGCGCCTATGGGGCACTGCCGATCGCCGAATATGACGCTTTCATCGACATGACGGTCGAGGAACTGGGCGCCGCGGCGAGCGCGGCATGGAGCGCCGCTGCTGCCGCCGCGTGGCAGCGCCAGGCCGAGGCGCTGAAGGCGATGATTCGCCAGGCGCGCGCCGAATGGGAAAGCGCGATGCCGGTGGGGACGCCGCAGCCAGCCGGCTGACCAACCGCGGCGGACTTTCCCTACTTCGCTTTCAGCCAGTCCGCGGTTTCGCGCTTGATGCGCGGGCGGCTGATGCTGCGTTCCTTCAGGCTCGCGAGCACCTTGTCATAGGGCTTGCGCACATCGGCGGGCAGCGGCGCCGCGATCGCTTCGAGCTTCCCGATCATCGCGGGGTCGTTCGACGATCCGGCGAGCCCCGCGAGGAAGCGCGCGCGCGCCGAGGCGTCGATCAGCCGGTCGACCGCCGCCTGATTGGCCTCCGCGAAATCGACCGCCATTTCGGCATGATTCGCCGCGACCGCGCCGATGATCGAGGCGCTGACCGTCTTGCCGGGTTCGTCGGTGAGCGCGAGCGCGAGCGCGCGCTTGGCGAGCGCCTCGTCCTTCGCCGAGCCGAGCAGCGCATAGAAAGTGCTGCGTTCGACCGCCGACTTCGATGCCTTGGCGAGTCCGCGCAGCTTGTTCCATTCGGCTTCGCCAGCGTTCGCCGCGACGATGCCGAGCCAGCGCGCCTTCAGCGGGCCGTCGAGTGCGGCGGGATCGCGGTCGAGCAGTGCGAAGCGCCGCCGCGCTTCGGCGAGCACCTTGGCATCGCCCAGCGTCCCGAGCGCGCCGAGCGATTCGGAGCGCAAGATGCTGTCGAGCGCGGGCTCGCCGGCGCGCGGGTCGAAGCCGAGCCGCGCCATCGCCGGGCCGAGCGCCGCGGTGCCGCGCGCCGCAAGCTGCTTCTGCATCGCCGGTTCGCCGTCGAACAGCTTGTAGAGCGCCGCGTAACGCCCGGCGGCGTCGCCGAGCAGCTTCTGGTTCGCATCGTGTGGCACCGCCGTCAGCAGGTCGAGCGCCGGGCCCATCGGCTGATAACCGGCATAGGCGAGCGCGAAATTGTCGCCGAGCAGCCCGAGCTGGTCGATCGGGGCCAGGCTGGCATAGTCGCCGCGCAGCGCCGCGAGCGCGGCGGGCGAATAAAGCGTGCGGTAATAGCCCGCCTGACCGGCATTGATCAGCACCGCGCCGCAGCCGGGCAGGGTCAGCGTGCCCGTCCCGGCCGAAATCACCTGTCGCGCGACCGCGCCGGTGCCGGCGCGCGCGAGGACGGGCACTTTCCAGCGGCGGCCCTCGGCTTCAATCGCGTCCTTGCGGTCGCGCGAAAATTCGCTCTGCGCCAGCTCGACAATTGTTTTGCCGCCGGCGCAGGTCACGCCGCCGACGCGCAACAGCGGAATGCCCGGCTGGTTCGTGAAGTCATGCGCGATCGCGGTCAGCCCCTCGGCGCCCGCCGCCTCGACCGCGTTCCACAGGTCGTCGGTGCGTGTGTTCGCATATTTGTGCTTTTCCATATAGGCGCGCAGGCCCTGCCGCCACACATCCTCGCCGGCGTAGGATTCGAGCATGGTGATCACCGCCTCGCCCTTCTGATAGGTGATCGCATCGAACGCCTGGTTGGTGTCCTCGACGGTGCGGATCGTCTGGACGATCGGATGGGTGGTCGCAAAGGCGTCGAGCCCCATTGCGCGCTCGCGGCCGTCGACGCGGTCGAGCAAGGGCTGCCAGTCGGGATGGAAATGGTCGCTCGCCTTGGTTTCCATCCAGCTCGCGAACCCCTCGTTGAGCCAGAGGTCGTCCCACCACGCCATAGTGACGAGGTCGCCGAACCATTGGTGCGCGACCTCGTGCGCCTGGACCGAATAGATCGCCTGCCGCGTCGCGTCGCTCGTGATCCGGGAGTCGTCGAGCAGGATGCGTTCGAAGGTGAAGATCGCGCCCCAATTTTCCATCGCGCCGAAAAATTGCGACTGGCCGGGCCCCGCGACATTGTCGAGCTTGGGCAGCGGATAGGGCTGGCCGAAATAGTCGCTGTAATAGCCGAGCAGCGGGCCGAGGCTGTCGAGCGCGAAGCGCGCCTGCTCGCCCGACCCCTTGGGCGACACGATGCCGACCTCGGCGCCGCTCTCGCTCTTCGCCGCGAGCCGCTCGAAATTCCCGGTCGCGAAGAAGAGGAGATAGGACGACATTTTGGGCGAGATCTGGAAGGTAACCTTCTTCTTGCCGTCCGCGACTGGCGTTTCGCTGGTTGCGGGCATGTTGCTCACCGCAAGATCGCCCGCGGGGACGGTTGCCGAGAGGCTGAAGGTCGCCTTGTAGCTCGGCTCGTCGAAGCTCGGGACGAAGCGCCGCGCGTCAGGGGCCTCGAACTGGGTGAACAGCCCGCGCACCTCGTCGCCGCTGACCTTGTCGGGATAATCGAGCGCAAAAAGCCCGTTCGCCTGCGTGTTGATCGTGCCGGTGTAGCGGGTGGCGAGGCGGTATTTGCCCGGCGCGAGCGGCGCGGGCGCGGTGAAACTCACCGTCTGCGCGGCGGCGTCGGTCGCCGCGGTCAGCGGAATCGCCTTGCCGTCGGCCCCGGTGAGGCTGGCGCCCGCGAAGTCGAGGTCGAGCGCGTTCAGCGTCAGCACCGCCGAGGGTTCGTATAATATGATGTCGATGCCCGCCTCGCCGGTGAAGCGAAGCGCCTGCGCGTCGGGGGCGACGCTGATGTCATAATGCACCGGCCGCGCGATCCGCGGCAGCTGGCTCGGGACGCTGGCATCGAGCGGGGCGCCGGCGGGCGCAGGCGCCGCTGCGACGGGCGCGGCCGGAGCGATCCCCGGTTGAGCGGCGCACGCCGCAAGGCTCAGCGATGAGACGGCGGCGAACAGGATATGACGTGCAGTTGTTTTCATGATGAAATCCCCGGTTATTTCGTGTTCCGCTACGCCTGCGCAGGCTTCGCGCGGGTGCCGCTTCGACGGGCGGTCATAGCCTATCGACAGACGACGCGATTCGCGGCAGCTTGGTTGCATGACAAAACCTATATTGCCCGGAGAGGTAGCCGCCGCCGTCGTCGACCCCGTCGCCTATGGCAATTGGGATCCGCTGCACGAACAGCTCGCCTGGGCGCGGGCGAATGCGCCGCTCGCCGTCGCCGAAAATCCCGAGCTCGATCCCTTCTGGCTCGTGACGCGGCATGCCGACATCATGGCGATCAGCCGCGATCCGCAGCGCTTCGCCAACGGCCTGCGCCCCACGGTGCTCACCAACCGCGACGGTGAGGCGATCGCGCGCGCCGCAACGCCGAACAATGACGGGCACCTCATCCGCTCTTTGGTGCAGATGGACGCCCCCGATCATATGAAATACCGGCTGCTCACCCAGAGCTGGTTCATGCCCAAGAATCTGAAGATCGTCGAAGACCGGATCCGCCATCATGCGCGCAGCGCGGTCGAACATATGCTCGCGATGGACGGGACATGCGATTTCGCGCGCGACGTCGCGGCGCATTATCCGCTGCGCGTGATCATGGACATATTGGGGGTGCCGCCCGAGGACGAACCGCGCATGCTGATGCTGACGCAGCAATTGTTCGGGTCGACCGACCCCGAGCTCAACCGCAGCCGCGAGGCGATCACCAGCGCCGAACAAGCGATCGCGATGCTCAATTATGTCATCGCCGATTTCGAACAATATTTCGGCGCGCTGACCGCCGACCGCCGCGCCAGCCCGCGCGAGGACATCGCGACGGTGATCGCCAATGCCATGGTCGGCGGCGAGCCGATTCCCGATCGCGAGCTTGCCGGTTACTATATGATCATCGCGACCGCGGGCCACGACACGACGAGCGCCTCCTCCGCCGGCGCGATCATGGAACTGGCGAAGAACCCCGAGCTGTTCGCTCGTTTCCGCGATGCGGAGAGCGACAAGGCGGGGCTGATCGAGGAGGCGATTCGCTGGACGACGCCGGTCCAGCATTTCATGCGCAGCGCGCGCGAAGACGTCGAAATCGGCGGCCAGACGATTCGGGAAGGCGACTGGCTGATGCTGAACTATGTGTCGGCCAACCGCGACGAGGATGTGTTCGGCGATCCCTTCGCCTTCGACCCCGATCGGGAGAAGAATCAGCAGATCGCCTTCGGCTTCGGCGCGCATGTCTGCCTCGGCCAGCATCTCGCGCGCATGGAAATGCGGATATTGATGGAAGAGCTGCTGCCGCGTCTCAAAAGCCTCGAACTCGCGGGCGAACCCGCGCGCGTCGAATCGGTGTTCGTCGGCGGGCTGAAGCGTCTGCCGATCCGCTTCGCGCTCGCTTAGGGTCGGCACGTCGCAAGCTTCTTTTCCGGCGATGGAACAATCGCTTCCCGGCTGCGTTTACGGGCAGCTAGAGGAGTATATGATGAAAAGATTGAAAAAGGGCGCGATTGCTATCGCCGCAGCGTCCATGGTGCTTGCGCCGGTGGCGGCTTCGGCTGCACCCGCAATCGATGGGGCCCGCGCGACTTCGGCCGTTCGCGGCGGCAATAATCTCGAAGGCGGAAGCTGGGTCGCGATCGTCCTGGGTCTCGCCATCATCGCCGGCGGCATCTGGCTGGTGGTCGATGACGACAACGACGATCCGGTTAGCCCGTAAAAATCTTCGCGCGAAGGCGCCCGTCTCCACGAAACGGAGCGGGCGCTAGCTTTTCTCGCCCGGAAAGAAGCGGGCCACGACTTCGCTCGCGAGCCGCGCGGGACGGAGCGTTTCGGCGTCGATGCAGCACCAGCTCGACTTGACCTCGGCAAGCACGTCCTCGCCGCGCTTGATGATCGTCTCGTAAAAGGCGCGCGCGCCCTGAACCTTTTCGAGGATCACCGTCGCAATGACCTGATCATCGAGGAAAGCGGGGCGGCGGTAGGTGATCTCGTGCTTCAGCGCGACCCACAGATGCGCCGCGACCGCTTCGGGCGGCGCGATATGGCGCCAGTGCGCGAGCACCGCTTCCTGTACCCAGCTCAGATAATGGGCGTTGTTCACATGCCCCATGAAGTCGATGACGTCGGGTCCGACTTTGATGTCATGGTCGTGGGGCAGGGCAGCAGAACTCATATCGTTGACACTAGTGTCAATATATTGTGACGGAAAGATGAATCTTCATCCCCGCCCGCGATAGGGGGCAACGCCCTGGTCAGGAAGCCACAGCCCTTCGGGCGGCGGACCCGATTGCCAAAAGACGTCGATCGGAATCCCGCCGCGCGGATACCAGTAACCGCCGATGCGCAGCCAGCGGGGCTGCATCTCGTCGAACAGGCGGCGGCCGATACCGACGGTGCAATCCTCGTGAAAGCCCGCATGATTGCGGAACGAGCCGAGGAAGAGCTTGAGGCTTTTCGATTCGACGATCGTTTCGCCGGGGGCGTAATCGATGACGAGATGCGCGAAATCGGGCTGGCCCGTCACGGGGCAGAGCGACGTGAATTCGGGCGCGGCGAAGCGGACGAGATAAAGCTCTCCGGCGCGCGGATTGGGCACATAGTCGAGGACGGCCGCTTCGGGTGAGGCAGGCAGTTCGCTCGATTGGCCGAGATGTTTGGGCATGAGCGGGGTAGGGGTGGAATCGGTCATGGAAAGGCTCTAGTGCGCAGCGCGGCCGATGTCATCCGGGCCGGTGCCCGGAAATCGACCGCTGCAGGGTTCAGCGCCAATTCAGCGGCGCGGGCGACATATGGGTAGCGTGGGATCGCGGACAAGATGACGGTGCGTAACTTCGGGCGACAACAGGCGGCGGCGTTTGTGCTGGCGGCGGCAACGTTGGCTGCGGGCGGTCCTGTGGCCGCGCAGGACACGACGACGTCGTCCCCCCCGATCGATTTCCGCCTGCCGCCGCCCACCGACGACGGCCGCGCGCCGGGCGTGCAGGGGCCGTCGGACAATGGCTTGCCGCCGGTGGCGCCGGGCGAGCGGCGGGGTCAGCCGATACCCACGCCGACTCCCGCACCGACATCGCCCCGGCCCGTTGCGCCGCCGCGCGTGACGCCGACGCGGCCGGATACGGCGACCCCCGCCCCGGCTCCCGCGCGGCGCGAGACCCCCGCAACCGCGACGCCGCGTCCGGCCCAGCCCGAAGCGGCGGCGCCCGCCACGACCACCGATACCCCCCCATTGCCGCCCCTCGATACGGTCGCGTCGCCGCCGCCCGCGACCGTGGATGCGGCGCCGGCAACCGCCGACGAAACGCCTGCCGCCGCCACGCCGGCCGATACGCCCTCGGGCACGCCGATTTGGGCCTGGGCGCTCGCTGTTCTGGCGGCGGCGGGTGCCGCTTTCTGGTATTGGCGTCGCCGCACCGCGCTGGCCGGTCCGGCGGTCGACGAGGTCGATGAAGCCCCGCGCCCGGCCACCCGCGCGGCCGCCCCGCCGCCCAAACCCGCCGCTCCGCCGGTTCCGCGTCCGGCGCCCGTTCCGTCACCGGCACCGGCACCGGCACCGCAACCCGAGGCGGCGTCCGCCCATCCGCTCGTCACGCGCGCCGCAGGCGAAAAGCGCGCCGTGGTCGGCATGGCGCTCGACATCCGTAGCATCCGGTTCGCGCCCGATCATGTGGCGGTCGGTTTCGCGCTCAACCTGCTCAACCAGGGGACGGTGCCGGCGACCGGACTGATGGTGCGCATCGCGCTCAATCAGGGCTCGGCGATGACCGAGCCGGTGCTCAGCCGCTTCTTCGACGGCGCGGGGGGCAGCGTGCTGCGCGACGACATCGCGCTGGCGGTCGGCGCGGGCGAGGAATTGTCGACCGAAGTGATGCTGCCGCGCTCCGCGATCGAGCCGCTGATCATCGGCGGCAAACCAATGATCGTCCCGGTCATCGCGTTCGACGTCACCTATCACTGGGACGGCGAGGGTGAGGCGTTCGGTCAGAATGCGGGCAGCTTCGTCATCGGCCGCGAACAGGGCGCGAGCGGTAGTGAAAAGCTCGCGCCATTGCCGCTCGACCGGCCCTCCTATGCCGTCGACCGGCCCGGCGCGCGCGCGACCGCGATCCGGCGCAGCCAATAGTCCGGCTCAAAACGGCACTGGTTTTCTGTTGCGGTGCAGCATCGACTGCGGCAGGACGGACCCCGCTTGAAAAAGCACAGGTGGGGGCATAGGCTGACTATCCCCGGAAAGAAGCCACAGCAGGATGGCCGGGCGAGGGACAGGCAAACAAGGTTCCCGACCGGTCGTAACAGGAGCATGACATGGACGCCTTGGTCTCAACCGACTGGCTGGAACGCGAACTGGGGGCATCGGACCTGCGGGTCGTCGATGCGACGAAATTTCTGGGAACCGATCGCGATGCCCGCGCCGAATATGAGGCGGGCCACATCCCGGGCGCGGTGTTCATGGACCTTGCCGAGTTGACCGATGCCTCGAACGCGGTCGAAAATATGGCCCCGACGGCCGAAAAATTCGCGAGCCGCATGCAGTCGCTCGGGCTCGGCGACGGCAGCCGTATCGTGCTTTACGACGACAGCCCGCTGAAGAGCGCGGCACGCGCCTGGTGGCTTTTGAAGCTGTTTGGTGCGCACGACGTCGCGCTTCTCGACGGCGGCCTCGCCAAGTGGAAGGCGGAGGGCCGCGCGCTCGAAATGGGCAAGCAGACGTTGCGCCACCGCCACTTCACCGTGTGGCGCGACGCGAAGGCGGTGCGCACCAGGGAACAGATGATCGCGAATGTCGACAGCGGTGCCGAGCAGGTGGTCGACGCCCGCCCGGCCGCACGCTTTACCGGCGAGGAACGCGATCCGCGGCCCGGCCTTGCGCCGGGCCACATCCCGAACTCGCGCAGCCTGCCGCACGGCGAGCTGTTCAACGCCGACGGCACGTGGAAGCGCGGCGACGAGCTGAAGGCAGCGTTCGACGCCGCCGGGGTCGATCTCGACAAACCGCTTGTCACCACCTGCGGCAGCGGCATGACCGCGACCGTCGTCGCCTTTGGCGCGCATCTGCTCGGCAAGGACGATGTCGCGGTCTATGACGGCAGCTGGCTCGAATGGGGCGCCGATCCCGCGACGCCGAAGGCGACGGGCGGCGCCTGAAGGCGGGCAGGGTGAACCTCCTCCTCGTGTCAGGGTGGATTTTGGCCGGTGCTCCGCTAACAAGGCGGCGATGAGCAACAGCGACGATGACAGCCTCCGCCCTGCGACAAAACTCGTGCAGGGCGGACGGCGCCCCGAGTGGACCGGCGACCCGCGGCTCGGCGGCGGGATCGTCAATCCGCCGGTCTGGCGTGCCTCGACGATCCTTTACGACAATATCGCCGACCTCAAGGCGCGCGGCCATGCGACGCACGACAAGCTTTATTACGGCCGGCGCGGGACGCCGACGGTGTGGGCGCTTGCCGACGCGTTGACCGGGATGGAGACGGGCGCGGAAGGGACCCTGCTTTATCCGTCCGGGGTCGCCGCCAATTCGGCAGGACTGCTCGCGCTGCTCTCGCCGGGCGATCACCTGCTGATGGTCGACAGCGCCTATGAACCGACGCGTGCCTTCTGTAACGGGATGCTCGCGCGCCTCGGCGTCGAGACGACCTATTATGATCCGCTTGTCGGGGCGGGGATCGCCGGCCTCATCCGGCCCGAAACCCGGCTGATCTTCCTCGAATCGCCGGGCAGCCTGACCTTCGAGGTGCAGGATATTCCGGCGATCACGCGAATCGCGCGCGCACGCGGCGTGCTGACAATGCTCGACAACACCTGGGCGACGCCCTTGCTGTTTCCCGCGCTCGCGCACGGCATCGACGTGACGATGATGAGCCTCACCAAATATGTCGGCGGGCATTCGGACGCGATGATGGGCTCGCTGACCGCGACGCGCGCGGTGTGGCCGAAGCTGCGCAGCGCCGCCTACCAGCTCGGCCAGTCGGTTTCGCCCGACGATTGCGCGCTGATGCTCCGCGGGCTGCGCACGCTCGAGGTACGGATACAGCGGCAGGGCGAAAATGGCCTCGCGGTCGCGAACTGGCTGGCGGACCGCGCCGAGGTCGGCCGCGTGCTGCACCCCGCGCTGCCGGACGATCCCGGCCACGCGATCTGGGCGCGCGACTTTTCGGGCGCCAGCGGGCTTTTCGGCTTCACGCTAAAGGGCGTGGACGAGGCGGCGCGGACGCGCTTCATTGATTCGCTCGCCCATTTCGGCATCGGTTTCAGTTGGGGCGGCTATGAAAGCCTTGTCGTGCCGAGCGATCCGCAGACGATTCGCACCGCCACCCGCTGGACCGACCCCGACCCGCTCGTCCGGCTGTCGATCGGGCTCGAGGACCCGGCCGATCTGATCGCCGACCTCGAACGCGGCTTTGCCGCGATGCGGGGTTGAGCCCCGTGGACGGTCTGTCCGAAGCTACCGTCCGCGCGGTCGACACGCTGAAGGCGATCGGCATCGACGTCGGCTCGTACCGGCTGTCGCTCTATGGCCTGTTTTCGACGGTCATCGTCGCGATCCTCCTCTATATCGCGGTGCGGGTCGTGCTGCGCTCGACCAAATGGCTGCTTCGCCGCAATACCCAGATCGACGCGACGCAAAGGCTTTTGGCCGAAAAGCTGATCGCGATCGCGCTTTTCGTCTTTGCGATATTGTTCGGCATCGACCTGCTCGGCATCGACCTCACCGCGCTGGCGGTCTTTTCGGGCGCTGCGGGTCTCGCGATCGGCTTCGGGCTCCAGAAAACCGTCGGCAATCTGATCGCCGGAATCATCCTGCTGATGGACCGCTCGATCAAGCCCGGCGACATCGTTGTCGTCGGCGACGGCAGCGCGATGGGCGGCACCAGCCTGCCGGGCGGGATGCCCAACGTCGGGCGCGTCGCCAAGATCGGCGTGCGCGCCGTCAATGTCATTACCCGCGATGGCAAGAAGCATCTGATCCCGAACGAGCTCTTGATGACGCAGGCGGTCGAGAATTGGAGCTTTGCCAGCCCCGAGGTGCGCGTGCGGATGCGCGTTCCGGTCGGCTATGGCTGCGACCTCCGGCTCGCGCAGCGGCTGATGGTCGAGACCGCGAAAGAAAATCCGCGCATCCTGGCCGAACCCGAACCCGTCGTGTGGATCACCGCCTTCGGCGAACGCGCGGTCGAGCATGAGCTGCGCTACTGGATTTCGGACCCCGAGGCGGGGCTCGGCAATATCCAGGGCGAGGTGTTTCTGGGGATCTGGGACCGGTTCAAGGAAGCGGGCATCCGCATTCCTTATCCGCGCACCGACGTGCGGATGGTCGGGGCGCCGGATCAGGACCCGGCGCCCACCGACAAGAATTAGAAGCCGACCTTCTTTGCGCGTTCGATGCATTCGACGATGATGCGCTTCGCCTCGTCGACATCGCCCCAGCCGTTGAGCTTCGCCCATTTGCCGGGTTCGAGGTCCTTATAATGGGTGAAGAAATGCTCGATCTGCTGGAGCACGATCTCGGGCATGTCCTTATAGGTCGCGACCTTGTCGTAATAGGGAAAGGTCTTGTTGACGGGCACGCACAGCAGCTTCTCGTCGCCGCCGGCATCGTCGACCATGTTGAGCACGCCGATCGGGCGGCACTTGACCACCGCGCCCGCGACGATCGGCGAGCGCGCGACGACCAGGGCATCCAGCGGGTCGCCATCCTCGCCCAGCGTGTGCGGGACGAAGCCGTAATTGGCGGGATAGCGCATCGGCGTGTGCAGGAAGCGGTCGACGAACAGCGCGCCCGAGGCCTTGTCGAACTCATATTTCACCGGCTCGCCGCCGATCGGCACTTCGATCAGGACGTTCAGGCTGTCGGGCGGGCTGTCGCCGGCGGGAATCAGGTCGATGCGCATGGGAGAAATCAGTCCTTTGTTTTTGATTCGGGCGCCCCTTAGCCCTTCGCATCGCGCGAAGTCGAGATGCCTGACGCCGCGCGGCGACGACCGGTGTCTCCTCTACGCTCGAAACGAACGGCCGCGGCGGGGTTAAAGCGCCCGCCGCGGCGCCAATAGCCGATCGAACCAGTCGGGGCCACTCCCGCTTTTTTCCCCGCTTTTTTCGAGGTGCGGCCAGCGCAATCCGCCGTGATAGTCGATCTCGACATTCCGATAGCGCCCGCTGCGCTCGACGAGCAGTCGCACCGGCGTCTTGCCGTCGGTCGCTGCCTGCACGGCCGCCTCGATCCGCTCGCGGCTGTAGGCGAGTCCCTCGACCGCGACGATCTTCGTGCCATTGACGATGTCGGCCTTGAAGGCGGGGCCGTCCCACAGGATGCCGGTCGCGACGCCATCCTTGTCTACTGACATTCCCAGCGAATGAGTGAGATCGGCGTTCTTCGCCTGCGTCATGCGGTCGCGATCGAAGACGTTCGGCGTGTTGCGCCAGACGAGGCGATAGCCCGCGCGCTCGATCCCGCCGGTCGGCGCGGGACGCCCGCTCGTCTGCATCCGCTCGCGCAGGAACGTCGCCCAGTCATGAGGATGAACCGCGTTCAGCGCGGTGACGACATCGTCGAAATCATAGACGTCCTGCCCCCAATCGCCTTCGCGTCCGCCGAAAAAGGCGCGCGCGAAATCATCGAGGCTTTTGGCGTTGTTCGTCGCGCCGCGGATCAGCATGTCGGCCTCGAGCCACATCAGCGACCCCTCGTTGTAATAATCCTCGCTCCGCGACCAGCTCGAAAAGGGCTTGGGCTTGCGCGCCGCGATCACCGGGTCGAGCGTCGTGTCCTCGACCGGGCGCCACTCGCGCCCCGGCTGCACGCTGTAATAACCGGCGTTGGTCGCCCATTCGGCGAGCACCATTTCCTTCGACTGCATCCCCGACCGCGCGGCGAGCACGAGGTCCCAGAAGCTCGTCTGCCCTTCATAGACCCAGAGCAGATTGCCCTGCATCGGCGTGCGATAGTCGGGGGTCCACAGCTTGTCCGGCCGGCGATATTTGCCGTTCCAGCTGTGGACGAGTTCGTGCGGGAGCAGCCCGCGCTCGCTGTCATTGTCGTTCCATTTGGTGAAATAGTCGGGGTTGCGGCTGTTTTCGCTGCTGCGGTGATGTTCGAGCCCGATGCCGCCGAGTTCGTCGGTCAGCGCGAGCAGGAATTCATAACGGTCGAAATGGCGCACCCCGAACAAGGCGACCGCCTCGGACACCAGCGCGGCGTGGCGCGCGATATGGTCGGGGCTCGCCTCCAGATATTTCGCCTCGTCGGCGACGACGTTGAGCGTCACCTTGTTGCCCAGATCCCATTTGCGGAAATATTTGCCGGCGAACATTGGGCTGTCGACGAGCACTTCGTAATTGGTGGGCGCGAAGCTGTAGCGGTTGCCCGACACCTTGAGCCCGTCGAGCGCCGCCGCGCCGGTCCAGCCTTCGGGCAGCGTCACGTCGAGCTGCACCGGAATATTCCGGGTGAAATAGCCCGCGGGATAGAGGCTCACCTGTTCCCATTGCAGGTTCATCATCGCCGGGGTGACGACGACACGGCCCTCGCTTGTGCGCGTCGGCGACAGGAAGTCGAAGGCGACCTCGATGCTCGTCGTGCCCGCGGGCACATCGATGTCAAAGGCATAGACGTCGGTCGGCTGGCGCGTCCAGACGAGCGGCTTGCCGCCCGCGCTGGCCTTGAACCCGGCCATTTCGGCGATCGCGCCGCGCGGTGCGTGCTTGCCGGGCAGCCATTCGGGATAGAGCAGGGTGAATTTGCCGGCCTTGGCGACGGGGATCGTCTGGCGGACGTGGAAGATGCCGCGCGCCACGTCGGTCGCATCGACGCGAAGCTGCATCGTCCCCGGATAGGGCTTGTCGGCGGGTAGCGGGATGGTCAGCGGCTGGACGACCGGCTGGGGGCGGCTGACCGCTTCCTGTGCATGGATGGGGGGAAAGGCGACGGGAACGGCGATGACGGCCGCTGCGACGAACAGTGCTTTTTTCATGGGGAACGTCTCTGCCGCCAAATAGCGCGCAGGTCCAGCGGGGGCTCTGCAAGCGTGCTTTGCCTTTCGACGAAAAACCATTAGACGCCGCCGCCATGAGCAAGGACAAATCCGCCAAAATCCCGACCCCGCAGGCCGTGCGCGGCACGCAGGACATGCTCGGCGATTTCGCCGACCGTTTCGCTTATGTCGTCGAGACGTTCGAGCGGGTGCGCCGCCTCTATGGCTTCAAGCGGATCGAGGTGCCGGTGATCGAGCCGACCGCGGTGTTCGCGCGCAGTCTTGGCGAGACGACCGACGTCGTCTCGAAGGAAATGTATTCGTTCGAGGATCGCGGCGGCGAGTCGATCACCTTGCGTCCCGAATTCACCGCGGGGATCGCGCGCGCCTATGTCACCAACGGCTGGCAGCAGTTCGCGCCGCTCAAAGTCGCGACGCACGGCCCGCTGTTCCGCTACGAGCGCCCGCAGAAGGGACGTTATCGCCAGTTCCACCAATTGGACGCCGAGGTCCTCGGCAGCGACAGTCCGCTCGCCGATGCCGAATTGCTGGTGTTCGCGGATCAACTGCTCAAGGAGCTCGGGATCGCCGAGGGCGTGACGCTGACGCTCAACACGCTCGGCGATGCGGCGAGCCGCGACGCATGGCGCGCGGCGCTCGTCGAGCATTTCGAAGCGCATCGCGGCGATTTGTCGGAGGACAGCCTCGCGCGGCTCGACAAAAACCCGCTGCGCATCCTCGACAGCAAGGACCTGAAAGACCGCCCGATCGCCGACAGCGCGCCCGACATTGACGCGTTCCTCACCGGTGAGGCGCAGGATTTCTTCGGCGCGGTAACCGCGGGGCTCGACGCCGCGGGGGTCGCTTGGGAGCGCAACGCGCGGCTCGTGCGCGGGCTCGACTATTATCGCCACACCGCGTTCGAATTCGTCACCGACCGCCTCGGCGCGCAAGGCACCGTGCTCGGTGGCGGGCGCTACGACGGGCTGATCGAGAATCTCGGCGGCCCGCCGACCCCGGCGGTCGGCTGGGCGGCTGGGATCGAGCGGCTCGCGATGCTGCTCGCCGACGATGTCATCGACACCCGGCTCGACGCGGTGATCGCGGTCGAGGACGACGGCCAGCTTGCCTTCGCGATGAAGGCGCTCGCCGCGCTGCGCAATGGCGGCTTCGCGGCCGAGATCGTGGCGAGCGGGTCGCCGCGCAAACGCTTCGACAAGGCGGCGAAGATTCCGGCGCACGCGCTGATTTCGGTCGGCGCGCGCGACGGCGCGCTGCACCTCAACATCCGCGGTGACGGCGCACGTGCGAAGGCGGCCGAGGGGCTCGTCCGGGCACTCTGATGACCTCCGTTTCTTCCAAGCAGATCGACGCCATCATCGAGCGGCACGCCGCGCTGCAGGCGCGCATGGCGACGGGCGACATGGCGCCCGCCGATTTCGTCGCGGCGTCGAAGGAGTTCGCCGAGCTCGAACCCGTCGCGAAAGCCGCCGCCGAAGTGACGCGGCTGCGCGGCGAGCTCGTCTCGCTGAACGAAATGCTCGCCGATCCCGAGATGAAGACGATGGCGGCCGAGGAAATCGCCGCGATCGAGGCTGCGCTGCCCGCGGCCGAGCACGACCTCGCGATCAAGCTGCTTCCCAAGGATGTCGCCGACGAACGCGCCGCGATGCTCGAAATCCGTGCGGGCACCGGCGGCGACGAGGCGGCGCTGTTCGCGGGCGATCTGCTGCGCATGTACAGCCGCTTCGCCGATACGCAGGGGTGGAAGGTCGAGGTCATTTCGGCGAACGAGACCGAGGTCGGCGGCTATAAGGAAGTCGTCGCGTCGGTGAGCGGGCAGGGCGTCTTCGCCAAGCTGAAGTTCGAAAGCGGCGTCCACCGCGTCCAGCGCGTTCCCGCGACCGAAAGCCAGGGCCGCATCCATACCAGCGCCGCGACCGTCGCGGTGCTCCCCGAGGCCGAGGAAGTCGACGTCGCGATCAACGACAGCGACCTCAAGATCGATATCTATCGTGCGTCGGGCGCGGGCGGCCAGCACGTCAACACGACCGATTCGGCGATCCGCATCACGCATATCCCGACCGGCCTCGTCGTGATCCAGCAGGACCAGCGCAGCCAGCACAAGAATCGCGCGAAGGCGATGCAGGTGCTGCGCGCGCGGCTCTACGACCTCGAGCGCGAGAAGATCCACAGTGCGGAGGCCTCGGCGCGCAAGTCGATGGTCGGATCGGGCGACCGCTCCGAACGCATCCGCACCTATAATTTCCCGCAGGGACGCGTGACCGACCACCGTATCAACCTGACGCTCCACCGCCTGCCCGAGATCATAGAGGGGCAGATGGACGAGCTGATCGACGCGCTGATCGCCGAGGATCAGGCGCAGCGGCTGGCGGGGCTGGGTGACTGAGGTTGCCGTCGCGCTGCGCGATGCGGCGGCGCGGCTCGCGGCGGTTTCGGATACGCCGCGGCTCGACGCCGAACTTCTGATGGCGCATGCGCTGGGTATTGAGCGGCAGGGACTTCTCCTCGACTTGGCGCGCTATGCCGTGCCCAGCGATTTCGACGCGTTGCTCGCCCGCCGCATGAGGCATGAGCCTGTCGCCTATATCCTCGGCTATCGCGATTTCTGGACGGTGCGGATCGGGGTCGGTCCCGGCGTGCTGATCCCGCGGCCCGACAGCGAGACCTTGATCGAAGCGGCCGTCCAGCATTTCGGCGCGGCGGGCCCGAAACGCATTCTCGATCTGGGGACCGGACCCGGAACGCTCCTTTACGCGGCGCTCAGCGAATGGCCCGCGGCGAGCGGCCTCGGCGTCGATGCCAGCGACATCGCGCTCGACTATGCCAATGAAAATGCGCTGGTGCTGGGGCTGGAAAACCGGACGCACCTGATGCTGGGGAATTGGGCGGAGGAGGTCACGGACCGCTTCGACCTCATCCTCTGCAACCCGCCCTATATCGCCGACAGCGAGGCGCTGATGTCCGATGTCGCCGATCACGAGCCTGTGGGGGCGCTGTTCGCGGGTGCCGACGGCCTCGCCGATTATCGCCGGATCATTCCCGATTTGCCGCGAATACTGGCGCCCGGCGGCGTCGCGATCCTTGAAATCGGGCACACACAACATATCTCGGTGGGTGAGCTCGCCGAAGCCGCGGGATTCAAGGTCGCCTGTAGACAGGATCTGGGCGGCCGCGACAGGGCGCTTTTGCTGACCCGCCCCTGACACCCGCACGAATTCGCTTGGTTTCCGCCGCAAAGCGCGGTAGGGGCGGCTTACAGACCCGGCACGGGTACCTTGATCGGTCCGGCTGGTCTGTTTCCCACTTACGATGCTGGTGCGGGGCCCTGGGGCCCGGCGCAAGCGGTAAAGGGCAAGAACCGCGCATGGCGCGGGCGCGACGCGCAATTGGCGCGATCGGCCAAAAGGGGTTGGCGTAGCTTATTAGCTTATTCGACAGGATGTCTCAGTTGAACATGAACAACCGGCAGAGCGGTCGCCGTCGCGGCCGCAACAACAACAGCAACAATAACAACCGGTCGCAATCGGGCGGTCGCGGCGGGGTCGACCAGGCCAACCGCATCGACAGCCGGGCCCGCGGTAACGGCGCCCAGATGATCGAGAAATATCGCAACCTCGCGCGCGACGCGCAGCTTGCGGGCGACCGGGTCCAGACCGAATATTATCTGCAGTTCGCCGACCATTATTTCCGCGTCGTGAGCGACTTCCGCGCCCGGCAGGAAGAAAAGGCCGCGGCGAACGGACAGGAACGGGGCGCCGATCGCGGCCGCGAGATTCGCGGCGTCGAGGATTTCGACGGCCATGACGATACCGACGGCGATGTCGACACCGACATCGGCCGCGACGATGGCGAAAACGGCGACGACCGCAACGACCGCAACGATCGGGGCGGCCGCAATGAGCGCGGCAATCGCGGTAACCGCGAACCGCGCGGCGATCGCGACGACGACAATCGCGGCAACCGCCAGCCATCGCGCGGACGCGCCGCGCGCAATCGCGACGAGGACGAGGGCCGCGACGATCGTGACGAAGCGCCGGCGCGCGACGAAGCCGCCGAGCAGGAACCCGCCCCGCGCCCCGCGCGCCGCCCCGCCCGCCGCGCGCGTCAGGATGATAGCGCCGACAAGGGCAATGCCGCAGACAATGCCGGGATCGACACCGCCGTGCTGCCGCCGGCGATCGGCCGCCCCGAACGCGGCGCCGAGGGCGAAGCGGCTGACGAGGCTCCGGCCGCCAAGCCGCGCCGCGCCCGCCGCACGCTCGCGGCGCGCAATAGCGATGTCGAGGCGGCCGAATAGGTCGCGATTTCGCGCTAGAATTTCAATGTGACATGCCATAGCCTCCCCGCGGGATATTCGCGGGGAGGCTTTTTTATGCGCGCGTTGGCAATGCTTTGCGTTCCGTTCGTCCTGACGGCACTCCCCGTGGTGGCGCAGGATCCCACAAGGGGCAATGCGCAGGGCGATCTGGCCATCACCATCTATAATGGCGGGCAGTCGCTGGTTCAGGATATCCGCCAGATCGCTTTCCCCGCCGGCCGGACGCGGCAGGAATTTCCCGACGTCTCGGCCCAGATCCGGCCGCAGACAGTCTCCTTCGCCGCGGCGAACACCGCGATCGTCGAGCAGAATTTCGACTATGACCTCCTGTCGCCCAATGCGCTGATGCAAAAGGCGGTGGGCGAAACGGTGACGCTGCTGCGCACCAACCCCGCCACCGGCGCCGAAACGCGCGAACGTGCCAAGGTGCTCGCGGTCAACGGCGGCGTCGTGCTGCAGATCGGCTCGCGGATCGAAATCTTGCGCGACGACGGGATGCCGGTGCGGGTGATCTTCGACAAGATTCCGCCGAACCTGCGCGCCAAGCCGACTTTGTCGATCACCGTCGACAGCGACCGGGCGGGGACGCGGCCCGCCACGCTCTCTTACCTCACGAACGGACTCGGCTGGGCGGCCGACTATGTCTCGCTCTACGACGAAAAGGCGGGAACGATCGACGTCCAGGGCTGGGTGACGCTCTCCAACAACACCGGCACGACCTTCGACAATGCGAAGACGCTGCTCGTCGCGGGAACGCCCTCGACCCGCGGCGCGGTCTCGCCGGCCTATCGCCCGCGCCCGCAGCCGCCGGGCAACCTGCGCCGCGCGGGCACCGAAACCGCGCCGCGCGAGCAGCTCGGCGATTATTATCTCTATCCGCTCGTCGAGCGGACGACGATCGCCAATGCGCAGACCAAGCAGGTGAGCTTCCTCGACGTCAGCGGCGTCCCGGCGCAGAAAATCTATGAATTCACCGTCGGCGGGTTCGAGACGATGACCGAGCCCGCCAGCGCGGCGAGCGTCATCAAGTTCAACACGAGCGCGAAGGGCGGCGGCCTCGGCGACGCGCTGCCCGCGGGAACGGTGCGCTTCTATCAGCGCGATATGCGCGGCGATCCGCAGTTCATCGGCGAAAACAACATCGGCCATACCCCGATGGGAAGCGAACTCGGCCTCGCGACCGGACAGGCGTTCGACGTCAAGGTGCAGGCGACGGTCGTAAAGCGCGAGCGCATTTCGGACCATCGCTGGCGGACGCAAATGTCCTATCTGCTCACCAATGCGCGGGCGAATCCGGTGACGCTCGACCTCGTCCAGCGCGGGCTCGACTGGTATTGGGACGAAACACGCATCCTCGACGAAAGCCGGAAGAGCGAGCGGCTCGACAGCGACGGCACACGGTGGCGGATCGAATTGCCCGCCAATGGCGAGGCGACGATCACCGCCACCTTTGAAACGCGCAACTGATTCGCCGACGATGCGCCGCTGGCCGCTCCTGCTGTCGATGCTCGCCGCATCCCCGGCGGCGGCGCAGCCAGCGGTGACCTCGCTCGCCCCCGAGAAAGTGTCGGTCAGCGTCTTTCGCGATCCCGGCCGCGACGAGGGCGGAGAGATTTCGCCCAACTGGCTCGAGGGTTTCGCGCTGATCTCCGAATCGCGGACGATCGACCTCCCCGCGGGCGAAGCGACGGTGCGATTCGAAGGCGTCGCCGAAGGGATGATCGCGGTGTCGGCGATCGTCACCGGCCTGCCCGGCGGGGTGGTGCAGAAAAATCGCGACGCGGCGCTGCTGTCGCCCGCCAGCCTGCTCGACGGCTCGCTCGGCAACCGTGTCCATATCCGCCGCACCGACGGCGCGACTGGCAAGGTTACCGAGGAGGAGGCGGTTATCCGCTCGGGTCCGGCGGGGGCGGTCGTGCTGCAGACTTCGGCGGGCTACGAAGCCCTGCGCTGCACCGGCATTCCCGAATCGATCCTCTATGACGGCGTGCCCGCCGGGCTGACCGCGAAGCCGACGCTGTCGGTGACGACGCGCAGCCCGGCGGCGCAGCGCGCCACCGTGACGCTTACCTATTTGTCGACGGGTTTCGACTGGGCGAGCAATTATGTCGCGCGCGTGCGCGAGGACGGAAAGACGCTCGACCTGTTCGCCTGGCTGACCGTCGCCAACAGCAATGGCGAGAGTTTTGCCGACGCGGGGCTCGCGGCGATCGCGGGCACGCTCAACAAGGTCAGCGATTTCGAGGAACTCGCCGACCGCCCGCGCACGCCGCCGCTGTATTTACGCTGCTTTCCGACCGGCAGCGGACGCTATGGCGCTCCGCCACCCCCGCCGCCTCCCGCGCCGCCGCCGCCTGCGGCGATGGAGGACAGCATGGACAGCATCGTCGTCACCGGATCGCGCCTGCAGCGCTCGGCGCTGCTGTCGCCCGTCGCGGTCGTCGCGAGTCAGGAGGATCTCGGCGATCTCAAGCTTTATCGCGTGCCCATTCCGGTCACGGTGGCTGCGAACGGACAGAAACAGGTCGCGCTGCTCGTCAAGGACGACGTGCCCTTTCGGACGATCTATCGCCTGCGCGTCTATCCGGGGGACGAGGGGAAGGCGATGGAGCCCGAAATCCTGCTGCGGATGCAGAACAAGGAGGCCGAAGGACTCGGCGTCCCGCTGCCGAGCGGGCAGGCGGCGGTGTTCGAACCCGTCGGCGGCCACGAGATGCTCGTCGGCGAGGGCCGGATGCGCGACCATGCGGTCGGCGAGAAGGTCGATCTCGTCATCGGCGAGAGCAGCCAGGTGCGAATCGACGTCGAAAATTATGTGCCGCCGAAAAATCGCCAGCACGACTATCGCATCACCGTGACCAACGCGAACCCGCATCCCGCGGACGTCGAGCTCGGCTTCGAGGTCGATGACAATGACGGCCTCGATTCGCGCATCCGCAAGCTGCCGCGCCGCGACGGCTTGCTCACGTGGGTCGTCCGCGTGCCGGCGAACGGCAGCAAGACGTTCCATTACCGCGTGAAGGCCGAAGACTAAATCGGCGGCAGCGCGCGCGGGCGGTGATTCTCGTCGAGCGCGACGAAGGTGAACAGCCCCTCGGTGACGCGCTCCTCGGTCCGTCCGCCGTCGCGCGTCGCGATCACTTCGATTCTTATGCCCATCGAGGTGCGCCCGCGCCGCTCGAGATGCGCATAGACCGAGATGATATCGCGCAGCAGGATCGGCGCGATGAACTCCATCGTCTCGATCGCCACCGTCGCGACCGCGCCTTGCGCGACGCGCCCGGCGACGATGCCGCCCGCGATGTCCATCTGGCTCAGCACCCAGCCGCCGAAGATATGCCCGTTGGCATTGATGTCGGCGGGGCGGGGGACGACGCGCAAGATCGGGTCGCGCGGGCAGTCTGGCGAAGCGGGAGCGGGCTTGTCATCGGTCATTGTTCATATCCGGGTCATTTTCAAAAGGGTCTTCGATCGATTCGTCATGGCCGCTGCCGCTCGACAGGAATACGAGCCCCATCAGCGCCGCGCCGAGCATCACCGACAGGCCGACGCCGGCGGCGGTCGCGATGATCATATGGATCGTCAGCGCGTCGCCCATCGTGAAGCGGAGCCAGCCGAGCGCGCCGAGGACGGCGAGCAGCGACACCAGCGCCATGCCCTTCATCAGCCGGCGATAGCGTGCCCAGGCGACGTTCGACGTGTCGCGATTGTCGAGCGGGGAGCGTTTGACCATGCGCGCCTCCATGGACCAAGCCGCCGCCGCGGCCAAGCGGCATTGCGGCCGGTGGGACGTTTCGTCCCACCGGCGAATCATGATAGGCTTGCCCGGCAACAGAACCAAATATGGGAGCGGCGGCTATGACGATCGGAGCGATTCTGCGTGAACGGACCGGGGCGGTGATTTCGGCGCGGCCAAACGATTCGGTCCGCGCGGTGGTCGATCTGCTGGCGCAGAATCGAATCGGCGCGGTTCCGGTCCTCGAGGGCGATTCGGTGGTCGGCATCTTTTCCGAACGCGACATCGTTCGCCTTCTCTCTTCCTATGGTCCCGACGCGCTCGATCGCAGCCTCGACGAGGTGATGACCAAATCGCCGGTGACGTGCGATGCGAATATGGCGGTGATCGGCGCGCTGTCGCAGATGACGCAAAAGCGGATCCGTCATCTGCCCGTGGTCGATGGCGGCCGACTCGTCGGGTTCGTGTCGATCGGCGACCTCGTCAAATATCGCATCGACAAGATCGAGGCCGAAGCCGCGGCGATGCGCGACTATATCGCGTCCTGACTCGGCGCGTCGGTAGCGGGTGCCCGGCGGCGGAGCACGAGGCGAACCGCTTCGGCGAGCGCGTCGCGTTCGAGCAGCCACAGAAGCGCGCCATATAGCGCCACGCCGAGACCGACGAGCAGCGCGAGCTGCGCGGGCGCGGCGAGGCCGAGCGGTTCGAGCGCCTGACCCGCGAAGCCGACCCCGATCGCCATCACCAGCGCGGGCGCGAGTCCCGGCAGCATCGCGCGCGCGACATCCCACAGCGATATGCCGATCAGCGGCGCCGACAGCCGCGCGGTGACGACGAGGAGCAGCGGCGCGGCGACCAGCCATGCCCACGCCAT